>Ga0209475_10000051_pt1 | contig 452977 bp, 269 predicted proteins | sample tdDd471_FD_187128 | JGI IMG/M metagenome (GOLD analysis project Ga0209475, IMG submission 187128) | Marine sediment microbial communities from the Atlantic coast under amendment with organic carbon and nitrate - tdDd47.1 (SPAdes)... | ecosystem: Environmental > Aquatic > Marine > Coastal >... | reverse complement strand
AGTGCCTCGTGCTGGAGGTCGCGGCTCACGCGCTCACTCGCTCCCCATCGCTCACATCACCGCGCCCTGCGACCTGGCGGCGGGCGGGCTCGGCGACCGGCCACAGGGCCATCAGCCCGCAGCCATAGGCCTTCGACGGGCCGACCCCGCGCTCGACCGCCGCACGAAGCCGCGCCGGGTCGAGCACCCTCAGCACGCCGCTGAAGGTCACCGGCACGAGCGTGATGGGCGGGGCGTCCGGCGCGCTCGAGCGCCAGCCGCGCAGGGTCTGGTGCTCGACCTGGACCAGCTCCACGGCCCGGACGACCTCGAACCCGGCGTCGAGCCCCTTGCGCGTCAACCAGTTCGCTCGCGCGACCTCCCCCTTCAAGACGACCCGGCGCCCGTTCTTGCGCCCCGCCCCCGGCTCCGCCCGCGTGGACAGCCGCTTCGTCGGGTTCGTACACAGCCGGAATCGGAGGTAGGGGGCCTCGACGAGCCGGTCGAGCTGCTCGTGGATCGGGATGACGCGCAGGCTGGCGAGATCCTGGGGGCCGCCGCGGAGATACCTTCGAGGGAGCAGCGACCAGTCGGGCATGGTCCGCGACTGGACCAGCAGGACCACCGCGCCGTCGGGCTGCGGCTCGACGACGAAGAGCACGCCGTGGGCCTGACGCGGCGAGTCGCCCGCGTCGACTCCACCGAAGCCGCTCATCACCCGGGCGTGCATCGCGTGGCAGTTGCCGAGATCAGCGCGCGCCTCCCGGCAGCGCGGGTCGATGGTGATACGTGTCAGATACACTCCACTCCTCCCGTCGTCAGCGAGGCAGGCCCCTCGGGATCAGGACGGCGCCCTGGCCGGGCGCGGCGCCGAGCAGGACGTCGCGGACGTAGCGGCGCCCGTAGAGCCGCTCCCCTCGTCCGAAAGAGAGGGGGACGTCGTCCCGCGGGACCCCGCCCCCGTCCGGCGCGACCTCCACCACGAGGCGCCGCTGCTCGTCCCCGGGGCCCCACGGGGTCCGAGCGATGGCCTCCCAGGGGCGCCCCGCCACGGGCTCCGCGCGGACGCCGATCGGCGCGCTCGGGACATAGCTCTTGCGGCCCAGGGACAGCGGCCACACGGGAGACGCGAGCCCCCGCGCGGCGCGCCAGAGGAGCGCCGCGTCACGGCCCCCCAGGCCGACGAGGAACGACGCGTCGGCGAGGTAGGCGCGGCGCGATACCGCCGGCCCCGGCGTCCCCCCGCTGGCCCGCGCGGCGCCATACCGGCGACCGCGCCAGCGTCCGCCGCCGATGGTCACGAAGTCGGTCCTCAACGTCCCCTGCCGGTCGACCCTCACGAGCATCTCGAGGGCGGCGAGCGCCGCGACCGTGGCGTCGTCCCGCCGCGACACCCCCATCGCCGCGCAGAGGAGCCCGATGACGCCGCTCTTGGACGGCTCGAGCCCGGTGCCGCGGTCGTCGAAGCGGCTCCCCGTCCCCCAGGACTGCATCGGCCCCTCGAGGCGCAGCAGCAGCGTCCAGGCGCTCACGGGGACACCGCCTCCGTCACCGCCGCGAGCAGCTCGTCGACCGTCGCGACGCGGCGAGCGAGCCCGCCCCCCGTCATGTCGGCGTCCTCGAGGTGGCGGAGCGGCCGCCGGACCGCGCCGCTCAACGCGCACCACGCGGCGCGGCGGACGCCACGGCGGCCGAAGAGCGCGAGCACGTCGCCGAAGTGCGCGTCGAGCGCGACGATGGAGCCCTCGACCAGGTCATCGTGCTTGCCGAAGGTCCGCGGGGGGACCGGCCTGGCGAACGCGTTCGCGAGCGACATCGGCGCGCCGGCGTCTCGCACGACCGCCAGGATGAAGCTCGGCGGGTTGTGAGCCGCCATCGCGTTCTGACGACCGCTGGGCAGGGTCGAGATCGCGCCGCGGAGGAACGCGTGGAGGGTCGCGCGCGAGAGCTCGGCGGCGGCCGGCGGCTCGAGCTCGTCCGCGGCGAGGTTGTCGGCGAGCTGGTCCATGTCGACGAGCAGGTACCGGTAGAAGCACGGCGCGTTGAACGCGCTCGTGCCGAGCATCCCGGCGCCCCCGGCGCCCCGCGGGAGCAGATCGTCCATGGCCGTGAAGAAGTCGAACTCGACCGCGCTCGCGTGGGTCGAGATGGCGTGGGCGACCTGACAGGCCGCGTCGACGTTCCAGTCGCGGTTGTCGGCGATCATCCGGCCGAACAGCGCGATCTCCGGGGACGCCCCGACCGGGGCGAGGACCTCCTTGACGGCCCGCATCAGGTCCGGCTCCAGGGCGGCCCCCTTCTTCGCGAGGCTCGACATCGACCGCGCGGCGGCGAGGTCCTCCCAGCGCTCGTCGAGGAGGCGCGCCAGGGCGTCGAAGGCCCGGGTCGGCAGGAACAGGAGATACTGGGTCGCCAGCGTGGCGGCGTCGACGCCGAGACCGACGGCGGCCAGCGCCGCGACCACCGCGCGCTCGGCCTCCTCGCGTGGACGTCCGACGGCCTCGAGCCGCGACGCAACGTCGTCGACGACGCGCCGGGTGCGCACCGCGCGGCGCTGCGGAGCGACGCCGTCGGCGTCGGCGAAGGACTCGCGGATCGCCCGCTTCCAGCTCTGGCTGGAGATCCGGGCGCGTCGGACCCCGCCGAAGTCGCAGTCCTTGGGGGTCCCCGTGTCGTCGCGGTTCAGGCACGACGGCGCGAGGTTCTGGATGAGGTGCAGCTCGACCTTCATGGGCACGACTCCTGCGCATCGTCGGTCGTCGAGGGCGCCCCGCCCGCCCACAGCTCACCTGCCAGGCGACGCTGGACCCACCCCGCGGGGTGACCCCAATGACGGACGTCCTCGAGGAGGCGCAGGTAGTCGAGCGGCACCGCGAGGCTCCGGGCGAGGCGAACGAGGGGCCTCAGGTGGGCGCGGAGGTCTCGCGGCGCGCACTGGAGCAGGGCCTCACAGCGGCGCTCGAGGCCGGCACCGGAGGCGCGGCTGGCCATCGTCCTGAGGGCGACACCGAGCGGCGCGCCGGCGATCGGGGTCGGGTGGATCCCGAAGAGCCCGGCGACGAGCAAGCACGCGTCCTCGTAGTCTCGTCCGACGTCGCGGGGGAGGTGACGCAGGACCAGTGGATAGGCGAGGTGCGCGCGCGCGAGGTCCTGGAGGCTCGAGCGCAGGGCGGCGAGCGCGGCCCGATCGTCGCGGGCGGCGAGGTCGTAGAGCGCGGCGACCAGGCGCTCTCCCGCGGTGGGAAGCGCGCGGAACCCGGGGTGGGAGGCGTTCATGGTGACGCTCCGTTGGAGGGGGACGGGGTGAACCAGGCGGCCGCCCGGAGGCCGGCCCGCCCGAGGCGACGGCCCATCGCGTCGGTCGCGCGTTGGGCTGCGCGGCGGACCGCGTCGCGCCACGCGGGGATCGCGGCCGGCGTGGTGGAGACGTCCCGCACGAGGGCCCGGGCGTGGGGCGTGAGCGCGGCCCAGAAGATGGCCTCTCCCCCCGCGACGGCCATGCTGGTGGCGGCGTCGAGCTCTCCGCCGGAGGTGCCGCCCACGGCGACCTGCGCCGGGAGCCCGACCCGCGCCGCCAGACCTCGGGCCGTCGCCTCGGCGTGCGCGAGGGCCCGCTCGAGGCGCTCCCGGGAGTCGTCGTCGATCAGGAGCGAGACCGGTAGTGGGGTCGACTCGTCGATGAAGGCCAGGTTCTTGGCGTGCCGCGCGGCGACGCCGAGCCACCGGACGGCGTACACGGCGTCGGGAGGGAGGTGGCCGCCGAGGGCGAGGCGCAGGAGCTGGGCCATCGCCGCGGGCGGACCGGCGTCGTCGGAGCCCGGCAGGATCCTCGGCACGTCACGCCAGGCCTGACCCTCACTCCGGGGACGGAGGACCGTCTCGGTCCGCGCGCGCCGCGCTCGCGCCGTCGCGTGCATCGCGTCGCGCGGCGCGCCGCGCGGTATCGACAGCCCGTCGCGGAGCGTGACGCGCGAGACGCTGAGGCCGGCCGCGTCGGCCTCGGGATGGAGGGTCACCCAGCGGGTGGGCCAGACGAGGCGGTCCAGCCAGCCGGCGGAGGCCGCCTCGCCGGACGCGCCCGTAGGCGAGCGCTCCCAGTACGGCGCCTCCGACACCCCGTCGGTAGACGACCTCGCTCGGGACACCAGCTGGTTGAGCAACAGCGTTCGATAGAGCGACTCGCCGGCGAGCGTGACGACGACGCCGTGCCTCAGGGGCGCGGCTCGGCACGAGCTGCTGTGGTTCGGGATGCGCCCGCCGGCCGCGAAGGCCAGGTGGGCCAGGAGGTGACGCGCGGCCGCCGCAGGGGTTGTCCGGGGGGGCCGCGCGTCGATGACATGCGAGGCGATCGTGGCGTTGTTGCCGCTCGCGTAGCCGGCGATGAGCTGGGCCACGGTCGTCGCATGAGCGCCGGGCACGGGAGGCCCCTGCGCGAAGGGATGGTGGGGGTGGAAGAGGTCGAAGCGATCGCGCCACCTCCGCAGGTAGCCGGCTACGTCCGCGGGGTCGAAGGCTCCGCGCCGGGAAGCCGCCTGCCAATCGTCGAGATCGGCGAGCGGCTGGACGCGGTCGGCGACCGCGAGGAGGACACGCAGGAGGGCCGCGGTGACGAGCGGGTCGTCGCCGACGATCTCGGCGATGGAGTGTGCGTTCTCGAGGGTCGCGGAGATGCCGAGCACGTCGGGCCGACCCGCGTGAGTGACGACGGGGATCCAGGGCTCTGCGATGAGGTCGAACCTCGACCGAGATGTGAAGGCGCGTGGGTGCATGAGTGCGACACCTACGGGGTCCAGGACCAGAGTGTCCAGCATCGGGGGCCCGAGCCTCGCCCCGGTTTCGCGCTCGGCCTCGCGCGACAAGGGTCTCAGGCGCACGCTCCTCCCCTCGGGTCGTGCGGCGTCGCTGGCACTTGAAGGGGCACTCGAAGATCCGTTCTCGCGGTGTGTAGACCTGTGGGTCTATTCCGTTTCGGCGTCGAGGCTTCGAATGAGCCCAACGACTTGACCTGTCTGGGTAATTGGCGCTGTGATGGCCGGAGGCTCACCCATCTCGTGAGCACGAATGGACAGTGGAGATTTCGATATGGGTTCCCTCGACGCCGAACTGATCTGGTACAAGCACGAGCTCGACGGCGGGCGCCTCACCGTGTGGATCGAGGAGGGAGCGCGCGCGCGAGCAATCGCCGTGGACGAGCGGGCGGTGTATCCGAGGCTGGAGCCGCGCGACTTCTCCGAGCAGACCGCGCTGCGCACCCGGGCCGCGTGCGACGCGTACACGCGCCAGCGACGCCTCGACGTCGGCGCGGCGCGTATGCTTCACGCACTTCAGGCCGGGCTCCGCGCTCGGACCGCGTGAGGCGTGAGCTCGGACGGCGCGAAGATCGTCCGTTTGGCCCCCGCGGCGGGTATAGACCTGTGGTTCTATACGCAGAAGTGGCAGATCGCGGCGAGGGCCGTCATATCCCGTCGAATCTCTTGGGCATATCCGCGATCGAGGCGGCTCGCGAGTCGCGCCCGAGTGATTCGGCGAGGTCGAGTCGCGCCGACACCGCCGACCCGGACCCCCGCCTGGCACGCGGGCGCAGGCGATCGTATCGCGACGCAAGGGTGCTCCGGACGTTGATTGTCGGACGGCGCATGCGATTATTGTCGCATTGCAAACACCAGGAGTGACCCCATGCAACGAACGCTCGGCCTCGTATGCCTCGCCCTCGTCGCCGGCCCGGGCTGCCTCTCCGGCGACCCGGCTCCCTCCGGTCCGGCCGCCGAGGGCGCGCTGTCGGTGAACGTCGCGGCGTTGGACCTCGAGGGGGTGGGCGACGTCGTCTGGGACCTCGAGGTGCTCAACGGCGGCGATGACGTCGTGTGGCAGCGGCGCCTGACCTCGTCGGGCTACGGCGACGGCGCCGGATCCGCCAGCTACGTCGGGACCTGTGACGCCTCCGATGGCGTGTCCGACAACACCGTCCGCGTGTGGGTCGTGGGCGTGTACGCCGGCGCCGTGACGGCCTCGGGCAGCTTCAACGGCGGATCGGACGCCGGCGTCGGGGCGGTCACCGGGACGACCGTGCCGTTCCAGAACCCGACGAGCGCCGCGCTCCCGCTCGAGCAGGACGTCGTCTGCGTGGCCAACGCCGACGTCGCCGTGCAGTTCGACGTCGCGCTGATGCGGCCGGCCCAGCAGGGGTTCTTCGACATCGCGGTGAACTTCAACGATGTGTTCTGCTCGGCCAAGCTGGACTGCTGCGCCGACGCCGACGGCAGCGACTCGTGCGACGCCGGTGAAGACATCGCGCTGCTGTTCGACGCGAGCGGCGCGCGCGCCTCGACCATGGTGCTGGGCTTCGCGTGCACGGCTGGCGCCGCGGACGATGTGCAGACCCAGCTGTACCTCGACCCGCTGCAGCTCGACTGCACCAGCCCCACGTCGTGGGAGACCTTCGGCGCCGACATCACCATCAACCCCGCGGGGGCCGCCGGCAACCAGTGCACGGCCGGCGCGAATGGCATGTCGACCTGCGCGGGCGTCATCACAGAGTCCGGCGTGGACGCCGACACCTACCTCTTCCAGGTTGGCGTCTACCGCGGCCTGGAGCAGCTGCTGTCGGGGGGCGTCAGCGCGCAGAAGGTCTATTGGAACATCGCGCTCGGCGTGAAGCGCCCCGCCATCGAGGGGTGCTGGCTCAGGACGCGCGGGACGGCCGACGACGCTGCCGGGACCAGCATCGTCAACCTGGGCAACATCGCCGCGGGCGCGGTCTACCCCTACATCCAGTGGGAGGCGGACCTGGGCGCGTGCGTCGAGGAGCCGCTGGACTTCGACGACGCTACCGCCATGGTCCGCCCCGAGTACACGGGAACGGACGGGACCGGGCTCGGCTTCACCTACGGGTACGGCGCGGCGATGGCGGCGGGTCCGTTCTGCCCCACGGCCTGCCAGAACGGTGGGCAGTGCGTGTCCGGCGCGTGCGTCTGCCCCGCAGGCTACTCGGGCACGTCGTGTGAGACCAACGACGACGACTGCGCCCCGAACCCGTGCCTCAACGGCGGCGTCTGCACCGACGGCGTCGACGGCTACTCGTGCGCCTGCCCGGCGGGCTTCGAGGGGACCCAATGCGAGACCAACATCGACGACTGCGCCCCGAACCCGTGCCTCAACGGCGGCGCCTGCGTCGACGGGGTCGACAGCTTCACCTGCGACTGCGCTCCGACCGGGGGCTGGAGCGGGCCGAACTGCGAGGTCCCGCCGGTCTACGAGGTCAGCTCCGCGGCGCTCCTCGACGGGGCGAGCGACTACCTCTCGTGGGTCCCCGGCGGCGCGCCGACGAGCCGGAAGACCTGGACCTTCTCCATCTGGCTCAAGCGGTGGCGCAGCGGTGACAACTGGAACGACGTCCTGCACGCGCTGCAGGACGGCAGCAACTTCAGCGGCATCTACTTCACCGGCGCGTCCGTCGGCCACGATCGCTTCCACTTCTCGGGGCAGATCGCCAACAGCTACCAGGTCTACAGCGACACGCGGGCGCTCTTCCGCGACACGACGGCGTGGACCCACTACGTCGTCTCGATCGACACCACGCAGCCCACGCGCGAGGCCGCCATCCGCTACTTCGTCAACGGCGAGCAGATCACCGACGTCGACTGGCACGGCTACACCTACGTCCAGAACGCCGACTACCAGATCAACGCCGCGGGCGTGACGCAGAACCTCTTCCGTGACGTCGGCGGGACGTCGCACCTGCCCGCCTACGTCGCCGAGGCCGCGATGGTCGACGGGGCCGCGCTCGACCCCGACAGCTTCGGCCAGCGCGACGCGTTCGGCAACTGGCGACCCGTCGACCTGACCGGCCTCGCCTGGGGCTCGAACGGCTATTGGCTCGACTTCGCCGACGCGCTCGACCTCGGGGCCGACGTCAGCGGCAACGACAACCACTGGACGGTGAACGGCTCGCCAGTCCCGGTCGCCGACTCGCCGACCGCGAACTACGCGACGCTCAACGCCGCCGCCAAGAGCACGCTCATCAGCCTGAGCGAGGGCAACCTCACCACCAATTCGGCCAACGGCGCCGGCATCGCGGCGACCCACGGCTTCTCGAGCGGCCGCTACTACTGGGAAGCGACCCCGCGCCAGGCCGGCGGCGCCAACGCGGTGTTCGCTCCCGGCGTGTCCGACACGCCGCTGTCGCTCTCCGACGGCGCCCCGAGCCCGCGCATGTGGCGCTACGACAACTACAACGGGCGGTTCCAGGACCACGACAGCGACGTCGTCACCGGCCTCCCGACCACGACCTTCGACGAGACCGTCGGCGTCGCCGTGGACATGGACGCCGGCCTCATCTGGTTCCGGACCGCCGCCGGCTGGCTGGCCGGAGGCGACCCCGCGGCCGGGACGAACCCGGCGCTGAGCGGCCTGACCGGCGAGGTCTACCCGGCCTGGACCTCCGAGTGGAGCCGCCCGGTCGAGGTCAACTTCGGCCAGACGGCCTACGTCTACACACCGCCCGCGGGCTTCGCCGACCTGACCGCCGCCGGGCTCGAGGCCGTCGACGTCCCCGAGCCGGCCGCCTACTTCGACGTCGTGACCTTCGACGGCGACGGCGGCGCCAACCAGACCATCTCCTGGGCCTCCGCGGCGATGGACGCGGACTTCCTGTGGTTCAAGGTCATCGACATCGTCGGCGAGCACCACCTCCACGACGTCGTCCGCGGGCTCCCCGAGCGCGTGCACTCGAACACGAGCGGCGCCGCGGACAGCGACCCCCTGTCCTTCCTGAGCAGCGACCCCGGCTCTTTCACCGTGGGCATCGACTACAACACCAACGGGCGCCGCTACCACGTCTTCGGCTGGCGCGCCGGCGGCGACGCGGTCGCCAACGGCGACGGCGCCGTGGCGTCGATGGTGACGGCCAGCGACGTCGCCGGGTTCTCGGTCGTGACGTACACCGGCACGAACACGGTGACCTCGGTCGGGCACGGGCTCGGGGCGGCGCCCGCCTTCGTCGTGATCAAGAACCGCACGACCGCCACGGACTGGGTCGTCTACCACGAGAACCTCAACGCGAGCTTCTTCCTCGCCCTCAACCAGTCGAGCGGCCTCTACGTGAACAGCAACACCTTCGACGCCACCGCGCCCGACGCCAGCGTCATCCACCTGGGGCCGACCCAGGGCGCCAACGGCTCGGGGGACGCCATGGTCGCCTACGCCTGGCGCGAGGTGCCCGGCTTCTCCCGCTTCGGGCGCTTCGACGGGAACGGCTCGACCGACGGGCACTTCATCGAGCTCGGCTTCCGCCCGGCGTTCTTCATGGCGAAGCGCACCGACGGGACCAGCAACTGGATCATCCTCGACGACGACCTCGACCCGTACAACCCCGTCATCGGTGGCCTCTGGGCCGACCTCGACAACGGCGACAGCGACACGGCGACCGTGCGCGCCGACTTCCTCGCCAACGGCGTCAAGATCCGGGCCGGCGGCAATCAGCCCAACGCCTCGGGCTCGGCCTGGGTCTACGCCGCCTTCGCGGCCCGCCCCTTCGGCGGCGCAAACGTCGCGCCGGGGACCGCGCGCTGAGCGCTCCCGCCGACCGGCCCATCGCCCTCCCCAGAGGGCGACGCGCCGGCGGGTGTCACGGGGTGACGCGCTTCTTCGAGGTGACCACCTCGCCGAGGCCGCGCACGACGACGTCCGCGACGCGCTCGATCATCGGCAGGTTCAGGTTGTCGAAGACGTCGGTCGGGCGGTGGTGGTTGTCGCCGGGCGCGACGAAGCGGTAGGCGGGGACGTCGGTGACGTACAGGAACGCGCAGTCGTCGCTCGCGCACTCGCCGCCCCAGTCCTGGGGGAGGACGGGGAGCGTGGAAGCGTCGGTCTCGTCGCCGAGGAAGCCCGCCAGGTAGCCGTTGGCGTCGGCGTTCGACAGGTACGGCCCCTCGGTGCCGCCGATGTAGTCGAGCTGGATCATCAGGCGCGTGTCGGCCAACGGATAGAGCGGCTGCCCGTAGTAGGTGTAGGTCAGCGAGCCCCAGAACCCCTGCTCCTCGGCGCACCAGAGGGCGACGACGAGGGTGCGCGCAGGGACGAAGGCCGGCGACTCCGCCAGGCGGGCGGCGGCCTCGAGCGCGACGGCCGCGCCGGAGGCGTTGTCGGACGCGCCGTTGAAGATGGCGCCGTCCGCGCCCACGCCGAGGTGGTCGTAGTGCGCCCCGAGGATGACGATCTCGTCCCCGACGCGCTCGTCGGTGCCCGGGAAGATCGCGAAGACGTTGTTACACGTCGCGTGGGCGTGGGTCGTCCCGTGGATCTCGACCCGGGCCCGCCGCCCGAGCGGCCCCGGCGTCGGGTCGTCCTCGAGCGCGTCCGCCGCCCGCCCGGTCAGGCGCTCGACCGCGTCGAGGTGGACGAAGGCGACCGGCAGGTCGGCGGCGAGCAGCTCCGGGTGGACGTCGAGGTAGCGGTCGGTCGCGGCCAGCTCGGTCTCGACCCCGCGCTGGCGGTCGTAGGACGCGTCGCTCCCGGCCGGGACGAACACCAGGCCGACGGCGCCCTTCGCCTTCGCCCACGCGATCTTCTTGTCCAGCCGCCCCTCGACGTCACGGCTCATGCCGGCGCCGGGCGGGACGTCGGTCAGGGCGACGACGACGTCGCCGGCGACGTCGAGGGCGGCGTAGTCGTCGTGGGCCCCGGCGGTGATGCCGTAGCCCGCGAAGACGAGGTCGCCTTCGCCGATCCCCGAGCCCGAGAAGTCCACCTCGCGGAAGTCCGCGAAGTAGGTCAGCCCGTCCAGCGCCACCCCGTCGGCGTCGACTACGCTCAGCTCGGCCGGCGAGCCCACCTCGAAGAGCGGGAAGCTCACCGCCTGGCGCCGCACCTCGGCGCCGGTCTCCGCCAGGAAGTCGGCGATGTACGCCTCCGCGCGGTCGCCGCTCGCGGTCCCGGTGAGGCGCCCGGCCATCTCGTCCGCCGACAGGTCCCGGAGGAGCGTCGTCAGCCGCGCCCGGTCAGGGCCGTCGGGGAGCGTCGGGGGCGCCGTGTCGGCCACCGCCGTGTCGGTCGGCGCCGTGTCGACGGGCGCCGCCGAGTCGGTCGCCGTGTCCTCGGGCGTGATGACGTCTTCGTCGGCCGCGGTGTCGGCGGTCGCCGTGTCCGCCACGTCGATCGGCGCGTCCGCTTCGCCGCCGCAGGCGGCCAGGAGCATCACCAGCGCCAGGATCTCGATCCCTCGTCGCGTCACCATCTCTCACCACCTCGCCAGTGTCTTCGGCCCACGCTAGACGGCCGCGCGGCGGCCCGATACGCGATTGTTGCGGCGCTCTTCTCCGGAAGTTGCGCCGCCCCGGCGCTCGCGGCGCCAGCGGCTCGGCGCCAGCCCGAAGCGCCGCCGAAAGGCCTCGGTGAGCCGGCTCGACGAGCCGAACCCCACGTCCTGCGCGATCCGCGTCAGCGGGAGATCGGTCTCGAGGGCCAGGGCCGCGGCGCGCTCGACGCGCAGGCGCGTCAGGTATGCGTAGGGCGGCAGCCCGTAGCGGCGCTTGAAGGCGCGCAGCAGGTGGTAGCGGCTCAGCCCCGCCAGGCGGGCGAGGTCGTCGAGCGCGTGGGGGGCGGTGAGGTCGGCGCGGAGACACTCCTCGACCCGTCGGAGGCGCCGGTCGGTCGCGGCCTCGACCGGCGGCGCCGGCGGCTCACGAGGGCCGTGGCGGCGCAGGAGCGGTACCCAGACCGCGGTGACCAGGGCGTCGACGAGGAGCCCGTGTCCCTGCGCCTCGCCGTGGGCGAGCTCGCGCGCCAACAGCGACAGGGCGGCGGTCACCTCGGGCGGCGCGACGTGAGCGCGGGTGGGGAGCTCGGCGGGCACCGCGAGGCCCGCGTCATCGGCCAGGGCGGCCAGGCGCTCGCGGCCGATGTGCAAGATCTGCTCACGGACCGACTCCGCGTCGGTCCAGCTCGAGTGCTCGCGCCCGGCGCCGACGAGCGAGTACTCGCCGGCCACCGTTAGGCCGTCGCGGCGCCCGTGACGGACGTGCTCGATCCCCTCGACGAGCAGGCACAGCTCCACCTCATCGGGGTGGCAGGCCTGCATCGGCCCGACGAAGGCCGCGGGCCGCAGCTCCTCGCGGAACCGGAGCCCCGGAGCGTGGTGGACGGCGATGATCCGAGACTCCGACATGCTTGGAAGCTATCATGGCGAGAGCCGATTGGCGGGTCGTCGCGGCGTTCGGTTCTCCGGTCGCCGCCGGGGATCTCGCCGCTCCTGTCGGATGGGCGGCCGAGGGCGACGAAGAGGGAACATTTCAGCGCGCGTGGCTGTCATCGTCCCTGGACTGGAGATGACGCACCCGGTCCGCGCCGCACCCACGGAGACCCACCATGATCACACGCACCCGGCATGCCGTCCTCGGCGTGACCCTCGCTTCGCTCGCGCTGACGACGCCCGTGAGCGCCGCGCCGCCCGCCTCCGCGCCCGACGAGCACGAGGTCTTCCTGTCGACCCTCGGGAAGTACGCCGACATGACCTTCGAGGGGCTGGCGACCCACTGGAAGCTGCCGGAGGACAAGCCCGACGGCCCGCTGTCCTTCGACCCGAAGAAGGCGAAGTACTACGGCGACGTGGTGAAGAAGCTGAACCTGTCGACGCGGGACGAGGGGCTCCTCGCCGCCGAGGGCTTCGTGCTGGCGCGCCCGCCCTGGGGCCGGAGCGTCGCGACCATCCTGCGCGACATCTTCACCGACGACCTGCCGCTGCTGGTCACGACCGACGCCGTCCTCGACGCCGTCCACCGGAGCTACGACGACATCCTGGCCAAGCTCGAGAGCGGGGCGCTCGGCCCGCTGCTCCAGGCGACCCTCGAGAAGACCCACGGCGAGGTCCTCGCCCTGGCCAAGCGGCACCCCGAGCTGCTCGAGGCGGCCACCGACGTCGACCTCTACCTGACCGTCGCGCGGAACCTGCTCAGCCCGACCGAGCGGGACGGCGACATGTCACCGATGTGGGGCGACGAGGTGAAGACGGCGGTGAACGTCGCGCCGACCCTCGCCGACGCGAAGACCGTCGCGGCGATGCTGGACGCGGTCGACACCGGGCACCTCGAAAACGGTGACGGCGAGGGGACCGTCTTCTACGGCGCCAAGCGGCGGATGGACTGGACGCAGTTCATCGCGCGCGGGCACTACACCAGCACCACGGCGCTCGTCCGCTACTTCCGGGCGATGATGTGGCTCGGCCGGGCCGACCTCGGCTTCCAGCTCGACAAGCCGCGCCAGCTGCGGGCCGCCGGGCTCCTGGCCTTCGCGCTGGATCAGTCGCGCGCCGACGATATCCTGGGCGACATCACCGCGGTCATCGACCTCTTCGCCGGAAAGGGCGACGACCTCGACCTGCCGAAGCTCCTCAAGGTCATGCAGGAGGCCGGCGTGAAGCGCCCCGCCGACCTCGCCGACGACGCGCGCCTCGCCGAGGTCGCCGAGTCCCTCGACGCCCAGGGGCTCGGGCGGCCGCGGATTCGGAGCCAGGTCGTCAAGAGCGAGCTCTCGGACCCGGCCCACGCGATGGCCTCACCCTACGTCCAGATGCTCGGCCAGCGCTTCGCCATCGACAGCTTCGCCCTGTCCCACGTGGTCTATGACGACATCGTCTTCAAGGGCGACAAGATGAAGCGCCGGATGCCGACCGGGCTCGACGTCGCGGCGACCATCTTCGGCAGCGAGATCGCGGCGCGGCTCCTGCGCCCGGAGATCGAGCGCTGGCACTACGCCGCCAACCTCGCCGCGCTCCGCGACATGATCCACGACCGCCCCGGGGCCGCCTGGGAGGGGAGCCTCTACGACCTGTGGCTGGCCGGGCTCGGGACCCTGTCGCGCCCTCCCGAGGGCGAGCACGTCCCCGAGGTCATGCGCCGCGCGAGCTGGAAGAAGAAGATGCTGGCGACCCAGCTCGCGAGCTGGTCGCAGCTCCGGCACGACAACCTCCTCTACACCCAGCAGAGCTACAGCGCCGGCGGCGGCTGCATCTACCCGATGGCCTTCGTCGAGCCGTACCCGGAGTTCTACCAGGCCTTCGGGCGCTTCGCGGACATCGCGGCCAAGCGCATCGGCGAGCTGCCTACCCGGGACCGCCGCGTGCGGGCGACCGTCCGGCACGTGGCCAAGTACTACAAGGGGTTCTCGAAGATCATGGGCAAGCTGACGCGGCTCGCGGACAAGGAGCTGGCCGGCAAGCCGTTCACCGCGTCCGAGCGGCGGTTTCTGCGCCGGACCGTGCAGCAGCACGACAGCGGCGACGACGAGTACATGCCGACGCTGACCTGGGACGGCTGGTACATGGACCTCATCTACCGCGAGAGCCCCGAGGACGGCGACGCCCTCGAGATGAAGCCGACCATCGCCGACGTGCACACCGACGCCCACACCGCCAGCGCCCTCGAGGCCGGCACCGGCACCGTCGACTTCGTCATCGCGGCCATCGACAACGGCGGGGACCTCGCCGTCTACGTCGGGCCGGCGCTGACCTATCACGAGTTCACGACCCCCGCGACCGAGCGCCTCGACGACGTCGCCTGGGGCCAGGAGATCTACGAGTGGGACACCCTGCCGCGCGGGTACGCACCGTGGCTCTCGCCGTACCGGACGCTCCTGGTCGAGCCCGACCACACCGACTGAGCCCGATCCCGACGTCCGCGGCCCCGGGCATCCTGCCGGGCTCGCGGGCGTCGCGAAGTGGCGCGCGCCATCGTGGGTGGGACGCGCTATCCTCCGCCCGGAGCCCTCGCAGGTGGAGGTCAGCCATGGCACCCCGACCCGACGACAGCGCCCGGCGCGGCCGGCTCCGCGCCGAGTACGCCGCGCGGATGAACCGCGTCCTCGACCACGTCGAGGCGCACCTCTTCGAGCCCCTGCCGCTCGAGGAGCTCGCGCGGGTCGCGTGCTTCTCGCCGTATCACTTCCACCGCGTGTTCCGCGCCTGGACCGGCGAGCCCTTCGGCCGCTTCGTCCAGCGCCTGCGCCTCGAGCGCGCCGCGACCTGGCTGACCCTCAGCCCGGAGCGACCCGTCACCGACATCGCCCTCGACGCCGGCTTCAGCGGGTCGGACACCTTCGCGCGGGCGTTCCGGGCGCGGTTCGGGACCACGCCGACGGCGTGGCGGGACGGGGGCGCCGACGGGGCGGGCGAAGACAGCAAGATCGGCATGGCGGTCCGCAACGGCTGCCAGGCGGCGCGGGTCGAGGCCACCTACGATCTCTCCAGAACGCCACCCACGCGATGGAGGATCGAGATGGCGACGAACGACGGGACGTTGAAGGCCGAGGTCGAGGTCACGGAGCAGCCGGTGAGGACGGTCGCGTACCTGCGACACATCGGGCCGTATCAGGGCGATGGGGCGCTGTTCGGGCGCCTGTTCGGGCAGCTCTTCGGCTGGGCCGGGCCGCGGGGGCTCCTGGGGCCGCAGACCGAGGTGATGAGCATCTACCACGACGACCCCGGGGTCACCGACGACGACAAGCTCCGGCTCACGGTGGGGATCACCGTCGCGCCCGACGCCGAGGTCGAGGCGCCGATCGGCAAGCTGACCCTCGACGGCGGGGCGGTCGCGGTGGCGCGCTTCACGGTGTCGGACGCCGAGTACGGCGCGGCGTGGCAGGCCGTGATGGGTGGATGGCTACCCGAGAGCGGCTACGAGCCCGACGACCGCCCGTGCTACGAGGTCTACCCGAGCGACGCCGAGGCCCCGGAGGGCAAGCGCACGGTCCTCATCTGCGTCCCGGTGCGCCCGCTGTAGCCAAGGGAGACCTGGCCGGTTCGCTCTGGCGGTCGGGACGACCGCGCGCCGTCGCTCTGGCGGTCGGGACGACCGCGCGCCGCTGCGTGGCTGGCGGAGGCGGGACGACCGCTCCCGATTGGCCCCGTGGACGTCTCGTCCGCTGTCCCAGGCGGACCGGCTGACTACAGGGTGAAGTGAAAAGTCGCGCCGCGGTCGGGCTCGCCCTCGGCCCAGACCTCGCCGCCGTGGCGGCGGACGACGCGCTGGACGATGGCGAGGCCCACGCCGTCGCCGGGGAAGTCGCGCGCGTGATGCAGGCGCTGGAACGGCTTGAAGAGCTTGTCGGCGTAGGTGGGGTCGAAGCCGACGCCGTCGTCGCGCACGAAGAGGTGGCGGCCGGGCGGCTCGCCGACGCCCAGCTCGATCCGGGCGCGCTCGCGCGGGGCGGTGAACTTCCAGGCGTTACCGAGGAGGTGCTCGAGCACGACCCGCAGGAGGCGCCCGTCCCCGTGAACGCGGAGCTCTCGGGCGCAGACGAAGTCGACCTCGCGCGCCGGCGCGGCCTGCCGCAGCTCGTCGATGACCGCGTGGGCCACCGGGGCGAGGTCGATGGGGCGGGGCCGCAGCTCCTCGAGCCCCATCCGCGCGAGCAGCAGCAGGTCGTCGATGAGCTGGCCCATCCGCTGGGCGTTGTGCCGGATCCGCTCGAGGTAGTCGCGGCCCCGCTCGTCGAGCGCGCCGGCGTACTCCTCGAGCAGGACCCGGGCGAAGCCGTCGAGGGGGCGCAGCGGCGCCTTGAGGTCGTGGGAGATCGACTCGTTGAACGCGTCGAGCTCCGCCATCGTGCGCTCGTGGGCGGCGACCTCCTCGGCGAGGCGCTGCCGCTCCTGGTACAGCTCCAGGAAGATCCCGACCTTGCTCCGCAGGATGTACGGGTTGATCGGCTTGAAGAGGATGTCGATGGCGCCGGCGCCGTAGCCCTTGAGCGCGCTCTCCTCGGTCTCGTGCATCGCCGTGACGAAGATGATCGGCACGTCCCGGGTGGCGGGGTTGTCGCGGGCGTAGCGGGCGACCTCGAAGCCGTCCATCTCGGGCATCTGGACGTCGAGCAGCACCGCCGCGAAGTCCTGCTTCAGGAGCGCGCGGAGCGCCTCGTTGCCGCTCGAGGCGCGGACCAGCCGGCAGTCCAGGTCGCTGAGGTGCGCCTCGAGGGCGATCAGGTTCGCCTCGATGTCGTCGACGAGCAGCAGCGCCGGGCGTGGGGATGTCTCGCTCATGGTCATGACCCTCGATTGTACCCGCTTACGCGGCCCCAGGCCGCGCGAAATCCATCAGCCGTCCGTGGGGCTGAAACCGCTGGCGGGGCGCTCGGTCGGAGCGCCCGGTTCTTCAGGCGCCGCGGCGCGCACCTCCGTCGAGGCGAGCCGCGAGCAGCGCGAACAGCCGGTCCGCGTCGATGGGCTTGGCCATGTAGTCCGAGGCGCCGGCCGCGACGCAGCGGTCGGCGTCGCCCTTCATGGCCTTGGCGGTCAGCGCGACGATGGGCAGTCGCGCGAAGCGCTCCTGGGCGCGGATCCGGCGCATCGCCTCGTAGCCGTCCATCTCCGGCATCATGATGTCCATCAGGACGATGTCGACCGCGTCCTCCTCCGCCAGGACGTCGAGGGCGGCGACCCCCGTGTCCGCGACCAGGACGTCCGCCCCCTTGGCCCGGAGCGCCGCCGAGAGCGCGTACACGGTCCGCATGTCGTCGTCGACGACCAGCACCCGCCGCCCGTCGAGGCGGACCGGCCGGTCTGACGGCACCTTGCGTCGGGCTCGCCGCGGCGCGAAGCCCTCGCGGATCCGGCGGACGAAGAGGCGCAGCTCGCTCAAGACGCGGTCGGTCGACGCCCCGTCCTTCTGGATGATGGCCTCGGCCTGCTCCTCGAGCCGCCGCCGCTCGTCGTCGGACAGGGTGCGGGCGGTGCTGATGATGACCGGCGGCAGATCGGCGTGGCGCTCGTGGAGCTCGGCCAGGAGATCGAGCCCGTCCATGTCCGGGAGCCCGAGGTCCAGGATGACGCTGTCGTAGCGCCGCGCGTCGAGCGCGTCGCGCGCGGCCTGCGCGCTCAGCACGTGGTCCACCGTGACGCCGTCGCGCTCGAGGGGGCGGCTCAGGAAGTGCCCGACCTGTACGTCGTCCTCGACGATGAGGACCCGGAGGCGCTCTCCCGGTTTCGGAGCCAGCACCGCGATCATCTCGCGCAGCTCCTCGGCCTGCGCCGGCTTCACGAGGTACCCGATCGCGCCCAGGGCCAGCCCGCGCTCGGGCGAGTCGAGGACCGAGGCGAAGTGCACCGGGATGTCGCGGGTCGCCGGGTCCTCGCGGAGCCGCCGCATCACCTCGAAGCCGTCGAGGTCCGGCAGGCGCACGTCGAGCACGATCCCGCCCGGCCGCGTCGCCTTCGCCATCGCCAGCCCGCTGCGCCCGTCGGTGGCGCGGGCGTAGCTGAGGCCCGCCTCGTCCGCGAGCTCCGCGAGCGTCCCCGCGAAGACGTCGTCGTCCTCGATCAGGAGGAGCTCCACGGACTCGACCCCGCGCGGCCGCTTGGGCGCGTCCTCCACCTCCGGGTCCGTCCGCGTGGTCACCGTCGGGCGCGGGGCCACCCGCGAGGCGGCCGTGGCCTCGGCGCCGATCACGTCCGCCGGGTCGAAGGGCAGGTAGCAGGTGAACGTGCTCCCGCGGCCGACCTCGCTCTCGAGCTGGAGCTCCCCGCCGAGCAGGTCGACGAGCTCGTTCACGAGCGCGAGCCCCAGCCCGGTCCCGCCGTAGCGGCGGTCCGGTCGCGGGTCGATCTGCTCGAAGGGGGCGAAGATGCGGTCGCGGGCGTCCGCCGGGATCCCGGGGCCGGTGTCCGACACCGACAGCGCGACCGCCGCGGCCGGGTCGAGCCCGGGGCGCCGGAGCTCGACGTCGGTGGCCGGCGCAGCGATGCGCAGGGCGACCTCGCCGTCAGGGGTGAACTTGATGGCGTTGCCGAGCAGGTTCGTCAGGATCTGATCGACCCGCTGCTGGTCGGTCACGATCCGCTCCGGGAGCCCCGGCGCGATCTCCACCCGCAGGTCGAGGCCCTCCTTCTTCGCCTGGGGCTCGAAGACCCGGCGCGCGCGGTCGGCGACCTCGGCCAGCTTCGTCGGCGCCAGGGCGAGCTGGTGCTTGCCCGACTCGACCCGGGCGAGGTCGAGCACCTGGTTGATGAGGGCGAGCAGGTCCGTGCCGGCCGAGTGGATGGTCGTGCAGTACTCGACCTGCTTGTCGTGGAGGTTCCCGTCGCGGTTCTCGGCCAGCAGGTTCGACAGCAGCAGCATGCTGTTCAGCGGCGTCCGCAGCTCGTGGGACATGTTGGTCAGGAACTGCGACTTGAAGGCGCTGACCATCTCGAGCTCGCCCGCCTTGATCTCCAGGTTCTTGCGCGTCTCCTCGAGGGCGGCGTGGCGCTCCTCGAGCTCCTCCTGCTGCTTGGCGAGGGTGTCGGCCTGGTCTTTCAGCTCGATGTTCGTCTGGCGGAGCTCCTCCTGCTGGAGGTGCAGCTCCTCGTTGGTCCTGCGGAGCTCCTCGTCCTGGTCGGCGAGGCGGCGCGCCTGGGCCCGGGTCTCGGCCAGCAGCGCCTGGGTCTCCTCGCGGCGGTGGGCGACGTGGAGCGCTACGGTCAGGACGTCCCGGATCTCCTCCAGCAGCTCGCTCTGGAGCGGCTCCCAGCCGTCGAAGGCCGCGAGCTCCAGCACGCCGGTCACGCGGTTCGCGTAGACCAGGGGCAGGAGCGCCAGCGTCCGCGGGTTGGCGCGCCCGGTCCCGGAGCGGACCTCCATGTAGTCCGGCGGCAGCGCTCTGACGATCATCAGGCGTCGGCCGAGGGCCGCCTCGCCGATGAGCCCCTCGCCGACCTTGAAGGCCGCCGGCGGTGAGGACTCGGCGCTCAGGCCGTAGCTCGCCAGGAGCCGATGCTCCGGTCCGGTGTCGGCGTAGTACAGCGTCCCGGCCGGCGCGCCGAGGTAGCTCGCGAGGAAGCTCAGCGCGCGGCGCGCGACCTCGCCGGCCTCGAGCTCCCCGCGGAGCTCCGCGGAGAGCCCGGCGATGCCGTTCTTCAGCCAGTCGCCGTCGTCGCGCTCGGCCGCGGCGCTCGCCAGGGTCTCGGCCATGGCGTTGGCGCGGCGCGCGACCCCGCCCAGCTCGTCCTTGGCGAGGATCGGGATCGGCGTCGCGAAGTCGCCGCGGGCGAAGCGCTCGAAGCCGTCGCTCAGGGCCCGGAACGAGCGCAGGACGGCCCGCGCGAGCAGCAGCGAGACGGCGAGGGCGAGCGCGAGGAAGGCGAGGCTCACCCCGAGGCGCACCTCCGAGGCCGTGGCCTCGGCGCTCGCCGCCTCGCCGAAGGCCTCGGCGAGGGCGTTGCGGTCGACCACCGTGGCGACCTCGAGCGCCGCGAACGCCGCCTTCTGCCGCTCCTGCATCCTGGCGATGTCTTCGACGATGGGCTCGCCCATCTCGCCCTCGATGAGCCGCCGGGACACGTCGCTCGCCACGGCGAAGTAGTCCTGGAGCTCGTCGCGGAGCTCCGCCGCCAGCGCGTCGTCGATGGCGGTGCCGGCCCGGGTGATCTGCTCGAGCAGGTTGTCGCGGATGATCCGCGCGCTCGCGAGCAGCTCGGTGTCGTGGGCGGCGACGGCGTCCTGGAAGCGGCGCGACAGGCGATTGAGCTCCGCCTCGAGGCGGGGGCCGAGCTCGACCCGCGGCACGTAGACGTCCTCGATGGTCTCGAGGCGCTCGGCGACCTCCTCGGAGATGAGCGCGCTCGTCACGGTCAGCGCGACGAGGGCCGCCGCGGCGATCCCCACGATGGCGAGCAGCTTGGCGCGGAAGGACACGGGCTACCTCAGCTCGAGGATCTTGACCCCCGACAGGTCGCTTCCCCCGGAGACGTAGCCGACGGCCCCCGGGTACCTCTGGACGTATTGAATCACGGCCTCGTCGCTCTCGAGCTCGGGGGGCGGGACCCCGCGCCCGGTGAAGATGATCTGCTGCCAATAACTCTTCACCGCGGGAACCGAGCGGTCGAGGACCCGGTCCGAGAACCGCTCTCGGGCCCGGGCGTCGGGGGCCAGGTCGACGGGGCGGATCTTGTCGCCGCCGGGCCAGCGGGTGACCTTCTTGAGGAAGGCGTTGGCGACGAAGCGGTCGTCGGCGCTCGAGCTCGGGTTGTCGACGTTGACGATCACGACGAAGTCGGGGGGCTCCGGAGCCGTGGCGGCCCCCGCGCCCGTCAGGGGGAGCAGCGCGAGGGCGGCGGCGATGAGGTGCGCGCGCATCCTGGGCTCCTAGAAGTAGGCCGTGGTCTTGAGCATGAACGCCGCCCAGTCCCAGGGCAGCTCGCTCATCGGGGTGTCGCCGTTGAGGGACGAGCTCAGCGCGGCGGTCCCGCGCATGTAGTGCGCCTCGAGCTTCCACAGCCAGTGGGGGTTCACGTCGAAGCGGAGCGTCAGCGCCAGGTCGTGCTGCTGGCTCTCGCGCCCCTCTCGGTCATCGACGTCGGGGTACTGGAGCGCGTAGTAGACGCTCGGGTGGAACCAGTCGGTCACGCGGTAGGCGAGCGAGACGTACGCCCGCTCGCTGGTGGTCTCCTTGGGAAAGACCAGCAGGGGCTGGTTCGACGCCGTGTCGGTCAACCAGCGCGAGTACTCGGCCGCGGCCGTCAGGTCGGCCGCGACCAGCTCGATGGACGCGACCCAGAGCGTCGCGTCGAGGCTCACCTCCAGGAGCCCGAGCTGCCCGGCCGTCGCGGTGGAGTCGATCTCTCCGGTGATGACGGAGCCGCCGATCCGGAGCCCGGTGAGCGGCGTCTCCCAGAGCAGGCGCGCCCCGGTGACGTACTTGACGTCCGCCGTGACGTCCGAGAAGTCGCCGCCGGCCAGCTCGTCGGTGGGCAGGAAGATCGTTCCGCCGAAGACGCGATAGTCGAGGGCGCCGGCGTCGCCGAGCGGGACGTAGCCGTAGAGCTCGGCGCCGGTCTGGGCGAGGAGCAGCTCGCGGTTCTGGACCGGGTAGATCGACTGCGGGAGCAGGATCGGGACGTGGGCCGCGTCGACGTCGCTGGTCTCGTTGTAGAGGCCGAAGGGGACCTTCACACGCCCGGCGCGGAAGCCCAGCCAGTCGGAGAAGCGGTAGTCGAGGTAGAACCAGTCGAGCCTGGGGGTGTAGTCGCCGACGTCGCCGAGGTCGCGGGCGAAGAGCTGGAGCCCGAAGCGGAGCTCGTCGGTGAGCTGCTTGGTGAAGTTGATCCCGACCTCGCTGAACTCGGCGCTGCCACCGTCGGAGCGGGCGAGGTAGTTCACCCCCGGGGTGGTCACGATGAAGCCCGGGCTCGCGAAGCCGTGGACCTCGATGAGCGGCTCCTCGTACGGGTCCGCGGCGTGCGCGGCGGCCGGCGCCGCGGCCGCCAACAGCGCGAGGGTGATCACCGCTGCCCGCATCTCGTCCCCCTGTCGTGCTCTCGCCGTGGTCGCGGTCGGGTCGGCTTCATGCTCCACCATCCCGATCGGTTGTCAAATCGCCGATCACGTCGTCCCCGTCGACGTCAGCGCGGGCTACGTCGGCGAGGGAATACACGGTTCCCGCACGCACGAGCCTAAGGCCGCGCCGACCGTGACCGCAAACCCGCCATGAACGGCGTTCGCGAGTGCGGTGCAGCGGGGCAGGTCTCAGCGGGTCATGCAGACTACGCCCGGCGACTGTGCGAGTGCAGCAGCCCGGGCGCAGGGTTTCATTCCGTGGAGACCTGGACGGTCGTCAGCTCCGGATCGGCGGCGATCTCCTCATCGGTGAAGCGGATCGGGCGCCACCCGTCGGCCGAGAAGATGGCGGTCTGGTCGGCGAAGTGGGGCGAGGCCGGGTCACCGGACTGCGAGTAGGTCAGGACCGCCTCGGCGCGCGGGCCGTCCTCGGTGAACTCGACGACCATGACGAAGCTGGTCCCGTAGTTGATGAGGTAGCCGTCTTCGGTGAGCCCGGAGCGGGAGTCGACGATCGCGGCGCGGGGGAGCTTGTCGCCCAGGGTCGTCGAGTCCGCCGAGTAGGCCACGATGTTGGCGGCGCCCTCCATGGCCAGGCCCCCCGGGATGGGGAAGCGCTGATCGCCCTTGAGGGTGTACTGGGCCTCGCCGAGGGTGACGTCGGGCTCGAAGCCGGCCTCGGCGAGCCACTGCACGGCCATGCCCAGGGCCACGAGGACCGGGTCGGGGCCGCTGTCGGGGAGCGGGACCAGGCCGCTCGGCGTGCTGACGGCGTCGTCGGGGTCGAAGGCGACCGGGAACTTCGAGGACAGCGCGTTCAAGGCGTTCAGGCCGCTGATGAGCTGGCGCCACAGCGGGGCGCCGGCGCTGTCGGTCTTGAGGCGGCCGTCCCAGGCGCCGAGGACGCCGCAGGCGTCGGCGATGGCGACCGTGGTGCCGTCGACCTCGACCTCGGAGACCCCCGAGCAGCGGGTGACGACGTCGTCCCGGAGCATGTCGGAGATGAAGCCCCGGCCGTTGGTGCGGGCGCCCTGGAGCTCCTCGAAGGAGATCAGGCCGTCCTCGCCGGAGAACCCGTCGGCGCCGGTCTCCGCGAGCTCGGTCAGCTGGAGGCGCGTCCGGAACGTGCGGCGCGTGCGCTCGGGCCCGTAGAGCGGGGAGAAGCCCTCGAGGGGCTCGTCCGGGTGGGTCAGCCAGTGGCTGTCGTTGGCGTTCATGACGTAGTCGGTGCGGAGCAGCTGCGGGGCGTCGGCGAAGGGGATGAGCCCCGGGTCGCGGGCGCCGGCGGCCTCGACCCAGGCGTGGTCCGAGCGGCTGCCGTCGAAGGTGAACGCGCCGAAGGCCCCCTTGACCACGGCGGCCACCGACGCGGCGGTGTCGCTCTCCTCGCCCTCGAGGGCGCGGGCGTACCAGGCGAGGGCCTCGTCGCTGAGGTTGGGCACCGGGGTGGCGTCGACGTAGAAGGCGTTGCCCTGGTCGTCGGCGAACATCGTGTTGACCCACGGGATGCCGCCGTTGTCCTGGAACGACGCCTTCCACTCGTCGAAGTCGGCCGCGGCGTTCATGCCGAGCCACTGGTCGATGATCTCGTCGTTGTCGATGTTCCCGTCGCGGTAGGTCAGGGCGAAGATGCTGTTCCAGTTGAGCGGTGCGACGCTCAGCACCGGGCCGTACTCGGTGGCGTAGAAGGTCCGCTCCTGCTCGACGAGGCTGCCGTCGCCCTGCTTGACCATGACCTTGCCGACGCGGCGGGACATGCGGCGGCGCTGCCCGTCGACGAGGTAGATGGTCGGGTCGGTCGGGTCGAGGGTGACGACGTAGAGGTTGAAGCGCTGCGAGGCCGAGACGGTGTGGGTCCAGGCCATGTGCTCGTTGAAGCCGATGAGCACCGCCGGGGCGCCGATGAGGGTTACGCCGTGGACGTTCAGCTCGCCGGGGACGGTGAGCTGCGACTCCCAGAGGCGGAGCGAGCCCTCCCAGGGGAAGTGCGGGTTGGCGAAGAGCTTGCCGCGGCCGTTGTCGCTGCGGTCCTTGCCGATGGCCCAGCCGTTCGAGGCCAGGGGCTCGCCGGCCTCGCCCCGGGTGGCGGCGGCGAGGGCCGTGGCCTGCTCGGGATCGAGGGACATCGGGCCCGGGTGATCCTGGCCAGGATCGTTGGACGCGGTGGTCTCGGGCGGGAGCGCGTTCGACATCAACGACAGGAGCGGCTGGCCCGAGGCGCGCTCGGCGAGCGCGAGCACGAAGGCCGCCTCGTCGAGCTCGGTGACGGGCTTGACCCAGTCGGCGTTGGCGCAGGCGGCGGGGAGGTTCTCGACGCCGGTGTCCGCGAGATACTGGTTGTAGCCGGCGGCCATCGCGCGCAGCGCCTCGCGGGTCTGCTCGCTCATCTCGCTCATGGCGCAGCGGGCCTTGTCCATCACGCCGAGGGCGAGCCAGCCGAAGTCGCTCTCGACGTTGGCGTTGCCCTCGCCGGGGCCGAAGTACTTCGCGCGCTCGCTGCGGACCATGACGAACTGGTCCGCCATGGTGCAGACGTGGTCCTCGGCCATCGCGTAGGCCTGCCCGAAGAGGACGTTGGGGACGTCGGTCCCGATGATCTGCGGGATCCCGTAGCTCCCGCGCTTGATCGTCGCGCTGAAGCTCCGCGGCAGGAGCGCGGGGGCCTCGGCGCAGGTCGTGATGACCGGGTCGATGTCCACGACCGGCTGCGATCCGAGGGTGTCGCTCTCGGCCGTGTCCGACGCGTCGTCGGTCGTGTCCGCGTCCGCGGCCAGCGTGTCGTCGTCGCTCGGCCCGTCGTCGCCGCACCCCGTGATCATCGCCGGCACCAGCAGGAACGCGGCGGCCGCCGCGGTCACCAACCATCGAACGCGCATGAGGACCTCGTCTCTCGGGTGGATGCGTATCCATACCACGGGACATCGCTCGCTTGCACCAGCGCCGAAGCGCGCGCGCCGGCGGACAGCGCCCGGGGGCGGCACGTTGTGAATCCCGCAACAGCGGGTTACACCGGATCGTGCGGCTCGCCCGCGCAACCCCTCCGATCCAAGCCCTTCGATTCCCGTCCCGCCGCCCCCCGGCAAGGAGCGCGCCATGGTCCGTTCGCGTCCCCCCCTGTCCGCCCTGTCCATCCCGACTCTAATCGGCGCGCTCGCGCTCTTCGGCTGTGACCAGGTCCACGCGCCGGAGGGCCCGTCCGCCCCCGCGCGCGCCGGCGAGGTCGCCATCCACATCGCGCCGCTGACCCTGGGCTCGGTGGACGACGCCACCTGGCGGCTCACGGTCGCCAACGCCGGCGGCGATCCCGTGTGGACCCGCGACATCACGGCGGACGCCTACGGCGACGGCGCGGGCTCGGTCAGCTACGTCGGGCCCTGCGACGCCGACGGCTCGCCCCCCGACAACACCGTCACCGTCGAGCTGCTCGAGCTGCGCGCGGCCGGCGGCGCGGTCATCCCCGAGTCCACCTACATGATCCCGCCGCCGGCGACCCGGACCGTCCGCTGCGTCGAGGGCGCCGACGTCGCGGTGGACTTCGACATCACCGTGGCTCGCGCGGCCCAGCAGGGCTTCTTCGACTTCGCCATCAGCTTCGACGACATCTTCTGCTCGGCCAAGGTCGACTGCGTGGACGCGCTCCTCCACCAGCCGGGAGGCGGGCGAGGGCCGACGGCGGTCGTCGCCCTGGCCTGCACCGCGGACACCGCCGCCGACGACACCTGGCTCTACCTCGACGACCTGCAGATCGACTGCACCGGGCGGAGCGCCACCGTCGACCCCTCCGCCGGGCCAGGGAACCTCGTCGAGGGCGAGGGCTTCACCCAGTCCGCCTCGCCGGTCCTCTACGGCGCCCAGGTCACCCGCGGCGCCGAGCAGCTCGGCTTCGGCAAGCTCTACTGGAACGTGCTCCTCGGGCTCGAGACGGGCGCCGCCAGCTGCCAGCTGACGACCGCCGCCACCGCCCACGCCGGGGCCTTCGCCGACGGGACCGGGACGCCCGCGGGCTCGACCTGGCCCTACATCGACTTCGACGTGACCCTGACCGACGGCGGCGGCGCGATGAGCTGCGACAACCACGGGCTGAACGCGGCCGGCTCGGGGGTCGCCGTGACCTACACCCCGAGCGACACCCCGAAGACCTTCGGCTACAGCTACGACGGGGCGGTCGCCTCGGCCACGGCGCTGCCGCCGGAGCCCGTGGCCTACGAGGCGGCGACCCTCGGCGACGACTTCGGCTTCGACTACGGCTTCATGCTCGGCGGCTTCTTCGACGAGGCCACCCCGAAGATCCCCTTCGCGGTCCAGAACTACAGCGCCTCGAACCAGGCGCGGGTGGGGATGCTCACCCTCGACGACGCCACCCACACCGCCAGCGTGAGCTGGGTCGGCAGCACCCTGAGCGGCTCGAACAACTTCACCCTCGCGCAGCTCGACGGCCGAAACCTCCTGCGCGGGCGCCGCGTGTGGGGACAGTGGGACTGCTTCGTCGCCGGATACCAGTGGGGCGACAGCGCCATCGTCGACGCGAGCTCCGACTTCAACCAGGGCAACCAGCGCTACCTCGGCGTGTGGCGGCTCAGCGACACCCGCGGCTTCGCGTACTCGGCGAGCAACTACCAGTCGGTCCGGATGTTCGACTACAGCGGGGGCAGCGCCCTCAGCGCCTCGGCGACCCGGGACTACGGTCAGGCCTACGGGAGCGCCGTCTTCATCGAGTGGGACGGCGACCTCGTCATCCACACCAAGACGAACCCGGTGACGACGACCGCGGGCACGTTCCTGCTGCTCAGCTGGAGCGGCGCGAACGGCGCGGCGCTGACCGAGTACGCGTTCACCAACCTCGTCCCGAGCGGGATGTCCTCGACCAACGTCTACGGGAAGCTCGTGCGGACCAGCTACGGTGCGTTCCTGGTCGACAGCGACACCAACAACACCTGGCAGATCGGGCGCACGGGCAACACGCTCACCGTCGACGACACCGGGACCTGGGCGAGCCCGCCGTTCCCGCTGACCGAGATCCAGTGGAACGGCGTCCACGGGATGACCGGCAAGTACACCAAGCGCGAGGTCGCGACCGACGTCTTCGAGACGCTCCGGGTCTACACCGACGCCTCGGACGTCGGCCACGTGGACAGCGTGCGCCTCGATCTGAGCGACTTCGCCAACCCGACGGTCACCGTGCTCCAGGCCGACCTCTACACCTACGACGCGACCCTGTGGACGTTCCAGGCCCGCAACACCGTCTACCGGCCGGGCACCGACGACGTCCTCTTCGCGCTGTACCGGTCGCCCATCTCCGGGCGCGAGGGGAAGCTGGTCTACGTCGAGAACGCCTTCTGACCGTTCCGCTCCGAGGGCCGGACGCCCGCCCGTAGCGCGGCGGCGTATTCTCGGCCCTCGGGCTGCGCGGCGCCCCCCGCCGGGCCGAGACGACGTCGACCGCCCGCCGAGGCGGCTCGCGGGCGCGTCCCGCGCGGCCTTCATGGGGTCGCGCGGGGAAATCTCGCCCGTGTCCCATTATTGCTTCAAGTCAATATCCAGGGGTCCCGATGATCGATCCCGTGACCGGGTGGGAATCCAGCACCCACCAGCGGTCACGGAGGATGTGTGGACTCTCCGGCCAACCGCGTGATGTTGGTGGACGACGCGGCGCTGATGCGCGACGCGGTCGCCGCCATCGTCGCGACCGACCCGAGCTTCGAGGTGGTCGCGAGCTGTGACAACGGGCAGATCGCCCTGTGGCAGCTCGGCTACACCGAGCCCGACGTCATCGTCGTCGACCTCGAGATGCCCGTGATGGACGGGCTGACCTTCCTGCGCCGTGTCCGTCCGCGGACCCGGGCGAAGGTCGTCGTGTTGTCGTCGCGGGTGGACCTCGGCTGTGACCAGGCGGTCGAGGCCCGGCGCCTCGGCGCCGACGCGGTCATCCAGAAGCCGTCCGGATCGGTCTCGACCGATCTCGCCGCCCGGCGCGGCGAGCAGATGATGGCCACCCTGCGCACCCTCGTCGCCTGACCCCGCCCAGGAAAGGAGCACACGCCTTGGCATTCGACGAGCTCGACATGTTCGACGACGACGGTGAGAGCAGTGAGCACACGTACCTCACGTTCCGCGTCGCCCAGGAGGAGTACGCGGTCCCGGTGGTCTTCGTGACCGAGATCGTGCGCCTCCAGAAGTCGCACCCCATCCCCGACGTGCCCGACTACATCCGGGGCGTCATCAACCTGCGCGGTCAGGTCATCCCGATCCTCGACGTGCGCGGGCGCTTCGGCCTCGGCGCCACCGACCGCTCGGACCGGACCGTGGTCGTCGTCCTCGAGGTCGAGGACGCGGCGACCGGGCTGCTCGTGGACGCGGTCGCGGAGGTCGTCGACTTCCCGCCCGAGGACGTCGACGCCTCGCTCGCGCGGCGCGGCTCGAGCGCCCAGGGGATGGTCAAGGGGGTCGCCAAGCGCGACGACCGCGTGACCTTCATCCTCGATCCGATGCCGCTCCTCGGCGCCGCCTCCCAGGCGGCCCACGAGGAGCCCGCCCTCGCGATGGGGGCCTGACCGACATGGCCGGCCCAAGAGAGAAGCGACCCCAGGAAGAGAGCCAGAGAGCCCCGCAACCCGAACCCGCACGGAGCGCAGACGCGATGCCCCAGCCGAAACCCGACAGCCCCAGGGACGACCGCCTCGACGCGGTCCTCGACACCCTGTCCTCCCACGTCATCGTGGCCGACGCCGAGGGCGTCATCATCAACGTCAGCGCCGGCCTCGTGGCGATGTTCGAGGAGGTCGAGGAGCAGATCCGCGAGGAGCTCCCCGACTTCTCCGTCGACACCCTCGTCGGCTCGAACATCGACATCTTCCACGCGACCCCGTCGCGGCAGCGCCGGATGCTCGCCAAGATGAAGGGCACCCACGAGGCGCGCCTCGGGCTCGCGGGGCTGACCTTCGATCTGCGCGTGACGCCGATGCACGACCACGACGGCGAGCTCCGCGGCTACGTGACCGAGTGGCGCGACATGACCAAGGCGCTGGTGACCGAGGCCGAGAAGGCGCACCTCGCCCGGGACCTCGCGCGTATCCGCGCCGGGCTCGACGGGGCCCGCACCAACGTGATGCTCGCCAACGAGAACCTCGAGATCGTCTACGTCAACGCGTCTCTCCGGGAGATGCTGACGGCGGCCGAGTCGACCATCCAGAAGGACCTGCCCGGGTTCTCGGTCGAGGGCCTCATCGGGCGCTCCATCGACGACTTCCACAAGAATCCCAGCCACCAGCGCGGGATCCTGAAGAAGCTGTCGAAGACCCACGAGACGCGCCTGGCCATCGCCGGGCGGACCTTCGACCTGGTCATCAACCCGTCGCACTCCGACGACGGTGAGCTCCTCGGCTTCGCGGTCGAGTGGGCCGACATGACCGACAAGCTCGCCCAGGAGGAGGAGCGCGCGACCCTGCTCCTCGAGAGTATGCGCGTCCGGCGCGCCCTCGACGGGGCGACCACGAGCCTGATGATGGTCGCCGACGCCGACCTCAACATCACGTACATGAACGAGGGGCTCGAGGCGCTCTTCACCAGGTTCGAGGCCGACATCCAGCGCGACCTGCCGCAGTTCAGCGCCAAGGACCTCATCGGCACGAACATCGACACGTTCCACGTCAACCCGGCCCACCAGCGGCGCATCCTCGGGAACCTGAAGGGGCGCTTCAAGGCGACGGTCAAGCTCGGCGGGCGGATCTTCAACCTCGTCGCCGGGTCGCTCCAGGACGCGGCGCACCCCGACGTCGACGGGTACTGCGTCGAGTGGGTCGACGTGACCGACCAGGTGCTCGCCCAGGAGGACATCGGGCGCGTCATCGCGGCGGCGAGCGACGGCGACCTGACCCAGCGGGTCCAGGCCGAGCGCTACGGGGGGATGCTGCGGAGCATCGGCGAGGGGCTCAACGGCTTCATCGACTCGATCTCCGACGCCTTCCGCCAGGTGAAGGTCGCGGTCGAGCAGATCGGGCAGGCCTCGGTCCAGCTGCGGACGACCAGCCAGATGATGAGCGCGAGCAGCAACCAGCTGAACCGCGCGGCGGTCGAGTCCGACACGGCGCTCGGTCGGGCGGCGGACATGGCGCGCTCGAACGCGGAGAACGCGGCGATGGCCAACCAGCTCGTGACCGGGACGTCCACCGCGGCCCGCGACGGTCAGGAGCGGATGGAGGAGATGAGCTCGGCGATGGCCGAGATCAACGGCTCCGCCCAGCAGATCGCCAAGATCATCAAGGTCATCGACGAGATCGCCTTCCAGACGAACCTGCTCGCGCTGAACGCCGCGGTCGAGGCCGCGCGCGCGGGCCGCTACGGCAAGGGCTTCGCCGTCGTCGCGCAGGAGGTCCGGAGCCTGGCCGAGCGGAGCGCCAAGGCCGCCAAGGAGACGACCACCCTCATCGAGGACTCGGTCAGCAAGGTCGGCCAGGGCGTCAAGATCGCCGACGCGACGCGCACCGCCCTCGACGAGATCGTCGGCAACGTCGTGAAGGTCGTGGACCTCGCGGGCGAGATCGCCACGGCCAGCGAGGAGCAGTCGCGGACCCTGGCGTCGGTGACCGACTCGATGGGGCAGGTCACCGAGGGGGCCCAGGCCGGGAGCCAGCAGAGCACCGAGGTCGCCTCGGCGGCCGAGGAGATGGGGCGCCAGATGGACGTCCTGCAGCAGCGCCTCGCCGGCTTCGAGCTGACCGAGGTGGCCGCGAGCGCCGGGGACGGGATGCCCAGCGGGGTGACCCCCGACATGGTCAACCAGATCCTGGCGATGCTGCGCGCCCAGGGGGCCATCCCCGCCGCCGCGCGCGCCGCGACGCCGGCGCCGAGGCAGGGCCAGGCCAAGCAGGAGCAGTGCCCGGTGCCGAAGCGTCCGGCGCCACGGGACGTCCTGCCCCTCGACCAGGACGAGCGCGGCTTCGCCGGGTTCTGACCCCATTCGGCCCGGGGCGATCCGGCGCCCCGGGCCGAGCGTCGTCGGGACGACAGGCGTGTCCAGCCCACGCCATGCCCACCCCCGACGCCGTCGCGTTCCCCCGCCGCCCGACCCTCACCCGCCTCGCGGGTCGGGCGGCGGGGGCCACCGCGAAAGTGAGAGAAGCCGGGGTCAGACCCCCACATCTAACACTTTTCCCGACGACACCGCAGAAAGTGAGAGCAGGTGGGGTCAGACCCCAAGATCTAACACTTTTGCCGCCGGCACCGCAGAAAGTGAGAGGAGGTGGGGTCAGACCCCAAAATCTAACACTTTTCCGCCGCTGACGAGCCCACCCACCCACCCGACACGACCTGGGTACGGGGCCCCCGCCCCCGACCCGAGCTGCGCCCCGACGAGCGGGGCAGGGGAAGTCCGATGAGCGCGAACCTGGACACCTGGCGGACCTTCGGCATCGACGCCGCCGAAGCGCTCCGCGCCCTCGAGGAGAGCCTCCTCGAGCTCGAGACCGACCCGACCGACCGCGAGCAGCTCAACCGCCTCTACCGCGGGCTCCACACCCTCAAGGGGAACTCGGGGTTCCTGGAGCTGCGCCAGGTCGAGACCCTCGCCCACGCCGCCGAGGACCTGATCGGCCTCGTCCGCGACAAGGGCGTCCCCCTCGACGACGCCATCGTCGAGGCGATGCTCGCGACGGTCGACCTGCTCCGCGACGTCTGCGACGTGGTCGTGACGCTCCACCAGGACGTCGAGCCCGACGTCATCGCGGAGCGGGTGGCCGACCTCCGGGAGCTCGTCGCCGAGCGCCGAGACCCGAACGAGCTCGACGTCCACGACCCGACCATCGGTGTCGAGATGGAGCTCTGGGACGACCTCCCGGAGCCCAGCGAGCCCGAGCCCGAGCCGGTGGAGGACCCCGACTGCGTGGCGCTCGTCCTCGCCCTCGCCGAGCAGGCCCTCGGCGCCGTCGCCACCTGGGAGGCGGAGCCAGCGGCCCCGGTCCCCGAGATCTGCCGCGAGCTGGCGAGCGCCGCCGACGGCCTCGGGCTCGTCCGGGTCGTGGACGCCGTCGAGGCCCTGGGCGCCGCCGCCGGCGGCGACGTCGTCCTCGCCGTCTTCGCGCTCCACGCGGCGCTGATGGAGGTCGAGCGCTACTACCAGAGCCTCCCGGGCTCCAGCGTCCAGGTGTTCGTCGGCCCGGCCTGGCGCGCCCGCTGCGCCGCCGCGGCGCCCGGCGACCTCGGGCGGCTGCGTGCCTTCCTCGACGCCCCGGAGGCCGACTACGGAGCCGTAGGTGGAGCCCTCCAGCGCCTCGCGGCGGCCTGCGAGCACCAGGGGCTCGACAACGGCGCCCGTCGCTGTGGAGAGCTCCAGGATGTACTGCTCCGGCGCCTCGACGCCGGCCAGCCGGTCCCGGGCGAGGCCCTCCGCGAGGGGCGCGAGCTGGCCGATCACCTCGAGGCGGCCTTCGCCGCGCCCGAGGGGGGCGGTGACGTCCCGGCGCCGCCCCCGGATCCGAACGCGCGGCGCGTCCACGAGGAGATCGGCAAGCTCCCGCTGTCCCGCTCGGTCCGCTCGCAGATGAGCGCCGCGGCCCTCGACCTGCTCGCCAAGGCGACCCACGAGGCGCGCTCGGTCTACGAGCTCGCCGCGCCCCTCGACGACGACGCCGAGCTCGAGGCGGCGGTCCGGGCGGTCGTGGAGGCCCCCGACACCCAGCTCGTGACGAGCGCCAACGAGCTCACCGACGACGGCGAGCGCACCGCGCGCTACCGGTTCCTGTTCGCGGCTCCGGTCCCTCCGCCCGAGCTCGCCGAGCGCCTCGCACCCGCGCTGACCCGGGCCGCCGCCCTCGGCGTCCCGGTCGAGGTCCTCCACCTCGACGGCGGCGCCGCCACGCCGGTCGCCCTGCCCGAGGTCGCCGCGCCGGCCAGGGCCGGGGCCGAGGTGGCCAAGCCCAAGCGCAGCGAGGGCGGGGCCGAGCCCACTACCACCAAGTCGGCCGAGGCCGAGTCGCTGCGCATCGACGCCACCAAGGTGTCGCTCATCATGGACCTCGCCGGCGAGCTCGGGCTCGCGGCCGGGGCCGTGACCCGCCACCCGGAGCTCGACGGCCTCGAGCTCGAGGGCTTCGCGGCCGCCGCCCACAAGCTCGAGATGCTCGTCCGCGAGCTGCAGAACGAGGTGTCGTCCCTGCGCCTCGTCGCCGTGGCCGGCGCCTTCAAGAAGATGCGCCGGGTGGTCCGCGACGCCGCGCGTCGCACCGGCAAGAAGGTCGAGCTGGTGCTCGTCGGCGAGGACACCGAGATCGACAAGGTCATGGTCGACCAGCTCGCCGACCCCCTCGTCCACCTCGTCCGAAACGCCATCGACCACGGCATCGAGCCCCCCGAGGAGCGTGAGCGCCTCGGCAAGCCGACCACCGGCCGCATCGTCCTCGAGGCGAGCCACCAGGGCGGCGAGGTCCAGGTCCGGGTCAGTGACGACGGGCGCGGCCTCGACCTCGACCGCATCCTCGCCCGGGCCAGGGAGCGCGGCCTGGTGGCACCCGACGCGGTCCTCTCCGCGCAGGAGGTCGTCGACCTCGTCTTCCTGCCGGGCTTCTCCACCAAGGAGACCATCGACGAGCTGTCCGGCCGCGGCGTCGGCATGGACGTCATCCGGACGACCATCGAGGGGCTCCGCGGGCGGGTCGGCATCACCACGACCAAGGGCCGCGGCTCGCGGACCACGATGACCGTCCCCCTGACCCTGGCCTTCGTCGACGCCATGGTCGTCAGCCAGGCCGAGCGCCTCTTCGCCCTGCCCATCGAGCGGGTCTTCGAGGTCTTCAAGGCCGACGCGCACCCCCTCGTGGAGTCGGCCGCCGACGGCCGGACCCTGATCCGCGTCCGCGACGAGCTCTACCCGCTCCTGTGGCTCGACCGCTTCTACGGCGCTCCCGCGGGCGCCCCCCCCGTCGTCGACACCGACGGGGACCCCGACGCGGCCTGCGTCGACGGCCGCGTGATCGTCGTCGTCCAGTCCTCCCAGGGGGGCGTCGCGCTCCCCGTCGACAGCCTCCTCGGGAACCAGCAGATCATGCTCAAGCCGCTCAAGGGCTTGCTCTCCAACGTCCGCGCCGCGGCCGGGTGCGGGATGCTCCGCTCCGGTGACGTCGCCCTCGCGCTCGACTGCGAGCAGCTCTACGCGTGACCCGATGACGACGCCCATGCCGACCCGCCGGACGCCACGAACGGCGGCTCCGGCGCCGCGGTTCACCACTGGGGTCGCCCCCTCGAGCGACACCGATCCGCCCGACTCGACCCCGCTGCGCCCGCCCACGCGGACCAGCGGCCGCCCCGGCACCGGCCGCAGCCGCGCTCCGGTCCGCGCGTTGGCGCGCTGGGTCCGGGAACACTTCGGGATCTCCTACTCCGCCCGCGCCCTCGACATCCTCGACGGGCGCCTCCGCCTCCTCGCGGTCGAGCTCGGCCTGTCGATCGAGGACCTCCACGCCCGGGTCGAGGGCGGCGCGCCCGACCTGACGCGCCGCCTCGCCGAGGTCGTCTCGACGAACCACACCTACTTCCTGCGCGAGCGCGGGATCTTCGACGAGCTCACGCGCCGAGTCGTGCCGTCGCTCCCGTCGGGGTCGCTCCGGATCTGGTCGGCCGCCGCCTCGAGCGGCGACGAGGCCTACTCCGTCGCCCTCACGCTGCAGGAGGCCCTGGGCGACGACGCCCGGCGGGTGAGGATCCTCGGCACGGACATCAGCGCTCAGCAGGTCGCGGCCGCCGAGGCCGGGGTCTTCCCCGGCGCTCGCCTCTACAAGCTCGCGCCGGCCCAGCTCGTCCGCTGGTTCCGCGAGCTCCCCGGAGGCCGCTACGAGGTCTCCCCGACCCTCCGGAAGATGTGCGCCTTCCGGCAGCTCAACCTCGTCCGCCACCCGTGGCCCTTCACCCAGCGCTTCCACGTCATCTTCCTGCGCAACGTCCTCTACTACTTCGAGCCCGAGATGCGGCGGCAGGTCCTCGACGCGTGCTACCAGACCGCCGAGCCCGGCGGCTGGCTGGTCACGAGCCTCACCGAGCCCCTCCACGACATCTGGACCAGGTGGCGCCTGGTCGCGCCGGGCCTGTACCGAAAGGAACCCTGAGCATGGCCGCATCTCCCGACCGCTCCCGCCCCGTGCGGGTCCTGATCGTCGACGACTCCGCCCTGGTCCGGAGCGTGCTCGAGCGGGGGCTCTCCGAGGACCCCGCCATCGAGGTCGTCGCCACCGCGCGCGACCCGTACGAGGCGCGCGACTACCTGGTGAAGCTCCGGCCCGACGTCATCACCCTCGACATCGAGATGCCGCGGATGGACGGCGTGTCGTTCCTTCGACGCTTCATGCGCGTCCTGCCCACGCCGACGGTCGTCCTGAGCTCGCTCACGACCCGCGGCTCGGAGCTCGCCCTGACGGCGCTCCAGGTCGGCGCCGTGGAGGTCGTGACCAAGCCCGCCGCCGATGTCGCCGCCGGCCTGGGTCGCATGATCGCCGACCTCCGCGAGGTGGTGAAGGCGGCCGCGCGCTCCGGCCCGGCGAAGGTCGCGCGCCAGCCCGTCGTCCCGGCGGCCCCGGCCCCCGTCCGCGCCGCAGCCTCCCCGCCTCCCGCGGCCCTCGGTCGGACGACCGACAGCGTCATCGGCCTCGGCGCCTCGACCGGCGGGGTGGCGGCCCTCGGCCGCATCTTGCCGGAGCTCCCAGCCTGGACCTGCGGCGTCGTGGTGGTCCAGCACATGCCCGCCGGCTTCACCGCCGACTTCGCCCGGCGCCTCGACAAGCTCTGCAAGATGCGGGTCTCCGAGGCCCGCGACGGCGAGCGCGTCCTGCGCGGCCACATCCTCATCGCCCCGGGCGGCGACCGCCACCTGCGGGTCATCCGCGTCGGCGGCGAGTACCGCGTCCACCTCGCCGAGGGCGACCTGATCTCCGGCCACCGCCCCTCGGTCGACGCCTTCTTCGACTCCCTCGCCGAGCACCTCGGGGTGAACGCGGCGGCGTGTCTGTTGACCGGGATGGGCGAGGACGGCGCCCGGGGCCTCCTGCGCCTCCGTCGCGCCGGCGGCCGGACCTTCGCCCAGGACGAGCGGACCTCCGCCGTCTGGGGGATGCCCGCCGCCGCCCAGCAGCTCGGCGCCGCCGAGCGCTTCCTGGCTCTCGACGACGTCGCGGCGACCCTCGGGGCCCTCGAGCAGGAGGCCGGAGTCGCGGCTGCCTCGTGAGCACCCCGCGCCCATAGGACGGTCGGGACGACCTCGACTGGCGGTGGAGCAGCGCCCCCCGCATACTCGGCCCATGGAACTCATCGGTGGGGAACGCGGCTCCAGCTACGACCGCGGCTTCTGGGACGCGGTGTTCGAGCTCTACGAGCAGGCCTTTCCGGGGTTGCTGGCGGCGATCGCCCGGGCGGCAGACGTCGGCGCGCGTTGGGCCGACGTGACCACGCCCTTCACGCTCTTCGAGGACGGGCGCTGTCTCGCGCACGTGGGCGTCATCTCCCATCCTATGAGTCTCTCGGGCGAGCTCGTGCGAATCGCGGGGATCCACGCTGTCTGCACGGCCCCCGACCGGCGGCGCCAGGGCCTCTGCTCCATGCTGCTCGACCACGCGATCGCGCGCGCCGCGGTCGAGCACGAGGTCATGAAGCTCCACACCGACCTCCCCGCGGTCTACGGGGGGGCCGGCTTCCGCGTCACCCCGACCTGGCGCTTCCGCTCGACCGTGGCGCCGGCGTCGGGCGTCGTGAGCCGGCGGCTGACGCCCTCGACGGACCGGGACGACGCGGCGCTGCTCCGGCGGCTCCTCGCGACGCGCGCCCCGGTCTCGAGCGTGTGCGCGAGCGCCGACGACGGCTGGATGATCACGATCGACGCCGCGCTGGCGGGCACGCTGGACACCGCGCTGCGCTACCTCCCCGCGCACGACGCCGTCGTGATCTACGGCGAGGAGGAAGGCGAGAGCCTCGTCGTGGAGGTCATCGCGCCGCAGCTGCCCCCGGCCTCCGTCGTCGCAGGAGCCGCCCCGGAGCCGCGGCGCGCGCGGCGCTACGCGTTCACCCCCGACCGCTTCGAGCCCGGCGCCGAGCCGCTCGCCACGCCCGCCGCCAACGGGGTCTTCATGGTCCGCGGGCGCTGGCCCCTCGACCAGCCGTTCGGTGTCTCGCCGCTCTGGGAGCACTGACGGGCCCGCGGCGCGAGCCGGGGCAGGGGACGCGCGCCCAAGCGCTGTTGCGGCGCGTCAGGTCTCCCCTGGTGCGACGCGATGAACACGGCGCCGCGCCCACCGTGACCATCCGATAGGGGCGCACGTCGGGCTGTGTTGCGTTGCCGCGACCATCGCGCGTCGCGATGCGCTGAACGTTGTCGCTGAGCGCGAGCCGGTGGTAGCCTCTCGCGCACGGGCAAGCCCGGCTCCACCTCCCGAGGAATCCATGAAGACACGGCTCACCATCGCTGCGGGTGCGGTGCTCGCCGCGCTCGCCGGCTGCAGCGAGGGCGGCGCTCCCGATGGCCGGGGCGTGACGATCACGGTCGCGCCCCTGTCCCTGCCCGGGCTGACCGACGCGATCTACACGCTGACCGTCGAGAACGACGGCGGTGACGTGGTCATGACGCGCCAGCTGACCTCGCGGAGCTACGGCGCCGGTGACGGCTCGATCTCGTACGTCGCGCCGTGCGACGCCGACGACAACGACAACACCGTGACGCTCACGATCGACGAGCTCCGGGGCCCCGGCGACGCGGTCATCGACCCGGCGACCTGGGACGATCCGGGCGAGCTGTCCCGCGACTTCACCTGTGTCGAGGGGGCGGACGTCGCCGTGACCTTCGACGTGACCGTCGTGCGCGCGGCGACCCAGGGCTTCTTCGACGTCGCCGTCAGCTTCGACGACATCTTCTGCTCGGCCAAGCTCGACTGCGTCGACGAGGACGGTGACCCGCTGCTGCTGCTCCACGACTCGACCGGCGCCCGGGCGCGCTCGGCCGTGGTCGGGCTCGCCTGCACCGGCGGCCTCGGGTCCGTCGACACGGCCATCTACCGCGACGCGCTGACCGTGACCTGCGACGGCGGGGCGGCGATCGTCGACCCCTCGGCGGGACCGGGCAACCTGAGCTTCGGCGACGGCATCAGCGGCACCGACGGGCTCCTCTTCGGCGCGGCCGTCTATCGCGGCGAGGAGCAGCTCGGCTACAACAAGCGCTACTGGAACGTGCTCCTGGGGATCGCCCCGACCGCGGCGAACTGCACCCTCACGACCCGCGCCACGGCGACCAGCGGGACCTTCGACGGCGGCGCCACCCCGGCCGGCAGCACCTGGCCCTACATCGACTGGACCGTGGCGCTCACTGGCGACGCCGGCGTGACCGCCTGTGGACACCACCCGCTGAACGGCGAGGGCGTCCAGGCCGGCGTCAGCACGGCCTACACCGACAGCCCCGTCGCCTTCGCGTACAGCTACGCCGCGACGATCCCCGACCCCGTCGTCGACTGCAGCGTCGGGTCCGCCACCTGCGACGTGACCTCCTGCCATCAGCTCCTCCTGAGCGGCGTCACGAGCGACGGCTATCAGGTCATCGATCCCGACGGCGCCGGCCCGCTGACCGCCGTCCAGGTCTGGTGCGACATGACCACGATGGGCGGCGGCTGGACGGTGGTCGCCCGGGCCTTCGACGTCTCCTACACGACCCCGCCCCCGGCGGTCGGGACGGGCTCCTCCGGCACCTGGACCGAGTGGGCCGCCGTGTCGTGGGCGGACGGTGACAGCTACTACGTCTCCCTCGACGCCTTCGCCGCGCTGACCGCTGGCGGGGCGACCGTGATGCAGCTCAGCCGCGATGGGGGCGGGGCAGTCACGAGCCAGCTCACCTACGGCGCGTTCAGCTACGACGTGGCGACGAACAGCGCGTCGCTCGGGACGTGTGCGAACCTCGTCGGGACGCCGTGCTCGTCTCAGTACCCGTGGGCGCAGAACGGCGGTGCGGCGCCCTTCTTCGACGGCTATCAGCAGCCCGGCGGCGGCACGACGAGCTGCAACACCTCCCACGGCACCAAGATCTTCGGCTACCACAACTTCTCGAGCTGCGCGTCGGACAGCGGGCTCTTCAGCTGGCAGAACAGCACGACGGCGCGCCCGCAGCGCCTCGGGGCCTACACGAGCGTCGCCCCGGAGAACGTCATCATGCTGCGCCCGGCGGCCGACGGGACGAGCTGCGCCGACATCCTGACCAACGACCCCGCGGCCGCCAGCGGCGTGTACCTCATCGACCCCGACGGTGGCGGCGCCTTCCAGGTCTACTGCGACATGACCCCGGGGGACGCCGGCTGGACCTACGGGATGATCGTCGACAGCGACACGCCCAGCGACAGCCGCACCCGGGTCGCCGGGTACACGACCTTCGGGACCGCCGGGGCGCCGGTCCCCGGGACGGCCTACGGCGTCGACCTGACCGGGCTGAGCTTCAGCGAGGTCCGCATCGACAACTTCGCCCTCGGGACGTCGGTCGTCGAGACGGCGACGAGCACCCTCACCTGGGGCGGCACGACCTACACCGGCAGCACCGGCTACCCCGGGATGAAGTTCGACCTCGGCGGCGGGATCCAGCTCCGCGCGGGCTACTACGGCACCGGCTGCTCGGCCACCAACATCCCGGTCTGTTTCACCGGCACGGGGAACACGGCGTGGATCTGCGACACCGACGCCGGCTACATCGAGGGCTGGGTCGACTGCGGCGGCGGAGAGGTCTGCGGCAGCGGCTTCTACTACGGCAAGGAGGTCTGGCGGGACGGCGCGTCGTGCACCTCCTACATCAACGCGGCGACCCCCGCCCTCTACGGCTTCGCGGTGCGATAGTGAACGATCTCGCGGTGCACATCCGGCTCGCCCTCGTCGGGCTCCTGCTGACCGTCGGCCCCTCGCTCCTCGGCGCCTGCGAACCCGACCCCGCGGATCCCGACGGCGACACCGCGCAGGCCGAGGACGTCGTCGAGGACACCGCGGCGCCGACGGACACGGCGACGCCCGTGAACGCAGCGCCGTCCGCCCCCGAGGTCGTCATCGACCCCGCGTCGCCGACCACGGGGGACGAGCTGATCGCCCGCGCTACGGCCACCGACGACGGCCTGCCCTCCGACACGCTGACCTACACCTACCGCTGGCTCCGCGACGGCGCCGACGAGGGCGACACCGGTCAGCGGCTTCCCGCGTCCCGCACGGCCAGGGGCGAGGTCTGGACCGTCGAGGCGCGGGCGAGCGACGGCCTCCTCGAGGGGCCAGCCGGGAGCGCCGTGACGACCATCGTCGATACGCCGCCCACGCTGGGCGGCGCCGCGCTCGACCGGACCGAGGTGTCGGTCCTCGAGACGTTGACCTGCACCAGCGTCGGGTACGCCGACGCCGACGGCGACCCCGAGGCCCTTCGGATCCGCTGGTATCAGCTCGGCGACGATGACGCGCGGACCCTCCTCGCGGAGGACACCGCGACGTTCTCACCCGCCGCGCTCGAGGCCGGCGACCGCGTCCTCTGCGAGCTCACCCTGCTCTGGAACGACGCGCCGTACGGGGACCCGGTCGTCAGCCCGGTCGCGACCCTCGTGGCGGCGACCGCGCCCGAGGTCACCGTGGCCGCCCCCGACGGCGTCGACGGTGAGGCCACCTGCGAGATCACCACCCCGGCCGCCCACGTCGGCGACAGCGCGATTACGACGTTCTACTGGACCGTCAACGGCGGCGCCGAGCTGCTCGGCGACGCGACCCGCGGCGGCCTGGTCGACTGCGATCTCCTCACCTGCCGCGCCGAGGTGAGCGCCGGCGAGCTGACCCTGAGCTCCGAGCCCGCGAGCCTGGCGCTGCCCGTCGGCCCCGCCTGCGCCACGACCCTGGCCTGTCACGGCCCCGTCTGCGCCGCCGGCGGCGGCTGCGCCACCGAGCCCCTGACCGGTGACAGCTGCGCCTCCCTCGACCCCTGCCTCGGCCCCGGGACCTGCGACGCCGGGGCCTGCGTCCCGTCCTCCGCGCCGTCGGGAGATGGCGTCAGCTGTGACGACGGCGACCCCTGCACGGTCGGCACGGTCTGCGCCGCCGGCGCCTGCACGGGGGGCTCGGCGGCCGACGACGGGACCCCCTGCGACGACGGCGATCCCTGCACGGTCGACGATCAGTGCGCCGCGGCGGTCTGCGTCGGCGGCGCGGCGGCCGGGGACGGCGCGCTCTGCGACGACGGTGACGGCTGCACGGCCGGTGACGCCTGCCTGGCCGGGGTCTGCGAGCCCGGGGCCCCGGTCGACTGCAGCGCGGCCGGCGGGGCCTGCGCGGTCGGGGGCTGCCAGAGCACCAGCGCCAGCGCCTACCAGTGCGTCGCGACGAACCGGCCGGCGGGAGCCGCCTGCAACGCGCCCGACCTCTGCGCGACGGCCGCCCACTGCGACGGCGCGGGCCAGTGCGTCGAGGGGGCGCCGACGGCCATCAGCGACGCCCGGGTCCTGAAGATCGACATCGCCGCGCACGAGCTCGACACGGTGAAGGACGCCATCTGGGACGTCGTGGTCGAGCGCGCCGACGGGACCGGCGAGCCGCTGCTCGCGACCCGGGTCTCGTCGTCCCAGTGTGGCGAGGGGGGTACTGCGGCGTCGGTCGAGGCCTCCTGCGACGCGGCGGGCGAGGGCGAGGTCGTCAAGGCCCGCCTCCGCGGCATGTACACCGACCTCGTCCTCGATCCCGGACGCTTCGGCGACCCCGTGCCCGAGGGCGGCATCACCTTCGCCGACCCCGGCGACCTCGTCCGCACCGTCGAGTGCCTCGACCTGCCGTCCAACGACGTCAGCTACGACGTGTCGATCGCGCGCCCGGCCGAGGGCGGCTTCTTCACGAAGTCGGTCGCCTTCGACCAGATCTACTGCTCGGCGAACTTCACCTGCTGCAGCGACGATGACGACGACGGCGACTGCGACGCGGACGTCGACCTCCTCTTCGACGCCAACGGCGACCGCAACACGACGTTCAAGCTCGGCTTCGCCTGCGCGGCCGAGACCAGCGCCAACATGGACCTGGCCCTCTACATGGACGACCTCGTCCTGACCTGCGACGGGACCGACATCGTGACGATCCACCCCGCCGCCGGGGACGGCAACCTCTGCTCGCCGGGCAACGTCGGCGGCTGCACGCCGAAGGTCGACGTCAGCGGAGCGGGCGCGGGTTACGTGTTCCAGGCGGCGGTCTACAAGGGCGAGAGCAGCTTCAGCGGCATCGACCGGGTGTGGTGGAACGTCGCCCTCGGCGTGGACAAGGCCGTCGTCGCGGCCGGGAGCTGTCAGCTGACCACCAAGGCGACCGCCGACACCGCCGCGGTCGCGGGGGGCGTCGTGGCGACGTCGCCGGGCGGGTACGTCGCGACGCCGGACGTCTACCCGTACCTGGTCTGGGACGTCGCCGTCAGCGACGGCACCAACGTCACCTGCGTCGAGCACGCCCCCGGGGATTTACCTGCGTACGTCTACGCGGCTTACACCGACGACAACGCCACGGCGAACACCGTCTTCCAGTGGGACTACAACCCCTGAGCCGGCCCGTCCGGGTAGGATGACCCACCTATCCTGATCCGGGTGAGGCGGGATGCCCCAGACGCTGTCCGTTCCGACTCGGGATCGGAGGCGCAGACGCCTCCGAGAATTCGGCAGTAGACCGCGGCAGGGGCGGCGTCCGGGATCCCGGACATGGGCCGCTCGAAGGATCCGCGATAGCGGACGGTCGGGGCGCGTCTGACTCGGTCGGCCCTGCGCCGATCGGTGTGGCCCATGGGCGCCGTCCTCGTTCAACCGAACGATATCGCTTGGCATGTTTTGTGCGATCTCAATTCTCCGCGCAGCGACGCCCACAGCCACGACGCTCTGCGGACCTTGCACTGCAACAGACCGCACGCCGCCGGCCCCCCGGGGTAGGCACGGAGCCAGAACGGAGATGATCGAACAGGCGATGCACGGAACCGAGCGCGTAGAGACCGTCCACGTGACGCTGATCAGGGACCGACTCGAGCCCGCGGTGCGCGAGCTCGCGCGGGTCGTTCAGGAGCGCTTGCCCGGCGCGACCGTCACCACCCACCTCTTGGCCACCGCCAGCTTCCCGTGGTGGGCCGTCGTGAGCGTCTGCCGGAGCGACGGCGCGCGGGAGGAGATCGCGGTCCTCGACGTCGCCTACTGGCGTAACCCGAACCGCTGCCAGCTCTCCTGCGACCTCTCGACCGGCTCCGGCGCCATCGTCAGCGAGCTGCCCGAGCGCGCCTACGACAGCGCCGATCTCGGTCTCCCCGAGCTCGAGGACTGGATCGAGGCGACCCGGACCTTCCTCGCGGGCGCCGTCGACACGGCGGTCGCCTACGTGCGCGAGCGGGGGCTCTGAGCGAACGGAGCGGCGTCATCGCGATGGCCGGCGTCCCCGGCGTCCCCGGGACGACTGGCGTCAGACGCGAAACTCGTTCACATTGATGGCTCCAGCGACTGAGAGGAGCCGTCATGAACGTTCGCCCAGGGCGCGTCGCGCTCGCCTTCGCCGCGCTCGCCTTCGCCGCGCTCGCCGCCTGCGGAGAGGAGCCCGGGATCGAGACCCTCTCCGGCCGGGTGGACACCGCCGTCGCCGACACCGCGGTGGTCGAGGACACCCGAGTGACTTCCGACACCGCCGCGTCGGAGGACACCGCGGTCGCCGTCGACACCGTCGAGGAGGCCGACACGGCGGCCGTGGAGGACACGGTCGTCGAGGACACCGCGCCGGACGCCGAGGACGCGACCGACACGGTCGACCCGTGCGCGCTGGTCGACTGCGCCGCGCCGCCCTGTCCCCTCGAGCTCCAGGTGATCCCCGAGGGCCAGTGCTGCCCGATCTGCACGACGCCGACCTGCGAGAGCCCCGAGGACTGCACCCGCTGCACCTGGCCGACCGCGCCCGCGAGCGCCGCCGACTGCTACTGCACCATCTGCCCGACGGCGCTCATGACGAACACCGAGTGCCAGGCGAACCAGGCGGCGTGGGAGCTCCACTGCGCCGACTGGGAGCCGGACCCCGCATGCCCGATCCCGCGCTGTATCAACGAGCCGCCCCCGGTCTGCGACGCCGGGGAGTGCGTCGAGGACCCGCAGGCGTGTCGCACCGACTCCGACTGCGTCCGCTGCAACCATGGCGCGCCACCGGCGAGCCCGGACGAATGCCAGTGCCCCGGCTGCGGCGTCCCGACCACGGCGACCTGGTGCGAGGAGATCGAGCTCGCCGTGCTCGAGCAGTGCGAGGGGCTCCTCGACGACTGCCTGCCGCCGCCGTGCCCGGTGCCGCCGCCGCTCGCCTGCAATCAGGAGACCTTCCGCTGCGTGCAGGACTTCCCCGTCGAGCGGCCTCGGCGCGAAGACCGATAGGAGCGCGCCGGTCGCGTCAGGGGACGCAGGCGGGGTCGTTGTTGTCCCAGAAGCGGGCGATGAGGCCGAAGGTCGGGCTCCAGCTGTTGGAGCTGTTGTCCTGCCCGACGACGAGCCCCTCGTCGCACGGCCCGGGGCGCCAGTCGACATCGAGCAGGTACTGACCGACCCTGCCGAACCACGGGGCCTGGTCGAAGCTCGGGATGGACTGGTCGGCGAAGACCGGCGTCCAGCCGGTGACCGTGCCAGCGCGGATCTCGCCGACGGCCGCCTTCGTCGACGACGACCCGACCCCCTTGCCGACCACGAGCGCGCGGGTGCCGTTGGCGCGCCACGCGATCGCCTGGGCGTTCCACACCGGGCTCGGCATGTCGATGCTCTGCCACGCGCCGTTGAAGACGCGCCCCTCGTAGATCTGCGAGGTCGGCGACAGGATGATCCCGTAGTCGCCGGGACCCGTGCGCCAGGCGGCGCGCCCGGCGTTGCCGTAGCCGGAAGACCAGCCGTTGGAGACGTGCTGAGCGCTGTCGAGGACGAGGGTGTGGCTGTCGGTGCCGAGGTAACCCTCGGAGACGATGATGTTGGGGCTGCCGGCGTAGATCGAAGGGGCGCCCCACATCAGGTCGGTCATGCCGCCGCCCGCGTTCCAGGCGTAGCCCGGCGGCAGCACGAGCCCGTCCTCCTCGGTGTAGAGGTAGACCCGGCTGATGACGTTGCCCGAGGTGCGGGTCCCGATGGCGAAGCGGGCCGGGAGGCGGTTCGGCTCGACCGCGACCGCGGCCGCGTCTCCGTAGCTGAGGGTCAGGGTCTCGTCGACGACCAGCGCGCCCTCCTCGTCGACGTGCACCCGCCAGAAGCGCTGGACGTCATTGTCCTCGCCGACGACGGCGAAGTAGGCGCCCTCGGGGTCGACGTCGAGGTCGACGAGGCCATCGCCGAGGGTCCCGGCGACCGTGATGGTCCGGGTCTCGGCGTCGTAGCGGATGACCTTGCCGCTGGGGCCCAGGATGAGGGCGAAGGCGCCCGAGGGGTGCCACTTCACGCGGTGCAGGTCCCCCTGGACGTAGATGTTGCCGATCATGTCCCAGTTCATCGGCCCGGGGTCGAAGGGATCCGGGACGACGACCACGTCCGTGGTCACGTCCGAGACGACCGTCGTGTCGCTCGGCGTGTACGTATCGGTGGGCTCGTAGGTGTCCACGGGCTCGACGGTGTCCACGGGCTCGACGGTGTCCTCGGGCTCGACGGTGTCCTCGGGCTCGACCGTGTCTACGGGCTCGACCGTGTCTACGGGCTCGACCGTGTCCTCGGGGCCGATGTCCGGCGTCAGCGTGTCCTCGAGCGTCAGCGTGTCCGGGGTGAGGGTGTCCTCGGGGGTCACCGTGTCCGGCGGGGTCCAGGTATCGGGGACGTAGGTGTCCGGCGGGGTCCAGGTGTCGGGGGCGGTCCAGGTGTCGGGGGCGGTCCAGGTGTCCTGGAACCCGTTGGGAGAGCAGCGGCCCGCGAGGCACGCCGTCCCGACCGGGCACTCCTCCTGGGCGACGAAGCGCAGGCTCTGCGCGTCGCAGACGAGCACCGTGGGCCCGTCGCAGGTCTTCGCTCCGGCCGCGCACTGGGCGTTGACCACCGTGTCGTCACCGCAGCCGGCGGCCGCGAGCATCATCGCGAAGGCGATCCCGAGCGGCGCCGTCCGCCCCGCCTGCTGTCCCGTGCAACGCACCATGTCGCTCCTGTGCGCCGCAGCATGCGGCTCTCGTCCCATGGGCGCGTTCTACACGCCCGGGCGCGTCGACGCCAGCACAGAGCCACGCCGGCCGCCGCCGAGATGTCTGAAATTGCACCGCATCGGCGCCTCGCGGGTCCAACCGTGGTGCGTGGGTCGCGGCGTCGCTATGCTGCCGGCCCCGAGACGAGCTCGATGCCCCCGAGGACACCATGAGCGTCGCCCCCAACACCCACCGCCGCAGGCTCCCCGTGCTCGCCGCGTGCGCCGTCGCGCTGGCGTCGCTGGCCTGCGCGAGCCCGGTGCGGGCCGCGGCTCCCGAGCCGGCCGTCGCTCCCAAGGCGGTGGCGATCACCTACTTCGACAACAACTCCGGCGACGCCGAGCTGACGCCCCTCGCGCGCGGGCTGGCGGACATGCTCATCACCGATCTCGCGCACCTCTCGACCCTCCGCATCGTCGAGCGGACGCGGCTCAACGCGGTGCTCGCGGAGCTGTCGCTCTCGGAGAGCCCCTTCGTCGACCGCACCACGGCGCAGCGCCTCGGTCGCGGGCTGGCGGCGCAGTACATCCTGACCGGCGGGTTTCTGGTCTCGGGCGACACCCTGCGGGTCGACGCGCGGCTCATCGACGTCGAGACCGGCGAGGTCGCCGCGGGCAAGAAGGTCGAGGGGAAGAAGTCGGAGTTCTTCGCCATCGAGAAGGAGCTCGTGGAGCTGCTCATCGACGAGCTGAAGCTGTCGCTGAGCTTCTCGGAGAAGGCGCAGCTCCGGCGGGTCGCCACCGAGTCCTACGACGCGTGGCACCACTACTCGCGCGGGCTCTACGCGCTCGACGAGGGCGACCCGGACAAGGCGATGGAGGAGTTCCGCGCCGCGCTCCTCGCGGACCCGCGCTACCAGGCGGCCAAGGACGCCACCGGGCGGCTCCGCGTGCTCGTGAAGCGCGACCAGGAGGCGCGGGACAAGGCCACCGACAAGCTGGTCCAGGGTCTCGACCCGAAGAGCGACGACTTCGGCGCCAAGGTCGACGCGATCTTCCAGAAGCTCGGGCAGGATCCGCGCTCGATGACCAAGCGCGTGGTGCTGCTGCGCTGGATCGTCGATCACGACTACCGCCCCCACGCGTACAGCTACTCGCGCGCCATGACCGACCTCATCACGGTCGCGACGATGATGATGGGGGACCCGGACTCCCTCGAGCTCGTCGCCGGCGTCTGCGAGTACGTCATGACGTGGTACCCGAAGCAGCCCGGGATCGGGGCGAGCTGCAAGTCCATCCTCGACGGCATCGACCGGATGCGCGACCTCGACCCGGTGATGCTGCGCAAGAGCTGGAAGATGCGCATGGACCAGGCCACCGACGACTGGACCGCCTCCCTCCGCGACAACGCCGACCGCCTGCGGGAGCTCTTCGCCGTGTGCGGCCGGAAGGCGCGCGAGACCCCGCCCCCCGAGGCGTCCACCGGCGTCCCGGAAGACGGGGTCTACTGAGCGCTCGTCCGCGAGCCGCCTCCTACTCGTAGGCCGTGAACTTCAGGTCGAGGCTGATCTTCAGCTCGAAGTCGTCGGACACCGGGTCGACGGCGTTGCCGCGGATGCCGACCTTGAAGTCGCCGCCGAGCATCGCGGTCCGGAGGGGCTCGAAGTCCACGTCCTCGCCGATGGGGATGAGCACCGAGCTGCCGGTGGGGGAAGTCACGCTGCCGATCGGGATGGTCGTGTCGCTGTTCGAGAAGAAGAGCTCGGCGTCCGCGAGCACGTCCTCGAAGGCGATGACGTTCTTCGACGACGAGCTCACCCGCATGTAGGCGCTGACGAGCTCTATCGTCCCCGGATCGCTGCCGCCGAGCGCGTCGCGCGCGTTCTTGAGGAAGTCACCGTATGGGTTTCCGCTCTCGGTGTTGATGTTCTTCTCCTCGCTCGCGACGCCGTTCTTCAGGTCGCCCGGCTTGATGCCCGAGAGCTCGAGCGAGACGGTCTCGCTGTGGGCGATCGGATCGTCGCCGCACGCGGGGAGCGCGAGGAGCGTGAGGAGCAGCGGAATCAGTAGACGTGTCGGGCTCAGCATGGTCACCACCGTATTCTGAGTGTTGTCGAACGATACTCCGTTCGGGGCGATCGGAATAGATGTACGAGCTTTCACGACACTTCAATCCGGCGGTTACAACGTGTTCCGTGGCCGGCCCGGTGTGACCGATCACGCGGCCGCGCCGGGGCGCTCTGCTACGTTGTGGGGGTACAGGTAGCCCAGGAGCCACGGCATGCCAGCAGCTCGACCGCCGGTGGTCCTCCTGACCGGCGCGAGCTCGGGGCTCGGCCTGGTCATCGCGAGGCAGCTCCTCGCCCGCGGTCGCTATCGGCTCGTCTTGACCGCGCGCGACTCGTCGCTCCCGCGCTTCGCCGCCGCCGGCGTCGCGGAGTCTGCCGACGTCCGGCTGCGTGCGCTCGACGTGACCCACGCGGCCGAGCGCCGCGCCGTCGTGGCCGAGGCGGACGCCGAATGGGGTGGGGTGGACGTGCTCATCAACAACGCCGGCGTGTCCTATCGGGCGGTGGTCGAGCACGTGAACGACGCCGAGCGCCTCGCGCAGATGGACATCAACTTCCTCGGCCCGATGGAGCTGGCGCGGCTCGTGCTCCCTACGATGCGGGCCAAGCGCGCCGGGCGCATCCTGAACATCTCTTCGGTCGGCGGGATGATGGCGATGCCCACGATGGCGGTCTACAGCGCCTCGAAGTTCGCCCTCGAGGGGGCCACCGAGGCGCTCTGGTACGAGGTGCGGCCGTGGAACATCCACGTGAGCCTCATCCAGCCGGGCTTCATCCACTCGGAGAGCTTCCGCAACGTCCACTTCACCGAGCTCTCCCGCCGCGCCGCCGAGGACGCGAGCCTGGCCTACGCCGCGCACTACCGGCACATGGGGAGCTTCATCGAGCGGATGATGCGGCGGGTGCCCGCGACCCCGGAGCGCGTGGCGCGGAAGGTTCTCAAGACCATGGAGCGGCGCCGGCCCCCGCTGCGGGTGGCGGCGACCATCGACGCCCGCCTCTTCGGGATCTTGAGGCGGATCCTGCCCCGCCGCCTGTACCACGGCCTCCTCTACTGGAACCTGCCCCACGTCCGCGAGTGGGGCCCGCACGACGCCGCCATGCCGCCGCCGGAGCCCGTCGAGGCGCTGCCGCCGCCGCGCGAGGGCATCGATCCCGCGGCGACGGCCGAAGCAGCGAGCAAAGGCGAGGGCGGTAGCTGACCGGCGCCGCGCTCGGGGCGACCGCGGGCCAGCGCGCGGATGGTCGAGACGACCGAAGGACGGTCGTCTCGCCGGAGGCTCAGTAGGCCCTGGCGAAGATGATGCGCTTGACGCCGGGCGTGCCGGTGAAGATGCAGGTCCCGGTCTCGCCGTCGTGGTCGAGGGGGATGTTGCGGGCGGTGACCTTGAGGCCTTTCAAGAGCTCCTCGTAGCTCGGGTCGTCGGCGGCGAAGCAGGACGCGAAGCCGGGGGCGTCGCCCTCGAAGTAGGCGACGAACTCGTCCTTCGTCGCGACGGTCGTGGAGTTGGCGTCGCGGAAGGCGAGGGCACGCTGCAGGAGCCCGGCCTGGATCTCGTCGAGGAGCGCCTCGATGTCGGCGACGAACTCGGCGCGCGCGACGCCCTGCTTGTCCTTCGGCGCCTTGTCGCGCCGGCCCATGAAGACCGCGTCCTTGGCGATGTCGCGGGGGCCGACCTCGAGGCGGATCGGCACGCCCTTCTTGATGTGGTCCCAGACCTTCTCGCCGCCGCGCATGTCGCGGTCGTCGACCAGCACGCGCAGCCGCTCGTCGCGCCAGCGGACGTCGTGGAGCTCGTTCCTGAGGTGGTTGCAGTAGGCGAGGACCTCGTCGCGCGAGTCGTCGCGGTAGATCGGGATGATGACGATCTGCTGCGGCGCGAGCGCGGGCGGCAGGACCAGCCCGTCGTCGTCGGAGTGGGTCATGATGAGGGCGCCCACGAGCCGCGTCGACACGCCCCAAGAGGTCGTCCAGGCGTACTCGAGCTGGCCCTCCTGCGACTGGTAGCGGATCTCCTGCGCGCGGCTGAAGTTCTGCCCGAGGAAGTGCGAGGTGCCCGCCTGGAGCGCCTTGCCGTCCTGCATCATCGCCTCGATGGAGTAGGTCGACACCGCGCCGGGGAAGCGCTCGCCGGCGGTCTTCTCCCCCATGATGACCGGCATCGCCATCGAGCCCTCGGCGAAGGTCGCGTAGACCTCGAGCATCCGCTGGGTGTGGTCGACGGCGTCCTGCTCGGTGGCGTGGACCGTGTGGCCCTCCTGCCAGAGGAACTCCGCGGTCCGCAGGAAGAGCCGCGTCCGCAGCTCCCAGCGCACCACGTTGGCCCACTGGTTGATGAGCAGCGGCAGATCCCGGTAGGAGTTCACCCACTTGGCGAACATCGCGCCGATGATGGTCTCGCTGGTCGGGCGGACGACCAGCGGCTCCTCGAGCTCACCCGCGGGCACGAGCCCACCGTCCGGCCCCTCCTCGAGGCGGTGGTGGGTGACGACCGCGCACTCCTTGGCGAAGCCCTCGACGTGCTCGGCCTCCTTCTCGAGGAAGCTCTTCGGGATGAACAGCGGGAAGTAGGCGTTGACGTGCCCGGTCGCCTTGAACATCTCGTCGAGGATCGACTGCATCCGCTCCCAGATGGCGTAGCCCCACGGCTTGATGACCATACAGCCGCGCACCGGCGACACCTCGGCCAGGTCCGCCGCGCGGATCACCTGCTGGTACCACTCGGGGTAGTCCTCGGCCCTCGTCGGGCTGATCGCGGTCTTCGGCTGCTTCGCCATGGCTGACTCCTGCGTCGGCGTGTGGGCGGAGGTATACCCAGACCGCGCCCGTTCGTCAGCACCAGATGCGCTCACCCCGCGAGGTGCGCCACCAGCCGATCGAGGAAGGCCACCTGCGCCGGGTTGAGCTTGTCCCGCGCAGCGTCGAGGTCGAACATCTCCGCGCGGTCGACCTCGGGGAACTCGGCGCGGCGGCCCGAGCGCGGCGGCCACTCGATGACGAACCTGTTGCTCCGCGGCTCGAAGTCCGGCGGGATCCCACCCTCGGCCGCGAAGGCGTGGACGATCTTGCGGCTCTTCAGGCGGACGCTGCCGAGCGAGACCAGGGGCCCGTCGACGGTCAACCCCGTCTCCTCCTCGAGCTCGCGCCGGGCGCACGCCTCGCGCTCGGCGTCGCTCCACGGACCGTCGCCGTCGAGCTCGCCCTTGGGGATGGACCAGGCGCCCGCGTCCTTTCGGGCGAAGTAGGGGCCGCCGGGGTGGACCAGCAGCACCTCCACCGCGCCCTCGACGCTCCGCCACAGCAGGACCCCCGCGCTCTGCTTCGGTCCGCTCACGACGGGACCTCTCGGCGCGCGTCCGCGACCTTGCGCGACAGCTCGAGGAGGTCGAAGGGCTTCTGCAGGAACGCCTTGGCCTGGGGTGCCGTGCCCGCGTCGACCCGGTGGCCCGAGGACACCAGCACGTGGACGCTCGGGTCGACCTCGGCGATGCGGGCGAGGGCCTCGTCGCCGCTCATGACCGGCATCTGCACGTCGAGGACGACCAGCGTCCAGCCATCCGGGTCGTCCATGAAGCGGCGGACCGCCTCCTCGCCGTTGGTGGCGGTCACGACGGTGTATCCCAGGGACTCGAGCATCATCGTCACGAGCTTCCGGACGGCCGGCTCGTCGTCCGCCACGAGCACCTTGCCGCTGCCGCGGACCGGCGTCTCCTCGGGGCTCTCGCCCGCCTCCTCGACCGGGGTCGGGGGCAGCAGCGGCAGGAGCAGCGTGAAGACGGCCCCGCCCGTCGCCGTGTTGCCCGCGCGGATCGACCCGCCGTGGCCGGTGACGGTTCCGTAGACGGCCGCGAGCCCGAGCCCGGTGCCCTCCCCGACGCCCTTCGAGGTGTAGAAGGGCTCGAAGACGCGCTCGAGGTCGCCGGGCGGGATCCCGGGCCCGGTGTCGCGGATGGTGAGCTCGAGGTAGAGGCCGCCCTTCACGCCGAGCTGGCGCGCGGTCGGGCCGTCGGCCAGGTCCACCACCTCCGTGGCGAAGGTCAGCGTCCCGCCCTTGCGCATCACGTCGCGCGCGTTGAGCCCGATGTTCAAGAGCGCGTTCTGGAGCTGCGAGCGGTCGCCGGAGACCACCGCCCACGGCGCGCCGAGCTCGCTCTCGATCTCGATCCGCGGGTCGATGGTCCGCCTGAGCAGCGCGATGGCGTCGCGCACCGTCTCGTGCATGTCCACGCGCGACGGCGCCATCTGCTGGCGGCGCGAGAACGCCAGCAGCTGCCGCGTCAGCTCCGCCGCGCGCCGCGAGGTCTCGAACACCGTCTGGGCGTACTGGGCGAAGGGCTCGCTGCCGCCGAGCTCGAGGCGGAGCAGGTCGGCGTACCCCATGATGCCGGTCAGGAGGTTGTTGAAGTCGTGGGCGACCCCGCCGGCCAGCCGGCCGATGGCCTCCATCTTCTGGGCGTGGCGGAGCCGCTCCTCGACGGCGATCTGCTCGGAGACGTCGCGGATGACGAGCACCAGGCCCACCGGGTCCCCATGCCGGTCGCGGACCGGCGCGAAGGTGTAGGCGACGGTGTGGACGTTGCCCTCGCGGTCGATGAGCCGGGCGCGCGCGCAGCTCTGCGCCTCGCTCCCGTCGAGGAGCGCCCCCTGGAGCAGGGACTCGTCGTCGTCGCCGAGGATCCGCGCGACCTGGCTCAGGTGACGCCCGCGCGCCCCGGCGACGTCCCAGCCGGTGAGCTGGTGGCCCGCCGGGTTGACGAGCACGACGTTGGCCGCCGCGTCGGTCGCGATGACGGCGTCGCCGATGCTGTCGAGCACGATCGACAGGTTCTCGCGGCTCTGGCGGAGCTCCTCGCGAGCGCGCCGCTCCTCCGTGATGTCGATGATGTAGCCCTCGAGGGCCATGAGCTTGCCGTCGTCGTCGTAGACGCCCTCCCCCTGCTCCCAGACCCACTTCATCTGGCCGTTCTTCGTCAGCAGGCGATAGGCGACCCGGAAGGGCTGGCGCTGGTCGATGGCGAGCTGCACCTGCTGCCAGAGCGGCTCGACGTCGTCCGGGTGGGTCATGTCGGTGAAGGACACCGAGCCGTCGCCGAGGATCTCGTCGACGTGGTAGCCGGTCAGGTCGAGGATGCCCTCGCTGACGAAGGACATCGTGAAGCGGCGGTCGTTGAGGCAGCGGTAGGCGACCCCCGGCAAATTCGCGACGAGGGTCCGGAGGCGCCGCTCACCCTCCGCGCGCTCGATACGCGCCCGGTGGGCGTCGAGGATGCTCCGGGCGCAGGTCGCGGCGAAGTCGAGGAGCTCCCGCTCGTCGTCGTCCCGCTCGAGGTGCCCGGCGTTGAAGATGACGAGCGCGGCCGCGATGTTCTCGTTCGCCAGCCGCAGATCGACGACCACGACCTCGGAGCGGCCCCAGCGGTGGGCGAGCTGCACCACCCCGGCGTCGTCCGACGCCTCGAGATCGACCACGCGGACCCGCTTGCCCGCTGGCGCGCGCGTCCGCAGCCGTCGGGCCGCCGGGATCAGCCGCTCGGTGGCGTCGTCCGGAAGGGCCGGCCCGGTCCACGCGCGTGGCTGGCCGTCCCCGCGCACGATCAGGCCGGCGGCCGATCCGTCGCAGGTCTTCTCGACGCTCGCGAGGTATCCCTCGATGGCGGTGGAGAGCGAGCGATCGGCTCGGATGTCGCTCAGCGCCGCGTCGTGGGCGGCGGTCAGCGCGCGCTGGCGGTGCGCGAGGTCGACGTCGACGAAGTAGGCGATGACGGGGCTCGAGGCCGCGTCGTCGACGGCGGGGAGCTCGACGAGGTGGACCTCGAGCCAGCGGGCCCTCCGCCCCGGGTGGGGGTGGGGCAGGGCCGCGGTCGTCCCGGACTTGCCGGCCCGGAGCCGCGCGAGCAGCTCGTGGGCGAGGTGCCGATGGTCCGACTCGACCACGTCGACCCAGCGCTTGTCGCGGAGGTCCGCTTCGTCGGCGCCGAGCCAGCGCGCGAGGCGTTGGTTCACCCGCGTGAAGCGCGTCTCGGGGTCGAGCTCGGCGACCCCGATCGGCGCCATCTGCAGCGGCAGGCTGCACCAGGCGTCTTCGCGGTCCGGGAGGGCGTCGGTCATGGCCGCGCTCATGGTGCCGCTCGCGCTCGGTCTCGACAACCCGGGCGACGCCCCGCCGTGTCGGAATTCGCGTTGCCGGTAAAGGGGGCGGCCGCCGGGCTCTGTGGGGACGTGATTCCGCGAGGGTGAGCGCCGTGACAGAAATCCCCGCGCCCTCGAGGACGTTCGGGTCCGCGTACCGGGCATGATACCGTTTCCAGCCCACGTACGGCCCCCTCTGCTCCGGAGCGCCATGACCCCGATCGACTCCCACCCGGATGGACAGCGACCCCGCGCGGCGCTGCGGCGCTGCGGCCTCCGGTGGGCGTCGGCGCTCGTCGCGCTGGGCCTGACGGCGGGCGTCGGGTGGGGCTGCGGAACCAGCTGCGAGGAGATCGCCGCGCGTCGGGACGCCTACGTCGGGCGGACCGCCCGGACCGACGCGCCCCACGCGACCCTGAACATCCCGCTCGGGCTCGCCAACCGCCTGGTCGCCGAGCGCCTCGAGCGGCGGACGAGCGATCGTCTCGACATCGACGTGCTCGAGCGCGCGGGGCTCCACCTCGGGGTGGTCTTCACGCTCGACGCCGTGCGCTTCGTCCCGGCCGAGGGCGGCCGGGTCGGGGTCGAGGTCGACGTGAGCGTCCGGGACGGCCGCGAGCCGTTGCTCTCGGTCGGGCTGGCGGCCGACGTGCGGCCGATGGTCGATCCCGTGGCCGGGACCGCCAGCGTCATGTTGGCGCCGGATCGTCTGCGTCGGATCTCGCCCCGCATCGACCCCGAGGGCCGGCAGCGCGTCGCCGTCTGGCTGCGCGAGGCGCTGCCCGAGGTCCTGACCCGGGCCTTCGACGACCGCGCGCTGGGCCTCCTCGCGGACGCCGCGGTCGGTTGGCTCTTCGACGAGGGCTTCCCCCTCATCCGCGACAACCTCCTCGACGGCCTCGACGAGTCGCCGCTGCTCGAGGTCGCGCTGCCCGAGCTGCCGGTCGCCGGCGTGGTATTCGCGACGCGCGGCGGGCGGGCGCCGGCGCTCCGGATGGATCTCGTCACCACGCTGCCGGTCACCCATGGTCTCGGCCCCGACCACCAGACGCCGCGCTCGGGCGCGGTCGAGCTGCGCCTCGCCGGTGAGACCGTGGCCGAGCTGGCCAACGCGGCCATCGCCCGGGGCGAGATCCCGAGCCGCTACACCCGGGACGGCGACCCGAGCCCGGACGGCCCCTTCGAGGCGCGGCTGGGCTGGGGAGCGACGCCACGCCCGCTCAAGGTCCACCTCTGGTGCACGACCGGCGACTGCACCTACGTCCGGCTGGGCGGGACACCGGTCGTCACGTTGAGCGACGACGAGGTCAACGTCGCGGTGACCGACGGCGTCTACGAGATCATCAAGGGCTCCGCCCTCTCCGAGGCCTTCGGCTGGACCAAGACCCTGTTCGCCGATCCGGTCCGGCTGGGCGTCAGCGTGGCGCGGCGCGTGCGCCTCGACGTGCCCGGCGGCGGCCTCGAGCTCGGCGTCTCGCGGGTCGAGGTCGGCGACGCCGATCTGCGCGTCGCGCTGACCGTGCGGAACCTCGCGCCAGAGCCCGCGACCGGCGGGAGGGTGGGGCGCGCCGCGCCCTGACGGGGCCACCCATCGGCCGTCGAGACGCCGGGCGAGCTTGCTGCTATCGTTGACGAGACCCGTCACATCCAGCTCGCCCAGGGGTGCTTCATGGCACAGCTGCGACCCCGTCTCGTCGCGTCCCTTCTCGCTCTCGCGGTCGCCGCGCCGACCGCGGGCCTCACCTCCTGCGCCCAGGAGGTCGGTCTCATCGACCGGACCCAGGCCGGGCTCCTCTCGAAGGCCATCTTCGAGGGCGAGTGGTTCATGCGGCGCACGGTGATCGACGCGCCCTACGACGTCGGCTACACGTTCATCGGCGAGCAGGACGAGACCGTGCGCCTGCGCTGGGAGATCCAGAAGGACCTGCTGGTCGCCTACCGCGTCCACCCCTTCGTCGCCGGGACCGATCAGCTCGCGCCGGTGGCGGCGTTCAGCATCAAGGCCCACGTCGACGTCCAGCGCGAGTACAACGCCGCGACCGGCGAGCAGACCAACGTCCTGAGCGAGAACACGACCGACCGGCAGTGGTACGACCGCGAGTACGTCCGGGTCGACTGGTCGAAGAACCTCGTGACGAACTTCTACTTCACGGTCGATCTGCTCGAGCTCCAGCCCATCGCCTACGCCAGCGAGGACAAGGACGACGCCGACCGGCTCCTGATTGGCCAGCTCCAGGACGACGGCTCCTGGATCGACGTGCAGGACCCCGAGGCCCACAAGGACCTCGACCACGGCGAGTACATCGACGTCGTGACCCGCGTCTTCGTCCAGCCCGAGGAGATCTGGGTCGAGGACTGGGACGGGACGGCGTACCCCGAGCCGGCGTGCTGGTACTACCTGACCTCGGACTGCCAGCCCGGCGTGGTGACCATCCGCAACAGCTTCCTCAAGGTCGACGCCGCCATCAGCGGCGACTACGCCCCCCTCCACTATCCCGACAACGCCCTCGCCCGGGACGAGGCCGGCGACCCCATCCGTGTCCGCTGGAACGCCGAGGGCAACCGCGAGCGGCTGACCGGGGAGACGACGAGCGGGACCAAGCCGGGTAGCGCGGCCTCGGGTGGTGACGGCGGGGCGACCGATCCGTACAGCGCCGGCGGGGACTCGAGCTACGTCCGGGTGCCGTGGTTCGACGCCTTCGGCTTCTTCCGGACCGAGCGCTTCGGCTTCGACCCGGACTACGGCGAGATCGAGTCGGCGCGGGTCTTCCAGATCAACCGCTGGAACCTCTGGGAGAAGAGCCGCGACGAGAGCGGCGCCCTCCTGCCCTTCGCCGAGCGCGGGGCCCGCAAGATCGTCTACTACCTGTCCCCCGACTTCCCGGCGAACATGCGTGCGGCGGCTCAGAGGGCCGTCGACCAGTGGGACGAGGTGCTGCGGGAGACGATGACGGAGCTGACCGGCGCCGACCCGGGGCGCGTCTTCGAGCTCCGCGACAACAGCCGCGCCGTGGATCCCGAGACCGGCGCCGTCATCAGCCGCGGCGAGGTCAACGGCGACCTGCGCTACAGCCACCTCTACTGGGTCTCTTCGCCCATCCGGGTGGGGATCCTCGGCTACGGTCCCGCGGCGATCGACCCGCTGACCGGCGAGATCCTCGCCGCCGACGCCTACGTCTACGGCTCGGTGGTCCGCGAGGTGGCGGTCCGCGGCCGCGACATCGTCGACCTCGTCAACGGTCGCCTCGACCCGGCCGAGGTCGCGACCGGCTCGAACGTGACCGCCTACGCGGCGGGGCTCGGCGACACGGCGTCGCAGCGGCAGACGCCGAGCGCGGAGGAGATCGCGCGCTTCGCCCGTGAGCACCGGGGCGCCGGGCCGAGCGACAGCGCTCGGGCGCCCCGGGGGAAGCGACCGCCGAAGCGGCCCTCGCCCGGGTCGGCGGCGGCCCGAACCCGCCCGGGGATGGAGCGCCTCAAGCGCCCGGCCGGCTGGGCGCGGAGCCAGATCTCCCGGGTCCGCGGCTCGGGGATCGAGGAGCTCCTGCTCGGCAACGGCGAGGTCCAGCGCCACTTCGGCTTCGGTGGCCCGGGCCCCAACGGCGATCCCATGGGGATGACGGCCGCCAATCGGTCCTGGGCGAGCCCCGTGCGCTGGGCGTCGTCGAACCACGTCCGGCAGCAGCGCGAGCGCTTCCGGCGCTTCACCAAGAAGAACATGTACATGGCGTCCTTCGTGGACGACGCGGTCGCCGGCGCGGCAATCGAGCTGAAGGACACGCCTCGGGAGGAGATCATCGACATCCTCGCCCAGCGTATCTTCCGCTCGACCGCCGAGCACGAGGTCGGCCACACCCTGGGCCTCCGCCACAACTTCGAGGGCTCGAGCGACGCGCTGAACTATCACCCGGAGTACTGGGCCCTCCGCGGCGCCAACCCGACGCCGCTGGCGCCGATGACGCAGATCGAGCGGGACGGGAAGCTGCGCGAGTACCAGTACAGCTCGATCATGGACTACGCCGGGCGCTTCAACGCCGACACCGCCGGGCTCGGCCGCTACGACCGCGCGGCCATCGCCTTCGGATACGGTGGGCTCGTCGAGGTCTTCGACGACACCCCGGACGAGCCGCTCGTCGAGGTCTACGACGTCGGCGACGGCACCTGGGACAAGGCTTACACCCTCGACGAGGTGTTGCGGGGCTACCGCCACTACACCAAGATCCCGCAGATGTTCGGCGGCGTGGCGGGTCTCGGGGCGCGGCACCTCGTCCCGTGGGACGCCCAGACCGCGACGCTCTCGGGCAAGCAGGCGAGCGAGGCGTACATCGCGCAGCTGACGGGAGACGCGCCGTGGCGCTACGAGGCGGTCCCGTATCGGTTCTGCTCGGACGAGTACGAGGGGGCGTCGGCCACCTGCTACGCCTTCGACCTCGGCGCCGACAGCTACGAGATCGTGACCGACGCGATCGACCGCTACAACGCCTACTACTGGTTCAACAACTTCAAGCGGGACCGCGTCTTCTTCGACGAGTGGGACTACATGGACGCCATGTGGTGGCGCTATTTCATGTTCATCCACACGGGGTTCCAGAACTGGGTCTTCAATCAGTGGTTCGCCGCCGACGGGTGGGAGTGGCTGCGCGACGACCCGGCGGCGTGGGGCATCGAGGACGCCCCGTGGGCCGAGGCCATCGACGCCGGTGGCGCGGCGACGGCGGCCATGAAAGAGGCGGTGACGTTCCTCAACGAGGTCATCGCGCGGCCCGAGCCGGGGGCCTATTGGTACGACTTCGACGAGGGCTACTACTGGTCGTTCGCGACGGACGTCCTGCCCATCTGCGAGACCGAGTGGTCGTACTACTCCGAGGAGTGGTGCTCGGACATGAACCTGCAGCTCGGTGAGGGGCGCTGGTTCACGTCGATCTACGACTGGGAGAGCGGCTACTACTTCTACGAGCGGCTGCGCTGGGTCGGGACCTTCTGGGACAAGCTCCTCGCGCTCGAGACGATGACCAACCCGGACACGTTCTTCCTGGGGGTGGCGAGCTCGGAGAGCTTCGACGCCTGGGCCATCAACATGTACGTGGCCTTCCCCAAGGAGCTGCAGAAGATCTTCGGGGGCATCGCGGCCGACCGCTTCGACCTGTTCGCCGGCGTCGTCGAGGAGGAGGGCTACACGTACCTGGCGCCGAACCCCTTCGCGACCGGCGCGGAGGCCCAGCAGTACGTCGACTACGGCGCGGTCGACCCCTCGACGAGCTTCACCGTCCAGCTGTACGCGCTCTGGTATGGGATGGCGTTCATGAACGCCAACTACGACAACACCTTCAACGACGGCGCCAAGATCTGGCTGGTCGGCAGCGGCGAGGCCATCGAGCCGGCGGATCCGGGGGACGTCGTCGAGTTCGCCGACCCGTGGAACCAGCGGCGCTACGCCGCCGTCGTCAACGAGGACCCCGACGCCTTCAGCGTCGGGCAGATCATGATCGAGCGCGCAAATCTGCTGCTCGAGGAGTACGAGACCATCGTCGCCGACGGCTGGGACGAGGAGACCGTCGAGTACTACAAGTGGCGGGTCACGAGCTTCGTCGAGAACATCGAGGTCGTGCGCGGCCTCTACGATCTCTACGGCTACCTCTACTTCTGAGGGGCGGGCGATGACCTCACGCATCACCATCGAGGTGGCCGCGATCGCGCTGGTCCTCGCCAGCCTCGGCCTTGGCGGAGTAGCCCGCGCGGACGCGCCCGCCGAGGCGCCGACGGCCTCGCCGGCGGCTCCGGAGGCGACCGTCACGGCGCCGGATACTGGCGTGAAGAAGGCGGACGACGCCGGCCTGGGCTTCCCCGTCGGCGGCTCGGTGGGCCTGACCACGAGCCTCGGGCGCGGGACCGTCAACTCCGGGCCGGACCACAGCCCGTACGCCGGCCTCGGGCTGAGCTTGCGGCCGCGGGTGAGGCTCCCGGGGGACCTCGGGATGTCGCTCTCGCTCCGCTTCGACATCGACGCGGTGCTGGTCGACAGCGCGTACTCATTCGGCACCGAGCGGCAGCAGTTGTGGCTGAGCGATCTACTGCTGACGTACGCGTGGGCGGACTTCGTGAAGGTCGAGTCCGCCGGCTTCGGCGTCTCGGGGAGCTTCGGGCTGACCTTTCCGACCTCGCTCTTGAGCCAACAAGCCAGCAAGATCCTGGGTCTCCGGCTCGGGCTCTCGGCGGCGTGGGAGCCGGTCGGGTGGCTCAGCGTGACGTACAGCGTCAGCGGGACGAGGAACTTCAACAAGTACGACACGGCGATCCTCGACGATGACGACTTCGGGGCGGCGCGCCTCCGCCGGGTCGGCGGCGCAGAGAGCGTCGCGAGCGGCCTCACCGCGACCGGCGCCGGCGTCACCGCCTGGGCGCTGGGCAACGACCTCGAGGTCGGCTTCACCTTCCTCGACGACTTCTCGTTCACCATCGGCTTCGGCCTCCTCACGGTGTGGTCGGAGAAGAGCATCCCCAAGGACCGGTTCTCGTCGCCGTACTCGGTCGGCGGGACCGGGCGTGCGGACCTGATGACCGGATCGCTGGCGCTGGCGTGGGAGCCTCTCGATCTGCTGGCGATCGAGCTCGGCACGGTGGTCGAGCAGGCCCCGAAGACCGAGGACAACGCGCGCTTTCGGTTCCCGTTCTGGGACACGACGAACGGCGCGATGAACCGGCAGCTCTTCTATCTCGACGTGACCGTCACGCTGTAGCGCTCTCGTCGCTCCCGCCGTGGTCGTTGGCGGCGTCGAGGGCGCCGTGGGAGCGGGCGACCGCCTGCTCGACGACCTCGAGCTGGACGAGGAGCTCCGGTCCGTAGAGCTCGGCCTTGGCGGGGCCGATGCCGGGGATGTCGAGCAGCGCGCCGACCTCCCGCGGGCGGGCGGCGGCGACCCCGGCGAGCACGCGGTTCGGCAGCACCAGGTAGGGCGCCATGCCGCGCGCCTGGGCGTAGGCGTTGCGCCAGGCGCGCAGCTCGTCGAAGACGTGGCGGTCGTCGCCCGAGAGATCGGCCTCGGGCGGGCGGCGGCGTGGCGCCTTCTCGGCCTCGGCGAGGCCGAGCACGAGGACGAGCCGTGGGCCGCCCGAGGCGTGGACGACGTGGGACTCGAAGGACTCGATCCGGGCCGGGCCGACGGCCTCGGACACGGCGTCGTCGCCGAGGGTCTCGCCGGTGGACGGGACGGGCAGGGAGAGGATCTCGAGCTTCATGGGACGGCTCCTGGCTGCTGGCTGGAAGGTGGACGCGCCGCGCCGAGCGCGCTGCGCGTTAAGTCCTTTGCCGTCTGGGCCGGGATCCGTTCCGGGAAAAGTGGGAGAGAGCGCGCTGGTGGTGGAGCGGGGCGTTTGGTGGAGCGGGAGCGGGGCGATCGGTGGAGCGGGAGCGAAGCGATCGGTGGGAGCCGGAGCGGAGCGCTTGGTGGGGTGGGAGGGAGCTGGAGCGGAGCGCTTGGTGGGAGCGAGCGGGAGCTGGAGCGGAGCGGGGGCGCGTGAGCGGGGCGATCGGTGGGAGCTGGAGCGGAGCGTTCTCTGGGAGCGCTTGGTGTTGGTGGGAGCTGGAGCGGAGCGGAGCGGGGGCGCGAGAGCGGAGCGCGTGGTCGAGCGTGAGGGTGAGCGGAGCGCGAGCGCTTGGGGAGCGGCGCGGGGGAGCGTGAGCGGGTGGTCGAGTCGAGCGTGAGCGCGAGCGCGTGGTCGAGCGCGAGCGCGAGCGCGAGCGCGTGGTCGAGCGTGAGCGCTTCGCGGAGAGTGAGCGTCCGCGCCTGGGGGCGGGGCGGTCGGGGGCGTTGGAATCGCGGATCAACAAGACGGTGGCCAGCCCCCTCCACACTGAACTTTGCCGGCCACCGTCCTGCCGTCGCACTGCCTGTCTACACGTTTCACCTCCCGGGTCATCGGCCGCCACCGTGGCGACGACGAGACCCATCGCAACTCGCGTGCCAGGTTTGGAGGGCTAATGGTTTTAGTGGGTTATGCTGTTGGTCAGGTTGTGGACCGTTCGTTCTACGGTCGCGCGACGGTAGCGCTGACCGTAGCGGCGGCTGAACCGCCGTCGGTGGCCCTACGGCCCAGACGTGAGTTGACGGGGTGGGGGGCGGTGCCCGAGAGTCGACGCCGGGCCGGGCAGGCGTAGATCCCGGTCCACGGAGGCGTGGACGATGCTCGACGAGCTGCTCGACGGGTTCGAGGTGGTGGTCACGGTCCCGGTCGCCTGGGGCGACATGGACGCCTTCCACCACGTCAACAACACGCGCTATTTCCGCTACTTCGAGGACGCGCGGATCGCGTACTTCGAGCGGACGGGGATCGGCGCGGCCACCGGGCGACCGAGCGGGGTGGGGCCGATCCTGGCCTCGACCAGCTGCCGCTTCAAGGCGCCCATCGCCTACCCGGACGAGGTCCAGGTCGGCGCCCGGGTCGTCAGCGTCGGCCGCAGCAGCTTCAAGATGGACTACCGGATCGTCTCCGTCGCGATGCACGCCGTCGCCGCGGAGGGGCAGTCGGTCATCGTCGCCTACGACTACGACGCCGAGCGCAAGGTCATCATCCCCGAGGCGTGGCGGGTCGCGCTCTCCAACGTCGAGGGCTGCGACTTCAGCCCCCAGACCGAGGCGGAGTGAGTATGCGCGCGCTCGCCGTACGTGGCCTTCGGCGCGGGTGGCTCGTCGTCGCCTGCGTGAGCGTGGCCCTGGGCCCGCCGACGGGGTGCGCCAGCGATGACGCCGCCGAGTGTCCCGCCTGCCCGGAGTGCCCCGAGCCGCCGCCTCCGGTGGTCGCCGCCAAGGCGCCGATCGACGCGGAGCCGCTGACCACCGGGCGCCGGAAGACGATGAAGCTGCTAGGCTTCGGGAGCGACGACGTCGTCGCCTTCGAGGTCGGCGACGATCTGGCCGGGAGCTCGTACCAGGTCTACGACGCCGCCGAGCAGAAGATCCTGCGGAGCTACCCCTACACCCGCTTCACCGCGGACGCGCAGTGGCGCAAGGTCGTCCGGGCTCACGACGTGACGCCCCTCGAGGACGCCTCCCAGCGGCGCTCGGCGGACGAGCTGGTGCTCCTCGGGAGCGACCGCGACGACTGGGTCGTCGTCTACGTGATGAAGGGCGAGCGCGCGGTCCCGTACTTTCGGGTCCCGCGGCTGAAGGCCGACGACGGGGCGCTCGCCGACGTGCGGGTCAAGCGCCTGGCCTGGACCCCCGACGGGCGCTACGCGGTGGTCGTCCATACCCAGGGGCTCCGGGATCCGCGCCCGTGGGAGAGCGACTTCGTCCACTTCTTCGCCGTCGAGGACGCGCGGCTGCCGTTCTGAGCACGTGGGTCGGGGGCGGCGTCTTTGACGCGGCGCAAGACGCCGCCGTCGCGCCGGATCCAGGCCCGGGGCTTGGCCAATCCCGCGCATGCGAATATCGTCAACTCGGGGTTCAGCTCGGCGCGGGTGGGGCCGAACGATCGGGGGCGATGACTCTACTGCACCGCAACAAGCTCGTCGGGTGGGCGCTCACGGCGCTCACGTTGGTCGCTTCAGGGTGCGCCAGCGCCCCGTCGGTCGACGCCGAGGCGGCGATTCGCCAGGTAGACGGCGACGTCGCCGTGCTCGCCGTGTTCGTGCGGGGCGACGAGCTGGCGCCCTCGCTGGCCATCGCGGCCCAGGTCCGCTCGCAGGTGTCCGACCGCTTCGGGGAGCACGTCCGCGCGCCGGCGGAGATCCGCGCCGCCATCGCCGCGCAGCTCGAGGGGGCGGCGCTGCGTCCGGCGGATCGGCGGCGAATCCTGGCCGAAGCGCGCGCCGTCGACGCCGACCCGAGGGAGGGGCTGGCGGTCCTGCGCGAGCACCGGGCGGCCACGATGGTCGACCGCGACCTCCGCGAGAAGGCGCGCGGGCTGTTCTTGCGGGCGACCAGCGAGGCGCAGGCCCGGGGCGACCAGGCGCTGGCGCGGGAGCTCCTGACCGAGCTCCACAACTGGCTCAGCTACACGGTCCCACCCCCCGGCGAGCTCGAGGTCACGCGAGCGGTCCACGAGCTGTGGCAGGAGGTCGCTCAGGGGACGAAGGACACGACGCTCTATCGGCACACGCTGCCGTTCCTGTCGCTCCTGCCCCACGGCCAGGACGAGCTGGCCCTGGCGACCACGGCGGCCAACGGCCTCGCCTCGGACGTGGTCGAGCAGGCCGCGAGGCTCGGGACGGCGCTGCGCCTGGACAAGGTGATCCTGGCCGGGATGGTCGAGGGCCACGCCCGCGCCTACGTCGTCGACGTCACGACCAGGGCCTGCACCCACAGCTGGACCCTGTCCCAGAGCGCCGTCGAGGACGCCCGGAGCGCCTGGGGCGATTGATCCGGCCGGCCCGGCTGATCCGATTCCGGACCGAACGCGATCGCGAGATCGTCGGCCGAGATCGCTCCCGAACTTCCCTGTCATAGCTCGTCGGTGTGCTATTTCGCACAAGCGAGAGGCCCCGCCCGTTCCGACAACCGTCCCCCACCCTTGATGGGAGGGGGACGGCCCGAGCACACACCGTGCCATCATGTGTTTTCAGTGGGTTGGGTGCCCAGATCGTCCCATTTGGGACAGCGGCGGGACGGTCCCGCGAGCCCTGCGCCGGGGACTGGAGGCCCCGGCGTGGGGTCTCCGGTCGCCACGGGCTCGCCTCGTCACGGAAGCCCTGGGGTCAGCCCTCGGCGTCCCAGTCCCACGGACGATGGGCCGCGATCCAGGCGCCGTAGTCGCCGCCGTAGTCCACTTCGCGCCAGCGCTTGCGGACCCGCTCCAGGAGCGCCTCGACGCGCCCGCCGGGCATCGCCGGCCGGTCGAGCGCGCGGTCGAGGACCTCGCGGGCCTCGCGACGCGCCGCTTCGTGAGCCTCGTCACTGGCCGCGTCCTCGACGAGCTGCCCCGCGTGCCGCCGCTCGGCCAGGCGGCGGATGACCTCACGGGCGCTGTTGCGGCTCTCCTTGATGTTGCCGCGCCCGGTCAGGACGTTGCCGAGCCCGTAGATTCCGCGCTCGCCGTCGAGCTCGCCCGTCTCCCAGTCGCGGAAGGCGTAGACCTCGCGGAGCATCGGCACGCCGGGCAGCGGCTCCGGGAGGCTCCCGATCGAGCTCACGACCAGCTCGCTCCGCAGGGTGAGCTCGCTCCCCGGCACCTCGACGAGCCGGCCGCCCTCGCTCCGCGTCCGCCGGAGCACCAGCCCCGCCAGCCGCGCGTCCTCGACCAGGACGTCGGCGACCACCGTGTTCGGCTCGAAGTGGACCAGGTAGCGCCGCAGCACCTTGTCGAGGATCTTCACCCGCGTCTTCTTCAGCCGCTCCAGCCGCTCCGGCGACGGGTCGGGGTCGCTCGCCAGCGGCATCTCCTCCGCCGAGCGCCGGTAGACCAGCGTGCACCCCCGGACGCCCAGCTCCTCCGGCGTCAGCCCGTGCTCGGCGAGGGTCCTGTCGATGCCCGCGTGCTCCATCGCGACGACGTCGACGGCGATCCCGCGCTCTGCCAGCGCCCGCGCGTAGACCTCGAGGTTGAGGATCTTCACCACGTCCAGCGACGCCAGCCCGCCGCCGACGACGATGGCGCCGTCGGCGATGGCGAAGCACGGCCCGGTCCACGCCGGGTCCTCGTGGTGATTGAACCACCGCACCAGCGCGTTCTGGTAGACGACCCCGGCGCCCACGAAGCGCTCGAGGGCCGGCAGCGGCAGCTGTCGGTCGCGCCACGCTCCGTTCGCAAGGATCACGGTCCCGACGCCGAGGTCGTCGATCAGCTCGTCGAGAGTGACCTCTTCGCCGATTCTGGTCTTTGGCACGTAATAGATGCTCGGGTGATCGAGGTTGGCGTCGATCCGCGCATATTCCTTGCGCCTCAGCGCCCCGTGCCAGCGCGGCAAGCCGTCCTCGATCTTCCCGTAGGGTCGTGCGTTCTGCTCGATCACGACCACCAACGCGCCACGCTCGGCGGCCAGCGCCGCGGCCTCGGATCCCGCGACCGCACCGCCGACGACCACCACCACCTGTCTCGCTTCCATCCCCCACCTCCACGCCGATAACCCTAGTCGTCACGAGGTTTTCGGCTCTTCGACTGCTATACCACGTTCCCGGGCATCGCGCCCTCACCTCGCACGTGCACACGGCACGATCCATCGCAAGATGTGTCATTTGGCACAGGTGATGACTCAGGGCAGGGTCACTTCGCCCGAGGTAGCGCTAACGCTTTTCCTCGTGAAAAAGTGCGACTAGACTCCGCCACCGTCATGGACGGCTACACACAGCTCGCCTGGTATCTCGCCCTCGGCGTCGCACTCGGGGCAATCGTCCTCGTCATCCCGCAGCTCCTGAGCCCGCGGTTCCGCGGACGGATGACCGAGAACACCTACGAGTGCGGTGTCGACACGATCGGCAGCGCGTGGATGCGATTCTCCATCGCCTACTACGTGTTCGCCCTCATCTTCGTCGCGTTCGAGGTGGACATCCTCTACCTCTTCCCGGCGGCTCTCGCCTACCCCGAGTCGGGCTGGCGCGGGTTCATCGAGATAGCGATCTTCCTCGTCATCCTGTCCTTGGCGATCCTGTACGCATGGCGCAAGGGGGTGTTCCAATGGCAGGCCCATCGGGCCCCACAATCGCGCTCGACGATCTCCGAATCGGCGAGCGCGGAGACGGCTCACTGACCACAGCGGGGGTCGGCCCGTCGCTGGTCAAGGAAGGCGCGGACTCCGATGAGATCCCGCTCGAGGTGCAACCCTACGTGCGCTTCGGGCTCCTCGAGGATCTCCTCAACAAGGCTCGCGCCAACTCTCTCTGGCCGCTGACCTTCGGGCTCGCGTGCTGCGCCATCGAGATGATGGCCGCGGGCGCCGCGCGCTACGACCTCGACCGGTTCGGCGCCGGCGTGTTCAGACCCAGCGCGCGCCAGGCTGACGTGATGATCTTCGCGGGGACCATCTCGAAGAAGATGGCGCCGGTCATCAAGCAGCTCTGGGACCAGATGCCCGCGCCGAAGTGGGCCATCGCGATGGGCGGCTGCACCATCGACGGCGGCCCCTTCAAGTACCCGAACCAGTACGCCATCGTCGAAGGGGCCGACAAGATCGTCCCGGTCGACGTGTACATCCCCGGCTGCCCGCCGCGCCCGGAGGCGCTCATCGCGGGCATCCTGAAGCTCGGCGAGAAGATCAAGGCCGGGCGGAGGTTCAAGGGATGAGCGCCACAGCGCCCGTGCTCGACGGCCTCCTCCTCGAGAGCGCCGCGGACGAACACGGGAAGAACGGCTTCCACCACCGCCACGTCTGCGCGCCCAAGTCGCTGCTCGCCATCGCGCATGCCTTCGACGCGGCGGGGTTCTTCCTCGAGATGCTGACCGCCGAGGACCGCCGCGCGGACCTCGAGAAGATGCGCCTCGTCTACACCTGGAATCGCTTCGGCGCGGTCGAGCGACACCTGCTGACGTGCGACCTCGAGGTCGGCGCCTCGGCCCCGACCATCGTGCCGGCGACCTCGGCCGCCGACTGGATGGAGCGCGAGGTCTACGACATGTACGGCGTGCGCTTCGACGGCCACCCGGATCTCAAGCGGATCCTGCTGCCCGACGACAGCGACTTCCACGCGCTGCTGAAGGACTTCGGCCGCATCGAGGACGCCCCGGCCCCCGACGACGCGGAGGACGCCTGATGCTCGAGGAGACCCGCGACGACGCCGCGATGGGCGAGCGCTACGTCCTCAACATGGGCCCGCAGCACCCGTCGATGCACGGCGTCCTGCGGCTGCGGCTCGAGCTGCTCGGCGAGGAGATCCAGGAGGCCGAGGCCATCATCGGCTACGCCCACCGGGCGCACGAGAAGATGGCCGAAAACCGCATCTGGCCGATGTTCCTGCCGAACACTTCGCGCGTCGATTACCTCAGCGGCATGATCTACAACCTGGCGTACTGCCAGGCGATCGAGAAGATGCTCGAGCTCGAGGTCCCCGAGCGCGCCGAGTACATCCGCGTCATCGCCAGCGAGCTCAACCGCATCTCGAGCCACCTGCTCTGGCTCGGCACCTACGTCATGGACATCGGCGGGCTGACGCCGTTCCTCTACGCCTGGGACGACCGCGAGCAGATCCTCAACATCCTCGAGCGCATCACGGGCTCTCGCCTGACGTACTCGTACGGGCGCTTCGGCGGGCTGACGATGGACGTCGACGACGTCTTCGTGAAGCAGACCGAGGCCTTCCTCGAGCGCATGAAGGGCCGGCTGGTCGAGTACGACAAGCTCGTCCGCCAGAACGTCATCTTCATCCAGCGCTCCGAGGGCGTGGGCGTCATCGACGCCGAGACCTGCCGACGCTACGGCGTCACCGGCCCGAGCCTCCGCGCCGCCGGGGTTGCCTACGACGTCCGCAAGGACGAGCCCTACGGCATCTACGACCGCTTCGACTTCGAGGTACCGACCGCGACCGCCGGCGACTCGCTGGCGCGTTACGACGTCCGTATCCGCGAGATGGAGCAGAGCCTCAGGATCATCGCGCAGGGGCTCAAGGACCTGCCCGACGGGCCCATCATGCCGGACAAGCCGAAGAAGAAGTTCAAGCCTCCCGAGGGGCCGACCTACTTCGCGGTCGAGGCGGCTCGCGGGCACTTCGGGATGTACCTGGTGAGTGACGGCGGCGAGACCCCGTTCAAGATCAAGCTCCGGACCCCGTCGTTTTCGAACCTGTCCGCGATGCCCGAGGTCCTGCGCAGGACGATGGTGGCCGACACCATCGCCATCGTGGGCAGCATCGACATCGTGCTCCCGGAGATCGACCGCTAGCGCTCCGACACGCCGCGCGGCCCGGTCGGCGTCCGGGTCGCAGACGCTCCCCCCTTCGCACCGTCCTCGAGGTGCCTCGTGCCCGAGACAGTCTCCCAACTCGTAGACAGCCCCGCGCTCGCCATCCTGATCGGGATCGCGGGCGTCATGGGCGCCCTGACGTTCAACGCGCTGTTCCTGGTGTGGCTCGAGCGCAAGGCGTCGGCCTGGATTCAGCGCCGGATGGGGCCGACCGAGGTCGGGCCCTTCGGCATGTTCCAGACCCTCGCCGACATGCTCAAGCTCATCTCGAAGCAGCTCATCACGCCGCGGCACGTCGACAAGCCCCTCTATCACCTCGCGCCGATCTTCGTGTTCTTCCCCGTGGTCGCGGCGGCCTCGCTCTTCCCGATCGACGAGCACGTGGTCCTGCAGAACCTCGACATCGGCCTGGTGCTCATCTTCGCCCTCGGCGGGCTCGGCATCGTCGGCATCTTCATGGCCGGCTGGGGCTCGAACAACAAGTACGCGCTCCTCGGCGCGATGCGCTCGGTCGCCCAGAACATCTCCTACGAGATCCCGCTCATCCTGTCAGCGCTCTCGGTGGTGCTGATGACCAACGCCATGGGCGGCCCCGACACCAACGGCATGAACCTCGCCGAGATCGCGCAGATGCAGCACGACCAGGGCTACTGGTTCGTGCTCGTGCAGCCCGTCGCGGCGCTCATCTACTTCATCGCCGCGCTGGCCGAGACCAACCGGGCGCCCTTCGACATCCCCGAGGCCGAGAGCGAGCTCGTCGCCGGCTTCCACACCGAGTACTCGGGGATGCGTTTCGCGCTCTTCTTCTTCGCCGAGTACGCCAACATGTTCATCGTCGCCATGGTCGCGACGGTGCTGTTCCTCGGCGGCTGGAGCGGCCCGCTGCTGCCCGGCCCGGTGTGGTTCTTCCTCAAGACCTACGCCATCGTCTTCGGGATGATGTGGATCCGCTGGACCTTCCCGCGCTTGCGCTTCGACCAGCTGATGAGCTTCTGCTGGATGGTGCTGATCCCCATCTCGATTCTGAACCTCCTCGTTACGGCGTTCATCGCCAGGGCGGTGTGAGATGAAGGGCGTCCGCGCGGTCTTCGCTGGCTTCTGGTCCCTCATCGTGGGGCTGGGCGTCACGATCCGCCATCTCTTCCGGACGACCTTGGGCCGAAAGAAGGTCACCGAGGTCTACCCCCACAAGGAGCCCGAGCTCCCGCCGGCGTTTCGCAGCGCCATCAAGCTCATCCGCTTCGAGGAGACCAACTCCCACGACTGCGTCGGCTGCAAGGCCTGCGAGCGCATCTGCCCGTCGTTCTGTATCTCGGTCGACGGCGACAAGGTCGAAGGTATCCGCAAGAAGCGCGCGACCCACTTCGAGATGGACTTCGCGCTGTGCAGCCTCTGCGGGCTCTGCCTCGACGCCTGCCCGACGGACACCCTCGAGTACTCGCGCATCTACGACGAGGTCGGCTACACGCGGCACTGGGTCCACGATCTGCTGGAGCCCTTCAACGACTACGAGGAGCAGTTCGTCGAGGAGCAGCGCGACCGCGAGGAGAAGGAGGCGGAGGAGAAGAAGCGCAAGGCCGCCGAGAAGAAGGCCGCCGCCGCCGCCGCCAAGGCCGCCAAGGAGCAGGCCGCCGCCGAGGGTGGCGGCGACGCCGGCGACGCCGAGGCCGAAAAGCAGAAGAAGATCGAGGCGGCGAAGGCCGCGAAGGCCGCGCGCCTGGCCGCTAAGGCCGCGGAGGACCCCGCCGCCGAGGCCGAAAAGCAGAAGAAGATCGAGGCCGCGAAGGCCGCGAAGGCCGCCCGACTGGCCGCCAAGGCCGCCGCCGCCGAGGGCAACGGCGACGGCCCCGAGGACAAGGGCGCCAAGCCCCCCGTGAAGGACGCCGCACCAGCCACGGCCGCGGCGTCGGAGGAGACCTGAGATGGGCGGTATCACGGGCCTGATGATGGCCCTCGCCGTGGCGGGCGCGCTGCTCGCCGTGAGCCTGAAGAACGTCCTCCACGCGATCTTCGGGCTGGCGCTGACCCTGCTCGCGGTCGCGGGCCTCTTCGCCGTGCTCGGGAGCCCTTTCGTCGCCACGATGCAGGTGCTCATCTACGTCGGCGGCATCACGGTCGCGATGGTCTTCGCGGTGATGCTCTCCACCGTCGTCCAGCAGCACGCGGCGGAGTCCCCCTGGCGCCGCGCGGGCGCCGCGGTGGTCGCGGTCGGCTTCGCGGTCGGCGTGGGCCTCGTCGTCATCGGCGCGGGGCTCCCGGACGGCCCGCCCCCCCCGATGATCGCCGACGCCTGGTCGGTCAAGCAGGTCGGCCACTCGCTGCTCGCCGACTACAACGTGGTCTTCGAGGCGCTGAGCGTCATCCTGCTGCTCGCCATCATCGGCGCCATCGTCATCTCGCGCCGCGACCCCGAGGAGACGCCCTCGTGAGCCTCGAGCACTTCATCCTCTTGTCGCTGGTCCTGTTCTCGCTCGGCCTGTACGCCGTGATGGCGCGCAGGAACCTCATCGCGATCCTCATCGGTATCGAGCTGATGTTGAACGCCGCGAGCCTGAACTTCATGGCGTTCAACCGCTTCCTGCCGGTCGAGGACCCGACGGTCGGGCAGCTCTTCGTGCTGTTCATCATCGGCCTCGCCGCCGCCGAGGTCGCGATCGCCCTGTCGATCATCCTCATCGTCTACCGAGAGCGGAAGCGCATCGACGTGGACGACATCAACGAGCTGAGGGGCTAGGCGCCATGTCCCACGCGAATATCGCAGTCGCCACGCTGCTCGCGCCGCTCATCGCCTTCGCCATCGCCCTCATCGGGTTCCGGCGGAAGCACGACATCGCCGCCGGGATCGCGATCCTCGGCGGGCTGGTGTCGCTGGTCGGCTCCATCTGGCTGCTGCTCGACCCGGCGCCGCAGCCCGAGCTCATCACCGCGCCCTGGTTCGAGGTCGGCGGCTTCAAGCTGGCCTTCGGCGCGCTCCTCGACGGGCGGACGCTGCTGATGGCGGCCGTGGTCGGGGTCATCACCTTCTGCGTGATGGTCTACTCGCTGGGCTACATGAAGGACGACCCGGGCAAGGGACGCTTCTTCGCGTTCCTCGCCCTCTTCGAGTGGTCGATGCTGTCGTTCTCGTACGCGCCGAACCTGCTCCAGGGCTTCATCTTCTGGGAGCTCGTCGGTCTGGCGTCGTTCCTGCTGATCGGCTTCTGGTACCACAAGCCCTCGGCGGTCGCGGCGGCCAAGAAGGCCTTCATCATGACCCGCATCGGCGATGTGGGCATGTTCGTGGGGCTCATCCTGCTCTTCGGCGACGTCGGCACCCTCGACATCCTCCAGATCGGCGGCATCTTCGGCGCCGAGGGCCTCCCGGAGGGCCTCTCGGCCGGGCGCGTCGAGCTCATCGCCGGGCTCCTCTTCCTGGGCGTCATGGGCAAGAGCGCGCAGTTCCCGCTCCACACCTGGTTGCCCGACGCGATGGAGGGCCCGACCCCGGTCTCGGCGCTGCTCCACTCCGCGACGATGGTGGCCGCGGGCGTCTTCCTCTTCGCCCGCTTCCACGAGCTCTTCATGGACGCCCACGGGCTCATGACCATCGTGCTGGCCATCGCGGTGTTCACGGCGATCCTCAGCTCGACGATGGCGATGGCCGCCAACGACATGAAGAAGATCCTGGCGTTCTCTTCGATCAGCCAGCTCGGTTTCATGGTGATGGCCCTGGCGGCGGGGAGCTTGTTCGCCGGCCTCTTCCACCTGATGACCCACGCGCTCTTCAAGGCGCTGCTGTTCCTGACCGCCGGCGCCTACATCCACCACTACGGCACCAACGACATCGTCTCCATCGGCCGCGCCGGCGGGCGCAAGATGCGCGTGACGACCCTGGGGCTCTTCGCCGGAGGCTTCGCGCTGGCGGGGGTGCCCATCTTCGCCGGCTTCTGGTCCAAGGAGGCGATCCTCGGGGCGCTCCACCACGACGGCTACATGGTGTTCCTGGTCGGCGCCTACCTCGCGGCGTTCATGACCGCCTACTACACCTTCCGGATGATCTTCCTCATCGTCCTGCCGAACGCCGACTCCGACGCCGTCGTCGAGGAGCCCGCGGGCGCGCAGCACGGTGACCACGGGCACGAGCACCACGGCCCCGACAAGGCCCCGCTGCCGATGCGCCTGCCCATCATCGTGCTGTCCATCGGCGCGGTCATCGCGGGTCTGCCCTTCTTCGGCGACGCCGTCGGCGGCCTCCTCGGTCGCGCCGACGAGGTGCATCACGCCGGGATCAGCGAGATGATCCTGCCGGTCGCCATCGTGCTCGTCGGGATCGCGCTGGCGTGGCTCGACTTCGGCGCCAGGAAGGCGCCGCAGCGCGGCATCGTCGCCTGGTTCCCGCCTCTCGAGAAGGCGCTCAAGAACCGCTGGTACATCGACGCCTTCTATCGGAAGACCGTCATCCGCCTCACGAACGCCTTCGCGCGTCTCATGTACGGCGCCGAGACGCGCGGGTTCGACGGTGCCGGCGACCTCATCGCCGACGGCACCCTGAGGGCCGGCCGCGGGACCGCCCGGAGCCACACGGGCCGCCTGCCGATCTTCGTCGGCACCGCCGTAGCCATCCTCGCCATCGTGTCGCTCTCCGTGGCGCTGGGCTGAACCGAAGGAAGCACCGGTCATGGCCAACTCGGATCTGCTGACCTACATCCTGCTCGCCCCGATGGCGGCGTTCTTCGCGACGCTCGTCATCCCGGCGAAGAACACGACCGCCATCAAGGTCGCCAACGCCGTCTTCTCCGGCGTCGCGCTGGTCCTGTCGATCGTCGTCTTCACGGCGTACGACATGGCCGCCGGCGGTTACCAGATGGTGACGGACATCCCGTGGATCGACTCGATCGGCATTCGCTACACCGTCGCCGTGGACGGCGTCGGCGTGGTGCTGGTCCTGCTCAACGCCATCGTCTTCTTCACCGGCGTCCTGACGATGTGGACGCTGACGCTGCGGGTCAAAGAGTACTTCGCGTTCATGGCGCTCTTGGTCTTCGGTGTCTTCGGCGTCTTCATCTCGCTGGATGTCTTCATCTTCTTCTTCTTCTACGAGGTCGCGGTCCTGCCGATGTACCCGCTGATCGCCATCTGGGGCAGCACGAAGAAGGAGTACAGCGCGATGAAGCTGACCCTCTACCTGATGGTCGGCTCGGCGCTCCTCTTCCCCGGGCTCATCGCGCTGTTCGTCGCTGGCGGTAGCGGCAGCTGGAACATCGAGTTCCTGGCCGCGGCGATCCAGAACCAGCCCGAGTTCCAGGTCTTCGTCTACCCCTTCATCTACATTGGCTTCGGGATCCTGGCGGGCATGTGGCCCTTCCACGGGTGGTCGCCGACCGGTCACGTGGCGGCCCCGACGGCCGTCTCGATGCTGCACGCGGGCGTCCTGATGAAGCTCGGCGCCTTCGGCATCCTGCGCATCGCCATCGGGATCCTGCCCCACGGGGCCGAGACCTGGGCGCCGATGTTCGCCAGCTTCGCGACCGTCGGGATCGTCTACGGCGCTTTCGTCGCGATGCGGCAGAACGACTTCAAGTACGTCATCGGCTTCTCGTCGGTGTCGCACATGGGCATCGTGCTGCTGGGCTTGAACACCCTGGCGCCGGACGGGACGGCCGGCGCGGTCTTCCAGATGTTCGCGCACGGCATCATGACGGCGCTCTTCTTCTCCGCCGTCGGCTTCATCTACGACCAGAGCCACGACCGCGATATCCGCAACTTCGGCGGGCTGTCGAAGCAGGTGCCGATCGCCGCGGGCTTCTTCATCGTCGCGTCGCTGTGCGGCATGGGGGTGCCGGGCTTCGCGAGCTTCTGGGCCGAGTTCCTGGTCTTCCTCCAGGCGCTGGCGAGCTGGCCGGTGCTCGGCGTCCTGGCGATCGTCGGCCTCGTCTTCACCGCGCTCTACGCCCTGCGGGTCCTCGGCAAGGCGATGTTCGGGCCGGCCAACCCGAAGTGGGACCACCTGAAGGACGCGACCCCGTGGGCGATGGTGCCGCGCGTCATCCTCATCGGCGTCCTCATCCTCTTCGGGTTCTTCCCGAGCTGGATCCTCGACCTCATCCACACCACGACGGGGAGCAACTGAGATGGCTGGCATGGGTGATCTCACGCTCTTTCTGCCCGAGGCGGTCGTGCTGCTGGCGGCGCTCGTGGCGTTCGTCATGGCGATCTTCACGACGAACTACCGCAACGTCTGGGCCGCCACGACGTTCATGGCCGTCGCCGCCGTCGTCGTGTCGATCCTGTGTATCGACTTTCAGGGCGAGCCCTTCTTCCCCGGCATCTACAAGGTCGACCTCTTCAGCCAGCTCCTCAAGGTCGGCCTGACCATCGGGCTGGCGCTGACGATGCTGGTCAGCCGCGACCTGCCGAGCGTCCGCAAGTCGTCTCACAACGATCTGCCGATCTTTCTGACCCTCGGCACCCTCGGGATGATGATGCTGGTCAGCGCGACCGAGCTGCTGACGCTCTACGTCGTCCTCGAGCTGTCGGCCTACGCGCTGTACGTCATGGCCGCGTTGAACCGTGACCAGCGCATGGCCGGCGAGTCGGGGGTCAAGTACCTGCTGTTCGGCGCCGCGGCGTCGGCGGTGACCCTCTACGGGCTGTCGCTCATCTACGGGGCGGTCGGCTCCACGATGATCGTCGACGTGGTCCATGCGGAGCCGACGGCGCTGCTGGTGGTCGGGGTGATCCTCACCCTGAGCGGGCTCTTCTTCAAGCTGGCGGTGCTGCCGTTCCACGCCTGGGCGCCGGACACCTATCAGGGCGCGCCACACCAGGTGGCGACGTTCATCGGGACGAGCTCCAAGGTCGCCGCCGTCGGTATCCTGGTCCGGGTGCTGACGATGTCCCTCGACTCCGACGCGGTCCAGACGCTGCTCATCGCGCTCGCGGTGGTCTCGATGACCATCGGCAACCTCGCGGCGCTGGCGCAGAAGGACCTCAAGCGACTCCTGGCGTGGTCCACGGTCGCCCACGCGGGCTACATCCTGCTCGGGTTGTTGACGCTGTCCGAGATGGGGATGGCCGCCGCCATCTTCTACGGCCTGACGTACCTGGTCATCGCCTTCGCGGCGTTCCTCGCGGTCGTCGCCGTCAGCCCCAAGGGCGAGAACCCCAGCCTCGAGAGCCTCAAGGGGCTCTATCGGCGCGCGCCGCTCGTGGGTGTCGTCCTGCTCGCCGGGATGTTCGGGCTCGCCGGGGTCCCGCCGACCCCGGGCTTCACGGGCAAGTGGTTCGTCTTCTCGGCCGCCCTCGACAGCCACTACTTCTGGCTGGTCCTGATCGGCGCCGTGAACGCGACCATCTCGCTCTACTACTACCTGCGCGTGGTCCGTTACGCGTACCAGACCGTCCCCGACGGTGACGCCGAGGGCAGCGCCCCGATGAAGGTCGCGCTGCCGACGCAGCTCGCCGCGTGGGTCGCCATGGCCATCATCGCCGTGGTCGGCTTCTACCCCGGCCCCCTCTGGGACCTCGCCCGTGGCGCCGCCAAGGTGCTCCTCGGGGCGGCTGGCGGCTGACGCCTCGGGGCGGTGGCGCTCCCGACATACGGTGGACGGCGCGGTCGCGAGCGGCGTTCTGGTTCCATGGTTGTCGTGAGCCGCGCCTCGGTGCAGGCCGGCGCGTCAGGGCGTCCGGCACGAGGCCTTCGACGACAAATTTGGAACGGCGGAGGTCGACGCGGGCATAGGCCTTGTGATGTCAAAGGCTCGCCCAGTCGTGCCCGGCGCCATCGTGGTCTTGACCCGTCGATGCCACGATCGGCGTTTCTTCCTCCGCCCCGGGGGAGAGATCTGTCCAGCGCTCGAGTATGCGTTGGCGGTGGCGTCGGGACTCTACGGCATGAAGATCATTGGTGTGGTCTTCATGTCCGACCACTATCACCTCCTACTGTGGGACCCGCATGCGCGGTACCCGGACTTTGCTCGGTACTTGAACAGCTTGATCGCGCGGATGGTGAACCATCGTCGCGGTCGTTCGGACAGTCTGTGGGACGGCCGTCAGCTGCACGTCGACGTGTTGCTGACGGCCGAGGCCGTGGAGCGCAAGCTCGTCTATCTCTTGTGCAATCCCGTGGCGGCGGGGTTGGTCGAGCGTGGGCGGGACTGGCCTGGCGTCCGGAGCACGCCGCAGGTGTACGTCACGGAGTCTCGTGTGGTGAAGCGTCCGACGTGGTTCTTCGACCCGGCCGGTGACATGCCCGAGGAGGCGACGTTGGAGTATGTCGTGCCGCCGACCCACGAGCACATGACGCCAAAGGAGTTCGCGGCGCTGATCTCCGAGCGGGTCGCCCAGCGCGAGGCCGAGCACCGGGCGGCGCAGCGGGCGTCGGGGCGTCCATTCCTGGGGCCTCGGGGTGTTCTCCGTCAGCGGTGGTGGGACCGCGCGAGGAGTCCCGAGCAGCGCACGAGGCGGACCCCGCGCTCGTCGGGCAAGGGGGCGCACCACAAGGCGGCGCAGAAGGCGTTCAAGGCCTTCGAGGTCGCCTACGGCGCCGCGCTCGAGGCGTGGCGCGGTGGTGACCGAGATGTCGCCTTCCCGCCGTGCACCTGGAAGATGAACCGCGTCCACGCCGCGCGCTGTCATCCCCCGCCCGGCTACCTGTCGATCCTCGCTGGCTTTCGCGCGCCCCCAGCGCCCCAGCCAGCATCCTGACGCCCCGGCGACCCGTCCGTCGCCACGCAGCGGTGCGTCCGGAGTCCCGATTGTTGCGATTTTCGCACGACCGCGCCGGATGGATCGTCGCGACCAGAGCCTCGATCGACGCGCGCCGACGACTCAGCGACGCCGCACCGACAGTTGAGCCGCGTTCATTCACGTCTCCCAGAGATTACCCTCGGTATCGCCGCGAACCGCATCGTCGCTAACCGAGCTAGCGCTCTCGGTAGGCGCTCGGTGCGATGTGAGCGGCGTTCGCTCTCTCTGCTTCGCCCACGCTCCGCTCGGCGGGGGTCAGGGCGTGAGCTCGCGCCAGAGGTAGAGCTCGACGATGGGGTTCGCTGCATCGCACTCGGTCACGAGCAGCTGGAAGAGGATGACGCGGCCGGCGTCGGTCTCGGCGGTCGGCGTCCCGCTGCACCTCGGCCTCGCGAGCCGGGTGCGCCGTGGACGACCATCTCTGGGGACGAGCCTGGCGGGCGGATACGGGCGTGGTCTCTTCGTCTTCATGGGTCCTCCCCCCCTGCGCGCCACCGAGGGCTCGCGGGGCTGACGGCCTTGGGACGCAAGCGGCGTGCCGACGACCCATCACCAGGTCCCGCAGCGCCCTTCGCGACGTCGGGGTGGGGCACTCTGCCCCACCGACGCCGTCCTCCGGGGTGGAACTACGCGGCGCGGAGCGCGCCGTCGGCCGCTCCTGAATGCCGCCGAGCGGGACGGCCAGCGCTGGCCATTGCACCGCAACATTCTGTATGGTTATCTCGTTCTTAGGCACGGGGTATCTCATGGGGCACTGGACGCGCGCTGCCTTGGCCTCGCTCGTTGTCACCGCATCGGCGAGCTGCGTCGGCGACTCGGTCGGGCCTGGCCCCAGCGAGGGGGCCCGCATCGCGGTCGCGGTAGCCGCCCTCGGTCTCGAAGGCGTGGGAGACGTCGTGTGGGACCTCGAGGTGCTCAACGGCGACGACGACGTCGTCTGGCAGCGCCGGGTCACCTCCAGCGGCTACGGCGACGGCGCGGGCTCGGCGAGCTACGTCGGGAGCTGCGACGCGGACGCCGCCGACAACACCGTCCGCGTCTGGGTCGTCGGCGTCTACCGCGACACGGTGAGCGACGCCGGCGACTTCGCGAGCGGCTCGGACCAGGGCGACGGCGCGGTCACCGGCACCGCCCTCGATCTCCAGAACCCGACCACCGCGGGCCCGCTCACCCGTGACGCCACCTGCCTCGCGAACGCCGACGTCCCGGTGCGCTTCGACGTGACGCTGCTCCGACCCGCGCAGCAGGGCTTCTTCGACATCGCCGTCAACTTCGACCAGATCTTCTGCTCCGCCAAGTTCGACTGCTGCGACCCCGGCGCCGATGGCGTCTGCGCCACCGACGGCAGCGAGGACACCGCGCTCCTCTTCGACGCCGACGGCGACCGCGCCCGCACCTTCGTCCTCGGCTTCGCCTGCACCGCCGGCCTCGCCGCCGAGGTCGACACCGGCCTCTACCTCGACGACCTCGCCCTCGACTGCGACGTCGGCTCCGACGACACGACGTTCCTCGCCGATCTCGTCATCGCTCCCGACCCTGACCTGCCCGGAAACCTCTGCACCCCCGGCGCTGACGGCGTGGGCAGCTGCCCCGCCATCAGCGAGCGAAACGGCGCCGACGCCGACGACTACCTCTTCCAGGTCGCCGTCTACCGCGGCGACGAGGCCCTCACGACCGGTGGGAGCGCGGCCAACAAGGTCTACTGGAACGTCGCCCTCGGCGTGAAGGCGCTCATCGAGGACTGCACCCTCCGCACCCGGGCCACCGCCGACGACACCGCCGACGACGGCGACAACCTCGTCGACGGCGTGATCGCTCAGGGCGCCGTCTATCCCTTCGTCCGCTTCGACGTCGACCTCGGGAGCTGCGCCGCGGAGGCGCTTACCTTCGGCGACCCCTCCGCCGCCGTCACCCCCGACTACACGACCACCGGCGCCAGCGAGACGACGACCTTCGCCAACGTCTTCGCCCCGGGCTGCCCCCTCTGCGGGCTCGACCCCCAATGCGACGGCCCGGATGACTGCGTCAGCGGCATCTGCGCACCTGGCCCCGACGACACCTGTGCCAGCCGCCGCTGCGCCGACTCCCCGGTCGTCATTGATGGCGCCACTGTGGCATGCCACCAGGACGCCGGCGTCGACTACCAGCTCCACACCTACACCGCCGTCGGCGCGGCCAGCTTCACGCCCCCGTCGGGGGTCACCGCGGTCGAGCTCCTCGTCGTCGCCGGCGGCGGCGGCGGCGGCTCCAGCGGCGAGTCCGGCAGCGGCGGCGGCGCGGGCGGGCTCATCTACTACGGCCCCGGGACCCCGAACCTCGGCGCGAGCTACGCCGTGACACCCGGAGACTCCTATCCCATCACCGTCGGCGCGGGCGGCGCTGGTGCGACGGTCGTCCCGGACAACCCCGTCGGCGCCACCGGCGAGGACTCTACCTTTGGCCCCCTCGTCGCGCTCGGCGGCGGCGGCGGCGTCGGCGCGAACATGAACGGCCTCGCTGGCGGCTCGGGTAGCGGCGCCTGCGACGCCCCCGATCTCATGGGCGGCCCGGCCACCCAGCCCACGAGCGCCTCCAGTGGCTTCGGACACGCCGGCGCGGGCGCGAACGCTCACGCCATCAGCGGCTCCGGCGGTGGTGGCGCGGGCGCCGCAGGGCAGGTCCCGACGTCCTCTCACGCCGGCAACGGCGGCGCCGGCCTCGCCTACGGCATCTCCGGCACGACCACCTGGTACGGCGGCGGTGGCGGCGGCGGCGTCCGGGCGAACCTGACCGTGACGACCCCCGGCGCCGGCGGCCAGGGCGGCGGCGGGACCGGCGGACCGCTGGGGCAGCCAGGCTCGGACGGCGACGCGAACACGGGCGGCGGCGGCGGCGGCGGCAGCGGCGACGGGACCGGTGGCGAGGTCGACGTCGACGGTGGCGACGGCGGATCGGGGGTCGTCATCGTGCGCTTCCCCGTGCCCTGACGCGGGCTCGCGAGGCGCGACAGCGCCCGAACCGGCGCACCGCGTGGCTGCCTCCGAGCGCGGCCCGTGGCACGACGCTTGCTGCGGCTTCCTGTCGAATCACGGAGGAAGCCACTATGTCACGGACCCTGTTTGCAGCGCTCACCCTGTTGGCCCTGTCGGGCGCGCCGGCGTGCGTCGTAGCCGGATCGGGGGACGGAGCGATCACCTGCTCGTACTACGACGACTTCCTCTACTACTGCACCGACACGTGCACGCCGACGTGGGACTGCGAGTCGAGCTACGCCTACCTCAGCTACCGCGATCAGGATCGTCTCGACGTCTGCTCCGACTGCCTGGTCGCGAACCTGGACGCCGGGATCTGCGCCGACTGCTCACTGCCGTCGTACGGCGTCTACAGCTGCTACGCGTTCATGGAGCAGCTGCTTGGCGTCTCGTGCTGGTGACCTCGTCGACCCGGCGCCGACCCGCTCGGAGCGGGGCAGAACACCGCACCTGGGTCGCTCTGGGTCACGGCGTCGCGCCCTGCAGACGCGGTCGCCAGATGCCTCGGATCCCGACCCACCACGGGCGGGGCGAACGAGTAGCGCGCTGTTGGTGGGAGCGCCAGGAGACACCCCTGTCGCGATCTCGTCTTGGCACCCGGATTGCTCTCCTCACGCAGGCAATCGGGGGCGCCGGGCGAATCCCGGCGTCCCCAACGACGCGAAGGAGGAACCATGAGCAGGACCATCTCGACCCTGGCGGCCGTCGCGTTCGTCGCAGGGCCCCTCGTCGGGTGTCGCGACGACGTCCGAGAGGCCACCGGTGTGGAGCGCTACGAAGAGCGTGCCCCTTCGGTCCCGGCCACCCAGCCGCCCGCCATGAACCCCGGCACGGCGAACGAGGAAGACGAGATCATGGCGTCGTGGGCCTCGCGCCGCGACGCCCTCGCGGAGGAGATGAGCGAGCGCAAGGAGCGCTTCGACGAGCAGCTCGACGAGCTCGAGGAGCGGATCGCCGATGACGTGACCGAGAGCGTCACTCAGACCAGAGCGTGGATCGAGGTGAAGCTCGAGGCGCTCGAGGAGGCGATCTCCGACCTGTCCGACATGGACTCGGGCGACCTCGAGCTGTACGGAGAGGAGCTCCGTGCGACGGCGGAGGAGATCGCCCAGCGCCTGGAGAGCTTCGGCGAGCAGCTGGAGAGCTCCATGCCGGGCTCCGACCCGGACATGGAGCCGATCCCGACCCCGCCGACGCACGCCCGCCCCTGAGCGGGTGAAGCGAGCGGGTTGACCGGAACCCGGACTCGCGGCCATCGGTCGTGACCCCGGCGCCTCCGAGGGAGGGTCGTCCGACGGACGCCCCCGCGCACGCCGCGTTCCCGCACAGCCTCCGTGACGCCGACCGGGCGGGACGCCCAATCCGGCGGTCAGGGCCTGTCGACCTCGTAGACCCGCAGGCCCGCGCCCCACCGGTCGCTGATTTACAGGTCGCCGTCCGGCGCGACGGCCGAGACGCCGTTGTTGATCCCAGCGTCCTTCATCGACCACTGGAACAGCACGTCCCCGTCGGGGCCCGCCGCGAAGACCGTGTCCTTGATCACCCCTGGACCGGCGTCCATACACGCCGCCCGCTGCTGGAGACCGCCCCACGGCAGCTTGACCCACAGCGCAAGCGCCAAGGGGGTTCGGCCGCGTCGGTCGCCGCCGGCGCGCGAGCGCATCACCGGCGGACGACGTCGAGGGCGCGGCGGGTCAAGGGGCCACGGCCCGCCTGGCGCAGGCGCCGGAGAAGGTCGCGAGGGGTAGGAACGAGTCGGGCGCGCGGAAGATGAAGGACATCACCGCGCCACCCACGCCGATGAAGCCCCCTTGTCGGCGAAGCGCACGCCCGCCTGGGCGCAGCGGGTCTGGCGCTCCATCATCGTCTGGAGCCGGGCGTCGCACTCGACGGAGAGCACGATGCGGAAGCGGCCGGCGGGGACCGCGTCTCCTTCAGGGTCAGCCTTGCGCGGCGTCCGTCTCGGCCGGCGCGGGGCGCCCCCCCTGCCGTGCGCCGAGCCCGAGCCACATCGCGAGGGCCGACCAGATGACCATCAGGGTCCAGCTCACGCCCATCGCGGCGCCGCTCACCGGCATGAGCCAGAGCCACCCACCGTCGCTCGCGTGGATGAGCACCGGCGCCAGCACGTGGGCCAGCGCGGACACGCCCGCGACGCCTATCACCGCACCCGCGGTGAAGGCGTGGAGACGGGTGAGCATGAAGAGGTGCGCGAGGATCAGGAAGACGACCGAGACGCTGAACGCGTGCTGGTGCGTGAGGTCGAGGATCCATGGGCCCTTGACGTCCTCCGCCGGGGGGGAGATCGCCGCCACGCCCGGCTCCGGGGGAAGGTCGAGCGTGGGCCCGTCGCTCGTCGCTGGTGGGGCTTGCGCCCGCGCGCCCGCGACGTAGCGCTCGGCCACGCTCGGTTCGCCCGCAGGGCCGTCGAGGTCGCCGCCGATGCGGTCGGCGTAGATCTGCCACGACGTCCACAGCCCGACGGCCGTGAAGGCCAGGAACACGCTGTACACCAGCTTCGCCAGCTTCGACAGGCTCGCGAGGTGGTAGCCCTTGCTCGTGAACAACCTCACGGCGCGTCGCTGATTCGGTCGTCGCTGAGCAGCAGCTCGTCAACCACGACCAGCGCTCGCTTCACGCCGATCGCCAGCGAACGTGATGAGATCGTGGCGCCGGAGATGGCGACGATGTCGTGTCCAGCGCGGACCGGCGCCGCGGCGTCCTTGCCGACGAACTGGTCTCGAAACTGCGCTCGGCGGATCTCCTCGCCCTTCGGCTCGCGATACACCATCACCTCGACCCGCTCGACGTGGCCGTCAGCGCTCAGCAGCACCCCGAAGGAGATCGGCTTGTGCTGGCCGAGCTCGTCGTCGAGGACGGCGTAGCCAGTCACGCGGCCGTCCTTCTCACCGTAGTAGATCGTGCGCTTGGGGTTGATCGCGTAGCCGAGGCGCTCCGCTACGCGCCGGCGCTGGGCGGCGTCGAGCTCGAGCGTCCGATAGCTCACGCGATCGCTGTCGTGGAAGAAGCTCTTGAGGAGCTCCGCCCGCGTGAAGTAGACGCCCGCCGCGCGCGCCGGCGTCGCCGCGAGGGTCAGCGCGAGCGCGACGAGCAGCGCCACGAGCAGGGAGGGGACCAGGTCGACTCTATTGACATTCGTTCTCAACACGGCACGCATCATAGACACGGCGTCCTCGGAAGCAACGTGAATCGGACGCGGCCGCCGCGCGCCAGCTCGGCGACGGCGGCCGCGTCGACGTGAGGTCAGAAGTTGTATCCCACGCCGAGGTCCACCACCGTCTCACCGTCGCGATCGCCACCGAAGCTCCGGAAGATCGCGTCGGCCTTGAACGCGAGCTGCGGCACCGGGCGCAGGGTCAGGCCGACGATCAGCTCCGTCACGCCGCGGTCGCGGTCGGCGGGGGTCTCGTCGCGCCCCTTGATGGTGGCCGCCGTGTCGTAATACTCGGCGCGCACGAACGGCAGGAGTTGGAGCTGCGTCGCTTCAACCGACTGCAGGACGTTGTACGCGACCTCTACGTACCCACCGACGGTGCGCGCGGGGGCGTCGTTCCCCGCGTCGCTGCCGTCGGCGTTCTTGGCGCTCCGCAGAGCCTCCGTGTCCGCGATGAAGAAGCTCGCGAACAGCGCCTTGGTCTCGAGCCCGTGGCCTTTGTACTGGGCGTGGGCGGCCACCCCGCCCGTCAACACGGAGAGCTCGAGCGGCTCTCCGGCGCTGTCGAAGCGCGCCCCGGCGTTGGCGCCGGCGTCGCCGATGTAGCCCGAGAGCCCGAGGTCGAGGCCGACGAGGGGCTGATAGGAGATCGCTCCCGTGAAGGCGAGCCCGTCGGCTCGCGCTTCGGCCACGCTCTGGCGGCCGCCGCGGATGCCGCTGCCCGTCGAGAAGCCCGACGCGTCGAGACCGCCGACGAGGTAGGCCTTGTAGCGAAAGCTGTCGCCAAGTCGGCCGACGAGGCCGATCCCGCCCTCGCGCCAGGTGCTCGGGATGATGTTGCGTTCGACGTTGGGGCGCTCGACACCGTGGAAGGTGGGCGGCTCGTGGATCTCGTTGATGATCCCCATCGGGACCAACATGACGCCAGCCCGCAGGGTGAGGGCCTGCCCCACGAGGTCCCACTCGACGAACGCCTGCTCGACCGCGACCTGGCCCGGGTTGCCGTCGCCCGAGAACGCGTGCTCCACCTCGACCTCGGACTGGAAGCGGATGCTGTCGCTGAAGTTGTAGCCGAGGAACATGACGAAGCGGTGCAGATCGATGCTCGACCTGCTGTCACCCTCCGCCGGGACGACGTGGGAGTAGTGGAGCTCACCGTAGCCGCCGACGGTGAGGTTGACGAACGTGGGCGGAGGCGGCGGTGGCGGCTCGGGGGGGAGCTCGACTGCAGGTTGAGCGAGCGCGGTTACGGCGGCCGAGGTGGCTAGCCAGGACGCGGAGGCTGCGATGAGGCTCGAGATTCGCATGGGGGAGACCTTGGTTGTTGATAACGATTCTCAAGAACGGTCAGAACTTGAACCTCACTCACCGCGGTGTCAACAGCATTGTTCATGAATCACTTCGCGCTCCTCCTGCTCCTCGTGCTCGCCGTCGCGCGCTGCGGCTGTCGCAGCGCGGTGCCGACGCCCCCCCCACCATCGGCGGCCCTCGAGCGCTTCTCGGTCCCGATGATGGGGACCGTCGTCGACGTCGCGGTGCCGGAGGGCGACCGAGCCGTGACGCGGGCGCGTATGGTGTTCGAGGCGTTCGCCGAAGTAGACGCAACGATGAGCGAGTGGCGCGCGGGATCCCCGCTGGCGCTGGTGAACGCCCGGGCCGGCGAGGCGCCGGTCGCGGTGCCGCCGGAGCTCCTCGCGCTCGTCGAGCGATCGCTCGAGCTCGCCGAGGCTACCGGCGGCGCGTTCGACCCCACCTGGGCGGCGCTGTGGGGGCTCTGGGATTTCGATGCCCAGCCACCACGAGCGCCGAGCGCCACCGACATCGCCGCGAGGCTCCCGCTCGTCGACTTTCGAGCTGTCGTCGTCGATCGAGGCGCGCGAACAGTGTCTCTACCACGTCGCGGGATGAAGCTCGGTCTCGGTGCCATCGCCAAGGGGTACGCTCTCGACCGTGCCGCGGCGCAGCTCCGGGCAGACGGGGCGGACCGCTTCGCCCTGAGCGCCGGCGGTCAGGTCACCGCGTTCGACGCCAGCGGCCGACCGCTCATGATCGCGCTGCGTGCGCCGCGTGGCGGTCCGGACGCTCGCCTCGCGACCCTGGCGCTGGTCGCTCGCGACGCTCCGGTCAGCGTCTCGTCGAGCGGCGACTACGAGCGCTACTTCGAGGTCGGGGGCCAACGCTATCACCACGTGCTCGATCCACGCACCGGATACCCGAGCGGCAGAGCGCAGGCCGTCACCGTCGTCGGTCCCGACGGCGCCCTCGCCGACGGGCTGTCTACCGCGCTGATGGTGGCCGGTCCGGGGGCTCTCGACGACCTCCTGGCTCGCTTCGACGGCTACGTCGCGGTAGTGGTGGACGGCGCGGGGGAGGTGGTGGCGAGCGCGGGTTTCTGCCCCTTGGTCGCGCCGCCGCTCCCCGCTTGGTGTGCAGCGCCGTAGAGCGGTCCCGCAGGTCGTTCGAGCCCCCCACGCCCAAGCGGTAGGTCGGTCGCCTCGGGGTCACGCTTCGCAGGCGAAGCAGGCGCGAACACCAGCGGCGACGGCTCCGGCGGCGAGGTCGCGGTCGACGGCGGCTCTCCGGGGTCGTCATCGTGCGCTTCGCCGTGCCCTGATCCGACGCGCCGTCACGAACGTCCACGTCACGGCGCCGCGTTCGGGGACACGAGGTAGCCGGCGAGGACCGCGGGGCAGGGGTTGCCGAGGCCGAGGGCCGGGCCGACGATGCCCGTGCGGCAGCCCGAGAACGGGGCCGAGAGGTCCTGGGTGCCGTCGCAGTTGTAGTACTTGTGCCCCGAGTAGCCGTTTCCCTGGTAGCTGAAGCTGCACGACGTGAAAGACCGCGTCCTGCAGCTGAAGTCTGCGTCCAGGGACAGCACGTCCGTGTGGGGGTTGTCGGAGCACCACTTGTTCGCGGTGTAGAGCTTCACCTCGGAGCCGTCGATCGCGGCGCGGCCGACGCTGTTGTTCGCGACGGCCGTCGCGGTCACCGAGCCCGGGCCGAGCTTCGCCGAGGTCACGGCGCCGTCGGCCAGCTGGTCCGCGCCCACGATACCCTCCGGCAGCGGCTGGTCGAAGGTCACGTCGCCACCGACGTGGAGGTCGCCGTCGACGTCGAGGTCGCCGTCGACGTCGAAGTCGGTGCTGTGGCGCGCGCTGACGGCGTACGGCACCGCCTGGAGCCGCTGGCGGCCCTGGAGGCTGACCACGGCGTCGCCGTAGTGGAGGTCGACCCCGATGTAGACGGTCGGATCCGTCCGGACCAGCGCCCCGGCCGCGTTGGGCTCGCCGGTCTCGTCGTCGAGGGGCAGCACCACGCTGAAGCGGCCGGCGCTGAAGCGCACCTCCTCGAGATCCCAGGTGTACACCGCGACGTCGTCGCCCTCGTCGGCGTAGGCGTGGAGGCTGACGTCGAGGACGCCGTCGTAGGGCCCGCCGTCCAGGTCGAGGTAGCCGCTGTAGGCGACCGTGTCCGGGACGTTGTTCCCCACGGCGCCCGCCTGCAGCGTCAGCGTGAGGAGGACGGCCGCCAGCCCGGAGGACAGGCCGACCACGAGGTTTCCGAGGAGCTGGGTTCTCATCGCGGGTCTCCGAAGCTCTGCTGGGGGCTCATTCCGGTGTCACGGGCTCCGCGACGAGGTAGCCGGCGCGGATGAAGGTGCAGTCGTGGGGCGTGTTGAAGAGCTGACAGGGGTCGACGTCGCCCTCGCACGTCAGGTAGCGCGGCGCAGGGAGCGTGCCGCCGTCGATGTTGATGTTGCACGTCGAGGCTTGCCGCGACTTGCAGGTCTCGCCGCCGTCGAGGGTCAGGGTGTTCCTGTCGGCCTTGTAGCAGTAGGGTCCGCCGCGGAAGACCGAGACCTCGTCGCCGGCGAGCTCGTCGAGGCCGACGGCGTCGGTCGCGATCTCGTCGGCGCGGACGGTATCCGCGGCGATGACCGCGTTCGTCACCGCGCCCGTGGACAGCTGGTCCGTCCCGATGACGCCAGCCGGGAGCGGCTGGTCGAAGGTCACGTCGCCCGCCACGTGGAGGTCGCCGTCGACGTCGAAGTCGGTGCTGTGGCGCGCGCTGACGGCGTACGGCACGGCCTGGAGCCGCTGGCGGCCCTGGAGCGTGACCGCGGCGTCTCCGTAGTGGAGGTCCACGCCGATGTAGACGCTCGGATCCGTGCGGACCAGCGCGCCCGCGGCGTTGGGCTCGCCCGACGGGTCGTCGAGGGGCAGCACCACGCTGAAGCGGCCGGCGCTGAAGCTCACGTCGGTCAGGTCCCAGGTGTACACCGCGACGTCGTCTGCCGCGTTGGCGTAGGCGTGGAGGCTCACGTCGAGCATGCCGTCGAACGGGCCGCCGTCGAGGTCGAGGTAGCCGCTGTAGGCGACCGTGTCCGGGACGTTCGGCGGCACGATCGCCCCCGCCCGGAGCGTCATCGTCAGAAAGACCGTCGCGACGCTGGAGGTGACACCGACGATGAAATAGGCAAACAGCTGGTTCTTCACTGGGGCTTCTCCTTCTGTCCTATCTAGCGGCGATGCTGATCACTTTGGCGCAAGATGCCGGTCTCATGAGACTTTTTGCCACGGAGGGCACAGAGGCCACGGACATGGCAGCGTGTTCGCCTCTCCGTGGTCCTCTGTGCCTCCGTGTCTCGGTGGTAAGAATCCCATTTGTAGCAACACGTTGCCGCTGAGTGACCGGCATGGGTCCTAACGGTCGAAGCTGAGGCGGAATCCGGAGTTGCAGGTGAGCGGGTTCTGACAGAGCGGGGCAACGAAGGTCGGCGCCGGCGACAGCGCGCCCCGGAGGCTGAACGTGTGCCCGCCCGTGGCCGCGGTCATGAAGGCGTCGTCCGGGCCCGACACCAGGCTCGGCCCCGCGCACATCCAGGCGCCGCGGCGCCCGCCGGGGTCGTCGAGGCCGTCGCCGGGGACCGTCGTGCAGTAGCCGCTGACCTGGCAGCCGCCGTCGCCGTCGTAGCCGAACCCCCCGTGCATCGGGCCCGGGCAGCCGTCGCACGCCTCGCCCTCCCGATAGGCCGGCGCCGAGGCGCAGCCGACGTCGCACAACACACCCCCGTAGCTGGGGTTGCAGCCGCAGGCGAGCTTGCCGAAGTTCAGGGGCGACGAGAGCCCCGCCGCGCCGCTCGGGTTCTCGGCGTACCCGGGGCAGAGCTCCCGCCACACCTCCTCGCCGTCCAGGGTCGACGGGTTGTCGTCGGTGTCACGCGTATACGGGGTCCACTCGTCGATGCAGCCGCGCTCGGCGGTCGTCGGCCGCGAGGCGTCCTCGAGCTCCGGGATGAAGCCGAAGCGGACCGCGACGAAGCCGACGTCCGCTGCTTCGTCCAGGTCCGTCACGGGCTCGCACACGATCCGTGGCGAGCTGGGGTTGGGGATGTCCACGGGAGACGCCTCGGACGACACGCCGCACGTCCCCGTGGTCGGGTCGCAGTCGGCGGCGCAGCCGGGGTCGCCGGCGGGGCAGTCGACCCGGCAGCGGTTCAGCTGGTAGCGGCGGAGCCCGGGCGTGTTGGGGCACGTCACCGGGTCGTCGCACCAGAGGTCCCCCTTGGCCACGACGTTCGGCGCCTGGGGGGTGTCGGCCGCGGTGGTCGTGATGCGCACGCACTTGAACTGGCTGTGGTGGCTCATCCCGCGCCACATACCGTCACCGGTGAACGGCGTCGCCACGTCGCAGAGCCCGTGCTCGGGGACGGTCCCCGTGGTCTCGGCCGGGACGGGCGGGATCGGGACCTCACAGGTCCCCTCGAGCGCGTCACAGCTCCACTGCGCGAAGTCGAAGCCGATCGGCGTCAGCGCCCCGGGGTTGGCGCTGTACGCGGTGTCGCGGTTGCGCGTGCAGCCCCGCCAGTACTCGCCCCCGTCGGCGTACGCGATGGGGAAGTCGTCAGCGCAGCGCGACCGCTCCTGGATGACGTAGGCGCCGTCGACCCCGTCGAGCGTGACGGGCGGGGCGTACCAGCCCCGGTACAGCTCGACGAAGTAGGCCATCTTCAGGAACGGGACGAGCTCGGGGTGGCCACCCCAGACGGCCTGGCGCTGGTGGTCGTCCACGTCGGCGAAGTCGTTCTGGTTGTGGTCGCCGTTACCGGTCACGCAGGCCCTGGTCAGCGGGTTCAGCTCGCGCGCGACCAGCGACCGCCCCGTTCCCGCGTCCGCCAGGCTCGGGAAGTCCGAAGTGTTCCCGGCGACGCGGTACTCCCAGTCGAGGTCCTCCGGCTCGTAGAGGCCGAGCGGGAGGACGCCGCCCCCGCAGGTGTCTTCGGGCGCCAGCTGCCGGGCGCACTGCGGGTCGTTCGCCGTGCAGTGGGCTGGCACGAGCCCGTCGCTCTCGCACGAGAAGACCGCCATCTGCTGGCCGAGCTCGTTCTCGAGCACGAAGCGGTCGATGGTCCGCAGGGTACAGCGCGCGTTGTCGGCGATGGCGATCTTCGCCTGCTGGTCGAGGGACACGGGGTTCACGAGCCCGTCCGCGCCCTCGATGGCGGCCTTCGCGGCTGACCGGATCCAACCGTCGCCGTCGAGGTCGCACGGCTCGGTCTCGTCGCCCGAGCCGTCGTAGAACGTCCCCGTGACGGTCTCGCACAGGCACGCCCCGTCGGTGCCGATGGTGTACCCCCAGTATCCCTCCGCGCCCGGACAGTTGGCGGGGGTGTTGCACTCAACGCACCCGCCCACGGAGATGTCGTACGCCTGGGTCGGGCTCGCGCACGGTCGCTGGCGGCACTCGGCGTCGGCGCCGCCGGCGCCCTCGTAGCAGTCCTCGTAGGCCGTGCACGACAGCTCCGCGCAGGTCAGCGCGCCGCTCGCGGTGGACACGCAGACGCCGCCGTCCTCGACGTAGCCAGCACGGCAGCCCGTGCACTCGGCGTCCGCGCCCGAGCTCGCCGCGAGGCAGTCGCGGTGGAGTGCTGTGCAGTCGAGGTCGAAGCAGGTCAGCGCCGCCCGGCAGACGCTCGCGTCGCACACGAGCCCGCTGTCACACGCGCCCCCGTCGCACGGGCAGCCCTGGGCGCCGGCGACGCAGGTCCCGCCTGTGTCCTCGGGGGTCGCGGTGTCGCTCGTGACCGTGTCGTCTTGAGCGGTATCGGCCGGCGCACCCGTATCTGTCGGCGTCGCGGTGTCGGTCGTGACGGTGTCGGTCGCGACCGTATCGGTCGGCGCGTCCGTGTCGGTCGGTGTCGTGGTGTCGGTCGGCGTCGCGGTGTCGGAGGTCGACGTGTCCGCGCCGGAGGTGCAGACCTCGGCGACGCAGGTCAGGCCGGGGTTACACGCCCCGTTGCCGTAGCAGGCGCAGCCGCCGCTCCCGGTGGAGCAGGCGTCGCTCGCCTCGAACGTGTCGCCGGCGGTCGCCGTGTCGCTGTCGTCGCCCGCCGCCGGGTCGTTCCCGCAGCCGGCGGCGAGCAGCAGGGCGGAGGCGATGAGCGCGAGCGTTCGTGGGTTCGTCATGCTCGTGCCTCAGAGCTGTGTGAAGTCGGTGTAGTAGACGAACAGGCGGATGTCGGTCAGGGCCTGCAGATCGAGGTCCTGGTTCACCAGCTCGTCGCGCTGGTTGATGACCAGCTCCCAGTTGGTGTTCGCGAACGGGAGGTCGCGCATCCGCAGGGTCTGGTACACGTCGGGCGTGAAGTAGCGGACGCCGTTGAAGAACGGGTTCACGACCGCCGTGCGCGTCGGGAAGCGGTGGTACGCCAGGCCGTCGCCGACGGTGTGGACGACGCTCGTCCCCTTCTGCCGGAGGTACAGGCGACCGGTGATGTCGCTCGTCCCGGACGTGTTGATCTCGGCCTCGATGTACTTGATCTTGTGGTTTCGCGTCAGCGGCGACAGCGCGTCGAGCCGGGTCATGAACGGCAGCGTCAGGTACCCGTCGGCGTTGAGCCGCGCCGGGTCGCGCAGCGCCGTCCGCATCATCTCGGTCCGCACGTCGGCGGGCAGCGCCGCCCCGTCCGTGCCGAGGCGCGGGATGTTCAGGATGTCGTTCTTGAGCGAGATGACCGCCACCCGCGTCTCGGGCAGGCCGTACTCGTCCTCGAACTCGTAGAAGGCGTTCTCGAGGTCGACGAGGTAGTTCTCGAGGTTGTAGTCCCCGCGCGCGACCATCCGCGTCAAGAACAGCTTGTCCCGGAACGCCAGCGACTGGCTCGTGTAGTACTCGAGCACCAGCGTCGCCCGGTACATCTCGCGGAGCGCGTCGTTGAAGGAGATGTCGGCGTTGATGACGGCGTCGTTTCGGTAGATGCGGATATTGGGGTCGTTCCGCGCCGCCTCCACGTTGATGGCCAGCTGCTCGGCCTCTTCCTGCAACAAGCGCAGGCGGACGGCCTGCTTCCGGAGCCGGTCGAGCTCGGACAGCGCGAGGCCGAGCCGCAGATCCGCCTCGAGCAGCTCCACGTGGATCTCGGCGAGGCGGAGCCGCTCCGTGTCCACCCGGGCGAGGCTGTCGATCGTCGCCGCCTCGCACTGGTCCTCGAGCTCCCGCTCCGCGAGCTCGAGGTCGTACTCCTCGATGAGGTGGCGGTCCTGGTTGATCTGGCGCCGATACTCGACCGTCGCCGCGGTGGCGCCGCCTTGGATGGCGCCGGCCGTCACGGCCGCCGCCGCGCAGGGCGGGATCTTTCCCCACCCCTCGGGTCCGGACTCGATGAGGAGGCAGTTCACGCCGATGTTCAACGTCGCCTCGGCCGCCGCCGCCGCGCCGTTGATGGTCTCGATGTCCTCCTCCCAGTCGAGGATCTGCTCGTTGAGGTTGATCTTCTGCTCACCCTTGCGCAGGACGAAGGCCGTCCGCGCGTCGATGAGGTCGCACTGCTGGTCGAGCCTGTCCTGCTCGATGGCGATGGACGCGTTGACGTTGTCGAACTGCGTCATCAGCCGGAGCAGCTCGAGGCGCTGCTCGTCGACCCGCCCGGCGGCCTGGAACAGCTCGCCGTTGCCGACGAGGCCGCAGGGGTCGCCGACGACCCTGGCGCGCGCGTTGAGGTAGGCGTACTTGTCGGTCGCCGGGTAGACGCCGCCGTCGTCGCCGTTCATGAGGCCGCAGATCGCCGCGAGCTGCTCCTCGTAGGTGTTTCGGATGCTCACCAGCTCGGCCTGGAACTTCGCCGAGTCGGTCTCGAAGGAGCGGTTGCTCTCGAGCGCCGCGTCCTCACGCTCGCGGGCGCGCTGGAGCTTGCTCCGCACGCGCCCGAGGATCTGCTCGAAGGCGTTGGTCTCGCGGACATCGATCGTCGGGAAGGGCACGTAGTCCGGGGCGTAGCCGAAGAGCGTGATCTCGTCGGTGATGGTCGAGTAGACCTCGCGCATGTCGAGCATCGCCATCCGGTAGCGCAGCTGCGCGTCGCCGATGACCTGGCGGATCTGCGGCGCGTCCTGGGGCGCGCTCCCCTCGATGATCCGCAGCATCAGCCGCGACATGACGACCGACTCCAGATACGCCGAGGTGTAGGCGCGCTCGATGACGAGGCGTGCGAGCGCTGGCTGGTTCATCGCCTGGTAGCGGCGCGCGATCTCGCTCGACGCGCGGGCCTTCTGCGACGAGGCGCGGATGAGGCGATCGAGGTAGCTCGAGACCATCTGCGGCGTCACGAAGCTCTCGGGCTTTGCCGCGTACTCCGGCGGCTCGGGCAGCGACTCCCAGACCAGCGGCGACAGGCCGTAGAAGCGGTCGAGCGCGAGCTGGTAGTACTGGACGGCCTGGTAGAGGTTGTACATCTCGAAGCCGGCCACGCCGCTGAGGTCGATGCCGCCTGGCTCGAACAGGCTCCCCTCGAAGGACACCTGGCCGAGCCCGGCCAGGTCGAAGCGCGAGGCGAAGGCCCGGGTCAGCGACTCGTCGCCGAGCATGACCATCAGCTCGGCGTTGAGGCGCTCGAAGCCGTCGTGGGTGATGGGCAGCGCCTGTCCGACGTGCTCCTCGGTGTAGGAGAAGCTCTCCTGGAGGTAGCCGACGAGCCGGTCGGCGGTCACATCGTCGAGCGCGTCGAAGTGGTGGCGCCAGACGTCGAGCAGGCAGCTCGTCCGCTCGCGCACGTCGTCGATCACCGGCGGGTCGTAGCAGTAGGGGATCTGGTTCGAGTCCGGGACGCAGATCTCGGGCGCGAAGCCGATGTTCTTGCCCTGGCGGTTCCGAAAGCGCGTCTTGTAGCGGAAGGCCTCCTCGATGGCCAAGCGCAGCGGGACGAAGACCTCGCGCTCGCCGGGCTGCGCGTAGAAGACCTTGTCGTTCCTCAGGTCCGCGCGGTCGACGCTGCAGTAGATGGCGTCGTCGTCGTCGCAGCGCCAGACCGCCTCGGCCTGCGCGACGAAGGCCGCGGTCCCGACGGCCCCGTTCCACTGCACGAAGGTGTCGAGGCAGCTCAGGTCCTGCTGGCAGGGCTCGTCGGTGAGATCCGGCGCGCCGTACAGGTCGTGGTCGACGGTGAAGTAGCTCACCTCGGCGCCCGCGGGGCACTCCCGATGCCCACCCTCGCCCTGGTCGAACCAGCTCCCGTCGTCGGTCCGGCACAGGTAGTGCGCGGCCTCGGGGGCGCTGATGTAGCTCGGGGAGTCGTCGCGCGCGACGCCGTCGAGCATGACGTCCACCACCGCGACCGGGTCGTCGTCGACCAGCGCTCCGTAGCCGAGGGCGCGCCCGAGGAGCTCCGGGGAGCAGGTCGCGTCGAGCGCGTCGTCCGTGGGCGCGCGGCTATCCGTCACGGTCGCGCCGCGGTAGACGTCGGGCACGCCGTCGGCGTCCTCGTCGGTCTCGTCGACGGTCGTCGGGTCGCGCTGGAGGATGACGTAGCCGTAGCCCCGGAAGCCGGCGGGGTCCGACGGCCCGAAGATGGACTCGACGTGCTCCTCGAAGATGAGGAAGAGCTGGGACTGGTTGATGAGCGCGCCGTCGACGAGGCGGACATGACGTATCCGGGGGCGCCCGTCGGGGACGGGGTTGGCGAGCGCGAGGTTGGCGTTGGCCGCCGTGACGGCGTCCGGGACCGCCGCCGCGGCGGGGTCGGCCGGGAGCAGCTCGTCCACGCAGGTGTAGCGGTAGCTCCGCCCGGTCTCCGGATCGACCTCGGCGCCCTGCTCGAAGCCCGGGACGAGCCACGGGAAGCGCCCGTGCGCGTAGCTCGCGTGGCCGTACGGGCTGCAGGTCGCGTCGGCGGCGGTCGAGGCGTAGCGCCCGCCGATCTGCACGTCGAAGGCGAAGTCGTCGACGAACAGGACGCACGCCCCGCCGGCCGCCGTGAGGCTGCACTCGGAGGGGTCGGCGGCGAAGCGGAGGTCGACCGCCGGGCTCCCGGCGTAGTGCAGGGTCGCCTGGCTGTCGACGGCGCCCGCCATGTGGGCCGGGTCGGTCAGCGGGTCGGGCATCCGCAGCCACAGCGACATGGGCAGCTCCACCAGGCCGCTCGGGACCGGCTCCGAGGCGGTGTTGCTGGTGTACTCCTGCACGCCCGCCTCGGTGTTGGTGTAGAGGTAGCAGGCCTTGCCGTCGCCGTAGGCCGCCTTGCACGCCGCCCGGGTGCTGGGCCAGCGCCAGGACTCGGTCTCGGTCGCGGTCAGGACCGCCCGGAACTCCTCCCAGGTGATGCGCCCGCGGCGGACCGACGCCCACAGCTGGACGAAGGCGTTACCGACGTTGCCGGCGATGGTGCGGTCGTTCTTCGTGTTCGGGATGTCCGCGGCGGCGGAGCCGGCCGGCGGGTTGGGGAGCGCCGTCCACGCGTCCAGGGACTCGTTTCCGAAGTCGGCGAAGTAATAGACGTTCCCGGTCCAGCGCCCCTCGGGGCGCTCGGTGTAGTCGAGCTGGACCCGGACGCGGTTGAGGCTCGGGTGGACGACCTCGAGGGTGCCGGTCCACTTGACCCCGGGGGAGCCGCCGGCGCCGTTCACCTCGACGCTGACCTGGCCGCCTCCGCCGGGGATCGTCACCTCGACCTCCTGGGTGGGGGCCGCCGCGCCCTGCTCACCCAGGCCGAGCCAGTAGAGCGGGCAGTCCTTCGTGGGGTCGCAGGCGAGCGCCGCGACCGGCGGGGTGCAGGCGTCGCCCACTCCGTCGTCGTCGGCGTCGAGCTGCTCGGGGTCGACGGTGTCGGGGCAGACGTCCGAGGCGTCGGGGACGAGGTCGCCGTCGCGGTCGCCGGCGCAGACCTCCGCCGCAGCCAGGGGGATGAGCGGGCACGGGTCGTCGGCGTCCGCCAGCCCGTCGTCGTCGTCGTCGCCGTCGCAGGCGTCCCCGATCTCGTCGCCGTCGGCGTCGAGCTGCCCAGGGTTCTTGGCGTAGGGGCAGTTGTCTCCGGCGTCGAGGACGAGGTCGTCGTCGACGTCGAAGTCGGCGCTGGCGACGGTGGCGTCCTCGAGCCACACCTTGTGGCGGAGCTTCCGGATCGTCACCGTGACCGGGACCGGGCTGTCGTTGGTGAGCGTGAACGCCCGGCTGGTCGCGACGTTCGAGAACGACAGCTGCGTGACGTCCGCGCGCAGGGTGCCGAGGACCTGGGTCTGCGGGGGCGCCCCGGCGGACGGCGGCGACAGGGGCACGCACACGCCGACCTCACCGCTGTCGCTCTGGCAGGCCATGCTCGGGCCGCAGGTGGACTCCGACGTATCGCACTCCCGGCGACAGACGTGCATGTAACAGGCCTCTCCCGCCGGGCAGGGGGCGCCGTCGTCGCAGTTCGAGTAGCAGGCGCCGTCGATGCAGCGCTGGAAGTCGGGGCAGTCCCCGTCGGCGCTGCAGGTCGGCGCGGCCTGGCCGGTCATCAGGCAGCTGCCGTCGACGCATTCACGGCCGCCGACGCACCCCTCCATCAGCCCGTCGGCGCCGCAGGGGCGGAACGTGCCGTCCTCGGCGACGAGGCCCGTCGAGCACGGGGTGTAGCACTTGGGGTTGGCGGGCGGCACCAGGTTCGCGTCGCTCTCGGTGACGCACTGGCCGCTGTCGCAGACGAGGCCGCCGTTGCAGAAGGCGCCGTCGCAGGTGCAGCCGACGGTTCCCGGGACGCACGGAACACAGACCCCGTTCGAGCAGCGGTTTCCGCTGTCACAGGTCGAGTTGGCGTAGCACTGCCCGCCGAGCTTGCCGGTGTTGCTCTCGCAGCGGTCGTCGCCGCTGCAGGCCAGGCCGGAGTCGCAGCTCCCGCCGGCGCAGGGGCAGCCGACGCTCCCGGCCGGGCACCCGCCCTCGGACACACAGACGCTGTCTGCGCTGCAGACGAGCCCGGCGGCGTTGCAGCCGACGCCGTTGATGCAGGGGCAGCCCTCGTCGCCGTCGACGCAGGCGTTGCCGGTGTCGGTCCCGGTGTCGCCGTCGGCGGCCGGGTCGTCCCCGCAGGCGGTCAGGGCGGTGATGGACAGGACGGCCGCGATCCAGCGGGTGAGCGCGCTCATCGGTTCACCTCCACCGGGGTCGCGTCCCCGAGCCGCGCGCCGTCGCTGCCGTAGCAGTGGGCCACGCGGACGGAGACGTTTGCGTCGTCGCCCGCCGCTTGGAGCGTGACGGCGCCGGCGTCGATGGGCGCGTCGGCGGCCCGCAAGAACGACACGGCGATCCGCGGCGCGCGCCGGACGAAGCGCCCCTGAACGCTGTCGTCGAAGCGGACGTCGGCGATGACCCCGTCCGGGTCGTCGAGGACCAGCTCGCAGGCCCGGGCGGCCGTCGGCAAGACGGTCAGGCCGAGCCCGGTCAGGGGCGGCTCGCCCGTGTCGGCGTCGCCGCTCGGGGTGTCGCCTCCGCATGCGCCGGTGAGGGCGAGCGCCAAGGCCAACCCTGCGAGGGTCATTCGTGTCGCGCGGTGCGTCTGCAGGAGGGATCGCTTCATGGCTCTCTCGGTCCCGTCGGGATCCGTCGGGCTGGATCGGATCAGAGGGTGTTGTAGAGGGCCCCGTTGCCGCTCTGGACGCGGGGGATGTTCTCGTAGACCCCGGGCTTCGAGTACTGGAAGCCGCGGTCGAAGCCGTGGAACTCGCGGTACGGCGACACCTGGACCCGGCCGGGAGGCTGGTGGAACACCGGGATCTCCTCGTAGTGGCTGGTCGGGATCCGCTCGTAGGCGCCGTTGGTGTTGGGTACGCGGTCGTAGACCCCGTGCTCGTTGGTGGCGTTCGGGTGGTTGATGTTCTCGTAGGTCCCGGCTCGTGTGTGCCCGACGAGGTGCCCGCTCTGCTGCCCGGGCCGCGGGATCTTGAACGACGCGGTCCCCGGCGCCCCGGACTCGGTCCGTGGGCGGGCCTTCTGCTGGCTGCGCGCCTCGCGTCGCAGCTGGTTGACCCGGCCATGGCCGGCCCGGGGGCCTCCCCGGACGATCTGGTGGTTCTGGGTGCGCTGCGCCCGCTGCGCCCGGGCGGCGCCGCGCTGAGCCTGCTGCCCTCGGGCCTTCGCGCCCCTCGTCGCCCAGCGGTGCCCACCGATACGCGGACCACCGATCTGACCGCCCTTGCTGGTCGGGCGGACGCGCGCGCCCTTGAGCCCGGTCGGGTCGACGGTGTTCTCCCAGTTGTTCGCGACGTACGCGTACGCCGTCGTCGACTCGCCGAGGCTCGCAAGGTTGGCGGCGGACGCCTGCTGGAACAGGGGGTCGATCGACGCCCATCGCCCGGTGTCGGTGTCGAGGTAGCGGTGGGCGAAGTGGAGGAGCCCCGTGCTCGCGTCGCGCTCCTGCGCCGTGAAGCCACGCGGGTCGACCCAGCCGAAGGCAGGGCCGCGGTCCGCGCCGCTCGCGTAGTAGGCGCGCTGCCCGACGACCGCGCCCGCCTCGTCGGTGGCCAGGGTCAGGCTCCCGAGGTGGTCGCCGCTGAGGAAGGTCACCTCGTCTCCGGTCTCGACCAGCATCCGCCGCGCGCTCGACCAGAGGTGCCCGGTCGGGTCGCTCCCGGCGCTCCAGGCGGCCCAGGCGTCCCCGGCGTTGATCTCGCCGTCGGGGCCGGCGGCCGGCGCGACGTCGGCGAGGACGCGCGTCGCGAGGTCGGCGGTCTCGATCCGCGCGACCCGCACCCGGCCGACCCGGACGTAGTGGGTGGTGATGCCGTCGCGCAGCTCGAAGTCGGGCGCGAGGTAGTGGGTCACGCTGCCGTCCTCGACCTTCATCACGCGCTCGTTCGTCGCGCCGTAGACGAAGCGGCCGACCTCGGCGCCGCCCCGGGACGCCGAGACCAGCCGCCCCTGGTAGTCCCAGCTCAGGACGGCGTCGCCGCGGGTCGTCATGTGGCCGGCGGCGTCGTAAGCCATCGCGCGCCCCGCGACCTCGGTCACCGCGTTCGGGGCGGCGCTCCCGTAGGTGAAGACCCCGGTCAGGAGCCCGCTGTCGGGGTGGCTCGAGGTCACGGAGACGACGTTGTCGAGCGCGTCGAAGGCGGTCGTGACGGTCTCGCCGGCGAGCTCGGCGGTCGTCACGCGATACCAGGCGTCGTAGCCGAACGTGGCGTCGGCGGCGGGGACCCGGCCCGAGCGGACGGTGTCCTCGACGCCCAGGAGGTTGCCGACCCGGTCGCGGGTGTAGCCGAAGCCCTGGAGCGCGCCGTCGGCGCCGGTGACGGTCGCGCCGGCGAGCCGCATCACGTCGTCGAAGGCGTAGCTCGTGGCGACGCCGTTGTCGTAGGCGAGGGCCGCGAGCTGGTTTCGGTCGTCGTAGCCGATCTGCGTGACGAACCCCGGGATCGCGGTGGCGCGTCCGGCGTCGTCGTAGGTGGTGGCGATGGTCCGGTCGTCGGGCAGCGTCGTGGACACGCGGCGGTCCGCGTTGTCGTAGGTGGCGCGGCTCTCGAAGCGCACGCCGGCGAGGGTCCGGGCGCTGAACACCGGGCGGCCGCGGGTGTCGTAGCCCGACGCGTCCTGCCCGCGCGCGCCGTCGAGGCCCGCGAGGGGGTAGGAGACCGTCGCGAGCTGCCCCTCGAGGTTGGTGCACTCGGCGGCGTCACAGCCGGGCGCCGTGTCGTAGCGCCAGGTGACCTCGGTGGCGTCGGGGTCCGCGGGGTCCCACACCGCGACCTGGCGGTTCATCCCGTCGAAGCGGCTGGCCATCTCCGTACCGCGGCCGTCTCTCGCGGCGACGAGGTTGGAGGCGTCGTCCCAGGTGAAGGTCGTCGGGCCAGCGGCGTTGGGGTCGTCGACCCGCAAGAGCCGCCCGGCCAGGTCGAAGGTCTGGACCTTGGCGTGGCCGCCCGGGTCGACGTAGCCGCGGACCCGCCCCAGGGCGTCGAACTGGACGCGCGTGCGCTCGAAGTGGGCCTGGCTCAGGTAGCGGTCGTAGGCGACCGTCCGCCCCAGGCCGTCCTGACGCGTCGCCAGCGGCGTGTCCGCGTGCGGGCTCGACGGGTCGGTGTCCTCCTCGTCCCAGGTCCAGGTCGTCAGCGGCTCGTACACCTGACGGCGGACCGAGACGGTCCCGTAGACGCCGTCGTCGGGCAGGGTCGTCTCGATGGGGCGATGGGCCGCGTCGTAGCGGGTGGTGGTGGACAGGACCCCGTCCGGCGGGGCGCCGTCGCAGGCGCCGCCGTCGCCGACGTAGGGCTGGAAGGTCTCGACCGGGGCCGAGCGCGGGTTGAAGCGGGTGAAGCCCGTCACCTGATAGCGGTCGGGGGCGACGCGCGTCCGGATCTGATAGGTCCGCCCGCGCCCGTCGAGGCAGCGGATGGACTCCAGGTCCAGCGGCCCGCCGATCGCGCTCCGCTTCTTCAGGACGACGCGGCTCGACGGCGCGCCGAGGTCGTAGGCGTAGGTCTCGGTGGGCGACTCCAGCGTGTCCCCGCCGGGGCGGACCAGGCTCGTGACGCGGCCGAACTCGTCGTAGCCGTAGTAGCTGCTGCGGCGCGGGGACTTCACCTCGCCGCCGACGACCCGCATCCACGAGGTCGACTCGACCGGCTGGTCGAAGAGGGGCTCGTACTGGACCTCGCGGCGCAGGGTGTACGGCGCGCCGTCCGGGTCCTCGAGGAAGACGTCAGTCTGCACGACGCGCAGGTGCTCGGCGTCGTAGGCGAACTGGCGGCGGTGGGTCGTCCCGTTTGGAGCTCCCAGCGGATCGAGCGTCTCGACGACGTTGCCGTGCGCGTCGTGGGCCGAGCGGTCGATCTGCAAGGTCTTACCTGCGTCGTCGACCTTCGTCGTCACCCGCGAGACGAGGCCCTCGTCGAGCTGGCCGAGGGGGAGCCCGACGAACGCCTCGCCGTCGTAGAAGGTCTGGGTCTCGCTGACGAGCGCGTCACCGTCGCGGCCGTACTCGCGGACCTGGTACGGGGCGTGGAGGATCCAGCGCCCGTTCGTGTCGTCCGGCGAGACGTAGGCGGTCTCGACGAAGCGCTCGTCGCCGAGGCAGCCGTCTCCGCACGGGGCGCCGAAGACTGAGGCGTCGCGATCACAGGGCTCGCAGGCCCCGCCGCCGATCGCCGTCACGCCGAGGGACGACGACAGCGTGACGTTGCCGTAGCCGTCGTGGTCCATGGCCGCCTCGACGGTCACCCAGCGGTCCTCGGCGGTCCCCTCTTTGATGACCGTGCGGGTCGCGGTGGCGCAGACGTAGCGCGCGGGAAACGGCGTGGCGCCGTCGACGCCGTCGAGCGGGCAGTCCTCCCAGGTTGTCTCCGACTGGCTCAGCGCGCGGTCGGCGCTCCAGGACTCGGTGCCGAGGAGGCGGCCGTGTCGGTAGGGATCCGCGGCGCCGACGTCGTAGGTGGCGATGGTGAGCCCGCCCTCCTGGCTGTCGTCGGACACGAGCTCGGTCTCGACCCGGCCGTAGCCGCGGAACTGCTTCTCGAGCCCGTCGTAGTAGCCGTCGTGGTAGCGGTAGCGGGTGATCTCGTGGACGTTCGTCAGCCGATCCCACCGGTCGAGGCCGTCGACGACGATCATCGGGTGGGGCAGCCGGTGGGGCCAGGCGTCGGCGCCGCCGTCCGCGGCCATGTGCTCGACCGAGGTCCCGTAGGTCACGTCGGTGACGGCGCCGAGGCCGTTTTCGACGCGGCTCAGCAGGTTCGGGCGCACCGGGAAGAGCTCCAGATAGGTCACCTGGCCGCCGGGCGTGACCCAGACGACGTCCGCGCTGCCGTTGCCGTTCATGTCGGCGAAGAGCACCGTCGTCTCGTTGAGGCGGTTGGGGATCGCGCCGCCGTCGACGTGGCTCGAGGTCAGGGTCTGCTGGCCCTGGAAGACCTCGGCGTTGCGGTTGAGCGCATAGGTGACCTGCTCGCCAGCGACGATGACCAGGTCCGACAGCGCGTCGCCGTTGATGTCCTGGAGCGACACCAGGGACTTGTTGGCGAGCGTGATCGGCAGGTTCGAGATCACCCGCCACTCGGGCGCCCAGCGGCCCCAGCCGTAGCTGAGCTTGACCTTGAGCTGGCCCTCCAGGATCTGGACGACATCCAGCAAGCCGTCGCCGTTCATGTCGGCGAGCTCGAGGTTGGCCTCCTCGAAGCCGGCGCCGAGGTCGACGCCGCCGGGGTCGGTCTGAAAGCCTCCTGCGCCGACGTTGCGGTAGTAGGTCGTGGCGACCGCCGTACCGCGCATGACGTCGATCTTCTTGTCGTTGTCGTAGTCGATGAAGCGGATCGAGACGAGGCCGTCCTCGTCGCCGGGGTCGAAGTCGCTCTCGAAGTCGGGCAGCTCCTCGCCCTCGGACCCGACGACGCTGACGATCTCGGCCCAGTCCCCGCTGCCGTCGTTGCGCAGGTACTCGCCGTTCTTGGTGTTGAGGAGATCGACGAAGCCGTCACCATCGACGTCGAGGACCTGGCTCCGGCCGGAGCCCAGGACAAAGCCGCTGGTCCCGACGGCGCTCTCGACCGGCGTGGGGTCGAAGGCGCTGGCGCCGGCGCCGTCCGAGGCGTTGAAGAAGATCCGGTGGTTGCCGTCGAGCGGCGTGTGGACGAGGTCGGGCAGGGCGTCGCCGTTGAGATCGAGCAGCGTCGCGCGGTGGTTCCCGAGGTCGACGCCGACGGTGCCCATGTCGACGAGGAACGGCCGCTGGCAGTCGACGCCGTCGCAGAGCCCGCCGAGGGCCTTCGAGTACGTGAAGTCGAAGACGATGGGGTAGAGGCCGTCCTCGTGGCCGCGCTGCTCGACCCGGGAGAGGCGCGTGAAGCCGCCGGAGTCGGCGTAGGCCTCGTAGCTGAGGTCGTAGCGGCGGATGCGCTCGCTGCCGGACAGGATGTTGATGGTCTTCAGGCGCTGGGTCAGCAGCGCGTCGAAGCCGCCCTTGGCGTCGGAGAGGTAGCCGAACCCCGTCTCGTCGCGGCGCTCCTCGTACGCGAAGGTCGCGGCGTAGCGGGGGTTGCCGTCCATGAACACCCAGCCGATGTGCTGGACCAGCGCGACGTTTCCGAACTTGGCCCAGGTGTACACCAGGCGGTGGTCGTGGACGTCGACGAGCTCGACCAGCATGTACTTGAACGTCCCGCCGTCGAAGCCGACCCGGGCCTCGGGGACCAGGGTCCCGTCGGCGCGGGCGCCGAAGAAGCCGACGCGGCCGTCGGGGTACTCGGCGCGCCAGTAGCCCTCGGTCCCGTCGCCGGCGTCGAGCCAGGTCCAGCGGACGAAGCCGCCCTCGTAGCGGGCGCGGTAGACCGGGGGATCGGTCCCCGCGACGTGGACGAGCTGCCCGGAGCCGCCGACGGCGAAGTCGTCGTCGCGGGCGTAGCGGGGGAGGCCGCGGTAGGTCATGCGCTCGACGCTCGGCATGTCGAGGCTCCAGCCCATCCCGACCACCGAGCCCCCGCCGCCGGAGCTGTAGCTCAGGTCGAGCGCGGGGGTCATCCCCGGGAAGCCGGCGGGCGCGCTGATGGGCACCGACCAGCTCATGGTGCCCATGTTGGCGTTGACGCCGACGTTCTCGCCCAGGCCCTCCAGCGACCCGGGCCCGCTCGGCAGGGACACGCGGTCGTCGGACACGCCGGTCTGCGCGCTCGCGTCGTCGCCGATGACCGCGACGGCCAGGGCGGCCGCGAGGATCACCCCGCGGCGCGCCCTGGTCGCGCGACGAAACGCCCGTCTTCTCCTGCCGCCACAGCGGCTCCCCGCGGCGTCGCGCGTCTGGTCCATGGAGCGCCTCGCAGTCCACCGGCGCCCCCCTCTGGGAGGCGTCGCGCCGGCTCGTTCACCGATGCTGGTTGGATGAGGAGGCGAGCCTACCGGGAAGACCTTGCGAAACTGTTGCGCGCGACGGGGGCGGCCACGCAGCGCGTGTTGCGGCTCCGAGAGACCCCGACGGCGCGGTGGTCGCGTCACGGGGCCCCGGTCCACGACTCCCGCGTCACGCCCGGTAGAGCGGCGGTCAGGCAAAGTTGAGCCACCAAGGACGCAGGCCGCGGCGTCGCAGGCAGGTCAGACTGGCTCAACTTGCCTGACCGCCGCGGTATACTGGCCGGGTGAGTCGCGCTCTCTCCTGGGACCAGGCCGCGAGTCGGCTGTGGTGGTTGACCGACGACGGCCGGCTGCGATCGGACCGCGGCGGCGACGACGCCGTCGCGGTGGACGGTCCGTGGCGCGGGATCGCGGCGCGCTGCGGGCGCCTCCTCCTATGGACCGACGACGGGCTCTACCTGGCCGACAGCGCCTCGGGCGGGCTCCGCCACCTGCTGACGGTGGATCGGAGGGGCTTCGAGCGGGCGGGCTGGGCGCCGGGCGAGCCGGAGGTCGTCGAGGTCTACTGGCACGAGACGACCGGGCACCCGACGGATCGGCTCGGCTTCCGCGAGGCGCTCGACGTCGCGACCGGGAGCAGGGCGACCCTCGGGTTCCGCCAGGGCGCGGCGCCGCCGTGGGGCAGCCGCGGCGCCGCGAAGCCGCGGAGCGACCTCTGCAGCGGGCCGGCCGGGGTCGCCTACGAGGCGGGCTACGGCCGCGACCGGCGCCTCTGGTGGAGCGCCGCCGGACGCGGGGGGCGGCGGCGTCTCCCGGACGAGCTCCTGGGACTCGGCCACTATCGACTCCTCGATCACGCAGGAAAGACCTGGGTCTGCGGGTTCCTCGGTCGCCGCGTGGTGCTGGCCGATGTCCTCCGCGAGCGGCCGCCAGGTCGCTTCGAGGCGCCCGACGACGTCTACGACGTGGAGCTGCACGACGGCGTCCTGACGCTCGCCATGCGCGGGCGGGCCCCGGAGCCCGCCCCCTGAGCGCGAGAGGCGCTCCGGGCGAGGGTGCGCTCTGCGCCGAGGACCGCCAGGCGCCATTCCAGGTCTCGCGGTGCCGAGATCGGCGTGCTCGCCAGGCGAGAACGGGGTGTTTTCTGCGCCGAGGACCGCTAGGCTGGGGCATGGCTCGATTCATCCTCTGGGACACGAGCGACACCTCGCTCCTGAGGCGCGCCACCTCCACCCGGCAGTATCGCGCCAAAGACCTGCCCGACTGGCTCGCCGAGCACCGCGACTGGGTCCTCGAGACCGGCGACCGGGTCTTCCGAGACGGCTACGACGGTCGCGAGTCGCCCGCCGTCTCGCCCAGCCCCACCGACGACGCCCGCTTCGGCGAGCTCCTCGAGCTCCTCCATCGGGAGGGGATACGCGACGAGCCCGGGGTCCTCGAGCGCCTGGCGCTGTGGTGCGCGCACCTGCGCGAGGACGCTCGCGAGGAGCTCGCCAACCACCTCGCGGGCGCGACGAAGCTGGCCTTCGACCGCACGACCCGGCCTCGCGAGCCCGCGCTGTGCCGGCAGCTCGCCGCGGCGGCCGAGCGCGAGCGCCCGCTGTCCTTCGGCAACCGCGTCGCCCTCGCGCGCCTCGCCGCTCCCCACGCGCCGGAGACCTACGTCGCGCTGATGGCGCGCACCGACATGAAGACCGAGGCCGCGGTCGACGCGCACGTCGAGGAGCTCTGCGCCCACCGCGACGCGCCGGGCTTCGAGCCGGCGTTCCGGGCGCTCGTCGCGGCCCTCGAGGTCGACGAGCGCGAGCACGTCTACGGCGCGCTCGACAAGCGGCCGGGCGCCGCCGGGCTCCTCGTCCACGTCGCCGCCGTCGAGGTCACCCGCAGCCACACGGCGCACTCCGACCTCGCGAAGTGCTGCGGCCGGCTCGCGACCCGCGACGTCGAGCCGCTCCTGCTGTACCTCGTCGAGCACGGCCACCGTCACGCGCTGAGCCCGGCGGTCGCGGCGCTGAAGGTCTGCGGGAGCCGGGACGCCGTGCCGGCCCTCGAGCGGGCGGCCAAGGGCGCCTGGTCCCCGAGCGTCCGCACGGAGGCGCGCCAGGCGATCGCCGACGCCTCGCCGCGCCCGCCGTCGGACAGCCCCGCGGCCGAGCGGCTCCGCGCCGTGGTCGCCGGCCAGGCCGACCCGACGGGCTGGATCTTCGACGAGCGCCAGCTCCTGGATCAGTGCGTGGAGCAGCGGGCGAAGGACGACGCCCCGACGACGCTCGCGCCGGATCGGGTGGACGCGCTGATGGGCGTTCTCCGGAGCCACCTCGCGGCGCTGGAGGGGGCGCCCGGGCGCGACCCGACGAACCTCGTCAGCTGTGCGTGGCTCCTCCGGCACCCGCCGCTGAGCGACCACGCGGACGCCGTGCCCAGGCTCCTCGACCTGCTGGAGCTGGAGGTCCGCCCGATTCGCTTCGCGGCGCGGATCTCGCTGCTCGATCTCGCCGAGCGGGGCGCCCTGCGCCTGTCGCGCGAAGCTCAGGAGCGCCTGCTGCGGCAGCTCGACGACCCCGTCTGGACCGCGCAGAGCCGGGTCGAGATCGCGGCGATGGGGCTGCCCGCGGCGTCCCGGCGCTGGGCCGAGGTGTCGCCGGCCGACGCCGAGCCCGAGCGCCTCCAGCGAATCCTGTGCCGGCTACCCGCGAGCGACGAGACCCGGAGCGCGCTGGCCTCGCTCTACGCCGCGGTCGACGTCACGCGGCGGCGAGGGCTCCTGCGCCAGGTCGAGGCCGGCTGGGACGCGGCGCTCCTGCCGGTCTGGTCGGACGTCGGTCGCCACGGCGTGCCCGCGACCCAGCGCGCCGTGGTCGACCTCTGCCGGCGCCTCGGGGACGTCGCGGCCGAGCCGTTCATGCTGGAGGTCCTCGCGAACAGCCCCGACGAGAGCGTGCGCGGCGCGGCCATGGACGCCCTGGGGGACTTCGGGACCATCGCGGCGCTCGACGCGCTGGTCGCTGTCCAGGGGCCGCTCGCCCAGCGGGGCGCGGCGGCGGCCGAGGCGATCCGCGCGCGGCACCTCGCCGCCGGCGGCCCCGGCGACGGCGCGCTGTCTCTGCCCGAGGCGCCCGATGACGGGGGTGGGCTCGCGCTCGTCGCCGCTCAGCTGCCCGAGGAGCTCGCCGGGGTCGAGCTGGGCCGCCCCGCCACAGACGAGCCCGATGAAGCGGCCGCTGCGACCGCCTGGCGCGCGGCCGACGCGGCGCGCTCGGCGTGGGACCGGCTGGCGGCGCCTCCGCGGCGCGTGCCGTGGTCGATCCGGCTCACGACGGCGCTCCTGTGCGGCGAGCGCGGGGCGTTCTGGGCCTGGGCGTTCCTGATCCCGGTGGTCGTCGGGCCGCTGGTCCTGCCCCTGCGTCAGATGAACGGCGGCGGCCTCGCCGTCGTCGGCCTCGTCTGGCTCGCCGTGGCGTGGGTGCTGTTCTCCTGGGCGCGGGACGGGGTGAAGCGCGGGCGGCGTCAGCTGCGCGCGCTCCGTGACGGCGTCGCGACGTACGCGAAGCGGGAGCGCGTCCAGCGCCACACCACGCGCTCGAAGTCGGGCAACACGTCGACCACGGGGTGGACCTATCACTTCGCCCTCGAGGGCGAGGACGGCCGGACGTATCCACACGAGCAGTACGTGTCGGGCTCGCGCCAGAAGGCGCGCCTCGAGGACGACGAGCGTGAGCCCGTCCTGTACCTCGTCGACGCCGACGGCAAGCCCCACAGCGTCGTGATGTGCGGCGCCCTGAGCGCGGCGGAGATCCGCGACGACGGCCGCCTCCGCGTCCGCCCCTGGCCCCTCGCCAAGACCCTGGTCCTCCCCCCGACCGCCCTCGCCCTCGCCGCCGCCTGGCTCCTCCACGACCTCCACGCCGGCGCCGGCTGGCTCGCCCGCGCCCTCGGCTGATCCGCGGCGGTCAGACGGACGCGAGGTGCGCGTCGAAGGCGTCGAGGTCTTCGGCGAGCCGCCGATGGACGGCGCGGAGCAGGTCCGCGAGCTCACCGAGGCGCCCCGGCCTCAGGGCGACGGCGTACGCGTGGCGGAGGAAGTGACGGAAGCCCAACAGCTCACGAAGCTCGACCGCCGTCTCGGGGCGGAGGACGGCCGGACGGATCCCCGACATCTCCAGCGTCATGCCCTCGAGCAGCTCCTGGTGCCAGCGCGGGCTCGGCGCTGGTGGACCTTCGAAGGCGCGCGCGATCCGCTCGAAGACCGTCTCGGCGGCGGTGTAGTAGTGCTCGAGCGTCAGCGCCACGAGATAGAGCTCAGGCGCCTCCTCGGCCCACGGGCGCGAGGGCTCGGCGCGCGCGAGCCGCGCGAGGAGACGGTCGAAGGCGGTCCGGTCGTTCTCGACCGCGGCGCGGAGGCGCACGATCGCGGGAGGCAGGGTCACTCCGTCGCCTCCGGGGTGGGCCAGATGAGCTCGCCGGCGGTTCGTATGTGACCACGCAGCGACTCGGGGGCGTCTTCGATGGCCACCAGGTCGACGGGCGCCGGCGCCCGCATCAGGAGCTCACCAAGGGCCGTGAAGTAGCGCGCCGGAGGCAGCCCCTCGACGGCGAGGTCGATGTCCGAGCGGTCTGCGTCGAAGCCCCCCTCGACGATGGACCCGAACACCCAGACCCTGGTCGCCCCGAGCTCTGCGAGGGCGGCCGCCAGTCCGGGCAGCGCCGCGACGGCGTTCGCGCGCAGCTCGGTCGACCTCGCCGCGTGCTCGCGGACGCGGGCGGCGAGGAAGGCGCGGCTCTGGGCGGGCGTCACGGCCATGGCCCGATCCTAGTCGTCGGCGTGGAAGAAGTCACACCTTCAACATCGTCACGAGAGCGGAGGCTGGATCACCAGAAGGCGATGAGCATCACCGTCGTGGCGACGAGGACCAGGGCGGCCTGGAAGCGGTAGTCGCCGAGCAGGGAGCGAGGCGCCGGGACGGGGCGGGCCATGGTCCGGTCCCAGACGGTGTCGCGGCGGACGGCCGCTGGGACCTTGTCCGGCAGCAGAAGGCTCACGGAGACGAGCACCACGGCGCTGACGGCGGTCATCATGCCGGCGGTGATGGTGTAGTGGATGGTCCAGTGGCCGAGCTGGGCGAGGGCGAAGAGGGCGACGCCCGCCGCGTGCCCGACGATGAAGGTCACGAGGCCGGCGCGGGCCGTCGCGCCGCCCCAGAGGGCGCCCACCAGGAAGACCGCGACCACCGGGGGCACGACGATGGAGAAGGCCTGCTGGAGGTAGGCGAAGAGGCCCTCGAAGTCGGCGATGAGCGGGGCCCAGATGGCGGCGACGGCCATCAGGATGAGCGTCGTCCAGCGCCCCCAGCGGGCCATCCGCTGCTGCTCCTCGGGGGTGGGGGGCGCGTCGTCGTCGATGTCCGAGACCGTGCCGCGGACGAAGTCGTGGACCACCAGGGTCGAGGCCGAGTTCAGCGTCGAGTCGACGCTCGACATGATGGCCGCGATGAGCCCCGCCATGATGAGCCCCGTGACGCCGACCGGGAGGAGCTCGGTCACGAGGTGCGGGAAGACCTGGTCGCCGTTGGTGAGGTCGGGGAAGAGCGCGATGGCGAGCGCGCCGGGCAGCACCATGACGAACAGCGGTAGGAGCTTGAGCGCGCCGCCGAGGAGCGCGCCCTTGCGCGCGGCGTCCTCGTTTCGCGCGCCGAGGACGCGCTGGGTGATGTACTGGTTGGTCGTCCAGTACCAGAAGCCCAGGATGGGCACGCCGATGAGGGTCCCGAGCCAGGGCAGGGCGGGGTCGTCCATCGGGCGGATGAGCGAGAGGTGCCCCTCGGGGACCACCGCGGTGATGTTCGCCCAGGACCAGTCGAGCTTGTCGAGGACGATGCCGGTCAGGACGACGCTGCCCGCGAGCAGCACGATCGCCTGGATGACGTCGGTGTAGACGACCGCCTTGAGCCCGCCCGCCGCCGTATAGACGCCGGCGAAGACCGCGAGCGCCGCGCAGGTGGACCACAGCTCGAGCTCCGGGAAGAAGGTCTTGAGGACCAGCGCCCCGGCGTAGAGCCCGCCGGCGGTGTCCACCAGGATGCTCATGATGATGGTCAGGCCGGAGAAGTAGCGCCGGAGGGTGCGCGAGAAGCGGCGCTCCAGGTACTCGGGGACCGTCGTGACCCGGCCGCGCAGATAGAGCGGGATGAAGACGAAGGCCATCAGCACCAGGATCGGCGCCGCCATCCACTCGTAGTTGGCGACCGAGATCCCGGTGACGTACGCCGCGCCCGCCAGCCCGATGAGGGTCGTCGACGAGATGTTCGACGCGAAGAGCGAGAGCCCGATCGACCTCGCGCCCAGCGAGCGCCCCGCGAGGAACAGGTCGTCGCCCGTGCGGGTCCGCCTCGCGACCCGCCAGCCGATGAACGCCACCGCGACGAGGTAGGCGACGATGATGATGTAGTCGACGGTGTGCATGATGCCGTCCGATCGAGGCTCTGGCCTCGGAGTTCGCGCGCGTGCGGGCGGGACGCCCACACTCCAGGCGCTGGGCGCCTTCGCGATCGGTCGTCCGAGCGAGAGCGGGAGGCCCGTCCTACAGGGCGTCATCACACGCCGTGTGGCCCGTCCTCCGGCGTCATCACGTGCTACCGGAGTGCGGTCGTCCTACGGTGCCATCACACGCCGCCGGAGTGTGGGCGTCCCGCCCGCACAGGGCGTCCGAGTGCATGGAGCCCTGCGCGACGCTCGAGTCAGAACGTCAGCCGGCGGCGGCGGTCAGCTCGGGCTCGGCGTCCGGCTCGGGGACGCGGATCGGCTGGGGTCGCAGCGCCGCGAAGCGCTTCATGACGTGCTCGGCCCAGTGCTCGATGTCGTAGTCGGAGACCTTCTTCGCCATCGCGGTCACGCGGGCGCGCTGCTCGCTCGGCTCCATGGCCAGCGCCTCGTCGATGGCCTCGTCCATGCTGCGCCGGCTGTAGGGGTTGACCAGGATCGCCGAGGTCAGCTCGGCGCTCACGCCGGTGAACTCGCTCAGGACGAGCGCGCCCTCGCGGCCCTCGTGGGCGGCGATGAACTCCTTGGCGACCAGGTTCAGGCCGTCCCGCAGCGGGGTCGTCCAGCAGATGTCGGCCGCCGCGTAGCAGGCGACCACCTCGTCGAAGGGCAGGGTGCTGGTCAGGAGCCGGATCGGCGCCCAGGTCAGGCTCGAGAAGCGGCCGTTGATGCGCCCCACCAGGTGCTCGATGTCGTGGCGGGTCTCGTCGTAGACCGACATCCCCGCGGCCGCGCTGACCGAGGTGACCAGGAGCCGCACGTGGCCTCGCAGCTCGGGCCGGCGCTCGAGGAGCCGCTCGTAGGTCTCGAGCATCTCGCGGGTGCCCTTGGAGTAGTCGACCCGCCCGATCGACACGATGAGCTTGGAGTCGCCGAGGTCCTCGCGGATCTCCGTCACGCGGTCGCGGCCGGCCTCGGTGGCGAGGAGCTCCCGGATGAGCGTCGGGTTGGTGCCGACCGGGCACGCGTCGAGCTGCACGCGGCGCCCGTTGTGACGCACCGCCGGGACCATGTCGTCGGTGCCGAGGGCCAGGCCGTGACCGGCCAGCCCGCGCGGCGCGGGGATGCGCTCCTCGGTCCGGACGCCGCTGATGCTGCGCGCCACCTGCACGAAGTTGTTCACGTAGCGCGGGATGTGGAAGCCGATGAGGTCACACGTCAGCAGGCTCTCGACGATCTCCTCGCGCCACGGGAGGATGTTGAAGATGTCGGCCGCAGGGAACGGCGTGTGGTGGAAGAACGCGATCCGCGCGTGGGGCTTGAGCTTGCGGACGAAGTGCGGGACCAGCCACAGGTTGTAGTCGTGGACCCAGATGAGCGCGTCGTCCGCGGCCTGCTCGCAGGCGGCCTCGGCGAAGCGGCGGTTGACCTCGCGGAAGGTCGCCCAGTCCGTGTTGCTCACGTCGAAGTGCCACGGGAAGCTGTGGAGGATCGGCCACAGCGCCTCCTTCGAGGTCACGTGGTAGAACGACGAGACCTCCTCGCTCGTGAGCGGGATCCGGCAGACGTCGTAGCTCCCGTACTGGTCGTCGAAGGTCACGCGCGGCTCCCACTCGGGGGCGCCCTCGGCGTCGTGCTTCTTCCAGGCGACCCAGGTCCCCTTGTCCACCGAGCCGAAGAAGCTCTTGAGGGTCGGGACGATGCCGTTCGGAGACTTGTTCTCGCGGTATTCCACTCGGCCGTCTATCTCCACCTCTTCGTAGGGCTGGCGGTGATAGACGATGACGAGTGAGCTCTTCTTGTTGTCGTTCTTCTTCACGTTCATGGGACTCTCGCGGGTTGATTGCTGAAAAACGGTTGTCGATTCAGGCGCGCGGGCTCAGCTGGGCCGCGGCGGCGCCTCGGGGTGCTTGGCGAAGTGGTGGATGGCGTCGGCGATACCAGCGCAGCCCGGGTGGGGGCTGAGGTAGACGTGCTCGCGCTCGGCGAGGCCGGTCACGCGCTCGACCAGCGCGGGCTCGGCGTTGCCGACCACCACCCCGTCCAGGCCGGTCAGGTAGAGCGTCCAGTCGTTGAGGGTGTCTCCCGCGACGAGGACGCGGTCGCGCGGGATCCCGAGCGCCTCGCAGAAGCGCTCGAGGGTCGGCCCCTTGGAGACGCCCCGCGGCAGGACGTCCAGGTAGGTGTCCGCGGACGTCACGACGTCGAAGCCGGCGGCCTCCACGTGGGCGACGGACGCCGGGTCGAAGACCTCGGGGTCGTAGTAGTAGGAGACCCGGCGGGCCATGGGCTCGGTCTGGAGCTCGAGCCCGGGCGTCCCGGCCAGCATCGCCCGCACGCGCTCGTTGGCGCCGCCCCAGCGGCCCTCGACCCAGTCGATCAGCGCCGGGACCGGGGTGCGCGAGCGCCAGTCGACGACGGTCGTGCCGACGTCGCCGATGACGTAGTCCGGCGCGGGCAGGCCGTCTTCGACGAGGCGCGCGACGTGGGGCAGGTCGCGGCCGGTCACGAAGACCAGCAGGGTGTCGTCGCGGCGGGACTCGATCCAGTCGTAGAGGGCGCGGCGCTGGGCGGCGTCTCCGCCCAGGAACGTCCCGTCGAGGTCGGTCGCCAGCACGAAGCGGGCGTCGGCGAGCGCCGGGCGCGAACGGGGCGCGGCCGGCGAGGGTGCGGGGTGTGCGAGGTTCATCGGGCTCCTGGGGCGCCGGCGTCTCGGATGTAGAGCAGGCCCTCGCTGTCGCCGAGGGTGGCCGGCGCGTCGAAGGCCGTCTCGGCGGTGTGGGGCGTGGCGAGGAGCAGCGACCAGCCGTCGGGCGCGCGGCCGGGGATGGGCAGCTCGCTCGGGGTCAGGGTCACGGCCTGTCCCTGCATGTTGACGACCATCAGCAGCTCGGTGCCGCCGGGCTCGGGCGCCCGGCGCAGCCCGTAGAAGACGACGCTCCTGTGGGCCGGCCAGCGCCGGTCGAGGTGCTCGTCGTCCCGGAGGTTGCCGCGGAGCCACGGGTGCTCACGCCGCAGCTCCCGCAGGCGCCGGTTGAACGCCACCCGCCGCGGGTCGAGGTCGTGCACGTACCAGCTGACGTTGCAGTAGTCGTGTACGTCCTCCATGAAGTCGCGGGCGACCTCCTTGAGGGTCTGCACGTCGAGCTCGCGCGGGCCGGCGAGGTCGAGGGACTCGACCGACATGATGTCGACGATGGCCTCGAGGTCGTAGCCGGTGGCCTCGACGCCGGTCTCGAGGACCAGCATCCAGCGGCGCAGCTGCTCGAGGGACTCGAAGCCGAGGTCTTTCATCCGCCGGAAGTGCCACGACTTGTTGAACGATATGGCGTCCACCTGCCAGTCGAGGAAGCTCGCCTCCTCGGCGACGATCTTCACGCCGTAGCGGTCGTCGGTGTTCCGCATGAAGCCCCAGGACGCGCGCATCGACGCGTTCAGGAAGTCCATGGGGACGCCGGGCAGGAGCCCGTACGTGAACAGGTTTGCCGCGGCGTTGTCGTAGGCGTGGTCGAGGATGTCGAGGAGCGTGCCGCCGAGGCCGTGGTTGATGTTGACCCGCGGGCTCACCTGGGTGCCGCGCCGCACGGTGTCGTGGTTCGCGCAGCCGCTGATCCAGCTCGCGCCGTGGTGGGCGATCTCGAGGATCCGCCACCACTTGGCGATCCAGAACGTGTAGAGGAAGGGCGTGTTGTGGGCGAAGGTCAGCGGCCCCCACTGGAAGACGTGCTCGCCCTGGTCCTCGATGACCGCACGGTAGTCCGAGGCCAGCTCCCAGTCGTCCCGGGGCCACGGGCGGCCGTCCTCGAAGATCATCCACGGGCGGTAGGCGACGCCGGCGACCTCCTGGACGACTTGGCCCATCTCGCGCAGATACGCGTCGTCGTGGCGCAGCTCGCGGCGCTCGGAGTCCCACCACTTGAAGTCCTGCGCGCCGTCGACCCGCACCCCGTCGGCGCCGCACAGGGCGACCTGGCGGCGCTGCATCTCCAGCAAAACCGCGCGCACGACCGGGTCGCGGAAGTGGAGGTCCTGGCCGTACATGTTCGGACCGATGACCGAGGTCTCGTTGAGCACCTCGAGGCACTGGTTGTCCGCGTGGCCGAAGACGACGTCGAGGATCAGCTTGATGGGTTGCCCCGGGAACGTGTGGAGCGCGGTCGCCAGGTCGACCATCTCGTCGGGGCGGCCGCTCTCGAGCAGCGCCGGGTTGATGGCGGACGAGCCTGAGATGACCGTGTCGTAGCCCCAGTTCTGCGTCGCCGGCCGGGTCAGCGTCACCCGCTCGACCTCCGGCAGCGAGGGGCGCTCGTAGGCCTCGTCGGGCTCGCTCCAGAAGGGCGGGCCGGCCTCGAACACGATGGTCGGCTGGACGGGCATCAGCTGCCAGGCGTCGTAGCTCAGCAGGACCTCGTCCTCGGCGGCGAGCGGGAGGTCGTGCTCCAGCTTCTCGGCGAGCGCGCGGACGCGGCGGGTCAGCGACGCGATCGTGCCGCCCAGGGTCGCGGTCGGGACGTGGACCTCGAGGATGTTGGACGGCGGCCCGATGATCCCATGCCCGTCGGCGTCGGTCGGGTACGCGGCGAACCATTCACGGTCCCCGCGCCCGGCGTCCAGCGCCGTGACGTCGTAGACCTCGGCCGGGGCGAAGGGGCCGTAGGGCAGGGACCACGCGAGGTGATCGGCGACCTTCGAGAGGGTCCCGTCACGGTCGCGCATCCGCAGGCGGTAGAAGGCGCCGCAGCTCTCCCGGGTGCCGACGGTGACGTTGTCGGCGGCGACCCAGACGAAGTGCCCGACGCGGTTGACCGGCAGGAGCGTCCGTCGGAGCTCGACCTCCTGGTGGCCGGAGCCGAGGTCGAGGACGCCGATGGGCTCGAGCAGCTCGAGCCAGATGTCGCTCGGGGCCGGGCTCCGGACGTCGATCTCCGGCGCCCAGAGACCAAACTCGACCCACTGCTCGTCGCCGGACCGCCGCACCCAGGCCCCCAAGCGACGCGCGACGGCCTGCGCGCACGCGAAGGGGTGGTCGGGACGGGCGGCCAGGGTCGCCTGGCACCACGTCACCAGGGCGCGGCTGCGCAGAGCGTTCCTGACCGGACGGGGTTCGTGTTGTCGCAAAGGGCTCCTGGTCTCGAGGAGGCGCCGAGGCGGACCCGTGCTCGCGGGCGCGAGGCTCGTAGCTGCCGCGCGTGCGGCAGCTACGAGGGTGTCACCGTCGCGGAGCGCGTCGCGTGTTCACGCGCTTCCGCTGGCGCCGGGGCGAGACCGCACGTGTTCCGCGCGGTCACCCACTCCTGAGGTCACGTCCCGAAACCGCTGGGCTGGGGGCGTCGACCGGTTGTCTTCCGCGGGGCGCCGTGGGCGACAGGGGTCGCCGCACCGAAACAGTCCGTGAGCACGGCGCGCCCGCTCGAGCCAACCCTAACATATCCGATGTTTCGCGTGGGTTTCGTCTCGCAAGATGGCGCGCTCAGCCGCATGGTTGGCGGCTCTGCGAGCATCCTCACGGGCGCGGGCTCGCGGGGTCGAGAGGGATCGAGCGCTCGGGTGACGTCGGGCTCGCGTCAGGCGTCGACACGGGAGGATTCTTCGCGGCTGTCGCTGGTCTCCACGCCGGCGCCGATGCAAGATGAAGGTATGCGAGTAGAAGAACGGACGACGATCGCGTTGATCATCTCGGCTACGATGCTCGCCGGCTGTCTCGAAGGTGGTCGTCGAATCGGGAACGTCGGCGGGGACGGCGCGCTCGTCGACACCTCGGGCCCGCTGCCCGACACGGCGGCCGGCGCGGACACCGCGGTCATCGGGGACACCGCCGTCAACGTCGACACCTACCGTCCGGACACGTGGGTGCCCGTCGATACGCTGGTGGCCGACACCGCGGGGCCCGTCGACACCCCGTGCCTGTCGATGACCCCGGCGGTGGTGACCTTCGGGACAGTCGAAGCCGGGATGAGCGCCGGGGAGAACCTGATCGTCGTGAACTGCGGGACGACCCGCCTCGACGGCGTCACCCTCACCTTCGGCGACCCGTCGGTGACCGCGTTCTCCGTCGACGGCCCGACGTCGCTGTCTCTGGCGCCCGGCGAGGGGCGCCCGATCTACGTCCGCTTCGCGCCGTCGCCGGACGAGGCGAACGCCGGCTGCAAGGCGAGCGAGGTGACGGCGACCCGACAGCGGCTCCTGGCGACGGCGGGGTCGCTCACGGCCGTGACGGAGCTGGCGGGGACGGCGACGGCCCCGGTGACCGAGGAGAGCTGTGGGTTGACGCTCACGGTGACGACGCCCCAGCCCGCGACGGCGGAGGAGCCGATCGAGCTCGAGCTTGCGGCCAACCCCGGGCTCTGCGTCAACCACTGGTCGGTCCATAACTGGGGGGCCACGCACGGGGCGTACGGCGCCGGGGTCGGCGGTCAGTCCGGCCCGCTGGCGTCGTTCCTGCCGCCGGACGCCGGGTTCTACACCTTCGTCGGGCAGGCGAACACCACCCTCCAACCCTACACCGAGTGCCCGGACGTCGAGGTGGTCGTGGAGGTGCAGCCGGTCGCGGGCTTCGTGGCGAAGCTGTCGTGGACCCACCCGGGGACGACCGGGGAGGACCCGCTCGCGGACGCGCGGCTGGAGCTCCATATCGCGCGGCTGGGCGCGGCGGACACGCCGCCGTGGCAGAGCACGCTCTGGGACACCTGGCCCGACTGGAGCCCGCAGCAGTTCGACGACACCGAGGTGAACGCCTGGCCGTCGGAGGCGACGAGCGGCTACGGCCGCGTGGAGTACGCGCAGGTTGGTCAGCGCTTTCAGATCGGGGTCGCGGCCCGGGTCTGGGACGCCCCGCCGGGGACCGCCCACCCGGTCCCCGCGGACGCGACGCTGGAGCTCTGGGTGCGCGGTCAGCGCGTCTATCAGCGCCACGCGACCGTCGAGCCCGGCGCGTTGGCGAACATGGCCCGCTTCATCTGGAGCCCGCCGAACGGCCAGCTCTACACCGTCCAACCGGGTCCCGATGCGCAGCTGTGAACGCCCGGATTGCGATTTCTGACAGACTGGCCTGTCTTCTTCAGGGTCTCCGCAGGTCACCGGAGCGTTTCCATGAGAGCGAGCCTCATCCTTGTCTCTACCGTGCTGCTGGGCGGCTGCCTGGACGCGGGGACCTCGGGTACGGACGCCGCGTTCCGCGGCACCCTCCGGGTCGAGGTGACGCCGTTGAATCTGGCGGGCGCCCAATCGGTGCTCTTCGACGTCGGCGCGGGCCCGGACGCTGAGGACATCGACTGGTCGCGCGGGCGGGTCGAGTGGACCGGCGGCGAGGAGCCGGCCGTGTTCGTCGCGCCGTGCGACGTGCGGGACGCTCCCCATCGCGTCGAGGTCCACGCGGTCGGGGCCTACGAGGCGCGGCCGTCGGCGCTCGGCGAGTTCGGCGCCATCGTGCCGGACGGCGGGATCGACTATCAGGATCCCGGCGTGCTCGAGCAGGTCGCGGTCTGCGTGGCCGCGCAGGAGACCCCGGTGAAGTTCGACGTCGCGCTGATGAGGCCGGCTCAGCAGGGTTTCTTGGATACCGCTGTCTTCGCACACGCGGGAGAGGTCGGTGACGCCGTGTGGGATCTGCAGGTCGTCAACAGCGACACGCCGCCCGTTCCGGTCTGGCAGCAGCGCATCACCTCGAGCGAGTACGGCGACAGCGTCGGCAACGCCAGCTACGTCGGCCCTTGCGACGCCAATCTCAGCGCCAACGCGTTCCGCGTTCGGCTCGTCGGGCTGTTCACCGAAGACGCCGAGCACCAGAGCCGGTTCGACGCTCCGGGCCCGGAGGGGGCGATCGCGATCTGGCCCCCGTCGATCATCGACCGAGGATTCACGTGCTTCGAGGACAAGGATGTGTTCGCCCAGGTCGACATCACGGTCGCGCGTGTGGACCGGGCCTCGGGCGGGGTTCGAGCGCGCATCGGCGAGGCGGTCTGCGAGGCCTCGTGGACCTGCGCGGACACGTCGACGCTCGAGCTCGCCTGTACCTCGGCGAGCGACATCGCGCCGACCCTGCACCTCGACGACCTCGTCGTGCGCTGCGACGGCGCTGAGGTCGCCCGCGTGGACCCGAGCGCGGTGGGCACCGTCTCCTTCGAGCGCTTCGTCGCGGGCGGCTCCGAGGCGCGCTGGAAGGTCGCGCCGGCGCTGGACCCGACGCTCTTCGGCGAGCGCAGCTGCGTCCTCGAGGCCGCGGGCACGGTGGACCTGCCGGCGCCGAGGGAGCCTCCCGAGCACCGGCCCGGCGAGCCCGATCCCGTGTTCCAGCGGGCCTACCCGCGGATCAGCTGGACCATCCCCGTCCACGACGCCAACGGCGCGCGCTGCGAGGACGCGGCGCTCGACGTCGGCGGCCCGATCACCATCACCTACACCAGCGATGACGCCGTCGCCGGCACCTTCTACACCCACAGCGCCGCCCCGCCGATCAGCCGCTGAGCCGAGCCTGGCTCCTCCGACGTGGGTCGGTACGGACGCCGTGCTATCGTCGCCGTCTGCCCGATCCAGCCAGGAGGACGAGATGAAGCGCGGAGCGACTATCGCCGCGGCGTGGGGACTGCTGCTCGCGAGCTGCGCGAGCGTGGAGGTCCCGCCTGGAGAGGCGCGCCCGCTGAAGCCCGAGCAGGGGTGGCTCATCCTGGCGTGCGACTCGAAGCGCAATATCGATACGATCACACTTTGCCGCCCACGGACCGACGAGTGCCACAGCGTCGGTCCCTTCCGCGGCTCCGACGAGCTGCGCGTGCTCGCGCTGCCCGCGGGCCGCTGGTGCGCCTACAAGCTGGTCGCCTACAGCGGCGCTGTGGGCCTCGTGATCGAGCCCGGCGGGCCGTTCCTGTGCACCACCGTCGCGTCCGGTCGCTCCAGCTACCCGGGGCACATCGCGCTCGACTACCGACCGACGTCGACCACCGCGGTCGGGTTCGGCTACGGCTACCGGCAGCACCGGGCCCGCGTCAGGCGCCTCCTCGCCCGCGACCACCCCGCCGTCCTCGTGGCCTGGCCCGACGCCCCGGCCGAGGAGCCCGTCTACCCGGACTGACCTGGACGCGGGGCGTCCGGCGCCAGATACTCCTCTCCGCGCGGCCCACGGCGCGTGTTCCTATCGGTGACGCGCGCGGCGGCCCTCCCTTCGGAGGCACCCGCCTGCCGCCCCCACGCGGACCCAGGAGAGCAGCCCTGTACGACGAGATCCTCAATCGCGCCCGCCTGACGCCTCGGCTGGACGCCGGGCAACGGCTCGCCAGCGACGGCGCCGTCGCCCTCATCGAGTCGATGGACGATGAGACGGTGCTCGCGGTCGTCCCCCACCCCGGCGCGCCGCCGTTGGAGGTCTCGCTCTACCCCCTCGATGACGAGTGGGACTGCGAGTGCGGGAGCGCGGTGTCGCCTTGCGAGCACGTGGTCGCCGCGGCGATCGCCTCGCAGGAGGCCGCGAAGACGAAGAAGCCCCTCCAGACCCTCGACGCCCTCCTCGAGCGCTTCCCCGTCGCCCCGAAGCCGAAGCCGAAGCCGGAGCCCGAGCCCGAGCCCCCGCGCTCCGAGGCCCCCGAACGCCGCCCGGCCGCGCCGCCCGCGAGCCGCGAGCGCCGTCGGGCCGCCGAGCCCACCGTCTCCCCCAGGAGCCGCCGACGCCAGCGCGAGCCGGTGCGCCACATCGCGCCGCCCGCCACCCACCGCCGGCCCCGGCCGGTGCGCTACGTCTTCGAGCCGAGCCACTACGGCTTGAGCTTCTCCCGGGTCGTGGACTACGGCGGTGATGTCGTCACCCTCGAGCGGCGCTTGACCGGCGAGGACGAGGGCGGGGATCGACCGGTCGCCACGACCGCGGTGGATCTCCTGGTCCAGGACGCGCTCGACGCCTGGGGCGCGGTGACCGTGCTACCCCGCGAGCACGCCGCCGCCTTGCTCGGTGCCCTCGCGGACGCCGAGGACGTGCGCCTCGGCGACCGTCGTGTGACGACGAGCGCCGAGCCGGTCGCGCTCATCGCCGCGCTCGAGGGCGCGCCCGGCGACAAGCTCCGGCTCAGCGTCCACAGCGAGCCGGCGGCCGACGAGCTCTTCTACAACGGCCTGTGCCGCGTCGGGGACGTCCTGCGGCCCCTCGACGACGGCGACGGGCTCAGCTCCGACGAGCTGCGCCGACTCCAGGTGGGCGAGACGTTCTCGCGCGAGGACATCTACGAGCTGGTCGTCCACACCCTCCCCGAGCTCGAGCGCCGGATCCCGGTCCGCATCACGGCCGAGCGCTTTCCCGCGCCGGTGCTCTCCGAACCGCGGCCGGCGGTCTACGTCACGGTCGAGGGCGGGGCGCTCACCGCCGAGGGTCGGGTCGTCTACGGCGACCCCATCATCGGCATGGTCGTGCGCAACCGGATGATCGTCGTGGGTGACGCCGTCCCCATCCGCGAGCCCGAGGAGGAGCGTCCCGCGGCGCGGGAGATCCACCAGGCGCTCGGGCTGATCCCCGGCATCGCCAAGACGTTCCAGGGTGCTGAGGCCGCGCGCTTCGCCCGGCGCCTGGCCCGCTGGGAGGCCGACGCCGACGACTGCGAGATCGTCGGTGACGCCTGGCGCGCGCTCGCCGACGACTGACTGCGGGGCATGGGGCGCAGCCCGGCGTCGGGGCCGTGGACGTCCCGACGGCTGTGATCCCGAGGCCGGCACAGCCCGGTCTGGGAGTCTTGGTGATGGCCGCATCGGTCCTGCTGCACGTCGCCTCTGTCGATTGGCAGTGCGCGAGGCAGAGCCGGCACGGTGCGGCGGGGCGGAGGGTGGGCGTGGAGCGGTGAGGGAGAGCGTGGCGCGGCGCGGAGCGAGGTGCGTGGGCGGTGCGGTGCCGTGCCGGTGCGGGGCGGTGGAGCGGAGCGGAGCGGCACACGCACACTGCACACCGCTCATGCCCCCCGCTCCGCTCCAACGCGCCGCTCACGCACACGCACCCCGCGCCGCTCACGCACACGCACCCCGCGCCGCGCCACCGCCCCGCTCGCTTCCGCTTCCCTTCCCCGCCCCGCGCCCCAGCTCGCGCGCCGCCGCCTTCCACGGCGACCCAGTTCACGGACGAGTCGGCCGGGGTATGAATCACACGCCCCCCGGCCGTACTGGGCGCGACCTGACTTCAGGAGCGCCCCGGATCCCGCGCGGCGTGACCACCCCGGCGGCGGGCCACCGCGTCGCGGTAGAGGGTCCGGTGGGCCTCGCCCATGGCGGTCCGGGTGAAGCGGGCGGTGACGTGGGCGCGCGCGGCGGCGGTGAGGCGCTCGCGGAGCGCGGGCGAGCCGAGCAGGCGGGACAGGCCGCGGGCCAGGGCGGCGGGGTCCTCTGGAGGGACGAGGAGGCCCGTGTGGCCGTCGTCGATGAGCTCGGGCAGGCCGCCGACCCGGGCGGCGATGACGGGGCAGCCGGCGGCCATCGCCTCGAGCGCCGCGAAGGGCAGGCCCTCGTGGCGCGACGGGAGCAGCACGGCGTCGAGGTGGGCCAGATACGGCGCGAGATCGTCCCGGAAGCCGAGCATGTGGACGCGCTCGGCGACCCCGAGGGCCCGCGCCTCGGCCTCGAGGGCGCAGCGCAGGTCGCCGCGGCCGAGCACGACCAGGTGCAGGTCCGGCGGCGCGTCGGGGTGAGCGAGGGCGCTGAGGCCCAGGTCGACGCCCTTCTCGCGTGACAGCCGGCCGATGACGCCGACCACCGCGCCGGCCGTCGGCAGGTCCGCGGGGCGGGTCGGGGATGACGGCGCGACCGCCGGCACCCCGTTCGGGATGACGCGGCGGAGCCCCCGAGCGCGGTCGAGGTGGAGCCGCGCGTAGAGGTCGGCCGACGGGAAGCAGATGACGTCGCAGCGGGTCTCCAGGAGCGCCCGCTCGGCCCAGGACGAGAGCGCCCAGCGGGCGGCGTTCAGCGAGGGCACGGCGCGCCGGGTGGGGAGGCTGTGGATGGTCCGGACGAGCGCCGCGTCACGGGGCCGGGCGAGGGCGGCGAGGAGGGTCGCGGGCCGGTCGTGGGCGTGGATGACGTCGACCGGGTCCTCGGCCAGGGCGCGCCGCAGCCGCCGGGCCCCGGCGAGGCGCCGGACGCCCAGGATCCGCGGCGTCACGCCCGCCGCGCGCAGGTGGCTGGCCAGCGTGTGGTCGTGCTGCAGGTAGACCGCCGGCGCCGCCCCGTCGCTCTCGCGGAGGTGGGCCACGAGGTGCAGGATCTGCCGCTCCAGCCCGCCGAACGCGGCGCCGGAGGTCACGAGCGCCACGCGGGCTGGGGTCGGCCGACTCACCGCCGCAGGATGGGCGCATCGCCCCAACGCAGCAAGCGGCGCGGCTCGCGACCTGGACATCTACGAGTCGTCGTCGGCGAGGCCCATCGCGTCGAGGAGCGCGGCGGCGCGCCTGGGATCGGCGAGGAGGTCGCGGCAGCGGCGGTAGAGGGTCGGGCCGTCGAGGCGCTCGCCGGACACCTCGGCGAGGTGCTGGACGACGCGCAGGAGCTCGCCGACCGGCGGCTTCGGGGGCCGCTTCCTCGGTGGCTTGCGGGTCTGCCGTTGCCCGCCGACCGACCGCTGGGGCGACGGCTCCGGGCGTGGGCTTCGGCGCTCGCGTTCGCGCGGTGGCGGCGGCTCGGGGGCCTCCCAGTCGCCGCGCTCGGCGGCGGGCTCGTCCCACGATGACGTAGGCGGCGCCTCGTTCTCCGGGGCCTCGGGGCGCCCGAAGTCGCCCGGCGGGCGCTGGGGCACGCGGAGGGCCTGACCGTCGCGGGTCGCCGGATCGATCGGCAGCCAGCGCAGGCCGACGTCGGTCGGCAGCAGCGCCATCGCCCACAGGTGGTCGGCGTCGGTCAGCTGCCCGCCCTCCCAGACCCAGCCCGACGAGATGGCCGCCGGGATCCCCGCCCGACGCAGGAGCTCGCAGGCCAGCGCGCCGAGCTCGTAGCAGACCCCGCGCCCCAGGTAGCGCCCGCCGGCGCCCGCGTGGAGCGCCGCGATGTGAACGTTCGGCCGCCCGCGGGTGACCCGGCGGAGCCAGCGCGCCACCGCCGCGTCCTCGAGATAGCTGGGGTCGTAGCGGTAGCGCCTCTGGATGAAGGCCCGCACCGCCAGCGCCTTGTCGAGCGCCGGGAGGTCCGCGACCCGCAGGCGCTCGACCGCCTCGAGCGCCTCGTCGGGCAGCTCCTCGTCCGGGACGGTCGGCGCCAGGAACCCGCGCAGCGCCGAGTCGGGCGCGAACGGCTCCGGCAAGCCCGCGAAGCGTGGCGCGACGTCGAGGACCACCCGGCACGAGACGGCCGTCGGCGCCGACGCGACGACGAAGGTCCGGCCGCCGCGGCCGGCCACCACCCGGACCCGCGCGTCGTCGCCCTCTGCGGCGAGCAGGCGGCCGTAGAGCGGCGTCGGGAAGTAGTTGTCCCCGCGCGGGAGGCGCCCGCGGAGCGTGACCACGAAGTCGCCCGGCCCGACCGGCGCGAGGGTGTCGGCGAGGACCCGCCGCGCGTCCCGGTCGGTCACCGGCAGCCAGCGCTGGGAGCCCCGCTCGAAGCGGCCGACGATCCCCTGCGGGGCGTAGCGGTGCGGAAACGGCAGCGCCCGCGGCCGGAACGAGAAGCCGAAGTCCGGCGCCACGGCCCGCTCGATCGAGAACGTCCCGCCGCTGTCGAGCTGGGAGCCGACGGCGTCCCGCGCCTCGAACCAGCGGCTGTGGTCCACCTCCGGCACCGGCACGGCGTCGCCCTGGCGGGATGGCGCGTCGTCTCGCGCGTCTCGCGGCGCCGGGCGCGTCTCGGGCTCGTCCCGGGCGCTCGGTTGGTCGTCGTCCGAGTCCCCGCGCAGCCACGCCCGGGCCCGGGACCACCAGGACTGCGAAGGGCTGGTGGCCTCGGCGGGCTCCTCGGCCTTCGACGGCTCCGAGCGCTCGGGAGGCTTCGGCTCGCGCGGGGCCTCGGCGGGCCGCTCCTCGTCCTCCCGCTCGGCGCGTCCCGCCGGCGCGCTGACGTCGGCGCCCTCCATCGCCAGGACCAGGGCGGCGGCCCAGGCGTCCGGCGCGTCGGCCATCGCGTCCACCGCCCGGGCGATGGCCTCGGCGACCGCCGGCCGGTCCGAGAGCGCCGCCGGGGTGACCACCAGCCGCGCCCGGCTCGCGTCGTAGCGCGCCGGGACCGCGAAGCTCAGCGCGCGCCCGACCAGGGTCCCGCTCGCCTCGAGGCGCTCGACCACGCGAACGCCGATCGCGTCGGCGCCGACCGCCTGCGCGACGGCGGCCTGAGCGAGCGCCCGGGTGAGCGCCGCGGTCAGCTCCGTGACCGCCTCGGCGAAGGCCGCGGTCACGTCACCCGCCAGCCGCGCGGGCGCCGCGTCCGGCGTGAACAGCGCCCACAGGTCCGGCACCCCGCAGCCGCCGAGCCAGCGGAGCGCCGCCTCCTCGGCCTGCCACGGCGGCGTCACCAACAGCAGCGGTAGCCCGGCCGCCTGCGCCGCGACCGCCAGGCCCTCGGGCCGCGGCAGCGCGACCGCGGGGTGGTCGCTCATCGCGAGGGTGGGGCGTCCGTCATCGCCCGTCACCATCAGCGGCAGCGGCCGCCCGCGCCGCCCGCCGCGGCGCGCGAGGACCGTCAGCCCGCGCGGTAGCCGCTGGCGCAGCTCGGGCTCTGCCGCGAGCAGGGTGTCGGCGCCCAGCGCCGCGAGCCGCTCGCCGACGTGGTCGAGGTAGCGCGCGACCTCGGCCGCGCCGACCCGCTCCGGGATCCCGAGGGCCTCGGCCAGGGCCGGCAGCTCCGCGCCGTCCTGCCAGCCGGTCAGGAAGTCCCCGACCAGCTCCGGCGCCGGCGTCACCACCAGCTGATCGGCCGCGCGCAGCTCGCCGTCGTCGTCCCGCAGGCGCGGCGCGGCGAAGGCCGCCCGGATCGCCGACCGCGCGTCGCCGTCTTCAATCGCCTCCGGGCGTCGAGCGGCCGTGTCTTCGGCCCACGGACGTCCCGTCCGCTCGCTCCCGAGCGCGCCGCTCGCGAGGCCGCGGTCGAGCCAGGCCAGCGCCGTCGCCGGGGCGCCGCGCTGGCCGCTGGCCGTGATCGTCCGCAGCACGTCGGCGAGCAGCGCGTCCCCCGTCCCGCGGAAGGGCAGCGCTGCGACGAGCGCCTCCGGCAGCGTCAGGAAGAGCTCGGGGTGCGGGTACAGGGTCGGCCGCTCGCCGACCAGCGCCGTGACCTCGGGCTCGGGCCAGTAGAGCTCGCTGGGGCGCCGGCGCGCGCCCGTCCGGTCCGGTACCCAGGCCACCCGGTCGAGGTCCAGCCCCGTCAGCGCCGTCGGCGCCTCGGCCGCCACCGTCGCGACGTAGCGCGACAGCGCCAGGCTCGCCTCGAGCCCGGGTGCGAGCCCTTCGTCGCCGGCCAGCAGCGCGGCGAGCTGCGTCGCCGGCAGGGCCCGGGCGGCCCCGACACGGGCGAGGAAGCCCACGACGGTCGGGTCCTCGTAGGCGGGCGCTGCGAGGGGAACGGCCGCGGTCAGGAAGACGTCGAGCAGCGCGCGCTCGGGCCCGGTGGGGCACAGGAGCCGTCGGATCTGCTCCCACGTGCCGCCAGCCGTCGCCACCCGGAGCTGGCGGAGCTTGTGGTTCTTCACCGCCCACTCGAAGGCGTTCGCCTCGTCGTCGTCGCCCTCGGCCGGGGGCGGCCAGCACCCCGCCATCGCCCGCAGCAGCGCGGCCGACCGCGCCGCGTCCGCGTCGGCCTCGGCCTGCCGGTGGGCGTCGACGAGCACCGTCATCAGCTGCCGCCGGCGCCCGCGCTCGAGCTGCACCGTCGCCGCGAGCCACCGCTCGAGCGGGGCCGGCACCTCGTCGGCGAGTCGCCAGGCGCCCAGGCCGACGTCGTCGGGGAGGTCGAGCCCGGCCGCGCCGTCGGCGAGCAGCAGCTCCCGCGGCGCGCGCCACCCCCCGGCGTCGGTCGGCAGGAGCGGCGCGTTCCCGAGGGTCCCGACCGCCTGCGGATCGGCGGCGATGGTCTCGGCGTGCCGGAGGAGCCAGCGGTAGAAGCTCGCGCGGCCCTCCGGATCCACGAGCGGCGCCGGGGCTCCCTCGGGCGGCGCCTCGCGCGCCGCGGCGGCCAGCTCGCCGACGAGCCGCGCGACGGGCAGGGCGCCCACGAGCGGCGGGTCTTCCTCGTTGGCCAGCGCGGCCCACTCCGGTTCGGCGACGAGCGCCCGGAGTGGCAACCCGCGGGTCAGCGGCAGCGCGTCGGGCTCGAGGGTCAGGAGCGGGCCGGACGCGAGCGCCCCGTCGGCGTTCACCCACAGCGGCAGCGCGGCGGCCGCGTCCTCGTCGGCCCCCTCGCGCACGGCCCGCAACAGGACCGCCAGGCGCTCGGGGTCCGAGAGCAGCGGTGCTTGCTCCTCCAGCGGCGCCCCGGGACGCGCGAGCGCGGTCACCCGCTCCTCGATGAGCGCCACCGGCGCCTGGAAGGTCACCAGTCCGGCGAGCGCCGTGGCGGCGGGCGCGGCGTCCTCGTTCAGCAGCGTCGGCGCGGCGCGGGCGAGGTCGTCGGCCCAGGGCTGGCCGACGAGCCGCGCGAGATCGGCCAGGCGCACGACCTCCGGGCCGCGCCGCAGCGCGCCGTCGGCGGTCGGCCACAGCGCCAGGGCGTCGAGGCGCTCGGCCAGCGAGGCGGCCTCGGGCGCGGCTCGGAGCGTCCCCGCGACCTCGATCAGCGCCGCGCGAGCGCGCTCACAGGCGGCGGGGCTCGCGAGGACGCCGTCGGACTCGAGCGCCGCGACGAAGCTCAGCGCGTCGGCCGGGGCGACCCCGAGGGCGTCCAGCGCCGCCCCGAAGGCCGCCTCGTCCTCGGCACAGAGGAGCGGCCGCGCGCCCGCGGCGAGGGCCGCTCGGAGGCCGCCGGAGGCACGATAGACGGCGTCCGCGGGCGGCGCGTCCCAGCGCCCCGGGACCCGCGCCAGGCCGTCGTCCCCGCGAAAGATCGGCGCGTGCCATAGGGGCGCCAGGGCCGCGGCGTCCAGCTGCGCGGCCGCCCGGTCGAGCTGACGGACCAGCGCCTCGCGGAGCTCGCCGGCCGCTCCTTCGAGCCACGGGGCGTCCTCCTGCACCGCCAGGAGCGTGATCAGGCGCGGCAGGTCGCGCGCTGGGAGCGCCGCGTCGAGGTCGAGCGCGGCGACCAGGGCCGCCGCGCCGGGGGCGATGACCGGGGAGCGGTCGAGGGCCTCGAAGAGGGAGCGGAGATCCGGGTCCTCGGCGTCGGCGCGGACCTCGTCGAGGGGGTGCAGCGCGCCGTCCAGGTCGGCCCACAGCGCCGTCTCGGCGAGGTGCGTGCGGTCCTCGCCGGCGAGCCCGTGGCGGTGCTCCGCGAGGTAGGTGTAGAGGCGCTCCCGGAGCGGCGCGCCGTCGGCGCCGGCGAGCGACGCCAGCGGGACGAGGGGGGCCTCGTCGTCGACGCCCCACAGCCCGGCGACCACGTCGGCCGCGCCGGTAGGGCGCGTCACGAGCCGGGTGACGTGCGGCAGCTCACGGAGCTGGGGCGCGAGCCAGGGCGCGTCGGGGGCGAGGGCCTCGACGGCGGCGTCCTCGGGCAGGAGCGCGCGCTCGGGGCCGACGAGCGGCCGGAGCGCGCCGGCGCGGTCGGCGAAGATCGCCGCGTCGCTCAGCGCCGCGGCCTCGCGGCGGGTCAGGCTCGGGGCGAGGCGGGACAGCGCGCCGTGGAGCGCGGCGAGGTCGTCGTCGCCGAGGACCACGGCGCCGCGGGCGAGCTGGTCGAGGAGCGCCGTGAGGTCGAGGGGCTCGGCGCCGAGGTCGCGCAGGTAGTCGGTGAGCGGGTCGGCGAGGGTCGGGGCCACGACGGGGACGCAGCGGTCGGCCGGCAGATCCAGGACCACCGCGCGGAGCGGCTCGGTCGGGGGCAGCCAGGCCCGCTCGGCGGCGTCGGGCGCGACGGGGTGGAGGGCGCCCGAGAGCGTCGGGAAGAGGGGCTTTCGCGCGAGGTCCCGGGTCAGCCCGCGTCCGAGGGTCGCCAGGTGGGTGTGGACCGCGACGGGGCCCGACGCCGCGAGCACTGCCTCGGCGATGGCCGGCGTGTCGAGGTCGGCGACGAAGGCCGCGTCGTCGTGGTGGGCGACGCCCAGACACCGAAAGAGGGTCGCCTGGGCGACGGTGGGCGCGGCGTCCAGGGTCGCCCGAAGGAACGGGCGGCCGCGGCCGCCGTAGAGCGCTCTCAGCGTCGGGCCGACCCGACGGAGCGCGGCGGGGCGCCAGGCGCGCCCGGCGTCGTCGGGCAGGAGCGGCAGCTCCGCGAGAGCCGCGGCGTCGACGCCCTCCGGGTCGTCGAGGGCGCCGCCGAGGGCGTCGAGCAGCGCGCCGATACCGGGGAGGAGCCAGGGCGCGGGGTAGGGCGCGCCGTCGTCGAGGCCGGACAGCGTGGTCGTGAGCAGCGCGGCGAGGTCGGCGGGGCCGAAGGGCTCGGCGCCCAGGTCCTCGGCGACCTCCGCGCGGCGCCCGGTCAGGGGTGCTGTGGCGCGGCGGCCGGCGTCGTCCAGGGGCGCGTCGGCCAGCGCCGCTGCCAGGGCGGCCGGGGCCACGAGGCGGGCGCTCGGGGGCGTCAGGCGTTGGCCCGCGGCGCCGGGGAGCAGGGGCAGCGCCGCGAGGCCGGCGCGGGCGGTGTCCGCGAGGTCCTCGTAGGCCGGGTCCCGCAGCTCTCGCGGCAGCGGCAGCACGTCGAGGAGGCCGCTCGTGGCCTCGGGGGAGGCGGCCTCGTCGGCGCACAGCTCGGCGGCCAGCGTCGCGAGGAGCTCGCCCGCGCGGCCGAGGGCCCAGCGGTTCCACGGCGACGACAGGTCGAGGCGCTCGCGGTCGACGGGCACGTCGAAGTGGCCGTGGACGACGAAGCGGAGACCCGAGCGCTCGCCGGTCGGGAGGTGGCTGAAGATGGTCGGCGCGTCCGGGGCGAGCGGGGTCGGGACGCCGTCGGCGTCGAGGGCGACGGCGACCAGCGCCCGGGTGGTCCGGGCGCGGCTGAGCTCTCGGAGCGGGCCGGCGTAGGTGAAGCGGTCGTCGGCGACGGCGTAGCGGCGGGTCTCGGTCGGGGTGTCGGGGCCGGAGTCGACCTGCAGCGCGACGACGTGGCGCGCGGCGTCGTCGCGGGTCACGCGGCGGGCCCCGCTCGGGCCGGCGACGTCGAAGCGCTGGAGGTTTCGGAGCGTCAGCAGGGTCTCCGGCGGGACGGCGAGGGCCCGGCCGGTCAGCGCCTCGGGGGTGCGCTCCGGGTCGTCGGGGGCGCGGTAGGGGAGGACGAGGAGCGTGCCGCCGTCCGGGTGATCGCTGGCGGGGCGCTCGGGCAGCGGCCGCGGGATGGAGACGTCGGCGATCTCGAAGCGGAAGTGGTCGGAGTAGACCTGGGGCCGCTCGCAGACCTCGTAGACGGACTTGAAGCCGACGCCGAAGAACCCGATCTGGTCGCGGGACTTCGTGGTCTGGCCGATCGACAGGACGCCGACGACGTCCCGGGCGTCGAAGGGCGCGCCGTCGTGCCACGCGGTCACCCCGGCGCCGTCGATCGTCACGCGGAAGGCGCTGGCGCCGGCGTCCTCGGCGTTCTGGAGGAGCTCGACGAGGAAGTGCCCGGGGTCGGTGTAGACCCGGCGCGAGAGCAGCTCCTCGGCGTTGGCCTGGGAGAGCGAGCGTGGAGCGCCGTGCAGCAGCGCCAGGACGTCGGCGGTGAAGCGGCGGCGGCGCGCCTCCCAGGCGGCGGCCTGGCCGACACGCGCGGCGTGGGCGGTGAGGTCGGCGTAGCGCGCGCCCGGGACGCGGACCAGCGTCGGATCGTCGAGGGCCTCGGGGGCGCCGGCGTCCAGGGCCGCCACGCAGGCGGCCACGGCGGCGTCGCGCAGGGCGTCCCGGCGCGGCCGGTCGGCGTTCTTGAGCCAGCGGTCCATCAGGCAGAGGCCGTCGAGGCGGGCGAGCGGCAGGTCCACGAGGCAGCTGGCGACGGCGTCGACGACCGGTCGCAGGGCGTCGGGGGCGAGGGCGGCGCGGTCGAGCCCGCGGAGGACGCGCTGGACGCCGGTGTCCGGGGCGACCTCGAGGGCCGCGCGCAGGGCGGCCGCCACCTCGGGGTGAGCCAGCGCCCCAGCCCGCGCCAGGCCACGCACCGCGCGGGCGAGCGGCTCGTGGTCGGTCAGCGCGGCGAGGGCGCCGAGGAGCGTCGCCGAGGCGGTCGGATCCGCCGCCGCGACGGCCGCGTCGATGACGGCGACCTGCCGCGGGAAGGGCAGCCGCGCGAGGTCACCGAACGGGGGATGGTCGCTCACGGAGGTGACGCTAGATGCCCACGGCGCGAAAGACAACGCGCTCGGCGAAGCGCCTCACCGATGTGGCCGAGCGTCCGAGACGCGTACCGCGCTGCAGCGAGCTGGTGCCCGTCTTCGGACCCGGCGAGCGCGCTCTTCGAGCGGTGGTGCGGGGCCGCGGGATCGGACGTCCACGACGGCGAGCTGGCCATCGGGTTTTGCTTTGCGGCGTCGAACCCGATTGTTAGTGTGGTTCACGTTTCGAGTCGTGCGCGCGTGCCGTACGCGCACGATTTGCACCGTGAGGTGCTCGTGAATCGTGTCTCCTTCGGGATCTCTCCTCGCCGCTCGCGGTGTGGGCTCGGCGCGGCGCTCATCGCGCTGCTCGTCGGCGGTTGTGTCGACCAGCCCACCTTCGACGGGCCGCCCCTGACCGTCACCGTGGCGCCGCTGGCGCTCAGCCACATCACCGACGCCAGCTACCACCTCAGCGTCGAGAACGCCGCCGAGGAGCTGGTCTGGGAGCGCACGATCACCTCGAGCGCCTACGGCGACGGGACCGGCGGCCTGAGTTACGTCGGCACCTGTGACGCCTCCGACCCGCCGAACACGAACACGGTCACCGTCACGCTGCTGTCGCTGAGCGACGCCGACGGTCCGCTGGCGTCGGGCGACTGGGCCGTCCCGCCGCCGGCGAGCCAGGACGTGGTGTGCCGTGCCGACGGCGACACCCGCGTCGACTTCGACCTCACCGTCGCGCGCGCCGCCGAGCAGGGCTTCTTCGACGTCGCCGTCGAGCTCGACGACCTCTTCTGCTCCGCCAAGCTCGACTGCGGGCCCACGATCGACCCCGCCGACGATCTGCTGCTCCTCCACGATGACGACGGCGTGCGCCGGACGACCGCCGTCTTGGGGCTGGCCTGCACCCCGACGCCGAACGGCTCGCCGGACACCCGGCTCTACCTCGACGATCTGACCATCACCTGCGTCCCCGGCGACGACGCGGTCGTGGCCGTCGGCGCTCCCGGGAACGTCGATCTCACCGAGCCGCCGAGCAGCGACCCCGGCGGCTACCTCTTCGCCGCCGCCGTCTATCGGGGGGAAGAAGAGATCGCGAACAAGGTCTACTGGAACGTGGCCCTGGGCCTGAACCGGGGCGCCTTCACCACCGCGGGCGCGTGCACCCTGAGCGCGACGGGTACCGCGTCGGACGGGCCGTTCGCCGGTGATTCGCCGATGACGAGCCCCGACGGGGTGTGGCCGCACATCGTGTGGTCGGTCCCGCTCAGCGACGCCGACGGCCGCCTCTGCACCGAGCACGCGCTGTTCGAGCCGGGCTCCGGAGTCTACGTCGACTACACCGTCGGCCCGCACCGCTTCTCGAGCGGCTACTCGACCGAAGACGGCCCGCTGAGCGGGCTCCCGCCGCTGACCCTCGACGCTCCCGCCGGCCAGGTCGACCTGGCGGAGACGCTGTCGGGGACGCTGACGCTCGTGCTCCGCGACACCGATGACGCCATCGTCGCCGCCCCGGCGGGCGCCGGCGTCGTGACGTTCTCGAGCAGCGATCCCGGCTGTGTCGCCGCCCCGGCCCCCGCGGCGCTGACCGAGGGCGAGACGAGCGTGTCCGTGAGCCTCTCGTACGGCGGCGCGACCTCGACTCCCTGCACCGCGATCATCACCGCGAGCCACGCGGCCTTCGGCGACTCCACGGTCACCGCGACGGTCTATCCGCCGCCCGATCTCGGCCCGCTGACGCTCTACGTCTTCGACACCTCGGGGCGGATCGGCGGCGGCCTGACGACCCGCTACGAGCTGCGCTTGCCGACGGGGGCCCACGGGGGGCAGACGGTCACCGTGACCAGCTCCGATCCGAGCGCCGTCGTCCTCTCCGCGACGGCGACCGGCGCCGCCTCGGGGACCCTCGCGTTGTCGGTCCCCCCCGGCGACTACAACGCGTACTTCTGGGCTCATGGCGTCCCCGGCGGCCCGAACGTCACGGTCACCCTGACGGCGACGAGCCTCCGCTTCGAGCCCGACACCGCCTCGCTCTCCCACGTCACGCCGGTGCTCGAGGTCTGGAGCGTCACGCCCTACATCTCTCGGGTGAGCACCCAGACCGTCCCCGACGACCCGTTCTTCGCGGTGATCGGCGTGCCCGACCCGTCGAGCGCGTTCGGCTTCCGCAACCAAGAGGTCTCCCCGGCCTTCGGGCCGGTCCCGGTCACCTTCACCGTGTCCGGCGTGGACGTCGACACCCTGGTCACCTCTGGCGTCACCGGCTCGGCGGTCACCGTCGACATCGCCGCCGGTCAGGACCGCACGCCGACCACCGTCGCGCAGGGGGGCGCCGCGCTGCGCTTCGTGTCGCCGGCCGTCAGCGGCGTCCACACGGTCACGGCGACCGCTCCGGGGGTCGACCCGAGCTGGCCCGGGGCGACCGCGAGCGGCGAGGTCGGCGTCGCGACGGCCTACGTGCGGCTCAACGGCTCGGAGACCGTGATCGGCGCCGGGCTCCAGCAGGACTACAGCGTCACCATCTACCCGCCGGCCGCGACCACCCTGACCTCGACCCGCCCCGACCGGGTCCTCATCTCGACCTCCGCGACCACCGCCGGCGCGCCGGTCCTGCACCTCAACAACAACGACGACATCTGGGTCCAGGTGCTCGGCGGTGAGCCCTTCGACTTCGAGCTGATCGGCGACTCCGACGACCACGCCAGCTTCCAGGCCCCGATGAGCGTCGTCGCGCCGGTCGTCAACCTCAGCGGCGTCCTGACCTCGCGGAGCGGCAACCCCTACTCCGATCTCTCCGATGACCTCATCACCGTCGAGGTCGGCCTCCGGAGCGGCTCGAGCATCATCAGGCAGCCCGTCGCCGCGGCCGAGGCGCCGCTCGAGATCGACGTCACGATGGACGCCACCCCCGCGGCGACCCTGGTGTCGGCGGCGGGCACGGGCAGCCCGGCGGTCGCGACCTTCGGGGCCGATTGGGACGGGGTCTACTCGATCGCCCAGGGGAGCGTCCTGATTCGCCCGGCCTCGCCGCTGCCGGTGGGCAACCACACGTTCACGCTGAGGGCGAGCGCGCCGTGGTTCGACGACACGTTCCCCGGCTCCGCGCGCACGGTGACGTACAGCGTATCGCCGCTGACGACGACCCTCGAGGCCCTCGAGTCGACCACCGTCGGCGCCGGGATGCGGGTGCGCTATCGCGTGCTCCTGTCGACCAGCGGCCACGGCGACTTGACCTTCCGCGTGGCGAGTCAGGTCCCGGCGACGATGAAGGTCTCGCCCCAGAGCGACGTGGCGGCGCCCACCAACTACGCCGACTTCGCGCTCTCCGACAACGCGACCTCGTTCTTCTTCTACACCAACGGTGTCGTGGGCCGGTCGGGGACCGCGCCCTTCACCGTCCAGTGCGTCAGCGCGGGGTGCATGTTCCCGAGCACCAGCGGCGCGGCCAACGTCGTGACCGGCAAGCTCGTGCTCGAGGGCCTGGTGTCGCCGCACAACGGGACGTACAACGACGCGTTCCTGGTGCGCATCGGCGTGCCCGCCGGCGCCGGCACCGACTGGCAGCAGGCTCAGGCCCCGTCGGGCTACGCGGTGACCGTCACCACGTCGAACCCGGCGGTCGGGCGCCTCTCGGCCACCTCGACGAGCACGCTCTACAACTCGCTCGTCACCACCATCGACGTCGGCGACGAGTACGGCAGCAACATCTACTTCCGCCCGCAGGGCAACGGCAGCACGACGATCACCGCGGTCGGACCGGGCGGCGTCGCCGTCACCTCCCAGACGGTGACGGTCACCGGTCTCTGAGGGCCCGACACGGTCTGAGCGAGCCGCCTTTGTAGGCGCGCGAATGCCTCGGTATGCTAGGGCTCTCATCCAGCCGTCACACCGTGTGTCCCATGCTCTCTACGCCGCGCCTCGCCTCGGCTTGTGCTCCGTGGTCGGTCGGACTCCTCGCGCTGATCGCGCTCTTCGAGACCGACGCCCACGCCGTCCCGCCGCCCAACATCCCGCTGCCCCCCTGCCAGACCATCGACGGCGTCGAGTACGGCGCCTGTCCGGTCGACGACCAGGGGCTACGGCTGAGCGCGTCCGGCAGCGCCTCGCCGGGCCGGACCGTCGTGGTCACCCGCAACCCCGACGAGGGGATCTGCAACAAATGGAGCATGGCCCACGGCGAGAACTGGAGCCCCTTCCCCTGCGTCTCGGGCTTCGACGACGTGGGGCTCCTGGGCTGCGTCTCGATCGACGCGTTCACCGGCGACATCCGTGAGGACGGCTGCGGCCAGCTCTTCCAGTCCGGCGGGAAGCTCGAGCTCACCACCGAGCGCGCGGGCGGCGGCAGCTGCTCGGGGGACGGCAACTTCGGGCGCTACGTCTACGGCGGGGCCGCGAACCAGCCCGGCAAGACCTGGGCGGCGCGGGCCCAGAGCTACAAGGACTGCGTGGTGTCGTTCACCGGGGACGAGCCCGACGGCCTGTGGGGCCCGACCTGGATGGTCATGGGCAGCTCGGTCACGGTGCAGGACACCCCCTACTCGTTCAACGCGACGTCGGCCTCGGGGACGGTCTTCGTCAAGGTCGACGGGGAGCTGCGCGATCTCGGCCCGTCGGCGGCCTTCGTCCTGCTGACCGCCGAGGGGAACGAGCTGACCTTCGAGAACCGCTCGGTCCACAGCCGGGGCGAGTCGATGACCTACCAGTGGAGCTTCGGCGACGGCGGGACGTCCTCGGCGACGGACCCGGTCCACGTCTACGACGCGCCGGGCTTCTACGTCGTCGAGCTGACGGCCACCGACCAGACGGGCGACGAGTCGACCTACGGCGCGTGGGTCTCGGCGTCCTTCGAGCTGACGGTCGACGTCACGGTGCCCGAGGGGCCCTACGCCATCGGCGAGCTGATCCCGGTGACCGTGACGTTCACCAACCCGTTCAACCAGCCGGTCGAGCAGCTCACCCTGCGCGGGCCCGGCGGCCTCCGCTTCGACGCCAGCGCGTTTCTGATGGCCGAGGCCCCCGGCGAGCTCGCCTCGGACATCCTCGCCCCGGGCGAGTCGGTCAGCGTCACGACGACCCTGGTGCCGGTCACGGGCGGCGAGCTCGACGTCACGGCCGGCGCGGACGGGCGGATGCTCGGCCTGCACATCCCGGGGCGCGCCGAGCTGACCCTCGACGTCATCGACGAGATCGGGATCGCGCTGACCTCTCGCGCCACCGACACCGAGGGCCTCATCGAGGTCATCGCGACCCTGACCAACCCCACCTTCGAGTGGGTCGAGGGCGTCGTCGTCGGCGACCTGACGGCCACGGACGTGAGCATCCTGAACCTCGTGTCGGGACCGCTCGTCTCGGGCGACGCGCTCGACGCCCCGCTGTCGATCGGCCCGGCCGGCGAAGAGGAGGTCACGTGGCTCGTCGAGCTCGTCGACGTCGGCGAGACCACGCTGACGGCCAGCGCCACGGCGTCCGATCCGAGGACCGGCGAGGAGTACACCGTCGAGGCCAGCGCCCGGGTCGTCGCCGAGGACCCGGCCATCGAGGTCTACCAGGCGGTCATCGTGCCGTCGGCGGTCTTCCCGGGCTGGGTCCACCGCCTCGACGTGACGGTCCGCAACGTCGGCACCGTCGACGTCACCGACATCGAGGTCACGTTTCAGGGCGATCCGCCGTTGACGGTCCTCGAGGCGATCACAGCGCAGGACCAGAACGCCCCGCCCATCGCGTCCCTCGAGCCGGACGGGTCGCGCGACGTCTCGGTGTGGTTCTTCACCACCACCGACACCGGCCAGGCCTGGTCGGTCGACTACCGGATCGACATCAGCGGGACCGCGACGACCGACGCCAGCGAGACCCCGGTCACCGACGCGGTCGTGTTCACCCGCGCCATCGACTTCACCTACTACTGGTCCAACCTCCTCGGCGAGGTGGGGCAGGTCCTGTACGACAGCGTCCTGCCCGAGGTGTCCGGGCGCAACGGCTTCAGGAGCGCCACCGGGGTCGGCGGCTACGTCGAGGGGTGCCCGTCCTGGGCTCGCGCCGACATGATGGCGCTCCAGCGGGGCGACTACACCGCGGAGGACCTGGTCGACGGCGATCGGCTGGCGCCCAACGCGGCGGGCCTCGTCGCCGTCGCCCGTGAGGTCGCCTACACGTTCACCCCGGCCGCGCTGTCCCAGGCCGCGCGGTCGGTCGAGCCCAGCGTCGGGGACGACGCGGGGCTGGCCATCGCCGACTGGTGCTTCGCCCTCGACGCGGCCGACGCCGCGCGGGACGTCGACGCCGTGGTCGCCCTGCTGACCGGGCCGGTCGACGCGCTCGGCGACTCGGACGTCCGCGTGGTCGCGGCCGGGGTCATCGGGCGCCTGATGTACCAGGAGGACCGGCGGACGCTCCGCGGGTTGGTCCAGCCCGGCTCGCCCCTCGACAAGGCCGCGGAGCCGGGCGCCGTGCCGGAGGCGGTCGACCAGCAGGAGGCCGAGCGCCGCGGGATGCCGACCGGCGTGCCGCTGCCGGACGGGGCGGTCGCGGAGTACCTCTCGCCCGAGGTGCACGGCTGGCTGCGCGGCGTCGCCCGCGAGTACGGGGTCGCCTTCTTCGTCAGCACCCGGAGCGAGCTCGGCGAGGTGCTGGCGCGCAAGGGCTTCAACGCACAGACCGTGGCCGTCAACTACCTGCCGGTGGACCGCATCGACATCGACTGGCTCGGCTTCCCCGAGACGGTCGAGGTCCCGACGCTGACCGGCGGCACGGAGACGCTGTCGAGCGAGGGGCTGGTGCTGATGCGCGAGCCGTCGGACCCCGAGGAGGCGCTGATCGCGGCGATCGAGGACGGTAGCCTCAGGGCTCAGGGCTGGCGTCACTCGGACATCGTGTACCGCTTCAACTGGCGCCGGGCCGAGCACTACGTCGCCCAGCGGCAGCTCGCCGAGCTGGGCGAGGTCGGGCTCGAGCTCGACTCCTTCGGCGTCCCCGTCACGTCCACGGCGCAGGTCGAGGACTCGGGGCTCATCCTGCTCGACTACGACGGCCTGCCGGTCTACGCGGACACCGGGCTCGTCCACGTCGCTCGCCCTGACGGGAGCGCGCTCCCCGCGGACCTGCACCGCCGCGTGTCGGAGGTCTTGAGCCAGGGCGCGGGGTTGGGCGCCGACGTGATGGCGACGGCGACCGCTCCGGACTGGGACACGGCGCGCGGGCGGGTCGAGGCGATGGCCGCCCGGCACGCCCGGGGCGGGGTCCCGCTGCTCATCATCCAGCCCGACGCGACGACCCTGGGCTACGTCCGCGACGTGACCTACCCCGACACCGCGCCCACCGGCGCTTTCTACGACCTGTACGGCGCCGTCGAGGTGTCCTACGAAGGAGCCGCGCTGTCATGCGAGCGTCCATGAGCGATCGGTTCGAGCGAGCTCTCATCTACGTCCTCGCCGCGTTCACGTCCTGGTCGCTCGGCGCCTGCGGGAGCGACGGCGGCGGCGACGACGGCCCCGGGACCGTCACGGACCTCGGCGTCGGCAGCTGCGTCACGACTGGCGCGGTGGTCGCGCTCACCGAGGTCGAGACGTCCCCCTGCACCGCGGCCCACCGCTGGGAGGTCATCGGCAGCGTGAGCATGGGCGCCGCGGACGCCGCCTTCCCCGGTCGCCGCGCCCTGCTCCAGGACAGCTATCGCGCCTGCGTCCCGCTGGTCGAGGGCTACACCGGCGAGGTCCTCTGGGGCTCGGACCTCGACCTCGAGACGATCACCCCCTCGGTCCGCGCCTGGGCCGAGGGCTCCCGCGACGCCCTCTGCCTCCTCGGCGCCGCTGACGGCGAGCCCCTCACCGCCTCGGTCCGGCAGCCCCTGGGATCGGCGACACCGTAGGACGCCGGGGCCGCGCCGGGCCGCGCCGGGCCGCGTCACCTTGTCGTGCGTGACCGGGCGCGCTACCAGACGGCATGACCGCGACGCAGACGCTTCTCCAGATCATCGCCCGCCGCGCTCACGAGACGCCGGAGGCGCTGGCCTTCGACGTCGAGGACGAGCGGCTGACCTGGTCGGCGCTGCGCCGGGCGATCGAGACCGCAGCGGTCGCCCTCGTCGGGCAGGGCGTCGGCCCCGGGGACGTCGTCGGCGTCGCCCTGCCGACCCGGGCCAGCTTCCTCGCCGCCTTCTTCGGCGCTCAGCGGGTCGGCGCGTGGCCCCTGGCGCTCAACCCGCGCACGCCCGTCGAGACCAACCTACGCCGCCTCGTCGGGATCGAGGCGCGCGCCTGCGTCGTCCCGGCCGAGCGCGCCTCGGACTTCGCCGCCCCGACGGTGACGGGCGACCTCGCGATCCTCGCCGACGACGTGCTGGCCCGCGCGTCGAGCGGCTCCGCGCCCCCGCCTCCGCCCGCCGACGGGGTCAGCCACCTGCAGCTCACCTCGGGCACGAGCGGCGCCCCGCGGGTCGCCGTGCTGTCCCACGCCAACGTCCTGGCCTTCTGCGCCAGCGCCGCCCGCCGCTGGCCCCTGGCCGAGGACGACGTCTTCTTGTCGTGGATCCCGCCCCACCACGACTTCGGCCTCGTCCGCTTCGTCTTCTGGCCCATCTACGCCGGCCGCCCGTGCCACCTGCTCGAGCCCGACCTCTTCAGGCTCGACCGCTGGCTCGACCGGCTCGCCGACGCCCGCGCGACGATCACCGGCTGCCCCGACTTCGGCTTCCGCTTCGCCGCCGCTCGCGTCGCCCCCGCCGGCCGCGACCTGTCGGCGCTGCGGCTGGCGTTCAACGGCGGCGAGCCCGTGCGGGAGACGACGATGGCCGCCTTCGAGGCCCGCTTCGGCCTGGGGCACGTCATCGCCCCCGGCTACGGGCTGGCCGAGGCCACCCTGGCCCTGACGATGTACGAGCCCGGCCGCCCGCGACGCTGCGACGCCCGCGGCAACGTATCGGTCGGGCGACCCTACGACGTCGTCTCCATCCGGATCGCCGACGACCACGGGGTGACCCTGGCGGCGAACACCGAGGGCTGCATCCTGGCCACCGGAGCGACCGTCTTCGCGGGCTACCTCCACGCCCCTGAGGCGACCCGCGCGGTCCTCTCCGAGGACGGCTGGCTTGACACCGGCGACGAGGGCTACCTCGACGACGACGGCCACCTCTACGTCCTCGGGCGGCGGCGGGCGATGATCAAGCGCGCCGGCGCCCAGGTCGCCCCCCGCGAGGTGGAAGAGGCGGTCGACGGCCTCGCGGCGGAGGTCCCCGGCCTGCGCTTCTCCGCCGCGGTCGGCCTGCCGAACGAGGCCCTCGGCGGGACCGAGGACGTCGTCATCGTCGTCGAGGTCCACCCCGAGCGCGTCGACGCCGCCGCTGTCCGCGCCCGGGTCGCCGCGACCTGCCGCGCGGTGACCGGCGTCGCGCCGGGGAAGGTCCTGCTGGTCGCGCCGCGCACCATCCCCCGGACCCACAACGGCAAGATCCGTCACCAGCGGCTGCGCGCGGCGCTCCTCGCGGGGGAGATCAGCCCCGTCTGAGGGTCGTCCGTCCGCGCGCCGACGCTCCGGACGAAGCTCCCGCGACGACGGGCGTGGGCGTCCTCAGTCGACGCGCACGGCCCGGACGCTTCGTAGACAGGACTGGCTTGGGGTCTCTCGAAGGAATACTCCGGTCGGCGGGCTGATGTCGCGCGCTCTTCGTCGCGGGCCGGGGTTGTGCGCAATCGCGAAAGCCATCGTGTCGTGTGTCAGGTTGGCCATTGTCGAGCGCGGGGATGCGTTGTTCGTGCATTCGCTGTGGGTGTGAATGGCTTGAATGAGAATACGGCGTATGTAACCCTCTGCGCATCGTTTCCCCGACAACCGAGATGCCATCCAGCGCGTCCTCACGCGCTCCCGGAGGATTGCCATGCTCCGCAGACCACTCCTGCGACTGCTCCCCCTCGTGTTCTCCCTCGCGGCGACGACCGCGTACGCGGATCCCGTGCCCCCGGCCGGGACCTGCGAGGTCATCCCCCCGTTCACCCCGAGCTTCGAACCCGAGATCGAGTGGGAGTGGACCGACAGCGCCGTCATGCCCAACCACGTGCAGGTGATGATGACCCCCGTCGTCATCGAGCTGAACGGCGACGGCATCCCCGACGTCGCGTTCAACACCTTCGCGGGCAGCCAGTACAACGCCAACGGCGTGCTTCGGGCGGTGAGCGGCGCCGACGGCAGCGAGCTCTGGACCGTGACCGACACCGCCTATCAGGTCCGCGGCGCCTCCAGCATCGCCGCCGGGGACATCGACGGCGACGGCCTCGCCGAGCTCTGCACCATGGCCGAGACTGGCGCCGCCATCCTGTGCTTCGAGAACGACGGCACCTTCAAGATGAGCGTCGCGTCCACGAACTCGTGGGGCGGTCCGTCCTTCGCCGACCTCGACGGCGACGGTGACGTCGAGATCATCAACGGCAACCAGGTCTTCGCCTCGGACGGGACGCTGCTCTGGACCGGCGCCGACGGCAACGGCGGTCACGGTGGGACGGGACCCGTCTCCTTCGCCGCCGACATCGACGGCGACGGCGTCCAGGAGGTCGTCAACGACCGCGCCATCTACCGCGCCGACGGGACCCTGAAGTGCCGCAACACCGCCATCGGGCACGGGCTCGCCGGCGTCGGCGACTTCGACGACGACGCCTTCGGCGAGGTCGTCGTGGTCTGGTCCGGGCAGGTCAGCCTCCTCGACGACGACTGCGCCTTGCTCTGGACGACGTCGATCCCGGGCGGCGGCACCGGCGGCGCCCCGAACATCGCCGACTTCGACAACGACGGCGAGCCCGAGATCGGCGTCGCCGGCAGCTCCCGCTACGCGGTCTTCGAGGCCGATGGCACCGTCAAGTGGTCGTCGGTCGTGCGGGACTTCAGCTCCAACCGGACCGGCTCCTCCACCTTCGACTTCGAGGGCGACGGCGCCTCCGAGGTCGTCTACGCCGACGAGACTCGCCTGCGTATCTACGACGGCGCGACGGGGACCGTGCGCTTCGAGGTCCAGCACAGCTCCGGGACGACCTACGAGAACCCGCTCATCGTGGACGTCGACGCCGACGGCAACGCCGAGATCGTCATCGCCTCCAACAACTACGCCTTCGCGGGCGTCCACGGCATCCGCGTCTTCCGCGACGCCAACGACGGCTGGGTCAACACCCGCGGCGTCTGGAACCAGCACGCCTACTCGGTGACCAACGTCGGCGAGGACGGGTCGATCCCCGCGGCGCCCGCCACCAACTGGCTGGTCGACGGGCTCAACACCTTCCGCTCCAACAGCCAGGGCACCGCGACCGTCACGCCCTTCGCGGCCCCCGACCTGGTCATCGCCGACCTCTCGGCCGAGTGCGTCCCCGGGAGCTACGACAGCACCGTCACCGCCCACGTCCACAACCAGGGCGAGGCGCCCGCCTCGGCCGGCGTCCAGGTCGCCTTCTACCTCGGCGACCCCGCCGCCGACGGGGTGCTGTGGTGGGTCGAGTCCGCCAACGCCGTCATCCCGGCGCTCGGCAGCGTCGACGTGTCGTTCACCGCGACCGCCCCGGGTGAGACTGTGGCCCTCTACGCCGTGGTCGACGACGATGGGACCGGCTTCGGCAGCGAGACCGAGTGCCGGGAGGACAACAACGGCGCCGTCGTCGGTGCCGATCTGCTGTGCACCCCCAACGACCCGCCCGTCGCGGTCTGCGTGGACGTCGTCGTGTCCGCCGACGCGATGTGCCAGGGCTACGCGTCGATCGACGGCGGCTCCTACGATCCCGACGGCGACCTGCTCTCGATCGACCAGACCCCGGCCGGCCCCTACGATCTCGGCTGGACCTCGGCGACCCTCGAGGTGTGCGACGACTCCGACGCCTGCGACCTCTGCGAGGGTTCGGTCACCGTGGTCGACGACACCCCGCCGACCGTCGCCTGCAACGCCGCGGCGACCATCACCCCGCCCGACGCCCCGACCTCGTTCACGGCGACGACCGACGACAACTGCGGCGCGACCGTCACCATCGACGGCTACGACTGCTTCAAGGTCAAGAAGGACGGGACGACCCAGAGCAAGCTCGAGTCGTGCGAGGTGAGCGTCGACGGCGCGACCCTGACCATCTCGGACACCGGCGGCGTCGGCACCCACATCACCTGGACCGCCACCGCGGTCGACGCCAGCGGCAACACCGCGTCCGTCAGCTGCGAGACGGTCGTCGACCGTCCCGGCAACGGGGGATGCAACCAGGGTGTCGGCAACGGCTCCGAGGGCTGCGACCCCGGCAACAGCAACCAGGGCGACGCCGGCAACAGCAACGACGAGAACGGCGGCGTCCCCGGCGCCCCGGGCAAGTCCAAGGGCAAGAAGAAGTAGCGTGCTTCTCCGGCGAGGGGGCGGCGGGTGTCGTCGCCTCCTCGCCCCGCCCCGGACGCGCTCAGCCGGACGTCTGGAGCGCCTCGGCCAGGTGGGTCACGGCCCAGGGGCAGAGGCGATCCGGGCGCTCGCGGGCCCAGCGCTCCATCTGGGCGACCACCTCGGCCAGGGCCGCGGACTCTCGCTCCTCGGGGGAGCCGTCCGGCGGCAGCGCCACCGCCTCGCCGGCCCGGGCGACCAGGCCTCGCGGGGGCTCCCAGCCGACCACCATCGGGACCAGGGTCGCGCCGGTGAGCCGCGCCAGCGCCCCGGCTCCGCGCCCGATTCGCGCCGGTCGGCCGAGGAACGGGACCGTCAGCTGCGGGACGTCCTCGATGCGCCCGTCGAGGGCGAGCACCACGACGTCGCCGGCCCGGAGCCGCGCCACGGCGTCCGCCACGAAGCGGAGCCGGTCCTCGGGGGCCCACAGGGTGGTCCGGGTCCACGGCTCGGGCTTGGCGTCGGGCGGCAGCGCCGTCCGCCCGACGAGGCTGTCGATCCCCAGCGCCCACAGGGCCGCGGGGACGAGGAACGACAGGCGCCAGTGCCACATCGCGACGATGACGGGGCCGCGGGCGCGGGCCGCGTCGATGCGCGCCGCGCTGGCCTCGTCCCACGTGATGAGCGGGCCGGTCGGCGCGACGCCGTTGAGCGACACCCAGCCCCGGACGACGCGGCCGACGAGCCACCGCGCCGCCACCGGCGCCCGGAGCGACTCGCGAGGCGTCTCCAGGACCTCGGCCAGGGTCGTGAGCCGCGCGGCGGTCAGGTCACGCTCGAGGGCCGGGGCGCCGCGCCCGATCCGCTCGACCACGCGCAGCAGCAGCGGCAACGCGGCGGGCCTTACCGCGGCGATGGCGCGCCGGGCGAGCCAGCGGCGGGTCGCGGTCACGGCTCGGCGGCGGTCGCCGAGAGCTGCCGGTGCAGCGCGTCGAGGGTCATCCCGTCGGCGGCGAAGCGGGCGACGTCGACCGTGGCGCCCAGCGCCGCCTCGCAGCCCAGCACCACCTCGAAGAGGCGCACCGAGTCCAGCCCCCCGGCCCCACCGAGGGACGCCGACCAGTCCTCCGGCGGCACCTCACCCAGGGCGTCGAAGGCCGCCAGGATGGCGCGCGCGACGCGATCCTCGGGCGCCGTGATCAGCCGCTCTCTCCGCTGCGAACCGTCTGCATGAGACCTTCATACCGCAGCGGCAGAGGCCCGGACCAGTCGCGCACGACGGAGGTTCTCGAACGCGCCCAGCGCGGGCGGCGCGTGGGCGGCCGGGACATCACGGGCCACGAGCGATGGCGACGATCGCGCTCGTTGGCGGCTCGGCGGCCTCGAACCGGCCGCGGATCCGCCGGACCGGAGGCCGAGCAGGGTCGCTCTCAGGGATCTCCTACTGCTAATACTCTGGCATCTCGGGTGAAACGGAGAGCGAACATGACTCGCCATCGCATCGTGCTCCTCAGCGTCGCGTCGCTCGTGGGTACCGGCTGCGCGACGATAGAATCGAGCATCAACGACGACGCGCCGGACCAGTTCGACAGGATGGTCGTCGCGGCCGAGCGCTACGCCCCCGAAGCGGTCGACGATCTCCGCGCGCTGGGCGACTCGTCCTACTCGAACACCAACCTCGAGGGCCGCCTCGGCGGAAAGCACGTGGCCATCGAGTGCCTGGGCCAATACGTCGCGGCGCTCGAGTGGAAGCGACAGGTGACGACGGGCGACGTCATCGACGTCGCGGCTCTCGAGGCCAAGCGCGACGCCCGGACCATCACGCCCGACGAGCGCGACCTCCTCCGGGCCGCCAAGCGCGCGGCCGAGCTGCACGAGGCGAGCATGGAGCGGTGCGCCGCGTGCGACAGCAGCGGATGGTCCAGGCACTGGTCCGACACGCTGCCGGAGGACGTCGCGATCGGGAGACGATGGGCCGCGCGCTGCCGCGAGCAGCTCGACGACGCCAAGGAGCTGGCGGCGACTCAGCGCGAGAATGGCCGCCGCGCGGCGCTGGCGGCCGAGCTCGACGCCCTGCGCCGGGCCGACAGGCACACCGGGCGTGCGTGGCTGAGAGGGCTGCGCACCCTGCAGGGGAGCGCGCACGCGGCGTCGGAGTCAGCCGCCCATCCGGACCGCTTCGCCCCGCTGGTCGCCGGCGTCGACGCCCTGGCGGAACAGGAGGCGGACGCGCTGCGGCGCCTCGCGGCCTACGAGGCTGATCCGACCGTGCAGCGGCTGTCCTCGGAGGTCGCGAGCTTGCGCGACGCCAGGCGGCTGGCGGAGAAGAACGCCGACGACATGCAGAGGCTACAGACCGCCGCCGGACCCTCGACGACCTACTCCGTCAGCGGCGGTCAGACCGGCCACGACGTCGGCTCGCCCGCCGTCGCCGACGAGGCGGCGGAGCGCGCCCGGCTCTACCAGGAGCAGGTCGCGGCGCTCGACGCGCGCATCGACGCCGCGTTGGACCAGCTGGCGGCGCTGGCCATGGAGCACGGCCTCGAGTAGGCGCGGCGACGTCTCGCGCGGCGACGTGACCCGGGCCTGCCGCCGGAGGCCGACGAGTCCTCCGGCGGCGCGATAGTCGCGCGCCCCGCGGCGGGGACGCCGCGGTCGTGGACGCGGAGCAGGTCTGCACCTCGCTCCCCGACGACGCGTGCGTCGGGGGCCTGGGGTGCGTGCCGACCGGGGCTGTCAGTAGGTGATGAGCACCAGGCCCCCGGTGGCCGCGGAGAACGAGCCCGTGGAGCCCTGGCCGGCGCCCGCGCGGTCGGGGTCGGCGTCGTTGCCGGGTGTGGACTGGTCGCCCGCGATCAGCGTCCCCCCGCTGACGCCGGGGCCGCCGATGTAGCCGGAGCCGCCGCCGCCCGAGGCGTAGTTGTTGCCGCCGCCACCCCCGCCGTAGTAGCCGCCGCCGCCGCCGCCCGCGCCGTTGGATCCGCAGACGCTGGCGTAGCCGCCCAGCAGCGCCACACCGGCGCGCCCATCGCCGTTGGACGCGCCGCCCTCGGTCTGAGTGCCGCCGTAGCCGCCGTCGTAGCCGCCGTAGCCGCCGTGGGCGGTGCCGTCCTGACCCTCGAGCCCGCCGCCGGCGCCCGCGTAGGACACCGACGTGCCGCCGGCGTTGCCGGCGCCGCCGCCAGCCATCACGAGCGCCCCCGCGTGGGAGATGGAGCCGCGGAAGACCCCGCTGAAGCCGCCGCCGCCGGCGCTGTAGGTGTAGTAGCCGCCACGGCCGCCGCCGTAGCAGCCGCCCGGAGCGTGGCTGACCCCGCCCTGGCCGGGACCGCCCTCGACGACGATCAGCGCCTCGCCGGGGGTGACCGCGATGGTGGCGCTGGCGTAGCCGCCGCCACCACCGATGTCGCTGCCGGCGTTGCCGCCGCCGCCGCCGCCGCCCCACAGCTCGACGTCGATGGAGGTGACGCCGCCGGGCACGGTGTAGAGGTAGCTCCGGCCGCCGACGCAGTCAGCGGGCACGAGCTCCATGGTCAGGAGCGACGGATCGGACGTCGTGCAGGGAGCCGACTGCTCGCAGGTGCTGCCGGCATAGCCGGTGCCGGTGCAGTCGCAGGTGTCGTCGGCGACGCAGACGCCGCCGTTCGCGCAGACGGGGTCACAGGTCGGAGGCGGCAGCGGATCGCTGCAGGTCGGGCCGGTGTGGCCCGTTCCCAGGCAGTCGCAGGTGTCGTCGCCGATGCAGATCCCGCCATTGTCACAAGTGGGCGTGCAGGGGGTGCAGGCGGGGCATGGGCCGCCGCAGTCGATGTCCGTCTCTTCGCCGTTGTGGAGGCCGTCGTCGCAGGTCGGCAGCGCCGAGGGGCCGAAGCCGACGGAGAAGCTCTGGGGAGCGTCCGCGTCCGCGTAGGCGATCGAGACGCCGTCGTGAGGCGCCTCACCACCGACGGGGTGGGTCGTGCACGCCGGCAGGTCGACGCCGACGTTCCAGACGATGTAGGGCCAGGTCGTGCCCGCCGGCGTGGCGTAGGGCCCGGCGCCCTCGAGGGCGTCGCGGCTGGCCGTGGCCCGGGTGGTGACGACGCAGCTGGTGGCGCCCTCCTCGAGGCCCAGCAGCACGTTCCAGTAGCGCTTGTTGAAGCCGAGCTGCTCGGCGCCCTGGTAGACGGCTGCGCCGAAGACGGGCGAGGTGCCCGTCGAGGTGATGCCGCTCCCCTCCTCCAGGTTGCCGGGGCCCGCGGCGGGATCGATGACCGCGCTGCCACCGTCGCAGGTCACGTTCACGTCGTCGCGGTAGAGCCAGGTCTCGCCGTCGTCCGACAGGTCCGAGGTGCAGGCGAGGCCGAGCACGACCGTGCGAGCGCGCTCGGTGCCGTCGAAGAGCAGCGTGAGCGGGTCGCCCTCGTCGGTCACGCAGTCGAGCTTGGCGGAGCAGTAGACGCTCGAGAACGTGACGGCGATGTCGAAGAAGCCCTGGTTGGCCTGACGCAGGATGGCGAGGTCGAAGCCGACCTGGACGTCGCTGTTCTCGCGGCACGTGAAGGTGCGAGAGAGCGTCCCCGGGTTGACGTAGGTCGACGGGTCGACGCGGCTCGCGCCGCCGGGCCCCTCGTAGAGATCGAGCAGGGTGAGCGCGACCGCGTTGGTCGCGGCGGCGGGATCGGCGTCGCAAGGGCCGATGTAGCTCGCGGAGCCGTCGCCCGCGCCGAAGCCGAGGCTGTCGATGTCCCGCTCGAACACGAGCTGCCCGGCCTGGTTCGTGACGGCCAGGTGGTACTCCGCCTGGGTCACGCCGGGTAGCGACAGCGGCGCGACGGACACCGCGATACGGGCGCCGTCGGGGCTCGCGTCGCGATCCAGGCAGCCCGACGCGGTGAGCACCAGCGCCGCGAGGCAGGGGGCTGTTGCGTTGCGAAAGGTCACGGGCGTCTCCTGATTTGGCACGGTCGATATGTTTATTGTTAGTTCTTGTGGCTCGGTATCGGAAGCGTTTGTTGGCCTCTTTCGCTGCGTCGATGCTGCTGCGCACACCGGTGGCCCTTTGTGCAACATTGTTGCGTTTGTGGTATCCTGCGCGTCCAAGCTCTGGAGGCCGCCATGCGCTACGTCTTCGGCCCCGTGCCCTCTCGGCGCCTCGGTCGCTCGCTGGGCGTCGACCCGATCCCCTTCAAGTCCTGCAACTGGAACTGCGTCTACTGCCAGCTCGGTCGCTCGACGCCGATGACGGGCGAGCGCCGTGATCACGCACCGGAGGAGGCGATCCTCGCCCAGCTGGAGGAGGCCCTCGCCGGCCCGGGTGAGGACGGCGTGGACTGGATCACCTTCGTCGGCTCTGGCGAGCCCACGCTCCACGTCGGGCTCGGGCGCCTCATCCGTGCCGTGAAGGCGCGGACGACCAGGCCGGTGGCGGTCATCACCAACGGCTCGCTGCTGTACCTCGCCGAGGTCCGTGAGGCGCTCGCCCCCGCCGACGCGGTTCTGCCCTCGCTCGACGCGGGCTCACCCGCCCTCTACCGGGAGATCGACAGGGCGCTCGGGGCGCTGACCTTCGAGCGCCTCGTCGAGGGGCTCGTGGCCTTCCGGCGCGGCTACGCGGGCGCCCTGTGGGTCGAGGTGATGCTGCTCGCCGGGGTCAACGACACCCCCGAGGCGCTGCGGGACCTCGCCGCGGTCCTCGCGCGCGTCGCGCCCGACGAGGTCCACCTGAACCTGCCGGTGCGGCCCCCCGCGGAGCCCTGGGTGGCCCCGGCGGGCGCCGAGGGGATCGCCCTGGCCCAGGCGACCCTCGGACCCGTGGCGAGGGTCGTCACGCCCGCGCCGGTCGCCTTCGAGCTCGGCGGCGGTGACGACCCTGGGGAGGCGGCCCTCGGCGTCATCACGCGGCACCCGATGCGGGAGCCCGAGCTCATCGGGGCCCTCCGCCGGTGGCCCAGGGGCGAGGTCGAGCGGGCGCTCCTGGCCCTCGTAGACAGCGGCCGGGCCCAGGTCGTCGAGCACGGCGGCGAGCGCTTCTGGAGCGGCGGCGGCGCGGTCTTCGGGGGTGGGCGATGAACCGCCCGGCGGGCTGGAAAGACCGCGTCTCGACCGCCAGCGCCGTCGACGAGGTCTTCGCGGGCTGCCCGGTGTCTCGAAGCCCCACGAGCACCTGCCCCTCCCGGACAGCGCCGCGCGGTCCGCACCCACGGGTGCGCTGGCTTGGGCCTCACCAGCAGCCGTAGAGCGCGCAGACGCCGGCGGTGTCGGTCGGTGAGCTGATCTCCCGGAGCTGCCGACCCGGCTCGTACCCGTGGGGTCCCCAGTAGAGCGCGCTCGTGAGGTCGTCGCTGTGGTCGAGGCCCAGGGCGTGCCCCAGCTCGTGAAGCAGCACGGTCTGGAGGTCGTGGGCCCCGCCGGGCGTGTTCTTGGCCGCGGAGAAGGCGTAGGCCGACGTGTTGAGCGCGATCTCCGCGGAGACGAAGGCGCCCGGCGCCCGCCCGGTCGTCAACGCCACCACGGTGCCGGTCGGATCGAGCGTGGCCCAGTCGGACCCCGCCGGCACCGAGCGCACGGTCACGTCCGTTGGCTCCTCCACGCTCATCGCGAGGCACAGGCTCGCGGGGCAGCCCGACAGCGCGCCGTTCCACGCGTCGATGGCCGCGCCGAGGCTGGCCTCGAGCGCGCCGGCGGTGACCCCTGGCGGCGGCGCTCCCCGATAGGCGACTCGCACACAGTCCGCGCGCTCGGCCCAATAGGGGGCGCCCGGGAGCTGATTGAAGTCGCCGGGCGCGACCTCGCAGCCGCTGGCCGTGGGATCGCTCTCGCACCCGATCGAGAGGAGCGCGACCATCACGCAGCACGCACAACCGGTTCGTCGACGCCACACCGCCACACCGTAGCAAATGGCCGCGGCCTACCGTAGTTGCGGTCGAAGAGCTGTGGCTCGCGCACAGCGGCGCAGTGATTACAGCTGGTTATGCGTTGGAACGGCGCTTGCTTCCGTCTCCGGCACCGTCACCCCAGGAGGTTTGGAGACATGGACGAGCGAACGACGATCATGGGCACAGCGCTCCTCGCGCTGACATTCGGAGCGCTCTCCAGCGGCTGCGACGCCGAGGGCGACGCGGACGGCGTCAGGGCTGCGCTCGCGGGAGGGTCGCACGCCTGGCAGGTGTGCATCCAGGGGCCGAAGGAGCTCGAGTGCCACCTCGTGACCAGCGACCTGAGCAACGCCGACCCCGACGGCGACGGGCTGGACAACTACGCCGAGTACGTCGCGGGGACCGACCCGCAGCTGCGTGACACCGACCGCGACGGCCTCACCGACGGCGAGGAGCTCTCGCGACACCTCTCCTCGCCCATCGACGTCGACACCGATCGGGACAGCCAGGGGCACTCGCAGCTGTTCGACGGCGCGGAGGTCGAGATGGGGACCTCCCCGGTCGTCGCGGACACGGACGGTGACGGCCTGGACGACTATCGCGAGACCATCCAGCTGACCGTGATGGACCCTCGGGTCGCCAACCTGCCGCAGATCCGGCACGCCTTCGCGGCGCCCACGCTCGTGCTGAACCTGGAGACCTCTCAGAGCGAGACCATCTCGATGGGGCTGACCCGCGGGATGTCCGAGACGAAGGGGATCGTGATCACGCAGTCGAACACGGTGTCCGAGCAGCTCAGCGAGGCCATCGGCGTGAGCACCGAGGTCAGCGCGGGCGTGACCCCGGGCGCGATGCCCTCGTTCGGGGCCTCGGTCGGTACCCAGTACACCCTGACCACCATGACCGGCTCGAGCTTCACCATGAGCGAGGAGGTCAGCAAGGAGCTCACCCGCTCGGTCGAGGAGAGCCGCGAGCTCCTCGAGCAGCACGGCGTGAGCGCCAGCGGCGGCACGATGGGGCTCCAGGTGACGTTCGCGAACGAGGGCCAGCGCGCCGTGGTGATCAGCGACGCCAGCTTCGATGTCTACATCCGCAACAGCGACGCCACCGAGAGCTACGTGACCACCCTCGAGTCCAGCGGCATCGCCGAGACGCACGCGTTCCCCGCCATGAAGCTGAGCCCGGGGGGCGGGCGCCACGTGCGCGTGTTCTCGAACGACGAGATCGCGCTGGTCGACGCTCAGGCGATGCTCTCCGACCTCTCGCGCGTGGTCATTCGCCTCGGCCGCTTCGATCAGCAGGAAGAGGAGGGCATGCACTACACCGACCGCGAGACCGCGCTGTACCAGCAGACCGCCTCCATCGTCGTGGACCACGGTCAGCGCGACGACGGCGGGCCGGAGGTCGAGGCGTTCCAGGTCGCCGCCAACCAGCAGCCGGGCAAGGGCCGCGGCGTCTCCGCGCGCAAGGTCCTCGAGGACGTCCTGGGCTTCGAGCTCGACGTCGAGACCCGCGTGGCGCGCCCCTGGTACGAGCGCCTCACCCGGTCCGACCTGCGACGCGCAGCGGGTAACGGCGACGTGAACATCGCGGACACCAAGGACGGCGACACCACCCTCCGCGCCCTCTACGAGGAACACGGCTCCGCGTCGCAGCTCACCGCGAAGGCCGTGGAGCTCATCGAGGAGCGCCTCGACATCGACCTCTCCGACACCGGCCTCTCGCCCGACAGCACGATCGACGAGCTCCTCCAGGCCGTGAAGGTCCGGGTCCGGCGTCCCATGCTGGTCGGCGTGGACGGGAAGCGGGCCTACGCGCACGGCTGCCGCGACTTCGTGTGGCGAGCGCGGTGGATGGTCGTGCTGACCCGTGACGGCGAGCGCAGGGTGGTGAGCGACTTCGAACGGCTGAAGCTCCGCCCGATAGACCACCTGCACGTCATCCGCATGCAGGATGGGGACGAGGACGGGCTGGAGCGTCGCATCGAGCGCCGGCTGGGGACGGACGACACGCTCGGCGGCTACTGCCAGGGCCTCGAGGACAATGGCGGCAAGCCCTACCTGGGCAGCCAGACCGACCGCTACCCCGGCTGGGACACCGATGGCGACGGCATCACCGACTTCGTCGAGGCGATCTCCCTCGACCTGATGAGCTCGCCGACCCTGGCGGACACCGACGGCGACGGCCTCGACGACAACCGCGAGGGCCAGGCGGGGACGGACCCCCGCAACCCCGACACCGACAGCGACGGGCTCCTCGACGGGTTCGACAAGAAGCCGCTCGAGTTCAACGAGGTGCGGCTCCACGACCTCGACGCCCACACGGACGACGGCGAGCTCGTGCTCACCGGGGAGCTCCCGTACGTCGTCGCGCTGGACCGCATCCACATCCTGCGCCAGTACGCCGACGACGGGCACTTCGAGGCGCTGCCCGGCCTCGTCGACGCCGACCTCTCGGGCGACGACTTCGGCCCGGCGGAGGTCGAGGAGACCTGCAAGCGGAACGACGACGACGAGTGGGACGGGTGCGTCGAGGACGGCCACGAGCTCGTCTACCGGGACCGCCCGAGCAGCAGTGGCCTCATCCGCTACGTGGTGATCGGGCGTCACGAGATGGACAACGGCGACAAGTTCTACTTCAAGCTCGGCGCCGCCGTGGCCCGCAAGAAGTAGCCCGACAGGGCCATCCCGTCGCCCAAAGGGGGCTACCGGCACGCTGCCGGTGGCCCCCTCTCGCGTTTCGCCGAGCTCCAGGTAGGCCGTGGTCTCGCGCGGCCTTCGGCCTCGACACGCACGCCGCGTTGGCCCCGCGGCCCCTCGGGCGGCGGCGGATTGCCTACAGTGGTCGCTCGTGCCGCGCGAACGTCCCCCCAGCTCTGAGGACAAGCGCGATGAGACAGCTCTGGGCCGCCTCCCACATGATGCCCATGGCCGCTTGCCTGTGCGCGGCGCTCTCGCTCGGCGCCTGCCCCGCCGGGTGACTACGACGTGGCCTACCGCGTCTCGGGCGACGGCGGCCAGACGTGGGTCTACTGCGACACCGCCGGGACCGTGCCCGGCACCACCGCCTACACGCCCGACGCGGCCGGCCGCCTGACGGTGACCAACCCGCTGATCCTGAGCCAGTACATCGAGGGCAGCGGCCTCAACAAGGGCGTCGAGATCTTCAACGCGTCCGCCGTCCCCGTCGACCTCGCCGCGCTGGGATGCGGCCTGCGCGTCTACGTCAACGGCGAGCCCTTCACGGTCGGGGGGGTGACCCTCCGTCCCGGCGAGTCGCACCTCTTCGCGGTGAACCTGGGCCTGAACGGAACCAACAAGTTCGAGCTCGCCCTTCTGACCACCCCCGCCGCGACCTGGACCGCCTCCATCATGCAGGCGTACCTGCGCGTCGGCGACGGCCCGAAGGGGCACCAGGATCTGGCGATCGAAGCCGACCTCTGGACGGATTCGTGGATCGCGCTGGACGCGACGGCGAACCGCGGCGTCGTCGCGGTCGAGCACGGCGACACCAACCGCGAGAGCGGCTATCGCGGCTACGGCGACGGGTGCGCTCTCTCCGGCGGAACCGGCTTCGGCGCCGAGGGATACCCCTGCCAGGACGACGACGCCTGCGTGTCCGGCGCTTGCACGGACGACGTCTGCGCGGCCCCCTGACTCGGGGGGCTCCGGCTGAGCCGCCAGGGACGATGGAGGCGCTCCGGCCGGGACCGGTCCAGGGGCGACCCGGCGCCGCGCCGGCTTGGCATGGCGTGTGCTGATGCCGCTTGGCGAGCGCCGCCGCGGCCTCGTCTTCACATCGCCAGGGAGCTACGACGCCATGACCTCGACCCTTCGCCGCCTCGCCCACCTCACCGTCTCCATGACCCTGATCGCGCCGATGCTCGTGACCGCCACGGGCTGCGGTGGTTGCCCCTGGATCGGCCACAGCGCGGTCGTGGTCACCCCGGACGTCGCGTGCCTCGACCTCGAGATCGCCAGCGGGAGCGGGGACGCGCCCTCGACCGGCTGCGTCAACCCCGTCCTGTTCGGTGAGAACGCGTGCGGCGAGGCCCTGGTCCTGCCCGCCAGCCACGCGCTGGACGGGCAGGAGGTCACGGTCACCGCGGGCACGTCCTTCGCCTTCGAGATCGATCTCGGCGCCTGTGCCGTCGAGAACGACGGTTACTACGCCGGCGTCCCAGCGGCGCTCGGCGACACCGACATCCTCATCGAGTTCGACCTCTACGAGCCGTGATTCGCGGCGCGGGGGCCTCGGCACGAGTTCAGGGGGACCAGGTGTCTAGTCGGTTGACAGTCACGACGACCGTGACAGGGCCACGCCCTGCAGCGCACAGGTCGCCAGGAGTTTCAGCTGAAACGTCGTCGCCGCGTCGCCTCCGAGAGGACGAGCCAGTCCGCGAAGCGCTCGACGAGGCCGTCATCAGCTCCATGGATCGTAGCTCGTCCGGTTGAACCCGGGGCCGCTCCGCCAGCACAGGGCGTAGTTGTTGGGGGGCTGGTCGTCGTCCAGGAGCTGTCGGTGAAGGCCGCGCTCGACCACGGGGTCGTCTGGGCGCCGCAATCAGTGCGGTGGCCTCTTGCCGGCGCGCCGCTCGGCGGCTCTCGCAAGCCATTGAGTGCGTTCCCCATCCAACTGGGATCGCGCTCGTCGGAGCGCTTCCCGTGGGAGTGCATCGCCTGGCGTAAGCCCCTGCTCGAGCTCGTCGAAGAGCGTGGCGCGGTCCCGGAGCGTCGGGGGGAGCTCCCCATCGAGACTCGAGAGGTCCTGAACGAGGCAGGCCAAGAGGAAGTCGCCGACGAGCTCGCGCTGGAGGTCGCCAGACACCTCCCGTTGGGCGCGCCGGAGGAGCACGATCCAACGCGGGGCAGAGGCCTCGAAGCGAGACGGGAACCGTCGCGCACGGAGAACCTCCAGGCACGCCTGGAGGTCGAGCGTTTCTGCCGCCAGCAAATGGTCGAGCCGTTGGTCTGACGCCTGGGGGAGGGAGGACAAGAGTGACCGGCGGAGCTCTCTGGCGGTCTGAAGAGGGAGCTGACCGGCAGCTGCGCGCCGCTCGATTGCGGCAAGCCAGGTCTCGAGACCCGCCCCGTCGACATCGAGGTCGGCGAGCACCTCCTCTGCGAGATAGAAACCCAGAGACGCGTTCTTGCCGGCGCGGGCGATCAGCGCGTCGACGCCGTCGAGGAGGGTCGCCGTATCGCGCTGACAACACCAGACGAAGAGGCGGACGAATAGCCCGTCGACGAGCTGCGGGTTCTCTTCGGCGGTCGAGAGGAGCGACGCGCGGAGGGGCGAGCGGTCCGTGCCCCCCAGCAGCTCGGTCCGGTGCTCGAGGCTCCACGCCAGCGATCTCAGGACCGCTCGCCCCGCCTCCCCACGGATGAGCTCGGCGAGGAGCTCCATTCGCGCCTCGGGCGTGAGCACCTCCGCGTACAGGATGGCGGTTTCGAGCTTGCTCCGCGTGTCGGGATCCCGATGCCCCACGACCTGACGGAGCACTGCCAGGGCCTCTTCGGTCCGTCCGCGGTGAGCCTCGACGATGGCGGCGTGCACGGCCTGGAACGCGTCGTCGGGTGAGCAGCGGCGTAGGTCTCCGATACGTTCGACGAGGAGCGCGAGGCCATCGGTCGCCCGCTCCACCCAGACGCGCTCCAGCATCGCCGCGATCGCCGTTGGCAGGCTGCTCCGACGGTCCGGGTCGCGCATGAGCGCGTCTACGAGGCGATAGCCGTCGCGAACGAGCAGTACGATGACCGGCGGCACATCGCCGCTGAAGGACGCGCCGGCCGGGGCGACGGCGCTGAGAAGGGACGCCAGCGCGTCCGGCGTCGTCGCCCGGTCCAGCGCCGCGGTGGCGACGCGCTGATGGGTGGCGATGACGTGGCGGTCATCGCCGAAGCCGTAGTTCCGTCGTTCCTTTGCCGGAATCGCGGTGAGCCTCTCGAGATCGTCCAGGGCCGACAACGGCGTCCAGAGGCAGCCGTATAGGTTGAGCTCGAGCGACCGCGGGATCTTCGCGAGCACGCGGCGGGCCGGCTCGCTGAGCACACCGTCCAGTTCGGGACTGGCGTCTTCGAGTCGAAGCCAGTGCCAGAGTGCCGCCTTCTGGATCGCTGCCAGCGCTTCGAGGGAGCGCTCCGTCTCGACCGTCTCCTCGAGCTGGCTGAGGAGCTCGAGGCGGCGCTCGATGTTTCGCCGCGCGAGGTCGCTCTTCACCATGCTGGTGTTCAGCCCCGCCCGCGCCATCCCTGCGAGCAGCTCCGCGCGCAGGGTCGCGTCGGCGTGGGTGAGGATGGAGTCGCGCCAGAGATTCCAGCCGCGGTCGTTGAGGTCCCCCCATTCGCCCGTCGCGGGGAGAGGTCGGGTGTAATGGGTGACCTCGGAGCGCCGGTCGGAGCTGCGAAAGTAGTCGACCGTCGGAGAGAGGACCTGGATGAGCAGGGCGACGAGGACCGTTCGTTCTCGATCTGAATAGGAGGTCCGGCCCCGAAGCCAGCACTCGAGTGCGTCCACGATCAGCTTCGGGGCACCGACGCCGTGAGGATAGGGGTTGAGCGCCGCGCGCAGCGAGCCGGTCGCTTGGTCCTTGTTCTTGTCTACGTTCGCGAGGAATGGGCTGGCCGCGAGCTCGAGGCACCGTTGCGCCGTTGACCTTTCAGCGTGAGCCGCGACAAGCGCATGGGTCATGACGACCCCCACGGCTCTCGAGAGCTTCTCGAGCTCCCAGGGGCGTTCGGTCTTCGTTTTCTCCAGGGTCTCATCGACGAGATCGAGCGCGTCGTTTGGGAGTGCCTGTGCGAGTGGCCCAACAGATTCGAGGAGCTCTGCTCGGCGCCACGCGCCACCTTCACGCAGGATCGTCTGCCGGTGACGGTCGAGCAGCGCGCGGGGGAGAGACAGAAGTGCAGGGGACGAACCCCATAGTGCCAGCATGACGACGTTGTTGAGGAAACGCTGACGGGCGCCGAACTCCTCGCTGAGGCGATCGAGGAAGCTCGTCCCGTGCGTCGCGAGTCTCGCGAGCAATAGCTCTCCCTCAACGTCGCTCGCGAACGTAACGGCTTGGCCGATTCGAGTCAGAACGCCAGTGCGCACGAGCACTTCGAGCCAACGTTGGACGTCGCGCGCCGCAACGTCGCTCTGGCCGTCGGTGATGATCTCGCTGATGCTCGGGACGTCTTCGGGCCAGACGTCCCCAATCGCGGCGAGTATCCCGAGGAATGCTCGAACCCGCTGTCCATCCGACCCTTCGAGCGCGTCCAAGGCTTGCCCCAGGAGCTTGTCGGCGACCTCGCGCACGAGGATGCTTCGCTCGCCAAAGCTGAATGGTGCTCGCCCCGCCCTCAGCTGATCGGCGGCGTGAGCGAGAAGCACGAGATTCGAGCCACATGTGCGAACGACCTCTTCGAGCCTCTCGATGTCGATGGCATGGATGGGCGGCGCGAGCGCCGAGCGGAGGACCCCCAGGCGCTCGTCCTCCGACAACTGTGGCAAGGCGATCATCGCGACAGGGTCGACGTTCGCGCGGGTCGCCAGGGCATAGACGAGGTTCTCGTGAGGGCCGGTCCGCGCCGTCAGGAGGAGGACCACGTCGAGCTGAAGACTGACGATCGCCCGCGCAACGGGGCCGACTCGGTGGTCGAACTCACGGTCCGCGTCGTCGATGACGACGGCGTAGCGTCCACGCCGACCACCCCAGCTCAGTCGGCGCAGCACCGTGGCCGCGTCGTCGCCGCTCGCTCCGAGCTGCAGGGCGAGGACCTCGCGCCGGACGTGTCCGGTGAGCTCCGCGACGAAGCGGCTCTTTCCGCTGCCGCCCGGCCCGTGGAGAACGACCACCGACGGTGCGTCCTCGCTCGCTGCGAGCACGGCCCTGAGCGAACCGAGCACGGTGGGGCGGGAGCGAAAAGGGAGGGCGCTGCGCTCCGGGATGCGCACGTTCCACCGATCGAGCGGGACGAGGGGCGACGGTCCGACCCCGAAGTAGGCGTCGAGGAGCCATGGACGCTCGCGCACCAGCGGGTCGAGCGCTACGCGACCCATGACGCGAAGCGCCTTCAGGTCCGTCTCGTCCGCGAGCATCTCCAGCTCGGCGCACTGGTCTCCCCGAAGCTCGGCGGACGTCACGATGAGGAGGTAGTCGGCGCCCGCCGCGATGGCCTTCTCGATGGGACTCTTGCCGACACGCTTCCCCGATCTCGCGATACGAAGCTCATCGCGAAGCTGTTGATAGGCGGACTTGCGGTTCGGCTGGTAGTGCTTGGCGTCGACCATCCAGAGCCCGACCGGGAGGTCGGACGTGACGTCGAAGGGGAGCTCGCCCCAGTAGCGCCCATCCCAGCCGCCATCTGGCCCGCGCAGCGGCCCGGGCTTGAAGTCGAGCCACCCGAGAACACCCATGAGCAGCTCGCTGACGAGGCGCTGGAAGTCCTCCGAGCCGAGATGTTGCCAGGGTACGGACAGCGAGCTCATGACAGGGGCTCCTGCCAGCCTCGTCGGTGGTCCCAGCGCCCCACGAGCTCAGCTCCCGTCGTCGTCGCGGCGAGGAGGGGCAGTACGAAGCGCCTCAGATCGCTCATCACGTCGGTGAGGCCCGTAGTGAAGGCCCACTGGGAAGCGCGGAGCTGGACGTAGGTGTCGCTGAGCCCATCGAGGTGCGCTGGGGGGCGTTGGCGGTCCCGTCGCGCGAACGTCGTCAGGATCGCCCTGGACAGCGCGCGGCCATCGAATCCGAGTGGGTCCAGAGCGAGATGGTGAAGGTCCCAGTAGTCTTTGAGGCGGGAGTTCAGCATTCCGAGCGTCGCGATTGCATGGAGCTTCTCCGCGACGACGGATTCGCGCGAGTAGACGTGTAGAAGGGGTTCCGGCAGCCCGGGGACCAGCGTCGTCAGGCGCGTCCGAGTGACGGGCTCCGGAACGACTGCGTCACCGGGGACGACGTCGACCTTGATCTTGAGACGCGTCTTGGGTCCCAGGAGTCCGTGTAGCTTGAGCTCGACGCCTGTGTAGAGCGCGGTCTGTTCGAGGAGTCGCGTCTCGATGGACCCGTCGTCGAAGACGACATCGTCTGCTCCATCGATGGCGCAGGCCTCAGAGAAGATCCTTCGCAGCGTGGCTTCGGAGGCGTTGCCGACTCTCCGTAGGTCGATGTCCTTGGTCGGGCGGTGCAGGTCCCCTCCCCACGCGACGAAGCACCACGCGCCCTTCAGGGTGAATCCGTCAGGCTCGCGGCCGGTCGTTGGGCCTCGCCCGTGCAGCAGCGCTGCCGGCTGACTCAGCTCCCATTGCGAGAGTCGATAGAGGAAGCGTTCGAGCCCGAACCTGGTCAGCAGCGCCTGAGGCTGGATCCTCTGCTCACGAGCGAGCCGCTTGAGGGTTCGGAGGATCGCGACAGCGCTCGACATCTACAGCAAGGCCTCAGCGTGGGGACGCAGCACGCGCGTGACGCGACACACCTCGGCCGCGCGCCAGAGCTCGTCGAGCGTGCCAGCCCGGGTTTCGACGTAGCGGCGCAGCGCGTAGAGCGCCGCTTCACCTCCGAGCCGACCACGGTACTTGTAGGCGTCCGCGACGGACTTCGCCGGCGTCGTCATGCGGACGTCCACGCCGCGAATACGCCGCGTCACGACGCCATGGGATAGCGCAGGCTCGGACATCCAGACGATCTCGAGCGGGGGATAGCCTTTCGTCGGGCGGCGTCGATCGCGTGCCAACGCGAGCCATACGCTGGTCGGGTTGGCCTCCGTGAGGTCGTAGTAGGAGAGCGCTGTCAGGAGACAGACGACCGCATTGGAGACCGCGGTAGCGGCCTCGGCGATCGACTGGTCGGCCGAGAGCGGCGCATCGGGGCTGACGTAGACGCCTGAAGCGATTCGCTCGATCCTCCCGGTCGAGACGAGCTCGGTCAACGTGGAGCGTGCGACTCCGAGTCGCTCGAGATCGCGCGTTCGAACCGCTCCCTGTCGCTCCAGTAGTCTCGTGACCAGCTCGGCACCGTTCATGAGCCTAGTATCGACCTCGTAGCAGGCTGGGGCAAGACCCGGTTCGTACTAAAAGTAATATGAAGACGATAAGTGTGTGCAAAATGTGCAACAAGGGGCATGGTCGAGCGAGCTCGCGGTCGGTGGCGAGCGAGCCCAAGCGGCTCTGCGCATGTCTGATGAGCCGAACCAAAGAGGACATGCGTCGTCCTGAGGCGGTCAGCCGAGGTGAGCGCTGGCTACGCCGAAAACAATCAGCAGCGGGTAGAGCCAGAGCGCCGCGGCCCGGTGCTCTGTCCGGACGCGCACAACAAGGGGACCACGGCCGTCGGCGACTGGCTCGACGCCGTCGGGGAATCGGCGACCGAGGAGAGCTCGGGGAAATGGCAGCGAAGCGCCATTTCACCGAACTCGACTTGGCCGCGCAGCGGCCGGTGGAGGCGGCGAAGCCGCCGGATCAGTCACTCTGGCAGCGAGGGAAAAAGCGCGCGTGCGCGCTTTTCCCCGAACGCTGCGAGTCGGTCGAGTACGGGCTCTGCCCAGTCGGGTCGGCGTCGTCGTCGGGTTCGCTGGAGGGCGCGTAGTCGGGACACGCGCCGGCGGCCGATGGCTCGAACGACGGGGGCGGGTGTGTCTCGCAGCTGTACACCCGCCCACCGCGCCACGGACACCGGAGGCCATTGACGCTCCACAGCCGGCGGAGCAGATCCTGGTCTTCGTCAGCGCGCCCAGAGGTAGAGCGTCCACGGGCTCCTGCGGAACCAGTCCGCGTTGCCGCAGCAGCCCAGACCCTCGCCCGTGTCCGTCGTGGTCTGGTTGCACTCGTTGTTGAAGAACCAGCCCCACTTGATACCGCCGTAGGTGTACTCGTAGCTCGTCTGGTTGAACCAGGGGCCGCTTCGCCAGCACAGGGCGTAGTTGTTGGGGGGGCTGGTCGTCGTCCACGAGCTGTCGGTGAAGGCCGCGCTCGACCACGGGGTCGTCTGGGCGCCGCCGAGGTTGCCGACGGTGTTGCCGTTGGCGTCGCTGAGCGCCGTGAAGGCGGTGCTGTTGACGGTGCGCTGCCAGCCCCCGTTCGCCACCGACGTCCAGGTCGTCGACGCGGTGAGTCGCAGGTCCGTCGCCGGCAGGCGGCTGTACGCCAGGTTCACCATGTTCGCGTCGCCCAGCGTCGCGTCCGTCGGCGAGAGCACCGTGTCGACCGTGTTCCAGCCGCTCCAGACCCCCACCGAGAGCGGTGAGCCGTAGCCCGAGCCCGAGGCCTGCTTCATGACGAGGGTCCAGCCGCCGCCGTCGGTCGTCATGTCGCAGTAGACGTCGAAGGGCGCGCCAGCGCCGCCCGGGCCGTCGGGGTCGATGGTGTAGACGTCGCTGTCCGTGAAGCCGGCCTGGTAGAAGGCCAGGCAGCTCGCGAGGTTGCTGGCCGTCTCGCAGTGGTCACCGGTGTAGCCGGCGGGGCAGGTGCAGGTGTCCGGCCCGCTGCAGGTGCCGCCGTTCTGGCACGGCTCGACGCAGACCGGCTGGGGCGCCAGGTTCGCGGCGTAGCTGTAGCCGAAGGCGGTCGGGTCGTCGTCGGTGGTCTCGGTGTACGCCGTGCGGACCATCCCCGTCCCGTCGAAGGTGAGCGGCTCGGAGGCGCAGGTGCCGAGGTTCACGTCCCACTGGACGTAGGGGTAGACCGAACCGGGGGCGATGACGCCGCCGCTGAAGCCGCTGCTGGTCGCGCCGGCGCTGGCGGCCGTGGCGTTGGTGCGGAGCCAGCAGCTCCCGATCTGGTCGGTGACGCCGAGGGCGACGTTCCAGTAGGCCTTGTGGGCCGAGGTGGCGCCGTTCAGGAGCTGCTCCTGCCCGCGGTAGACGGCCACCTGATAGAGGTAGGTGCTGGCCTGGGCCGGGTCGCTCACGGCGGCGCAGCCGGTCAGCGTTCCGGCGACGCACTGGTTGCCGGTGGCGGCCCCGGCGGGGGAGACCGTGAAGTCGGCGGAGAAGCCGCTGGCCGGCGAGGTGCAGTCGAAGGCGAGCGGGTCCATGTAGAGCGTCGTGTCGTCGGTCGCGTCGATGCCGCCGGTGCACGCGAGGCCGAGCACCATGGTGCGGTCGCGGCCGCTGCCGGCGGTGAAGAGGAGCTCGATGTCCTCGCCGGCGTCGCAGGTGTCGTTGGTGTTGGCGTCGTCACAGCAGTCGAACTTGGCCGAGCAGAAGATGTTGTTGAAGTTGACCGCGACGTCGAAGAAGCCCTGCTGGGCGGGGCGCATGAGCGCCACGTCGAACTGCACCGCGACGTCGGCGTTCTCGAGGCACTCGACGGTCTGCGTGAGCGGCGCGGTCTCGGTCGGGTTCTGGAACGGCGTGGCTGAGCCGCTGACCCCGCCGGCGGCGCCGGACGAGAACGTCCCCAGGGCGCTGACCTGCGCCGAGTAGACGCCGACGACCCAGACCTTGACGACGTTGTTGCGCGCGGCCGGGTCGGCGTCGCAGGTGCCGATGTAGCTGGCCGAGCCCGCGCCGTCGCCGTAGCCCGAGGACGAGACGCGGCGCTGCCACACCACCTGAGGCGTCGTGGCGCCGTTGACGACCTCGATGTCCCAGACGACGTCGCCGACGCCCTGGAGGTTCAAGGCCGCCACGTCGACCGACAGCGGTGGCCCGTCGAGGGCGGCGTCACCGGCCTCCGGCGCGTCGCAGGCCTGCCAACCGAGGCCGAGCGCGACGGTCATCCCGAGCAGGATCGAACCCGAGTTCGTGAGGCGGTTCATACCTGCTGTCAATGGGGCGGTGGACCACGCAGCTCGCGCAGCGAGCGTCCTGCCGGCCTGGGCCGGTCATCGAGGCGCGCGTGTTGTTGCGGTGCATTGCGCCCGCGGACTTGGCTGAGCGCACGCCGAATATCGCTGTGCACGTCTCGATTCGCAAGCACAGAGCGTCGGACCCGGCTGGACCTTGGTGCGTCGCACAGCGGTTGGCCACGCCGCCGCGCCGTCGCGATCGCGACGTCCGACGATCCCGTCGACGTCGCACCTCGACCCGGCGGCAAGGTCGGTCCCTGATGGGTCGCGGCCGGTCGGGGCGGAGGTCTTGACCGCGTCCGCGGACCCGGGAAAATGTCACCCATGGCCCTGGGTAGCCCCGCCGAGCCCTGGACGTCCGCCGCCTATCGCGCGGCCCTCGACACCGGACGCGCCGACGAACCGACGCTCGACGCGCTCGTCCGTCGGCTCGCCGGGCTCCGGACCGCCCCGCCTTCGGCCGTCGAGGTCGAGGCCGACGCGATCCTGGACACCCTCGCCGAGCGCGGGATACAGCCGCGTCGCTCGCGCCTGACCCAGATCTATGTCGACCTGCACGACGCCCTGGCCGATCGCTACCAGGCGGACGGCGCCCTGCTCGGACACGCCTGGCACCGCCTTCTGGCTCGGGACGCCTCGGGCGCCGTCTCCGGTCGCCCAGACCTGGCGGTCGCCGGCGGTCACGCGCTCGCGGACCTCGTCCTGCGCCGCCCCAGCGTCGGCGCCGTCATGGCTCGCCTCCGGGACTTCGATCCGCGCGCCGTGCCCGACCTCGACGACGTCCACGCGCACCGGCTCGCCGGCGCGATCCTCGAGGCGCTCGCCCTGTCGGATCGCGTCGCGCGGGCCTCGACCACCAGCCCCGAGGGCCGCTGGCAGGTCGCCTGCTGCCGGATGCACCTCAGCGCGGACACCGCCCCCCTGCGCGCGCTCCTCGCCTCGGCCGACGCGGTCACGCCGGATCGCCGCGTCATCGCCGCCCTCTACGCCTACGCCGCGCCCAGGAAGTGGGCCGCCGAGAGGGCCGACGACTTCGTCCCCGCCGGTGTCCACGCCTCCTTCGAGGTCTTCCTCCGGGCCTGCCACGACCAGGACGTCCCGATGCACCGGCGGCTGGTCCTGGCCGGCCGCGGGCTCGCGCGCATCGCCACCTGGGGCGACGACGTCGAGGTCCCGCTGGTGCTCCTCCTGGGGCTCGCGCGCTGGCTCTTCCAGGCCAAGCGCCGCGACCTCACCCACCTCGTGATGGTCGCCTACGAGGCCGTCTCACGCGCCCTCAGCGCCGGGCTCCGGCACGACGTGCTGGGCTTCGGCGGCGACATCGCCGAGTCACTCCGCGCCGACGACGCCCGCGTGGCGCTCCCACCCCACGAGGTCGCCACGTCCTGGTCGTCGCGGGTGCGGGGGACCGCCGCCCTGGTCGGCGACCTCGTCGCCCAGCTCGGGGTCAGCCGCACCCGGCAGCTCTTCGCCCCGAGCCAGCGCGCCCGCCGAATCCGCGCCGACGAGCGGCGGGCCCTGATGCTGACGGTGGTGCGGCGAGTCGACGCGATGAAGGGGCCGCTCCTCAAGGTCGCCCAGCACGCGGGGACGCTCGGGCTCCGCCTCGACCCTGCGGTCGAGCGCCATCTCCACGCGACCCAGGGCCAGTGTCGTCCGGTCGCGACCTCGGCCATCCGCGGCGCCGTCGAGGCGTCCCTCGGGCCGATCGCGCGGCGTTTCGCCTGGTTCTCCGAGACCCCGCTCGGCGTCGGCAGCGTCGGCCAGGTCCACGCCGCGCGCCTCCTCGACGGGCGCGAGGTCGCGGTCAAGGTGCGCTTCCCGGGGATCCGCCAGGCGATCCGCCACGACCTCTGGCAGCTCGGCCTCGTCGCCCCGCTGGCGTACGCCATGCGGCCCAAGATGCCGTGGCGCCCTCTCGTCCACGCGCTCGAGGCGTCGCTCCTGCGCGAGTGCGACTACCGCCGAGAGGCGCGGATGCTGGCCGCCTTCGGGCGCCACTTCGCCGACGACCCGGTGATCCGCATCCCGACCCCGTTCCCCGAGCACTCGTCCGACAGCGTGCTGACGATGTCGCGCGCTCACGGCGCGTCCCTCGAGTCGTTCGCCGAGAACGCTCCCTACGCCGAGCGGCGCGCCGTGGCGGACGCGACCCTGCGTCTGATGGCGGCGCTCGTCGACGGCCGCTATACCTGGAACGATCCGCAGCCCGGCAACTACCTCGTCGCCGACACCGAGCTGCACGTGGTCGACTTCGGCTGCGTCGCGTCCTGGGAGCCGGAGACGTGGGTGCAGTGGCTGCGCCTCGGCCGCGCGATGATCGACTTCGACGAGCCGGCCCTGCGCCGTGGGCTCCGGCAGCTGGGCTTCCCGGTCGACGCCGATCGCTTCGACTACAAGGAGTTCGTCGAGCACTTCCACTCGGACCACTGGCCGAGCCCCGTCGACGAGGCCGGCGCGACGCTGCCGACGGCGCCCCTCGTGGCGGCCCAGCTGGCGCACTTCTTCTCGCGGCGGAGCCCGAACTTCCACAACCTCCGCGTCCCGCCGCACCTCCTGCTCGCGTTGCGGTCGTACTACGGGACGATGTTGCTGCTGTCGCAGCTCCGCACCGGCGTCGCCGCTCCCGGGAGCACCTTCCGCGCGGCCCTCGACGACACCATCGCGCGGGCGGAGGCCTGGATGGCCGTCGACCGACCCTCGCACGTCAGTCCGCCTTAGCGGAGTTTCACCGCGACCACGCGGATCCCGATGCTCACGGGGTACGAGCCGCCGCCCCGCGCGGCTCCTCCTCCCACGCCTCTCGGAGCTCCCATGCGCTCGCTGTGTTTCGCCTCGCTGTTGGGGGTGACGCTCTCGCTCACCCTCGCGACCTCCACCGTCCCGGCCCAGGCCGAGGCTCCGCCCCCGGACCCGTGCGACGGCACCCTCGACGCGGACGGCGACGGTGTCTGTGACGCCCTCGACCGATGCCAGGGGGCGGACGACACCATCGACCTCGACGACAACGGCCTCCCCGACGGCTGCAACGCCGACACGCCGGAGGCCTGCGTGCTGAACATCTGCCGCAACGTCTGCATCGAGGCGCTCGACCTGCGCGCCTTCTACGACGCGTGCCTCTTCTGCGACATCCCGGCCGGTAACTGCGAGACCGAGCAGTGCATCACGCAGTTCGAGGGGTGCCTCCCGGGGGAGATCTGCGGGCTCCTCTTCTCGGAGATGTTCATGGGCCTGTGCGTCCAGTCCAACTCCCACGCCGGCTGTATCCAAGAGCACCTGGCGGACCCGGAGTGCTCCTGCCCCACGCTGGCGTCGGCCTGCGTCGACGAGTGCGCCGATCCCGAGGCGAACGACTGCGACGACGCGCACGTCTGCGTCGACGAGGACGACGGTTACTCCTGTGCCTGCCCCGAGGGCTCCGCCGCCGACGGGGAGACATGCCTCCCCGATCCCGACGGCGACGGCCACGTCGGCCAGGGCGACTGCCGCCCGTTCGACCCGACCTCCCACGTCGACGCGGACGAGCTCTGCGACGCGATCGACAACGACTGTGACGGCGCCACCGACGAGGGGCTCCTCGACGCCGACGAGGACGGCGTCTGCGACGCGATCGACGCGTGCGACGGCTACGACGACCACACCGACACCGACGAGGACGGGGTGGCCGACGGCTGCGACCCGTGCCCCGCGGACGCGGCCGACGACAGCGACGGGGACGGCTCGTGCGACTCCACCGACCTGTGTTACGGCGACGACGGCAGCGGTGACGGCGACGGTGACGGGTTCTGCGACGCTGATCTGGCCGGCGCGGTCGTCGACTGCGACGACGCTGACGGCGACGTCTCCCCAGCGGCCGCCGAGTCCTGTAACGGCGTCGACGACGACTGCGACGGAGAGACCGACGAGGCCCTCGCGGACGCCGACGCCGACGGCGTGTGCGACGCGCTCGACGTGTGCGCCGGCGCGGATGACGCCGCCGACGGCGACCAGGACGGGGTGGCCGACGGGTGCGATCCGTGCCCCGAGGACGCCGACGACGACAGCGACGGTGACGGCTCGTGCGACTCCGCCGACCTGTGCTTCGGCGACGACGGCACCGGTGACGGCGACGGTGACGGGTTCTGCACCGCTGATCTGGCCGGCGCGGTCGTCGACTGTGACGACGACGACGGCGACGTCTCCCCAGCTGCCGCCGAGTCCTGTAACGGCGTCGACGACGACTGCGACGGAGAGACCGATGAGGCCCTCGCGGACACCGACGCCGACGGCGTGTGCGACGCGCTCGACGTGTGCGCCGGCGCGGATGACGCCGCCGACGGCGACCAGGACGGGGTGGCCGACGGGTGCGACCCGTGCCCCGAGGACGCCGACGACGACAGCGACGGTGACGGCTCGTGCGACTCCGCCGACCTGTGCGTCGGCGACGACACCTCCGGCGACGCCGACGCGGACGGCTTCTGCGCCGGCGACCGCGACGGCGCGACCGTGGACTGCGACGACCACGAGGCGACCGTCCACCCCGGCGCGATCGAGGTCTGCGACGGGCGCGACAACGCCTGCGCCGGCGCCTTGCCCGACGATGAGGTCGACCGGGACGAGGACGGCGTCTCGGTCTGTGCCGGGGACTGCGACGACACCAACCCCGACGTCTGGCCGGGCGCGCCCGAGCTCTGTGACGGTGTGCTGAACGACTGCGGAGGGAGCCTCGCCGCCGACGAGCGCGACGACGACGGTGACGGCGTCCTCGTGTGTGCGGGCGATTGCGACGACCACGCCGTCGCGACGTACCCCGGCGCCCCGGAGTCGTGCGACGGCGTCGACACGGACTGCGACGGCCAGCTCGACCCGGGCTCGTGCGCGTCGCCGGCCGAGGGCACCGAGATCGCCGGCGGCGGCGGCTGCGCGTCCGGGGAAGCCGGCGCCGGTGGGCTCGCCCTGCTCGCGCTGGCCTGGCTCGCGCTCCGGCGTCGCCGGAGACTCGCCTGCGCCGGGCCGAACCCGGTGCCACCCGGCCGCTCACCCCGGTCGTCGTGAGGTGAGCTCGGTCGTCCTGGCGCCTCACGACCGACGGCCGGTCGTGAGGCGTCACTCCACCTCGTACGTCCCAACGCAGGTGATGGTCGCGACGCTCCCCATCAGCACCTGCATCGCCTCACGCCACGCGGGCGGGTTGCAGCCGGCGAGGTGGCGGTGGAGCAGGTCGTGGTGCTCGGCGTCCGGGGTCCCGTAGATCGCCGTGATGGACTCGTGCTCTTCGAGGAACGGCGGGCCCTCCATCGCGTCGCTCGAGGCCGGGATGGGGATGGGCTCATAGACCGCGCCCTCGGCGGACACCCAGCGCGGCAACACCCAGGCGGGGTGGGCGATCTCGACCCGGAGCCGCGGGGTCCCGAGGTCCGGGCACACGAAGAGGTAGTAGACCGCGACGCCCTCCGGGAAGTCCGCCGCCCCGCAGCCCGAGCCCTCGTTGTCGCGAAAGAGCACCGAGCCGGTCGCGTAGAGGTCCTCGGTGGTCGTCGTCACGCCCGCGGTCGCCTCGGCGAGCTCGCTCTCCTCGCCGCCCTCGCCGACGCTCACCACGGTGACCCGGACGAAGTCCGTCGCGACCTGGTTCGGCGCCACGTAGCGGACCGTCGCGCTGTCGACCGCGGCGGCCCCCACCGGCTGCCCGCCGGGGAGCTCCAGCGCGCCCGACGACACGCCGGTCAGCCGCCACCGATACCGCAGCGTAGCGCCCTCCGGGGCGTCGTCCAGCGTCACCGTCGCCGTCGCCGTCGCCTCGGGCGCGATGACGCTCGGCGTGATCGCCAGGTTCGCCTCGATCGGGCAGTCCACCCGCACCGTCGCCTGGGTCTTCGGGGACGAGACCGTCACCTCACCCACGGTGAAGTCGACCTCGAGCGACACCTCCTGGGCGCAGCGCGTGGGCTCCTCAACCGCCTGATAGACGACCGTGTCCGTCGCCTCGGCGTGGGTGTGGGTGACGGACTTCTCGCCGTCCACCAGCCCCTCCTGGCTCGCCACGGCCCAGGTGTAGGTGAGCGCGCCCTCCGGCGGCGCCGGCGTGACCGTCGCGGTCAGCGTCTGCGTCCCGCCCGCCGGGATGTCCGAGGACAGCGGCGTGATCCGCGCGGCAAATGGCTTGACCGTCACCGTCGTCGTCGCCTCGCCGACGATGACCTCGGGCGCGGGCCCGGTCGCCGGTCGCAGCATCCGGGCCGTCACCGTGTAGTCCCCGGGCACGAACCCGGCCGTGAACCTGACCGCGTGGGTGTTGGTCTCGGTGACCGTCGCCTCGACCGCGACCTCGCCGTCGAGGGTCCCGCCGCCCGCGATGTCCCACCGCACGAGCAGCGGATCCGGCACGTCGGCGCCGTAGAGCGTCGCGGTCAACGTCTCGGTCCCGTAGGGCGCGACCTCGGGCGACGCCGGCGTCACCACCAGCCCCGAGCCCTCGACGACGACGGTCGCCTCGGCCGTCCCGACGTAGGGCCGCGCGGACAGGTCGATCTGGTAGACGTCGACCGTCACGACGTCCTCGCCGGGCTCGACGGCGTCGTAGGTGATGGCGTCGACGCTGCTCGTGACCGCCGTCCCGCCGGCGTTGGCCCCCTGAAGCTTCCCGGCCACGCCCGCCGTGGAGTAGCGATACTCGAAGACCGCGCCCTCGCCGGCGTCGACGACGTGGGCCTTCAGGGTCACCACGTCGCCCGGCGCGAGGGTGGTCGTCGCCGGCTCGAGGCGCACGACGCCGTCGGCCACGTCGACGGTCCAGGTCTCGGCGGCCGCGGAGTCGCCGATGGCCGCGCCGATGACCAGCGAGTCCAGCGCGGTCAGCGCCAGGTCGAGGGCCCCGGTCACCGCGGCGTAGCGCTCGGCGAGGGTCGACGCGCGCGCGAAGGCGGCGTCGCCCTCGGGGGTCGAGAGGTCGTAGAAGCGCTCGCGGATCAGCTCGAAGGCCACGTCCCGCACGCTCGCCGAGCTGCCGAGGGCGTTGACGGCGACGAGCGCCGCGCCGCGGACGTCCCGCGCCCGCATCCGCTCCCAGAACGCCGGGAGCTGTGTGGTGAAGAGGTTGCCGAGGTCCTGTACGAGGGACTTTGCGAGCTCGTGGCCGAGGTACTCGTCGAGCTGCGACGAGGGGACGAGGACGTTGAGCGCGATGGGCAGCACGACGTCCTTCAGGACGAAGGACAGCGTCGTCTGCTCCTGCTGGCCGACCTCGGTCTCGGTCAGCTCGCTGAAGTCCCCGTCCCGCGCGCCGGGGCCCACGACCGCCACGCGATAGCGCGTGCGCTTGGCGCCGCTGACGTTCGGGACGTCGATCGGGGCGAGCCGTCGCGGCACGTAGGCGACCTCCTCGCTGCCGCTGAAGCCGCCGGTGCCCTGGGTCGCGTTCAGGATCTGCGACAGCGTCCCAATCCCGCCCTCGAGCCCCTTGACCGCCGGCACCGCGACCCGCGCGATCTCCTTGGGCGACGGGACCTCCTCGTCCCCCTCGACGTAGGACACGCGGTCGACGAAGGCGAAGCCCGGTCGTCGGTAGCGGTTGACCAGCGTGAGGCTGTTGAAGCCCGTGTCCTGCTCGAGGCGGATCCCGCTCTTCTCGTCGGCGGGGTTGACCAGGATGCCGTTGGGCAGCCCCCGCCGCGGGGGGCCTTCGGGGGCGAGCAGCGCCGTCGTCGCTGTCGTGAGCGCGTCGTTCACGGCCGCGTCCGGCGTGGTCAGGCCGCCGGGCTGGGCCGCGAGCGCCGCGCTCAGCGCGTCGGCCACCGGGTCGAGCTCGGGCGCCTCGGCGAGCGCGTCCTGCACCCGCGGGGCGAGGGCCGGCGGCGCCGTGAACGCGCCTGTCGCCGTCCACGCCAGCACCTCCGCGGTCGTCCGCGCGCTGAGCGTCGCGTGCTCCGGCCCGAGCCACCCCATCAGGAGCGGCTCGCCGTCGGCGGACACGGCGATCACGAGCTGTCGCCCGGCGGCGAACCGCCGCACCGTGAAGGCGCCGTCCACGACGGGCGCGGTCCCGAGGGCGCTGACGACCTCGGCGGCGACCACCCCGGCCGGCAGCTCGACGGCGCCGGCCTGCTCGACGACCGTCTGGTCCGGCAGCGGCGAAGACGTGGACGAACCGCCACCACACGCGCACAGGAGCGCGATGGGCAGAGCGGCCCAGCGAACGACGAGGCTCGCGGAACGCGGCACGTGGACCTCCGGCGTGGGGAGCGCCTCGACAGTGACGCCCGCCCTGCCACCGCGCAAGCTCCGGTCCACCGTCGGCGCGAGGCGAGAGCTCGACGTGCGCTCGCCTCGGCGGCGCCCGCGCGAGGGCCGAATCAGTGGGAGTGCGCCGTCCCGGAGCCGTCGTAGATGGCCTTCGGGTTCATCGCCTTGATGGTACTGAATCGAGACCCGGTCGCCGGCTCGGCGCTGTAGCGGTGCCACTCATGGCGGATCCGCCAGGAGCCTCGATCGAACGATTGACTGGGTCTTTGTCCTTCTGTTTCAGGCGTCTCACGGATTACCCTCTCGGTTCACGGGCCGCTCGCGTCTCGACCGGTCAGCCACTCCCGAGGTCCGCAGCATGGTCCGTACGCTTCTCCTGTCCCCGACGCTCGCCGTGATCGTGGCGGCCTGCTCTTCGACCGGTGAGCCGATCACCGTCGACGGGCCGAGCGTCGCGATCGACATCGCCGCCCTCAACCTCGAAGGCGTCGGCGACGTGGTCTGGGATCTCCAGGTCGACAACGGCCTCGACGACGTGGTCTGGCAGCGCCGCGTCACGTCGAGCGGCTACGGCGACGGCGCCGGCTCGGCGAGCTACGTCGGCCCCTGCGACGCCGACCCGGCGGCCGCCCAGAACGAGGTGAAGGTCTGGGTGGTCGGGGTCTACGCCACGGCGGTCACCAGCCCGGGAACGTTCGCCTCCGGGGACCCGACCGGGATCACCACCCAGGAGATCGACTTCCAGAACCCGACCACCCCCGCCACCCCGCTGACCCAGACGGTCACGTGCGCGCAGAACGCCGACACCCCCGTCCAGTTCGACGTCGCGCTGATGCGCCCGGCGCAGCAGGGCTTCTTCGACGTCGCGGTCGACTTCAACGACATCTACTGCTCGGCCAAGCTCGACTGCTGCTACGAGGGCACGACCCCGGGATGCCAGGCCGGCGAGGAGAGCCTGCTCCTCTTCGACGCCAGCGGCGCCCGGGCGCCGACCTACGTGCTCGCCCTGGCCTGCACCGCGGGCCCGTCGAGCGACGTCGAGACCGCGATCTACCTCGACCCGATCGCGCTCGACTGCACGCCGCCCAGCGCCCCGACCTTCGACGCCGACATCGTCCTCGACCCCTCGGGGACCCCGGGGAATCAGTGCGACGCCGGCGCGCTGGCGAGCTGCCCGGTCACGCTCGCCGGCGGTGACGTCGTCGACGACTACCTCTACCAGGTCGCCGTCTATCGCGGCGTCGAGCAGCTCACGACCGGCGGCGACCCGGCGCAGAAGCTCTACTGGAACGTCGCCCTGGGCGTGAAGTCGGCGACCATCGGGGACTGCCGGCTGCGGGTCGCCGCGACGGCCGACGACGCCGCCAGCCCGGACGACGGCGTCGACGACGGGACCATCGCGGCGGGGAGCGTCTACCCCTACGTGCAGTGGGACGTGCCCCTCGACGGCAGCTGCGGCTCCGAGCGGCTGACCTTCGACGACCCCAACGCCACCGTCCGGGCGGATTACACCGGCACCGGCGACGGCGCGCGGACCTTCGGCTACGGCTACGCGCCGCTCTCTCCGAGCCTCGGCCTCGTGCCCCAGCTCCCGGCCGTCATGAGCATCGCCGGGCCCAGCGATCCGCTCGACTACTACGAGATCGGCCAGGACGCGGCGTACAGCTTCCCCGGTGACTTCACGATCGAGCTCTGGTTCCAGAAGACCGCCGCCGGCGCCATCTCCAACGTGACGCTGGCGCACGGCGATCGCTACGACGGCGTCGTCCCCGTCGCGTCGGGCGGGGTGACCGCCGGGCATCGGAGCGAGATGGACCACACCACCACGACGACGGGCTGGCACGCCTACTGGGCGACGTACATCTACGGAGACGGGCGGATCGGCATCGGCCAGGCCGGGGTCAACGAGGTGACCTCGGGAGCCACCGCGGCGCTCGACGGCGCGTGGCACCACGTCGCCTTCTCGCGCGGCGGCGCGACCCTGCGCATCTTCCTCGACGGGGCCCAGGTCTACAGCGGCGGATCGGCCACCTTCAACGCCAACCTCGGCGTCACCATCGGCTGGAACGGCTACCAGACGCCCGCGACCGCGGCGAAGTTCGCCTACCTGCGCATCGACGAGGGCGTCGCCCGCTACTCGGCGGCCTTCGATCCGGGCCCCAACCCCGACGAGCGCGCGACCCCCGTCACGCCGTGACGCCCCGCACGGGGCGTCTCCGGCGCTAGGTCAGGGCGGTCACGGCCGCCTGGATGGCCACCCGTAGCGCGCGGTCAGTCGGCCGAGGTCGCCACCTTGATGGGGTCCTCCTCGGTGGCGTCCGGCTTCACCTGGCCCACCGACGCGTCGACCTGGATGCTGGTCGCCTTCGCCAGCGGCTCGCCGGTCAGCTTCGCGCAGGAGCCGTTGCCGAAGTCCCCGTCGCACGCGATGCCCACGGCGTACTGCCAGAGCCCGACGAGGCGGACGAGGTCGTGGTCGAAGGCGCTGGAGACGCCGTGGTGCTTCACCGAGGCCTGGATGGTCGCGAGGTCCGCGTGCCCGGAGGACGCGATGCCCGCGGCCAGCGCCTTGCCCAGCTTGCCCGCGTCGAGGTTGTACTTCTTCGCCTTGGCCTCGAGGAGCTGTTTGCCCTTGTCACATTGGAATCTGGTGTTCCTCAGCACGTACTCGGCGGCGTTCGTGGCCTCGCCGCCGGTGGAGATGTTGGCGCCGATGAAGTAGCGGGGGTCGCTGCTCAGGTCGACCGACGACAGCTCGCCGCCATACGCTCCGCCGTAGTCCGTGTAGTAGAAGACGTTGGTGTTCGTCGGGTCGTATTTGACGAAGGTGATCGAGTGGCCGGAGACGTACTCGACCTTGTCGGGGTTGTTGGCCGCGAGCGCCTGATAGACCTCGCGCCCGGTGTTCACCGTCTTGACCTTGTCGTCGTCCCACTCGGTGTTCTCGTTCCAGTACTGGACCGGCGCCCCGGGCTTCAGCTTGCCCGCGGCGATCTCGTCCTTGTAGACGAGCTCGGCGCCGCCCATCTCGGCCAGCGCCCCGCCGACGCCCGCGCCCCGCATCGGGCCCGACGAGTTGCCCAGGCGCTTCGTCTGGGTCGAGGCCAGCTGGTAGAGGAAATATGCCTTCGTCGTCGCCTCTTTGACGGGCAGATCCGGGAAGGCCGCCTGGATCGCCTCCGTCTTGGTGACGTCGTCGTTGCGGTTCTTGGTGCCGACGATCTTCTGCGCGAACTCGAGGTAGCCGATCATCCGGTCGAGCCGCGCGATCTCCGCGGCCCGGGAGCCGTCCGTGTCCGGCGTCTCGAGCGCCTCGAGCTGGCCACGGTACTCGCGCATGATCGTCACCATGCGGTTGTGGGTGTCCATGTAGCAGAGGTCTTCGAGCTTGTAGTCGTCGTCGGCGTTCTGCTTGGTGAGGACGTCGGTCGCCGTGTCGCTGTAGCTCGGCTTCTTCGTCTTCGTGTCGTCCTTCGCCGGGCCGCCGTCCGCCGGCTTCAGCTGCACCGGGTCGGGCGACAGGTAGGCCGCCCCCTCGGCGTAGGACATCTGGTTGAGGGCGCGGCGGTGGGGGGAGCCGGACGGCACGTCGCTTCGGGAGCTTCCGCCCGCGGCGTCAGGGGTCTGCGCCTGCGTCGGGAGCAGGTCGGGTGAGACGGTCATGCGTGAGCACCTTTGCTGGATCTTCGTTGGTGACGCCGCAATTGTATCGTCAATCGATTGAATTGTAGAGGCCGGGACGCCCCCACCGGCCCCAGGGCAGGCCGGACGGGGCCGAGCCTATTGAACTACCTTCACGAGCCGAAGATCGTTCCTGCGGCGTCCGCGGGGCCATGGCGGTCATCTCGCGCTGCTCGTCGGACGCTCCCGCGCCTCCACGCGGGCGCCGCCGCGGCGCTCACACGCGACTGTGAGTCTCATGGTCCGGGCGCGCCTCACACCCCCGGCACACAGGGGCTTGCGCGCACCGTGGCCAACTGTGAGTCGCGCGGTCCGGGCTGTTCTGCTACCAATCACGCCCCAGCAAAGCAGACCGAGGAAGAAGCGTGGCACGAAGCATGGGACATCGAGGGTGGGCGATCGGGCTCGCCGTGACGCTGGCCGCGGCCGCGTGCGGCGACGCTGGCGGCAATACGTCCGGAGCCGACACGGCTAGCGCGGACACGATATCGAGCGACACGGCGAGCGCCGACGTCGACGACGCGACCACCGGTGACACTGTCGACGCCGCGGACGACACGGCCCTCCCGGACACCGCCGGCGCCGACACGACCGTCGCCGACGCCGACGACGACACGACGTCCCCGGACACCGCCGAGGGGGACACGGTCGAGATCGACACGACCGAGGCCGACACGACCCCGGCCTGCCCCAGCTCGGCGCTCGCCTGCCACGGCGCCTGCTTCGGCGCGACGACGGCCTACGGGCAGGTCTGCGGCGACAGCTGCTGTCCGGTGGAGCCGCTGGCGCGGAGCTTCGAGGCCCCGGCGGTGCCCGACGGGCAGATGTGGGTGGAGCTGCTGTTCGTCGACGCGCCGACCCGCGTCTCGCTCGACCTGAGCTTCGACGACGGGTCATGTGAGGGCTGGGATGAGCCTCACGCCGCCAACGCGCTCGTCGAGGTCGTCGTCATCGACATGTCCAGCGGCATGCTGGTCCCGTTCTCGCGCTCCCGGCGCGCGACGACGACCTCGCCGGCCTGTCATCGCCTCGACGTGCAGCTCGAGCCCGGGATCTACGGCGTGACCATCACGCCCGAGACCGCCGTCGCCGTCCCCGCCTTCCACGCCGAGCTGACCACGGCCGCCCCGCTCGCGCCGGTCACGGGGACCGTGTCGGCCTCCGCGACCGTGGCGCTCGACGAGGACACGAAGAGCTTCGCTGTGACCGTCGACGCGCTCTCCCGGGTCTACGTGGCGACCCGGAACGATGGACGATGCCGTAGCGGGTCGGTGCGGATCGGCACCGCGTCCTCGCCCAAGCTGGTGACGACGCCCACGGAGACGTGCGCCGACGCCGACGTCCTCCTCGCGCCGGGGACCTACGAGGTGTCGGCCCTGGCGCAGTTCGGGCATCAGAGCGAGGCGCTGGTGCTCATCGACCCCGTCTCGACGACCACCGCCGCGGCGAGCCCGGGCGCGCCGGTCACGGTCGGGCCGATCGCCGCGGGGACGGCCGCGCGGCTCGATCTCGAGCTGATCGCCGGCGCCTACGACTACACCGTCACGGGCGACGGGTGCGGCGCCGCGAACCTGCGGGCGCTGCGGGGCGAGGCCGTCGTGCTCGCCGACGACGCGCCGAACGGCTGCCCGCGAGGGACGCTGTACCTGAGAGAAGACGGCGCGCGCTCGCTGTTGCTCTTCGGCGACTGGCTGGCCGAGACGGCCGCCCTCGAGGTGACCGTCGGCGCTCGCCGCGCCATCGACGACGCGTTCATCGACGCCGACGTCGAGATCACGCTCGGAGGCCTCGACATCACCCACTGGGATACCGACGTGTTCCACCTGCGCGTCGCGAGCGAGCATCTGGTCACCCTCACGACGGACGAGCTGCTGAACGACTGCGAGGGGGCTGGCATAGACACGGACCTCGCGATCCTGACCCTCGAGGGCGTGGAGGTCGCGAGCGACGACGACAGCGGTGAGGGCAACTGCGCCGCCCTCACGAAGGTCTTGCAGGGGGGCGACTACCGGATCGAGGTGGACCGCAAGATCGGCGGCTATCGCCTGACCGTCGACCTGTAGGGCCGGAGGAGCGAGCGATGCGATACGTACTGACGATGTGTTTCGCCCTGGGGGCCCTGGGTTGCGGCGACGACGGCGCCAGCGGAGCGCTGGACACGCTGCTGGAGGACACGACGGCGGACAGCGCCGGCCCCGACACCGACGGGGCCGACACGCTCGACGCGTCCGAGGGGACCGACACCGCGACCGAGGACACGGAGATGGCCGCCGACAGCGCGGCGGACACCGCGGAGCCCGACACCGTCGCGGACAGCGCCGTCGCGGAAGACACGGTCCTGGATACGGTCGACGCCGCCGACAGCGCGGTCGCGGACACGGCCGACACCAGCGTGGCCGACACCGAAGAGCCCGACGCGAGCTGCCTGCCCGGGACCCATCGCTGCGACGACAGCTGCGTCCCCGACGACGCCGTGACCAGCTGCGGTGACCGCTGCGAGCCCTGCGATGAGCCGCTCGACGGCAGCGCCTGGTGCGGTGACGACCTCCGCTGCCACGTCGCCTGCGACGCGGGCCACGTCGGGCCGGACTGCGGGGTGCCCACCCTGACCGAGACCCTGGCGAGCCTGGGCCACGCGGCCCTCTTCCTCGACGCGCGCGTGCTCGCCGACGGTACCCGCGTCATCCTGACGCGTGGCGCCGGGTTGCGTTACCACCTCCACGTCTGGCGCCAGGAGAGCGGCTGGTCGACACGCGATCTGCCCCTCGACGAGCGCCCCCAGGCCGGCGCCATCGCGGCCAACGGCGCGGTGGGCATCGTGGCGTCCTCGTCCTCGGGGAGCACCGCCATCTTCCACCTCTCGGCCGACCTCGACGACAACGCCACCGCCATCGAGGCGCCCGTTCTGGACGGTCGCACCACCAACCTCGCCGACGGCGTGGCGTTCGGCCCCGACGGGACGCTCCACGCGCTGGCCTGGGACCTCAACACGGGGCAATACCTGGTGGCGCGCGCGCCGGGTGGGCCCTGGGGGGACGCCATCGCCCTCCCCGACGTGGGGGTCGGCGACGACATCACGGTCGCCGACGACGGGACGGCCTATGTCCTGGCGGCTCCCGAGGTCCCCACGGCGCAGTCGAACCGCGTGCTGGTGACGCGCGCGCCGGGCGCCGACGCCGTGGTGGAGGAGGCGGTCCCCATCGAGGCGCTTCAGGCCCGCCTGATGGTCGCCGACGGCGTGGTGCACGTCCTGTCGACCCACGCCGTCGCGGACAGCGACGACCAGGTCGTCCGCTACCTGCGCAAAGACGGCGCGGGCTGGTCGAGCCCGGTCGACGTCGCGATGGGGTACAAGCTCTTCGGCTGGCGTGTGGCGCTGGCCCCGGACGGGCTGCCGGTGGCCGTCGCGGCCGGCATGGCCGACGCGGGGGGCCACGGGTGGGTCCGCGTGGCCCAACTGGACGCCGAGGCGACCTGGCAGGTCACGGGCGTCGCGACGCCCGAGACGTACACCGAGGCCGACGCGTGCCGGTCGGCCGAGCTGCTCCTCGGCCCCGACGGCCGCCCGGTCCTGCTGCAGCACCAGCTGTCCACGAACGCGATCCGCGTCTACGAGCCCGCCCCGGCCGACTGACGGCGGCCTCCGGTGACGTGCGAGCGCGACCTCGAGCTCGTGCTGACCCGCTCGGAGTCGCGGGTCCTGAGCCTCCTGAGACGCCTGTGTGCGGACTCCGACGAGGACGCGGGTGCGTCCGAGGAACGCGCTCAGCTCCGGCTCGCCTGCTCGAGGACCGCCACCGCCGCCCTTCGTCGCGGGGACGATCCCGCGCCTCGTGCGGCGCGCGGGGACTCGTGGCATCGAGGGAGTATGGTGACGCGAGAGGGGCTCGATGGCTCGCCGAGCGAGCAGTTGGCACGTTGGCCCAGCTACGGCCCGGGGTGGGACGCGGGGATCGCCGCCGGCATCGACGTGGCGCTGCTCGAGGAGAACCTCAGGCTCACGCCGGCCGAGCGCCTCGCGCAGCTCGACCAGATGACGCGCCTGTGGGAGTCGACCCGGTCAAACGAGGACGCACGAGATGGGGCGGCAGAACACGCCGGCGCTCCTGCGCACCCTCGCTGAGGCAGGCGTGGGCTTCATCGTCGTGGGCGGCGTGGCCGCGATCGCCCACGGCGGCGCGACCTTCACGCGCGCTCATCTCGACGTCCTGGCCCGCTTCGACGTGCAGAACCTGACGCGCTTGCTCGCAGCGCGCCGCACCCTCCGCCCACGCTTCGCGCTCTATCCCGCGCGCCCGGCGCTCTAGCTTCGCGTCCCAGGCCGGAGCGGTGTCGTGGCCGCTGGCGGTGACGAGCGCGTTCGTCGCGGCTGCGCCCCCGCCGACGTCAGCGGCCTCAGAGCGACGCCTGTAGCTGGACGCGCAGCTGTGTCTCGGCGCCAGCACCGGTGAAGCCGTCGCGCCAGTACTGGAAGACGTCCGCCTGGAGCTTCAGGGGGTGGCGGCCCGGGTAGTAGCCGAAGCCCACGCCGAGCTCGTTGTTGTCGCTCAGGCTGGAGGTCTCGGCGGCGCGGATGAAGCCATAGCGGCCCGAGATCTCGAAGGGGGTGTTCGGCAGCAGGTAGCCCGCCTGGAGCATCGCGCCGAGGCCGTCGCGCGGGGCGGTCACGGGGATCGGCGTCCCCGCCTCGTCGAGCGCGCCGCCGGGGTTGCGGGTGCCGCTGCGGAACGCGAACTCGATCTGCGCGCTGAAGCCAGCGACCATGAACATCGCGTCGGCGTAGACGATGTGGTTGTCGACCGTCCCCCCGTCGGCCGGCCGGCGGCTGCGCACCCGCCGAAGCCCGGGCGCGTTGTCCTGATAGACGTAGCCGGCGCCGAGGCTCAGGCGCGGTCGGCGCGAGCGCTCGAAGTCCACCTCGGAGTAGTCGTCGAACTGGCCGAAGGGGAGGTATTCGATACGCGCGAGGTACATCAGGTCGAAGGGATCCGCCTCGGCCGCGGCGTCCCGGCCGAGCAGGCTATAGACGCCGACGTAGTAGCGCAGCCGGTCGAGCCCCAGAAAGTCGCGGGAGCGGAGGTCGAGCCCGACGTCGCGGTCGACGTTGAACTCGCTGTTCACCAGGGAGCGGTCGACCAGCTGGAGGTCGCCCGAGGAGATGACCCGCTGGCGGTTGCCCGGGACCTTGTACTGGCCGATGCGCAGCTGCAGGTCACGCAGCTGACGGAATTCGAAGTAGTAGTCGAGCATGGGCGTGTTCACCGGACCGGACTCGGACACGCTGTCCGTGAGGCCCGAGTCGTTGGGAGACACCGCGATCTCGAACTTGTAGCGGGTGTCCTTGCCGAAGGCGTTGCCGGTGAAGGCGATCCGGGCCCGACGGATGCGGAAGTCGTTGACGAGATCGTGGTCGTCGTAGAGGTCTTCGCCGTAGGTGACGGTGTTGCGGAACTGCACGCGCACGCGGCTGGTCAGGCTGAACTTGCCGTCGACGCTCTTCACCTCGAGGCCCTTGCCGGGCCGGAAGCGGACGCCCGGCGAGTCCACCGGGTGGTTGTCCATCAGCGCCGCCTCGCCCGGCGGCAGCAGGTCGTCCGCCGCCGGCCCGGCCGCCGGCGCGCTCGAGCGTGGCGCCGCCGGGGACGCCTCGGTCCCTGCCGCCCCCCCGGGTTCTCGCTTCGCCGACGTGACGATGCCCTCGGCGCCGTCACCGTCGGCGGCTTCGTCCGTCCCCTTCACCGAGTCCACCGGCGCGGGGGCGGGGGCCTGTGTCGGCATCGGGGACCGCGCGGCGCCAGGGGACACCAGACCCGCGACAAAGAGCGACGTGAGGAGAGCGAGCAGAGTGGCTTTCGGCATGGCGCAGAGACTCCTGGCTGGTTACGTTACCCCACCCGGACGACGCTCCCTCTCATTACACCGCGGGGTCACGCAAGCAAGGCCGCAACCCGGCTGTCGGACATCGTTGTCGTGGCTGTCACTTCAGCCCGAAGCCGCCTCGATCGCAGCCGAGGTCGCTCGCGCCGGTCCCTACGAGGTCGCCGCCCGCCGGTCGAGCCACGCGCGCGCCGGCGCCGTGATGGTCGCGACGGCCACGAGCCAGGCGAGCGCCGCGCCCCACCCGGGGCCGAGCGCCTCGAAGGAGGCGCGCGCGACCAGCGCGTACATGGTCACCGAGAAGGAGCCGAGCATCATCGGCCCGACCGCGCCGGCGGGGACCGCGTGGCCCTGCGCGAGCCATACAGCCGCCATGGCGGTCGTGAAGATGGCCGGGAAGACGGCGGCGACCCCGCCCGCCGTGGGGCCCGCGACGGCCGCGATCCACACGGCGGCGCCGATGGCCAGCGCCGCGAAGAGCCCCCGCAGCGCGAGCGTGACCGGCCCCACGCGCCGGGCGCCGCGCGGGGATGAGGTGCGTCGCGCCGCGCCCGCCACGCCGATGACGAGGTGGACGGCGGCGGCCGCGAGCGCCACGGTGAGCGTCGGGTAGCCCGCCTCGCGGAGCGCGCGCCCGGCGAGCACGACGCCGAGGGCGAGCACGAGCCACGCCGCGAGCGCGAGCGTCGTCATGAGCGCGAGCAGCGGACCCAGCCGGAGCGCCGGCAGCCGCGGTGGCAGCGCGCGCCAGAGCCAGAGAAAGACGGCGTTGACCAGCATCCCGAGGGGGGTCGCGTCCATCGCCGCCATGAAGACCTCGCCGCCGCCGGTCTGGGCCCAGATCCCGAGGGACGCCGGGACGATGGTGGTCGGGAGGGTGCCGAGGAGCCCGCCGAGCCGACCGCCGAGGCGCTCGATGGCGACCGTGACGCCGGTCGCGACCACTCCTGCGAAGATCGCGGCGGGGACGGCGTTCTCGATGACAGGGGCCATGGACGCGCAGCCTGCGCCGACGCCCGGGCCGTGGCAAGCGCGCATCGGCCCAGACCCACGCCGACGAGAAGTCCCCGCGCGCGGACGCCGGCCGCGACGGGGTCAGAGCCCGGTGCCGGCCCCGTGGAGGGCGACGCCGAAGAGGACGAAGGGATGATCCGCGACCGAGAGACGGCCAGGCGCCTCGGCCTCCATGCTCGCGTCGATCAAGGGCGCGCCGCCGACAGCGCGGCGCGGAGCTGCTCCACCTCGCGTCGGAGCGCGTCGACCTCGGCGTGCAGGGCGTCGAGCTCGCGCGCCTGCGACTGGAGCGCCGCGACCGCGAGCGAGGCGTAGCCGTACAGGTCCACGTGCGCGCCGTCCGCCGCCACGCTGGTCTGGGGCGGGCCGTCGTCGATGATGAAGCCGAGGCGCCTCTGCCGTCGCTCGTCCTGCGCGTACCGGTAGGTGGCGAGCCTCACCCCGAGGAGCTCGCGCCGCAGCGCGTCGAGGTCGGAGGGCGCGAGGTAGCGGATGTCGGCCTTGGCGCTCCGGACCGAGATCGGGCACATCCCCTGGGTGCAGCCGCAGTCGTCGCCGTCGGGGCAGCAGCCCATGAAGTCGGCGATGCTCACCTCGAACTGCGTGCCGGGCGGACAGCAGCGCCCCTGGCCGTCGGGACCCGTGGCGCTCGTCGAGCACCGCAGATCCCCGGGGCAGCTCGGCGCCGCGGCGCTACACGCGGGAGCGTCGACGCAGCCCGAGCCCGCGCAGGCGCCGTCGCAGAGGTGGCCGCAGACCCCGCAGTGCTCGGGGTTCAGCGCGGTATCCACGCAGCGCGGGACGTCGCCCTCGAAGCGGCTCTCGCAGCAGGTCTTGCCGGTCGGGCAGCCGCCGCAGGGCGGGCTGGTGTCCTCTGCGCCTCCGGTGTCGGCGGCCGGCCGTGAGCCGTCGTCGCCGAGGCAGCCCGCCGCGGCCACCACGACGCCGGCGACGAGGGCGGCGCGCCAGGCCGCCGGTGAGATGGGTCGGGCCGGGGTCGTCATGGTTCACCTCCCAGTGGCGCCCAGGATCCCACCTCCTACCCGCTGGGACCAGGAACGCGTCGCTGACGCGGATCAGGTTCATGGGCGGCGGGTTGAGCTACTATCCGCTCACTTCTGGCGCGGAGGCGCTGATGCTGGCAGAGCTCCTCGGGAAGGTGTGGCAGTCGGCGCGGGACGGCGGGCGTACGCAGACGCCCCCCATCGGGACCCCCAACGGGATCGCGGTCCTCGAGGAGGTGCCGCTCAACGGGTCGCCGCAGGCGCTCCTCATTCGAGGGCGCGACGTGAGCAAGCCGCTCCTCCTGTTCCTGCACGGGGGCCCGGGGAGCGCCGGGATGTGGTTCGAGCACCACGCCATGCGCGAGCTCGAGGCGAGCTTCGTCTGCGTGAACTGGGACCAGCGCGGCGCGGGCCGCTCACTCCGATCGGCGCCGGCGCCCGAGACGCTGACCATCGCGGAGCTGGTGGCGGACACGATAGCCCTCATCGAGCACCTCCTTGCGCGCTTCGGACACCAGCGCCTCGTGCTGGTGGGGCAGTCGTTCGGGAGCGTGCTGGCCCTGAAGGTGGCGGCCGCGCGACCCGACCTCCTGCACCTCGTCGTGGGGGTCGGGCAGGTCGTGGACATGCAGCGGGGCGAGGAGATCTCCTACCGCTACACCCTCGACGCGGCGCGGCACGCGGGCGACCGCCGGGCCGTGCGCCAGCTGGAGCGGCTCGGGCCGCCGCCGCTCTACGGGCGCGCGTTCTTCACCCAGCGCCGATGGCTCGCCGCGTATCGCGGAGACACCTGGGGACTCGACGTCCTGGGCGTGATCGCGGTGGGGCTCCGCGCGCCGGAGTACTCGCTGATGGACGCGGTGCGCTTCTTTCGCGGCGCGCGGCACGGTCACCGCCTGCTGTGGCGCGAGCTGATGGGGGTGGACCTGGCGACCGAGATCCCCGAGCTCGCCGTGCCGGTCGTCTTCTTCGCCGGCTGCCACGACTTCACCACCCCGTTCGCGCTGGTGGAGGAGTACTACGCGGCGCTGCGCGCGCCGTTGAAGCGCCTCGTGTGGTTCGAGCGGTCGGCCCACATGCCGAACCTCGAGGAGCCCCTCCGATTTCAGCGCGAGCTCGCCGCGCTGGGCGCGGAGCTCTGCCGATAACCCGTCCCCCCGGCTCCTCAGACGTCTCGGCCGACGCTCCGAGGCTGGCGGCGCGACGCTCGCCCGATCACGGGGAGCTCGACCGCAGCCGGGCCGAGCGGGCCAGCGAGCAGCTCCCACGGGCAGCCGCCGCCCTTCGAACGCGACCACTTCTCCCACGGCTTTGCCCAGACGCGCACCGTCGACGACAACGAGCTGGCGGCCGTCGCCTCCGTCTCCGCCGAGGTCCCGCCATCGTCCGGCGGCGCACTCTCGTGTCCTGCCGTTCCATCGCGAGCCGTGGTAGTCCTGGCGCATGGGACTCTTGACCTTCAGCATCAACGTGACCCTGGACGGCTGCCTCGACCACCGGGAGGGCGTCGCCGACGACGAGACCCACGCCTTCTTCACACGCCTCATGGGAGAGAGCGGGGCGATGCTGTGGGGGCGCGTCACTTACGAGATGATGGAGAGCTACTGGCCGGCGGTCGCCCGGGGCGACGTCGAGGCGCCGCCGGCGATGCGTGAGTGGGCGGTCGAGCTGGAGGCCAAGCCGAAGTACGTGGTGTCGTCGACGCGAACGGACTTCCCGTGGACCAACAGCCACGCCATCGCCGGCGACCTGGGCGCGGGCGTGCAGCGGCTCAAGGACCAGACCCCGGCCGGCGTGCTCCTCGGCAGCGGCAGGCTCGCGGTCGAGCTGGACCGGCTGGGTTTGATCGACGCGTACATGTTCCTCATCCACCCCCGGATCGCCGGCCACGGCCCGACCCTGTACCAGGGTGGGCTGCCCAGCACGCGACGGCTCGAGCTGGTCTCGGCGAAGCCGCTCCGGAACGGCGCCATCGCCACGCACTACCGGCGCGCGCGCTGACTCGCCCGTGTGACAGCGGCAGTTACAGGAGCTCGCAGGCGCCGCTCGTGGTGTTGCAGGTGGCTCCGTCGGCGCAGTCGGCGTCGGTCGCGCAGCCGTCGGTGCAGACCTGGCCCACGAAGTCGCAGAGGTCCGCGGAGCACGGCCAGGTCGCCGTCATCAGCGACGTGACCTGCGTCTGGTCGAGCGCGACGTCATAGAGCAGGACCTGGGCGATCTGCCCGGGGAAGTGCCCCGCGAACGACGCGTCCTGGAGCTCGTAGGCGCCCACGACGAAGGGACGCGCGGGCTCCAGCACCAGCAATGGGGTGGTCTCGGGCTCGTCGAGCACCTCGACCCCGTCGATCCAGGCGTGCAGGCGACCGGCGTTGGTGTCCCACGCCGCCGCGTAGTGGTGGAACGCCTCGGTGTCGAAGCCCCCGGGTAGCGTATAGGCGTGGGCGGAGCCGCCGACGTAGACTTGGATCTGCGTCGGCGACAGGTAGATCACCATCGCCTGGCTGAAGTACGTCGAGCTCACGTCGAAGGCGCGCGCGACGATGGCCCGCGGGCTGCTCAGCGTCGAGTCCGCGGCCGCCCACGCCATCACCGTGAACGCCGTGTTGCCGGTGTAATCGGTCGCGTCCGCCGTCGCGTACTGGGTCGAGCCGTCGAAGCTCGCGGCCCGGTCCGGCCCGGTCCCGCCGGTCACGTCGGCGAAGGCCAGGGAGGTCGCGGGCACGTCGGTGAGCGCGTTGGCGGCGATGTCGTCCTGGAGCGAGGTGGACAGCGGCCAATAGCCGATGGCCTGCTCGACGAGCTGGTCCCCGCACGGGACCGGGTCGGATCCGCCGGGCTGGGTGTGACCGGGCCCGACCCACGCGTACGGTGAGGACTGGGTGTAGGTCGTCACGACGCCGCTGCCCGGCCCATCGAGGGGGTGGCGCCCGCAGTCGAGGAGCCCGTCGCCGTCGACGTCGATGTCGACGTCCCAGGTGATGGCCGGGTAGCCCTCGGGCGGCGTCAACCCGCCGACGAAGAGCCCGTCGCTGGCGGTCCCGCGGCTGGTGAGCGTGCACCCGCCGGCCGCCGTGACCGTCGCCGGGTCGAGCCCGAGCGCGACGTTCCAGTAGCGCTTGTTCAGCGGGTCGCCGCCCTGGGTGAGCTGCTCCTCACCGTAGTAGACGGCGTACTGGTAGAGCGCGTCGTCGGTGTTCGGGTCCGGCTCGGACGGCGTGAAGCCGTTGCCGGAGTCCCGGCGGGGGATGACCGTGATGAGCTCGCCGTCGCAGGCGAGCACCACGTCGTCGAGGTAGAGCGTGGTGTCGACGTCGCCCGCGCCCGCCGTACAGGCGAAGCCCATGACCGCCGTGGGGCCGCGGCCGCCGCCCGGCTGCTGGAGCAGCAGGATCGGCTCGTCGACCCCGTCCGAGTCGGCGTCGGGGTAGGTGCAGTCGAGCTTCGCCGAGCAGAAGATGTTGGAGAACTCCACCGCGATGTCGAAGAAGCCCTGGTTCGCCGGCCGCGCGACGGTCAGCGAGAAGTCGACCCGGACGTCGGCGTCCGCGACGCAGTCGACGTCCTTGGAGAGCGCCCCGGGCTCGACGATCTGCAGCGGCGCGCCCGCGCTGACGTCGGTCGGCGCGGCGTCGCCGAAGGCCCCCGGTGAGGCGACCCGGTCCGCGTAGACGCCGACGAGGTCCAGGGTGACCGTGTTCGGCTGGTCCGTCGCCGGGTCCGCGTCGTGGTCGGAGGCGTCGCAGGTGCCGACGTAGCTCAGCGAGCCCGCGCCGTCACCGTAGCCCGTCGAGGTCAGTCGCCGCGTCCAGACGACCTCGTCGTCGGCGTTCGTCACGCTGAGGTCGTATACGGCGTCGGCGACCCCGGTCAGCTCGAGGGGCGCCACGGTCAGGGACACCGTCGGCTCGGGCCGGGGCGTGGGGGACGATTCGGCGCACGCGACCGGGACGGTCAGCGCGGCCGCGAGGATTGCGGCGCAATAGCGGCTGGACACATTAGACTCCGTGGTTTGACCGCGGCGTCTATCAAGAATCTCACGCGATCGCAAATGACCCGCGGCCGATGTAAGACGGCCGTAGGAGGCTCGGGCGAGCGCCCGTGGCGCGGACACTCGCCAGGAACGGGGTGTATTCCGGGTCGTGCTCCGGCCGCGAGCCGACCCTGGGCGGCTGCTCGCGGCGTGGGGGAGCTCAATACACCGGCTGGTCCCACCCGGGGCGGCGGCGGGGCAGGGTGATCCGCACCGTCGTGCCCGCGCCCTCCTCGCTCTCGAGCTCGAGCGCGCCTCCGGCGTGGTGGATGGCGGCGTAGGCCCAGGTCAGGCCGAGGCCGGAGCCGTCGCCCTCGGGCTTGGTCGTGAAGAACGGCTCGACCGCGCGCTCGAGGGTCGCCTCGGACATCCCGCGGCCCTCGTCGTGGACCGTGATGACGACCTCGCGGTCGGCGCCGTCGTCGACCTCGATGTCGATCGCGCCGCCCTCCGGCATCGCCTCCCAGGCGTTCTGCAGCACGGCGACGAGCACCCGGTCGAGGTCCGCCCGGAGGATCGCCGCGCTCCGCTTCGCGCGGATCTCGGCGTCGAGGGTGACCCCGGCGGGGAGCTCCGGGGTCAGGCGCGCCACCACCGCGGCGACGACGTCCGCGACCTCCGCTACGCCGCGCTCGGTGCCGGCCTCGTTGAGCGCCGCCATCCGCTTCACCGTCGCGAGCGCCGCCTCGCCGGCCGCGATGGTGTCGTCGAGCATCGCCCGCGTCTCCTCGGACTCGGCCAGCTCGCGCAGGACGGTGGCGTTCCCGAGCACGACCGTCAGGGCGTTGTTCACCTCGTGGGCGACCCCGTGGGCGAGGCGGCCGACCGCCTCCATCCGCCAGCCGCGCGCCAGCTCCCGCTCGGCCTCCTCGTGAGCGGCGCGCTCGGCCCGCTCGCGCTCGAGCGCGTCGCGGGCGGCGTCCCAGCTCTTGTAGAGCCAGGCTTGCAGGGTCGCGAACAGGATCCCGAGGGTGAGGGAGACGCCGGTGATGACGAAGCCCCCGCTGAGCCACCGTTCCAAGGGCTCGCCATGGTCGTTGGTGACGCCGACGATCACGAGGATGAGCGCCGTGAACGCCGTCGCGCCGAGGGCTCCCGCGCGCCCGAGGAAGATCGCGGCGCCGGCCGGAGCGACGGCGAGCAGCGCCGCCGACTCGAGGTACGGGCCGTGCTGGGCGAGGATGAGCGCCGCGAAGGCCTCGAGCAGGACGACGTGGACGACCTCGCGACCGCGGGTCCCGACGACCCGGTGGGTGAGGAGCACGTTGACCAGCAGGAGGGCCAGGAAGATCGTGTCGAGCACGAACCAGACCGAGGTCCCGCGTCGGCTGAGCTCGAAGGCGACGTGACCGATCATCAGCGGCGTGCCGAGCCACAGCACCAGCCGGTCGATGATGTCGAGCGTCGCTTCGCGGCTGCGGTCGCGCGAGGGCAACGCGTCTTGCGGGGCGGGCGTCGCGCTCCGGCCGGTCGGGCGCGCGACGTCGATGCGGACCGAGCGGCGGGTCGGCGCCGCGGTCTCCTGGGAGGGGGGCCTCACGCGTCTAATGTGTCCCGCGCTGAGCGAACGCACAAGCATTGAGCGGACATGGTGAAGAGCAACCTGCCGCGGACTGTCTAGTGCGTCACCTTGCAACGCAAAATCCCGGGCGCTCGCGCTCACCGTCGTGGTAGCATCACCGAACCGCCCGTCACAGACTGACCAGACCTCGCCGGAGGCTCGATGAGATACCCCCTCTTTGCCGTCGTCGCGACGCTCGCCCTGACGGGCTGCGTCATGGATCCGAACGCTCCTGCCGACGACCCGCCGGACCACGGCGTCGCCATCGAGCTCGCGGCCCTGAACCTGACCGGCGTCGGCGACGTCGTCTGGGACCTCCAGGTCGACAACGGCGGCGGCGACGTCGTGTGGCAGCGCCGCATCAGCTCGTCCGGCTACGGTGATGGGGCCGGCTCGGCGAGCTACCTCGGGCCCTGCGACGCCGAACCGGCGGTGGCCGACAACATCGTCAAGGTCTGGGTGGTCGGCGTCTACGCGAGCGCCGTGAACGACGCCGGCAGCTTCGCGAGCGGCGCCGATACGGGCGCTGGCGCCGTCGACGGTACGCCGGTCGCCTTCCAGAACCCGACGACGACCGCCGCGCCACTTACCCGGGGGGTCACCTGCCAGCCCAACGCCGACGTGTTCGCGCAGTTCGACGTGGCCCTCATGCGCCCGGCCCAGCAGGGCTTCTTCGACGTAGCGGTGAACTTCGACGACATCTTCTGCTCCGCCAAGCTCCACTGCTGCGACGACGCCGACTCCAACGGGGTGTGCGCCAGCGACGGGAGCGAGGACATCGCCCTCCTCTTCGACGCGAGCGGCGCCCGCGCGTCGACCATGGTGCTCGGCTTCGCCTGCACCGCCGGCCCGCGAGACGACGTCGAGACCGAGCTCTACATGGACCCCGTGGAGCTCGCGTGCACGACGAACATCGGGACCTTCCACATCACCGACTTCACCATCGACCCCTCGGGCGCGCCCGGCAACCAGTGCACCGCGGGCGCCGACGGCATGAGCAGCTGCACCGACGTCATCGCCGAGGTCAACGGCGTAGACGCCGATACGTTCCTGTACCAGATCGGCGTGTACCGTGGCGTCGAGCAGCTCACGAGCGGCGGTCAGGGCGCCCGGAAGGCCTACTGGAACCTCGCCCTCGGCGTGAAGCGCCCCGCCATCGCGTCGTGCTGGCTCCAGGCTCAGGCCACCGTCGACGACGCCGCCGACAGCCCGGCCATCGCCGACGGCACGATCGGCGCCGGGGTCGTCTACCCGGTCGTCCACTGGAACGTCGATCTCGCCGCCTGCACCGCCGAGGAGCTCACCTTCGGCGCCGGCGTCAGCGAGGGCGTGTTCACCGCGTACACCGGCACCGCGGGCGACGCCCGGTCCTTCACCTACGGCTTCGGCCCGGGCTTCCCCGCCGGCACCTTCTGCGACCCCATCTGCGACAACGGCGGGACGTGCATCTACGGCGCCTGCGACTGCCCCGAGGGCTACAGCGGCGCCGCCTGCGAGGTCGCGCCCTTCGACGAGCAGACCCTCTTCACCCTCAACACCACCTGGCAGGTCCCGGCCGGGGTCACGGCGATCCGGGTGAAAGCCTGGGGCGCCGGCGGCGGCGGGGGCGGCACGAGTCAGGACTACGGCGGCGGCGGCGGCTTCGCGCAGGCCGACCTCGCGGTCACCCCGGGCGAGACCCTCTACGTGCAGGTCGGGGGCGGCGGCGGCCGCGCCTCCTCGCCCAGCGGCGGCACCAACGGCGGCGGCCAGGGCGGCAACTCCGGGCTCGGCGCGACCGCTGGTGGCGGCGGCTACTCGGGGGTGTTCCGCACGTCCGTCAGCCAGGCCAACGCGCTGGTCGTCGCCGGCGGCGGTGGGGGCGGTGGCCACCGCAGCACGGCCAACGTCTATCAGCACGGCGGCGGCGGCGGCGGCGGCGACGGGACGAACGGCGGGCCGAACAGCGGCGGCGGCGCCGGGACCGAGTCCGCGGGGGGCAGCGGCTACAACGCCGGCGGCCCACTCGCGGGTGGCGCGGGCGCCGGCGGCGACGGCTCCCACTACTCCATCGGCGGCGGCGGCGGCGGCTACTTCGGCGGCGGCTCCGGCAACGGCTTCGGCACCGGCGGGGGGACCGCGGGCGGCGGCGGCTCTGGCTTCGTCAGCGGGACCAACACGATCCAGCTCGCCGGCCAGGGCTACGGCGACGCGTCCCCCGGGACCCCCGCCAACGCCACCGACCCGGACCGCGCGGGCCCGCGCGGCGTCGGTGGTGCCGGCAACACCGACGGCGGCGGGGGCTACGTCGTCATCCGATACTGAGGTCCCGTCTCCGCTCCGCCCGCGCGGTCCCCGGCGTGTCCCGCGGCTCTTCGCGCTCGCCGTGGCCCGGGACTCCTGGCAATGTGCCCGGCATGAGCTCTCGCTGGACGATCTTCATGCTCGGGCTCCTCGTCGCGGTCATGGGCTGCGGGGGCGACGTCTCGGAGGCGACCGACGACCTGGTCGACGTCGTGGACGTTGCGGACGACGCGGACGACGCGGACGTCGCGCCTGCCTCGGACACCGCAGTCGACTCGCTCGCGGGCGACGCCGCTCCGGACACCGGCGCTCCCGTCGACACCGCGGCGGCCGACACCGCGGACACGGCCGTCGAAGACACGGCGGAGGACGCGGACGACGCGGCGGACGTCGAGGTGGCCGCCACGGACGTGCTCGATGTCGCGGACGCGGAGATCGCCGAGGACACCGCGGGTGACACGACGTCGACCTGGAGCCCGCCCGAGCCGGTGGGCTGCCTGACCACGGTGGAGCCCGGCCACCACCTGCTGTCCTGCGAGGGCGGGCTGCTCTACGACGTCGAGATCCCCGAGGCGTGTACCTCGGCGCCGTGCGGCCTCATCGTCGACATCCACGGCTGGACCATGTCCGCCGCCAGCCAGAACGCCAACACGGACATGCGCGCCCGCGGGCGCGAGCGCGGCTACGTCGTCGTCCAGCCGACCGCGTCGCTCTTCCTCGGGACCCCCACCTGGGGGCTCGACGCCGACGCGCCGCGGGTCCACGCCTTCGTCCTCGACACCCTCGAGGCGCTGCGCATCGACCCGAAGCGCGTCCACGTGATGGGCTTCTCCCAAGGGGGCGGCATGACCTGGCGCCTCCTGTGCACCCACCCCGAGGTCTACGCCTCGGCCGCGCCCATCGGCCCCATCACCGGCTGCAGCTTCGAGGGCGACCAGGCCCCCGCCGACGAGGTCGACATCCTCGACGTCCACGGGCGTCACGACGTCGTCGTCAGCTACGACGGTACCGGTCGCCCGCAGGTCGACGCCGCGGTCGCCTACTGGCCCTTCGGCGCCGGCGTGGTCGTCGAGGAGGACGCCGATTACACCGTCACGCGCTGGACGACGCCGTCCGGGACGGTGCTCGAGCACTGGGCCCACGACTACGAGGCCATGAGCCTGGTCCTGCGCGGGCACTGCTTCCCCGGCAGCCCCCAGCAGATCGCCTTTCCCGTGGCCTTCGGGTGCGCCGACAGCGGCACCTTCGAGTACGCCGCCCTCGCGCTCGCCTTCTTCGAGGCCCACCCCAAGGACTGACGGTCGAGTCGGCGGCGCTACGGGTCAGGTCGTCCGGCGGGCGCGGGCGCGCACGACGCTGTCGAAGAGCCGGTCGGCGTCGAAGGGCTTGGTCACCACGGCGTCGACGGCTGCGTCGGACCTGGGGGCGCCGTCGCCGGCCATCAGGACGACCGGGAGGTCCGGTCGCAGGCTCCTGGCGCGCACCGCGAGCTCGGCCCCGCTCATCTGGGGCATCACGTCGTCGGTCACCAGGACGTCGAGGCGCTCGCCGAGCTGGGCGACCGCCTCGAGCCCATCCTCGCCGTGGGAGACCGCGTGGACCTCGAAGCCCCGCTGCTCGAGCATCCGCGCGGCGGTCGTGCGGACCAGCTCGTGATCGTCACAGACCACGGCCGTCGGCCTCGCCAGGGGCTCCTCGTCGACCTCGAGGGGGCCGCCCGACGCCGCCCGCGCAGGGAAGTACAGGGTGATCTGGGTGCCGACCCCCATCTCGGTGTCGACGGTGACGAAGCCTCCGGCGTCACCCACGGTCGACGCGACGGTGTAGAGCCCGAGCCCGGTGCCCTCCCCCTCGGGCTTCGTCGAGAAGAAGGGCTCGAAGGCCTGGCTGCGGGTCTCGCGGTCCATCCCCGTGCCGTCGTCGGTCACCCGGACCCACGCGAAGACCCCGGGGGGCACGTCGTGCCGCGCGGCCTCCTCGGCGCGGACGGGCCGGCGACCGGTGGTGATGGTGATGACGCCGCCCTCCGGGGTCGCGTCGCGCGCGTTGACGACCAGGTTCACGACGGCGTGCTCGAACAGGGCCGGATCGAGCTCGACCCAGCCCGCGGGCTCCTCGTCGTCGAGCTCGAGGTCGGTCCCGCGGGGCAGGAGCCGCGTCAGCATCCCGTAGAGCGACTCGAGCGCGGCGTCGGCCTCGAAGAGGCTGGGCTTACCGGGCTCGGAGCGCGCGAAGACGACGAGGCGGCGGGTCAGCGACGACGTCCGCTGGACCGACTCGATGATGTCGCGGCCGGCGCTCGCCGCCTCGCCCTCGGTGGTGTGCACGATGTACTCGGCGCAGGCGCCGATGGCGGAGAGCTGGTTGTTCACGTCGTGAGCCACGCCGCTCGCCAGGCGGCCGATGGACTCCAGGTGGTCGCGCTGGCTGGCGCGGCGGCTCAGCTCGATGCGCTCCTCCTCGAGGCGGCGCTCGCGGGTGAGGTCGACGACGGTCAGGAGGAACTGGACCCCGTCCTGATCGACGAGGGGGATGGCGACGGCCCGGACGCGCCGCGTGTCGCCGGAGGCGCGGCGCAGGTCGAGCTCGACCGGGGGGACCTCGCCGCCGGTGCCGACCTCGGCCAGCGTCTCCGCGAGCTGCTCGGCCGCGGGCTCGGTGAGGTAGTCGGCGAGCCGCGCGCCGAGCAGCGCCGTGCGGCTGATCCCGAGGAGCGCCGCCGCCGCGTAGTTCCCCTCGCGCACGCCGCCGTCGCCGCCGAGCACCAGGACCGCCTCGCGGGTCCCCTCGAAGAGCGCGCGGTAGCGCTGCTGCTCGGCCCGCGCCTCGGCCTCCGCGCGGCGCCGCTCGGCGTTCTCGCGCTCGAGGGCGACGCGGTGCGCGTGCAGGTAGCGGAGCCGGCGCCGCATCGCGAGGTAGAAGACGGCCAACCCCAAGAGGACGAGCAGCGGGCGGAACCAGGCCCGCTCGGTCAACGACGGCTCGAAGCTCAAGGCGATCGCGGCCGGGGCGCTCAGGGCGCCGCACGACGTGCGCGCCCGGACCTCGAAGGTGAAGTCCCCCGGGGGCAGGTTCGACCAACTCGCGACGCGGTCCGCCTGAAGCGGCGACCAGCCGTCCGAGTAGCCCACCAGGCGATACTGATAGCGGAGCTGGTGTGCCCGGACGAAGCTCGGCGCGGTGAAGCGGACGGAGAGGTCGCGGCGGCCCGGGGGCAGCTCGAGGGACGCCGCGGCCCTCCCGCGCTCGGCCGTCAGGGCGTGCGTGGCGCCGTCGACGGTCACGCTGCGGATCGTCACGGTCGTCGTGTGCTCGTGGGCGCGCGCGGCGCCCCCGTGGATCATGGCCAGCCCCTCGATGGTCGGCATCCAGACGGTGCCGTCGGTGGCGACCCAGCCGGCCGCCTGGGTGCCGCCGTTGCCCTCGATGCCGAAGAGCGACACCTCGAGGGGAGCGCTCTCGTCTCCCGCCGCCGCCCGGCGGAGCGCCGCCAGGGGGACCCGGGACACCCCGGCGTTTCCGTTCAGCCAGACGACGTCCTTCGCGTCGCGGAGGATCCGCGAGACCGTCGGATCGAGGAGCCCGTGAACCCGCGACGCCCGCGGATCGGAGCGGCGCAGCCACGCCAAACCGCCGCCGTAGGTGCCCACGAGAGCGCTGCCGTCGTCGTCCACGAGGATGTCCCGGACGACCCCGCCGGGGAGGCCGTCCTCGGCGCCGAAGCGGCGTGTGGTGCCGTCGGCCGCGACGTGCAGGACGCCGTCCGCGAGCCCCGCCCAGACGCCGCCTCGCCGGTCCGCGGTGAGGCAGTGGACGTGCTCGTCGCTGAACGCGCGGACAGCCGCGGGGGTGACGTCGGCGCCGTCCCCGTCGAGGCGCAGCAGCCCGCGATAGGTGCCGATCCAGAGGCCGCCCGCGTCGCGGTGTATCGCCGTCACGTGGTCGTGGGTCGGGGCGACGTCCGCGACGTGCGCCAGCCGACCATCGACGTGGTGGAGGATGGTCGTGCCGGCTCCGAGCCAGGCCGCCCCGTCGGGGGCGACGGCGAGGGCGGTGACGAGGTCCGGGGCCAGCGGGTCGGTCAGGCGCTCGAAGCGGTCCCCGTCACCGACGTAGACGCCGCGGTAGGGCAGGCTGACCCACAGGCGACCGGCGCCGTCCTGGGCCACCAGGTTGGCGGGGCCTGCCGGCAGCCCGTGCTCGACGCCGCGGAGCGTGACGTCGAGATCTCGGAGGCGGACGAGACCGGCGCCGTCGGTGCCGATCCACAGCGAGCCCTCGCGGTCGAGGAGGAGCGCTCGGATGGTGGAGTCGTGGCGGGCGCCGAAGGTGTCGGTCTCGACGGAGACCGCCAGGTCGGGGGCGTCGAGGTCGAGCAGCCACAGCGCTCGACCAGCGCCGTACCACAGGCGGCGGCGCTCGTGGTCGATGACGAGGGAGGCGTAGTAGGGCGCGTCGCTCGCGGTCGCCGGGACGACCAGGGTCGCGCTCGCCGGATCGCCGTCGGCGGCATGCCAGAGGCCTCCGGTGGCCGCGATCCACAGCCCGTCCTCCTCGGTGTCGAGGAACGCGCCGCGGATGACCTCGGTGGTGGTCTCGAGCGCACGGACCGGCTCGACCCCCTTGCAGCCGCCCGAGACGCAGCGGATCGCGTGATCCCAGGTGGCCCAGAGGCGGCCGGACGGGCCGCGGTGGAGCGCCGAGACGTGGCGAGCGCGGACGACGCTGGTGACCCGCCCGCCGGCGAGGCCGTGTCGGAGCGCGTGGTCGATGTGATAGACGGCCAGCTCGGTCCCGACCCAGAGCCCGCCGTCGTCCGCCTCTTCGAAGTAGTAGACGGTGGCGGTGTCGAGCTCACGAGACAGACGGAGCGCCTCCAGGTGCGTACCGACGGCCCGGGCGACCCCCGCGCCGTCGGTGCCCAGCCACGTCACGCCATCCGGGTCCTGGTAGATGGCGGTGAAGCGGTTCGTTCGGAGCGCCGGGGCCGACCGCAGGTCCCAGGTGTCGAAGCTCACGCCGTCGAAGCGCCCGACGCCGCCGAAGGTCGCGAGCCACAGGAAACCGTCGGCGTCCTGCGCGAGCCCCGTGACCGACGCCTGGGGCAGCCCGTCGCGGACGTCCCAGCCGCGGACGTCGAAGCGCGCGCGCAGCTCGAGAGGGGCGGCGGCGGCCGGGCTGGTCAGCAGCGCGGCGGCGAGCCCAGCGACGAGGGCCCCGCGGATCGCGGCCCGGCGGCACACGTGGCCGCGAGGGCGGAGGGCGGAGGGCGGGGCGGCCTTGCGCAATGCACAACCAGCGGCGCGTCGTGCGCGGAGAAGCCGCGCAACAGCACACCTGGGGGACGGAGGGCGTCGCGTCAACGAACGCGGCGGGGACAGCTTCGGTCGTAGTTGGAGGTCGGTCAATTCGCCGGTCGAGTTGAGCGATATCTGCGATGTGGAGCCGGCCCTGGTCCCGCGCCCAGCGCTCGGTGGCATCGGCGCGGCGACATCGTTCTCGTCTGGGTGATCGGCCGATCCGCGGTGGCGCCCTGGAATCACCGGTCTGAGGCGAGTACACTCCGCGCGCCTCACATGCAGGAGCTCCAGCCCATGCTCTCGTCCACGTCGCGCGCGCTCGCCGCGCGTTGGTTCGCCGTCACCCTGCTCGCCGCCTCGCCCTGGCTCGCCGCCTGCGGCGACAGCGGCTCCAAGACCGGCGCCACCGACACGCTCACCTCGGACACCTCGGACACCTCGAGCGGCGAGGACACGACGACCGGTCAGGACACCTCGGGGGACGTCATCCCCGGCGCGCCGACCGTCACCACCGGGACCCTCGCCGAGACGACCCTGTGCCCCGGCGGCGCCGTCAGCGTCCCGTTCACCTTCAGCGGCACCGCCGGCGTGACCTACTACGTCAACGCCGAGCTGTCCGACGCCTCCGGGAGCTTCGAGGACGCCGAGCGGATCGGCCAGTCGACGGGCAGCTCGGGCGCGGTGGACGCGACGATCCCCGAGGACATCTCGGCCGGCACGGGCTACCGGATCCGCGTCACCGTCCCCGAGTACGAGGTCGTCGCCGCCGACAGCGGCCAGGACCTCGAGGTCCTCGTCGGGCCCCAGATCGAGATCACCGTCTCGCCGCAGATCGCGCTGGCCGGGGACAACGTGCGCTTCGTCGACGCGTCCTCCAACGTCGCCTCACGCACCTGGACCTTCCCCGCGGACGCGAGCGTCCAGACCTCGGCCGAGGGCGTCGTCGACGTGACGTTCTCCGAGACCGGCCCCAAGGAGGTCACCCTCGCGGTCGAGGCGTCGACCGGCTGCGCCGCCTCGCAGACCGTCACCAACCGCTTCGACTCGGTCGAGATCGTCAGCTGCGAGCCGTCGGTCCCGGCCGACGCCGAGGTCATCGAGACCGTCGAGGACGAGCGCCGCGTCGGCGGCGGCTACACCGCCTGGATGTGCGGCGGCGGCGGGGCCGCGGGCTTCGGCGGCGCGCCGACCATCTTCGTCGAGCCCGGCGCGACCTTCGAGTACGAGGGCGGCGGCGGCTACCTCTTCTACGTGCGCGCCGGCGGGAGGTTCATCGGCGGCTCGGGTGGGACGGCCTACATCGTGTCCGAGCCCGGCGCCTTCATCGGGGAGCACTCGAGCGAGGTGCGCCTCGACTGCGACGCGCTCACCTTCGACTACACCGACGCGCCGACCGGCGGGTGCGTCCCGGCCGGGGTCGACCCGGCCTCGGTCGAGGCCGTGCCCGGCGCGGTCCCCAGCGCCCCGGTCTGCCCCGGCGCCGACCTCGACGTGCCGTTCACGCTGACCGGCACGGTCGGCGCGTCGAACCAGATCATCGCCCAGCTCTCGGACGAGGACGGCGACTTCACCAACGCGGTCAACCTCGACGCGGTCTCGGCGACGGCCTCAGGCTCGGCCAGCTTCACGCTCCCGCGCGAGCTGCCGGCCGGCGACGGCTACCGGGTGCGCCTCTTGACCTCCCACCCCCCGACCATCGGCTCGGCCAGCGGGGCGTTCTCGGTCCCCGAGGCGCCGGTCGCGCGCATCGGGATCGACGTGAAGAAGGCGCTCGTCGACACCGACGTGACCTTCACCAACGACTCCGACGACGGCTTCACCAGCAGCGCCTGGGACTTCGGCGAGGGCGCGAGCCCAGGGACGGCGACCACCACCGACGGGACGACGCAGTACACGACCCCGGGCTGGAAGACGGTCTCGCTGACCATCACCGGGCCGAACGGCTGCATGTCCACCGCGACCGTCGAGCGCGACGAGGACGTCTACGACAGCGGCTTCGAGGCGCTGAGCTGCGAGGTCACCGTCCCGTCGGACGCCGAGGTCTACGGGCCCGGGACCGCGGACCTCACCGGTGGCGACGGGACGGTCTGGGTCTGCGGCGGCGCCCAGGTGGGGCTCTTCGGCGGCGCTCGGACCGCCGTCGTGGAGGAGCTGGGGCTGCTCGACTTCGGCGGCGGCGGCCAGCAGCGCTTCTACGTGCGCTCCGGCGGGCGCTTCCTCGCCTCGCCCGGCGGGCTCAATACGCTCCTGTACGAGACCGGGGCCGAGGTGGTCGACGCCGACTACATGACCTATGCCTTCGAGTGCCCGACGCTGACGGTGAACCTCGCCGACGCGCCCGACCCGGGCTGCGAGCCGTACACCCCGCCGGAGCCGTCGCTGACCATCGGCGAGCCCGAGGAGACGACGGTCTGCCACGGCGACGGGCTCAGCGTGCCGTTCACGACGACCGGCATCTTCCCGCTCTCCAACCGCTTCGTGCTCCAGCTCTCCGACGCCTCGGGGTCTTTCGACGCGCCCATCGAGATCGGCTCGACCGACTCGGCGGTCGACGGCGCGGTCTACGGGCGCATCGATCCCGATGACGCCGCCGCCGGCACGGGCTACCGCGTGCGCGTCGTGTCCGAGGATCCGGAGCTCGTCAGCGAGCCGGCGGACGCCGTCATCACCGTCGGCGCCACCCCGGACGTCCAGCTCGGCGACGTCTGGTTCGCCGAGAAGGGGGCGACCTTCACGATCCCGAACGACACCGTCGGCGGGGCGACCTGGCGCTGGACGGTGGACGACGCGCTCTACTCCGAGGAGGAGGAGCCGAGCTTCATGTTCGACGACCACGGCTCGCACGACATCGAGCTCGAGGCGTTCTCCGCCGACGGCTGCGTCGACGACGACTCCCGCATCGTCAAGGTCTACAGCTGTAACCCCCCGATCCCGGCGACGGCGACGGTGGTCACGGGCTCGGTCGAGCAGTTCGGCGGCCTGAAGCGCTACTGGGTGTGCGACGGCGGCGTCGTGGACGCCGGCGCCGGCGACCACCAGAACTACGTCGAGGCCGGCGGTCAGGTCGACAACGACAGCGGCGGCGTCTACCTGTCCTACGTCAAGTCCGGCGGCCACTACAGCACGGCCAGCAGCGGCATCCGCGGCGTGGTCTACGAGACCGGCGCAGACGTCACGCTCCCCAGCGACCCGCCCGCGCTCCACATGTACATCGAGTGCCCGACCCTGACCTTCGACACGTCCGTGGCGCCCAACCCGGGCTGCGGCGAGTGATCCCGGACAGACCCGAGTAGGGGCGGCCGGGAGCGACCTCGCCTTCCATCATGAAGGCCGGGGTCGACCGAGCGATCCAGGCGACTACCGCCCGCCCGGTCGTGCCGCCCCGCGGCTCCCCCCGGGCCCCTTCATCGCGCAGCGGCGCGTCCTGGGCGCGACCCACGCGGCCGCCACGGACGTCACGCTGTCGGCTCAGGGGTCGGCGACGAGCACGCCGTCGTCGCCGATGAAGTCGGGTACGCCGTCTCCGTCGAGGTCGGCGACCCGCAGGTTCAAGAGCGTCGGGAAGACCTGGCCGTCGAAGTCGAGCGCGACGTCGACCGTCTCGGCCGCGTCGAAGCCCTGCGGTCCGAAGCGGTGGACGCGGAGCGCGGCGCCGTCGGCGTCGATCGCCAGCAGGTCGATGAAGCCGTCGGCGTCGTGATCGAAGAGGCTCAGGCGCGGCGGCCCGGACCACCGGGAGACGGTGATCCCCTCGAGCGGGAACCCGGTGAAGTCGCCGGCGCCGTCGTTGACGAGGAACGCGACGCCGACGCCTTCCCGGCCGAGGGCGACGTCGAGCGCGCCGTCGCCGTCGAGGTCGGCGATCGCGAGCGCCTCGATCGGCTGCGCGACGCCGAGCGCGGGAGTGAGCACGACGCCCGGGGTCGCGAAGCCCCCGTCCCCGTCCCCCGCGTGGATCGTCAACCCGCCGTGTTGGAGGTTCGAGTCGATCCTGGCGCCCGTCGACAGGACCAGGTCGGCGTCGCCGTCGCCGGTGACGTCTCCGACGTCGAACCCGACGACGACGTGTCCCGGATCGGGCGCCGGGAACGTCGCGTTCGGCGACCCCGCGACGCCGAACCCACCCGCGCCGTCCGCGAGGAAGACGCCGACGCGGTCGCAGTCGTCGGGGTGGCCCCCCGCCGGCAGGTCCGGGCCGCGCTCGCAGGTGACGAGGTCGAGCCGCGCGTCGCCGTCGACGTCGCGGGCGATGGCGCGCCGTGTCTCGACTCCCGCGCGCACTCCGAAGGTGACGGCGTCGCCGAAGAACGGCGCGGCGGTGGCGCCGAGGCTCGGGTAGACGACGACCGCCCCGGTGGCCGTGACGCCGATCACGTCCTCGTCGCCGTCGCCGTCGAGGTCCACGACCGCGGTCGGAGCGGCGTCCAGCTCCCCGATCTCCCCGGGTCCGGGGTTGAAGCCGCCCGCGCCGTCGCCAAAGAAGAGTCGCGGCGCGTAGCCGGCGCTGAAGGCGTCCAGGTCGCCGTCGCCGTCCACGTCGAGGTACACCGCGCGGTGCCACTCGAGCCCCTGCGCTGCACCGGTCCCGGCGCGCAAGCAGAGGACGTCCGGGTGCGGCGCCCCGTCGCCACAGGGGAAGTGGTCGACCGCGTTGGCGACGCCGTCGTTGTTCGAGTCGAGGACGGCGTCGACGTCGGGGACGACGGGATCGGCGACGCCGAGGAGACGCAGGCGCGCCTCGAGCGCCGCGACGACCGCGCGCGCGTCGACGGTCGCCTCGGCCTGCTGGATCAGGTCCGCGAGGGCCGCGTCGCCGAGCTGCCCGTCGTCGGCGAGGTCGAGGGCGACGGTGTTCACGACCTCCTGGAGCGGGGCGTCGACGGGGCCGCCCTCGGCGCGGATCGCCGCGGCCTGGGCGATGACGGCGCTGACGGTGAGGAGGTAGGCGTTGGCGGCGCTCGCCGGATCTCCCAGGATGTTCATGGCGGTGCCGCTCACCGCCGGGTCGAACCCGCTGGGGCCGACCGCCAGGGCGGCGCGCAGCTCGCGCTCGGCCTGTGCGATGGCGTCGACGAAGTCGTCGCCGGTGCGGTGCGCGGGGTCGAGGGCGGCGGGATCGGTCAGCAGGCGCTGGACTCGATTGTAGGTCAGGTGGGTGACGAGGTTGACGTAGATCTCTTGCGTCCCGCTGGCGTCGACTCGGGCGAAGGCGCGCAGGGCGATCGGAGCGGCGGACAGCGCGCCGGTGACCTCGTTGTAGTAGAAGCCGCTCCCCTGGACGGCGGCGAACATGCCGTCGCCCGGGCCCAGCAGGGTGAGGTCGAACTCGCCGCGGTCGTTCACGGTGGTCGTGTTGAAGACCTGCCCGGTCGGGGCGAAGGAGGTGGGGTCGAGCGCCGACACCGACACCGTCGAGCCGAGCACGAACGGGCCCTTCTGGAAGGCTCCCGCGACGTGGAGCGTGGTCGTGCTGCTGCCGCCGCCGCCACCACAGGCGACTGAGGTCGCGACCCACAGGCCGACGACGAGGCGAAGGCACGAGGGGACAGGGCTGAGCGTGCAGGCGCGCATGGCAGCTCCCGGTGACGGACGTCTCATGGTGCGTCTCAGCGAAGTGCCACGGCGTCCGCCCGCGCGCTATCCCCCGAACGGGGGACATCATCGACGGCGCGCCGAGGCCGCGGGAGCGTCGCTGTCCGGACATACTCCGCGGCGTCCCGAAGACCTCGTACAGCCCGAAGTCATTGCGGCGCGCCGAGATCGCGACGGCGAGGCGACGGTCCGGTCGTGACTGCACGGGAGCGTTCGTGGCCCGAGTGATATCGTTTGGGTTTTGCTGCAATGCAAAATCATGATTGCCCGGGGCGCCGCGCGGCGTATGCTGGCGAGGATCCGCGACCCTGGGCCGCGGGTCAGCCTGGCCCCGAGAGGTCGCGCTCGCGGGTGAGCGCACCGACGCGGGCCGCGCCGAGGGGTGGAGATGGCGGCGAGCCGACGTGCGTGGCGGTGGCTGTGGCTGGGGCTGCTCGGGGCGTGCGGGGCGGCGAGCCCCCCGAACGACGAGGGCCCGCGGGTCGCGGTGGACGTGGCGGCCTTGAACCTCCAGGGCGTCGGCGACGTGGTCTGGGACGTGCAGGTCGTCAACGGCCGAGCGCCCACGCCGGAGGTCGTCTGGCAGCGCCGCCTGTCGTCGAGCGGCTACGGCGACGGCGCGGGATCGGCGAGCTACGTAGGGCCCTGCGACGCGGACCCCGCGGTCAGCACCAACGAGGTCCGGGTGTGGGTGGTCGGCGTGTACTCGGCCCCCGTCTCGTCGCTCGGGAGCTTCGCCGCGGGCGCGCCGGGTGGCGTCGCCGGATCGGCGCTCGGCTTCGAGAACCCCACCGAGGCGGCGCCGCTGACCCGATCGGTCACGTGTCGGGCCAACGCCGACGTCGCCGCCCACTTCGACGTCGCCCTGATGCGGCCGGCGCAGCAGGGGTTCTTCGACATCGCCGTCAACTTCAACAACGTCTTCTGCTCGGCCAAGTTCGACTGCTGCAGCGAGGAGGCGGGCGGGACCTGCGGCGACGACATCGCGCTGCTGTTCGACGCCGGCGGCGCGCGCGCCTCCACGATGGTCCTGGGCTTCGCCTGCACCGCGGGACCGCGAGCCGAGGTCGACACCGAGCTCTATCTCGACCCGATCCAGCTCGACTGCACCGCCCCCCACGACTTCGCGACCGCGTTCGCCGCCGATCTCGTCATCGACCCGTCGGGCCCCGCCGGAAACCAGTGCACCGCCGGCGAGGTGGGCGGGGGCGCCTGCGCGCCTCGGGTGACCTCGCCGACCGGCGCGGACGCCGACGACTTCCTCTTTCAGGTGGCGCTGTTCCGGGGCGTCGAGGACCTGACGAGCGGCGGCGTGACCGCCCGCAAGGTCTACTGGAACGTCGCGCTGGGCGTGAACCGCGTCGGTGCGGGCAGCGTCGGCATCGAGGACTGCCTGCTCCGGACCCGCGGCACCGCCGATGACGCCAACGGCAGCGGCTACGTCGACAACGGCCTCATCGACGCCGGGACGGTCTACCCCTACGTCCAGTGGGAGGTCGACCTCGCCAGCTGCGCGGCCGAGCCGCTGACCTTCGGGAGCGCCGGCGGTATGGTCCGGACCGAGTACACCCACACCACCGATGGCGCGACGTCCTTCGCCTACGGCTACGGGGCGAGCTTCGGCCCCGGCTCGTTCTGCGCGGAGCCGTGCGTCAACGGGACCTGCGTCGGCGGCGCCTGCGTGTGCGCGACGGGCTGGGAGGGGACGACCTGCGAGACCGACACGGACGACTGCGTGGGCGGCGCGTGCGGCGCCCCTGCGGCGGGCGCGTGCGTGGACGGGCTCGGGGCCTTCAGCTGCGACTGCGCCGACGGCTACTACGGGAGCGGGACCCAGGCGTGTACCGCCTGCCCGGTGATGGCCCACTGCGCCTCGGGGCTCACCTGCACCGGCCCCGACCCGGCCGACGCGAGCTGTGACACCTGTGACAGCGGCTACGTCGAGCCGAGCTGCGGCAACATCGACGAGTGCGACGAGGACCCGGGCCTGTGTGGCGAGGACCTGGGCCGCGGCACCTGCGTCGACAGCGACGGCAGCTTCTCGTGCAGCTGCGCGTCGGGCTACTACGGGACGGGGACCCAGGCATGCACGGCCTGCATGCCGGTGGCGAACTGTACGGCGGTGACCTGCAGCGGGCCCGGGGCCTCGAGCTGCACGGCCTGCGCGGCGGGCTTCACCCTCAGCGGCGGGGCCTGCGTCGCCGCGCTGTCCTGGTACCGGATGCCCAACACCCTCGGCGGGACGCTGTCGAGCGGCCCGCTCGGGCCCAACACCGTGTGGAGCAGCGAGGCGAACGCGCAGCGCAACTACGAGACGGTGGTCCTGGCGTGCGACCTGACCGGGAGCTTCGACGTGACCGCGTCCTTCGGGCACGACTACCCGGCGGTCGGCGTGGTCCACGGTCCGAGCGTGAGCTACGTCGACGTCACCGGCTACAGCGTCGACCAATACGGGCCGTACTTCGGGGGCATCTCGACGTCGGGGTTTCCGCCGGGCTACTCGGGCGCCTACGTCGGCCAGTACCTCAACCAGGTGAACTGGGGCAGCAACCCGGCGACCTACTGGTACCGCTGGACGCGCTCCGGCAACACGCTCTACGTCCGCTACAGCACCGTCGGCGCGAGCGGCCCCTGGACCGCGCTGGCCGGCACACCCACGACGGTCGCGACGGGGGACCTGGTCGTCATCGGCGTCGGTGAGGCGTCCCTCTACGAGACCGCGCCGCTGAGGCTCCTATCCTTCACCGGGACCTGTCAGCCGTAGCGCGCCGTTCCGCTCAGCGCTCCGCGAGCGGGAGCCGGGAGCTCCGTCGTCCCAGGGCAGACCCTCCTGGCCGGCCTCGCCGCCAACTTTCCGGTCGCTTTCCGGTCAGCCGGCGCGCCAGCGTCTTAGGCTGAAGGGCCTGCGTGGGTCGCGGCCCGTGTGGGTTTCCCTCAATCGAGCGCGGCGTCGAGGCGCCGTACGGACGCCGAGCGTGCGTCGGGGCGAGCCACCGCCCGGGCGCGGCGGGATCGGCCCCGGAGGAGCGAGTCCGATGAAGGTGCAGCTGACCCTGGCCCTCGTTGCGTCGTTGGGGGTCGCGGCCCCGGCGTCCGCCACCCTCCCCGCGTTCAGCCCCCGCGCCGACGTCGTGGAGTACCACGCCGACGGCGGCTGGCTGGTCGTCCTCGGCGACAACCTCCACAAGGTGCGCGCGGCGCTCTTCGGGGACGCCGTGGTCGACATCGTCGAGCAGTACCCCGAGAGCCTCGTCGGGGTCGTCCCGAGCGACCTCGGCCCCGGGACGTACCGCCTGACGCTGTACCGCAACGTCGCCATGCACGACACGCTGGGGGTGACCGTGGGCGGCGCGGGTCTGCAGGGCGAGCCGGGTCCCGAGGGCCCGGCAGGGGCGGCGGGCCCGGCGGGGCCGCAGGGTGAGGTCGGCCCGATGGGTCCGATGGGTCCGCAGGGCGAGGTCGGGCCGATGGGTCCGGTCGGTCCTCAGGGTTTGCAGGGCGAGCTCGGCCCGATGGGGCCGGCTGGGCCTCAGGGTGAGGTCGGTCCGCAGGGTGAGCTCGGCCCGATGGGTCCGGTCGGTCCTCAGGGTTTGCAGGGCGAGCTCGGCCCGATGGGGCCGGCTGGGCCTCAGGGTGAGGTCGGTCCGCAGGGTGAGCTCGGCCCGATGGGTCCGGTCGGTCCTCAGGGTTTGCAGGGCGAGCTCGGCCCGATGGGGCCGGCTGGGCCTCAGGGTGAGGTCGGTCCGCAGGGTGAGCTCGGCCCGATGGGTCCGGTCGGTCCTCAGGGTTTGCAGGGCGAGCTCGGCCCGATGGGGCCGGCTGGGCCTCAGGGTCTGCAGGGCGAGCTCGGCCCGATGGGCCCGGCTGGTCCTCAGGGTCCGCAGGGCGAGGTCGGCCCGATGGGTCCGGCTGGTCCTCAGGGTCCGCAGGGCGAGGTCGGCCCGATGGGTCCGATGGGTCCGGCCGGCGCGCAGGGTCCGCAGGGCGAGGTTGGCCCGATGGGTCCGGCAGGCCCGGCCGGCGCGCAGGGCCCGCAAGGCGAGGTCGGTCCGATGGGTCCCCAGGGTGAGGTCGGCGCCGTCGGTCCGATGGGTCCCCAGGGTGAGGTCGGCCCGATGGGCCCGGCCGGCGCGCAGGGGCCGCAGGGCGAGGTCGGGCCCGAGGGCCCGCAGGGCGTGTGCGACGATGAGCAGGTGATGGTGCTGCTGGCTCGGGTCGAGGCGCTCGAGGCGCAGCTCGACGAGAGCTGGTGCACGACCCACTGCGCTTCAGGCTCCGTCGAGCCCTGTCGCCTGACGGTCTGCGACCCGCAGACCGCGTCTTGCACGGTCGGGGCCCTCGGCCCGGATGGGGCCGCATGCGAGGGAGGGCACTGTGAGGGCGGGGTCTGCGTTCAGCACTGCGGCGAGCTGGGTGCAGCCTGCCCCCATGGCTTCGTGTGCTCGCCGGAGGGGACCTGCGCCAACTACGACTCCGAGGAGGTCTTCGTCCCCGCCGGGTCCTTCGTCATGGGCTGCAACCTGGCGCTCCCGTATGACTGCGCCGACGATGCCGAGTACCAGAAAGAGGTCCACCTGATTCCCTACGCAATCGATCAGCACGAGGTGACCGTCGCTCAGCTCGAGGTCTTTCGGTCGTGCATGGGCGGAGGCAGCTGCCAGCCTGATCCGACGACGCCGGACGCCAACAAGCCTGCGGTGAACGTCGACCGCGTCGAGGCCGCGGAGTACTGCTTCTGGGAGGGCAAGCGAGCCGGCTTCCAGCAACTCTGCTCTTCCGCCCAATGGGAGCGCGCCGCACGTGGAGGCTGCGAGCTCGTCGATGGGGACTGCGCCGACGGCATGCGGCTGTATCCCTGGGGCAACTCCCCCGTAACGCTCGACCGCGCACGCCTGGGGCAGACCTCGTTTGGCTCTGCCGTCGAGGTCTGCACCTACTCACCTCAGGGGGACTCCCCCTATGGCGCCTGCAACATGGCCGGCAACGTCTACGAGTGGGTGGCCGACCCGTACGACCAGCCGGGGCACATCGACCCAAACCCAGGAGACTACGACACATGGGGCAGCGCCTCGCTCACCTACACCATACGAGGCGGCGCTTCGGTGACGGCGATCGGTGAGGGGCACTCGCTGACGCGTCCGCTCGCGATCCGAGGGTCGGCTCCGGGGGGCATTCGCAGCGACTTCATCGGGTTCCGCTGCTGCCGATACGTTCTGCCCTGACCGCGGTCCACCATGGGGCCACACTGCAACCGCTCCCACCCCGTGGCGCCCCATTCCCGAGCTCGCCGATCTACCGCGTCGCCAGCGGGAGCCGGGAGCTCCGTCGTCCCCGGGCAGACCCTCCTGGCCGGCCTCGCCGCCAACTTTCCGGTCGCTTTCCGGTCAGCCGGCGCGCCAGCGTCTTAGGCTGAAGGGCCTGCGTGGGTCGCGGCCCGTGTGGGTTTCCCTCAATCGAGCGCGGCGTCGAGGCGCCGTACGGACGCCGAGCGTGCGTCGGGGCGAGCCACCGCCCGGGCGCGGCGGGATCGGCCCCGGAGGAGCGAGTCCGATGAAGGTGCAGCTGACCCTGGCCCTCGTTGCGTCGTTGGGGGTCGCGGCCCCGGCGTCCGCCACCCTCCCCGCGTTCAGCCCCCGCGCCGACGTCGTGGAGTACCACGCCGACGGCGGCTGGCTGGTCGTCCTCGGCGACAACCTCCACAAGGTGCGCGCGGCGCTCTTCGGGGACGCCGTGGTCGACATCGTCGAGCAGTACCCCGAGAGCCTCGTCGGGGTCGTCCCGAGCGACCTCGGCCCCGGGACGTACCGCCTGACGCTGTACCGCAACGTCGCCATGCACGACACGCTGGGGGTGACCGTGGGCGGCGCGGGTCTGCAGGGCGAGCCGGGTCCCGTGGGCCCGCAGGGTCCGCAGGGCGAGGTCGGCCCGATGGGGCCGATGGGTCCGCAGGGCGAGGTCGGGCCGACGGGGCCAATGGGTCCGCAGGGCGAGGTCGGTCCAATGGGGCCAATGGGTCCGCAGGGCGAGGTTGGTCCAGTGGGTCCGGCCGGCGCGCAGGGTCCGCAGGGCGAGGTCGGTCCGGTGGGCCCGGCCGGCGCGCAGGGTCCGCAGGGCGAGATGGGCCCCGTGGGTCCGGCGGGCGCGAAGGGCCTGCAGGGTCCGCAGGGCGAGGTCGGCTCGATCGGTCCGGCCGGCGCGCAGGGTCCGCAGGGCGAGGTCGGCTCGATCGGTCCGGCCGGCGCGCAGGGGCCGCAGGGCGAGGTCGGGCCGATGGGTCCGGCCGGCGCGCAGGGTCCGCAGGGCGAGGTCGGCCCGATGGGTCCGGCCGGCGCGCAGGGTCCGCAGGGCGAGGTTGGCCCCGTGGGTCCGGCCGGCGCGCAGGGCCTGCAGGGTCCGCAGGGCGAGGTCGGGCCGATGGGTCCGGCCGGCGCGCAAGGTCCGCAGGGCGAGGTTGGCCCGATGGGGCCGATGGGTCCGGCCGGCGAACAGGGTCCGCACGGCGAGGTTGGTCCGATGGGTCCGGCCGGCGCACAGGGCCCGCAGGGCGAGGTCGGGCCGGCGGGCGTCTGTGATGGCGAGCTGCTGATGGCGCTCCAGGAGCGGGACGTCCAGCTCCAGGAGCAGAACGACGTTCTCAGGCAAGCGTTGGGCGATCTCTGGTGCGAGGCGAGGTGTCCGGACGACGCCTTTGGCGAATGCCGCTCCGCGGTGTGCGATTACGATGTGTTCGCGTGCGTACCCGGGGCCGCGAGCGCGGATGACGCCCCGTGTACGGGTGGCGTTTGCGTCTCGGGGGAGTGCGCCGCGTTCTGCGGCGAGCTCGGTGTCGTCTGCCCCAACGGCTTCTCCTGCGCTTCGCATGGCTACTGCCTCAACGACACGAGCGACGAGGTCTACGTACCGGCGGGGCGGTTCTTCATGGGCTGCAACCCCTGGACCTACCCTGGCACCTGCCCGTCCTTCGCGCCCCAACACGAGGTGACGCTCACGACACCCTACGCGGTGGACCGACACGAGGTCACGGTCGCCGAGTACGCGGCTTGGCAGTCGTGCCTGGTCGGTGGGAGCTGCGTCCCCGATCCCGCGACGCCCGACGCTCAGAAGCCGTTCACTCAGGCGACGTGGCTCGACGCCGAGGCCTATTGCGCGTGGGAGGGCAAGGCGGCGGGCGTCCAGCAGCTCTGCACCGAGGCGCAGTGGGAGCGCGCGGCCGTCGGCGGGTGCGAGCTCGTCGAGGGCGATTGCCGACGGAACACGCCCATCTTTCCCTGGGGTGGGAACGTCTACGACCCGGATCTGGTCTCGCTCGCCGGGTACGATGATGGGTACCCCGACGTCTGCGCCCACTCCCCGGACGGTGACTCTCCGTATGGGCTCTGCGACATGTCCGGGAGCGCCGCCGAGTGGGTGGCCGATTGGTGGTCGGCGTTGTCCGACGCCCCCGTCATCGACCCGGTTGGACCCGCGACCGGGACCGATCACGTCTTGCGGACCCACGTGGTGCCGTCATATCGCCAACATACCTCCAACCCACACTACGATACTGGCTTTCGCTGCTGTCGCTCGATCCCGTGATAGCCGGCTGACGGTCCCACCAGGCTACCGCCCCGCGAGCGGGAGCCGGGAGCTCCGTCGTCCCCGGGCAGACCTCGTAGCTGCCCGGGGTGACGTCGCCCGCGACCTCCAGGTTCTGGGACGCGCCGTGAGCGGGAGTCCCGGCTCCGTCGCCTCGGGCAGACCTGCGTAGGCTGGCTCTCCGCCGACTTTCCGGTGGCTTTCCGGTCCTCGGGCGCTGGGGTCGACTACGCTGAGGAGGTCCGCGCTGGCAGCGGCCGCGCGCCTGACGCACTTCGAAGACTGCGGGATCGCGCTGATCAACCCGTTCAGGTGATCGGGCGACGAGAAGTATTAGATGACAGGGTCAGATTCCACCCTCTAACACTTTCCGGCCTCCGCACAAACGATCCGCAGAACCTCCCAAAACAGAAGAAAGCCGCCGGAGTCGGCGCTCGTGGGGATGTGGGGAACCCTGCGAGCCCCCCGGGCGAGCGGACGGCGACGGTCAGACCCCACCCTCTAAGACTTTCCGGCCTCCGCGCAACCATCCGCAGAAGCTCCCAAAACAGAAGAAAGCCGCCGGAGTCGGCGCTCGTGGGGATGTGGGGAACCCTGCGAGCCCCCCGGGCGAGCGGGGTTCTCCAAGTCGGTGTGGGTAACTCCGCGAGCCCCCGGGCGAGCGGAGTTATCCAAGCCCCCTGTGGATAAGCTCGTGGGCGGGGACGAAGTCGCCGTCCACAGCTTATCCATAGGGGGCGTCACCGACGTCATCTCCACAGCGCGCGTTCACCCCCGACTCCGAGCAGCTTGGTGCGGGCGGGACGCCCACACTCCGAACGCTCATCGGACGAGCTCGTGGGCGGGGACGAAGTCGCCGTCCACAGCTTATCCATAGGGGGCGTCACCGACGTCATCTCCACAGCGCGCTCTCCCCCAACGCCGAGCGGTGCGGGCGGGACGCCCACACTCCGAACGCTCATCGGACGAGCTCGCGGCCGTGGACCGTGAGGAAGCCGTCGCGACCGAGGGTCCAGTGGATGTCGTGGGCCGGCGGCGCGGCTCTCATGCGGCCGAGATGTAGAACTTCGAGATGACAGGTCACGCAGAGGCCAGCCAAATTGGAGCGCTCGTCGCCGCCGCCGTGACCGCGGAACTGCAGGTGGTGCGGCGTGAGGTCCCGATTCGAGCAGACCGGCGAGGCGCAGCGCAGCAATTCCCGCTCATATACGTCCTGATACGCCACGCGCTCGGGATCTCGGCGGAGCCAGACGGTCCAGAAGGCTCGAATCAGGAAGTCGACGAAGCTCCCGACCTCGCCCGAGGCCTCGAAGAGCCGCGAGACATCGCGCCAGAAGCCGACCGTCTCGCCCCGAAGGCGCATCCGGAGCGGCACCATCCCCGCCCAGCGCCCGCGACCGTCGTCCGTGACGGATATCTGGCTCCACTCATCGTCAGCCATGACGGATATCTGGCTCGGGCCATCGCTCGACAGCCGCCCACCGTTGACGACCAGCTCCGCGACGGTGCCGTCGAGCATTCCGCGCTCCAGGTCCTGGAACTCGGCGACCAACGACGCGTCGGGCGGCTCGCACCCCACCGGCGTCACGCCCTCGGCGCGCGCGACCGCCTCGATGATCTCGACCTCCTCGCGGAGATGCTTGGTGGTCCTGGTCGCCGCCCGGTCGAGCCAGGCATAGACCGTGTCCCGGTCGGCGACCCGCGCGACGAGCCGCGCCGCCTCGTAGCCGATGTCACCATCGTCCAGCGCCAGCGCGACCTCGGGCACGAGCTGCCGACACCGCCGGGCCAGCGTCATCCGGGCTTTCACCGACGCCAGCGAGCACCCGAGCCGCTCGTTGGCATATTGGGCGGCGCTCGCGTACCCCAGCGTCCGCCACCCCGAGCAGCCCCACACCTCGCACGCCAGCTCGCCGAGCCGTCGGTCCCGGGTCTGAAGCCGCGCGCTCAGCTCGCGGAGGCGCGCGTCGAGCCCGGCCGGCGTCCGTGGTAGCTCGCCGGCCTCGACGTCATCGACGAAAGCAGCGATCAGCTCGGCCAGACCTGGGTCATCGACCTGTCCCGACAACTCGTCCTCGGCGAGCAGCTCCGCCAATCGCCGCTCCAGCTCGCGACGCTGATCCCACGCCTCGGCCCGCGCCGCGCTGTCCAGCCGACAGGTCAGCTCCGGGTGTCGAGCCAGGAGCGTCGACATCGCCTCGGCGAGCAGCGCCTCGACCATCGCGTCGTCGCCGACCACGCCGAAGCGCGTTCGCAAGAGGCTCCGAGTCGCCTCGAAGGCCCACGCCGTGACGCTGTCGACGCTGACCTGCAGCGTCCGACACTCGTCATCGGGTTCGCAGGCCGCGGGCTCGGCGTCACCGTCATCGGAGCGCCCCGCCAGCCGCTCGCGCATCGCGCGGACGGTCGTCCCACGCGCCTCGGCGATGAGCTGCGCCTCGGTCTCCGGTGTCGCCTCTCGGGCCAGGAGCTCGACCATCGACCAGCCGAGGCGCCCCTGCTGCAGCGCCGCTCGCAGTCCGGGCAGCCCAGCCAACCGCCCGGAGACCCGCGCCGACTCGTCGACCCAGCGCGGCTTGCGACCGATGCGCTCGTAGCCGTACGCGCCGACCGAGGAGAACCCGAGCTCGAGATACCCACCCGTCTCGCGCAGCAGCCGAAGCGCGTCGCCGACCGCCAACCGTAGCGCTCCCGCCGAGCGGGACAGCGCGACGAGCCGGCGGTCGATATCCGAGAGCCAGGCCGGAGAGCCGACGTCTGAGTCCTGAGTATCCACGCGACCCTTATACCATGGGGGTTTGCGCGTCCTCAGGGCGGCCCCTTCAGGCGGTCTTCGGCGCCCAACCCACCTCGCGAGGCGATTTCCGCCGATCACGCCCACCAGCGGCCCGCCAGTGGCCACCATGGTCAATCTGACGGACCCGACCTCGCCGAACGAGATTTGCGCCTCTGGGCTGTCAATCAAGCGGTCAGTTTTCCCGCTGTTTTTTCATGTGTTTTCCTCCCGCGCGGCGAGCGACCCGCGGTCCCGGCGGTCAGTCCCAGAGGTCGTCGAGGTTGGGCGGCGCCTCGCCTCCGGCGTGGGCGAGGTCCTTGGCGCGGACGAGGGCGCCCTTGCCGAAGCGCTCGGCGATGGCGTCCGTCGCCCGCTCGAGGCGGAGCTGACGCGTGTCCCGGGGGACGAAGAGGTCGAGCTGCTCGGGGCGCTCGGGGCGCAGGTCGAAGGCCGCGAGGCCGACGAGGCGGTAGGGCTCGGTGTGCTCGAAGCGGTCGAGGAGGCCGAGGGCGGCCTCGAGCAGCGTCGCCGCCTCGTCGCTCGGCGCGGCCAGCCCCCGCTGTCGGGTCAGGAGCCGAAACGTCCGTGTCTTGAGCACGACCCGCACGCCGCCGGCGAGAAACCCTTTCGGCGTAGGCGCCGCCCGATGCGGTCGGCGCTCTGGCGCAGTTGGTCGGCGATGTCCTCGAGGTCGATCACGTCGGCGACCAGGGTCCGCTGGCTGCCCATGCTGACCGCGCGGCGCCCCCTCAGCACCGGGCGCGGGTCGTCGGCGCGGGCGAGGCGCCGGAAGTGTGGGCCGGCGACCCCGAGCTCGCGCTCGAGCCAGGCGGGATCGGCCTCGGCGACCTGGCCGATCCGCGTCAGCCCGAGGTCCGTCAGCCGCGCCGCCGTCTTCGGCCCGGCCCCCCACAGGCGCGAGACCGGCAGCGGCGCCAGGAAGGCCCGCGCGTCCGCCTGGGGCACGACGAGGAGCCCGTCGGGCTTGCCGTAGTCGCTGGCGACCTTGGCGACGTACTTGGTCCCCGAGGCGCCGACCGAGACGGCGAGGCCCGTCGCCTCGCGGACCGCCCGCTTGATTCGCACCCCAACGTCGCCGGCGGTCCCGAAGAGCCGCTCGGTACCGGTCAGGTCGATGAACGCCTCGTCTAGCCCGAGCGGCTCGACCACCGGCGAGAAGTCCCGGAAGATCGCCATGATCTGCCGGCTCACGTCGACGTAACGCGAGAACCGCGGCGGGACGACGACGGCGTCGGGACACGCGCGAATCGCCCGCTCCATCGGCATCCCGCTGCCGACCCCGTAGGGGCGCGCCTCGTAGCTCGCGGTCAGGACGACGCCGCGCCCGCGCCCGCCGATGAGCACCGGTCGCCCGCGGAGGCCGGGATCATCGCGCTGCTCGACCGCCGCGTAGAACGCGTCCATGTCGGCGTGCAGCACCCAGCGGACCCGCGGCTCCATGCCGATCACTATACATCAGTTCAGTCAAAATAGAACCGCCGACGCCCTCGCGGGTCACGCTGAGGACGCCGGCGGCGGCGGTCGAACGCGGTGTTGGTCGACGCGAGCGGCCTACTGCCAGATCAGGGGCAGCGCGGGCAGGACGCCGCGCTCGCCGACCCGGATCTCGAAGAGGTTGAAGGAGCTCGGATCGCCGGACAGCAGGGCGTGATTCGTCACGTAGACTCGACGGCGCAGCCAGTCGAAGGCGAGCACGGCGGGGTTGTCCCACGGGATCGGCCCCTCCTCGCTGGCCATCGGGCCGACGAAGCGCTGCTCCTCGGTGCCGTCGGGCCGCAGCACCGACAGGGCGTTGCTGAACGCGAGGGTCACGTACAGGCGCCCGCTGACGCCGAAGGCCATGCCGTCGGGATCGGCGGTGTCGTAGGCGTGGAAGAGGGTCACGTCGGCCGGGGTCGGCGACTCGACCAGCGGCACCTGGTAGATGGCGCCGGGCCCGGGGCCGCCGGTCACGCCCACGTAGAGGGAGTCGCCGTCGGGCGACAGCGCGACGCCGTTGGTGCCCAGCTCGGCGATGAAGCGCGGGTCCTGGAGCCAGATCTCGGCCGGGCCGCCGCCGTAGGGGACGCGCCAGACCGTCGCCTGCAGGGAGTCGGTCACATACGCCCGGCCCTGGTGATCGAAGACGATGTCGTTGGGCAGCGGCGGCGCGTCGAAGGGCGCCGGCGAGCACGGCGCGGGGTCGGTCAGGCACGGCGGCAGGTCCGGCAGCGGCGGCGCGTAGACCTCCTGGGAGGTCGCGCCGTAGGGGGTGACCCGCACGACGCCGAGCTGGGTGGTCAGGACGTAGACGCGACCGAAGGCGTCGACCGCGAGCCCCGAGGCCGCGTGGTCTGCGCTCAGATCCTCGCCCTCGAGCGGGATCTCCTCGATCACCGTGCCGGCGAAGAGGTCGTAGACCCAGACCCGCGAGGCCGCGAGGCCGGCGCTGGCGAAGGTCGCCGGGCCGGCTACGTAGACGCGGGGGCCGTAGACGGCGACGCCTTCGGGGAAGCCGGGGTCGGCCGAGATGGGGGCGAGGCGTCGGGAGCTGCCGACGGGATCGCCGGCGGAGGCGGGCGGCGCGGCGAGCACGAGGGCGAGGCCGCACAGAAGCGAGAGACGAAGCATGACGAGCTCCTTGCTGGGTTGAGAGACCGAGCAGGAGTCTCGCCGGTCGCCACCGGGACCGAATCACTCGAAAGGGTGAGGGAGCGCCTCGCCGCGGCTGGCGTCGAGCTCGGCGCCGATGAGCGCGGCCTCGCTGCGCGAGCGGACCCGGAGCTTGGCCAGGACGTGCTTGACGTGGGTCTTGACGGTCTGGATCGAGACGTCGAGCCGCTCGGCGATCTCCTGGTTTCGGCGCCCGCGCGCCAGCTCGCCCAGCGTGCGTCGCTCGGCGGGCGTCAGCTCAGCCGCCCGGGCCAGGACGTGGGGCACGTGCTCGCAGATCGCGACGACCATCGGCTCGGCGACGCCGGCGGCGCGGACCGCGAAGGAGACGTGGAGCTCGGCGTCGGCGCCGGCGAACACCCGCTCCCAGCGCCCCGACGGGGACGAGCTCCGGCGCCAATCCCGGACGCGGAGCGCGGCCTCACGCTGGAGGGCCGGCAGCGCGGTCCCGCAGTCCGCGAGCCAGCGCTCGATGGCGCCGGAGGAGGCGAGGACGCGGCCCTCGAGATCCCACGCGACGGCGCCGACCCGCGGTCCCGCGCCGCCGTTGACCGCCGCGAGGGCGGCGCGCTCCCGCGACAGGCGAGCGACGCGGTGGACGCGGCGAGACATCGCGCGCAGGGCCGGCCCGAGGCTCGCGATCTCGCGCAGCGCGCGCGCGTCGAACGGGCCCGACTGCGCGCTCCGCGACAAGAAGACCCCGAACATCCCAGGAGCGCCGTAGGGCAGCTCCGTGGGCCACAGCCCCAGGTAGTGCTCGGCGTCCGTGCGGCGGTAGAAGTCGGCGTACGCGGGCGAGCGGTGCACCCGCCGGCGGAGGTGCTCGTCGACCTCGACCAGCAGCCCGGGTCTGCGGCCCCGCATGTCCGGGTGCAGCGGGTCGGTCGCGAAGAGCTCCGGGGTGTAGGCCTCGGCGGCGGCGTCGGCGAGGTCGCCGCCGAAGATGAGCGGCGTCCGCTGCGCGCCGTAGCCATAGATCATCGCGTGCGACGCTCCCAGGCGGGCCTCGATACCGCGCAGCACGTCACCGTCGAGGTCCTCGAGGGTCAGGACCTCGGCGATGGCGCGCTCGAGCGCGTCGATCGCGGGCGGCTGGATGACCATGGCCACGAGCATACCGCAGCCCGAGAGCGCCGCTCGCTCACCGGTCGGTGAGCTCGACGCCTCGGCGAAGGGCGGTCACGTGGACCTCCGAGCAGGGGGCGGCTTCGACGGCGCTCCTGCGCTCAGGGCCTGTCCAAGAATAAGTGGGCCAGATGGCCAAGGAGGCGTCGTGCTGGGCGGTTCGCCGACGACGCAGGCAGACCGGGCGTCTTTCAAGTCGTCGGCGGGCCGTCCAGTGCGGCGGATCCGACGGCCAGATGGTTCACCTATTTTTGGACAGGCCCTCAGGTGCGGGGCGGGTACTTCTGGAGCTTGCGCTGCAGGGAGCGCCGGTGGAGGCCCAGGCGCCGCGCCGCCTCGGAGATGTTGTGGCCGCAGTCGTTGAGGACGCGGTTGATGTGCTCCCACTCGGCGCGCGCCAGGGACGGGGCCGGGAAGTCGGCCGTCACGGCCTCGAGGGGCGGGGCCTCGGCCCGGTCGAAGGCGGCCAGGACGTCGTCCGCGTCGGCCGGCTTGGGCACGTAGCTCGTCGCGCCGAGGCGCATGGCGTCGACGGCCGTGGCGATGCTGCCGTAGCCGGTCAGGACGACGATCCGCGTGGTCGGGTCGAGCTCGTGCAGGTCGCGCAGGAGCTCGAGGCCCGACTTCCCGGGCATCCGCATGTCGACGACCGCCAGCTCGGGCGAGTCCTCGCGCGCGGACGCCATGGCCGAGTCGTAGTCCTCGGCGATGCGCACCTCCAGGCCGCGGCGGGTCATCGCGCGCGCCAGCGTCCGGCGGAAGACCTCGTCGTCGTCTACCAACAGAATCGAAGCGCCTTCCTCAATCATCTCCAGCTCCTCCCGCGTCTCCATCACCCGCCAGCGGCAAGTGTACCACCGCCTGCGTGCCGCGCCCGACCTCCGAGTCGAGCTCCAGGCGCCCGCCGTGCTCGGCGACCACGCTCCGGGCCAGGAAGACCCCGAGCCCCATCCCGCGCCCCGGCTCGCGGGTCGTGAAGAAGGGCTCTCCAATCCGCGCCAGCAGCTCCGGAGGCATCCCTGGGCCGCTGTCGGCCACCACCAGCTCCAGCTCGTCTCCTCGACGCGCAGCCGTCACCCGAACCCCGTCGACGCCCGCGGCGAGGACGGCGTTGTTCACCAGCCCCCGCAGCGACTGGGACAGCGCGACCTTGCGCACCGTGACCGGGAGCGCCCGGGTCGCCGCGTCCAGCGTCGCCGAGACCCCCGTCTCCGCGAGGGTGGCGTCGACGAGCGCGCCGGCGGTGATCGTCGCGGTCGGCTCGCCACGAGGCCGCCCCGCGTCCCCGGCCAGTCGGTCGAGCACCGCGCGGCAGCGGGTGACCTCGGCCTGGATGAGGCGCGTGTCCTCGATCGAGTCGGCCGAGGGCGCGCAAGCCTGGGCGGCGAGGTCCCGCTCGAGCTCGCGCGAGAGCACCGCGATGGTCGACAGCGGCGTCGACAGCTCGTGGGCCGCGCCCGCCGCCAGGGTCGCCAGCGCGGCGAGCCGCTCGGTCCGGGCCGCCCGGTCGCGGACGTCGCCCAGCTCGCGCTCGCGCTCCACCAGCTCGCGGTTGATGCGGCTGGTGAAGTACACGATGAAGACGGCCGCCACGGCGAAGGCGACCCACATCCCGCGGGTGTGGACGTCCATCGCCGCCGAGCCGCCGTGCATCCCGTGGGACATCATCGCGTGCCCCATGTCCGGGGCCGCCTCACCGACCATCCGCAGCGGCTCCGAGGCGACGAACAGCAGCGCGAAGAGCCCCGCCGACAGCACCGCGAGCGCCCACGTCCAGCGCGGGCTCAACACCACCGCGGCGAGGGCGATGTGGACCAGATACAGGAAATTGAACGGGTTCGTCGGCCCGCCCGTGAAGTAGAGGAGCAGGGTCAACGCCAGCAGGTCGGCGATGACCGCGGCGCCGATGACCCCCTCGCCGATGGGCTGCCGCGCGCGGAGCCAGGCGTGGGCGAAGAGGCTGAGGGCCACCTCGGCTGCGAAGACCGCCGCCAGCGGCCCCCAGGGGATCTGCACGCCCAGGGCCTGCTCGGCGACGACGACGGTGCAGAGCTGCCCAGCGATGGCCGCCCAGCGGAGCCGCGTGAGCCACGCGAGGTTCAGGGTGTTGAGGTCACGCGTCACGCGGTGATTGTGCCCGGGCTGGGCGGAATCGCACAACGGAAACCCTGTTGCATTCGTCATCGTGTGTCAGCCGACGGCCGCCGACGTGGCGCCCGCGGGTCCCGCAGCGCGGGGAACGACGCGGTCCTGCGGGTGCTCACCTCGCCGACCGACCCGGCCCGACGAAGGCGACGACGACAGGCTCGTCGTCGGTCGACTGACCGATTATCGGTCGGTCGACCGATCGAGCCCCTGTCGCGACCTCCGGGCCGGCGTCGCGGTCGGCGCCCGCTACTGAAGCGTGGGGGTGAACGGGACCGGCACGCTCTTGGCGCGGAGCAGGTACACCGCTCCCTCGTCGTCCGGAGCGCGCTCGTACACCGCGAGGACCTCCCGATAGCCGGACAGGACGGTCGCCTCGCGACCGCTCGGCAAGAGCGGCAGCCGCCCGGTCGTCGTCCCCTCCGGATAGTCGATGACCCAGACGACGGTCGAGCCCGTGCCGATCCAGATCCGCGGCGCCGCGCCGCTCGGGCCCTCGGTCCAGGTCGCCGTGAGGGTCTCCTTGTCCCAGTCGACCACCTCGGGCAGCGGCAGCAGCGTCGGGAGATCGCCCTTCGGGACGCCCTGCCCATAGGCGAGGGACTCCGCTTCCCCGGACTCGAGCCGGTCGCGGTAGTAGTAGTGGTAGTCGGCGCCACCGCGGCGGAAGTACTCGGTCTCGAAGGTGACCAGGGTCTCGTCGGACAGGTCGAGAGAGCTGGCGAAGCCCACCGCGGCGCCGCTGCCCGGCGGGCCCTCGAAGATGATCAGGTAGTAGCCGCTCCAGGTGCCCTTCCGCGGCTGGGCGAGGCGGAAGCTGCCCGAGCTCGTCCCGGGCCCGACCCCGTCGGCCTCCAGGTCGATGTCGACCTCGGTGTCCTCTTCGAACGGCCCCGCCGCGACGCGGGCCCAGTGATGGAAGGTCTGGGTGTAGGAGCCGGAGGCCGTCCAGTAGGCGTCGAAGTCGGTGGCGACGATGTCGACCTCGACGCCCTCGGGGACGTCGAAGGCGTAGCTCGGCGGGTCGCCCTGGTACCAGTCGATTCCCGACTGCACGGGGAAGACGTAGATGTCCGCTCCGGGCTCCCCGTTGGAGACCACGCCCGACACCTCGACGAGCGGCGGCTCGGCCTCGAGCACCGAGTAGAGGGCGAGCGTGAGCGTCTCCCCGGCGTCAGGGCGCTGCACGCCGACCACCGAGCCGACGATGTAGCCCTCGGCGGCAGCGGTGACCTCCCCCCGAACACCGGCGCCCCAGGCGTCGGGAGCCAGGGCGAAGGTCGCGACCCCCTCCCCGTCGGTGGTCGCCTCGCCGAGCGGTGTCCCGTCCTCCAGGGCCAGGGCGACGGTCGCGTGGGTCACGGGCTCCATGACGCTCGGCGCGATGGGCGAGCGAAACCCGGATCCGTGGGCGACGACCTTCACCTGCACCTCGACGGTCGACGTCGTGTCCGCCGCGACCTCGGTGTCGACGACCGCGGCGTCGATCGCGGTGTCCAACACGATGTCGAGCTCGTCGACGGTGTCCTCGACGACGGTGGTGTCGTCCGTGGTCGCCGAGCCCTCACCGCAGGACGCCGGGGTCCAGGCCCAGGCGACCATCGCGGCGACAGCGAGCCGCCGTACGTGCGTGTGGTGCCGGCGCATCGCTCCCTCCTCGCTCGAGGCGCGCCCCCGTGAGCGCTCCGAGGCGACCCGCCGCCTCGGCCAGGGGACGCGTTCACGGTAGGCCAGCGCGGGATCGCGGCGCCGGAATCCAACCGGAAAGTTTCGGGAAGACAGCGCGTTCCGGGGGCTCGCGGACTCAGTGGGTCGGGGCGAAGCGCTGGACGAGGTGCTCGAGGAGGGCGTAGCGCGGGTTGTCGGCCCCGATGGCCTGACGCCCGAAGGCCGCCAGGTAGCCCGCGCCGCCCGCTGACAGCAGGTCCACGAGCGGCGCGACCGGGTAGAGGAGCCCCGGCAGCGACATCTCCACCTCGAGGGCGTGGGCGACGAAGATCGGCGTGATGCCGACGGGGTGGGTGATCACCGGCGCGCCGTCGCCCTCCGGGGGCGCGAGGTACTGCGAGAGCTCCATGGCGAGCTGGAGCACCATGATGAAGCGCCGGACGACCAGCTCCTCGGGCACGCCGAGCCAGACGAGGCGCCGCGTCCGGTCGTCGACCGGCTCGACGCCGCCCTCTCCGGCGGCGAAGCGCTCGACCGCGTCGAGGATGAAGTCGGTCAGCAGGTCGTCGGGCAGCGCCGCGCGGAGCGTCGCCACCTCGGCGCGGAGGTCGACCCGCGGGCCGTCGGGACGCGCCATCCGCGCGAGGCTGGCGGCGTTCAGGCGCATCACGCTCCGCAGGACCGCGCTCGCGGGGCCGGCGAGCTCGAGGTCCAGGGCCCGCCGGAGCTCCGCCTCGGCGCCGTCGATCGGCGCACCGGGTACGGCGACCCTGCCCATGCACGCCGTCGTGTTGATGAGCGACGCCCGCGTGGTGGCCGAGGCCCCGTGGCGCTCGGCGGCGGCCAGCGCGTCGGCCACCATCGGGAGCCCGCTGCGCATCCCCACCGCGGTCGCGATCATCTTGCCGGAGAACGCCATCGCGTCGATCGCCTCGTCGACGTCGCCCGCGGCCAGCAGCGGCGGCACCGCCGCGTGGAGCCAGGCCGTCATCATGGGGACGTCGGGGGCGCTCATGCCCGTCCACCGCGCCATCAGGCGGCACTGGTGACCGAAGGCCCGCCCGTCCTCGACGGTCCGCGCGGCCGCGAGCCCCACGCTCAGCCAGCGGGCGGCGCCCGGCGGCATCAGCAGCTGGAGGGGCCGCCGGAGATCGGTGAGGAGCCGGCACAGGCGATCTGCGCTCCGGGGCTCGACGTCGGCGAGGGGATGGACGGCGTCGGGGTGATCCACGATCGTGATCGGCCCGGGGCAGACGGCGCGCACCGCGAGCTCGATGGCGAAGCTCCACGCGCCGGCGTTCTGCGCGAAGCTCGCGACGGCCTCGGCGCTGGGCAGGCGCGCGAGCTCCGCGGCCCGGGCGGAGGCGCGCTCCAGCAGTCGCTCGTCGGCGACGTGGGCGGCGTCCCCCGCGACCCAGCGCGCGACCCGCTGGGACTGCGCGTCCAGGGTGAAGTTCGGCTGCGGCCCCTCCTCGCCCGCGGTGACGAGGAAGAACTCGACGAGCTCCCCGAGGTAGCGCCGGGCGTCGGCCTCGTCGACGGCGCCCACGGCCGCCGCCCAGGTCGCCCGGAACGGACGCCCGCCAAAGGCCGACAGCGCGCCGAAGAAGCGCCACGCTGCCGGGCTCAGTGACCTCGCGAGCTGCACGAAGGCGCTCGTGAAGCTGGTGTCCGCCGGCGTGGCGGCGTCGCGGAGAGGGTCGACGGGCTCGGCGGGCGAGCGCTCGAGGCGGTCGACGTACTCCCCGATGCGCGTGAAGCGCTCGCGCTCGAGGACGCGGCCGGCGATGTGGAGGCTCCGCGGGACGCCGCCGAGGAGCTCCACGAGGCGCGTCGAGTCGTCGCGCTCGGCCTCGACGCGAGCGGCCCCGACGTGCGCCGTCAAGAGCTCGAGGCTGACGTCGTCGTCGAGCGGGCCGACCTCGACGACGAGGTCCGCGGGCATCTCGGCGACGCTGCGGTGCATGGTCGTCACCAGGACCCACGCCTCGTCCTCGGGCGTCGCGAAGGCCACGACGTCGCTGACGCGGGCGACGTCGTCGAGGACGACCAGGCGGCGGGCGGTCCAGAGGTTCGTGCGGAAGGCCTGGGCGAAGGCGTCCGGTCCGATGATCTCGGCCGGGGGGAGCCGGGCGCCGAAGTCGAGGGCGGCGGCGACGCGGAGCTGGCTCAGCGGGACCTGCTCGAGTTCGGAGCGCGCGCCGTGGACCCAGGCGACGCCTCCGGGGAAGCGGCCTCGGAGCGCCGCAGCGACGTAGCGCGCGAGCGCCGTCTTGCCGATACCCGGGGGCCCGCTGATGACCGCCACGAGCCCGCGCTCGGCGCCTTCGAAGGCGGTGATGAGCCGCTCCGACTCGCGGCGGCGGGGGGCCCAGGGCGACGGCGGCGGGCTCGGCGCGCAGCCGGCGGCGGCCAGGCGGCGGGACAGCTCGTCGGGGGACCGCCAGCGGAGCGCCTGGAGCGGGACGCCCAGGGCCGCGGCGAAGGCGCGAGCGGAGGCCGCCGAGATCGGCCGGCCGCGCTCACCCGAGCGCACGGTCCTCTCGGTCAGCCCGGCGAGCGCGCCGAGCGCCTCCTGGGTCAACCCGAGCTCGCGGCGACGGCGGACGAGGGCGTCCGGGTCGAGCATCACACCTCGCCTCGACCTGCCCGGCACACGGGTCGAACCATCATCCATCGGGTGACTCCTTGGCCGCATCATGACGAAGGGTTCACCGCTCGGCAAACACCGAACCCCTCGAATTCCTTGGATCGGCTCGGGAGGGGGCCGAGAGGCCGGTCGGATGTGAACAGCGCTCATCCTGACTCGGTCGCGCCCTGATCAGCGCGCAAGTGCCCCCCGGAACCGCTGGCCTTCGAGCGCGACTCGTCCTAGAGTCACGCTCGCCGCTGGAGGTCATCGTGCGGAACCTCGCCCTGTTGCTCGCCCTCGCCCTGGTCGCCTCGGGATGCCCGGACGACGCAGGTTCGACCGACACCGACACCGTCGTTGGCGACACCGTCGTCGACGACACCGCTGGAGACGACGCTGACGACACGGCGGTGCCGGAGGACAGCACGACGGAGGACAGCGGGACGGAGGACGCCGCAGACGCGTCCGACACCGCGGAGGACGCCGCCTGCGGGCCCGACGAGCTGGTCGACGGCGCCTTCCCCGAGCCCGGACCGATCGCCGACCTGACCGGCTCCTTCATCGACCTCAACCACGGGTGGCGCTTCCACACGGACCCCGACGGGGGCGGCGAGGCGGCCGGCTGGGCGACGGCGGGCTTCGACGACGGCGCCTGGGAGACGCTATCGGCCACCGCGACCTGGGAGGACCAGGGACACGGCGGCTACGACGGCTACGGCTGGTATCGCCACGACGTCGACATCCCGGCCGACTGGGACGGCGACGCGGTCATCTTCGAGTCCAACGGCGTCGACGACGCCTACGACCTGTGGGTCAACGGGACCTGGGTCGCGCATCACGGGGACGCCCCCGACGCCTCGGTCTGGAACCTGACGACGAAGGACCGGATCGAGGCGCAGCTCGTCGCCGGGCAGGTGAACGTCCTGGCCGTGCGGGTCGACGACTGGGCCGGCGGCGGCGGGATCTGGCGCAAGACGCTGTTGCGGCGCGTGCTGCCGCTGAGCCCCTACGAGGAGCTGCTGCCGAAGCCGGTGCTCGACGGCGAGCCGGAGCTGGTCGACCTGTACTGGCGCGCCTGGGGGATGGCGTGGGCGAAGATCGGCCGCGGGACGGCGGACAACGGCTTCGCGCCGCTGTATCTCGACGAGGGCTTCAACGAGCAGATCTACCAGTGGGACAGCTCGTTCATCTGCCTCTTCGCGCGCTACGGGGCGCGGCTCCTGCCGGTGATGGCGACCCTGGACGACTTCTACGCCAAGCAGCGGGAGGACGGGTACATCCAGCGGGTCTACTCGGAGACGACCGGCGGCGAGCTGGATGAGCCGACGAGCGACGAGCCGATGGTCAACCCGCCCCTGTTCGCCTGGGTCGAGTGGGAGTACGCGCGCTTCACCGGCGACACGTCGCGGCTCTCGACCGTGCTCCCGCACCTGACGGCCTACGACGCGTGGCTCGACGAGCACCTGCGGACGGATGTCGGCAAGGGGCTCTACTACCAGACCGAGCTCGGCAGCGGGATGGACAACACCCCGCGCGGGGACTCGTGGAAGTCGGCGTGGGTGGACATGTCGCTCCAGCAGGTGCTGGCGGCGCGGATGATCGCCCGGATCGCGGCGGCGGCGGGGGACGCGACGGCGGCGAGCGCGTGGGAGGCGAAGGCGACGGCGCGCGCGGGGCTGGTCGATAGCCTCCTGTGGGACGAGAACGACGGCTGGTACTACGACATGAAGGTCAACGGGGAGCACACCGGGATCCGCCACGGCGGCGCGTTCTGGGCGTTCCTTGCCGAGGTGGCGTCGCCGGAGCAGGCCGACCGAGTGGCCGGGCACATGGCGAACCCCGAGGAGTTCTGGCGTGCGCACCCGTTCCCGACGCTGTCGGCGCGCGACCCGCTGTACGATGGGAGCGGGCACTACTGGCGCGGCGGGGTCTGGGCGCCGACGAACTACGCGGCCATCCGGGGGCTGGCGCAGGCGGGCCATCACGAGCTCGCCCACGACGCGGCGCTGGCGCACGTGCGGATGATGCGGGCGGTCTACGACGCGCCGCCGAGCGACCCGGGCGCGACCGTGGCCCCGCAGGAGCGGGACGGCGACTACGCGACCCTCTGGGAGTGCTACGCCCCGGACGCGACCACGCCGTGTACGCGCTGGGACGCGACGTACTTCGGCCGCCAGGACTTCGTCGGCTGGTCGGGGCTCGGTCCCATCGCGCTGTTGATCGAGGAGATCATCGGCCTCGACGTCGACGCGCTGGACGGGCGTATCACCTGGCGGATCCGCCGCAGCGACCGCCACGGGATCGAGCGCCTGCCGTTCGGCGCTGGCCACCAGGTCGCGCTGGTGGCCGACGCGCGAGGCGACGGCGCGAATGAGGTCGTCGTCCAGGTGTCGACGACCCGGGGCTTCACCCTGGAGGTCGCGGGCGACGTGGCCCCGGGCAGCTACGAGGTCTGCCCGGGGACGACGGAGCTCCGGCTCCCGCTGGCGACGCGGTAGCTCGGCAGAACAGCCGCGGCGCGTCTACAAGCGGGGCTGGCCGCTGATCTGACCGAACTCGTCGGAGCCCCAGCAGACGAGCTCGCGACTACTCGTGATGCCGCAGACGTGGTCGGTACCTGCGACGATCCGCTCGAAGGCGAGGCCCGGAGGGGGCGTGAGGGGCATGCCCATTGTGTACTGGCTCCCCCAGCAAGCGGCCTCGCCGTCGTCTCTGCCTATCCCGCACACCGCCGTTACCCCCGGATTGTGGGCCCCCGCGATGGCCAGCGAGCGGAAGGCGACCTCAGCTGGCGGGCCATCGCCGAAGTCATCGAGCCACCCCCTCTCCGCGGGCCATGGCCACCACGACTTTCCCCAGCAGACCACCTGGCCGTCATCCTGTCTCGTGCCGCACGCGTACTCCTTGACTATCGCGACGGCGCTGAAGGTGACGCCGGGTGGTACATCGGAGACCACTTGCGGGTGAAGATATGCGGCCCCCCAACACACGGCTTCGCCACTGCGTTCAAGGAGGCCGCATGCTCCCCACGAGCCGACGGCGATGGAGCTGAGAGCCTCGTCGGGCGTCTCGGCGGGAGCGCACTCGCCCCAACAGAAGACCTTCCTGTCGCTCCGGCGGACTCCACACTGGAAGAGCTCGCCAACCGAGACCTCTTCGAAGGCGACCCCCTCGAAGACGACGTGAGCCTCGGAGCGGGGCTGTGACGAGCAGCCGTCAGGTGCTGCGAACCCGTTGTAGCGGTCTCCCCAACAGACGACCTCGCCGGTATCGGCCAGAATGCCGCAGCCCAGATCTTGGCTCATCGACAGGGACTCGAAGGCCGTCTCCTCAGGCGGATCGTTGGGGGCGTCGTTTGGCGACGACCTGGTGCGGCGGCGCCCCCAACAGACAGCGTGCCCGTCGACATCCAGGGCGCAGGTCCTGCCGGCCACGAGGGCCACGTCCAGCCACTGGAGGTGGCAACGGGTCGCGTTCTCCCCGCTGCTGCTCGCCCCTGGCGGACAGGGCTCGCACTCACGATCGTCCAGGTTGGTGCCAGCGGCGGATACGGACTCGCCAGGAGCGCAGACCGACCAGGGTTCGCAGGCTGTCGCGGGATCGTGGTCGTCGTCCCAGGTCCCCTCGGCGCATGTCTCACCGGGCGCGTCAGCTCCGCTGCAGAAAGAACCGGGGGCGCAGGGCTCACAGCTCGGCCCAGCCGTCCCCGCTGGGCACAAGGTATCGGCCTCGCAGGCCGGAGCTACGAGAACGAACCCCATGAGGAGCGGGATCGGGAGCGAGCTGAGTCGTCGAACCGCGCGTCCGGGTCTCACGAGTCACCTCCTGTCGGGGCTTCGGCTCCCCGCCGACGCGTCCCCCCGGCAGGCGCCGACGGCGACATTGCGGTACGGCGTCAGGCGCGCGGCCGCTGCCAGCGCGGACCTCCTCAGCGTAGTCGACCCCAGCGCCCGAGGACCGGAAAGCGACCGGAAAGTCGGCGGAGAGCCAGCCTACGCAGGTCTGCCCGAGGCGACGGAGCCGGGACTCCCGCCTGTGGGGGGCCGGGCCGAAGACGGCGGCGCGGCTGACGGACCTCGGGTTGACGCGGATCGGCCAGGTCGCCGAGGCCGATCCCGCCTGGCTCGAGCGCGAGCTCGGGGTCGCCGGCCCACACTTCCGGCGCCTCGCCCGCGCCGACGACCCGCGCCCGGTGCTGAGGGGGCGCCGCGCGGTCAGCATGGGCAGCCAGCGGACCCTGGTCGCCGACGTGATCGACCTCGAGGACATCGCCGACCAACTGCGCCAGAGCGCCGACCGCATCGGGCGGCGCCTACGCCGAAAGGGTTTCTCGCCGGCGGCGTGCGGGTCGTGCTCAAGACACGGACGTTTCGGCTCCTGACCCGACAGCGGGGGCTGGCCGCGCCGAGCGACGAGGCGGCGACGCTGCTCGAGGCCGCCCTCGGCCTCCTCGACCGCTTCGAGCACACCGAGCCCTACCGCCTCGTCGGCCTCGCGGCCTTCGACCTGCGCCCCGAGCGCCCCGAGCAGCTCGACCTCTTCGTCCCCCGGGACACGCGTCAGCTCCGCCTCGAGCGGGCGACGGACGCCATCGCCGAGCGCTTCGGCAAGGGCGCCCTCGTCCGCGCCAAGGACCTCGCCCACGCCGGAGGCGAGGCGCCGCCCAACCTCGACGACCTCTGGGACTGACCGCCGGGACCGCGGGTCGCTCGCCGCGCGGGAGGAAAACACATGAAAAAACAGCGGGAAAACTGACCGCTTGATTGACAGCCCAGAGGCGCAAATCTCGTTCGGCGAGGTCGGGTCCGTCAGATTGACCATGGTGGCCACTGGCGGGCCGCTGGTGGGCGTGATCGGCGGAAATCGCCTCGCGAGGTGGGTTGGGCGCCGAAGACCGCCTGAAGGGGCCGCCCTGAGGACGCGCAAACCCCCATGGTATAAGGGTCGCGTGGATACTCAGGACTCAGACGTCGGCTCTCCGGCCTGGCTCTCGGATATCGACCGCCGGCTCGTCGCGCTGTCCCGCTCGGCGGGAGCGCTACGGTTGGCGGTCGGCGACGCGCTTCGGCTGCTGCGCGAGACGGGTGGGTATCTCGAGCTCGGGTTCTCCTCGGTCGGCGCGTACGGCTACGAGCGCATCGGTCGCAAGCCGCGCTGGGTCGACGAGTCGGCGCGGGTCTCCGGGCGGTTGGCTGGGCTGCCCGGACTGCGAGCGGCGCTGCAGCAGGGGCGCCTCGGCTGGTCGATGGTCGAGCTCCTGGCCCGAGAGGCGACGCCGGAGACCGAGGCGCAGCTCATCGCCGAGGCGCGTGGGTCGACCGTCCGCGCGATGCGCGAGCGTCTGGCGGGGCGCTCGGACGACGGTGACGCCGAGCCCGCGGCCTGCGAACCCGATGACGAGCGGCGGACGCTGCAGGTCAGCGTCGACAGCGTGACGGCGTGGGCCTTCGAGGCGACTCGGAGCCTCTTGCGGACGCGCTTCGGCCTGGTCGGCGACGACGCGATGGTCGAGGCGCTGCTCGCCGAGGCGATGTCGACGCTCCTGGCTCGACACCCGGAGCTGACCTGTCGGCTGGACAGCGCGACGCGGGCCGAGGCGTGGGACCAGCGACGCGAGCTGGAGCGGCGGTTGGCCGAGCTGCTGGCCGAGGACGAGCTGTCGGGAGAGGCCGAAGACCCAGGTCTGTCCGAGCTGATCGCCGCTCTCGTCGATGGCGTCGGGGCCCGCGTGCTACCGCGGACGCCGGTCGCCCTCGACGCGCGCCTCCGCGAGCTGAGCGCGCGGCTTCAGACCCGGGACCGGCGGCTCGGCGAGCTGGCGTGTGAGGTCTGGGGCTGCTCGGGATGGCGGACGCTGGGGTACGCGAGCGCCGCCCAATATGCCAACGAGCGGCTCGGGTGCTCGCTGGCATCGGTGAAAGCCCGGATGACGCTGGCCCGGCGGTGTCGGCAGCTCGTGCCCGAGGTCGCGCTGGCGCTGGACGATGGCGACATCGGCTACGAGGCGGCGCGGCTCGTCGCGCGGGTCGCCGACCGGGACACGGTCTATGCCTGGCTCGACCGGGCGGCGGCCAGGACCACCAAGCATCTCCGCGAGGAGGTCGAGATCATCGAGGCGGTCGCGCGCGCCGAGGGCGTGACGCCGGTGGGTTGCGAGCCGCCGGACGCGTCGCTGGTCGCCGAGTTCCAGGACCTGGAGCGCGGAATGCTCGACGGCACCGTCGCTGAGCTGGTCGTCAACGGTGGGCGGCTGTCGAGCGATGGCCCGAGCCAGATATCCGTCATGGCTGACGACGAGTGGAGCCAGATATCCGTCACGGACGACGGTCGCGGGCGCTGGGCGGGGATGGTGCCGGTCCGGATGCGCCTTCGGGGCGAGACGGTCGGCTTCTGGCGCGATGTCTTGCGGCTCTTCGAGGCCTCGGGCGAGGCCGGGAGCTTCGTCGACTTCCTGATTCGAGCCTTCTGGAGCGTCTGGCTCCGCCGAGACCCCGAGCGCGTGGCGTATCAGGACGTATATGAACGGGAATTGCTGCGCTGCGCCTCACCGGTCTGCTCGAATCGGGACCTGACTCCGCACCACCTGAAGTTCCGCGGCCACGGCGGCGGCGACGAGCGCTCCAATTTGGCTGGCCTCTGCGTGACCTGTCATCTCGAAGTTCTACACCTCGGCCGCATGAGAGCCGCCCCACCGGCCCACGACATCCACTGGACCCTCGGTCGCGACGGCTTCCTCACGGTCCACGGCCGCGAGCTCGTCCGATGAGCGTTCGGAGTGTGGGCGTCCCGCCCGCAGCGCTCGGCGTTGGGGGAGAGCGCGCTGTGGAGATGACGTCGGTGACGCCCCCTATGGATAAGCTGTGGACGGCGACTTCGTCCCCGCCCACGAGCTTATCCACAGGGGGCTTGGATAACTCCGCTCGCCCGGGGGGCTCGCGGAGTTACCCACACCGACTTGGAGAACCCCGCTCGCCCGGGGGGCTCGCAGGGTTCCCCACATCCCCACGAGCGCCGACTCCGGCGGCTTTCTTCTGTTTTGGGAGCTTCTGCGGATGGTTGCGCGGAGGCCGGAAAGTCTTAGAGGGTGGGGTCTGACCCCGTGACCTAATACTTCTCGTCGCCGTCCGCTCGCCCGGGGGGCTCGCAGGGTTCCCCACATCCCCACGAGCGCCGACTCCGGCGGCTTTCTTCTGTCCTGGGAGCTTCTGCGGATGGTTTGCGCGGAGGCCGGAAAGTGTTAGGGGACGGGGTCTGACCCCGTGATCTAATACTTCTCGTCCTCCGGTCATCTGAACGGGTTGACCAGCGCGATACCGCAGTCTTCGAAGTCGCGCTCGTTGCGGGTCGCCACCGCGAACCCTCGGGCGCGGGCGATCGCAGCGATCTGGCCGTCCAGGATGCTCATGGGCCGCCCCAGCTGCCGACGGTGGGTCATCAGGTCGCCGTACGCGACGGCGGCGCGCTCGTCGAAGGTGAGGATCCTGCCTTCGAAGCCTTCGGTCAGGACACGTTGGAAGCCGTCCGCCAGCGCGCGCCGCCGGCGGCCGTCCGGGAGCGCTCGGATCCCGTAGTAGACCTCAGCGAGGGTCACGGTGGTCAGGTACAGCGTCGCGGTGTCCTGTGCGTCGAGCCAGGTCATCACGGTCGCGAGCGGCGCGGGCTTCATCCCCTCGGAGACGACGTTGGTGTCCAGTACGATCACCAGCCCAGATCCAACGGCTCGTGGGGTTGCCGTTGGTGCGGTTCGAGGATCCCGCCATTGTCCGGCCCGAAGGCGCTCGAGAACAGCGCACCCAGACGCTCTGGAGCGGAGACGGCCAGCGTGATGATGCGGCGGACCTCCTCCTCCATGGACGTGCCGTGCCGGGCCGCCCGCACACGGAGTCGGTCGTAGACGTCCTGATCGAGCTTTCGAACGCTGAGGTTGGGCATCGCGACACCTCCAATCCCGATGCTGGCACGTGCTGGCATTGCCGTCAATCGCCAGCACCGGTTCGTGCCAAGGTGAAAGTGTTAGAAGGTGGGGTCTGACCCCGCGATCTCATACTTCTCGCGTTCGGGTCAGGCGGGGAGGCGGCCGGTGACGAGGAGGTGGCGGTCGCCGAGGGCCTCGACGGACAGGGTCGTGAGCCCAGCGGTGGCGAGCTGGGCCTCGACCTCGGCGGGCTCGAAGGCGGCGTGGAGCGAGGCGAGGAAGTCCTCACGCAGGACCACCGGGGCGTCGGCGGCGTAGCGGGCGACCAGGGCGCGGGCTGCCTCGGGGGTCGCGGGGCGTCGGAGGTCGCCGACGTGGACGGGCGCGCCGGGCCGGCCGACGCGGGCGATCTCGCGCCACAGGCCGACCGGGGCGTGGAGGTGGTGGAGGAGGCTGTTGCTGACGACGGCCGCGTAGCTGGCGCTCGGGAGCGCCTCCGACGGAAGCGTCGCGCACAGGAAGGCGACGTTGTCGAGCCCGGCCTCCGCGGCCCGCGCCCGCCCGAGGGTCAACATCGCCTCGGCCCCGTCGACGGCGACGATCCGGCGGCCGGGGAGCGCCTTCGCGAGGAGCAGGGCGATGTTCCCCGGGCCGCAGCCGAGGTCCACGAGCGGCGCGTCGGGCGTCCCGAGGGCGGCCCCGTAGCGCTCGAGGAAGCCCGCGACGAAGGCGGCGTCGGACGCCGCGAAGTCGGCGGAGGCGTAGGCGCGCGCCTGATCCTCGTCGTCCATCAGCTCCGGCTCGGTGACGCGCTCCATCGTCCAGCTCTCCTCGATCTCGGGGGCGTCAGACCTCGTCTCACGACCGCCGGGGCCAGGCAAGCCGTGTGCGCTGCGAAGCCGAGCGGAGGCGGAGCGTCGCTCGGACATCCGCGGCGTTTCAGAGCCCTCGGTTTTCGCGCAAAATGTGCTATCCCATCCGCCCGACGCGGATGGAGCAGAACCGCCATGAACCTCCTCGACTCCCTCAAGCAGTACACCACGGTCGTCGCCGACACCGGTGACCTCGACGCGATCGCCGAGTACGCGCCCCAGGACGCGACCACCAACCCGTCGCTCCTCCTGAAGGCCGCCCAGAAGCCCGAGTATCGCGAGCTCGTCGACAGGGCCCTGGCGGTGGCGAGCGACGGCCCGCGCAGCGCCGCCGAGCGCGCCGAGGCGTTCATCGACCACCTCTTCGTGGGCTTCGGGGTCAAGATCCTCGAGCTCATCCCGGGCCGCGTCTCGACCGAGGTCGACGCCCGCCTGTCCTTCGACACCGAGGCGACGATCGCCAAGGCCCAGCGCCTCATCGCGCTGTACGAGGCGGCCGGTGTCGGTCGCGAGCGCATCCTCATCAAGGTCGCGAGCACCTGGGAGGGCGTCCGCGCCGCCGAGCAGCTCGAGGCCGAGGGGATCCACTGCAACCTCACGCTGCTGTTCAGCTTCGCCCAGGCCGTCGCCTGCGCCGAGGCCGGCGTGACGCTCATCTCCCCGTTCGTCGGCCGCATCTACGACTGGCACAAGAAGGCCCAGGGCGTCGCCGACATCCCGGCCGACGAAGACCCCGGGGTCGCGTCGGTCACGCGCATCTACACCTACTTCAAGAAGTTCGACTACCCGACCCAGGTCATGGGCGCGAGCTTCCGCAAGTCCTCGCAGATCGTGCGCCTCGCCGGCTCGGATCTGTTGACCATCTCGCCGGACCTGCTCGAGGAGCTGCGCTCCACCGAGGGCGAGCTCACCCCCGCGCTCAGCGTCGAGGCCGCCAAGGCCAGCGACGTCGAGCGGATCGCCCTCGACGAGAAGGCCTTCCGCTGGCTCCACAACGGCGACGCGATGGCTGTCGACAAGCTCGCCGAGGGCATCCGCCGCTTCGACGCCGACGCCCGCAAGCTCGAGAGCTGGGCCCTCGCCCAGGTCTGACCACCGTCCCTTCCGCGTACCGCCGCGGCGCCCGCGCCGCGGTCTCCAGCTTCCGCTCGCACCGTGAGGTCATCGGACACCCATGCGTATCGCCCTCGCTCTGCTCGCCCTCGTCTTCCTCGCCACCCCCGCCTGTGACTCCAGCGGCGGCGGTGGCGGACCCGTCTCCGGCACCATCACCCTCGGCAAGGACGACGGTGTCGACTTCCACACCGGCGCCCTGCAGGACCCCGGAAACTTCAAGAACAGCGACCTCTTCACCGCCAGCAACGGGACGGCGCTCGGCCTCATCACCGGCGGCGACAGCCCGACGGTGAACCGCCCGGCCAACTGGTTCCTCGGCACCGGCGGGGTCCATCGGACCTTCTCGAGCCTCGCCGAGGTCCCGGACGAGCCGCCGAGCGAGGACATGACCGCCTCGCTCATCAAGGCCAAGACCGGCAACGGCTTCATCGTCACGACGCATCGCGGCGCGCTGGTCCGTGGCTGGGTGTCGTTCGCCGACGCGGACACGGTGACGATCGAGTTCGAGCCCTACGTCGCGCCCGCGGAGTAGGCCAGTTGGCGCCAGGACGGCGTGCTGAACGCGGTCCTGGCGACTCCGCGCTTATTAGTTTGCGCGAATCGACCGACGGGGGATCTGTGACATCCACGGCCACGGAGTCCCCCCGATGCGTCACCTCCCCCTGTCCCTCGCCGTCGCGGCAGCGCTCTTCCTTGCCCTCAACACCGCCGCCTACGCGGACACCGGCTACAAGAAGGGCTTCTTCATCACCGCCCAGGACGGCGACCGAAGCTACGGCCTGACCATCAACGGCATCTTGCAGCCGCGCTTCGTGTACACCTTCAAGGACGGCGCGAAGGACGCCTTCGACTTCGAGATCACGCGGGCGCGCTTGGGGTTCAAGGGCTTCATCCTCTCGAAGGACCTGACCTACAAGTTCGTCGCGGACTTCGGAAAGGGCGACACGCTCCTGGTCGACGGCGTCGTCGACTACGCGTTCTCCCGCGACTTCCGGTTCCGCGTCGGCCAGTTCAAGCGCCCGTATTCGCGCCAGTTCATGGCTTCGGCGACCGGCCTCCAGCAGGTCGACCGCGCCCTCACCGACAAGGCCTTCGGCGTCGGCCGCGACATCGGCGTGGCCATCCACAACGGCTACGAGAAGTCCCCCGAGCTCGAGTGGGTCCTCGGCGTCTTCGACGGCACCGGCGACAAGCCGCACTACGACGTGCAGACCGACGTCAACGGCCTGGTGATCGGGGTGTCGCGCACCAACATCCCGATGCGGTTCCGCCCCGTGATCGCCGCGCGCGTCGGCTACAACTACGGCGACATGGCCGGCGAGGGTTACCGCGAGTCCGACCTCCACCCGGAGAAGGGGCTCCGCTTCGGCGTCGCCGCCAGCGGCGTGGTCGACCTCGGGATCGACGACGAGACCGGGTCCATCTCGGCCGACGTCGACTTCATCCTCAAGACCTCGGGCTTCGCGGCCAGCGGCGCCTTCTTCCTCCGCACGCTGACCGGCGAGGGGAGCGGCCTCGACGCGCTGGGCTTCCTGCTCCAGGCCGGCTACGTCATCGACGGCGCCGTCGAGCCCTCGCTCCGCTACGCCCGGGTCATGCCCGAGGACGACGCCGACAAGACCCTCCAGGAGCTGGGCCTGGCCGTCTCCGTGTACTTCCTGGGTGACACCTTCAAGTGGACGACCGAGGTCACCAGCCTCGAGAGCGAGGTCGCCGGCGCCTCGACCATGAACTGGCGCGTCCGGAGCCAGCTCCAGCTCTGCTTCTGAGCACTGGGTCGTGGTCCCGACGGCCACAACATCGAGGTCGTTTGCCACGCCTCGGGGTAGGGGGGCGTGGGGAAAGGAGGCGTCCTGAGCTGCGGGTGTGATTCGAGCAGCGGCACTTCCAGCGCCTCTTCGCCGCCCGGACTGCCTGCCCGCGGGCTCAGGGCGCGTCGCCGCCCTCGCGCGGCGCCAGCGTCAGCCCGCCGGTCATCGCCCCGCCCTCCACGATGCTCAGCGCCCCGGCCTCGCCGCCCTCGCGCGCCTGGATGGCCGCCACGGCGGCGTCCGCCACGGGCCGGAGCGCCCCGTCGAAGCGCTCCAGCAGCGGCATCACCGCGGTCCGATCCCCCACCTGGCCCAAGACCTCGATCGCGAAGCGTCGGACGTCCTCTTCGGACCGCTCCGCCAGCACCAACAGCGCCGCGTCGCGCCCGTCGAGCGCCGTCCGCGAGAGGACCGCCGCGAGCCGCAGCGCTCCGCGCGTGTCCAGCACCTCGACCCGCTCCATCCCGCGGCCTGTCAAGGAGGGGCGGTCGTCCAGGATGGCCGCCGACAGGAGCGCGACCGCGTCGTCCGGGTCGCCACAGAGCCCCCGTGCGAGATCGACGACGGCCGGGTCCTGATGGCCGAGGCGCTGCATCAGCGCCTCCAGGTTCTGCTCGCGCAGCGCCGGCTCGGGGTCGTCTTCGGCGCTCGCCGCCAAGGTCGCGTTCACCGTCGACGGGTCGAAGGCGAGCTCGGGAGCCAGCGCGATCCCGCCGCGGAGGGTCGTCTCGAGCGCCGGCCCGGACAGGACCTGCGTCCGCACCATGCGCAGCGCGCCGGCGTCCAGCGACCAGCCACCGCCGATCAGCCGGTCCCGGATCGGGCGGCGCCGCGCCGCCGTGAGGAACGCCAGCGCCGTGGCCCGGTCGCCCGTGACGGTGACACCCTCCAGGTCCGGGACGTACACCGCCGAGGGTTCGCGCGCGTCCAGGGCGACCTTCAGCCCCTGGGGCAGCGCCGGGTGCCCGACCGAGAGCGTCGTCGACGCCCCGAACTTGCTCGTCCCCTGGAACCCTTCGGCCGACACGGCGCAGCCGTCGACGGTCCCCTTCAGCGACAGGTCCGACGCCGAGAGCCCCAGCGCCTCGGCGACCCGCGACCAGCCCCTGCGGAGCCCCGGCGCCGCGAGCGTCCGGCCGATCCACGCGAACAGGTGGGCGAGGCCGACGAACAGCTTCACGATGCCTTCGATGGCCTTCAGCGTGTCACTCATGGCGCCACGGTCTACCCGGTCGGACAAACGCGTCAACCATCCGGTCTCGGCCGGCGGGCGAAGACGCGCTGCTCTACAGCCTCGGCCGCATCGCCGAGCAGCCCGGGACGAGGACGAGGCGGTCGCCCTCTACACGGCGTCGCTGGCCAAGCGCCTCAACGACGTCGTGCAGAAGCGCCTCGGCGCCTTGAAGGCCCCCTGAGGCGCGAGACTGGCGCAGGCCCTCCGCTGGACGTGGCTGGTGACCCCGCGCCGAGGGGCTACTGGCAGATATCGCTCGGAGCGATGACGATGCCCTTGCCGGGCGTGACCCAGAGGTCGCCATCGGCCGCGGGGGCCTCGTCGGGCGACTCCGTGAACGGCGCCATCCCGCCGTTGACGGCCAAGCGCTCCGTCGCGCCGCCGAGCCACACGACGGACCCCGTCGAGGTGTCGAGCGACACCGTCGCCTTGCGCAGCGTCTCCAACGCGCTCAACGCCTCGACGGTGAGGGGCTTCGGCCAGCCCTTGCGGGCCAGGACCGGGAAGACGTCGCCCGAGGCGCGGTCGAGCAGGACGACCCGAGTGACGAGGTAGTCGCCCTCGTAGTCGTAGAGCTGCAGCGCCACCCAGCGCCCCGACGGCGAGGGCTCGGCGAACTCGACGGTCGTCTCGCCCCAGGTGACCGGCTTGCCGGAGGCGTCGGTCAGCTTCAGGCCGCCCTCGTCGTCCTCACGCACGTTGACGGCGGCCTCGCCCTTCCACTCGCCGACCTCGCTCGCGACGGCGCCGTGGAACACGCCCCCACAGCCCGGATCGTCGAGGCCGGCCCCCTCATCGTCGTCCCCGCACCAGGCCTGGAGGTAGGCCGACTTGCCCGTCGCGAGGTCGACCCGGACCGTCACGCTCATCTGGGCGTCGCGGGAGCTGTCGGCGAGGTCGACGCACAGCGCAGCGCCGTCGTGGCTGAGCTTCACGTCCTCGGGTCGGTGGGTGAGGTCGAGGAGCGGCCCCTCCTCACCATCGGCGCCGAAGCACGGGACCTCGGCCCGCTTCGGGAAGGTCCCCGCGACTCGCTCCTTTCCGGTCGCGAAGTCGAGGACGCGGATCTCCGAGTCGTCCTTGCCGCTGATGAAGACGATGCCCTCACGACCTGGCAGCCATCGCGGGTAGCTCGCCGGGGACGCGCTGAGCTTCCGGATCTCCTTCAGATCGGCGTCGTACGCGATGAGCCCGTTGCCGACGATCGCGTCGGGCGGGAGCACGATCGCCCCGCCGGGGGCGGGCGCCGGTGAGCCCTCCGGCACTGCCACGGCGGCCGCGGCCGCCGTGGCGTCCGGAGAGTCCGCCGGCGCGGTCCCCGGGGCCGGCGCCACGCCCGCGGGGGCTGGTGGGGTCGTCGCCGCCGTGTCGGCCGTGGCCGGGGTAGCGATCGTCGCGGCGTCGGCCTTGGCGGGCGGGGTCGCGGTCGGGGCGTCGGCCGTGGACGAGGTCGCGCCCGCCGCACCCGCGGGTGCGGGCGCCGGATCTGCCCCGGGCGTCTTCTTGCCAGGGCAGGCCGCGAGCGGGAGCGCGACGCACATAAGGAGCGCGGCCAGTAGGCCTGCGGAGGGGCGGCGATGGAGCATGCTGTCCTCGTGGCTGGGAAGGAGTCTGCGCAGAGTATCGCCTCATGCCACCTCCTCGTCCACAGGTCGCGCGGCGCCGCGTCTTCGTCGGTGAGACCAGGCGTATAGGCGGCCCGCACCGCTCGTTCGGCGCGTCAGGTTCACCGCGCCGCCCACGCCCACGCCCCCCGCGCCTGCACAGCGCCCGCTCCGCCTCTCGCACCGCACGCGGATACGAAGCGGCGCCGGCAGCGACCTCACGCGGACTCGAGCATGAAGCTCGCGACGTCGTCCCAGAGCGACTCGAACGTCGACCGCCGGAAGCCGCTGCCGCTGAGCAGCCAGTCGTAGTGGGGCGGCTCGCGATCGGGGGCGGCGAAGTGGCCCACGACGTCGAGGTGGTCCGCGACGACGGCGTGGATCACCTCGCCCCAGGGCTGGGCGAGCGTGGGCACGACGCCGTCGTTGTCCTGGGCGTTCGGGGTGCGCCCGAGCTCGGCGTTGACGCGTTCGCGCTGGGCCGACGTGAGCGTGCCCGCCTCGGGCGGCGGGGCGTCGGACCCCGCGAGCCGATACATGGCCCGATAGAGCGCGTAGGTCGCCTGGGGATACGGCGCGAGCCCGATCTCGAGCTGCGCGCCGAGGCGCGGCGCCGGGGCGCAGGTGACGACCGAGCCGTAGCGGACGCCGTCGCGGTTCGGCGCCGCCGCGTTGAACAGGCTGATGGCGTCGGGGGTCAGCTGGGTCAGCAGCGACCGGTCGGCGTTCACGTCCTCGAAGAACTCGCGGACCGCCTGGCGCCGGTCGGGGCTGAAGTCCTCGAGCAGCTCGTCGTAGAACTGACTGGCGAGGCCGTAGCTCGGGGTCCCGGGCTTGGCGCGTGGGCGCGCGAACAGCCGCGCGAGCTGGGCCATCGTCCGCAGGCTGGCGCGGCCCTTGCGGAGCGCCTGGAGCGTCGCGATCGAGATGACCCGCAGGACCTGCTGGCCGAACGCGCTCCGGAAGAACGTCGCCACCGGCGTGCCCCGGTGGGGCGTCGCGATCGACACGACGGAGCGGACGCGCCGCGCCCAGGGCTCGACCGGCTCCTCGACTGGTAGCTGTGCTCCCGGGGTCGTCACGAGTCGAGCGTCGAGGCCGCCGGAGGAGTGACCGACGAGGTGGATCGCGCCGTCGTCGTCGGCCGCCTCGCTCCGGATCGCCTCGAGCACGCGGCACGCGCGCCGCTCGATCGAGGCGGTGGGGCGCGTCTTCACCCGGTGAACGCGTACGCGGTGTCCCGCGCGCTCGAAGGCGTGCTCGAGCCACTCACTCACGTGCGCGTAATAGACGAGCCCGCCGAGGTTGGCGAAGCCGAAGAACCCGGGGATCAGGAAGACGTGGTGTGGGCTGGAAGCAGGCATCGGGCCTCGACGGAGAGCGGAGCAGGGGAGCTCCGACGAGCCCCGGGGGCGCTGGAGGTCCGATCATGGCCCATCCCGCGTCGTCGTCAACCGCCCGGCCGTCACGCCGTTGGTGGATTGTCTCGACCGAACGGTCCGCGTCTTTTGCGTTGCATCAAGTTTTTGCTAGGGTGAGTGTCATTTCCAACACGCCCGTCCGGGCCCATCCAGCGGCGTCCGCTCTCGCGGCCACGTCCAAACGAGCCGCCTGTTGCCCGTCTCGCCTCGCGATACGATACGCGCCTGCGCTATCGCGACGTTCGTCGTGACCCTCGCCTCCGGTAGCGCCGCGGCGGCGCTCGACTGCGGCGACACGCTCCCCGAAAGCGTCACGCTGACCGAGGACCTCGACTGCACCGGCTTCCCGGGCACGGCGATCACCATCGGGGGCGACGGCGTGACCCTCGACGGTGGCGGCTTCCGGATCATCGCGCCGGACGCGGCGCGCGCCATAGACCTCGCCGGACACGATGGCGTCACCGTCCGCGACGTCGACCTGTCGGGCTGGTGTGCTGGCTACGGCGTCTACGCCAACGGGGCGGACGGCGCAGTGCTCGAGGACCTCCGGATCCACGGCCGCGACACCGCGATCTACGTCGCGAACGCGACGAGCGTCACCTTGCGCCGGGTCGACGTCGACGCGGCGGCGACGTTCGGCGTCCAGCTGGTCGCCGTCGCGCAGCCCATCGTCTTCGAGGACGTGGCCCTGACGAACAGCGGAAGCGCGCTCCGCCTCGAGGACATCGTCGGCCCGATGACCCTCGACGACGACGGCCTCACCAGCGTCAGCGGCTCCGAGACCGGGATCGACCTGCGCGGCGTCGTCAGCGACCTCACCCTCGACGGCCTGACCCTCGACGCGCGCTCCACGGGCCTCGGCGTCGTGGGGAGCGGCGCCGGTATCACCGGCCTGGTGGTCCGGAACGTCGACGCCTCGGGCCCGGCGCAGGGGACCGGGATCTCCGTCACCGGTGACGTGACGCTCGTGGACTGTGTCGCGAACGACCGCAGCTACGGCGTCTACGCCACCGGCGGCGGCGACTATACTCTCACCCGCGTCAGCGCGGCCCGAGCCCGCGTCGCCGGCCTCACCCTGTCCGGCGTCGCGCCCCCGCTGGCCCTCGACGACCTCCGCCTGACCGACAGCGCGACCGGCTTGTACCTCTCGAACGTCGACGCCGCGGTGACGCTCGGCCCGAGCGAGCTCTCCGACCTCTCCGGCAACAGCATCGCGATCTACGTGACCGGCAGCTCGGGCCTCACCTTCGACGGCCTGTCGATCGCCGGCCGCTCCAACGCGATCCAGGCGGCCAACACCGCCAATCACGGCCTCACCTTCAGCCACCTGACCCTTCAGGGCTACCACGGCGGCACCGGGCTCCAGCTCGGCGGCGCGGACCACGTCATCGACACCGTCACGTCCCGCGACTTCGGGTACGGCGTGTTCGTCAACAACGTCGCGGACGTGACGATCCGCCACCTCGACGCCTACCGGAACCGCACGGCCGGCCTCTACCTCGGCGCGATGACGACGCCCCCGACCCTCGAGGACCTCCGCCTGACCGACAACGAGACCGGCCTCAACCTCACCGGCGTCCAGATGGCCACCTCCACAGCCCCCCTCGTCATCGACCCCACCGTCATCACGGCGCTCACCGGCAACGACACCGACATTAGCATCTCGACCTCACGCTACGTCGAGCTCAACGGTCTCGGCGGCCTCTCGGGGCGGACCGCCGGCGTCACCGCGTCGAACGCGGGGAACCTCGGGCTCTCCTTCATCGACCTGACCATCACCGGGCCACAGGCGGGCACGGGGCTGAACGTCGGCGGCGCGGGCGCGCTCGTCCAGGGCGTGACCGTCACCGATCGCGCGACCGGGATCCAGCTCACCGGCAGCGGCCAGATCATCGACGGCGTCGACGTCGCGCGCTGCGCCGTCGGTGTCTACGTCACGAGCCCCACCACCAGCCTCGGGCTGTCGGGCCTGAACCTCCCGGACAACGGCACCGCGCTGAGGCTCTACGGCGTCGATGGCGACGCGCTCGAGCCCGTCGACGGCTTCGTCATAGACGACACCGTCCTGACCTCCGCCGCCGGGTCGAGCATCGGCCTCGAGCTCTACCGGTATGTCACGAACCTCATCGTTCGGGACCTGATCCTCGACAACCGCGGCGATGGGATCCACGCCCAGCACGCGACGAACGCGAACATCACCTTCGAGGACCTCGACCTCTCCGGCCACGGCGCCGGGATCGGCCTCTACCTCGGCGGGAGTGGCCACACGCTGACGAACGTCAGGGCCGACGACCGCTACACCGGGGTCTACGCCAACGCCGCCCCGGGGCTGACCGTCACGAACCTCGACGCCCGGCGGTGCGTCAACGACGCCCTCCTCCTCTACAACTACGCCGCGACCGACGCCCCGCCGACCCTGACCGACCTCGACCTGCGCGACTCCCTCCGGGGGCTGACCCTGCAGTCCTTCTACGCGCCCACCACAATCGACGCCGCGGCCGTCCCCATCGGCGCGGTCGACGGCTGCGGGACGGGCGTCCAGCTCAGCTCCTACGTCCAGGACGTGACGCTCTCCGGGCTGACCCTCCCCGGGACCTCCTACGGCGTCTGGGCCTACAACAGCCACAACGAGCGGCTGCGCTTCGTCGATCTCGACCTCTCCGGCTCCGGCGCCGGCTACGGGCTCAATCTCCAGGGGACCGGGCACGAGCTCGACGGAGTGACCGTGAACGACCGCCAGTACGGGGTCTACTCGTCCGGCGTCACCGACATCGCCATCACGGACCTCACCACGGCGCGCTGCGCGACCGGCCTCTATCTCGACGGCGCCCCGATGGCGAGCCTGCAGAACCTGTCGCTCACCGACGGCGGGACGGGGCTCTACCTGCGAAACCTCTCCACACCCTGGACCCTTGGCGCCGGCGCCCTTACCGACCTCGACGGCAACGGCACCGGGATCTTCCTCACCTACGTGACCGGCGCCACCCTCCGCGACCAGCCGGCCGGGCTCTTCTCGAAGGTCTACAACACCGGGATCAACCTCGGCTCGTCGTGCTCCGACGTGACCCTCGACGGCGTCGATGTCTCCGGGTCCGGTGTCGGTACCGGGGTCGCCCTCGCCGGCTCCGGCCACGCCCTCCTCGACGTCATCGCCGACGACCGCGCGATCGGCGTCAGCGCGACGTCCACGGCGGACCTGACCCTCGACGGCGTCATCGTGCGCCGCGCCTCCAGGTACGGGATCCACCTCAACGGCCTCCCCTCCCCGCCGAGCCTGTCGGACACCACCCTGACCGCGAACCGCTACGGGCTCTACGTGCAGAACCTCACCGGCGCCCTGACGCTCGCCCCCGCGGTCTTCACGGCCCACCTCGGCAACGCCTGGGCGTTCTACGTGACCGGCAGCGCTGGCGTGACCGTGGACGGACCGGGCCTCGCCCTCACCGAGGTCTCCACCGGGCTCTGGCAGGAGTCCTTCGGCGCCCCGGACGCCCTCTGCGGGACCAGCCCGCCGGGGGACGTCACGCTCACCGCCGACCTCGACTGCACCGGCGTCCCAGGGACCGCGCTCACCCTCGCCGCGGGCGCCACCCTCGATGGCGCCGGGTTCCGCATCGTCGCGCCGCACGCGACCACGGTCGTCTCGACGGGCGCGCACGACGACGTCACCGTGCGCAACGTCGACGTCTCGCAGCGGAACGAGGACGCGACCGGCGTCCTCGCGACCGGCGGGGCCAGGCTGGTCATCGAGGACGTCGTCGCAGACGGGCTCGACTACGGCGTCAGCGTCACCGGCGTCGAGGACCTGACCCTGAGCGGCGTGTCCGCGGCCGACGCCGTGACCACGGGCGTCCTCCTCGACAGCGTCGCGCTCCCGCTCAGCGTCGCCGGGATCTCGACCCCGCGCGCGACGACCGGGCTTCAGCTGAGCGACATCACCGGCCCCTTCACGCTCGGCGTGGGTAGCCTGACCGACGCGTCCGACACCCTCACCACCCTGCGGATCCTGGGCGGCACCGACCTCACGGTCGAGCAGCTCCCCCTGCCCGGCGTCGCCTACGGCGTGCGCGTGACGGGCGCGACCGACGGGCTCCTCCTCGATGGCGTCGACGTCTCCAGCGGGCGGGGGCGGGTCGGGACGGGGCTGACGGTCGGCGGCGGGGTCGACGCGACCCTCCAGGACGTCACGGCGGTGGGCAGAGCCACCGGGATCGAGGTCGTCGGCACCGTGCCCGTCGTCGTCCGCCGCCCCATCGCCACGGGCTGCGACACCGCGCTCGCCCTCGAAGACGTCGCCGCCGGCCTGACCCTCGAGGACGCGATCCTCGGCGACAGCGGGACCTGCCTCGACCTCGACGGCGCCCAGGACCTGACGCTCGACGACGGCGCCCTCCTCTCGCTGTCCGGCTGCGACACCGGGGTCGCCCTGACCGCCACCACCGACGTGACCGTCGACGGGCTGACCCTCGACGCCCGCGTCTACGGCCTCGACGCCCGCGCCGCGTCGAACGTCCGCGTCACCGCCCTCGACGTCGACGCCACCGGCTCCGGCCGCGGGACCGGCATCCACATCGGCGGGACCGAACCCACTGTGACCGGCGGCACCGCGAGCCGCCGCGCCTTCGGCGTCAGCATCACCGGTACCAGCCCCACCGTCGACGGGGTCACGGCGAACGACGCCGGCCGCGGGATCTACGTGACCACGACGAGCGACGTGACGCTGAGCGCGCTCACCGCGACCCACTGCGACGACGCCCTCACTTTCCACCATCTCACCGGGCCGTACACGCTGACCCCGGCCGCCATCACGTCCTTCGCCCACAGCGAGGTCGGCCTCAACGTCAACAACACGAGCGAGCTGACCGTCGACGGGCTCGTCCCCAACGGGCTCGCCTTCGACAACCCCGGGTACGGCATCGACACCTACAACACCGGCAACGCCGACCTCGTCTTCAGGAACCTCGACCTCTCCGGGCCCCGCGGGGTGGGCATCCGCGCCCGCGGGGACGGGATCCTCATCGAGGACGTCGTCGCGGACACGCGCGGCGCGCACGGGGTCGTCGTCGGCTACGCCAGCGACGTCACGGCGCGCCGGGTGGCGACCCACCGCTGTGGGACCGGTCTCTCGTTCAGCAACGTCGCGCTGCCGCTGTCGTTCGAAGACGTCACCGCCGTGGACGGCGGCACGGGCCTCAGCCTCGCCTCGATCTCCGATCCTGACCTGGTGGGCCCGCTGACCCTCGACACCGACGGGTTCTCCGACCTCTCGGGCAACGACCGCTCGATCATCCTGTCGAGCGTCCAGGGCGTCACCGTCCGCGGGCTCACCCTCGACGGCGCGAGCTACGGGCTGCACAGCGACAACGCCACCGTGGGCGCGGCGACCTTCGAGGACCTGACCCTCAGCGGGGCAGGCGCAGGCACGGGCCTCGCGCTCCGGGGCGACGGGCACACCCTCACGAACCTCACGGCCAGCTATCGCGCCACCGGCGTCCAGGTGTGGGACTGCGCCGACCTGAACGTCACCGGCGTCACGTCCGTCGGCGCCGGCCTCGGCTTCTACACGGTCTACACCAACGCGTCCGCGACGTTCACCGGCCTCGACTGCACCAACGGTGGGACGGGCTTCCGCGCCCACGGCATGAGCGGAGGGACCCTCGACGCGACGATGTTCTCCGACCTGAGCGGCAACGCCACGACCCTCGAGCTCACCGGCGGCTGCTCGGGGGTGACGGTCACCGGCACCGCCGGCGCCCCGCTCGTCCTCGACGGGGCGACGGCCGGGCTCGACGCGGACTCGGCCGGCCTCACCGGGCTCACCCTGCGCTACCTCGACGCGTCGGGCCCGGGCGACGGGACGGGCATCGATCTCGCGGGCTCGGGCCACGTCCTCGAGCACGTCCGCGCGGACGGGCGCGACACCGGCGTCGACGTCACCGACTACGACGGGCTGGTCGCCACCGACGTCACGGTCGCGCGGGCCGGGAGCGTCGCGTTCACGCTCTACACGCTCAGCCCGACGCCGCTGGCCGCGCCGTCGCTCACGGGCCTCTCGCTCACGGGGTCGACCATCGGTCTCCAGGTCACGGGCTCCCGCTCCCCGTGGACCATCGACGACACGGCCCTCGTGGATGTCTCCGGCACGACGACCGCGATCGACCTCTACACCTGGAACACCGCCGTCACCGTCGCCGACCTCACCCTCGGCAACTACAACGCCGTGAAGGTGTCCGACGCGTACAGCTACGGCCTCGCCTTCGAGGACCTCGACCTCACCGGCAGCTGTCGCGGGACGGGGCTCGAGCTCGAGGGCAGCGACCACACCGTCGACCGCCTCGTCAGCGCGCGCCGCACCTGGGGGCTCCGCCAGCTGTTCGGCCAGGGCAGCACGATCACCGACTCGTCCTTCGGCGCGAACGCGACGGGGATCAACGTCTCCTCCGGCCCGGCCTTCGTGGACACCACGGTGGCCAGCAGCGGCGCCAACACCGCCCAGACCTTCAAGGTCGCCAGCGCCACCTACATGGCGCCCGGGATGACGCTCCGCTTCGGGATGCCCGGCGGCGACGAGGATCGCGTCTACATCGGCCGGAACGGCGCGACCATCACGCTGTCCACGCCGCTGTCCGGCGTACCGCCCGTCGGGACGACGATCCGCTCGACCGACATCGACGCCCCGCCGCCGCGCCTGACGGTCACCCAGAGCGACATCTGCGCCAACCAGACCGGGCTCTCGACCGGCGTCGAGGTGACCATCGCGACCGACGACTACTGGCAGAGCGGCGCCGGCCCGGTCCACACCACCAACCCCGGTGGCGACGGCGACATCGTGACCGGCGACGGCGCCACGGTGACCCCCTTCGATCCGCTCCCGAACGACGTGACCGACCCGTACTGCAACCAGGTCCCGGTCGCCTCGGCCGGGGACGACCAGGTCGTCTGCGAGGGCGACGCCGTCACCCTGGACGCCTCGGGCTCGAGCGACCCCGATCTCGAGCCGCTGAGCTACGCCTGGTCCCAGCTCGCCGGGACCGCCGTTTCGCTCACCTCGCCCGACGCCGTGACCGCGGGCTTCACCGCGCCCATCGCCGGCGCCCAGACGCTGACCTTCGCCGTCCTCGTCGACGACGGGGACGCCGTCCAGCGCGACACGGTCGACGTGGTCGTGCAGGTCGGAAACCAGCCTCCGACCGCGGTGGCCGGGGCTGACCAGGCCGTCGACGAGGGCGCCGCGGTGGCCCTCGACGGCAGCGCGAGCGGCGACCCCGAGGCGCTCCCTCTCGGCTACGCCTGGGTCCAGACCGCCGGGCCGGCCGTGACGCTCGTCGGCGACGACACGGCCACCCCGAGCTTCACCGCGCCCTCCCTCGCCGACGGCGGGCCGTCCTCGGTCACCCTGACCTTCACCCTCACGGTCTCCGACACCGAGCCCGCGGGCGCCTGCGGGGGCGTGCGCCAGGCGGTCGACGAGGTGGACGTCGAGGTCGCGAACCTCCCCGACGACAACTGCCCCGGGGACCCGGACAAGACCGATCCCGGCGTCTGCGGCTGCGGGATCCCCGACGTGGACTCGGACGGCGACGGGACGCTCGACTGCGAGGACGGCTGCCCCGCCGACCCGGACAAGACCACGCCCGGGGTCTGCGGCTGTGGCGCGCCCGACGGCGTCGACGAGTGCGCCTCCGGCGCCGCCGGCTGCGACCCCGACGCCACCTGCACCGAGCTGGCCTGCGGCTTCGACTGCGCCTGCGCCGAGGGCTTCGTCGGCGACGGCTTCACCTGCACCCCGATCGACAGCTGCGAAGAGCAGACCGCGATCTGCGGCGTCGGAGGCGCCGGCGGGCGCATCGTGTGGGGCGTGCTCGACCTCGGCGGCGCCTTGGCGGGCTTTCGCTGCGAGGTCGCCTACGACGGCGCCGAGCCCGTCTGCGACACCGTGGCCGGCACGATGACGCTCCGGACCTACGACCCGATGTGTGCGCCATGAGCCGGACGACGACCGGATGGACGGCCCTCTTGCTCGGGCTCGCCGCGGCAGGCTGCGGCGGCGCGGACGGTGGGCCCGACGCCGCGGGTGGGGGCGTGGCCATCGACATCGCCCCCCTCGACCTGCCCGGCGTGGGCGCGGCGAACTGGCGCCTGACGGTGACGAGCGCGCTCGACGAGGCGGTCTGGACGCGAGACCTGGACTCGGCGAGCTACGGCGACGGTGCCGGCTCCGTCAGCTACGTCGGCCCGTGTGACGCGAGCGACGGCGCGAACCCCCACAGCGTGTCGGTCGAGCTCCTCGCCCTCGCGACCGACGAGGGCGAGCCGCTCCTCGCGGGCGCTGACTTCCGGGATCCCGGCGTCATCAGCCGCGCCGTCGCCTGCGCCGCGGACCGCGACACGCCGGTCGACTTCGAGATCACCCTCGCGCGCCGCGCCGAGCAGGGCTTCTTCGACGTCGCCGTCAGCTTCCGGAGCGTCTTCTGCTCGGCCAAGCTCGACTGCGTCGACGCGCTCCTCCACGAGCCCGACGAGGACCGCGGGCCGACGGTGGTGATGGCCTTCGCGTGCACCAGCGGCGCCGGCGCGCCGACCCTCCTCTACCTGAGCGAGATCGCTCTGGCCTGCGTCGACGCCGACCCCGGGGACGGCGACGCGCTGGCGCCGCTGACCGAGGTCCTGTCGCCGGCGGCGGCGGACGCCGACGGAAACCAGGGCGCGGCGCCGCCGCTCTTGTTCCAGTGGGCGCGCTACACGACCCGCGAGCAGCTCCCTGGCGTCGACAAGTGCTACTGGAACCACGCCCTCGGGCTCGACCTCGCGGCCATCGGCGCGCGCCGCTGCACGCTGAGCGCCCGCGGCACGGCCTCGGACGTCGCGCTGGCCGACGGGGCGCTCCCTGAAGGCGCCGTCTGGCCGGTCATCACCTGGGAGGTCGACGTCGTCGGCGCCGACGGCGCGCTGTGCGGCGCGAACCCCCTCGACGGCGCCGGCAGCGGCGTGACGACCGGCTACTATGCCTCGCCCGGCGACGGCCAGCCGCCGCTCTCCTTCGCGGCCGAGCGCGCCTGCGCCGGGCCGCTCCAGAACGGCCCCATCCTGGCCCAGGGGTTCACCTGCGCCGGCGCCGACGACGCGGTCTTCCGCGCCACCCGCGACGGCGACGACGCCCCGGCGGTCGCGGTCACCGTCGACGGCGTGCCCGCCGCCGGCCCCTATGCGCTCCCCGCCGGCGCGAGCCTCGTCGACGGCTGCTGCCTGGACGCTTGCTGCGCGCCGTAATCGCGGCGCGGCGAGCGCCCGCGGAGGTCGAACGAGCTGTAGCCGTTGCTGGCGTCGTACGAGCTGGTCGCGCCGGCTCGAGCAGCGCCCTGCGCGATGCTTGCCTGCTCGAGCCTGGCTCAGCCCCCGCGCACGAAGGGCTTGCGGATGACGCCGCGGTGGGTGCGGCTGTCGACCACGACCTCGAGGGGCGCCTCGAGGGTGACGTGGCGGACGAACTCCGTCCGTGTGGCCTCGGGCTGCTCGGCGAGCCAGGCGTAGTCCACCGCCCCCTCGGCGCCGCCGAAGTTGACGGTGAAGTACGGGATCCCGAGCGAGGTGACGTTCTGGAAGAAGTGGCTGCCCTGGGACGGCGTGACCGGGACCTCCGGGAGGTCGGTCTCGACGATGCAGCGCACCCCGCTGATCTGCGACCACCCCACCGGGATGCCCAGCCAGCGGTCCTTGGAGCCCCAGCGCCCGGGGCCGATGAGGAGGTAGGGCCGCTGCAGCTTCTTCAGCGCCAGGTTGACCTGGCCCACCTGGCTCGCGATGTCCTGGGTCTTCGCGCGGTCGAACGTCTCGGGCGGGATGTAGACGATATCCGCGATGTCCCCGAAGCGCCCGTGGCCGAGCGCCTTGTCGGTCCGGACGACGAAGGTCTCCTCGCCGCCCTCGACGCTCCCGCCGCCGCCGCCGCTGCTCATCGCGATGGGGCGGATCTGCAGCATCGAGAACTCGTGCGGGTCCCGCTCGGTCCCGCCATGCAGGTTCACCGCGAACTCGATCTCCGCCGGCCCGTTCAGCGCCGTGTGCGCGAAGTTCAACGCGAAGGCGATGATCTCCGGCAGCGGCAGGATCCGCCCCCCGAGCACCCCCGCCATCGTCACCAGCTTCACCCCCGGCCGCCCCACCCCGGGGTAGATGCGGTCGTTGTCGCGCGAGTACGTCGCGCCCGTCGCCCGCAGGGTCCCGTGGTTGGCCGCGTCGTCGAGGTTCAAGCTGACGACCCCCGCGCCCTCCTCGAGCCCCAGCGCGAAGAAGCTCCGCTGGGCCGTCTCCAGGACGTCCTTGGTCGAGCCGAACTGGTAGAGCCGCTGCGGCCGCGGCGGTGAGAAGCGGACGCAGCGCCCGCCCTCGGCCACGGTTCGCCCGAGCCCCAGCGCGATCGACGCGACGCCGTCCTCCGGCTTCGACCCCTCCATCGGATAGAAGTCCACCGAGCGCGCCACCCCGGCGACGTCCGGATAGACGTACTCCCCGTGCCGGCGCCCCACGACCTGCTGGATGAGGACCGCCATCTTCTCTTCCTCGACTCGCCAGCTCGTGCCCTCCATGTAGGCGCGCGCGTCCTGGCTGACGGTCGAGGCGTAGACCCGCTTGATGGCCGCGCACAGGCGCTCGAGGCGGACGCTCGGGTCGGGGTGGTCGTTCGGCAGCATCTCCGTGGCGTAGACCCCGGCAAAGGGCTGGAAGTAGGCGTCCTCCAGCAGGCTCGACGAGCGCACGGCCAGCGGGTAGCGCACGTGGTCGACGTAGCTCGCGAGCGCCGATCGGAGGTGCCCGGGCAGCGGGACCGCGAGGCACGCCGCCTCGACCTCCTCGTCGCTCGCGCCGCCGACCGCGAGCTCGAGGAGCCCGCGCCCCGCCACGAACTCGTCGAAGGCGTCGGTCGCGATGGCCACCGTCGGCGGCACCCCGATGCGAACGCCGGGGAAGTTCTCGCGCAGCCGCGGCGCCCCGAGCACCGAGTGCATGAACGCGACGCCGCGCCCCTTGCCCCCGATCGAGCCGTTACCGATGCGGACGAAGGCCGACGCCTCGTCGAAGCGGTCGTCGGCGAAGTCCGTCACCACGCCGACCTGCTTCTCGCGCCGGCACTCCTCGATCGCGTTGATCAGGTGCTCTCGCAGCTCCGCGACCGACGCGAAGTCCGTGACCTGCTTGGGGCGGAGCGAGCGCGCCAGCTCGATCTCCGTGCGCGCCATCAGCCAGGTCGAGAAGTGGTTGTGCGAAGCGTGATACAGGAGCGACTCGTCCGGGATGGTCCCGAGCGCCGCGATGAACCCGCGCAGATCCGACACCTGGTCGACCCAGGAGCCCTCGTCCCTGCGGAAGATGAAGTCCCCGAAGCCCAGGTCGCCCAGCACGAACTCGCGCACCCGGCGCATCAGGTCCGGGCGCGTCTTGTTCAGGAAGTGGGCGCCCGTCGCGCGCGCCGGGTCGCCGTTCTCCTCGTTGGCGCTCATCACCAGCACCGCCCGGTCGGGCGTCTCCTCCTTGACGAGCTGCGCGAGCTCGATGCCGGCGGTCTTCGAGTGCCGCCCGTCCTTCGGGTAGCGGACGTCGGTGATGACCCCGAGGATGTTCTCCTCGTAGCGGCGGTACAGGTCGACCGCCTCCTCGTAGGTGTTGGCGAGCAGCAGCTTCGGGCGCGCCCGCCGCCGCAGGTGCCGCTGGGTCGAGTTCATGCTGTCGGCGATGACCCGGTGGTTCTGCTTCACGAGCTCCTGATAGAGGAGCGGCAGGAACGCCGAGTAGAAGCGGACCGAGTCCTCGACCAGCAGGATCGACTGCACGTCCGCGAGCCAGGTGTCGTGGCGGACGTTGAGGCGGTCCTCGGTGTGCTTGATCATCGCCATCACGAGCGCGACGTCGCCGAGCCACAGGAACGGCTTGTCGACGTCGAGCCGGTCGAGGCTCGGCGGCAGCCGCTCGAGATCGCGCTCGTTGTAGGCCAGCACCAGCACCGGCAGCCCCGGTCGCGTCGCCTCGATGGCGGTCCGGAAGGCCGACAGCGTCATGTCGCCGACGCGCAGGGTGGTGATGACCAGCTGAAAGGAGTCCGACTCCAGCCGCCGCAGCGCCTGGCCCGCCGTCGATACGCGCACGATCCGCGGCGCGCTCTGCATGTCGAGGGTCAGAAAGCGCGCCATCAGCGACTCGCTGAGGTCGCCGTCCTCGCGCATCGCGAAGCTGTCGTAGAGGCTCGCCACCAGCAGGATGCTGTTGACCCGGTTGGGCATCAGCAGATCGAACGGGACGCGTCGGGTCTTTCCCCGGCCGATGAGGGTCTCGAGCTCGCGGTCGTTCATGGCGTGTCCCCTGCCCGACTACGCGCGCCGAGCGTGGGCAAGCCTCGCTCACGGGCGGGCTTCTTTCAACCTGACGTTGCGCTGCAACCGCGCGGCGGCCCGCCCCCCTCGACCGCGCGCGCGGCGGTTCCGTGGCCCGTTCGCTGCAAAGCGGCTTCCACGCCGGTTCCGCCGCGTCGACGAAGATCGCTCGCGGCCTTTGCGACCGGCCAGCATGGTGCTATGCGACATACAGCGGGATGCTTCCTTGTGTGAGCACGATTCGCGGGGTGTCCCGCCTAGGTGCACGTTCATCTGGAGGCATTGGTATGAAGTCCGTCGCCCAGTTCATGAGCTACGTGAGCGAGCGCAACCCCGGCGAGCCGGAGTTCCATCAGGCGGTCAGCGAGGTCGTCGAGTCTCTGTGGTCGTTCCTCGAGGAGCACCCGCACTACCTCGACGCGAAGATCATGGAGCGCCTGGTCGAGCCCGAGCGGGTCATCATGTTCCGGGTCCCGTGGGTCGACGACCGCGGCGAGATCCAGGTGCAGAAGGGCTACCGCGTCGAGTTCAACAGCGCCATCGGCCCGTACAAGGGAGGGCTGCGGTTCCACCCGACGGTGAACCTCAGCATCCTGAAGTTCCTCGGCTTCGAGCAGGTGCTGAAGAACAGCCTCACGACGCTGCCCATGGGCGGCGGCAAGGGCGGCTCGGACTTCGACCCGCACGGCAAGAGCGACGGCGAGGTCATGCGCTTCTGCCAGGCCTTCATGACCGAGCTCTCCCGCCACATCGGCGCCAACACCGACGTCCCGGCCGGCGACATCGGCGTCGGCGGCCGCGAGATCGGCTACCTCTTCGGCCAGTACAAGAAGCTCCGCAACGAGTTCACCGGCGTCCTGACCGGCAAGGGCCTCGGCTGGGGCGGCAGCCTCATCCGCCCGGAGGCGACCGGCTACGGCGCCGTCTACTTCGCCCAGGAGATGCTGAAGACCCGCGGCGAGAGCATGGAAGGTAAGACCTGCACCGTCTCCGGCTCGGGCAACGTCGCCCAGTACACCGTCGAGAAGGTCAACGCCCTCGGCGGCAAGGTCGTGACCCTGTCCGACTCCAGCGGCTTCATCTTCGACAAGCACGGCATCACCGACGAGAAGCTCCAGTACGTCATGGAGCTCAAGAACCATCGCCGCGGCCGCATCCGCGAGTACGCCGAGGAGTTCGGCTGCGAGTACTACGAGGGGCAGCGCCCGTGGAAGGTCCCGTGCGACGTGGCCTACCCGTCGGCGACCCAGAACGAGGTCAGCGCGGTCGAGGCGAAGATGCTCGTCAAGAACGGCTGCACCTGCGTCAGCGAGGGCGCCAACATGCCGTCCGAGCCCGACGCCATCGACGTCTACCTCGGTGCGAAGATCCTCTACGGGCCCGGCAAGGCCGCCAACGCCGGCGGCGTCGCGACCTCCGGCCTCGAGATGTCGCAGAACTCGATGCGCATCGCCTGGTCCCGCGAGGAGGTCGACGACAAGCTCCACACCATCATGCGGAACATCCACTCCGCGTGCGTGCAGCACGGCACCGAGGGCGAGTACATCAACTACGTCAAGGGCGCCAACGTGGCCGGCTTCATCAAGGTCGCCGACGCCATGATCGACCACGGCGTCGTCTGATCGGCTGAGCCGCTCCCGCGTGGCGCAGGCCGTCGGCCGGCGCCACGCGCGACGAGCACGTGAAGAAGCCGCGGGGAGCGCTCCCCGCGGCTTCTTCACGTTCGGGGGGCGACCTCAGCGGCCGAGCAGCCCACGCAGCGCCGGCTCGAGCTCCGGGCTCTCGAAGGCGAAGCCGAGCTCCGAGAGCCTCCCCGGGCGCACCCGCTGGCTCGCCAGGACCGTCGCTTCGCCCATCTCACCGAAGAGCGCTCGGACGGCGAGGGCGGGCAGCGGCAGGAACGCCGGCCGCCTCAGCGCGCGGCCGAGCGCCTTCGCGAAGCCCCGCTGGGTGACGGGCTCGGGCGCGACGGCGTTGACCGGGCCGCGCGCGTCCTCGGCGAACATCAGGTGGTGGACCGCGCCCACCAGGTCGTCGAGGGTGATCCAGCTCATCCACTGCCGGCCCCCGCCGATGGGCCCCCCGGCGCCCAGTCGGAAGGGCGGCAGCATCTTCGCCAGCGCGCCCCCCTGCGGGTGGAGGACCACGCCGATGCGCAGGTTCACGACCCGGATCCCGGCCTCGGATGCCGGCCGGGTCTCGTCCTCCCACCCCCGACAGACGTCGGCCAGAAAGCCCTCCCCGGGCGCGCTCTCCTCGTCGAGCAGGGCGTCGCCGCGGTCCCCGTACCAGCCGATCGCCGAGGCCGAGATGAGCACGCGGGGCTTGCGCTCGAGCTTCGCGAGCGCCTCGCACAGCGTCCGCGTGCCGTCGACCCGGCTGTCACGGATGAGCGCCTTGCGCGCCGGCGTCCACCGCGTATCCGCGATCCCGGCGCCGGCGAGGTGCACCACGACGTCGGCGCCCTCGAGCGCGGCCACGTCGATCTCGCCCGCCGCGGGGCGCCAGCGGATCTCTCCGTCGCCCGGCTCGCGTCGCACCAGCCGCCGCACGCGGTGACCGCCGGCGGTGAGGAAGCTCGTGAGCGCGGCGCCGACCATGCCGGAGGCGCCCGAGACGACGACGTCCTGGGACCCGCGGTCAGCGAACCTCCGATGACGGGCCAGGTCGCTCACGGTGCGGCGGTGGCGGAAGTCGAACATCCGCCGCAGGGTCCGGCGCGCGGCGCGTCCGCCGACCATTCGACCGAGCCAGCCCAGGGGGAGCGCGTAGTCCACGCGGTCGAGGAGCTGGCTGGTCGCGCCGCTCACGGGCTCGACCCGGTGGGTGTGGCGCCAGCGGGCGAAGGGGCCGCGGAGCTGCTCGTCGACGAACTGGCGCCCGGCGACGAAGCCGCTGTGGAGCGCCTCCCAGGTCAGCCAGAGCGGGCCCTTGCGGATCTGCATCACGAGCCGCCCGCCGTCCCGGATGCCCCCCTCGCGCTCCACCACCCGCAGGCGCTCCCACGGCGGCGCGAGGCGCTCGAAGGCGCCGGGGCGCTCGTGCCAGGCGAACAGCTCACGGGCTCCTACCGGGGTCAGCGTCGTGCGTTCGTAGGTCTGCATGGGTGGCGTCGCTCCGTCTGTCGCAATGAAAGCGGCGCCCGCGGTGTCCCGCGGGCGCCGCCGAGCTCGGCGAGTCCTGGTCGCGCTCGGGATCAGCCCTCCGGCGGGAAGAGCACCGACTCGATGACGTGGATGACGCCGTTGCGCGCGTAGATGTCGGCGCTGATGACCGTCGACTCGTTCACGGTCAGCGCCTCGGTCGACGTCTCGAAGTCGATGGCGACGTCGTCGCCGTTCTTCATCGTCGCGCTGTCGAGGGTGATCGCGACGGACGCCGGCACCACGCCGTCCACCACGTGGTAGAGCAGGACGTCGGTGAGCGCGGTCTGGTCGGCCAGCAGGTTCGCGAGCGCGGTGTCGTCGACCTTGTCGAAGGCCGCGTCGTTGGGCGCGAAGACGGTGAAGGGCCCGTCTCCGCCGAGGGCCTCGACGAGGCCCGCGGCGTCCACCGCGGCGAGCAGGGTCGAGAAGTCGGGGTTCGTCGCGACGATCTCGGCGATGGTCGGCGGGGGGAACATCACGGCGTCGATGACGTGGATGACGCCGTTACGGGCGCGGACGTCGGTCTGCGAGATGGTCGCGCCGGCGATGCTCGCGCCGCTCGCGGTCGACACCGGGGCGATGGCGCCGTTCAGCATCGTCACGTACTCCGCCGCGACGACCTCCGAGGCGGGCAGGGTGCCGGCGAAGACGTGGTAGGTCAGGACGTCGGTCAGGGCCTCGCTGTCGGCCAGGAGCGCGTTGAGGTCGGCCTCGGGCACCGCGGCCAGCGCCGCGTTCGTCGGGGCGAAGACGGTGAAGGGCCCGTCGCCGTCGAGGGTGTCGCCGAGGCCGGCCGCCGAGATGGCCGCGCCGAGGGTCGAGAAGTCGGCGTTCTGCGCGACGAAGTCCGCGATGGTCGGGGGCGGCACGAGCACCGCGTCGATGACGTGGATGATCCCGTTGTCGGCGGCGATGTCGGTCTCGATGACCTTCACGGAGCCGTCGAGGATGACCGCGCCGTCCTCGACGCTGATCATCACGTCCACGCCGTTCTTCGCCATCGCCGAGTCGAGGCCGACGACGGCGGCGGCGTCCACGCGCCCGTCGACGACGTGGTAGGTCAGCACGTCGACGAGGGCCGCCTGGTCGGCGAGCAGCGCGTCGAGGGTGCCCTCCGGGAGCTTGTCGAAGGCGGCGTCGGTGGGTGCGAAGACGGTGAACGGCCCGTCACCCGAGAGGGTGTCGACGAGACCGCCGGCGGTCACGGCCGCCGCGAGGGTGCTGAAGCGCTCGTCCGTCGTGACGATGTCGACGATGGTGTTCGTCGCCGGGTCCTCCGGCGGCATCAGCACCGCGTCGATGATGTGGATGACGCCGTTGGCGGCCGGGACGTCCGTGGTCACGACCTTCACCGAGTCGTTCAACACGACGTCGCCGTCAGCGTTCACCGAGATGCGGATGTCCGCGCCGTTCAGCGTCGTCGCCGAGTCGAGGCCGACGACCGTCGCCGCGTCCACGGCGCCGGATACGACGTGGTAGGTCAGGATGTCGGTCAGCGTCGGGATGTCGTTCAACAGGGCCTCGACGGTCCCCTCGGGGAGCATCGCGAAGGCCGCGTCGGTGGGCGCGAAGACGGTGTAGGGGCCGGCCTCGCCCAGGGTCGCGGTGAGGCCCGCGGCGTCGAGGGCCGCGGCGAGCGTCGTGAAGTCGCTCGAGTCCGCGACCGTGTCGGCGATCGTCATCGGGGTCGGGGTGGAGGTGTCGTCGTCGCTGCACGCACCAACGGCGAGCAAGGACGACGCGAGGAAAAGGGCGCCTAGGCGGCGAGCTACGGTGTTCATCTCGAGACCTCGTCGGTTGGGAGTGGAAGCACTGTGACTCGACTCTACGGACCGAATAGCTTTGTTCAAGAAAAAACCTATTCAAAAAGTGTTCGCTTGCGATTTGGCGTGACTAAGGAGAGGATTGCGTAGGTTTCGCGGAGGTCATGGTGTCGAGAGCCGAGCTGACGAGCGACGTCGAGGTGGGGGACGGGATCAGCATCGGGGCGCTGTCGAAGGCGACGGGCATCCCGGTGGCGACCATTCGCTCGTGGGAGCGCCGCTACGGGTTCCCCGAGGCCGCGCGCCTGGCCTCCGGTCACCGCCGCTACGATCTCACGCAGGTCGAGCGGTTGCGCCGGATGCGCCACGCGGTCGAGCTCGGTCACCGCGCCTCGGACGTCGTCGGGGCCAGTGACGATGCGCTCGCGAGCCTCATCGAGGCGTCCCGCCCCGCGGTCTCCAGCGGCGCCGGCGGCGATCGCGTGGCGGCCCTGCTCGCCGCGACCCGCGAGCTCGACGCTCGGGCCCTCGACCGCGGGCTACGGCTGGCCCTCGACGGCCAGGGGCTCCGGCGATTCGTCCACGAGACGGTCGTCCCCTTCCTGCAGGCCCTCGGCGAGGCGTGGGCCAGCGGGCGGCTCGGCGTGATGCACGAGCACTTCGCGAGCGCCCGGGTACGCCAGCTCCTCGCCGAGCGCCGCCGGGCCTACGAGGAGGGCGAGGCGACCGTCGTCTGCGCCGCGCTCCCCGGCGAGCAGCACGACCTCGGGCTCCAGGTGGCGTCGCTGCTGCTCGCCTTCGCCGGCGCGCACGTCGTCTTCCTCGGGGCCGACACGCCCCCGGAGGACATCGGCGCCGCCGCCCTGCAGAGCGCCGCCCGCGGGGTCCTTGTCGGCTCCTCGCCCAGCGCGAGGGTGGACGTCGCGCTCTCTCAGCTCGGGGCCCTGCGCCGCCTCCTCGGTCCCGAGGTCGGGGTCGCGGTCGGCGGGCTGGGGTCCGCGCCTCCCGGCGTGACCCTGCTGTCGGACTTCGAGGCGGTCGAGCGCTGGTGGGAGGAGCTCGCCGCCTGAGCACGCGTCCACTCCGCTCCCCCGTTCCGCTCGCCCGCTCCGCTCCGCTCCGCTCCGCTCCGCTCCGCTCCGCTCCCCCGCGCAGCGCCCGCTCCGCTCGCCCGCGCCCGCTCCGCTCCGGCTCCGCTCTCCCGCGCCCGCTCCGCTGCCCTGCGCCCGCTCCGCTGCCCCGCGCCCGCTCCGCTGCCCCGCGCCCGCTCCGCTGCCCCGCGCCCGCTCCGCTGCCCCGCGCCCGCTCCGCGCCGCTCCGCGCTCGCTCCGCTCCCCCGCGCCCGCTCCGCGCTCGCTCCGCTCCCCCGCGCCCGCTCCGCGCTCGCTCCGCTCCCCCGCGCCCGCACCGCGCTCCGCTCCCCGCGCCCGCTCATGGCGCGCCTGAGCCGCCGGGACGTCGAACCCCACGCCGGACCCACGTCCGCGAAGGCGGCTTGACGGCGGCCCGCAAAATGTTGGAGCAATCCCGCCGCGAGCCCCGTTCCGCCAGCTCGATCCCACACCGGGCCCCGCGCCGCCAGCGAGGCGCCCCGGCCCCGCGAAGCCTCGGAGTGACCATGCGTACCCTCGTCTCCCTCCTCCTCGCGGCCGCGCTCGCCGTCGCGGCGTGCGGCTCCAAGTCCGCGCCGGCCAACGCCGACGCCACCCCGCCCGCGCCTGCCGCTCCACCAGCGGCCGACGTGACGGCGCCCGCGCCTCCTGAGCCGACGGCGCCCGAGCCCGGGCCCGAGACCGACGCCGAGGTCGCAGCACCCGAGCCCGACGCCGAGCCCGCCGCGCCGGAGCCCGACGCCGCGCCGGCGGGCGTCCCGACCCCGGTCGTCATCTACGACGGCCGCCCGGGCGCCGCCGAGACCCCGACCCTGGCCCACGACGCCGCGCTCGACGCGCTCCTGTTCAAGGCGGTCGGCGGTGACTACGTGACCGACCGCGAGCAGTGCGACGACAGCGAGGACAGGGTCGTGCTGCGCGTGGCCGGCGGCGCCCGCGGCGCGTTCCTCGCTCCGGGCGAGGACCAGGCGCTCTTCCTGGTGACGGCCGAGCCCTGTAACCCGATGTCGGTGGCGGACGCGCGTCGCCCGTCGCGCGCCATCATCGTCGAGGACGGCGCCGTCGTGGCCGCCCTCGAGGTCTTCGGCGACGCCCTCACCGCCGCGCTCGACGTCGACGCGGACGGCGTCACCGAGATCGTGACCGCCGGCGGCGGCACCGGCCAAGGCTACACCGTCGAGAACCTGCGCGTGACGCGGGTCGCCGGCGGCCGCCCGGAGGTCGTCCACAGCCAGGACGACGTCTACACCGACAACTGCGGGACCGTCGAGGAGGTCCTGGAGATGGAGGCCTCCGTCATGACGGTCACGCCGGGGACCCCCGCCACCTACGCGCGCCAGCGCTTCGGCGCGCCGTGCGAGGGCGGCGAGGAGGGGGCGGCCGGGTTCCGCCTGCTGACCGAGTAGGCGCGCCCCCGCCGGAGCACAGGTCGATACGCGCGCGTGGGGTCGACGCGCGCCACCACCCCCAGTAGATTCCCGCGCATGGCTCATGGTGCGCTGAAGAAACTCGACGCGGAGTCGCGGGCGCTCTTGTCGTCCTGGGACGACATCGTCCGGGTGACGGTCCACGTCCTCATCATCGCGGCCATCGTCTGGGGCGCGAGCGCCCTGCTCCGCGCGGCGGTCCACGAGTCGCTCCACGCGCTGCTCCACTTCGCCGCGGTCACCGCGATCTGGGGCCCGCTGGCGCTCTCGGGGACGCTGCTCCTCGGCGGGCTCGTCCGCGGCCTCCTCAACCGCCGCGAGTCCTGGCGAGACGCCTCGGGCGACGGGATGGACGTCGCCCTGGCCAACTACCACGTCACCTACGACCACGAGGGCGACGATCCGCAGCCGCGCTACTCGCGCCCGGCCTTCGGGTTGGCCGCCAAGAAGGGCATCGCGACCTTCCTGACCCTGGGCAGCGGCGGCTCCGGCGGGCTCGAGTCCCCGGTCGTCCTGATGGGCGAGGCCATCGGCGCCGGCTGGGCGCGGGTCATGCGCGCCCGCTCCGAGCACGAGCTCCGCACCTACCAGCTCGCCGCCATCGCCGCCGCGGTCGCGACCTTGCTCGGCGCGCCCTTCACCGCGGCCCTCTTCGCCATCGAGGTGGCCTACGGCGACCGCATCATCTACCGCAAGCTCGCCTACGCGCTGCTCGCCGCCATCGTCGCCTACGTCCTCAACAACCACATGCTCGGCGCCGAGCCCCTCTTCGACATCGGCACCCACACCCGCTCCTACTCGCTCGACGAGTACGGCGTCGTCGTGCTCGTCGCCGTCTTCGTCTCCGCGCCCATCGCCCTCGGCTTCGGCTGGCTCACGCTCCGCCTGCGCACCGTCGTCGAGCGCTTCGACCCACTCCTCCGGGGGCTCCTCGGCGCCGCGGCCACGGCCCTCGTCGTGCTCGCGCTCTGGTTCGGCGCCGACATGGAGCCCGCCTACGTCCTCGGGATGGGCGAGGACGTCGTCGCGAACCTCCTCACCGGCGCCGGCGACGCCCGCCTCGGGACGCTCTGGTTTCTGCTCCTCGCCATCTTCGGGCGCATGTTGACGACCGGCCTGACCCTCGAGTCCGGCGGCTCGGCGGGGCTCCTCGTACCGTCGATGTTCTTCGGCGGCATGTCCGGCGCCGCGATGGCGAGCCTCTTGTCGCTCGTCGGGATGGGCGGCCTCGACCCGGCCATCTTCGTCGTCGCCGGCATCGCCTCGGCGCTCGTCGCCGTCGTCGGCGTCCCGATGGCGGCCATCGCGCTCGTGCTCGAGATCTTCGGCCCCGAGTACGGCCCCCCCGCGGTCCTCGCCTGCGGCCTGACGTACGTCGTCACCCTGCGCTTCTCCCTCTACGGCGCCCAGCGCAGCTCGCCCACCCCGAACGCCGACGAGGTCGGCTGAGACCCGGTCGTCGCGCGGGATTGTGTTGCGTTGCTCCGGGCGTGGTTATCGCTGTGATGGGTGGCCCTGTTAGAGGGTTATCCAGATCTAACCAAGTGGTTCGCTGGTGCGGTGCGATGTGCTAGCGTCGTGGGTCTCGCGGCGACGCGTAGCGCTCGCCGCTCCCCCCTTCGCGGGAGCTCCCATGAAATCCGGCGCCGCCTATTGGCTCGGGCCGCTCCTGGCCCTGGGCTCACTACACTGCACCGCCGACGCGCCGCGCGGCCCCGAGGGGCGGCTCGCCGTGGTGGTCGCGCCCCTGAACCTGTCGGGCGTCACGGACGCCGACTACGTGCTCACGGTCCACAACGGCCCGAACGGGGCCGGAGACGTCGTGTGGACGCGCGACGTCAGCTCCCAGCGCTACGGCGACGGCGCCGGATCGCTCAGCTACGTCGGGACGTGCGACGCGGAGACCGGCACGAACACCGTGACCCTGGAGCTGACGGCGCTCTACGACGTCGACGGCGAGGTCCCGACGGGCAGCTACATGAACCCGACGCCGATCCGACGCGAGGTCGCCTGCGTCGCGAACACCGACGTCGCGGTGCAGTTCGACATCGCGCTCGCCCGGCGCGCCGAGCAGGGCTTCTTCGACGTCGCGGTGCAGTTCAAGGACATCTTCTGCTCGGCCAAGCTCGACTGCGAGAACGCCGACCACTCGGACCTCGAGCTCCTCCACGCCCCCGGCGGCGGACGCGACATGACCGTCGTCCTCGGCTTCGCCTGTACGGGCTCGCTGACCGGCACGACCTATCTGTACATGGACAACCTCGTCGTCGACTGCACCGGGCTCGCTCAGGACGTCATCGTCGCGCCGGTCGGCCTCGGCAACGTCACCCCGACCGCCAACCCCGGCGGCTACCTCTTCGGCGCGGCGGTCTACCGGGGCGTCGAGGGCTTCGCCGGCAAGGCCTACTGGAACGTCTCCCTCGGCCTCGACGAGGCCGCCTTCGTCGACGCCGGCGCCTGTACGCTGAAGACGCGCGCGACGGCCTCGGACACGCCGTTCCCCCAGGAGCCGCAGGGCTTCCCGCTGCCGGCCGGGACGGTCTACCCGGTCGTGACCTGGGACGTCCCGCTGTCCGACGCGACCCGCCGCCTCTGCACCACCCACGAGGTCGACGGCGGGACCGAGGTCGCGACCAGCTACGAGGGCTACCTCCCGCTGGCCAACGGCTTCAGCTGGGGCGCCGGGCCGATCTACATGCAGAACCGCTTCCAGCCCATCCACCCGTCGAGCCCCAACGGGCAGGTGCTGTCGGCCGGCGCGCCCATCTGCAACCCCGGTTGCGCCCACGGGGCCTGCGTCTCCGCGGGCGAGACGACGGTCTGCGACTGCGATGGGACCGGCTACACCGGCGAGACCTGCGCCACCCCGGCGTGTACCGACCCCTGCGTCCACGGGAGCTGCGTCGCGCCCGACACCTGCGACTGCGGCGGGACCGGGTTTACCGGCGCGACCTGCGCGATCGACGTCGACGAGTGCCTGACCGACAACGGCGGCTGCCACGCCGACGCGCGCTGCACCAACACCGACGGCTCGCGCCTCTGCGAGTGCGCCCCGGGCTTCACCGGCGACGGGACGAGCTGCGCGCCTTGCGGTGACGGCGAGGTCAAGGCGGGCTATGGCGCCGACGCCTGCGTCGCCTGTGCGGCCGGGAGCTACGACGACGGCGACGAGACCTGCGCGTCCTGCGCCTCGGGCTACGTGCAGCCGGCGACCGGGCAGACGTCGTGCACCATCTGCCCGGTCGGGACGCGGGACATCGGGACCGAGGTGTGCTCGCCGTGTACGTCGGGCTACGTGCAGCCGCTCGCGGGGCAGACCTCGTGCTCGGCGTGTCCGGTCGGGACCTACGACTTCGGTGACGACACCTGTCAGCCGTGCGCGCTGGGCTACGTGCAGCCGACCGCCGGGACGGGCAGCTGCATCTCGTGTCAGGGCGAGACCTACGACGCCGGCGACGACGAGGTCTGCGACGCCTGCTCCGGCGCCTGCGCGGCCGGGACCTGGGAGTCGACGGCCTGCACCCTGTCGACGAACCGGGTCTGTACCGCATGCACCGACATCCCGGGCTGTACCGTCCAGGAGACGTGCACCGACGCGAGCGACTCGGTCTGCTCGGCCTGCCCGAGCGGGTACACCCAGCTCAGCCCCGGGGCGCCGTGCACCAACGTGAACGAGTGCCTGACCGATAACGGCGGCTGCCACGCTAACGCGCGCTGTACCGACACCGAGGGCTCACGGCTCTGCGAGTGCGCGCCGGGCTTCACCGGCGACGGGACGAGCTGCGCGGCGTGCGGCGCCGGGACGGTCAAGACGGTCTACGGCGCCGACGCCTGCGTCGCCTGTGCGGCCGGGACCTACGACGACGGGGACGAGACCTGCGCGTCCTGCCTCTCGGGCTACGTGCAGCCGCTAGATGGCCAGACGGCGTGCACGATCTGCCCGGTCGGGACGCGGGACATCGGGACCGAGGCGTGCTCGGCGTGCGCGTCGGGCTACGTGCAGCCGACCGCCGGCCAGACGTCGTGCTGGCCCTGTGCGGTCGGGACCTACGACGACGGCGACGAGACCTGCGCGGCGTGCCCGCTGGGCAAGGTCAAGCCGAACGCCGGCACGGGCGGGTGCGACACCTGCCTCCCCGGGAGCTACGACGCCGGCGACGACGAGGTCTGCGACGCCTGCACCAGCGCCTGCGCCGCCGGGACCTGGGAGTCGACGGCCTGCACCTCGACCACCGACCGGGCGTGCACGGCATGCACCGACATCGCGGGCTGTACGGTCCAGGAGACGTGCACCGACGCGGGCGACTCGGTCTGCTCGGCCTGTCCGAGCGGCTACACCCAGCTCAGCCCCGGGGCGCCGTGCACCAACGTGAACGAGTGCCTGACCGACAACGGCGGGTGCGACCCCAACGCGCGCTGCACGGACACCGACGGCTCGCGGCTCTGCGAGTGCGACCCGGGCTTCACCGGGGACGGGACGAGCTGCGCGGCCTGCGGCGCCGGGACGGTCAAGACGGTCTACGGCGCCGACGCCTGCGTCGCCTGTGCGGCCGGGAGCTACGACGACGGCGACGAGACCTGCGCGCCCTGTGCAGCGGGCTACGTGCAGCCGCTCGATGGCCAGACGTCGTGCACCATCTGCCCGGTCGGGACGCGGGACATCGGGACCGAGGTGTGCTCGCCGTGTACGTCGGGCTACGTGCAGCCGCTCGCGGGGCAGACCTCGTGCTCGAAGTGTCCGGTGGGGACCTACGACTACGGCGACGACACCTGTCAGCCGTGCGCGCTGGGCTACGTGCAGCCGACCGCCGGGACGGGCAGCTGCATCTCGTGTCAGGGAGAGACCTACGACGCCGGCGACGACGAGGTCTGCGACGCCTGCTCCGGCGCCTGCGCGGCCGGGACCTGGGAGTCGACGGCCTGCACCCTGTCGACGAACCGGGTCTGTACCGCATGCACCGACATCGCGGGCTGTACGGTCCAGGAGACGTGCACCAGCGCCTCCAACTCGGTCTGCACGACCTGCACGTCGGGCTACGCGCAGGTTACCGCCGGGGCGGCCTGCACCGACGTGAACGAGTGCCTCACGAGCAACGGCGGCTGCAGTGCCAACGCCACCTGCACGAACACGGCGGGCAGCCGGACCTGCGCCTGCTTCGGCGGGGCTGGCTACGGTGACGGGATCACGTGCAGCTACCCGGTGAGCTGCCTCACCCTGCGCGCCGCCGGCGACTCGACCAGCGGGGCGCGCTGGATCGACCCGGACGGCGCCGCCTCCGCCCAGGCGTCCTCGGTCTGGTGCGACATGGCCACCGACGGCGGCGGCTACACCTTCTACAAGAGCCTCCAGGGATCGGCCTACACCGCCGCGCAGGCCGAGGCGCTCTGCGACAGCCGCGGGATGCAGCTCTTCATCCCGCGGAGCCCCGGGCACTTCGCCGCGGCGTGGACCGTCGCCCAGAGCACGGGCTACGGGCCCAGCGCGAGCGACCAGTACCTCCGCATCATGGGCATCTACCCGAGCGTCAACGGCGCGACCTGCAACTACACCCCGCTCCGGAGTGGCAACCCCTCGTGCGGCTGGGTCGCGAGCGACGGCGGCGAGTTCTTCGTCAGCGACTCCACCGTCGCCGTCGAGCCCAACGGCAACAACAACACCACGATGTCGATGTATTACAACTTCGACGCTTCAGGGACGCCGACCTACTGGGACGACCTGACGAGCACCGTCCCGGCGTCCACGCGCTTCATGTGCGACGTCGGCGACAAGGCCGGCTACCCGAAGAGCTGCAAGGACTGGCGCGACCTCCACTACACGACCAGCGGCGCGTACACCATCGACCCCGACGGCAACGGGCCCAACGCGGCTCTCAGCGTCTACTGCGACATGGTGACCGACGGCGGCGGCTGGACCCTGGTCGGGCGCTCGGCGCCGCGGACGCCGGCCGGCACGGGCTGTAACGGCGGCCTGGGGCTCGCCAACGGGGCCTTCGGCTGGAAGTACGGCGGCGGCTCGCTCGGCGACGACGCCAACCCCTACTCGCTCAACGTCCTCGCGGCGGGGCTCGGCTTCAGCCAGGTCCTGTTCGGCGAGTACACCAGCGGCAAGACCTGGGGCCCCAACATCTACCGCCACGACGGCATCCCCGGCGACTACCTCACCAACTCGACCTACACGACGGCCTACTACGTCGGCGGCCCGACGACGGTCGCGTCGGCGTGCTCACCCGGCGCCGGCGAGCCGTCGATGTTCATCTACATGGGCTTCACCGACGAGCAAGCCTTCCATTTCCGCGACAACGCCGGTGGCGGCTACGGGCTCACGATCGACGGCTGGTACTCCTGCTACTACGACTACTGCAGCCGCGGCGGCCTCATCGACGGCAAGCAGGGGATGGTCATGGTGCGTTAGCGTCTCGGCGCGAAGCGGTCGAGACGATCCCGCGCGTCATGCCCGGTCTGACCGCGCTCTCGTCGAACCACCCAGCAGGCCTCCTTGGCCATCCCGCTGAGTTGTTCCAAGCGGTGCGCGACCGCAACGAACGGGAGGAATCACTGAGGCGGGGCCTGTGCCGTGGCTTTGAGGCCCACGATCGCGACCAGCAGGAGCACGGCGAAGAAGACCCGGCCGGGGGTGACCGCCTCGCCGAAGAAGAAGGCGCCGCCGATGAAGGCGCCGAGGGCTCCGATACCGACCCAGACCGCGTAGGCGGTGCCGATGGGGAGCGTGCGGGTCGCGATAGCGAGCATGACGAAGCTGACGGCGATCGCGGTCCCCACGATCAGGGACGGGACGAGCCGGGTAAAGCCGTCGGTGGACTTCAGGCCGAGGGCCCAGCAGGCCTCGAGGACGCCGGCGGCGACGAGCAGGAGCCAGGATGACGACATGGGACACCTCTCCGGGGTGAGCGGGAAGTGCGTCGTCTTGTCCTGACCGGGTACGGCGCGTCTCGTCCGGGATCGTGGGCCGACGGGAGGCGGCGCCACGAACGCCCTGAGATGTAGCCGCAGAGGGCGCTCGGGGCAAGCCCTCGCGGGGACGGAAGGAGCGCCGAGCGCCGGCGCCCACACCCCGAGATTCTGTCCTTGGCGGGGACTCGCCCGCCCCCTCTCGTCAGGCGTCCTCGAGGGCGGCGATCTTGACGCAGGTCGCGAAGATGCGCGTGGCCTGCTCGAGGTCCGGCAGGGTCGGCAGGGTCGGGGCGATGCGGATGTTCCGGTCGCGCGGGTCCTTCCCGTAGGGGTGGGTCGCGCCGGCGTTGGTCAGCTTGACCCCGGCCTCGGCGGCCAGCGCCACGACGTGCTTCGCGCAGCCGTCACGGGTGTCGAAGCTGATGAAGTAGCCGCCGTTGGGCCTGGTCCAGCTGCAGCCGTACGCCGCGCCGTCGCCGAGCTCCTCCTCCAGGATGCGCAGCACCGCGTCGAACTTGGGCTTGATGATGGCGGCGTGCTTCTTCATGTGGGCCGCCACGCCGTCCATGTCGCCGAAGAAGCGGACGTGCCGCAGCTGGTTGAGCTTGTCGGGGCCGATGCTCTGGCGGCTACCGTGGTAGCGCATCCAGGCGACGTTCGGCTCGCTCGCGGCGAAGAACGAGATCCCCGAGCCGGCGAAGCTGACCTTCGACGTCGACCCGTACAGGAACACCCGGTTCGGGTTCCCGGCGGCCTTGCACGCGGCCAGGATGTCGGCCAGCTCGTCGGGGGTGTCGGTCAGGTGGTGGTGCGCGTAGGCGTTGTCCCAGAAGAGCCGGAAGTCCGGCGCCGCCTTCATCCGCGCGAGGCGCTCGACCACGGCGTCCGACAGCGTGTAGCCGGTCGGGTTCTGGTACTTCGGGACGATCCACATGCCCTTGATGGCGTCGTCGCCGGCGAGCAGCGCCTCGACCTGGTCCATGTCCGGGCCGTCGGGGGTCATGTCGACGGGGATCATCTCGATGCCGAAGTTCTCGCAGACCGAGAAGTGGCGGTCGTAGCCCGGCACCGGGCACAGGAACTTCACGCTCGGGAGCTGCCGCCAGGCCACGTCGCTGTCGCAGTTCGAGTGCAGAAAGCACCGCGCGACGGTGTCGTGCATGAGCGTGAGGCTGGAGTTGCCGCCGACGAGGAGCTCGCTCGGCGCGACGCCCATGAACTCGGCGAACAGGGCGCGGGCCTCGGGGATCCCGTCGAAGCCGCCGTAGTTGCGGCAGTCGGTCCCGTCCGCGGCCCGGAAGTCCTCGCTCGAGACCATGTCGAGCATGCCGTTGGCCAGGCTCAGCTGATCCGGGCACGGCTTGCCGCGGGTCATGTCGAGGGCCAGGCCCATGTGCTTGTACTCTTGGTAGCGCTTCACGAGAGCGTCCAGCGGCATCGTTGTCTCTCTCTGCATCGGTGTGGGCCCCTCGTGATAGCCAAATCCCCGGGCGGTGGGAAGGGGAACCGCCTCCCGCGTCGCAACATCGCCGCTCCCGGCGCGCGGCAACTTTGCCTGGAATCACGACCCGCTTCGCCCTAATCTGCGCTCGCCGAGGCCCGGTCCGGACCGCGCCTCGTCTCCCCCGAGAACTCCCGACGAGGGCCTCCGACTCGTGACCCGCTCACCTCTGATCGCCACCCTCGCCCTCGCGCTGCTCGTCGCCGCGTGCGGGTCCCCCGGGACCGGGGTCTCGTACTTCCCGACGGACACCGACGGGTCGGACTCCGTGCTCATGCCGGACACCACGCCGGCGGACACCGCGCAGCCCGACACGACCGCGGCGGACACGGCCCCGGCGGACACCGCGCAGCCCGTCGACACGACGCCGGTCGACACCTACACGCCGCCCGACACCCAGGGCGGGGTCCCGTGCACCGCCGGCAACGCGTGCACCGACAACGACGCCTGCACCATCAACGACACCTGCGTCGACGGCTTCTGCGAGGGGCAGCGCCTGACCTGCAACGACGACGTCGAGTGCACCGTCGACAGCTGCTCGAACGGCGTCTGCCACAACGATCCGCCGGCCGGGCAGTGCCTCATCGGGGGGACGACCTGCGTCGCCGGCGACCAGCCGAACCCCGACAACCCCTGCCAGAAGTGCATGCCGACCCTGAAGGCCGAGGGCTGGTCCAACGACGACGGCGCGGTCTGCAGCGACAACGACCCCTGCACCCTCGGCGAGGCGTGCTCCGGCGGCTTCTGCACCGGCGGTGAGGTCCCCGAGGAGATCTGCGAGGACGACATCGACAACGACTGCAACAGCCTCACCGACGACGAGGACCCGGTCTGTAACGACAACCCCCCGTGCACCTACCACACCGACTGCTTCCCCGATAAGGTCTGCGGGTTCTGGCCCACGACCGGGCAGAACCACTGCAGCGAAGCCTGTGCCGCGACCACGACCTGCCCCGGCGGGCAGGTCTGCGTGAAGGTCCCCGGCAGCATGCAGATCGGCTACTGCCGGGCCGGTGTCCCAGGGACCCTTGTCAATGGCGCCGGATGCTCGACCGACAACGAGTGTATCAGCGGCCTCTGCGCTGGCGTCTGTCTGGACATGTGCATGAGCGATCTGGTCTGCGGCGGCGCCAACACGACCTGCCAGGCCGTCGGCAACACGCAGGTCATCAACGGCGCCTGTGCCCCCACCGGGTCCGCGATCGGAAACGGCCAGTCGTGCACCACCGACAACGAGAACTACGACCCGGCGCTGTGCGCGTCGGGGCACTGCGATTTCATGAACTTCTCCCTGCAGGCGCTCCAAGGACAGCAGCTGACGGGGCCGGCCCTCTGCAAGTCCTTGTGCAAGAGCGAGCTCGACTGCCTCCCGTCGTCGGAGGAGTGCAACATCGTGCTGTACGCCGACAGCGAGAACCCCGCGACGGTCCCCCCGAGCCCGTCGGTCCAGACGGCGATGCGCGACACGCTCGCTGCGTGCTACACGCCGGCCCACACGGGCGGCGGTCCGGTGGGGCAGGCCTGCTCGCAGAACAGCGACTGCTCCAGCGCCAAGTGCCTGCCTGGGCTCGATGACGACAACCCGAACCAGGGGTATTGTGCGAGCTACTGCGAGTACGATCAGGAGTGCCCGAGCGGCATGGGCTGCCAGCTCTCGGCCGTGACCATCAACAGCCAGTATCTCACGATCACTTCGGCGGCGTTCGAGGGGCAGGTTCAAGGGCCGGTGAGCGCCTACACCCTCGTGCGGATCTGCAAGTTCGAGTGACGCCGAACCCGCCGCCGCCGGGGTCGCCCGCGGCCCCTATCGTCACGCCCTCGGCGACCGTCTGGGTCGGCCCGGAGGGGTACCACCGGGTGCGGATCACGGGCACGGGCAAGCTGACCCTCGAGGACGCCCGGGCCATGCACGCCGCGCGCCTGTCCCTGGGCGCGACGGGCCGGGGGCTGCTCGTCCTCGTCGACATCGCGACGCGCCCGAGCCCCACCCGGGAGGCCGGCGAGTTCACCCGCCGCCCCGAGGTCCAGCGCCTGACCCGCGCGATGGCGCTCGTGACCCCGAGCGTCTTGACGCGCCACCTCGGTAACGCCTTTCTTAGGGTCATGCGACCGCAGTACCCGACGCGCATGTTCGGGGACGAGGCCGCAGCGCTCCGGTGGCTCGCGGGCATCGACGACGCCCGCGTGACGCCGGCCGACGCCAGGGGCGGCCGCTGAGCAGCGCGCCGACAACCTCGGCACACCAGGAGAGGTCGCGTGGGTGACGTCGTACGGGTCGAGATGAAGATGAGCGGGCGCGTCCAGGGGGTCTGGTTTCGCCAGTCGACGTACGACCGCGCGCGTCAGCTCGGGGTGGTCGGCTGGGTGCGCAACCTCGCCGACGGTCGCGTCGAGGTCGTCGCCGAGGGCACGCGGCCGCGGCTGATGGACCTCGTCGCCTTCTGCCGCGAGGGGCCGGCCACCGCGCGGGTCGATGACGTCGACGTCCGCTGGGTCGACGCCCAGGGCGTGACCGGCGCCTTCGAGATCCGCCGCTAGCTACTCGCCGTCGAGCTCGCCGAACCGCGCCTCGTAGGCCGCCAGCTTCGCCGCCAGCTCCTCGGCGCGCTCGGCCTCCGCCGTCCGCGCAGGCTCCGCCGCCGCGCGCTCGTCGCCCCCCCGGCACCAGCTGCCCGTGATGCGCTCGAATACTCCGCACGAGCTCCTGTACGCCGAAGAGAGACCGCCCGCGCGTGACCGGAAATCGCCCGGGACAGCCGCTTTCTTGTTGCGACGCAAAGTGCCAGATCGGGTGTGTCGATAAAGTGCCATCCGAAGAGACACGGCGGATGAGTTGTGCGCTGCGTTCGGGTCTCTTCGCTCCCGTCACGCCCGGAGACCGGAGGTCGCCATGGGTAGCCCGCATCGCCTCGTCATCCTGCTCCTCGTGACCGGCCTCTCGGCCGCGTGCGCGGACGGCGCCCTGACCAGCCCGCGGAACGCGGGTGGGCTGGCCGTCACGGTCGCCCCGCTGACCCTCCCCGGGGTGACCGACGCGGACTACACGCTGACCGTCTACAACGCCGCCGGGGGCGCCGCCGGTGACGGCGAGATCGTCTGGCAGCGTGCCGGCCTGACCTCACGGCAGTACGGCGACGGCGGGGGCTCGCTCTCCTACGTCGGCACCTGCGACGCGGACGCCGGCACCAACTCGGTGACCCTCGATCTGACCGCCCTGTACGCGGGCAACGGCGTCCCGATCGCGACCGAGACCTACATGAACCCGACGCCGCTGACCCTCGACGTCGCCTGCGCCGCGAACGAGGACACCCCGGTCGTCTTCGACATCACCATCGCCCGCGCCGCCAACCAGGGCTTCTTCGACGTGGCCGTCAGCTTCGACGACATCTTCTGCTCGGCGAAGCTCGACTGCGTCCGGAGCGGGACGAGCGACGACCTCGAGCTCCTCCACCGTGGCGACGGGACCCGCGACCTGACCGCGGTCCTCGGCTTCGCGTGTACCGCCGACACCGCCGTCGACGCGACGCGCCTCTACATCAACGACCCGGTCATCCACTGCGCCAACCACGACACCGACGAGGACGTGACCTTCGACATCAGCGGCGTCGGCAACGTGGCGCTGGCCGCCGAGGACAACCCTGGCGGCTACCTCTTCGGCGCGGCGGTCTACCGCGGGATCGAGCAGCTCGCGAACAAGGCCTACTGGAACATCGCCTTCGGGCTCGACGAGACGCGCTTCGGCGCCCTGGGCCCGTGCACGTTGACGGCCGAGGCGACGGCCACCGACTTCGCCCTGACCGAGACCGCCGATGGCTTCGTGCTGCCTCCCGATCGCGTCTACCCGACGGTCACCTGGCAGGTCGACCTGTCCGACGCGAGCGGCCGCCTCTGCGAGAGCCACGCCCTCAACGACGACACCGGCGTCGAGATCGCCTACGTCGGCTACCTCTCGGCGCCCAACACCTTCGTCTGGGACACCGCGCCGCGGAGCTACCGCCACGGCTTCAACGCCGCCACCCAGATCGTCGAGAGCGCCCTCGGCTGCGTGCAGGGCTGCGTCCACGGGACCTGCGAGGTCGGCGGCGTCTGCACCTGCGAGGCGGGCTGGGCCGGCGCCGACTGCGGCGCCGAGGAGCTCCTCCAGCTGACCTCGGCGACCGAGCAGCCCGGCGTCCCGGTCGAGCTCGGCGGCGTGGTCTACTTCTCCGCCAGGAGCGTCGGCACCGGCACCGAGCTCTGGCGCTCCGACGGTACCCTCGGCGGTACGAGCCTCGTCGCGGACATCTACCCCGGCGCGGGTAACAGCGGCCCCGGCTGGCTGACGGCGTTCGACGGGACGCTGTACTTCGCCGCCCGCACCGCCGCCGAGGGCACCGAGCTGTGGCGCAGCGACGGGACCCCGGCCGGGACGACCCTCGTCGCCGACATCGTCTCCGGCGGCGGGTCGTCGACCCCTCAGTACATGCGCGGCGTGGGGGATTGGCTGTACTTCCAGGCGAATGACGGCGTGACCGGTCAGGAGCTGTGGCGCTCCGACGGGACGGTCACGGTGCAGGTGGCCGACATCCGGGAGGGCAGCGGCGGCTCCGCCGCGAGGCCGGTCGCGGTGGTCGGCGACGTCCTGTACCTGCTGGCCGACGACGGGGTCGTTGGGCGGGAGCTGTGGAAGACGACGGCCGGCTCGAGCGTCGTCGAGCTCGTCGGGGACTACGCGCCCAGCGTCCAGGCGGTCTACAATGGCGAGCTCTACTTCCAGGGCAACGACGGCGTGACCGGTGAAGAGCTCTGGCGCACGGACGCCGCGCTGGGAGCCGTTCAGGTCGCCGACATCCGCCCCGGCAGCGCCAGCAGCGCGCCCGGCGAGGGGCTGGTCGTGGGCGGCTACCTGTACTTCGCGGCCACCGACGCGACGAGCGGGCGCGAGCTGTGGCGGACCGACGGGACGACGACGACCCGCGTCGCCGACATCTACCCGGGGTCGTCGTCCAGCTACCCCCAGAGCTTCGTGGACCTCGACGGGCTGCTCCTCTTCATGGGGCTCGACGCGACCCACGGCCAGGAGCTCTGGCGGAGCGACGGCACCACGTCGGGGACCGCGCTCGTGAAGGACATCCGACCAGCGAGCAGCTCCGGCCCCGGCAACTTCAACGCCGTGACCGACACGGAGGTGTTCTTCACGGCCGATGACGGCACCCACGGCAAGGAGCTCTGGCGAAGCGACGGGACCGAGGCGGGCACGCAGCTCGTCGTCGACCTCGCGCCCGGAGCGGCCAACTCCAACGCCCGCACGTCCCTGTACTCGTCGACGCTCGGGATGGTCTTCTTCACGGCCGACGACGGGACCCACGGTCCCCAGCTCTGGCGGTACGTCCCCACGCCCTGACGCCGAACGGGCGCCCGGGAGCGGTCGCCAAGCGCGCGCCGGGTCGCCTATGATGCCCCGCGGACGCCAACCAGCGGGGCGACGACGACATGGGCGATGACGCGAAGCGGCGGCGGGTGACGCTCGGAGACGTGGCCAAGGGGGCGCTGCGGGCCGCGCCGGAGCTGCTCCGGGTGGACAAGCGCGTGCTGTTGCGGCTGGCGACGCTGCGGCCGACCAGCCACCACTCCCTCGGGCGGGTGATCGAGCAGTGGGCCCGCCGGGCGCCCGACAGGATCGCGCTGCGCTTCGAGGACCGCGCCTGGACCTACGCCGAGCTCAACGCCTGGGCCAACCGCGTCGCCCACACCCTGACCGCCCACGGCGTGCGCTTCGGCGACACCGTCGGCGTCCTGATGGACAACCGCCCCGAGCTCCTCGTCGCCGTCGTCGCCATCGTCAAGCTCGGCGGCGTCGCCGGGCTCCTCAACCACCACCAGCGCGAGCGCGCCCTGTCCCACAGCGTCGGCCTGCTCGAGACCCGCGTCCTCATCGCCACCGCCGAGTGCCGCGACGCCCTCGAGACGACCGACTACACGCCGGCGAAGCAGCCGGAGATGACCTTCCTCTGGCACGGCGGCGACGCCGGCGCCCGCGCCCCCGAGGGCTGGCTCGACCTCGCCGCCGAGACCGCGTCGCGCCCGTCCGATATCCCCCGCTCGACCCGCCGCGTCCGCGCCAATCAGCCCTGCTACTACATCTTCACGTCCGGGACGACGGGCCTGCCCAAGGCCTCCGTCATGAGCCACTACCGCTGGCTCTCGGCGATGGGGGCCATCGGCGGTCTGACCCTGCATGTTCGCCCGGACGACGTCTTCTACTGCTGCCTGCCGCTCTATCACAACAACGCCCTGACCATCTCGTGGGGCGCCGCCCTGTCCGCGGGCGCGACCCTCGCGGTCGACCGCCGCTTCAGCGCGAGCCGCTTCTGGGACCGGCTCCGCCACTACGACGCCACGGCCTTCAGCTACATCGGCGAGCTCCTCCGCTACCTCGTGAACCAGCCGCCGACCCCTGGTGACCGCGACCATCGGGTCCGCTTCATCACCGGCAACGGCCTCCGCCCCGAGCTCTGGGACGAGGTCGAGACCCGGTTCGGAATCGAGCGCATCTACGAGTTCTACGGCGCCTCCGAGCTGAACATCGCCTTCGTCAACGCCTTCGGGGTCCGCCAGACCGCCGGCTTCACCCCGATGAGCTTCGCCATCGTCGCCTTCGACGAGGACGCCGAGGCGCCGGTCCGCGACGCCGACGGCTTCATGCGCCGGGTCGACAAGGGCGGGGTGGGGCTGCTCATCAGCCAGATCACGGCCCGCCGGCCCTTCGACGGCTACACGGACCCGGCCGCCGGCGACGCCAAGGTCCTCCGCGACGTCTTCACCCTCGGCGACGCCTGGTTCAACAGCGGCGACCTGGTCCGCGACCAGGGGCTCCGCCACATCCAGTTCGTCGACCGCGTCGGCGACACGTTCCGCTGGAAGGGCGAGAACGTCGCCACCCGCGAGGTCGAGGGCGCGCTCTCCCGCTGCGCTCAGATCGCTCAGGCGGTCGTCTACGGCGTCACCGTCCCCGGCGCCGACGGCCGCTGCGGGATGGCCGCCGTGACCCTGACCGACGGCGCGGACCTCGACGGGCTCGCCCTGGCCCGAGACCTCTACGCCGCCCTGCCGAGCTACGCCGTGCCCCGCTTCCTCCGCGTCCGCGACGAGCACGACACCACCGGGACCTTCAAGCCGAAGAAGGGCCCCCTCAAGCGCGACGGCTTCGATCCCGGGAGCGTCTCCGAGCCCCTCTTCGTCCTCCTCGACCCCGACCGCGGCTACGAGCCCCTCACCCCGGACCTCCACGCCGCCATCGTCGCCGGCGAGCGCCGCCTCTAGCCGCACGTCGGGAGCTCGACGGCTGTGAGTTTTTCACGGCGCCGCCGGGTTTGCGCTGTGCGTAATCCAGGCCCCCGGCTATCCTGCGGGTGCATCCATACAGCCTGGAAGGTCCTCATGCGCAGCCCTGCTCGCGTTCTCGCGTGCTATTCCGCGTTGCTCGCGCTCGCCCTGACGCACTGCAGCGACGTCCCCGACTCCAACGTCGACGGGCCGCGGCTCGACATCGCCGTCGCCGCCCTCGACCTGCCCAGCGTCACCAACGCGACCTACACCCTCACCGTCACCGCCGGCGGCGAGACGGTCTGGGAGCGGACCATCGACAGCGACGGCTACGGTGACGGGGCGGGCTCGGTCAGCTACGTCGGGCCCTGTGACGCCGACGCGGGTGACAACGTCGTCAGCCTCTCGCTCGTCTCCCTCGAGGACGCCACCGGGACGCTCCCGACCTCGGACTACGTCAACCCGACGCTCCCCGACCCGCTCACCCAGACGGTGACCTGTGATCCCAACGTCGACACGCCGGTCACCTTCAACATCTCGGTGATGCGGACCGCCACCCAGGGCTTCTTCGACGTCGCGGTGTCCTTCAGCGACATCTTCTGCTCGGCCAAGCTCGACTGCGGCGCGACGACCGACAGCGCCGACGACCTGAATCTGCTGCACCGCGCCGGCGGCGGGCGGGACATGACCGCGGTGCTCGCGCTCGCGTGCACCGGCGGCGCGGGCGCCGACACCCACCTCTACCTCGACAACGTCGAGATCGACTGCGGTGGCGCCAACCCGACCGTCGTCGACGTCAGCGGGCAGGGCAACGTGGACCTCGACGTCGCCCCCAGCGCCAACCCCGACGGCTACCTCTTCGGCGCCATGGTCAGCCGGGGCAGCGAGGCCATCTACGACAAGGCCTACTGGAACGTCTCCCTCGGGCTCGACGAGGCGAGCTTCCCCGCCACCGACTGCCGGCTGACGACGACGGCCACGGCCTCCGACGGCCCCCTCGACGGCGGCTCCACCCCCGACAACACGACCTGGCCCATCATCGAATGGGACGTCGTGCTGTCGACCAGCGGCGCCCGGGCCTGCACGCAGCACCCCCTCAACGGCACCCCCGCCGGCGTCGCCGCGACCTACACCCCGCTGTCGACCCCCGAGGCCTTCGACTGGGTGCTCGTCCGTGCGCCCGACGCCCTGGTCGACGAGGCCAACTGCAACCCGGCCACCCGCACCGCCGACGACTACTGCGGCTGCCCCGCGGTCGACTGCACGGCGAGCAACAAGACCTGCGACGCGACCACCGACCCGGGCGCGCCGGCCTGCGTCGGCAACTTCTACGGCGACGGCAGCGACGGCGACCTGGTCGTCAGCGCCCCGCTGAGCCTCACCGTGCCGACCAAGCACGGCGCCTACGACGGCGACATGGTCGTCATGCAGTACGACAACCTCACCGTCAGCGACACCCTGACCCTCGAGCAGCCCGCCCGCGGCCTGCTCGTCTACGTCACCGGCGATCTCCACGTGACCAGCGGCGGCCGCATCTCGATGACCGCGCGCGGCGCCGCCGTGAACCCGGCCGCGGCCGGCGTCTCCTCCGCGGGACTGCGCTTCCGGCGCCTCGACGCGACCGGGACGGAAGCCCTCGCCGTAGGGGGCCTCCTGACCGGCGCGGGCGCCGCGGCCGTCGCCGCCGAGGACAACCAGCCCGAGCTCGTCGGCAACGGCACCGTCTACAGCGTCCAGCGGACTGGCGCCGCGGGCGGCCCGACCAACGCCCAGTCCGGCTCGAGCGGTGGCGTCGGCCAGTCCGGCGGCGGCGGCTCCGGCGGCGGCTACAACGTCAACGCGGCCGGCGGCGGCGCCGGGACCTGCTTCAGCGGCGGCACGGGCGGCGGCGGCTCGGGCGGCTCGGGCGGCGGCGGCGCGGGGCAAGCCTACGGCGGCCAGGGTGGAAACGGCACCCAGGGGGGCGCGGGTGGCGCCGGCAACCCCGTCGGCGGCGGCGGCGGCGGCCCGACGGCCGGCACCGGCGGGCTCCTCGTCCTCATCGTCCGCGGCGACGTCACCGTCGACCCCGGCGGCGCCATCGAGGCCAACGGCTCTCGCGGCGGCAACTCCGGCTCCGGCGGCGGCGGCGGCTCCTCCGGTGGCGGCAACGTCCTCATCCTCCACGGCGGCGCCTTCACCAACAACGGCACCATCGAGGCCGCAGGCGGCACGGCGACCTCCGGCGCCCTCGGCGGCGGCACCAACGGCGGCGCCGGCGGGGCAGGCTCGGTCCAGGTCGGCCAGATCGATCCCTGACGGAGCGGGGCGCCCGAGCCGCTCGGGCGCCTCGCCCCTATGGGCTCGCCGTTACTCGGTCGACCAGTAGCAGCCCACCTGGGTGTTGCAGGTCGTCTTGGTGGAGACGGAGCTGCAGGGCAGGCGGAAGCCGCTGCACTTCCCCCACTCCCAATCGCAACCCTCGAGCGTCGGGCACGAGTAGATGTCGAAGTGGCTCGAGCAGCTCGGCGGCGAGCCGGCGCAGTAGCTCGACGCCCAGTAGCAGCCGTCCCGCGAGTCGCACGAGTACTCGTAGTATTCCTGGCTGCAGCTGTCGACGATGCCGGTGCACTTCTCGGGCGTCCACGTGCAGCCGAGCTGCTGGACGCAGGTCGCCTCGACATACTCGCAGGTCCCGCCGCTGCCTTTGCACGACCCCTCTCCGGCGCTGCTGCTGGTCGTGTCGCTCGCGCTCGCGCTGGAGTCGATCGTGCTGGCGTCCTCGACGTCGCCACCGCCGCCGCCGCTCGAGTCACACGCGCCCCAACCCATCACCCCGACGGTCGCGAACGCGACCACGATCATCTCTCTCATCGTCTCGTCTCCCGGGATCGAACAGTACACATCCGCTCGACGATAGCCCGACGCCAGCGAGACTGACAAGTCCGTCTAAACCGCACCTGGGACGGCCGTCACCGTTCCAGACCGCATACAGAGCGGGGATGCGGGTGTTGAGGGCCGCCCTGGATGTCACCAGCCCGAGGGGGTTTCAAATGGCACATTGTGATAATCGCAACCCGGGACATTGCGACCGGCGCCAGTCGTTCACCCCCGTCTGGCCGCGGAGCGCAGCCCGTCTCCGGCCTCCCACGGGGCGGGGAAGGTGATGCTCGTCACGCTGTGGCCCCGCCAGGCAGCCGGCGTGTCGCGCTACAGCGACCGGGTGTCCGAGCTGACGAGCTCGGGCGCCTTGTCCGCGCGCTCGTAGAGCCACTCGAAGTTGGCGACGGCCTCGGTCCTGACCGCGAACAGCTCGGCCGCGAAGCGCGCGGAGATGGGCTGGTAGAGGGCGCTCACCTCGACCTCCGCGACCTCGGCTCCGGACGGCAACGGCAGGGCCCAGCTCACCTCGTCCGAGCCGCCGACGAAGCTCGCGTCACCGTCGACCCCGGCAGGCGCTGTCGCCGCGGCGTCCTCGTGGACCGCGCTGTAGCCCTCGGGCAGGAGGCGGTTGTCCTTCGCGTAGCTGGCCGCCGACATCAGCGACCACGTCGGCGCCCCCGCGGGGTCCGCCATGATGGACTCGTACACGACGACGTCGTCCGGGCTCGTCACGACGTCCCGGTGAGGGAGCGGCGCTCCGCCCGGGAGCTCGCTCGGGAGCACATCACCGTTGGTGTCGACCAGGCGCCCGTCCGCGTCGACCCGTCCCGAGGCCAGCACCGTCGCGCCGGCCGAGTCCCGCGCCACCAGGGACAACCACAGGCGCCGCGAGGGATAGCCCGTCGGCAGCTTGTGCCCCGTGAGGTTGTCGATCCGCGCGCGGACGTTCAGCGTGTCCCCGTCCCGGCTGGCCGAGAGCACCGTCACGACCGCGGTCGCCTCCTGCAGCTGGCGCCGGGTGGCCGTGACCGTCGCGTCGAAGGCCGCGGGCGGGACGTCGGGGTTCAGCTTCGCCGCGTGGTCTCTGAAGATGCTGCCCAGGAGCGTGTTCCCGCCGACGTAGAGGTGGCGACCTATGGGGCTCCGCGGCGTGGCGAGCGGGTAGTCGAAGCCGTTGGGCGCGGTCGCGACCTCGGTCTCGATGAGCACCCCGTCCTCGTCGTAGGCCGGCACGTGGCAGGCCTGGCAGCTCGCCGCCTTCGGCCCCGGGTCGACCTCGTCCTGGAACGCCGAGTTCCGCCACTCCAGATACGGGCTCTGCTCGACGAGGGTGTGCCCGGTCGGCGCGCCGTCCGCGTCGAGCGTCGCGGTCCTGAGCGTGTGGCAGGTCGCGCACAGCCCGGAGTCGCGCATGTGGTCGCGGGTGACCGGGGTGTAGCCCGAGAGCGGGATCATCGGCCCCGGGGACAGCTGGTCGTGGGGGGCGCTGATCTCCAGCCGCGTGTTCACCACGAACCCACCGTCGTAGCTGGCGTCGGTCCCGAGGGTCTCGGGCTCGATCTGGTGGCACACCGTGCAGGTCACACCGTCCCGCCCGAGGTTGTCGTCGAGCGCCGCGGCGTCCGCCAGGTCCTCCATCACGGGCGCCGCGCCGTCCGTCAGCTCCCGCTCCGCCGAAAGCGCCGGCGCGTGACAGCGGAGGCACTTCGCCTCGATGGCCTCGCGCGCCGCCGGCCGCCGCGCGACCTCGGCCGACACCATCGCCCGCCAGAAGGGGTCCCGCGACGCGTTGGCCATCATCGTGCTCCGCCACAGCGTGTACATCCCGATGGGGCGCCCGGCCGCGTCGCGCATCGCCGTCGAGCTGGTCGTGCTGCTGTGGCACTGGGCGCAGATGTTGTGGGTCGCCAGATAGCTCCCGCGCTGGTCGATGGTCGCCGGCAGGTCCGCCGGCTCGACCGGGCCGACCTCCCAGCCGCCGGTGTCGGTCTGCTCGACGTCGTCGCTCGCGTCGCCCGCGCTCGTGTCGGGCTCGGCCGAGTCCGCGACCACGGTGTCCGAGACCGCCGTGTCATCGCCGGCGCTGTCCGCCTCGATGTCCTCCGACGTGTCGAGGACCCAGGTGTCACCTGTGTCCTCGTCGTCTCGCGTGTCGGTGGTCCTGGAGGAGTCGTCGCCGCATACAGCGAGCGTCAGGGACAAGGCCATCAGGGCGGTGACGCGCCGTGCGGTCATCGAGCACATCCTCGTGGTGGGGGGCCACAGGTCACGCGGCGTCGTGGCGGTGGTCGCGTGACCCTCACCCGATACAGGACGGCGCCCCGCGAGGGCAACGACGACGATGTCGCACCCGGCTCAGCCGCGGTGGTAGCGCCGCCAGATCTCGGCCACGTCGTCGAGCGGGAGGGCCGGGACGACTCGCCCGTCGACGCCGTCGGTCTCGACCGCCATGCACAGCGCGTTGACGATCGCCTCCTCGGTACACTCGATGGCGGCCTGATAGAGCGGGTCCATGGCCCAGTCGGCGAGGATGTCGAAGCGGTGGACCCGGCGCGTGCGCCCGCGCGGGACCGTGTTGGCGGTCGAGAAGCCGACGATGATCTCGCCCGAGCCGTGGGCGGCGTAGCTCCCCGCGCGCCCGATCCCGAGGGCCGTCCGCTTGCAGATGCGGTTGATCTGCGAGGTCGCCAGCGGCGCGTCGGTCGCCATGACCGCGATGATGCTGCCGTAGAGGTTGGGGCGCTTGGCGGCGTCGGCGAAGCGCGGGGCGATCTCGCGGCCGACGGGGATCCCGTCGATGCGCAGGTCCTCGAGCCGGCCGACGTTGGTCATGACCAGCACGCCGAGCGCGTAGCCCCCGAGCTCCTCGGGCAGGACCCGCGACGACGTCCCGATGCCGCCCTTGAGGTCGAAGCAGACCATCCCCGTGCCGCCGCCGACGCAGCCCTCGGCGACCGGCCCGCCCTTCGCCGCGTTCAGCGCCGAGAGCACGTGCTCGACCTTGACGTGGCTGCCGCCGATGTCGTTGAGGAACGAGTCGTCGCACTCGCCGACGAGCGGGATGATGACGTCGTGCTCGACCCCGATGGTCGGGTGCTTGTCGAGCATCCAGGCGATGGCCCCCTGGGACGCGACCCCGACCGACAGCGTGTTGGTCAGCAGGATCGGCGTCTCGAGGAGCCCCCACTCGGCGAGCTGGGTCAGCCCCGACAGCTCGCCCGCCCCGTTGAGCACGAACTGCCCGGCGATGAGGCGGTGGTCGAAGACGTCGCCGCCGTTCGGCAGGATGGCCGTGACCCCGGTCCGGACCGGGCCGTCACCGACCTTGCGCCGCCCGGTGCCGCGGCTGAGCGTGTGGTGGCCGACCCGCACGCCGCCGACGTCGGTGATGGCGTTGTGCGGGCCGGTCTCGTAGCGGCCGATGTTCACACCCAGATCGCGGAGCCGCCGCCGCGCGCGCCTCGTCACAGGAGCCGCTCTCGCGTCTGGTCCTCGAAGCGGCGCAGCGCGGGCGCCATGATCTCGGCGATGAGGGCCTCGTAGGAGAGGTCGGCGGCCGTGGCGATCATGCACAGGTCCGACCACCCCGGGGTCAGCCCGGGCAGCGGGTTGCACTCGATGAAGCACGGCCGCCCGGCGGCGTCGAGCCGCACGTCGACCCGCGCCACGTCCCGGCAGCCGAGGGCGTCCCAGGAGCTCCAGGCGACCTGGATGATGGCCTCGTAGAGCTCCGGGTCGAGGTCCGCGGGGCACTGGTAGACGATCTCGTCTCCGGTGTCCTGCTTGTGCTGGAAGGTGTAGACCGGGTTCGGCCCGGCCTTGTCCTTGAAGACGATCTCCATCGGCGGCAGCACCCGCGGGCGGTCCTCGCCGAGCATCCCCACGGTGAACTCGCGCCCGGGGAGGAAGCCCTCGACCAGCGCGCCCTGGTTGTACTTGCCGACGATGTCCCCGACGATCGCGCGGAGCGCCGCGTCGTCGTGGACGACGCTGGTCGCGACCACGCCCTTGGAGCTGCCCTCGGCGACCGGCTTCACGATGAGCGGGAAGCTCAGCTCCGGCGGCAGCGGCTGGTCGACCGACGTCATCACGAAGAAGGGCGCCGTCGCGACGCCGTACTCGCGGACGAGGCGCTTGGCGAGGGCCTTGTCGAGGGTGACGGCGAGGGTCGCGGCGTCGGAGCCGGTGTACGGGATGTCGAGGAGCTCGAGGAGCGCCGGCACCAGCGCCTCGCGGCCGCGGCCGCGGATCCCCTCGGCGATGTTGAAGACGAGGTCGACCTCGGCCTCGGTGATGCGCGTCAAGAGCGACCGATCGGCCTCGAGCAGCACGACCTCGTGCCCGCGCGCGCGGATGGCGCTGGCGATGGCGTCGATGGTCTTGGGGGAGTCGAACTCCGCCTCGTTGTCGATGCTCCCGTCCATCGTCGGGACGACGCGCTTGAGGTTGAACACCAGCCCGACCCGGGCGTGGGTCTTCTCGCGCCGGACGTCGGGGTCCTTGCCCAGGCGCTTGCACGCGGCGCGGATGCTCGCGTCGAGCACCGCCGAGAGCGTCGTCAGCCCGTGGCGCGCCGCGGCGATCCGGAGCGAGCCGTCCTCGGCCAGGCTCGGCAGGAGCACGACCCCCACGAAGACCGGCGCCCCGTCGGCCGGGATCACCCAGTCGAAGCGCGCGATGTCGCCCACGCCGATGAGATCCGCCAGGCGCCGCGTCTCGGCGACGAGGGTCTGGACGACCGCGGGGTCGACCGGGCCCGCCTCGTCGAAGGGGACGACGCCGAGGACGCCCCCGTCGGGACCGACGCCGGCCAGGTACGGGATCGCGACGTCGCGCCCGTCGACCACCGCGCTGACGACGGCGCCGTCGGGGTGCTCGGCGACCTGCGCGCGCAGCGCCTCACGGTCGTCCACGCGTTCGGCCGCGTGCTTCGGGCGCCGCGTCCGCCCGGCCACCATCGCCGGCAGCGGCAGGTCGCCGGGGAGCTGCTCGGCCGTCCCGGCCCAGCTCGTCGGTGTGGCGATGCCGAGCTGCGTCGCCACCGCGCGGCACGCCAGGCGGTCCGCGGCCAGCGCCGTCGCCTGGGGCGAGGAGCCGACCCACGGCAGCGCGAGGCCGTCGAAGACGGTGGGGTAGTAGGTCGAGCCCGACCGAACCGCGAGCCCCTCGGCCGTGTTCAGGACGAGGTCGGGGCGGGCGTTGTCGAGGGTGGCGACGAGGCGCCCGAGGGCGCCGTCGACGTCGACGGGGACGACCTCGTGGCCCAGCTCACGCAGCGCGGCCGCCAGGGTGTTCATGGCGGCCGGGAGCTGGGGCTCGGCGTCGTCGCTGTCGGGCTGCTCGAGGGAGTGAGTCAGTACGATGCGCACGAGCCGCTACTTCTTCTCCGCGCCCTTGGCGCGGCCCGCGGCTCCCTTGGCCTTGTCGACGGCCTTCTGGGTGCCCTGCTTGATCTTGTTGTTCACCGCGTTGGACGCCTTCGAGCGCGCCCTCACCTCGGCGCTTCGGACCTTGGCGTTCGCCTTGGCCTGCACCGAGTTGACCTGCTGCCGGAAGATGCGCTGAAAGAAGCCCGTGATCTCGCCAATGATATCCATCGTGTACTCCGTGTCGCACGACCTGCGCGCAGTCTATCACGTCGCAAACGCCGGCCGCGAGCGCGACCGCGTGACTCGGGTCCGATCTCTCGCGTCCCGATGGGGCGGCGCTCAGGCGCTCGCGGCGACCACGGCGCGCGGCGACGTCCCGGCGCGCTCGACCCGGGCGAGGGCCTCGCGGATCATCGCGGCGGGCTCGGTGGACCGCGGGTTCTCGCTCAGGACGCGCTTCCACGCGCGGGTCCCGGGGACCCCGAAGAACAGCGTCAGCATGTGGCGCGTCGCGCGGTGCACGCGGTCGCCGGTGGCGACCAGCTCCTCGAGGTAGGGGATCATCGCCAGGGCGACCTCTTCGCGGGTCGGGACCGGGGCGTCGGCGTCACCGAAGACGCGGCGGTCGGCCTCGGCGAAGAGGTAGGGAGTGTCGACCGCGGCGCGCCCGACCATGACGGCGTCGACGTGGGCGAGCTGCTCGAGGGCCGCGTCGAGGGTCTTGAGGCCGCCGTTGATCTCGATGTCGAGCCCCGGGAGCTCGCGCTTGAGGCGGTGGACGTCGGCGTAGCGGAGCGGCGGGACCTCACGGTTCTCCTTCGGTGAGAGCCCCTGGAGCCAGGCCTTGCGCGCGTGGACCGTGAAGCGGTCCGCGCCGGCCTCGGCGACGATCCGGACGAAGCGCGCCATGTCCTCGTAGCGGTCGATCTCGTCGATGCCGATGCGGTGCTTGACGGTGACCGGCAGGTCGACCGCGGCGCGCATGGCGGCGACCCCGGCGGCGACCCGCTCGGGCTCGGCCATCAGGCAGGCCCCGAAGTTGCCGCTCTGCACGCGGTCCGAGGGGCAGCCGACGTTGAGGTTCACCTCGTCGTAGCCGTAGTCGGCGGCGATCCGCGCGCACTGGGCGAGGTCCCGCGGGTCGTCGCCACCGAGCTGGAGCGCGATGGGGTGCTCGTCGGGGTGGAAGGCGAGGTGCTGGTCGCGGTCGCCGTGGATGATGGCGCCGGTGGTCACCATCTCGGTGTAGAGCAGGGTGTGCCGCGTCATCCGCCGCATGAAGTAGCGGAAGTGCCGGTCGGTCCGGTCCATCATCGGCGCGACGCTGAGCGCTCGCAGGAGGCCTCGGCGGGCGCCGTCGCTGGGCCGCGCGTCGGTGGCGATATGGGGCTCGACGGTCACGCGGCGGGAGGGTGTCCGCTCGCGCCGGCGCGGTCAAGCTCGCGGTTAGAGGATCCCGGCCTCGAGGCGCCACTGGCCGCCTTGACGCAAGAACGTCAGCGGTCGGGTCCAGGTGTGCTCGGCGCCGTCGTCGCGCGTCACGAAGAGCTTCACCCGGGCGCCGTCCTTCGGCTTCTTGGCGGGCTCGATGTCGTAGCGGGCGAAGCTGATGGTCCCGCCGCTGGTGCGCCAGGCGTCCCGGAACTGGTCCCAGCGGTAGCGCAGGTCGGTCGGCGTCGCGTCGCCGACCCAGAGCTCTCGGAAGCGCGGCCAGCAGTTGAGGTCGAGGGTGGCGAAGAGGGTCGGGAGCAGCTCGGCCGGGGTCGCCCCCTCGGGGATGACGATCGGCGCGTGGAGCTGGGCCAGGGCCTTGTCGGCCGCAGGTAGCCCGGGGACCTCGGGGCGACGCGCGTCGAGCATGAACTGGTCGCGGACGCGGACGGCGAGCGGCCGCAGGATGACGACGCCGCCCTCGAGGCCGAAGGCCTCCTCGCCGACGAGGTGGGCGTGCTCGACGAAGGCGCCGACGATGTCCCAGCGCGCGTGGTGGGGGAAGCCGAAGGCCGCCTGCAGCTCGTGGGCCCGCTCCATCAGCGGGAGCAGGCCGTCGTCGAGGCGCACGCCCCAGGCGATCCCGCCCTGCTCGCACAGGACGAGGCGGGCGCCGTCCGTGCCGCACTGGCGGGTCGGGTCGACGCGCTCGAGGGCGTAGCAGGTCTCCGGGCTCGGAGCGTCGTCGCCGAGGTGCGTCGCCCGGAGGACCGCGCCGTCGGGCCCCGCCGTCGTCGCCAGGAGCCTCCGCCAGGGCGCCTCGGAGGCGCTCGTCAGGTCGCGCCGGATGGCCTCGAGCTTCGCCGCGTTGCCGCTCATCTCATCCTCCTCTGGGTGCCGGCGGAGCATAGCCCATCGGTGGGGGAGAGGGGAGCCGAGGGGAGGGGGACGCGGACGCGGAGGGGGAGGAGCAAGCGGACGCGGAGGGGAGGAGCAAGCGGGCGCGGGCGCGGAGGGAGAGGAGCGAGCGGGCGCGGGCGCGGGAGGAGCAAGCGGGCGCGGGCGCGGGCGCGGAGGGAGAGGAGCGAGCGGGCGCGGGCGCGGGAGGAGCAAGCGGGCGCGGGCGCGGAGGAGGAAGCGGACGCGGAGGGGGAGGAGCAAGCGGAGCGGAGGAGCAGGCGGAGGAGCAGGCGGGCGCGGCGGGGGACTTGGAGGAGAGGAGGAAGCGGAGCGGAGGAGCAGGCGGACGCGGAGGGGGGAGGTGGACGCGGGGGGAGCGGAGCGGACGCGGAGGGGAAGCGGACGCGGAGGCGAGGACGAGGACGGCGGGGGAGGGGAGGAGGAGATGGGGAGGGGCAGACGCACGAAGCGGGAGGAGCCCGAGGGCTCCCCCCGCTGTTGGGGGCCGCGCCGTGGCGCGGTCGCGATAGGTCTCCTAGCCGAAGGTGATGTTGAAGTAGTTGATGGCGCTCCGGGGCATGAGCCGGGCGAGCCGGGTCTGGTACATCAGCTCGAGGGAGCTGAGCTTCAGCTCGAGCCGGCTCAGCTGGCGCTCAGCCACGCGGATCTTGCGAGCGTTGGCGCGGTTGGCGCGGTAGTGCCGGTTGGCGCGGCCGCGGTACGGCGTGGCCTTCAGCGTCCGGATGAGGCGCTTCTGAGCCCGGATCTGGGTCAGCAGTCGCGACTTCTCGGCCATGTACTGGGCCCGGACCCGCTTGGCGCGGCGGAGCTTGGCCGGCGCGATGTACGGCGCCGGAGCGACCCGCTCCACCCGCTTGCCGTCGCGGTTTCCGTGGTCGGCGACCCAGCCGTGCTGGGAGTTGGGCGTCCGGCCGTTCGGGCTGTTCGGACGCGCCAGGGCCGGCGAGGCGACCAGGGCGAGGAGGGCGGTGATGCCGAGAGTAGTGAAGATACGACGCATTGTGGGCCTCCTTGGCTAGCGCGTTCGCAGCCCACCATCGCAAGGCCCGTGCCAGAACCGGAGAGCTCCGTCCAGGTTAATGAAATTAAAGCATTTGTGGTCGATCTCCCGGTCGCTGGTGGCCAACCCGCTCACGCCAGCCACTGCGGAATCCGCAGCCCGGCGCCTGCGATATCCGCAGAGCGCGCGGCGGGGTGATACGACGAAGCCCCGGTCCCTGATTCAGGAGCCGGGGCTTCGCGATGAGGAGGAGGCGGGCTGTCAGCCGCCGGGAGGGGCCTGCATCGAGGGTCGCAGGGTCACGCCGACCTTGGCCTGGGCCGCCGACAGCGTGATGTGGTGCGGGAAGTAGCCTTCCTTGGTGATCGTCACGTGGACCGGCTGCCCGAGATCCTTCCACTCGACGCGGAGCGGCGTCTTGCCCAGCGGCAGCGCGCCCATCTTGATCTCCGCCCCCGAGGGGGTCGAGTCGACGAGCACCCGGTGGATGTTGTCGTCTTCCTTCTGCGGGCGCTGCGGGAAGTCGGGATCGGCGAGATCGTCGAAGGGATCCGGCGTGGCCACCGGCGGGCTCGGGCGCCGCTCGGCCGTGCGCGTCGGCGTGGTCCGCCGCGGGGTCTTCACGGGCTTCGTCGTCCGCGGCTCCGGGGCCTTCGGGCCGGGCTCCTCCTCCCGCGCCACCTCGACCCAGGCCGGCTCGCTCTTGCCGGCCTCGTCGCCGGCCTTGGCGGCCTCGTCTCCGGCCTTCGCCGCCGGATCACCGGCCTTGGCGGTCTCGTCGCCAGCCTTGGCGGTCTCGTCGCCAGCCTTGGCGGTCTCGTCGCCAGCCTTGGCGGTCTCGTCGCCAGCCTTGGCGGTCTCGTCGCCAGCCTTGGCGGTCTCGTCGCCAGCCTTGGCGGTCTCGTCACCGGCCTTGGCGGTCTCATCGCCGGCCTTGGCGGTCTCGTCACCGGCCTTGGCCGCCTCGTCCACCGTGGCGCCGGCGACCGCCTTGGCGACGGCGCCGTCGGAGCTCGCTTCGCCCGGGATCGGGCCGCCGCTGGTCTCGGCCGCCACGGGCTCGGTCGGGCCGGGGCTGGGCCGCGCCGGGCCGATGTTGGCGCTCGGGTGATCCTCGATGACCCCGCGGACGTGCGCGCTGCTCGCGACCCGGGTGGCCTCGGGGCTGCCGCCGCGGAAGAAGTCGTTCGCGGCCAGGTACACGAAGGCGCCGACGAACAGCAGCAGCAGCGCCGCGAGCAGCCAGAGTCCGCCGGTGCGCTCCCGGTCCTCCTCGACCACGTAGACCGAGCGCAGCTGATCCTCGGTCTCGACGGCGTCCGCGACGATCGTCGGCTCGTCCTGAATCGGAACGCGCGAGGCCATCGGCGCGGTCGAGACCAGCTGACGCGTATCCACCGGCTGGGGCACGTCGTCCATCGCCGGCGCGCTCGGCGTCGCCATCGGCGTCGGGACCTGGACGCGGTCGTCGTCCGCCCCGGCGCTCTCGGCCGCGGCGGGCATCAGCGGCGTCTCGACGGCGTGGCGCTCTCGTCGAACCGGCGTGGTCTTCGCCGCCTGGGGCGTCTCCAGCGCCTCCGGCGCCTCCTGAGTCTCCGGCATGGGTGGCGGCGGCGTGGTGACCGCCACGACCACGGCCGTCGTCTCGGTCTGCGCCTCGACCTCGATCTCGCCTCCCTCGACGACGACCGGGCGGACCAGCCGCCGCGGCGCCGAGTCCTGGTTGGTCGGGATCTCGGCGACGACCACCGGCGCGTTGTCTCCGGGCTCGAGGACCGGCGAGAGCCGCGCCGCCTCGATCGCCTCGAGCGCGCGTCCCGCCCCGTCCGGGCGGTTCCACGGCTTCTTCTCGAGGCACTTCATGATCAGGTCGACGAGCGGCCCTCGCAGCTCGCGGCCGTTCACCGTCGGCGCGCTCGGCATCTTCACCGAGTGCGCGACGAGGTAGTCCGCCGGCGAGGGCTCGTTGAAGACCGCCCGCCCGGTGAGCGCCTCGTAGAGGATCCCGCCGGCCGCGTAGAGGTCCGCGTGCCCCGTCACGCCCTTGCCGCGCGCCTGCTCGGGCGCCATGTACTTCGGCGAGCCGAGGATCGCCCCGCGAGCGGTCACCATCGACTCGCTCTTCGGCTCGTTGACGATCTTGGCGACGCCGAAGTCGAGGATCTTCACCACGTCCCGGCGCCGGCCGGTCTCGGTGATGAAGATGTTCTCCGGCTTCAGATCGCGGTGGATGACCCCGTGCTCGTGGGCCTCGGCGAGGGCGTCGAAGAACTGCGCCCCGATCTGCACCACGCGCCCCGGCTCGATCGGCGCCTCCTCGCGGATGACGTCGGCCAGGGTCCGACCCTGCACCAGCTCCATCGCCATGAAGAGCTCGCCATCGTCGGTCTGACCGAAGTCGTAGACCTGCACGATGTTCGGGTGGATCAGCGTCGCGATCGCGCGCCCCTCCCGCTGGAAGCGCGCCACGACCGCCAGATCGTAGGCGAGATCGGCGTTGATGACCTTGAGCGCGACCTGCCGCCCCACCCGAACCTGGGTGGCGCGATAGACCGAGCCCATGCCGCCGCTGCCGAGCACCGCGTCGATGCGGTAGCGATCCTGGAAGAGAGTCCCGAGAAGATGGCTCGGATCGAGGCGCCTGTAGCGACCCGCGTCGACCGTTCCGAAGCCGTCGTTACGGCAGGTCAGCGCTGTGGTCTCGGCTCCGCACTGTGGACAAATTCGCATGGGTGTTCGTCCCGGAAATCCGTTGAAGAACGAGTAGCCTTTTCGGGAGGGGGTATCCGGGGGCGATCCCGGTAAGTCCGCACCACCGGGATCGCTGCGAAGCATACCCCGGTCACGAACCAGTTTGCGAGCCTCGGGTTTCACGGCGCGCCCGCGGTCGAACCGTGGGAATACGACGTTCGAAGCCCGTCGCGACGCGGCGACGCGCGTCGTGAGGGTGTCCCGATATCGGTGGGCGGAGGGAGTTGAAATGTAACCGGTGGCCGGGCTGGTGCCAAGACCCGTCTCACGCGGACCTCGTGAGCGCGCGGATCTCGCCGGTCCGGATCAGAGCGAGAGGCGCTTGAACGCGCGCTCCGGGATCGTCTTGATGACCCCCATGATCGCCCGCCAGAACGGCGGGTAATAGAGGGTGTCGACCCGTCGGCGGACGGCGTCGTGGATCGCGCGGGCGGCCTGCTCGGGGCTGGCGACCGGGATCTTCGTGTCGAGGCCCCAGGTCATCCGCGTGTCGACGAAGCCGAGCTTCACGGTCATCACGTGGACGCCCTGCTTGAAGAGGCGGTTTCTGAGCCCCTGCAGGTAGAGCGCGAAGGCGCCCTTGGCGCTGCCGTAGACGTAGTTCGACTGGCGCCCGCGATCGCCGGCGACCGAGCCGATCCCGACGATCGTGCCGGCCCCGCGCTCGCTCATCCTGCCGGCGACGGCCTCGGCCAGGGACGCCGCCCCGGTGAAGTTGACGTCGATGACCCGGCGGGCCGCGGCGAAGTCGCTGTGATCGTCGTCCTCGGCGCCCATGTCGCCGAAGGCCAGCACCGCGCAGTCGAGGGGGCCGACCGCGTCCTCGATCCCGTCGACCAGGGCCGGGTGGGCGTCCGTGTCGAGGGCGTCGAAGGCGCCAGCGACGGCGTTCACGCCGGTCTTGACGCGGAGATCGGCGGCGATGCGCTCGGCCTCCTCGACGTCCCGGGCGCCGATCCAGACGGCGTGCCCGTCCTCGGCCCAGCGCTGCGCGATGGCGCGCGCGATGCGGGAGGTCCCGCCGAAGACCGCGATGCTCATGACCGACCTCCCGTCCCGACCAGGCCGAGGCGACGCCCGAGATCCGACTGGAACACCTGGTCCGGGTCCCACTGATCGCGGACCGCCTTCCACGCCTCCCAGCCGGGGTACATGCGGCGGAACATGTCGCGCGAGACCCGCGCGTCCTTGCCCAGATAGACCCGGCCGCCGGCTTCGACGACGATCGCGTCGAGGCGCTCCATCAGGTCGAGCAGCGGCTGGCCGTAGTTGGCGAAGTCCAGCGCCAGGGTCACGCCCGGGGTCGGGAAGCTCAGCCCCCCGTTGTCGAGCTCGCCGAACTCCTTGATGACGGCGAGGAACGAGCCCATGCCGCTCTTGGTGATCTCGTCGAGGACGGCGCGCAGCGGCGCGTTGTCCGACGTCTTCGGGACCACCAGCTGGTATTGGAGGAACCCGCGCTTGCCGTAGATCCGGTTCCAGTCCCGCACGAAGTCGAGCGGGTAGAAGAACGGGTCGTAGTGCTGCAGGACGTTCTTCTGCCCCTTCGGGTGCTTGCGGAAGTAGGCCTCGTTGAAGAGGCGGATGCTGGCGTTGTTCAAGAGCCAGTTCGGCCCGTTCACCGGCACCGCGAGCACGGGCTCGGCGACCTCGATGATCTTGGCCAGCGGCCCCTCGTGACCGACCTCGTCGGCGGTGGCGTGGCGGCCGCGCATGAAGATGCCGCGGCCCATCGCCTTGCCCCGCTTGACGCAGTCGATCCAGCTGACGGTGTGGGTGAACTCGCCGCTCTCGGCGCTGACCTCGAAGAAGTGATCGAGGTTCTCGACGCGCACCGACTCCATCGCGATCCACGGGTTGGCGATGGGCGTCAGCTTCACGTCCATCGCCAGGATGATCCCGGTCATCCCCATGCCGCCGACGGTCGCCGCGAACAGCTCGGGCTCCTGCTCGCGGTCGCAGGTGACGACGTCACCGCTGGCCGTCAGGAGCTCGACGTTGCGGACGTGGTTCGACCAGCAGCCGTCGACGTGGTGGTTCTTGCCGTGAACGTCGCAGCCCAGGGCCCCGCCGACGGTCACGAACTTCGTCCCCGGGGTGACCGGCGGGAAGAAGCCGCGCGGGACGAAGGTCTCGAGGATGTCCTCGATCGAGACCCCGGCCTCGCAGCGGAGCCAGCCCGTCTCCGGGTCGAAGTCCAGCATCCGGTCGAGGCGGCGCGTCAGCACCACCTTGCCGTCCTCGAGCAGCGCCGCGTCGCCGTAGCTGCGGCCGAGCCCGTGGGCCAGCATCCCGGATCCGTTCTTGTCGCGGAAGGCCTCGAAGACCTCGGACCGCCGCTCGGGACGCGCCACCGATGACCGCGTCACCGGGTAACGTCCCCACCCACTCAGCTCACGTTGATCCCAGTGCGTCATAGCGAGCGTACGCTGCCCGAAAGAGGGTCACGGTTCAATCCCTTTCAGCCCCCATGACGCGGCGCGTCATGACCCGCGGGAGACAGGTGAAAACTGTTTCGTCTTTCAGTAAGGTGCCGCCACCGCTCCCCATCCAGGTCTGGCTCATGCACCGCATCTCCCTCGCCCTCCTTCTGCCCTTCGTGGTCGCCGCCTGCGGTGACTCCGGCGGCGGCGCCGGGACCGACGTCACCGGCTCCGACGTCATCAGCTTCGGCGACGGCGTCGTCGACCCCGGCGACACCGCGGTCCCCGACACCGGCTACGATCCCCTCGCCGACCAGGACCAGGACGAGGTCCCCGATCAGATCGACAACTGCCCGACGGTCTACAACCCCCAGCAGGAGGACGCGGACCTCGACGGCATCGGCAACCCCTGCGATCCGGGCGGCGGTGACCGCGACGGCGACCAGGTCCCGGACCAGGCCGACCCCTGGCCCGATGACGTCACCCGCCCCGGCGTCGCCCTCGCCAACACCGTCTACGCCCACACCTCGAGCCGGCTCTACCGCCTCGGGGTGAAGACCTACTCCGTCCACGAGGTCGGCCCGTTCATCTGGCCGTCGGACGCGGAGAGCCGCGAGATGACCGACATCGCCATCGACCGCTACGGGGTCCTCTGGGCGATCAGCTTCGACGACGTCTTCATCTGCCACCCCATCGACGTGACCTGCTGGCGGATGGCGCCGCTGCCGTCGTCGTTCAACGGGCTGACCCTCATCCCCAAGAGCGTCCTCGGCACCGAGGAGGACACCCTCGTCGGCCTCTCCCAGGACGGCGGCTGGTGGCGGCTGGCGCTCGTCAACGGCAACGTCCAGTCGACCTACCTCGGCAACCTCGGCGGCGACTGGATGGCCAGCGGCGACGCCTTCTCCATCGAGGGCGTCGGGACCTTCGCCTCGGTCAACCACGGCGGCGGCAGCCCCGACTACCTCGTGACCCTCGACCCGGCCACCGGGAAGGTCACCGGTCAGGTCAGCCCCTTCGCGGGCTACGGCTCGGTCTGGGGGCTGGCCGGCTGGTCGTCCCAGGCCTTCGCCTTCGACAGCCTCACCGGCGACATCCTCATCATCGACCTCGCCACCGGCGGTATCGATCAGACCCTCGAGACCTCCCAGGCGTGGTGGGGCGCCGGCGTCCGGACGTACCTGAACGACTGAGGAGCGGCGGCGTTTCAGCGGTTGGAACGCCGTTGAAACGTTCGAAACGGGATCCCGACCGTCGCGCGCCGAACCGGGGTGGGGCAGAACGCGACGATCCAGTGAAATCCTTGCTCGTCGTGGCCTCGGGGGGCGCTTGGCACGCGGGGTGCAAACTGCTTGGACGACTGCCGAGCCCAAGCAGCAGACAGGAGCCGCACCATGGAAATCAAAGCCTTCTTCCACGAAGCCTCGTTCACCCTGACCTACCTCGTCTGGGATCCGTCCACGAAGGACGCCGTGGTCATCGACCCGGTCCTCGACCTCGATCTCCTGACCTGGAACGTGACCACCGACGCGGTCGACGAGGTCGCGGCCTTCGTCGCCGAGCGCGAGCTGAAGGTCCACTGGGTGCTCGACACCCATGTCCATGCCGACCACCTGACCGGGATGGCGGTGCTGAAGGAGAAGCTCGGCGCGCCGACCGCCATCGGGGCCAACATCACGACGGTCCAGGACCTCTTCGGCGGCATCTTCAACGTGACCGCCGAGGTCCCCGCCGACGGCCGCCAGTTCGACAAGCTCGTCGAGGACGGCGAGGTCATGACCGCCGGCTCCCTGGCCGTCGAGGCCATCGCGACGCCGGGTCACACCCCGAACTGCATGACCTACAAGATCGGCGACGCCGTCTTCACCGGCGACGCGCTGTTCATGCCCGACTACGGGACCGGGCGCTGCGACTTCCCCCGCGGGAGCGCCGAGGATCTCTACGACTCGATCACCCAGAAGCTCTACACCCTGCCCGGCGAGACCCGGGTCTTCACCGGCCACGACTACATGCCGAACGGCCGCGAGCTGAAGTACGAGTCGACCATCGAGGAGCAGCGGAACGGCAACATCCAGCTCCGCGCGACGACGACCCGCGAGGACTACGTCGCCTTCCGGACCGCCCGCGACAAGACGCTGAAGCCCCCGCGCTTCATCCTGCCGAGCCTCCAGGTCAACATCCGCGCCGGCGACCTGCCGAAGGCCGAGGACAACGACCGCGTCTACTTCAAGATGCCCATCGGCGTCCTGTAGCCAGACCCGAGCGGGCCTCCCAGCCGAGGCCCGCTCCCCCGAACCGGAGTCCGCGCGCCAGCCCGCGCGCTCTCCGGCCCACCGATTGGAAGTGGGGGTGTGGTCGCCGGCCAGGGTTTCGGCTATCAAGGGCGCCATGAGAACTCGACTCCTGACGCTCCTGTCCGTCCTCGCCCTCGCCGCGTGCGGCAAGTCCAACGACGCCAAGCCGCACCAGCCCCCCGCGCCCGACACCGGCGCAGCGGCGGTCCCCGCGGACGACGCCGCGCCGGTGCCCGACGACGTCCCGGCACCTCCCTCGCCGGACGCCGTCGGGCCTGCTCCCGACGCGTCTTCGGCCGACGGCGCCCAGGGCCGGGTCTTCCCGTTCGGCGTCAAGCGCCTGCAGCTCGCCAACGGGCTGAAGGTCCTGATGATCCCGATGCCCTCGGACGGCCTCGTCAGCTACTGGTCGATCGTCCGGACCGGCAGCCGCGACGAGGTCGAAGACGGCGTGACCGGGTTCGCGCACTTCTTCGAGCACATGATGTTCCGCGGCAGCGAGAACTTCCCCGCCGACGCCTACGACAAGGTCGTCAGCAGCCTCGGGGCCGACGCGAACGCCTACACGACCGACGACTACACCGCCTATCACATGTCGTTCACCGCCGACGACCTGCCAAAGGTCATCGAGGTCGAGGCCGACCGCTTCCAGCGCCTCAGCTACGACGAGCCGGGCTTCAAGACCGAGGCGGGCGCGGTCTACGGCGAGTACCGCAAGGGCCGGACCAGCCCCTGGTCGGTCCTGTTCGAGAAGCTCCTCGAGACCGCCTTCGACGCGCACACCTACAAGCACACGACCATCGGCTTCGAGGCGGACATCAAGGCGATGCCGACGCAGTTCGCCTACTCGAAGACCTTCTACGAGCGCTTCTACCGGCCCGACAACGTCGTCATCGTCGTGACCGGCGACATCGTCCCGGCCGAGGTGGCCAAGCAGATCAACCTCCGCTACGGGGACTGGAAGCCCGGCTACGAGGCGCCGAAGGTCCCGGTCGAGCCCGAGCAGACCGCGCCGCGCACGGTCGACGTACCCTTCGACGGCAAGACGCTGCCGATGCTGGCGGTGACCTACAAGGGGCCGGCCTTCGACCCCGGCGACCGCACGATGATCGCGGGGCAGCTGATCGGGGCCCTGGCCTTCGGTGAGACCTCGCCGCTCTACAAGAAGCTCGTCATCGAGGAGCAGCGGGTCGAGAGCATCTACCCGAGCTTCGACGACCAGCGCGACCCGGGGCTCTGGGGCGTCATCGCGATGGTGAAGGACCCGAAGGACGTGCGCGCCGTCGAGCAGGAGATCCTGGCGACCGTGGCCGAGCTGCGCGACACCCCGGTCGACGCGGCGCGCCTCGACGCGGTGCGCTCCAACGTGAAGTACGGCTTCCTGTCGTCGATGACGACGCCGGACCACGTCGCCGGGAACGTCGCGCGCATCGTGGCGCTGACCGGGGACGTGAAGGCGATCGACGCGCGCTTCGCGACCCTGGCCGAGGTCACGCCGGCGGACGTCCAGGCGGCGGCGTCGAAGTACCTGACCGAGGCGCGGCGGACCGTCGCGACGCTCCACACCAAGGGGCAGGAGATCCCGGCCGCGGCGGGCCCGGCCCCCGACGAGGACGGCGGCGAAGCGCCCGCGGACGCCGACGCCGGCACGACCGAGCCCGACGAGGACGCTGCTCCGAGCGCCGTCGCCGACGACGATCCGGCCGGCGAGGCGCCCGTCGAGCCCGGCCCGCTGGCCGACAAGCCCGTCCTGATGCCGGTACCGGCCGAGCCACTCGTGGCCATCGAGGTCCGCGTGAAGGTCGGCAGCCAGGACGACCCGCCGGGCAAGGAGGGGCTCGCGGCGTTGACGGCGGCGCTCGTCGGCGACGGCGGCACCCGCGAGCTGAAGTACGACGCGATCCTGGCGCGCCTCTTCCCGATGGCGGCGGGCTACGGCGCCTCGGTGGACCGCGAGCTGACCGTGATTCGGGGGCAGGTGCACAAGGACCACGCCGAGGCCTTCGCGGGGCTGATGCTGACGGCGGTGACCGAGCCGGCCTTCGACCCGGCGGACTTCGAGCGGCTCCGGAGCCAGACGAAGTCGTTCATCGAGAACACGCTCCGCTTCAGCTCGGACGAGGAGCTGGGCAAGGCGATCCTCTATCAGGAGGCCTTCGCCGGGACGCCCTATGCGCACCTCGAGGAGGGGACCGTCGCGAGCCTCGACGCCATCACCCTCGACGACGTGCGGGCCTTCTATCGCGCGCACTACACGCGGGACAACGTCGTGTTCGGGCTCGCCGGCGGCTACGACGCGGGCTTGCCGAAGGCGGTCTCCGGGGCGCTCGAGCGGCTCCCGGCCGGCGACGGCGGCGCTGACCCCGAGATCGCGCCGAAGATGCCCGAGGGGCGGCGGGTGACGATCGTCGAGAAGCCCGGCCCGTCCACGGCGATCAGCTTCGGCTACCCCATCGACGTCCACCGGGGCAGCCGCGAGTTCTACGCGCTGTGGCTGGCGACCTCGTGGCTGGGCGAGCACCGGAACTCCGTGTCGCACCTCTACCAGGTCATCCGCGAGGAGCGCGGGATGAACTACGGCGACTACGCGTACATCGAGGCCTTCCCGAACGGCGGGCGCCGGCGCGTGCCGCCGACCGGCGTCGCGCGGCGGGCGCAGCTCTTCGAGGTCTGGATCCGACCGGTCAAGGAGGACCAGGCGCTGTTCGCGCTGCGGGCGGCCCTGCGCGAGGTCGAGCGCCTCGGGGACAACGGCCTGGCGCCGGAGCACTTCGAGGCCCACCGGAAGTTCCTGGTGAAGTACGTCCTGCACCTCGCGGAGACGACGGCGGCGAAGCTCGGCTACGCGATGGACGACCGCTTCTACGGGGTTGGTTCGGATGGCGGGGACGGCCACCTGAAGCTCGCGCGAAAGACCATGGCGCAGCTCGACCTCGACGAGGTGAACGCGGCCGTGAAGAAGTGGATCCAGGCCAAGGACCTGCACATCGCGATGGTGACCGAGCACGCCCAGAGCCTGGCCGACGCCCTGGTCGCCGGCGGCCCGAGCGGCATCACCTACCCCGAGGGGGTCGAGAAGTCGAAGGAAACCCTGGCCGAGGACCAGATCATCCAGTCCTGGCCGCTGAACGTGACGAAGGACGCCGTCCGGATCATCCCGGTAGGCGACGCCTTCCAGGAGTAGCGGACAGCTCGCCATCTGGATCTGGGGGCGGGTCCGACCGAGGACACGCCCTCGCGCTCAGGGGTGGTGGAGCGAGCGCCCGGCGAGCGACGTCACCGTCAGCCGCCCGCGAGGGGCTCGCCGATGTCGAAGTTCCAGGCCTTGATGAAGGTCATCCGGGGCGCGAGGAACTGGTCGACGTAGGCGCGGTGGTCGGGATCGTCCCTGTAGCGCGGGATGTCGGACGCCTGGGCGAAGCGGACGATGATCGAGATGTCCCAGCTCTTCGCGTCCTCGGCGGAGGCCGGGGTGCCGATCGAGACGCTGACGACGCCGGGGAGCAGCGGGAGCACCCGGCGGCTGTGGTTGGCGACCCGGGCGCGGCCCTCGGCGTTCGCCTCGTTGTCGTTCAGCTTGATGAGCACCACGCGTTCGATCATGACCCCTCGCCTTGTCGCGTCGTCGTGAGCGACACGTTGGCATGCTCGGCCGACGACGTCACGGGTAGTAGTAGAGCTCGACCTCGGTCAGGGTCACACCCCAGTTCTGGACGCGGCTCAGGGTGAAGCGGATCCTGCTCGTGTTCGTGAGCGCCGCGCTGGCGTGGTCGCGATAGCTCCCGACGGAGTCCGACGTCGTGGTCACCCAACCGCCGGCGACGTCGACCCAGGCGCTCCCGTTCCACGCGTGGAGCTGGTAGTTCGATTTCCGGTCGGAGATGGTCGTCGGGTACACGCGCACGTACTCGAGGGTCGTCGGCGCGTGGAAGTCGATGGTCAGGGTCTGGTTTCCGGTCGAGCTCGTCAGCCAGTACTGGGTCGGCGACGTGGAGTACGTCCCGTTGAAGAGGTAGGCGAGGTAGTAGTAGGTGCTGTTCGGGTATGTCGACGCCGAGGAGGTCACCGTCACGCCGTTGGCCGCGGTGTACGACGCGTTCCGGTTGAACGCACCGCCCGTAAGGTTCATCTTCTGCGGCGGCCCGGTCGAGGTCTCGCAGGTGGGCCCGGTCCAGCTGCCGACGCAGGCGCAGGTGAAGCTGTCGACGCCGTCGGCGCAGCTCCCGCCGTTGAGGCAGGGGTTGGGCGAGCAGTCGTCGTGGTCGACGGCGCAGGTCGGCCCCTCGTAGCCCGCGGCGCAGGTGCAGGTGAAGCTGTCGACGCCGTCGGCGCAGCTCCCGCCGTTGAGGCAGGGGTTGGGCGAGCAGTCGTCGTGGTCGACGGCGCAGGTCGGGCCCTCGTAGCCAGGGTCGCAGGTGCAGGTGTCGGCCGCGGTGCAGGTCCCGTGGACGCAGCCGTCGGTGCAAACGGCCGCCGGGGGCAGCCCGGGGGCGAAGCCGTAGCCGAAGCCCTCGGGAGCGCTCGCCGTGGTCGCCGTGTAGGTCGCCTGGACGGTCCCGGCGCCGTCGAAGGTCAGCGCCTCGGCGACGCAGGTGTCGAGGGGGACGCGCCAGCGGACGTAGGGGTAGACCGCGCCCTGGGCGACCACGCCGCCGTCCATGCCGTCGTCCGGGTCATCGGCGTCGTCCGCCGTCCCGCGGGCGCGCAGCTCGCAGTCACCGATGTCGCCCGTCACGCCGAGGGCGACGTTCCAGTAGACCTTGTTCGCGGTGACGCCGTCGCTGACCAGCTCCTCGTCACCGCGGTAGACCGCGACCTGAAAGAGGTAGTCGTCGGCGCTGACGGTCGTCGGCTCGTCGACGACCGCGCAGCCGGAGACGGCGCCGGCGGTGCACTGGTTGCCGGCGACCGCGCCGTCCGGGCGGATGACGAGGTCGGCGGAGAACCCGCTGGCGGGGTCGGTGCAGTCGAGCTCGAGGTCATCGAGGTAGAGCGCCGTCTCGGTGTCGGCCTCGGTCCCGGCCGTGCATGCGAAGCCCAGGACCATCGTCCGGCCGCGGCCGGAGCCGGCGGTGAAGAGGAGCGCGATGTCCTCGCCGGCCTCGCAGGTCCCGCTGTCGTCGGCGTCGTCGCAGCAGTCGAGCTTGGCCGAGCAGTAGACGTCGTTGAAGCTGACCGCGATGTCGAAGAAGCCCTGCTGGGCCGGGCGCATCAACGCCACGTCGAACTGCACGGCGACGTCGCTGTCCGCCTCGCAGGTGACGGTCTGCTCGAGGGGGGCGACCGCCGTCGGGTTCTCGAAGTCGAGCGCCGCCCCGGCGACGCCCCCGTCGCCGCCGGAGGCGAAGCCGCCGAGGGTCGTGACCGGGTCCGAGAAGACGCCGACGACCCAGACGCGGACCGTGTTCGGGTTCTGGTCGGCGTCGCAGGTCCCGACGTAGCTCGCCGAGCCGGCGCCGTCGCCGTAGCCCGACGACGAGATCCGCCGCTGCCAGACGGTCTCCGGCGTGGTCGCGCCGTTTCGCACCTCGAGGTCCCAGACGACGTCGCCCACGCCCGACAGGTTCAGCGCCGCGACGTCGACAGCCAGCGGCGGGCCGCCCGGAGATAACGCGTCCGCACATCCGCCGGCGACGACGGCGAGGAGGGCCGCTGCTGCCATGCGTGTCGACTTCATGGGGCACCTCGGAGGTCACGCGAGTGGCTGCTCGCGTGCGCCCGGTGTGAGCGCGGATGGGGTGGGTGTCGCGTCGAGCGAACGCGGCGCGCGGACGATGCTACCCCATCTCGTGTGAAAATCGCACGGCTATTGTGCGATGCGGCGAGCTCGGCCCCGAGCTATCGGCAGCAGAGGACCCCGCCCTTGTCGGGGGTGTCGATGGGGTTGCCGTCGTAGCTGCACGAGGTGCCGCCGCAGGCCTTCTTGGTCACGTTGGCGCCCTCGTGGAGGTCGCTGCCGTCGCCGCCGTTGCACTCCCACGGGCCGAGGGGAGGCATCGCCTGGTTCCAGCCGCAGGAGTTGGGCTGGGTCGAGGCGAGGACGCGGTCGAGGGGGCCGCACTGCTTGTCGCCGCCCATGCCGTTGCCGAGGTTGCCGCAGCCGAAGACGTCGTTGTCGCCGTCGCTCCCGGCGGGCTCGCAGACGCTGCCGTTCACGCTCGCCTGCTTGATGGCGAAGAAGTACGCCTCGTTGCCGGCGCCCGGCGGGGTCGCGCCCGCGCAGCCGGTCGGGGACTTGGCGGCGACCTCCTCCCAGCCGTCGCAGAGGTGCCAGCCCTCGGCGCAGAGGTCGGCGCTGGCGCAGCCGTCACCGTCGGGGTTGTCGCTGTCGTCGCCGGACTGACGACCGCAGGCCGGGGCGACGCTGTCGGGCGTGATCCCCGGGACGCTCCAGCCGCCGGAGCAGGCGGCGATGTGGGTGTAGGCGTCGGCGTCGAGGAAGCCCTCGCGCTCGCCGTCGGCGCAGCCGATCTCGGGGTCGAGGGGCGGGTAGACCTGGGTGCTGATCGCGAGCTGCGCCTGGAGGCAGCCGTCGGTGCCGAGGTCGTCGCTGACGTCGAGCAGGAAGAGGTAGCTCCCGGCCACGTCGACGGTGAAGGTCGGGTTGGCGACCGTGGCCGACGGCGAGAAGGTCGCCGCCGAGCCCGGCGGGGCCTGAACCGACCACTGCCAGGTGTCGATCGTCCCGTCCCCGGGCGTCGAGGCGCCCGACGAGAGCTGGAGCACCGTGCCGGTGAAGATGTCGGTGGTGCTGGGGTCCGGCGTGACGGTGATGGCCGGGGTCGCGCAGTCGTTCTCGATGGGCTGGCAGACCGGGTTCGGTGGGCAGCCGTCGTTGATGACACCGTCGCAGTCGTCATCCTCACAGTTGTCGCACTTCTCCGGCGGCGGGACGCAGGGGCCCCACTCCTTCAAGCACAGGCGCTCGCCGACGGTCGAGCACGACGTCACGCACTCCTCCGACGTCAGCGGCTCGCACTCGTAGTTGAACGGGTCGACGTCGGAGCCGGGCGTGGTGTCCGCTCCGGCCGCCGTGTCGTCCCCCGCGGTGTCGCCCTCCATCAGGTCCGGGAAGAGCGGATCCGCGTCCGCCGTGTCCGCCGTGCCGCTGCTCGTGGACTCGCCACAGGCGAAGAGCAGCGCCGCCACCGTCAGGACCATCAACCGCGCCATGGGGCCTCCCGCGATTTCGTCGGACGGTCGGCCGGGGGGCCGCTCGCCTCGGTCGCGGAAGAGTAGCTCGACTCTGAGTTACGATCCAGGGGGTCAAGCCCGCGCAGGACAAAAAGAAAAGCGCGGAGCGTCGAGACGCTCCGCGCTGGGTTCGCTCGGGTGGGGCCGGGGTGGCCCCGCCGTTCACTCCTCGTCGGGCTCGTCGTCGGCCGGCGGGGCCGCCGGGGTCTTCATGGTGGCGAGCCAGGCGGTCAGCGTGCCGAGGTCGGCGTCGCTGCCCTTCCACTTGGCCTTGTGGGTCTTCTCCTTGGCCGGGTCCTTCTTCGAGGGGATGCCGACCTCGCCCAGGATGTACTTGGTCATCCACGCCGCGTCGCGCTTGGCGCCGACCGCGGACAGGTCTCGAACGAACGGCTTCTTCTTCCCTTCGATCTTCGCGCCAGCCACGCTGTGGCACTTGGTGCACTTCTCGGCCTGGAAGACCTCCGGGCCGCCGGCGAACGCGCTGGTCGCGAACAGCAGGGTCCCGAAGGCGAACAGAATGGTGGAGAGCGCCTTGAGCGACTTCATCAAAACCTCCCGATTGGGCGAGCTGTCATCGCGATGGCCAGGGGGCCATGAGCCACCCCGATCCGAACCCGCGCCCTCGCGCGGCGATCTGGACTGGGCGGGGTGTCTCATCATCAGGTGAATCCTCGGTCTCCCGGTCATCGTGACCGGTTGGACTATGACATGCTAAGGCTATTCAGGTCATTACTAGAACGAATCGCGCCGTCGCATTTTCAGCGCCGCGAGGAGGCCCATCAGAGCGAGCAGAGCGCCTGGTGACATCCCGCCAGCTCCAGTACAGCCTCCGGAGCTCTCGGCCGCCTTCGATGGCGTGGAGCTCGCGGCCGCGGTGGGGGCCTCCGGCGCGGTCGGCGGGGTGGGCTCCGGCGCGACGGCGGCGGGCTCTTCGGGCGCGGCGGCGACCTCCGGCTCCTCCGGCTCGGCGGCAGCGGGCGGCTCGACAGGCTCAACGGCGACCTCGGGCTCTTCCGGCTCGGCGGCGACCTCGGGCTCTCCCGGCTCGGCGACGACCTCGGGCTCCGCGGTGGCCGGGGCGGCGTCGCTCGGCTCCTCGAGGGCAGCCTGCTCGGTCGCGACCTCCTTCTCGGCAGCGGCCTTCTCGGCAGCGGCCTTGTCTGCGGCGGCCTTCTCGTCGCCCGTCTTGTTTGCCGCGGCCTTCCGAGCCGCGGCTTTCTCGGCAGCGGCCTTCTCTGCGGCGGCCTTCTCCGCGGCGGCCTTGTCTGCGGCGGCCTTGTCTGCGGCGGCCTTGTCTGCGGCGGCCTTGTCTGCGGCGGCCTTGTCTGCGGCGGCCTTCTCCGCGGCGGCCTTGTCTGCGGCGGCCTTCTCCGCGGCGGCCTTCTCCGCGGCGGCCTTCTCCGCGGCGGCCTTCTCTGCGGCGGCCTTCTCTGCGGCGGCCTTCTCTGCGGCGGCCTTCTCTGCGGCGGCCTTGTCTGCGGCGGCCTTCTCCGCGGCGGCCTTGTCTGCGGCGGCCTTCTCTGCGGCGGCCTTCTCCGCGGAGTCGTCCTTTGCCGGAGCCTTGCGCAGGGTCGCCATCCACCCGACCAGGGTGGCGAGCTCGCCGTCGCTGCCCTTCCAGGCCTTCTTGTGGAGCTTGCCGTTCCGCTCGATCTCCTTCTTCAGGTAGCCCGTCAGCCAGGCCTTGTCGTGCTTGGCGCCGACGGTGGAGAGGTCTCGCAGGATGGGCTTCTTGCTGGCCTCGATCCCGGCGGCCGCCACGCTGTGACAGCTCGTGCACTTCTGCGCAGTGAAGACCTGGGGCCCGCCCGCGAGCGCGGTCGAACCGATGAACAGAGCGGCGCCCACGCCGAGCGTCGTAGCGATGGCTCGAAGCGACAACATCACACACCTCCCGCTGCGCGCCGCCCACGTCGGCGCGTTCGAAGTCCCGCAACACCCCGGTCTGCCTGGACCCCGCGGTCCCATGGCGGCCGGTTCACCCGGACTGACCGGGCGGTATGAATCATATTCACAGCGGCCACGATCGCGCCAGCTTCGGCCGGTTGTCGTTCCGGCCGCCCCTGCTATGCTCCCGGCTTCGTTGACACCGCCGCGACCCCCCGCGGCCCCGGACGCCGGAGCGCGTATGTCCGACAGCGACCGAATCCACATCGGCATGGTCATCGCGAGCCAGTTCAACATCCTGAAGAAGCTCGGCGCCGGCGGCATGGGGGCCGTCTACCTCGCCGAGCAGCTCGGGATGGACCGCGAGGTCGTCGTCAAGGTCATGCACCCGGAGCTGACGGCTGGCAGCTCCAAGGCCGTCGAGCGGTTCAAGCGCGAGGCCAAGGCGGTCGCCCAGCTCAACCACCCCAACATCGTCCAGGTCTACGTCTTCGGGCAGACCAGCGGCGGGCAGATGTACCTCGCCATGGAGTACATCCAGGGCCGCGACCTCACCGCCGAGCTGAAGGCGGGCGCGCTGCCCCAGCCGCGCGCGCTCAAGATCCTCGATCAGGTCTGCGCCGCCCTCATCGAGGCGCACGCCGCCGGCATCGTCCATCGGGACCTCAAGCCCGACAACATCATGCTGACCGACCGGCACGGCAACCCCGACTACGTGAAGGTCCTCGACTTCGGCATCGCGAAGATGGCCGACCCCAGCGCCGCGACCATCACCCAGGCCGGCGCGGTCTTCGGGACCCCGCGCTACATGGCGCCGGAGCAGGCCAAGGGCACGCAGATCGACGCGCGGGCCGACATCTACGCCCTCGGCGTCATCCTCTACGAGATGCTCAGCGGCGAGCACCCGTTCCGCGAGGCGACGACCGCCCTCGAGTACATCGTCAAGCACGCCACCGAGGAGATCCCGCCGCTCAGCACCGACCACGCCGAGCTCCACATCGCGCCGCGGGTCGACGCGCTCCTCAACCGCTGCCTCGCCAAGGAGGCCGACGCGCGCTTCCAGTCGGCGCGGGAGCTGCAGCGCGAGATCCGCCTCGCGCTCCGGGACTTCCCCGAGGCCGCGCGCGGCTTCCCGACCCCCCACGAGGACGCCGGCCCGACCTCGGGCGCGGCGCTCGCGCCCACCCAGGCGGCGCCGACGCCGCCCCCCGCGGGAGCCGCCGCGGCCGCGCCGAAGCGCTCCGGCACCCCCATGTGGGTCTGGGGCCTCGTCGGCCTGCTCGTCATCGGAGGAGGGACCGCCGCCGCCATCGCCGCGAGCAGCTCGGGCCCGTCGCCCGATCCGGTCGTCGTCGCCGACGGCGAGGATCCAACCGCCCCCGAGGCTGGCGACCGCGAGGCGGAGGCCGGCGACCGTGAGGCGGAGGCCAGCGACCATGAGGCGGAGGCCGGCGACCGCGAGGCCGAAGCCGGCGACCGCGAGGCCGAAGCCGGCGACCGCGAGGCCGAAGCCGGTGACCGCGAAGCCGGCGACGGCGACCAGGCGCCGACCACGAAGCTCGCCGAGGGGATGGCCATCGACGGCTTCCCGGTCCCGGCGCGGGCGCGGCTCTCGACGACGACGGCGCAGGCCGAGATCCTCGAGACGGACCTGTCGGCCGCGGAGGTCATCGGCTTCTACCGGGCCAAGCTCGCGGGGCGCTACTCGGACATCCAGAAGATCCCCAACGGCCTCATGATCGGCGACGAGAAGTCGCCCTTCAGCACCATCTCGGTGATGAACATGGGCGACACCGTCAACATCGTCCTCGCGCGCAACGCGCTCGCCAAGACCAGCGGGACCAAGTCGGCCGAGGACAAGGTCTACTTCGGCGTCCCCGCCATCGACGACGCGTCGATCACCGCCAAGATGCGCGGGGTGGCGGTCCTGCGGTCGCGCAAGACCATGGACGAGGTCTGCGCCTTCTACACCGACGCCCTCGGCGAGATCGACGGCGTCGTCATGGTGCAGGACACCAAGGCGGACCCGCCCTACTGCAACTTCGCGGCTGGCGGCGACGCCAAGACCGAGTGGCAGGGCGTCGCCATCGTCGACGACCCGATGACCAAGGGCGCCCTGATGATCAGCATCCAGGCCCGCCAGTAGCCCTCGAGCGGAGCGGAGCGCGTGGGCGTGAGCGGAGCGCGTGGGCGTGAGCGTGAGCGGAGCGGGCTGCGTGAGCGTGAGCGGAGCGGGCTGCGTGAGCGTGAGCGGAGCGGGCTGCGTGAGCGTGAGCGGAGCGGGCTGCGTGAGCGTGAGCGGAGCGGGGGGCGGGGTGCGTGAACGGAGCGGAACGCGTGAGCGTGAGCGTGAGTGAGCGGAGCGGGGTGGGTGAGCGGAGCGGGGGGCGTGAGTGAGCGGAGCGGGGTGCGTGAGCGGTGCGGCTCTGGACCTGCCTTCTGATACGTTCTCCCGTCCTCGCCGGAAAGTGTTAGATCGCGGGGTCTGACCCTGTCTTCTAATACTTTACTGCCCGGGTGGAAAAACGTGCTCGCGTGCGGGGGGCGGGATGGGTATTTTCCGCCGGCGCGTCCTCTCGGCATCGGCGGGCGTGTTGCTCGACGACCTCGACAGGACGGTGCAATGGCAGGGGTGAGAGAGACCTTCGGGCGCGTCCGCACGATGGCCCAGGAGGCGCTGTACCTGGCCTACGAGCGCAAGCTCATGGCGGAGCAGCATCGCTGGAGAAAGCCGCACCACCTCGGCATCGTGATGGACGGCAACCGCCGCTTCGCCCGCGAGAACGGGGCCGAGAGCGTCGTCGTGGGCCACGCCGCCGGCGCCGACAAGCTCGAGGAGGTCCTCGACTGGTGCGAGGAGGTCGAGATCCCCGTCGTGACGGTCTGGATCTTCTCCCTCGACAACTTCGGCCGCGAAGACCACGAGGTCGAGGGGCTGATGAACCTCTTCGAGAAGAAGTTCCTCGAGCTCGTCACCAGCCAGAAGATCCACAAGAACGGCATCCGCATCTGCTCCATCGGCCGCATCGACGCGCTCCCGAGACGGGTCCAGCGCGCCATCCGCGCCGCCGAGGCCGCGACCGCCCACTACGACCGCCGGATCCTCAATGTCGGCGTCGCTTACGGCGGGCGCGAGGAGATCGTCGACGCCGTGCGCGCGTACCTCGGCCAGGCCGCCGCCGAGGGCAAGAGCCTGACCGACATCGCGAGCCACTTCGACGCCGACGACGTCGAGCGGCACCTCTACACCGCGCACGTCGGCGACCCCGACCTCATCATCCGCACCAGCGGCGAGGTGCGGCTGTCGGGCTTTCTGCTCTGGCAGAGCGCCCACGCCGAGTACTACTTCACCGACGCCTTCTGGCCGGCCTTCCGCAAGATCGACTTCCTGCGCGCGCTCCGCAGCTACGACCAACGCCAGCGCCGCTACGGCAAGTAGCGCCGCTCAGCGCGTCTTGCAGGTCGGGCTGTCCTTTGGGCAGCGGAAGCGCACGTGGAAGTGGTCGTCGTGCGGGCACCAGTTCCGCCGGTAGCTGTCGATCTTCACGCCCTTCGGCGCGCGACAGAACACCGGGTACAGCTTCGCGTTCGTGCGGCGCCGCTCGCTCGCCGGGATCCCCTGCGCCTTCGCCCACCGCGCGAGCTCCTTCTTCAGAAGCGCCCCGACGAAGATGACCTTCACGTCGGACCGCGCGGCGAAGCGCGACGCCACCGCCCACGCCAGCTCCGGGTCGAAGTCCTGGGTCACGCCCCAGCGGCCGGTCTTCGGGTCCTTCGCCTCGTACTTCGGGCCGAAGTCGCAGCGCAGCAGCTCGGTGGCCGCCGAGGCCACCAGCCCGCTGTCCGGCAGGCGCCGCCGGGTGGGAAACCACACGTCCACGTCGAGCCCGTTCTGGTGCGAGAGGTGATAGCGGAGCTTGCCGCCGTGCTCGGCGCTGAGCTCGCCGATCGGCAGGCGCTGCGCGTCGGGGAAGGCCTCGCGCAGCGCGCGGGCGACGTCGGTCACCGCCCCGACGACGCTCGGGTGGGCCCAGGCGTTGGAGTCCCCGTCGCTCGCGAAGCCGCAGCGCGGCGGGAAGAGCAGGTAGTGGTGCTTCCCCTCGTCGGCGAGCCGCGCGCCGCCGTCGAGGCTCCCGCGGTTGTAGGTCCCGCGCACGGGGCCCGGCTCGGCCGCCAGGGCCGAGGCGGGCGCCCCGAGCAGGGCGAGGGTCGCGAGAGCGGCGATCGGGCGCATGCAGCCTCCGGAGCGCAGGTCTTCGGGCAACGGGTCACCGTCGGCGCGGATTCCCCCCAGCCCGACTCCGCTTTTTGACACACGGGCGCCCCTGCCCCCAACTCGCAACACGTTTCTCACCCACGGAGGCCCCATGTCGCTCGCGAACGCGCTGGCCAAGAAGCTCCGCTCCACCCTCGAGCAGCGCTATGGCGACAGCGGGGACACCGCTCGCCGGCAGATCTTCGACGCCTACGACGAAAACGGTGACGGAGGGATCGACGCCGGCGAGCTGCGGCGCCTCCTCGCCGACGCCGGCGTCGGCAACGCGGAGAGCCGCGGCTACTGGGTCTCGGGCGTGTTCGTGCGGATGGACCGAAACGGCGACGGCCTCATCTGCTTCGACGAGTTCTCGCTCATCGTCGACGGAGAAGAGGCCGCCCCGAGGTCGTCGTGATCTTCAGTCGCCCTTCGGGACCTTCACGATGAAGATGGTCATGTCGTCGGCCTGGGCCACGCCGCCGGAGTAGCGCAGGATCCGCGCCTTCAGCGCGTCCACGATCTCCTGGGCGCTCTCGCCGCGGTGGGCGCGGATGGTGTCCTCGAAGCGCTCCTGGCCGAGCGGGGTGCCGCTGCGGTCCTGGGTCTTGATGACGCCCATCGACGTGAAGACCACGACGTCCTCGGCCTCGAGCTCGACGATGAAGCTCTCGTAGTCGGTCCCCTCGATGATGCCGAGCCCCAGGCCGGGCGTCTCGAGCACGTCGAACTCGTCCGAGTCCGCGCGCAGGATCCCCGACGGCCGAAAGCCCGCCGTGGCGACGTTCATCGTCTTCGCCTCGGGGTCGATGATCGCGTAGGAGAAGACCGCGAAGCAGTCCAGCTCCTCGCGCGCGATGAAGTCGTTGGTGAGCGCGAGCGCGACCGCCGGATCGTCGACCCCGCGGGCGCACAGCCGGAAGGCGGAGCGGACCATCGCGAGGAACAGCGACGTCTCGGCGTTCGGGCGCTGCCCGAGGTTGCCCACGAGGAGCCCGACCGACTTCCCGTCGACGTCGATGAAGTCGTAGTAGTTGCCGCCGACGCCGGCCGCCGGCAGGTACATGTAGGCGAAGTCGATCCCGGGGATCTCGGGGGCCTCCTTGGGGAAGAGCACCTCGAGCATGACCTCGCGGAGCTTGGCGCCGTCGGCGATCTCGCGCAGCGCCTCGCGCTCGGCGTCGACCCGCCCCTCGGCGAGGTAGGCGTCGATGGCCTCGACGAGCTCGGCGGTCGAGGCGTAGCGGCGCTCGCGGTCATAGGCGGTCGCGCGGCCGATGATGCCGCCGAGCCCCTCCGGGACGGCGTCCGGGCTCAAGAGCCCCGACGGCGTGCGGCCGGAGATCATCTCGTAGAGGCAGATCCCGAGCGCGTAGATGTCGGTGCGCTGGTCGGTGTCGCCGAGGTCCTTCGACTGCTCGGGGCTCATGTAATAGGGGGTGCCCATGACGCAGCCCTCGAGGGTCACGCCGCGGGTCCCCTCGACCTCCTTGCCGGCGATGCCGAAGTCGATGATCCGCGCCGCCCCGTCGGGCTGAACGATGATGTTGCCCGGCTTGATGTCGCGGTGCACGACGCCCTCGGCGTGGGCGTGGCCGAGCCCGAGGCAGGTCTGCCGGACGATGTCGAGGGTGTCGCCGAGGGACAGGGCGTTCGCCTCGATCAGATCGTCGAGGCTCGTGCCGTCCACGAACTCCATCGCGAAGTAGTACTCGTCGCCCTCGCGCCCGGCGCCGAGCGCGCGCGCGATGTTCGGGTGCTCGAGCATCTCGCAGATCGCGAACTCGCGGGCGAAGCGCTTGAGCAGGTGCGGCTTGGACGCGTGTTGCGGCCCCATGACCTTGACGGCGACCGGCGTGCCCGCCTCGTCGACGGCCTTGTACACGACGCCCATCCCGCCCTCGCCGAGGAGCTTGTCGACGCGGTAGGGGCCGTAGCGCTGGGGCGCGGCGCCGCCGGCTCGCCGCGCCGGCGGGGCGCGGACGATGTCGCTGTCGTCGTCGGGGTCGACGACCACGGTCGCGTTGGCCTTGAACTTTCGTCGCATGGAGACGCGCGGCAGCTTGTCGCTCACGGGGACCTCGGCGGCCTCGGGCTTCGATCATCCCACCTCGGGGGGTGTCGCAAGTTACCACATGGGACAGCGCCGGGCGCCCGTCGCTGCTGCTTCGGTTACCGAGCGTCGGTCGCCCGGGGCGCGTTCCTCGCGAAAGGGTTACACTCTGCGGCGACCGGAACATCCCACCCCCGGACGGCGGGGAGGAGCGCACCCTGAGCGGCACCAGCGATCGCCTGTCGACCCGAATCACGAACGACCTCGCCGAGGTCGCCCGCGTGATCGACGAGTTCAACGCCTTCGCGGCGTCGCGGCGGATCCCCGACGGCGTCCGGCGGACCTTCGACATCGCCTTCGACGAGCTGCTCAACAACGTCATCTCCTATGGGTTCGACGACGCCGAGCGCCACGAGATCGAGGTCGAGCTGTGGCTCGAGGATCAGCGGATCGTGGCGACGATCAGCGACGACGCCAGGCCCTTCGACCCGTTCTCGCTCGCCGCGCCCGACACCGAGCTGGGCGTCGAGGAGCGCGAGATCGGCGGGCTGGGCGTCTACCTCGTCACCCAGATGATGGAGACGGCCACCTACGAGCGCCGGGGGGACCGCAACCGGGTCACGATCGCGAAGGGCTGGGGCGACCCCGAGCCCGAAGACCACGACAAGGAGTGACGAAGGACCATGCAGATTGACACCCAGCAGGTAGGCGGCGCCCACGTCGTCATGGTGGCCGGGAGCCTCGACACCAAGACCGCCCCGGAGGCCGAGGCGACGATCAACGAGGTCGTCGCCGCGGGTCACACCAAGCTCGTCATCGACTTCGAGAAGCTCGACTACATCAGCAGCTCCGGGCTCCGCGTGCTGCTCGCGACGATGAAGAAGCTCAAGAAGCAGAAGGGCACGATGCGCCTGTGCGGGATGAACCCGACCGTCAAGGAGGTCTTCGTCATCTCCGGCTTCAGCGGCATCTTCAGCATCCACGACACCCGCGCCGAGGCCGTCGCGGGGCTGTGAACGCCGCGCCGTGACCGGCACGTGAGCGAGCGCGCGGCCCGCCGCGCGCGAGGAGGTCGAGCGCCATGAGGTTGTGGCACAAGTACGCCATCGCGCTGTTCGTCGCGGCGGTCCTGCCCGTCGTCGTCGCCGCCAATCAGATCGCCGGCAGCGGCGCGTCCGAGGTCGCCGAGAGCGCGCGGGACTACCACACCGCGACGGCGGACGTGGCGCTCGCCGCCGTCCGCTCCCTGGTCGAGGGGGCGACGGCCGAGGCGCGCGCGATCGGCGCGGCGCTCGCCCAGACGTCATCGCCGGAGGACGACCGCCTGCGCGCCGCGACGGCGCTCCTGACCGGCGCTCAGCGGCTGGAGAGCTACGTCCTCTACAGCCCGAAGGGCGCGCTCGTCTTTCCGATGACGGCCGCGGACGCCGCGGGCGAGACGGTCACCGTCTCGCCTCCCGAGACGCTCCCCGAGTCGCTGCTCACGGCGGCGAAGGACCGCGGCGTGGCCTACTCGGAGATCCTGCGCGCCGACGACGGGGCGCTCTTTCTGCCGATCACGATCAGCATCCCCAAGGCTGACGGCGAGCTCTACGCCTACGGCTGGACGCCGGTCCCGCTGGCCCCGCTGTCCGATGTCGTCGCCCAGCTGTCCCATCGGCGCTTCGGGGCCGACAGCGACTACGTGACGCTCGTCGACGGCGATCTCCGCGTCATCGCCGCCGGCAAACCCGCGCTCATCGGCGCCGAGCTCGCCGGTAAGGGACCGCTGAGCGGCGTCGACGACGGCGCCATCCTCAGAAAGGACATCGCGCACACCGTCGACTACACGACCGCCGCGGGCGAGCGCCGCGTCGGCGCCGTCGTCCCCTTCGTCGAGCTCGGCTGGGGCGTCATCGTCGAGCAGCCCCGCGCGGTCGTCTACGCGGCGGTCGGGCGCGTCTGGGACAGCGCGCTCCTCATCGGCGGGATCTTCGCGGCCGTGGCGCTCCTGCTCGGGGTGTGGGCCGGTCGGCGCCTCAGCGCGCCCATCGTGGCGCTGTCCCGCGCCGCGGGCGAGGTCGCCGCCGGCGACTTCGAGGTCCGCGTCCCCGCGAGCGGAAAGGACGAGGTCGGCCAGCTGGCGCGGTCCTTCAACAGCATGACGGCGCAGCTGACGGAGACGCTCGAGCGCCTCCAGGAGACGACCCGCGCCAAGGAGCGGATGCAGACCGAGCTCGACATCGGCCGCGAGATCCAGATGAGCATGGTCCCGCGCGAGTTCCCGGCCTTCCCCGAGCGGCCCGAGTTCGACATCCACGCGGCGCTCCACCCCGCCTACGAGGTCGGCGGCGACTTCTACGACTTCTTCCTCGTCGACGACGACACGCTCTGCGTCTGCATCGCCGACGTCTCCGGCAAGGGGGTCCCGGCGGCGCTCTTCATGGCCGTCACGCGGACCATGGTCAAGGCCCACGCGAACGCCGAGGGGACGACCGACGACATCCTGTCGGCCGTCAACGACGAGCTCGCCGCCGACAACGACGAGTGCATGTTCGTCACGGTCTTCCTGGGACTCCTCGACCTCAAGACGGGCGCGCTGAGCTTCACCAACGCCGGTCACAACCCGTCGTACGTCAAGCGGCGCGACGGCGAAGTGGTCCGCCTCGACGCGCTCCACGGCCCGGTCGTCGCCGCGATGGAGGACATCCCCTACGGCTCCGGCGAGGCGAAGCTCGAGCCCGGCGACACGCTCGTCATGTACACCGACGGCGTCAACGAGGCGATGAACGCCGCCAAGGAGCTCTACACCGAGGAGCGGCTCATGGATCTGCTCAAGGCGCACCAGTGGAGCGACTCCGACGGCGCCGTCAAGGTCGTCCTCGACGACGTCTGGGACTTCCAGGGCCAGGCCGAGCAGGCCGACGACGTCACGGTCATGGTCCTGCGCTACAACGGGACCGTCTAGGCCAAGCGCTGGAGGGCGCGGAGCGCACGGAGACTCGACGGAGATTGCAGCGGGTTCACCTCTCCGTGGTCCTCCGTGTCTCCGCGTCTCCGTGGTAGAAATGACAGTTGTGTCAGGAGGTTGTGGCCAGACGCTGTTCGCTGCTGGCCGCGCGAAGTCCTCAGAGTTCCGATGGGGCGGGGACGCCCTCGCCGAAGTCGACGGTGAGGGCGCCGACGAGGTCGCCGAAGCGGCGCTGGCCGGCGGCGCCCAGGCCGAAGCCGAGGGTCAGCCCGAGGCGCACGCGATCCAGCCGCAGCTGCGCGCCGACGCCCGCCGCGAAGGCGGCGCTGGCCTGACCGTCGGCGGGCTCGGTCAGCGCGACGAGCGAGTCGAGCTGCGCCGTGAGGTCGAGCCCCTCGCTGACCCTGAAGATGGCCGCGTAGTCGCCTGCGTAGCTTACGGTGTCGTCGTCGCCGAGCGCGAGCAGCGCCGCCTGGCGCGTCCCGAGCCACACGCCGTCTCCGAGCCGGAAGCGGGCGAGCAGCCCGGGCTCGACGGCCCCCGTGCGCCCGCCGTCGCGCTCCAGGAGAGGGACCCGGCCGCGCACCGAGGCGGCCAGGGTGAAGGCCGTCTCTCGGACGACCAGATAGCGGGCGCCGAGGACGAGGTCGCCGACCCCGGCCGCGCGCAGCTCGTCGCGGTTCAGCGTAGGCTCGAGCAGCGTCCAGGCGGCGTCGAGCGCGAGGTCGTCGTCGAGCAGCGACAGCTCGCCGGCGATCGTGAGCCCGGCGAAGGTCCGCCCGTCCCGCCGGGCGACGGCCGTCTGGAGCGACACGCGGTCGATGGGCGCGAGCCCGGGGAGCGGCGTCGGGAGCCCACGGCTGGACCACGGGATCCCGCCGAGGCCCGTGCGCCACCGGTACTGGTACGGCACGTCGGGGAACTTCTGGATGACGTCGATCCCGGCCCCGGCGAGGACGCCGCCCGGCCAGCTCGCCGTCAGCGCCACCCGCTCGGGTCCGGGCGGGGCCGGCGCCGGCACGTGGGCGATCCAGCGGCCCGGGCCGCTCACCTCGAGGGGCACCGGCCCCCCGGGGGCGGCCTCGAGGACGAGGCCCGGCAGGGACGCGGGGCGGCCGCGCTCATCGGTCGCGATCAGCGTGACCTGGCGGGTCTCTTCGGTGCCGGCGCGGAGCGGCGCCGCGGCGTCGACCTCCAGCGTCGCCCGGACCCCCAGGACGCGCAGCTCGAACGGGGTGACGACCGTCTGGCCGACCCGGCGGACGTTGACGGTGTGGACCCCGCTCCGCTGGACCCGCGTCGGGAGCTTCCCGGCCATGAAGGGACCGTCGTCGAGGGACCACTCGAGCCCGTCGCCGACCTCACCCAGGTCGAGGCGGCTGAAGCCTACGCACTCCCAGCCCCCGTCCGGCCCGCGCTCGAGCCGGCGCGACGAGCGCAGGCCGACCACGTCGATGGCGAGCGCCGCCGACGGGCGCCCCTCCAGGCGGCGGTGGTCACGGGCCGAGATGCGCGCGAGGTAGCGGCCGACCGGGATGTTGTCGAGGGCGAAGCGGGTGACGTCGGCGTCGACCAGCACGTTGACCGGCACCCGCTTGAAGGCCTCGTCCTCGGCGAGCTCGACGCGATAGGCGGCGGCACCCCGCACGGGCTTCCAGGCGGCCTCGAAGTCGGCCGTCCCGCCGGCCGGGACGACCGCGACCGCGCCCCCGCTGCCGGTGATGGCCCAGTCCGGGGGCGGCGGCAGCGGGCGCGGCGGCTCCGGGGGCTTGCCCTTCTTCACGACCGTCCCGAAGTCCTTCGGGACCTCGACGACGTGGCCCCCTCCGGTGACGGTCGCCTTGCCGTCGTAGACCGACACCGCCGACGACATGGCGTCGGCCTGGACCTGGACCTGCTTGCTGAGGAGCTCGACGAAGCCCGACGGGGTCTCGACCTCGAGCGGCTCGGAGCCGGCGTCGAGGGCCGCGAGCCCACCGCGCGCGGTCCCCTTCTCGAGCAGCACGCGGGTCTTCTCGCGGCGCTTCGTGGCGGCGGTCGCCTTGGCGCTGCCGTAGATGACGAGCAGCGACTCGTCGCCGAGCCGGAGGTCGGACTGGTCCTCGAAGACGATGTGGACGGCGGACTCGTCGCCGGTCGACACCTTGTAGAGCTTCCACAGGTTCATCTTGCGGCTCGCGTCGAGCCAGTCGAGCGCCCGCGGGGGCTTCGCCTTGACCTCCCGCCGGAGCCAGTCGACCTGCGCCTCGGGGGACACCTCGCCGATCGGGAGCGTCAGCACCTGCCCCGGCTTCAGGATGTAGGGCGGCGAGCCGATGAACGTGTTGTTCTTGTAGATGATCTTGTACTTCGAGCCGCTGCCGTAGAAGGCCTCGGCGATGCTCCAGATCGAGTCCCCGGGCTGCACGGTGTAGGTGATGACCTTGCCCTTGGCGGTGGCGGGCTGCGGGGAGCCGACGACCGTGATCACGAGCAGCGCGGCGAGCGCCGCGCGCAGGAGTCGAGCCCCCATCACTGCACCTCCCCTTCGACGGGCTCGCCGGGCGGGATGACGTGGAACTCGACGCGGCGGTTCTTCGCGCGGCCGGCCTCCGTGCGGTTGCTGGCCACGGGGCGCGTCGGCCCGTACCCCTTGGCGAAGAGGCGCGTCGCGGCGACGTCGCGCGAGATGAGGTAGGCGCGCACCGACCAGGCCCGGCGCTCGGCGAGGTCGACGTTGAACTCGCGGTCGCCGTAGCTGTCGGTGTGGCCCTCGATGCGGATCCGCGCGAGCTCCGGGTGCGCGCGGATGACCGCGGCGACCTGGTCGAGCAGCTCCTCGCCCCGCCGGGTCAGCTCGGCCCCGCCCGACTTGAACTGGATCGTCTCGGCGATGGTGATCTCCGGGCCGACCTGCTTGACGATCGACTCGCCCTCGTCCGGGCAGCCGTCCTGGTCGTCGACCCCGTTGACGACCTCTTTTTCGGTCGGGCAGCGGTCGAGCGCATCGGCCACGCCGTCGCCGTCGTTGTCGGGGTCGGGGCAGCCGTCGCCGTCCTCGAAGCCGTCGCGGTCCTCGGGCTCGCCGGGGCAGCGGTCGTCGGTCCCGGAAACACCGTCGGCGTCCGGGTCGGGGTCGTCCGCGGCGAGGCGATCGAAGACGGCCGGGGGGACGAAGCGCTCGGTGGCCGGCGTCGGGGGCGGCGCGGCCGAGCGCTCCGGGCGCGCGCGCTCGGGCGCCGGGACCAGCGGCTCCTCGTAGATGGGAGGCGGTGGCGAGCCGCCGTAGCTCGCGCTCAAGAGCGCGCGGTAGTCGGGCGCGCCGTAGCCGCCGGTGAGCCCCACGCCCGCCGCGGCGCTGAGGGTGAGGCCCCAGGGCGCGCGCCAGCGGAGGCCGCCGAGCAGCTCGGCCGGGGTCTCGCGGCCGTCCACGCCGCCGCCGTCGAAGCGGCTCTCGCCGAGGCCGATCGAGGCGATGACCTCGCCCGTCACCGACACGCCGTAGAAGCCGACCGGGATCTCGGCGCCGAGGCCGAGGCGCACCTCGTCGTCGAGGGTGACGTCGGCGACGTCGGCGGCCGGCCGCGCCAGGTAGCCAGCGTTGAAGGCGACGACGAGGCCGCTGGCGGTTCGGTAGTCGAGCGCCAGCCGCGGCGTCACGGTCGCGCCGCCGTTGGAGGCGAAGGCGCCGTCTCCGCCGGTCGGGAAGGTCGCGCCGACGACCACCGCGAGGCCCAGGCCGTCGGTCCCGGCGTCGGGCCCGAAGAGCCGAGCGCGGACCGAGAGCCGGAGGTCTCCGAGGTCGCCGCCGCCGTCGCCCTCGGCGTTCGTCCCGAGCTCGGTGACGACGAGCGGCAGCCCGAGCGCGACGTCCACGGCGCCGAAGAGGCCGATCCCCCCGCCGACCGTCGCGACGAAGCGCTGGTTGAGCGGGCCGTGGGCCAGGGTGTCGGGGCCGATCTTGCTGACGAGCTCGTCGTTGGCGAGCGCGAGCACGACGGTCCCCCAGGCGCGGAGGTGCTCGGCGGGGAGGCTCGTGTCGACGCTCAGGATCGAGGTCGGCGACAGCGTGGTGTCGAAGAGGCGCGGGTCGACGCTCTGAGCGCGCGCGGCGTCGGGGGCCTGGAGCGCCACGCCGGCCACGAGAGTGAAGACCGCTGCCGCGCCGCGCCGCCGTCGTAGGAGCCAGGCCAGCGCCAGCGCCGCCAGGAGGTAGGGCCAGGGGGTGTCGCCGCCCTGGCAGCCGGTGCCGCCGCCGTAGAGCACGGGCCCGAGGTAGGGCGGGCAGAGCAGGGTGGCGTCCTCGCCGGTCGGGAAGGTCTGGTCGGGGTTGGCATAGTCGGGGCAGTTGTCGTCACAGCCGTCGGTCTGCCCCTCGGCGCACGGGTTGTCGAAGGGGTCGCCGCTGTGGTCGCCGTCATCTCGGACGCCGTCGTCGTCCCGGTCGGGGTCGCAGCTCGAGGGGGCGTCGGCGGGCGGCGGGTCGCAGCGCCAGCCCGGCTCGATCCGGCAGTCGGCGCTGCAGCCGTCGCCGTCGTCGTTGTTGCCGTCATCGCAGCCCTCGACCCCACGGACCCGGCCGTCGCCGCAGAGCGGGTCGCAGGTGCTCGGCTCGGCCGGCGGGTCGCCGCAGCTCCAGCCGAGCTCGACCTCCGCGCAGTCGAAGGCGCAGCCGTCGCCGTCGTCGGTGTTGCCGTCGTCGCAGACCTCGACGTCGGCGCCGATCAGGCCGTCGCCGCAGGTCGTGGCGCAGACGCTCGGCTCGCCCTCGCAGGCCCAGCCGCCCTCGACCGCGCCGCAGTCCGCCGCGCACCCGTCGAGGGGCTCGGTGTTGCCGTCGTCGCAGACCTCGTCGCTCCGGATGAAGCCGTCGCCGCAGCTCGTGGTGCAGACGCTCAGCGCGCCGGGCGCGCCCGCGCAGCTCCAGCCGGGCTCGACCTGGCAGCCCGCGTCGCAGCCGTCTCCGTCGGCGCGGCCGCCGTCGTCACAGCCCTCGGCGCCCACGGCGAGCTGACCGTCACCGCACTGCGCCGAGCACGTCGAGTCCGCGGCGACGTCGTCGGCGGTGAAGACGCAGCTCCAGCCGGGCTCGACGGTGCAGTCGGCCGAGCAGCCGTCTCCGTCGTCGCCGTCGCCGTCGTCGCAGGCCTCGCCCCCGAGGGCGCGGACGCCGTCGCCGCACGCCGCGGGCTCGCAGACGTTGCCTGGCGGCGGGCAGACCCAGCCGCGCTCGACCTCGCAGTTCCCGTCGCAGCCGTCGAGCGCGCTGGCGTCGCCGGTGTCGCAGGTCTCGACCCCGACCGCGGCCTCGCCGTCGCCGCAGATGTAGCCGCACACGGTGTCGGGGGAGGCGGGGGTCCCCTGGCTCCCGGGGTTGTTGTTGCAGATCCAGCCCTGCTCGCGCTCGCAGGCGGCCGAGCAGCCGTCGAGGTCCTCGGTGTTGCCGTCGTCGCAGCCCTCGGCGCCGAGCGCGCGGCGGCCGTCGCCGCAGGTGGTCACGCAGTGGTCCACGGTCCCCGGAGGCCCGGCGCAGGTCCAGCCGTACTTGACCTTGCAGGTCGCGTCGCAGCCGCGCGAGTCGGCTCCGCCGAGCCCGTCGAGGGCGTCGCCGTAGTCGCAGGTCTCGGCGCCCACGGCGATCACGCCGTCGCCACACGTGGACGTACACAGGGAGTCCGGCGCCGTCGGTGTCCCCTGGCTCGCCGGGTTGGCCACGCAGGTCCAGCCCGGCCGCGGGACGCAGCTCGAGGAGCAGCCGTCGCCGGCGCTGCCGTCACCGTCGTCGCAGGTCTCGGGGCTCTCGAGCACCCCGTCACCGCACACCGCGGCGGCAGCGCTCCCGTGCCACAGCCCGAGGGAGGCGACGGCGGCCGCCGCGACGTTGCAGAAGAAGGTGGTGGGTTTCACGAGCGCTCGCCCGCCTCGCACAGACATGGATCCGCCCTGGCTCACGTTCCGACTCGGCTCGGAGATGCCAACCAGACTCGCCCGAATCGGCCTCGCGGTCGAACGGTCCAGCCCCGTCCCTACACCGACCACCGCTCGCGCGGCGCTTCGGCGCGGCTCCGGAACCGCGTCGGGGGGGCTGCCGGGCTCGTCGTCTCCGGCCACCATATCGCGCGACCGCGGCTTGGGTCTCGCCGCGCCGAGCGCTCGGTAACCCGGCTGGCGATCAGCGCGGCGGTCAGGGCGCCCGCGGCGTGATCAGTTCTCGGCGACCACGAAGACGACCCGGGGGAACATCGTGACCTGCTCGCGGTCGGCGTCGGTCAGCGCCCCGTCGCCGTCGGTGTCCTGCTCGGCGGCGCGCATGCGCGGGGAGGCGGCCATGTAGCGGCGCATCCGGTCGCGGCCCTCGAAGCGGGCCTCGTCCAGCTCGACGCGCGCGGCGTCGATCGTCCGCGCGACGACGTGCCACGGGATGTCCATCTCGGCGGCGACGTTGATCGTCGTCTCCTTCGGGAAGCGCTGCTTCACGGCGCGGAGGTGCGAGTACAGCGCGGCGTAGTCGTAGCTCTCGACCTGGCGCGTCACCGGGGCGCCGCCCTCGACCGCGTCCACCTCGAAGGTGGCCTTGGGGATGGGTCGGGCCGCGGTCTGCAGCTCGTCCTGCATCTTCACCGTGAAGCCTCGCTCGGAGACCTGCACGGTCAGGTTCAGGGGCTTGTCCCCGGTGTCACCGCGCGCGGCGGCGGGCCAGAGCTTCGGCGCGGCCACCGCCTGCACCTTCACCTCGAAGAAGTTGAACATCGCGAGCAGCATCGGGATGAGGATGACGAGCAGCGCCATGATCGGCGACAGGTTCAGCTCCTCTCCCGTTCCCAGCTCCGCGTGACTGGCCTGCGACGGCTTACGTGACATCCGGACCCCCTCCGTCAGTGGACGACGGGATCAATGACGGAGGCGGGCGCGCGGCCTTACACGGCGCGGCGTCCCTCAGGTCAGGAGCGCCAGATTGTAGCCCAGGCTCATCACGAGATAGGACGCGACGCCCCGCGCGGTGACGGCGCGAACCAGGCTGATCGCCCCGTCGTCGACGACATCGGCCAACACGCCGAAGAGCCCTTCACCCACCGTGAACGGCGGCAGGGGCACGACGCTCGCCAGCGCGAACAAGAGCGCGAAGTTGGCGACGAGGAACGGCAGCATGGGCCAAGGCACCCCACGCGGTTGCCCGAGCGTATGCGTCCCCGTTCCACTGACGGGCGTCGCACTCCAGTCGCCCGGCGCCGCCGCGATGAGCTCGAGGGTCCGATCCCACGCCCACCCGCGCGGGTCCGCCAAAGGGATCCGCGGGGCGTCGGGGGCCACTCGGACGCCGAGGAGGCCGACGTCGATGTCGCCCACCGCGCGACGCCCTAAGATGACCTCCAGCCGCACCTGCCGCCCCTCGCGCTCGACGACCACGGGTACGCGGCGCTGGGGCCGCGGGCGTACGACGTCCGCGAGCGTCGCGAAGTCGGGAGTCGGGACCGTGTCGATGGACAGGACGCGGTCGCCGGTCCGAAGCCCGCCATCCATCGCCGGTCCGGGGCCTTCGACGAGGACGACCGTGCTGTACCTGTCCGGTGCGTGTGCGAGGAAGCTGCCATAGAGCGTCCCGACCGCGAGCGCGGCGGCCCCGACCGGTCCGGCAGCGCCGACGAGGACGCGTCGCCACAGCGGTCGCCCGTCGTCGAAGCCGAGAAAGACTCCGACCGGGAACAGCGACAGCTCCCACTCGACGCCGCGCCACTCCCAGCTCTTGAGGGAGCACCCCGGCGACGCCGGATAGCCTAGCGAGACGGTTCGGAGCGGCACGCGGAGGATCCGCGCGACAATCAGCCGCGCCACCGCCCAGACGAGCGGGATGGCGACCAACGCGACGGCGATCGCCGTGAGGAAGACGAGCATCCCGCCACAATGGGCGCCGGCGCTCGCTCGCGCAAGGCGACGTCAGGGCGCGAGGCGGCCCGCACAGCTGGGCTCCTCGCCGGGCGCGAGGCGGGCGAACGCGATCTCGAAGCGGCGCTCGGACGGGGCGCCGGCCAGGGTCACCGTCATGCCGTCGGCGCCGCGGCGCTCGTAGCGGATCGTGCGCGGCCAGCCGTCGCCCTGGGCGGCGTCCTCCGGGGCGCGGCGGGCCAGGAAGCCGTCCTCACCCACCCCGGCCAGGGGAAAGCGGGTGACCTGGCCCTCTTCGAGCATCACCATCATGACGAGGCCGTCGGCCGTGCCCATGAGCCGCATCGTCTCGCGCGTCACGCGGCCGGTGACGCCCCCGGCCTCGTGGCGGCCGACGCCGAGCATCGAGCCCGCGGCCGGCGGGCGCCAGCGCTCGACGAAGCACGCTCCGCCGCTGGCGCCGAGCCAGTCGCCGGAGAGCCACGCGACGTCGTCGACCGTGGCCGGCCAGGGGAGGGGGCCGGGGGCGGGCGCCTCGGGGGCGGTCGCGGTCCGCTCGGCGCAGGCGGCGAGGGCCGCCGTGGCGATGAAGAGCATGATCTTTCGGAGCATGGGGCCTCCGGGCGGCCGGGCTAGGGGCTGCAGTAGGTCGCGCCGTGGACCTGGGCGGTGACGTGCGCGCCCTTGGCCGAGAAGCGGAACCCGGCGCTGAAGCCGTCGCCGATCCGCGCGTCCAGCGCGCAGACCGAGCCGGCGACGAAGTCGTCGCAGTCGCCGTCGTTACAGCAGCCGACGATGGTCACGGGGTCGCCGAGGCAGGGCTGGGAGCCGCCGAGGGTGAACTGGATCCAGTCTTTGGCGCCGTTGCCCTCGGCGTCCTGGTCGATGTGGCCGACCAGGGCGAGGACCGCGTGCAGCGCCGTCGGGCAGCCGGACAGGAGGCTCGACGTGTCGATGCGATAGAGGGCGGAGGCCGGGATGACGCCGGAGAGCTGGCCGTCCTCCAGCGCGACCACGCCGACGACACCCGAGGTCCCGACCACATGGGCCTCGAGGTGGCTCCGGGCGACCTCGAGGTCGCCGAGGGTGCCGGCGGGGATGACGACCGGGTCGGTGGTGTCGGCGACGAGGACCGGGGGCTCCGGGCTCGTGGACGTCGGCGAGGTCGGCGCGACGCGCCCGGCCAGGGACACGTGCGGCTCGCAGGTCTCCCAGGCGCTCCGGTCGCTGTAGAGGAGCGCCGGCACGTCGGCCTCGAGCCACGTCGGCGGGCGGGTGCTCGGGCAGTCGGGGTCGACGCCCGGGTGGAGCGCCAGGGTGACCGCGTCGTCCGAGGCGGGGTTGTCGAGGCCGCCGAGGGTCGCGAGCTGGATCACCTGGCCGTTCTCGATGGCCTGGGTGATCAAGGGGTTGACGACCGAGGCGACCAGCGCGCTGCCGCCGAGGCGGTTATCGCCCCCGGTCGCGGGGTCGCCGTCGCCGTCCGCGTCGTCGAGGTCGTAGGCGACGCCCGGGTCGAGGGCGAGGTCGGTCAGGACGACCGTCGGGATGGGCATGCAGCTCATCGCCCGGCAGCCGTCGAGGTCACAGGCGTTGCCGTCGTCGCAGGCCTCGCCGGGGCTCAGGACGCCGTCGCCGCAGCCCGGGACGACGCTGGTGTCCTGGCCGATGTCGACCGGCGTGGTGTCGGCGGTGTCCGCCACCGCGGTGTCGGCCGGCGGGCTCGTGTCGACCGCCGTCGTGTCGACCACCGCGGTGTCCGTCGCCGTCGTGTCCGCGTCGAGGCTCACGCCGTCCGCGACGTCGACGACGCCGATGTTGCCGCCCTCACCGCTCTCGAGGCACCCGCCGGCCGTGGCGAGCAGGGCCCCGACGATCCATGTCGCGCTCCGCATTCGAGCCCCCCGTCGTCGTTGTGACCCCGACCCTACCGACGTGCGCGGGTCGCGGCAAAGCGTCCCGAAACACGAAACGGCGAGGTCGCCCCCGCCGTTTCGCTGCTCGTCGCTCAGCCGTGGATCACTCGGGGTGCCGCTGGGTGGCGCCGGTGTAGATCTGCCGCGGCCGGTGGATGCGCCCCGACTCGTCGTCGCGGAGCTCCTTCCAGTGGGCCAGCCACCCCGGGAGCCGCCCGAGGGCGAACATCACCGTGAACATGTCGGTCGGGATGCCCATCGCGCGGTAGATGATGCCGCTGTAGAAGTCGACGTTCGGGTAGAGGCGGCGCTCGACGAAGAAGGGGTCGTTGAGCGCGACCTCCTCGAGGCGCTTGGCGATGTCGAGGAGCGGGTCGTTCACGCCCATCTCGTCGAGCACGTCGGTGGCCGCCTCGCGCAGGATCTTGGCGCGCGGGTCGAAGTTCTTGTAGACGCGGTGGCCGAAGCCCATGAGCTTGAAGCCCGAGCTCTTGTCCTTGGCCATCTCCACGTACTTCTTGTAGTTGCGCCCGTCCTTCTCGATCTGGTCGAGCATCTCGATGACCTTCTGGTTGGCCCCGCCGTGGAGCGGGCCCCAGAGGGCGCAGATGCCGGCCGCGATGGACGCGAAGAGGTTGGCCCCGGACGAGGCGACCATCCGGACCGTCGACGTCGAGCAGTTCTGCTCGTGGTCGGCGTGCAGGTTGAGGAGCATGTTGAGCGCCCGCTCGACCTTCGGGTTGACCTCGTAGGGCTCGGCCGGCACCGCGAACATCATGCGCAGGAAGTTGGCGCTGTAGCTGAGGTCGTTACGCGGATAGATGAACGGCTGGCCGATGGACTTCTTGTAGGCGAAGGCCGCGATGGTCTTCAGCTTCGCCATCAGGCGCAGGATGTTGAGGTTGACGATCTCGGGGCTGTCGTCGTTGCCCGGGTAGTAGGTCGAGAGCGACGCCACCATCGACGACAGGATGGCCATCGGGTGGCCCTTCGTCGCGTACCCCTCGAAGAACTTCTTCATGTCTTCGTGCAGGAGCGTGTGATACGTGAGCCCGGTTCGCCAATCGGCCAGCTGTCCGGCGTCCGGGAGCTCGCCGTAGATCAGCAGGTAGGCGACCTCGGTGAAGCGCCGGTCGGCGATCTCTTCGATCGGGTAGCCGCGGTAGCGCAGGACCCCGTTCTCGCCGTCGATGAACGTGATGGCGCTCGAGCACGACCCCGTGTTCCCGAACCCCGGGTCATAGGAGACCGCCCTGGTCTTGCTCCGCAGGCCGCGCATATCGAGCGCGACCTCGCCCTCGGAGCCCTCGAAGACGGGCAGCTCGTAATCCTGCCCCCGCAGCGTCAGCTTCGCCGTTTCCATGTCGCCTCGTCGTTGGCTTGGTAGGTCGTCGCGCGCCTCGGCGCGCGTTCCTGTGGACCCGTCGCCGTCGTCGCGGACGGGTCGCGATCGCATCCATCGATCGACGGGGGCTGCCCCCCCGCGCTCCTCCACCCGTGACCCCAGCGATGGGTCGCGCGGTTGGAAGGGGCGCCGCGCACGCGACGCGCCGACGCCTTGTCTATCAACGATTCGCGGCGGCGCCAACCGGCGCGCCGGCGATTCCCGCCGTCGCCCGTAGTGCCGCCCCTCCGCCGCGCGTATGATCCCGCGGCGGCGCTCCGGCCCGGCTCCGAGACCGCTGCGGCGCATCGCTCGTCGACGACCCAGGTGAAATCTATCTCATCGCGGATCCCACGGTCACCCGGACTGGCGTCGCACGCGAGCGCGGACGGGGAGGGCACCTCCAGCGCCCGCCTCCTCCCGGTGGGGCTCCTCGCCGCGGTGGTCGCGATCTCCTTCGCGGCGATCTTCTTTCGCGAGGCAGCGCCCACGCACCCGCTGGCCGCCGCGGGGATCCGGCTCGCGATGGTCGCGCTGATCCTCTCGCCCCTGACGCTGCGCGCCCTCTCGGCCGGGCGCCTCCGCGGGTACGCGCTCCGCGCCTCCCTCGGCGCCGGGCTCGCCTACGCGGTCCACTTCGGCGCCTGGGTGGCGAGCCTCGAGCTGACCTCCGTCGCCGCCTCGGTGACGCTGACCACCGCGAGCCCGCTCATCCTCGCCCTGGTCGGCGCCGTGACCCGCCGTGACCCGCCGTCGCTCCGGGCCTGGGCCGCGATCGGCATCGGCGTCGTCGGCATGAGCCTGGTCGGCGGCGGTGACCTGTCCTTCGGGGCCGACGCGCTGCTCGGCGACGGGCTGGCCTTCCTCGGGGCGGCCGCGGTCGCGGTCTTCCTGCTGCTCGGCCGGAGCCTGGGCCCGGTCCTCGACGTCTGGGTCTTCATCGGCGTGGCCGCCGCCGTCGGGGCGCTCGCCCTGGGGCTCACGGCCTGGGCGATCGACGCGTCGTTCCTGCCCGCGTCCTGGCGGGCCTTGGGCTTCCTCGCCCTCGCGACCCTGTTGCCGCACCTGGTGGGGCACGTGCTCTTGACCTGGGCCCTCCGCCACGCGACCCCGACGACGGTCGGGATGGCGACCCTCGGCGAGCCCGTGGGCGCGACGCTGCTGGCCTGGCTGTGGCTCGGCGAGCCGGTCGCGGCGATCACCGCCATAGGCTGCGCCGTGACGCTGGTGGGCGTGGCGCTGGCGGTGGCGCGCCCCCGGCGGCGCGGTGCTACAGTGGCGGGGCCAGCGCCGGAGGTTGGGGATGAGTGAAGACCGCTACGACGTGATGATCGTGCCCGGGAAGCCGGGCTTCCGCCTGTCCGATCAGGGCGTGGCCGCGCTCGTCCGGTATCTCGGGGTCTCGCAGCTCCTGGTCGCGCGCGAGCAGGTCACCGGCGACGGCTGGGTCGAGCTCTACTTCGACCCCGACCTCTTCGCCCACCACCTCTTCGTCGACGCGGCCGGGGGCGACGCGCCCGCGCTCGACGAGGCCGTCGTCCGCTTCGGTACGGCCTCGTGCACGATCCCGTACGGCGACGAGGCGGGGAAGCCGACCTGCGTCTACATCGAGCTCGTCGGGGCGCTCTACCCGACCATCAACGACGAGCTCCGGGACCGGCTCCAGCAGATGCTCTACATGCGGCCGAAGGTCTCGGCGCGGCCGTTCATGCCGCTGCCGCACACGCCGTCGGACCAGGACAACGTCTCGCGCGAGCAGGTCCGCGCGCGCCGGGCCGCCGTCACCGTCGAGGATCTCGACCCGCTGAGCCCGCCGGAGCCCCCGGTCCGCCGCTGACACCCTCGCCGCCCGGGTCGGACACCGCTTGACAGCGGGGAGCCCCGCCCGCAGGTTGGCGCCGCTTTCGGAGGGCCGCCGTTGAACGAGACGCGCGCGATCATCACCCAGCTGCTCCAGAACATCGGCAGCTCGAAAGAGGTCGACCAGTACCTCAAGCAGTTCAGCGCGGTCGAGTCGACCAAGTTCGCGGTCATCAAGGTCCGCGGCGACATCGTGCGAGACGACCTCGAGCAGCTCTGCTCGGCGCTGACCTTTCTCTACCGGGTGGGCCTCTACCCGATCGTCGTGCAGGGGGCGGGCGCGCAGCTCGACGAGGCGCTCCGCGAGGCCGGCCACCCCATCGACACCCGGGACGGGCTGCGGGTCGTCGACCAGGCGACCCTGCGGATCGCCCGCAAGACCCTCACCGCGGTCAATCACCAGCTCGCCGACGCCCTCGAGGCGATGGGGACGCGGGCGCGGGCCATCCCGGCCGGGGTCTTCGAGGGCGAGCAGGTGGACGCGGCGCGCTACGGCTACCACGGGCAGGTCACCGGGGTGGATCTCGACCCCATCCGGATGGCCATCAAGAGCGGGCACCTGCCGATCCTCTCGTCCTTCGCCGAGAGCGCGACCGGCCAGCTCCTGCTCGTCCACGCGCGGACGGCGGCGCTGGTGCTCGCGCACCGCATCCAGCCGGCCAAGATCGTCTTCCTGACGCCCCAGGGCGGGCTCATCGACGGCGACGGGCGGCTCATCCGGGCCCTGAACCTGGCCGAGGACTACGACTGGCTGATGGCCGAGCCGTGGGTCGACGCGCGCCAGCAGACCCGCTTCGAGGCGATCAAGGCCCTCCTCGACGCGCTGCCGCTCCAGTCGTCGGTGGCGCTGACGACGCCGGGGCTCCTGCCGAAGGAGCTCTTCACCCACCGCGGCTCGGGTACGCTGATCCGGCGCGGCGAGCGGGTGCTCGTGTTCGACCGGGGGCTCGACGGCGTCGACGTGCCGCGGCTGACGGCGCTCGTCGAGCAGGTCTTCGGGCGGGCCCTGGTGCCGGACTACTTCGACCAGAAACCCTTCCACCGCATCTACGTGACCGAGACCTACCGCGCGACCGCGATCCTGACGTGCGAGGGGGACATCCCGTACCTGGACAAGTTCGCGGTCGACGAGAAGGCCCAGGGCGAGGGCCTCGGCGCCTCGCTCTGGGAGAAGGTCATCGAGGACAACCCGAAGCTCTTCTGGCGCTCGCGCATCGACAACCGGACCATCAACCCGTGGTACTTCTCGCGCGCCGACGGGAGCCTCCGCGGCAAGCATTGGGTCGTCTTCTGGTACGGCCTCGACGGCTTCGACGAGGTCCAGCAGGCGCTGTCGCTGGCCTTCGCGATGCCGGCCTCTCTCGCCCCGCGGGTGACCCCCGCCTGACCCGTCACCGCGCGGCGGGGCTCGTGCTCCGCCGCCACCTCGCTTCGAGGCGATCATGACCCACCCGACCTCTCCCGTTCGCGTCGCGCTGATCGGCGCCCGTGGCTACACCGGCGCCGAGCTGGTGAAGCTGCTGGCCGGCCACCCCTACTTCGAGCTCGACGTGGTCTCGTCGCGCTCGGCGGCCGGGCGCGAGGTGCGTGAGGTCATCCCCGAGGCGCCGGCGGGGCTCGTCTTCGGTGACGTCCAGCCGACCGACGTGGCGCGCTACGCCGACCGCATCGGCGTCTGGGTGCTGGCGCTGCCGAACGCGGCGTCCGAGGCCTGGGTGCGCGCCATCGACAAGCACGCTCCGGACGCGCTGGTCGTCGACCTGTCGGCCGACCACCGCTTCGACGACCGCTGGGCCTACGGGCTGCCCGAGGCGCGCCGGAAGGCGCTGCTGAGGGCGCGGCGCATCGCCAACCCCGGGTGCTACGCGACGGCGGCGCAGCTGGCGCTGATGCCGGTGGTGGATCTGCTGGAGGGGGCGGCCAACGTGTTCGGCGTGTCGGGCTACAGCGGCGCCGGGACGACGCCGTCGCCGAAGAACGACCCCGAGGTCCTGCGCGACAACCTCCTGCCCTACGCGCTGGTGGGCCACACCCACGAGCTCGAGATCCGCTGGCAGCTGGGGCACGCGGTCTACTTCATGCCCCACGTCGCGCCGTTCTTCCGCGGCATCACGGCGACCGTCTCGATGCGCTTCAAGGAGCCGCTCTCCCTCGAGGAGCTCAAGGCCCGCTACGAGGAGCGCTACGCCTACGAGCCCCTCGTCACGGTCAGCGCCGACGCCCCGCTCGTCCGCGACGCGGCGTACCACCACGGCGCCGCGGTCGGCGGCTTCGCGGTCGACGCGACCACCAGCCACGCCGTCGTCGTCGCGACCCTCGACAACCTCCTCAAGGGCGCCGCCACCCAGGCGCTCCAGAACATGAACCTCGCCAGCGGCTTCGACGAGCTCGCCGGCATCCGCCCGCTCCTCGCCTGAGGGGCTGTCTCAGCGCGGCGCGGCCGCGCGGAGCCGCTCGAGCGCCTCCTTCGTTCGTCCGCGGAGGCCGTCGAGCGCCAGGTCCGTCGGGGTCGGCCCCAGCGCGCGCAGGTCGGCGGCGAGCCCGTCGAGGATTGGGCCGGCGGCCGGCGCCGACGCCTCCCCCCCGCGCTCGCGCCACGCCGCCGTGCGCGTCTCGAGCTGCGCGCGCCGCTCCGCGAGGGCGTCGACCTGCTGCTGGCGCACGAGGAGGAGCAGCTCGGCCTCGGTCCGGTTGGCCGTGTCGATGGCGCCGAGGATGTGGCTGAACCCCTTGACGCCGACGCGCGGCTCGAGCCGCTCGAAGGTCGGGACGCGATGGACGGCCGCGAGCTCGAGGACCAGATCGTCCACGTGCGCGACCAGGCGAGTGAGGAGCTCCGGGGCGGTGAGCGCCCGGAGCGCCGCCTCGGCCTCCGCGGCGGCGAGGGCGGCGCGGCCCTCGCCGCCCTCGTAGCCGCAGCTCCCGCAGCGGTAGGCCGCCTCGGCGATCTGGTCGAGGTCGGCGCCGCCGCACGCGACGCAGGTCGCGTCTGTGGTCGCTTCGTCACGGCCGCCGCCACCGAAGAGCCTGCTCAACCAACCCATGACTCTACCCCGTCGTTCGCGAGTCCCCTCCATCTACCACAGCTCGCCGCGAGGCCCGCTCATCGCGCCGTCGGGTCCGGATGAGGCCGGGGACGGAGATCCGCCCCCTCCTGGTCGGAGCGGTCGGCTCAGCGCGCCGCCCGCACCCGCGCTCAACGCCGCCCGCGCCCGCGCTCCCGCTCACCCGCCGTCCCCGCTCACGCTCACGCGCCGGCTCACGCGCCGCTCCCGCTCACGCTCCCGCGCCGCTCACGCTCCCGCGCCGCCCGCGCCCCGGCTCCCGCTCCGCCCGCGCGCTGGCTCCGGCCCGGCTCCCGCTCCGCCCGCGCCCCGGCTCCGCTCCGGCTCCCGCGCCGCCCGCGCCCCGGCTCCCGCTCCGCCCGCGCCCTCTCCGCCCCGGCTCCCGCTCCGCCCGCGCCCTGGCGCCGCCCTCGCCCTCGCGCCGCGCCGCCCTCGCCCCGCCGGCGCCCTCCGGCCCGGCCCGCGCTCGCCCTCCGGCTCGCGCTCGCCCTCTGGCCCGGCCCATGCTCGCCCTCCGGCTCGCGCTCCGACCCGGTCAGCGCGGGCCGGGGCCGGCGCGGAAGCGGTCGAGCAGGCCGGTGACGCGCGGGTCCTGCATCGCCGGGGTGTCCTTCAGCCTGGCCCGGACCGCCGCGAAGTCGGCCAGCCTCGCCATCGCGCCGCCGAGCTGCGCCAGCGCCGCGTCGGGGTGCTCGCCCAGGAACTCCGACAGCGCGTCGCGCGCCGCGTCGATCGCCGCGCCGTGCAGCTCGAGGTAGGTCGTGAGCTTCTTCGCCGCCTCGTCCGGGGCGTTCGCGTGGTCGTTCACGATGTCGAGCGCGGCCTGGCCGTGGCGGAGCAGCGTCCGGGCCGCCGTCGCGGCGGGCGCCTCGAGGCGGAGCGTCGGCGGTCCGCCCAGCGCCCAGCCTCGCGCCCCCTCCACCGCCGGGAGCGTCAGGTCGTGCCGCGCCTCGCCGAGCACGAGCTCGGCGTGGACCGTGTAGGTCTTGATCTCCGCGGGATCCTGGTTCGTCCGTCGCATCTCGAAGCGGCCGATCTCCGCGGCGTCCAGCGACACGCCGGCGGCCTTGAGCGCGGCGCGCGTCTCGGTCACGCCATCGGCGATCGCCAGCTGCACCCGCTCGGCCGCCTCTTCGGCCAGCGTCGCGTGGACCAGCGCCGCCGCCAGCTCGTCCTCGGTCGCGACGAGCCCCTCGGGCAGCGCCGCCTCCGGCCCGCTGAGCCCACGCGCGACCTGCTCGACCAGCTCCTTCGCGCCTGGCGCCCCCGGTGACGCACCACAGGCGACGAGCAGCGCGGTCAACAGGACAACGGCGAGCGGACGGGCAGAGCGCGGCATCGAGAACCTCCGAGGCGTTCGGCGCCGCCGTGATAACTCGCCCCGCCGCGCTCGGCCACCCCGATCCCGCGCCGGCGCGCCCGCGGCCGCTGCGGAATCCGCAGAGACCGCCTGCGGGGCCCGCAGTCCCGCGCCCCGTCGAGACGCCGGGTCGCCCAGGGTGGCTGCGCCATATCTTTTGAAATCAGCAGGCTACGGGTTTCTTGCGGACGTGGCACGCGCCTTGCTCATAGGCCTGGCAGACAGCGGAGCCCTCCAGAGACGAGCGCTCCCCACGAACCCAAGGAGTCCAACATGCGTCGCTTCATCACCCTCGCCGCCATCGCCCTGTCGACCCTCATCGCCGCTCCCGTCCTGGCCGCCCCGGGCGGACCCGGCAACGGCCCCAACGGCCACCGCGACAACAGCGCCCAGACCAACCGGTACAACGGCCCCGGCGCCAAGGGGTACAACGACTCCGGCGGTCGGGCGTTCAAGCCCGCCCCCATCCGGACCCAGCGGCACCAGGTCATGACCGTCAAGGAGCTCCGGAAGGCCCAGTACCTGACCCAGAGCTACAACCGCCAGCGCGCCTCCGTGGTCCGCCAGCTGAACGTCGCCCAGCGGAACCTCCAGAACCTCGAGCGCCGCCGCAACTACCGCCCGGTCGCCGTCCGCGCCGCGAAGGCCAAGGTCATCCGCCTGCAGCAGAAGCTGAACCGCCTCGAGGCCAGCTACCACCGGAGCCTCGCGAGCTTCCTGAACCGGGTCCAGCTCCGCTACTTCCTCGCCCTCAGCTGACCCAGACGAACCACGAGCCGCGGCGGGATTGCCGCCGCGGCTCCACCCAGACCCACTCCTCTCTCTCATCCTCCTCGTATCGACCGCGGCCGTCGGTGGGATTTCCACCGGCGGCCGTTTTTATTTGGTGTTCGGTGCCGTTTTTCCTTGACGGCCCGGACGTAGAAATCTCGTTCGGCGAGGTCGAGAACGCCAGATTGGCCATCGTGGTCGCTGACGAGCCGCTGGTGGGCGTGATCGGCGAAATAGGTCTCGCGAGGTGGCTACTGTGGCGAATGGGGCGTCCAGCGGGCACGCTCAGGTCGCTCGAAACCGCATGGTATAAGGGTCGCGTGGCGATTCAGACCCCAGACGCGAGCCCGCCGGCGTGGCTCGTCGAGATCGACCGGCGGCTCGTCGCGCTGTCCCGCTCGGCGGGGGCGCTGCGGTTGGCGGTCGGTGATGCGCTGCGGACGATGCGCGAGACCGGGGGATATCTCGAGCTCGGGTTCTCCTCGGTCGGCGCGTACGGCTTCGAGCGCGTCGGGCGGAAGCCGCGCTGGGTCGACGAGTCGGCCCGGGTCGCCGCGCGGTTGGTCGAGCTGCCCGAGCTCCGCGCTGCGTTGGAGAGGGGGCGGCTCGGCTGGTCGATGGTCGAGCTCCTGGCCCGCGACGCGAACCCCGAGAACGAAGCCCAGCTCGTGGCCGAGGCGGGCGGGATGACCGTCAGGGCGATGCGCGAGCGGCTGGCGGGACGCTCCGGTGACGACGAGGTCGGGATGACGACGCCCGAGGACGAGCAGAGGACGCTACAGGTCAGCGTGGACAGCGTGACGGCCTGGGCCTTCGAGGCGACTCGGAGCTTGCTGCGGACACGCTTCGCCGTCGTCGGAGACGACGCGATGGTCGAGGCGCTGCTCGCTGAGGCGATGTCGACCTTGCTGACTCGGCATCCGGAGCTGACGTGCCGGTTGGACAGCGCGACGCGGGCCGAGGCGTGGGACCAGCGCCGCGAGCTGGAGCGCCGGTTGGCGGAGCTGCTCGCCGAGGACGGCCTCGCGGGACAGGCCGACGACCCAGGTCTGACCGAGCTGATCGCCGGGTTCGTCGACGACGTCGAGGCGGGTGATTCGCCGCGGACGCCGGTCGCGCTCGACGCGCGCCTTCGCGAGCTGAACACACGCCTTCAGACCCGGGACCGGAGGATAGGCGAGCTGGCGTCCGAGGTCTGGGGCTGCTCGGGGTGGCGCGAGCTGGGCTACGCGAGCGCAGCGCAGTACGCGAACGAGCGGCTCGGGTGTTCACTTGCGTCGGTGAAGGCGCGGATGACCCTGGCGCGGCGGTGCAAGCGGCTCGTGCCCGAGGTCGCGCTGGCGCTGGATGATGGCGACATCGGCTACGAGGCGGCGCGGCTCGTCGCGCGGGTCGCTGACAGGGAAACGGTCTACGCCTGGCTCGACCGGGCGGCGTCGCGGACGACCAAGCATCTCCGAGAAGAGGTCGAGATCGTCGAAGCCGTCGCGCGCGCCGAAGGGGTGACGTCGGTGGGCTGCGAGCCGCCGGACGCGGCGCTGGTCAGTGAGTTTCAGGACCTCGAGCGCCGCATGCTCGACGGAACCGTGGCCGAGCTGGTCGTCAACGGTGGGCGGCTGGAGGGTTCGGGCTCGAGCCAGATATCCGTCACGGCTGGCGATGCAGAGAGCCAGATATCCGTCACGGACGACGGGCGCGGGCGTTGGGCGGGGCTCGTCCCGCTGCGGATGCGGCTTCGGAGCGAGACCGTCGGGTTCTGGCGGGACATCGCCCGGCTCTTCGAGGCGTCGGGAGAGGCAGGGAGCTTCGTCGACTTCCTGATTCGGGCGTTCTGGAGCGTCTGGCTCCGCCGGGACCCGGAGCGGGTGGCGTATCAGGACGTGTACGAGCGCGCGCGGCTGCGCTGCGAGTCACCGGTGTGCTCGAATCGGGACCTCACGCCCCATCACCTGAAGTTCCGCGGCCATGGCGGCGGAGACGAGCGCTCCAATTTGGCTGGCCTTTGCGTGACCTGTCATCTCGAAGTTCTACATCTCGGCCGCATGAGAGCTGTGCCGCCGGCCCACGACATCCACTGGACCCTCGGCCGCGACGGCTTCCTCGAGGTCCACGGTCGCGAGCTGCTCGGGTGATGTCGTTCAGCCAGGGGTGGGGGAGAGCGCGCTGTGGAGATGACGTCGGTGACGCCCCTGTGGACAACCCGCTCGCCCGGGGGGCTCGCAGGTTCCCCACGAGGGGCTTGGATAACCCCGCTCGCCCGGGGGGCTCGCGGGGTTACCCACACCGACTTGGAGAACCCGCTCGCCCGGGGGGCTCGCGGGTTCCCCACATCCCCACGAGCGCCAACGACGGCTGTTTCTTCGTTGGGGGGATACTGGAGAGGACAGGCGCGACGCACTCGGACTTGTGAGCGCGCTGTGGAGATGACGTCGGTGACGCCCCTGTGGACAACCCGCTCGCCCGGGGGGCTCGCAGGTTCCCCACGAGGGGCTTGGATAACCCCGCTCGCCCGGGGGGCTCGCCGGGTTACCCACACCGACTTGGATAACCCGCTCGCCCGGGGGGCTCGCGGGTTCCCCACATCCCCACGAGCGCCAACGGCGGCTGTTTTGCTGTTGGGGGATGCTGGAAGGGACAGGCGCGACGCACGTGGTCGCGTGAGAGAGGCGACGCCAGGGCTTGGATATCCCGCTCGCCGGGGGCTCGCTGGGTTTCCCACATCCCCACGAGCGCCGACGGCGACGGCTGTCTTCTTCTTTCTGCGGAGGTTTGGAAGTCCGTCGTCGGGGAGCGCGGAGCGATGGAGGGACTGCGGGACCTGCAGCGGTGGACTGCGGATCCCGCAGCCGTGGCGCCGTCGAGCCTGTCAGGTCGTAGGAGATAGGCGGTCCCGAGCGTCTCTTCGCGTGTGGCACGGCGCTTGCTCTCTATCTCGGCAAGGATGGAGGCCAGCTCCGCCGCCTCCGCCGCATCTCGAGAGTCGCACGCCAACGGCCTGGATCGCCGACCGATCCGGGCCGTTCCTTTTTTCCGCGCGAGGGCGACTCGGCGCCGCTGTCGACCGGGCTCCCCAGGCGCGTTGACAAGGCCGCCGACCGGGTCGAACGTGGCGATATCCTTCGCGCAACGAAATCGAGGTCCCGATGCTCGACCACGTCACCCTCCACGTCAGCGACCTTGCGGCGAGCAAGGCCTTCTACACGGCGGCGCTCGCTCCCCTCGGGTACGCCGTCGTCATGGAGTTCCCCCAGGCGGCCGGGCTCGGCGTCGGCGGCAAGCCCGACTTCTGGATCGCCATCGGCGGGCCGACGAAGCCCCAGGCCCACGTCGCCTTCCACGCGGCCGACCGCGTGACCGTCGACGCCTTCTACGCCGCAGCGATCGCCGCCGGGGGCCGGGACAACGGCGCCCCCGGGCTGCGCCCCCACTACCACCCCAACTATTACGGGGCCTTCGTGCTCGATCCGGACGGACAGAACATCGAGGCGGTCTGCCACCTGCCCGGGTAGGGCAGCGGGACCGGGGGCGTCCGTCGCGCCCCGCCCGGTGCGACCGGATGTCGCCGGCCGACGCGCGTCGACTCGCCCGGAATCTGGTACGCTCGAGGCGTCGCAGACGGTGACGTCGCCGGCGTCACCGTGGAGGAAGGCGTCATGATCCGCATGAGACAGCTCATCGCCGAGCGGGTCGAGCCCGCGCGCAAGCGCGTGCGCTCGCTCATCAAGGAGCACGGTGGCCGGTCGATCGCGCAGCTCAACGTCGCCCAGCTCTACGGCGGCGTGCGCGGCGTCATCTGCCTCGTCAACGAGACCTCGGCCCTCGATCCGATGCTGGGCATCCGCTACCGCGGCCGGACGATCCCCGAGCTCCTCGCGCGCCTCCCGCGCGCCGTGGACAGCCAGCAGCCCCTCGCCGAGGGCCTCCTCTTCCTGCTGATGACCGGAGAGGAGCCCAGCGACGAGGACGCCGCCGAGGTCGCCGCCGACCTGCGCGCCCGGGCCCGGAGCCTCGACGGCGACGTGCTCCTCGCCCTCGCCGGGCTCCCGGCCGAGACCGAGCCGATGGCCCAGCTCGCCGTCGCCGTCCTGTCCATGCAGCACACCAGCGTCGCCCACCGCGCCTATCGCGAGGGCGCCCACAGCCGCGATCTCTGGGAGGCGACCTACGAGGACGCCCTCAACCTCCTCGCGGCGCTCCCCGCCATCGCCGCCGCCATCCATCGGCGCACGAACGGCGCTCCCCCCGCGACGGCCCCGCCGCCCGAGGGCCTCGACTGGGCCGGGCGCCTGGCCTGGGCGCTCGCCGGGGACACGCCCCTCTTCGACGAGGCCACGCGCCTCTTCTCGTTCCTCCACGGCGACCACGAGGGCGGCAACATCGGGGCCCACGCGACCCACCTGGTCGGCTCGGCCCTCGCCGATCCGTACTACGCCTTCTCGGCCGGGGTCGCGGGGCTGGCCGGCCCGCTCCACGGGCGCGCGACCCAGGACTTCATGCGCTGGGTCACGCCGCTCGTCGAGGACGCCGGCGGCCCGCCCACCCGCGAGGCCGTCGAGCGCCACTGCGTCGAGACCCTCGAGCTCGGCCAGGTGATCCCCGGCTTCGGTCACGCCGTGTTGCGCCGCGTCGATCCGCGCTACGTTGCGCTCTATCGCTTTTGTCGCGAGCACTTCCCCGACAGTGAGCTGGTGCAAACGGTCGGGCTCTTGTACGAGGTCGTGCCAGAGGTGCTCAAGCGCCACGGTCAGGACCGCAACGTCTGGCCGACGGTGGACGCCTACGCCGGCGTGCTGCTGCGCCAGTTCAACGTCGTCGACGAGCCCTTCTACAGTGTCCTCATCGCCGTATCGCGCGCTATCGGCGTGCTCTCCGCGCTGGTCTGGGACCGCATCCTCGCGCTCCCGCCCGAGCGCCCGAAGAGCGTGACCACCGACTGGCTCGAGCGCCACCTGAATCGCGGCTGACCACACCCGACTCCCCCCGCCCCCCGAGGTCGAGCGTCCATGGACAAGCAGGCTGCCGAGATCAAGTTCTTCATCCACGATCTGCGCGTGGAGAAGTTCTTCCACCGGCTCATCGCCATTCACGAGCGGCTCATCGCGGCCTACGAGGAGGAGGGGCTCGAGGACGTCCGCCAGCGCCATCAGGACTACCTCGACCGCCTCAAGCGCGCCCAGCAGAAGGGGCGCGCCGCGCGCGAGACCTACGAGGTCGCGGTCAAGGGCTTCGCCGGCGACGACCTGGTCGTCGAGCACGGCCGCGACTACATCCAGGCCACCCTCGAGACCTGCCGCATCGCGCTGCTGCCGCACTGGAGGGACTTCAAGGACTTCGTCTCCCACCTCCCGCAGGGGGCCCGGGCGCGGGCGCTCGAGAACTCGTTCAACGAGTCGAAGACCTGGATCGGCGCCATCGACCGGCGCATCGTCGACTTCGTCCGCTACACCGACGGCGAAGGCCCGATGATGCCCATGGCCGTCCACACCCGGGTCGAGAGCTTCGTCGAGGAGCACCTCCGCTACTACGTGCGCGGCGCCAGCGACAAGCGGCTCGACGTCCGCCTCGGCGACCTCGATCGCTGCCAGATCTACGCCGACCGCGCGGCCTTCAACCGGCTCCTGTTCAACCTGACGATGAACGCCGTCGACGCCATGCGCCAGAAGCGGAGCGGCGTCATCTCCTTCGAGGTCGTGGCCGAGCCCAACGTCGTCCGGGTCGTCGTCGCCGACGAGGGCAAGGGGATGTCCCCCGAGAAGGTCGAGCAGATCCTGCACTCGGAGCGCGACCTCACGGGCGAGCTCCACTCCCTGGGTTTCGTCTTCGTCCGCAAGGTCGTGGCGCAGCTCAACGGCAAGATCGACGTTCAGTCCGAGGAGGGCGTCGGCACCCGCATCACCCTGTCCTTCCCGCGCTACCTCGCCGAGGAGGAGCTCCGCCTCAGCGCCCTGCCGGACGAGCTCGACGCCGTCGACGCGGCCGCGGCCGCCGAGGAGAGCCCCGCCAGCGTCGCCGAGGCCGACCGCGCCGGCGAGATCATCGTCGACGAGTTCTGCAAGTGCCTCGCTCCGACGCCGGGGAGCCTGTTCTCCATCGCCATCGAGCCGAGCGGGCGCGTCGACCACTTCATGCACAAGGCCTACGACCCCGACTGGATGATGGGGCACGACGACCTCGCCCCGATGATCTACGAGGCCGTCGTCCGCGGCCGCTACGAGGCCGACGACGTCGACGGCGTCTCGCTCATCCTCAAGACGCCGCTCAAGCACGACGAGTACTGGGAGCTCCGCGAGATGCCGCGGGAGGAGCGCAAGCCCGAGCCGACCCGGCGGCGCATCCACGACGAGCTCGTGCGGATCGGGCGTCACCTCGTCGCGACCGGCATGGACCCCGACACCCCGGTCCACCTGACCCAGAAGGACTACCTCTTCGGCCACTTCGGACAGCGGTTTTCGGGTGATCCCTTCCCGCTCCAGGAGCTGGGCGAGCTGCCCCTCGTCGACGACGCTTCGGGCGGCCCCGAGGGCTGATCCCGAGCGGCCTTTCTGATAGACTTGACGCATCGCTGTGATAAATGTGTACCGTGGTTGACACGCCCCGTCTGCGGCTCCTATGACCACGACACGAAACGCCTCTCGTGCGCGTGATCGCTCGGTTCCCATGCGGCGGGGATGCCGAACCTCGTTGGCGGCCGAGCGTACGACGCGCAACGTTCCATGAAATCGATCGTGGTGGGCTCCGAGGCCGACGCACGGCGTCCGGTGGCCCTCCTCTGACACCACACGTGACGACCCGTCCGGAAGACAGGAGGAAGAGACGATGAAGCTCAAGCAGACCCTCGCGGCCAAGATCGAGGCGGCTCGCCCTCGCACCACGCGCCTCCTGAAGGAGTTCGGCGGCCACAAGGTCGGCGAGGTCACGGTCGCGCAGGCGATCGGCGGCGCCCGCGGCGTGAAGTGCCTCGTCACCGACATCTCCTACCTCGATCCCTTCGAGGGCATCCGCTTCCGCGGCCACACCATCCCCGAGACCCTCGCCAACCTGCCGAAGGCGGACGGAGCCGAGTTCCCCTACGTCGAGGGGCACCTCCACCTGCTGCTGACCGGTGACTTCCCGACCAAGGCCGAGGCCGAGGAGCTCGTCGGCGAGCTGCGCCGCCGCCGCCAGGTCCCGAACTACGTGTGGGACGTGCTGCGCGCCATGCCGCGCGACACCCACCCGATGACGATGTTCTCGACCGCGATCCTGGCGATGCAGCGGGACAGCGTCTTCAAGGCCGCCTACGAGAAGGGCCTCGACAAGATGACCGCCTGGGAGCCGATGCTCGAGGACGTCCTCGACATCATCGCGCGCGTCCCGGTCATCGCCGCCTACATCTACCGGATGAAGTACAAGGCGGACCTGCACATCGCGGCGAGCGAGCTCGACCTCGGCGCGAACTTCGCCCACATGATGGGCGTGGCGCACCCCTACGATGAGCTGATGCGGCTCTACTTCATCCTCCACTCGGACCACGAGTCGGGCAACGCCAGCGCGCACACGACGCACCTCGTCGGCTCGACGCTGTCGGACGCCTTCTACTCGCTGTCCGCCGGCATGAACGCCCTCGCCGGGCCGCTCCACGGCCTCGCGAACCAGGAGGTCCTGCGCTGGATCCAGGGCGTCTACGACAAGCTCGGCGGCAAGGTCCCCTCGAAGGAGGACCTCAAGACCTTCGTGTGGGACACGCTGAACTCCGGCCAGGTCATCCCGGGCTACGGCCACGCCGTGCTCCGCAAGACCGACCCGCGCTACGAGGAGCAGCGGAAGTTCTGCCTGACCCACCTGCCGAACGACGAGATCTTCCAGGTCGTCAGCATGCTGTACGACGTCGTCCCGCCGATCCTCGAGGAGCAGGGCAAGGCCAAGAACCCGTGGCCCAACGTCGACGCCCAGTCCGGCGTCATCCAGTGGCACTACGGCGTCACCGAGTACGACTTCTACACCGTCATGTTCGGCGTCGGCCGCGCCATGGGCGTCCTGTCGAACCTGGTCTGGGACCGCGCCCTCGGCTACCCGATCGAGCGCCCGAAGTCGCTCACCACCAAGATGATCGAGGACATGGTCAAGAAGGCGTGAGTCGAAGTGTTATAAGGTGGGGTCAGACCCCGCCTTCTAACACTTTTCACGACGCGCGTTGAACGCCAGACGGCCGCGACGGGGATCCCGCCGCGGCCGTTCTTCGTGATGGCGGACGAGACGTCCGCAGGCCAAGAGCTCTCGTACCGTCGGCTCGCGGACGTCCCGTCCGCCCCGGCGTCGAGCGCCGGCCGCCTCGTCCCGAACGCTACTCGCCGAAGCTGCGCATGAAGTGGCAGGTGTAGCCGTGGGGGTGCTTGACCAGGTAGTCCTGGTGGTACTCCTCGGCCTCGGTCCACGGCCCGGCCTCGACGATCTCGGTCACGATGGGGCGCTTCCACCAGCCCTTGGACTGGACGCGCTCCTTGACCGCCTCGGCGACCTCGCGCTGGGCCTGGGTGGTGTAGAAGATGGCCGACCGATACTGGCTGCCGATGTCGTTGCCCTGGCGGTTCTTGGTCGTCGGGTCGTGCATCTTGAAGAAGTGCTCCTCGAGCAGCTCCTCGAAGCTGATGACCTTCGGGTCGTAGACCACGCGGACGGCCTCGGCGTGGCCGGTGCGGCCGGTGTGCACGGTCTCGTAGGTCGGGGCCTTGGTCGCGCCGCCCTCGTAGCCGACCTCGGTCTCGAGGACGCCCGGGATCTTGCGCAGGAGATCCTCCATCCCCCAGAAGCAGCCGCCGGCCAGGATGACCGTCTCGAGGGTCGCCTCGCAGCTCGGGGCGTCGCCCTTCTTGTCGGTCGCGCAGGCGTTGTCGGTGTGCGTCCCAGCGGACTTCGGCCCGTCGGCCTCGAAGAGCGCGACGTAGTCGCCGTAGCCCTCGGCGGCGAGCTGCTCGACGGGGATGAAGCGCAGCGAGGCCGAGTTGATGCAGTAGCGCGAGCCGCTCGGCCCGTCGGGGAACCAGTGGCCGAGGTGCGCGTCGCCGGCCTTGGAGCGGACCTCGGTCCTGACCATGCCGTGAGACAGGTCGCGGTGCTCGGTGATCCGGGCCTTGTCGACCGGGCGCACGAAGCTCGGCCAGCCGGTGCCGCTGTCGAACTTGTCGCGCGAGGTGAAGAGCGGCTCGCCGGTCGTCACGTCGACGTACAGGCCGTCTTCGTGGTTGTCCCAGAAGGCGTTGCGGAACGGCGGCTCCGTCGCGTCCTTCTGGGTCACCTGGTACTGCAGCGGCGTCAGACGCTCGCGCAGCACCGCGTCGCTGGGCTTGGCGTAGGTCTTGTTCATGGCGGGGGTCGCGCTCCTGCTGGACGGCTGCGAGTCGGGCGGCGTGCTGTGGGCCTCGTCCATCTTGCAGCCGGCGACCGCGATGGTCATCAACGAGAAGATGGCGAGCGACGCTCCAAGTGCTCTCATGGTGTCTCCCTGGGCTGCGGGGCGGGCGTGGAAGCCGTCGCCCCGTGGGGGCCGCGAGCTGGCGCGGCGTCAGCCGGGTCTATTCGGTAGACACCCGTACGATTACAGGAAAGGGCGCGCGGACGATCCTCGCCGTCATCACCGAGAGATCAGCCCTCGGCCGGCTTCTCCGCCTGCTCCGGCGTGGCCTCGCCCTCGGCGGCGGCCTCCTCGCCCTCGGGCTTCGGGAAGATCGTGAGCCCCGTGTACTGCTCGAACTGCTGCGCCATGGCGACCGAGCGCTCGATGGCGTGGGCCGGCATCTCGCGGAACATCTTCTTGCCCTTGACCTTGAAGCCGAGCGGCCCCTTGAGCCCCTCGGTCCGCGCCGCCACCGCCGAGCTCGCCGCCGCCCCGACGAGCGCCCCGACCAGCCCGCCGCCGCTGACGTGGAAGTGGAGGCCCACCGGGCGGAAGGCCTCGATCTCGTCCCAGCGGAACGCGTTGGTCGTGAACCAGCGGATGGCGAAGCCCTCTTCGGTGACGCCGACCCGCGCTTTGCTCGCCGTGATGAAGAACCAGATCCCGATGGGGATCGTGATGACGAGGAGGCAGGTCAGCACCCCCGCGAAGATCATCATGCCCTTCCAGCCCGACTTGATCCGGTAGAGGTGCCCGCTGGCCTCGGCCTGCTCGAGCCACTGGATCCCTTCCGCCTTGGTCGCCACAGCTACCTCCACGCGCCCGCGGTGCTCATCGATTGTCCAGGAGTCGGCCGGTCGATATCAGATCGACCCGTGGCTGTCGACGAGACGGCCCCAGCCCCGAGCCGAGAGAAGGAGCGCCCCATGGAGGTCGAGACCTGGTGCCCGTACTGCGGAGAGCCCATCACCGTGTGGGTGGACGCCGGCGGCGGCCAGCACCAACGCTACGTCGAGGACTGCTCGGTGTGCTGCCGCCCGATCGAGATCTCGGCCTGGACCGACGAGGACGGCGCCTACCAGGTCGACGCCGGGCGCGGGGCCGGCTAGGGGATCCTGAAGGGCGGCGGCTCGGGCTCGGGCTGCGGCTCCGCGACCACGGCGTGGTCGTAGAGGGTGTTCTCCCGGACGTAGCCGACGGTTATTGGCCCGTGGGTGTCGAGGTGGAGGCTGGTCTCGATCGGCCGACCGTCGTCACTCGTCGGGACCGTCCAGCGCAGCTCCGGGTAGAGGGCCGGCGTGTCCCCCTCGAGCGTCGCGTCGGCCTGGAGCACCGTGGCGCGGACCTCCATCGTGCAGCGACCGGAGGGCATCCGCTCTCGCTCGGGGAAGATGAGCCACCCCGCCGCGAGAGGACCGTCGTCGGGGGTCTGCAGCGTCGTCACCACCCGATCTCCAATCGGGAGCGTGAGCGGGTCGGCGCCTTCGCAGCGAAAGGTGAGGTCGTCGAAGTGCAGGACCGGCGGCGCCGGGTGCTCGGTCTCGCAGCCCACCGAGAGGAACCTCGGGATCAGCGGGCCGCCATGCTCACTGTAGAGCCAGCCAGCGCTGCACGTGAGGCCGGCGAAGCGGGCCTGGACCCGGTCATCGGCCCGGATCACCCGGGCGACCACCTCGTCGAACTGCACAAAGACATTGTTGTTCTCCCTGCACCGCGCGGTCGCGGTGAGGGTCGGCGGCGACCACACATCGAGGGGCTCCGAGGGGGAGCTCGGCGCCAGGCGCGGGGTCTGCTCGCCCGCGAAGAGGCCGACGAGGTCGACGCTCACGTGGCTGTCCTCCATGCCGGGCGCGCTGTCGCAGGGGCCGACATAGGACAGGGTCCCGTGGCCGTCACCGTGAACGGACGACGGCAGGTCTTTCTCCCACACCGTCCGCGGCGGGGACTCGCCGTTTTCGACTCGGAGCCGCCACACCGCGTCACCGACCTCCTCGTCGCTGGCGTTGACCGCGATGTCGAAGCTGCCTTGGGAGCTGGGTCGCAGGATTGGGGCCAGCAGGTTGACGACGGTGTCCTCGCCGGCGACGCAGGTGGTGACGGCTGGGCTCGTGCCCTGATGGACATACGCCAGGCCCTCGGGCGCCGGCTCTCCGAAGACGCCGCCAGCGCTATCGAGCGTCCCGCGATACAACCCGACGACGTGCGCTTCGGCCCGGTACGGCGCGTCCCGGGCGTCGCACGGCACGACGAGCTGCGCCGGGCCCTCCGAGTAGACCCACGGAACCCGCGCGCGGGTCCAGCCGGCGTCGCTCGTCACCGGCCCCACCGCGATGTCGACCAGCCCCGAGTCCACGCCGTACAGGTCCCCGACGTGCACCCGCAGGACGAGCTGACCTCGGTTCGAATCGTCCTGCAGGTCGACGCGCCCCGAGGTCCCGGCGTCGAGGCAGCCGAGCAGGGGAAGGGGCAGGAGAGCGAGGTAGATGCTGGGTCTCATCGGATCTCCGGGAGGGCGCGGGTCGGCGGCGTCGGGTCGCGCGCCGAGCTCCTTCAGCGCGTCGACGGGCGAGCGCGTCGCCGCGCGCTCGCCCGCACCGGACAGGGTAGCACGACCCCTCGACGGGACCCACGGCGCGACAGGGTTGGCGTGCTCGACCGCTGCGCTGCGGCATGATGTCGCAGGGTTGGTGCTCAGCGTCACCCACGTGAACCTGACCGAGCCGCCGCGCGATGGGCCCGAGGCCGCGTCGTCGTCGGCGTCGGCGCCCGCTCGACGCCGCCTCGAGACGCCGGCTCCAGGCGGCGTGAACGCGGTTCGCGGCCGGTTGCCGCTGCCGCCCCGCGGATGCACGATGGCCCCTCGCATCAGGCGCTGACGTCGCGGCCCTCAGGGCTCGGAGCGTGACGGGTGCGACGCATCGGTGACGTGACGTCTGGGCGCCTGTCCAACGCCGAGGACTGCGTCATGATGGCTCCTCTCCGCTCGCTCGCCGCCGCGCTCCCCCTCGCGGCCGCGCTGCTCGTGTCCCCGCTCACCCTCGCGACCCCGGTGGTCGACCACGACGCCGGCGAGTGGGTCCACCTCCTCGACGACACCGTCGGGGTCGCCTTCGACGGAGACGAGATCGTCTACGACGGCATCGGCGGGCTCCTGACCCTCAACCCCGCCGGCGACCCCGCCCCGACCTCGGGCGCCGTCACCACCGGCGTCGTCGAGCCCTCGTCCTTCGACGCCTGGGGCGCCGTCGACCTCCAGTACACGGCCTCCACCGCCGCCGACGTCAGCGTGGCCTTCCTCGGCGCCGACGGCCACACCTACCCGTTGACGCTCACCCCGTCCGCGAACGCCCCGTGGACCGGCCGCGCGTCCCTGGCCGCCGTCCCCGCCACCGTCCCGAGCGGCCGCGTCGTCGTGACCCTCGCCAAGAACGGGCCCATCGCGCCGACCCTCCAGGCGCTCCGCGTCACCTGGACCCCGCGGTCGGTGCTCGCCCTCGGCTTCACCGGCCCGGCCAGCGTCAACGCCGGCGGGACGATCACCTGGCGCCTCGCCGCCTCGGTGTCCCTGGTCGAGGCCGACGCGCTCGTCGCCTGGGTCGTCCTGCCCGCCCCGAACACCCCGGCCGACGGCTCGACGACGGCCCCGCCCGCCTACCCCGTCACCGGCGAGAGCCGAGACGCCGCGCTCTCCTTCGCCGGCGCCCTCGAGGGCGGCCGCTTCAACGGGACCGGCGCCGACCTCGACGTCGGCGGCGTCAGCGTCCCGCCCAACGCCGTCTACTGGACCCTGGGCTCGGTCGCGGCCGGCCACACCTTCGCGCTGCGCTTCTCCGCTCGGACCCAGACCGGCACCCTCGACCAGACCTTCTTCGAGCCCGTCGCCCACCTCCACGCCGCCAACGCCGACCCCATCGACTCGCCGTGGGTCACGACCCACGTCAGCGCCGCCCCCTCGCCGTGGCTCGCCCGGTCCACCAGCCCCACCTATCCGCTCTTCGGCGCCCACCACGTCTACGCCGGCACGACCCTGACCTACACGCTCACTGGCGGGAACTGGCGCTCCTACCCGGGTACCCGCGGCGAGGACTACTACCAGGCCTGCGTCTTCGACGATGTCTCGCCGCTCCTGTCCCACGGCGGCGCCCCGGCCATCGCCACGCCCCCCGGCATCACCGTCGACGACGGCGGCCAGCTCTACCTCGCCGGCGACCCGACCCCGCCCGACTGCGGCGGCGTCACCGTCCCGCCGAACAGCGTCTGGTGGTACCTCGACCGCCTCGCCGTCGGCGAGACGTTCAGGCGCACCTACACCGTGACGCTCCAGCAAGAGGCCCCGGCCGGGAGCCTCCACGACGGCGACGTCCTGTCCGGCACGGCCACCCTCCGCTCGGGCTTCGCCCCGGAGGCGACGGCGGCCTCGAACGCCATCGTCATCGGCGTCCCCGACGACCCCACCGGGAGCTTCGCCAAGGGAGACATGATCCGCGGCCACGCCTCGGTCTCCGGCGGCCAGGACAACATCTACAGCGCCGTGACCTACGGCGACCCGGTCACCTGGCTCCTCCGGACCTCGAACCGCGGCATCTCGGCCCTCGACGACGTCGTCATGGTCGACAAGATCCCGGCGCTCACGACCTTCGTGGCCGCCTTCCTGCCGGCCGGCGCCGGCGGGACCACCTATTACAACGACTGCAGCGCCTTCACCGACCCGGCCGACTGCCGCGACCGCGCCGCCAGCGACCCGCCGGACCTCGATCAGGGCCTGCTCTTCGGCCCGTCGTGGACGACCACCCCGCCCGCGCCGGGCGAGGTCGTGTGGGTCGCCTTCCACGTCCCGCGCCTCGCCTCGACCTACTTCCCCGAGCCCGGCGTGCCGACCGGCGTCACCGCCGAGATCGCCGTCACCGTCGACACCGTCGACGACCCGTGCCCGGCCTCCGACCCGACCCTCACCAACGTCGGCGCCTTCCGCGTCTTCCGCTACACCCCGCCCGGCGGCGCGACGGAGCTCATCGACGACGGCGGCCTCACCGCGACCAACAGCGAGCAGGTCCAGGTCACCAAGCTCACCCCGGCGCTGCGCGTGACCACCTCGGACTCGCCGGGCCAGGTCATCGGCGCCAACACCGTCACCTACGGCGTCACGGTCACCAACCAGAAGTCCGGCGGGAGCCCCACCGACGCCGCCCTCGACCCGGTCCTGACCCTGACCATCCCGACCGTCACGGCCAACGGCGTGACGGCGCCCCTCGGCTTCCGCTCCATCAACGCCTCAGGCGGCGCCGTGACCTTCGTCGACGCCCGCACCCTGCGCGTCACCTGGCCGGTCATCCTGGCGAACAGCAGCCGATCCGTGCAGCTCGCCCTCGAGGTCCCGACGGGCCTCCTCGACGGGACCAGCTTCAACCTCTCGGCCTCGGTCACCGCCCACGACGACCTCTGCGGCCCCGTCAGCGCGAGCCGGAGCGAGAGCACCAGCGTCCTCGTCGAGCCCTACCTCATCGTCGACAAGCAGGTCGACCTGGCCGTCGTCGGTCAGGGCGACAGCTACGCCTACCAGCTCGGCTACGTGAACGTCGGCGACGGCGCCGCCACCGGCACCTGGCTGGTCGACCGCCTGCCCCCCGGCGTCACCCTCGAGGCGGCCGACGTCCCCCCCGGCGGGCAGGTCTGGTTCTCGAGCGCGCTGCCGCCGACCCTGCCGAGCTACCTCAGCCAGGACTTCGCCTTCTCCGACGCCCTCATCCGCCAGCGCTTCGTCGCCGGCACCGTCGGCTCCGACGGCCGCGCCCGCTCTCCCTACGGCGACGCCACGACCTACGTCGCCTTCCTCGTCGACGACGCGACGCTCAGCCCCGCCATCTTCGTGACCGACCAGCTCCGCAGCGTGGCCGTCACCGTCCGCGTCGACGACGACCTCGAGCTCGGGACCGTCCTCTCGAACGACGCCCTCATCGTGGCGAACGGCCTGCCCCAGGCGATCAGCGACAAGGTCCACGACATCGTCAGCGAGCGCCCGTCCATCCGCGTCGCCAAGGCCGGCCCCGACGTCGTCGCCGCCGGCGAGACCTTCGACATCACCGTCACCTACGTCAACGACTCGACCAACCCCGACGACCACGTCACCCTGAGCGAGCTCCTGCCCGACGCGCTGACGGTCGTGTCGGTCAGCCACACCTGGAACGCCGAGACGCCGTACACCGACGCCATCACCCACACCGTCGGCGCCGACGGGCAGCTCCACTGGGACCTCGTGGACGCGGCCGGCGACCCGCTCGTGCTCGCGCCCCACCAGGGCGGGACCATCGTCCTGACCGTCACCGTCGCCGGCGACACCGCGACCGGGACCCTGCTGCCGACCGTCACGACCGCCACCGCGCGGCGGACCATCGCCGGCGAGGAGCTCGAGACGACCGCCTACGCGACCCTCCGCCCGCTGGTCCAGAACGCCGACCTGTGGGTCCGCCTCCAGGCCGACCAGCCCGACCCGCCGGCCGGGGAGACCGTCACCTACACCGTCATCGCCTCCAACGAGGGCGGCCACGACGCCGCCGGCGTCACGTTGACGGTCGATCTCGCCGACACCCTGGCCTACGTCGACGGCTCCGCCTTCGTGCCGACCTCGGGCTGGAGCCTCGTCGGCCAGCCGGCGCAGGTCGGCCGGACCCTGAGCTTCGCCCTCGACGACGGCGGCCTCCTGGGCCCCGCCGGGCCCGATACGTTCCCCGGCAACTCCGGCGACGTGCAGCTCGTCTTCCGCGCCACGGTCGGCGCCGCCGTCCCGCCCGCGACCGACATCACCGTGTGCGCGGCCGGCGAGACCGTCACCGGCGAGGACCCCGACTACGACAACGCCGGGTGCGCCACCGTCCGGACGCCGCTCCCCGACGCCTGGGTCGGCCTGTCCGCCCCCGACCTCGTCCAGCCCGGCGGCGCCTACCAGATCGCCGTCAGCTACGGAAACAACAACCGCCAGGCGGCGCCCGACGCCGTCATCGTCCTGGCGCTCCCCGACGGCCCGACCCTCTCCGACGGCGCCGTCGACCTGACGTTCCTGGGCGTCACGGCCACCGGCGGCCAGGGCGTCCGCTACTGGAGCGGCCCGCCCCAGACGACCGCCCCCACCTACGACGGCGGCGCCGGCTGGAGCGCCACCCCGACCCCGACGACCAGCTACGTCGCGCTCCTGCTCGGCGACCTGCCGCCGCAGTCCGGCCCGTTCCAGGCCTACCTCCGCGTCGAGGCCCGCGACCCCGCCAGCGGCCAGCCCCCCGAGGGCGGCACGCGCTTCGAGGCCTGCGCCACCGTCGCCGTCGGCTCGGACCAGGAGGGCGAGGAGCACCCCGGCAACGACCGCGCCTGCGCCCTGACCCGCACGCCGGGCATCGACGTCGAGGTGCGCGAGAGCTGCGATCCCGAGGGCGGCTACCCCGGCCTCCGGCCCGGCGAGCCCATGCGCTTCACCCTCGAGCTCGAGAACACCGGGACGGTCCCCGCCTACGGCGTCGCGCTCACCGCCGTCGTCCCCGACGGGGTGACGCTCCTGTCCGACGACGCCGGGCTCGTCCTGCTCGACGAGGGCGGGCGCTTCGTCGACCCGAGCGGCGACCCCATCACCGACGACGTCCCGTGGACCCGGGTCGGCGACACCTTCTTCGTCGGCCAGCCCGACGAGGGCGCCCCGCAGTACTTCCGCGGCATCGGCCTGTCCCCCGGCGCGACCACGCGCATCACCCTGACCGGCCGCGCCGATGACGACGTCCCGGACGACACCGTGCTCGTCAACCGCGCCCGGGCCGAGGTCTTCTACCGCCCGGACTGGCCCGGCGCCCCGGTCGAGGAGCTGCTGACCAACAACACGTCGAGCTGCTCGGTGGCGGTCTACCGGCCCGACCCCTTCGTCGTGAAGACGGTCGTGAACCGGGCGACGGGCGACGACAGCGCGGCCAACGCCGGCGACGTCCTCGACTACACCCTCGAGTACGGCAACGCCGGGCACGCCCTGGCCGACGGCGTCCTGCTCGAGGACACGCTGCCGGCTGGTGTGACCTTCGTGGTCGGATCGCTCGCGAACCTGCCGCCGGGCGCCGAGGTCCGCTACGACAGCGGCGACGGCAGCTTCACCTACACGCCGAGCCTGCCGGCCGGCGAGCCCGACCCGGCCGTCGTGGCCCTCCGCGTCGTCTGGACCGAGGCGCTCCCCGCTCCGGCCAGCGGCGTCTTCAGCCAGACCACCGTCACCGAGTTCGACCGCGGGACCTACTCCCGCACCGTCGGGGATCCGGCCCTCGAGGCCGTCCGCCCGACCGGCGGCGGGGCCGTCGCCGAGGCCCTCTGCGAGCCGGGGTGTACGTCCATCGCCCAGGCCGAGGGCCGCAGCAACGGCTTCACCCTGCCCGAGGGCGAGGTCTGCGCCGTCGAGTGCCCCTACGACGACAACGCGACGGCCTGGACCGAGGTCTTCCACGGCTGCCTCGACGCCTACGAGGACGCGTCCGCGTTCACCGACTGCGCCTACCAGAACGCCGGCGACGTCACGCCGTGCGTCACCCTGATCCCGACCGACGTCTGGCGCGGCTGCTGGCCCGCCGAGTGCCCGGCCATCGACCCGAACGACTGCGAGGCCAGCAGCTACTCCATCGCCTGCGCCCAGGCCCAGGGGCACGCGCTGAGCGCCTACGCCGACTGCGTCCGGGCGGTGACCGACAACGCCGGCGGCGGCGACCCCGCGGAGTGCGCCGGCCTCCTCCCCGCCGGGGACTGCTCGCGCTGCCTGGCCGAGGCGGCCGAGCTCAACCTCGACGACGATCCCCACGACGCCCACCTGCGCGCGCAGTGCACCGCCTACAACGTCGCGATGCTGAACACCTACCAGCAGTACGTCGACGCGGTGGACGACGGCCTCGGGCCCCACGAGGACCGCGCGATGCCGTTGACCGTCCTCGGCTGGGGCACCTGCTGGGGCGACACCTGCCCGGCGGCCGACCTGGACAGCTGCGAGGCGCAAGCCTGGTACACGCACTCCCGGGACGCCTACGCCACCGCGATGTTCGAGTACATGAGCTGCGCCAGCCTCCTCGAGGGCCCGCCGCAGTACGAGGTCGCGCCGGGTCTCCCCCAGGCGCCCGGGCTGGGTGACGGCAGCGACCAGTGCCTGGCGCTGCGGCCGACCAACCTCGCCGGTCGGTGCGTCGCCGAGGCGTGCGCCGCCGACCCCGCCGGCGCCTCCTGGGACCGCTATCAGAGCTGCCAGGGCCAGAACCTCACGGCCCTGAACTGGTGGCGCAGCTGCGCCCAGACCTTCGGCTGGCGAGGCGGCGAGTCCCCACCCCAGGGCGAGTCCCTCGAGGCCGTGTGCGGCCCGCTGCCGCTCGTCGACTGTGCGGCCTGCGCGCCGACCGACTGCGCGGGCGAGCCGGGTTCCTCCGAGCACCTCGCGGCGTTCGAGGCCTGCAACAACGCCCGCTACGACGTCATCGAGGAGTGGGCGGGCTGCGTCCTCGGCGCCGAGGACTTCGTCCCGGGCGCCTTCGATATCGCCGCGTGCGACCCGCTGCGCCCGCCGTCGTGTCTCGGCTGCTTCGAGGCTTGCCCGTCGCCCGTGGCCGCGAGCAAGACCTGGGACGCCTTCCAGGACACGTGCTACACGGCCCTCGACGACGAGACGTACGACTACGCCCAATGCACCCGCCTCGGCGGCGGAGCGCTGTGCGCGGACCTCGCGCCTCCCGGCAACCCGTGCGCCGCCTGCGCGGCGAACAGCTGCCCGGCCGACGGCTCGCCCGCCTATCGCTGGAGCGAGCTGGACGAGCGCTGCGGCGCGGCGGAGGTCCCGTGGGAGACGATGGCGACCTGGGACAACTGCGTCGACTTCGCCGTCAGCAACGCGCTCGACCTCGACTGCTCGATGTTGATCCCCGATGCCCTCTGCACCAGCTGCTACGAGCGCGGCTGCCCGGCGCCCGAGGCCGACGAGGGCGAGTGGGGCGAGTACGGCTGGGCCTGCGGCGCTGCTCTGGAGGGCGCGACCTGGGACTACATCAACTGCCTGGCGAGCGCGCCGGAGCCCGCGGCATGCGCCGTGATGGCGCCGGCGTGGGAGTGCAGCACGTGCTGGACCCAGAGCTGCCCCGACACCCAGGATCCCGAGGCCTTCGCCGCCTACGTCGACAACTGCGAGTCGATGACCGTCGAGTCCATGGGCTTCGCGGCGCGCGCCTTCGCCAACTGCGTCGACTGGCACCCGGTCGCCGGCGAGGCGTGCTACGCGTCCGCCCAGAGCTACCGCGCGTGCGTCTTCGAGGCGAACACCCTCGACGAGTGCGCCGTCGAGCGGGCCGAGGCCGTCGCCTGCGCCGAGGCGAGCGACGCCGCCGACTGCGTGCCCATCGCCCCGGTCTACGTCTGCGGTGACGGCGCCGCGGCCTGCGTGGACAAGCCCGACTATCCGCCGCTGCCCCAGGGCGAGACGCGCCTGCCGGCCTACACCTCGCCTGCGCTGCCGGCGCCCGACGAGGGCAACGTCACGGGCTGGGACCGCCTCATCACCCACGCGGTGACCGCGGGCGGGGAGGTGATGGCCTACACGCTGCTCGACGCCGCGAGCGGCGCCGAGATCCCGGGCTTCGCCGGGCTGACCGACGACGGGACCGGCGTCATCGACATCTCCGCCCTGAGCGCGAGCGACTGGCCTCACATCAAGGTCCGCGCGGACTTCCCGTCGAGCGGCGGGGTCGACGCCTGCCGCGTCCCCGTCGCCGGGCCCGGCGTCGTCGAGGTGTCGGCGCTGACGATGAACCGCGGCGGCCGGGTCGTCGGCGCCGCCTACCTCGAGGACGGGAGCGTCGCCCCGTACACCTGGACGCGCGACCGCGGCATGGTGATGCTGCCGTGCCCGTCGCTGCCGGCCTTCGCGCCCATCTACGGCCCGCGGGACAACGCGGCCTACGTCGTCAACGACGCCGACGAGATCATCGGGACCTGCGACGGCGTCTGGATCCTGTGGCGTCCCGCCGGCGCCGGCGGCTTCACGCCGAGCCTCATCGAGGAGCAGCTGAGCTGGCCCTACGCGTTCAACGACGACGGCTACGTCGTCGATGACGACATCGGCCTGTGGCACGTCGAGCGAGGCGCGATCGAGCTCCCCGGCGAGATCTACAGGATCAACGACGACGGCGTCGGGGTCGGCTGGGCCTACGGCGTCGGCTCGGTCGTCTGGTACGAGCTGCCCGACGGGAGCTGGGACGGCGCTCCCCTGCCCGACCTGACCGGCGAGCAGGACGCCTACGCGGACTTCGTCAGCCCGGCCGGCGTCCTGACCGGCGAGGGCTACGACGGCCACGAGTGGCGGGCCGCGTACTGGCGGCCCGAGGGGGACGGCGAGTGGAGTGGGCCCCACTTCGTGAGCGACCTCCCCGACACCTGGGCGGCGGCCTACAACGACGACGGCGTCTTCGTCGGCGAGTGGTACGGCGAGGGCTCGGGTAACGGCGTCGCGGTCGCGTGGATCGCCGACGACGTCGGGATGACCTCGTTCACCATGGTGCTCCTGCAGACCCTGTCGGAGAGCTACGAGTCCTGGGCCGGGCGGGTGAACCCGTCGGGCGTCGTCATCTCGACCCGCGACTTCGACCGCTCCAACCACGTCTACTACCACCAGCCCGGCGCGACCCCGGCGAGCGGCTACACCACGTGGGGTCTGGGGGAGGCCGCCGGCACCTGGGACGCGTCCGCGCCCCCGGTCAGCGACGACGGCTGGCTGCTGCTGCCCCCGCCGTGGCGCGGCGACGAGGACTTCCCGGTGGGCGACGCGGCCCTGTGGCGGCCGTGCGACGCGCTGGCGACCCCGCGCCTCGAGGACTGGACGGTGGTCTACACGACCGACCGGAACCCGACGGTGTCGTTCTCGGCGGCGGTGGACGACGTCTGCCAGACGCAGATCGCGAACACCGCGCTCATCTCGACGGACACGGCGCAGATCAGCTTCGCCAACGACTCGAGCACCGCCACCATCCCGGTCGAGACCGCCGACCTCGGCGTCAGCCTCGCCGTCGACCAGGTCGCCGCCCAGAGCGGCGACACCGTGACCTACACCGTCCGCTGGGCCAACGAGGGGCCGGCGGTCGCGCGGGACGCGCGCGTCACCCTGCGCTGGAACGACGGGCAGGGGGAGCGGCAGCGCGTCTGGTCCCTCGGCGCGGTGCCGGCCGGGGCCAGCGGGACCCTCACCCAGGCCAGCGTCGTCGACCTCGGCGGGGCGCCGGGCGAGCTGCCGCTGGCGGCGGTCGCGACGGTCGCCAGCCCCACCATCGACTGCGTCGCGGGCAACGCCTCCGACACCGTGCTGACCGTCGTCCAGGACATCGTCAACGTCTGGATCGAAAAGCGCGGCCCGCAGTCGGCGCCCGTCGGCGAGCCCTTCGACTACCTGCTGACCATCGGCAACAACGGCAACGTCGGTGCGACGACCGTCACGGTCACCGACGCCCTGCCGGCCGGGCTGAGCTTCGTCGCCGCCGACCCGCCGCCGACCGCCGAGCCGGCCATCGGCCTCGAGTGGGTCTTCCACGCGCTCGACGACAACGGGACCGTCCTCGAGGACGACGCGACCCTCGACGACAACGCGACGCCGGCCCTCGCGGCGGGCGAGCAGCGGGTGATCCGGGTCACGGTCATGGCCGACAGCTGCGCCGACGTCGGCGCGACGGTCGCCAACTACGCGGTCATCTCGTCGTCGCCCGAGGACGCCTTCGTCGACGACGACGAGGCCCGGGCAGACACGATCATCACCGCGCCCTACGGGGCCCTCGCGGCGACCGTCGAGGTCAGCCGCGCGCGCGCCGAGCCCGGCGACGGCCTCCTCTACACCGTCCACTACGGAAACGTCGGGTCCTCGGGGCTGGCGAACGCGAGCCTGAGCTTCACCGGGCCCGACGGAGTGAGCGAGGAGCTCGACCTCGCGGACCTCGCCGCCGGCCAGCACGGCGCGGCAGTCTTCTCGGCGTCCGCGACCGGCTCTGTGGGCGAGACGCTCACCGCTGGCGTCGCCCTCGACGCCGACGGCGCCTGCCCGATCGCCGTCTCGGCGCCCACCGTGACGCTGTCGTCGCCGGGGCTCCAGCTGGTGAAGTCCGCCGACCGCGGGATCGCCTGCGGCGCGCGGGGCGACACCGTCACCTGGAGCCTGCTGGTCACGAACACCGGCGCGACCCCGCTCGCGGGCGTCGTCGTGACGGACCCGACCGCCGGGGTCAACGTCGTCGCCGGCTCGGTCAGCGGCCTCGGCGCCGACGCGAGCGACCCGGCGCGGCTGGTCTGGCGGCTCGGGACGCTGAGCCCGGGCGCCGCGCTGACGCTGAGCTACCGCACGACCCCGCCGGCCGGCGCGGGGCTGGTGGCGAACACCGCGACGGCGGAGGCGGCCGACGGGACCGCCGCCGCGTCGCCGACGGCGTACGTCCGCTCGGGCTGCGCCGCGGGCGCGACTCTGGCGAAGGCCTGGACCGGCGGCTGCGCGCTGGCCGGCGACGAGGTCGAGGTGGCGCTCGTCGTTCGCAACACCGGGTCCGCGCCGCTGAGCGGCCTGGTCGTGACCGACCCGCTGACCCCGGGCGTCGCCTTCGCGAGCAGCGACACCGGCGGCGTCGTGAGCGGCGGCGCCGTGACCTTTACGCTCGACCCGCTCGGCGCGGGTGAGGCGCGTACCCTGAGCTACCGTGCGGTCCTCGGCGCCGGGATGGACGCCGGGACGTTGGTCCTGGGTCGCGCCCAGCTGACGGGCGGGGGGCTCCCGCGGCGGGTGTCGAACCAGGTCGCCGGCGCGGTCCTCGACTGCGACGACGGGGTCTTCTGCACGAGCGACGCCTGCGCCCCGGCGCTGGGCTGCGTCAACGCGAACGTCCCCGACGAGACGCCGTGCGTGGTCGACGACCTCTGCGCGACCGGTGCGGCCTGCGTGGCCGGCGCGTGCGTGGCGACGGGGTACCTCGACTGCGACGACGACAACGTCTGCACCGACGACGCCTGCGAGAGCGGCGAGTGCGGCCACGACCCGGTCGAGGACGGCGCCAGCTGTGACGACGAGACGGTCTGCACCCAGGCGAGCGCGTGCCAGGGTGGGGTCTGCGTCGGGCTCGACCCGGTCGGCTGCGACGACGACAACCCGTGCACGGTCGACACCTGTGATGACGAGACCGGCTGTCAGAGCGCGCCCGCCGACGATGGGACGCTGTGTGACGACGGCGACCTGTGCAGCGCTCACTCCGAGTGCCAGGCCGGTCAGTGTGTCGGGACGACCTACGTCTCGTGCGACGACGGCAACGCCTGTACGACCGACTTCTGCGACCCGGCGACCGGGTGCGAGGCCGAGCCGGTCGCCGACGGGATGCCCTGCGACGACGACGATCTGTGTACGACCGAGGACTTCTGCGAGGCTGGGGCCTGTGTGGGCGACGCGCTGGCCTGCGCGCCGCCGACCGAGTGCCAGTACCCCGGCGTGTGCAACCCGGCGACGGGGGTCTGCGACTACGCGCCGAAGGACGGGCAGATCCCGGTGCCCATCGGGCTGACGGATCTCGGGACCCTGGGCGGCGCGACCAGCCGCGCTCTGGCGGTCAACGACGGCGGCGTCGTGGTCGGCGCCGCGGACACCGAGGGCGGGGCCGAGCACGCGTTCGTGTGGACCGCCGACGGCGGGATGGTCGACCTCACGCCGACCGCGGGCCAGAGTGTCGCGCTGTCGGTCAACGCGGCCGGCGCGGTCGCCGGCGTCCGGGTGGACGGCGGCGCCGTCTCGGTCTTCCGATGGCACGACGGCGCGATCGACGGTCTGTGGAGCCACGCCGGGCCGATCGACAGCGACGGGATCGTCTTCGGGCCGACGGCGAGCGGCAAGGTCGCCGGAAATACCGGCGGCGACGGCGGCGGCGGGGTCTACTCGGCCGCGGGCGCGGTCGTCGTGGACGTCACCGGGCCCAGCGGGGCGCAGGTCGAGGTCGCGGGGCTCAACGACGCCGGGGTCGTCATCGGGACGATGCTCGTGGGCGGCGAGGAGCACGGCTTCACCTGGCTCGACGGGGCCCTGACCGACCTCGGTGCGGGCAGCAGCGCCGCCGCCATCAACGCGGCCGGCGTCGTCGTCGGCGCGATGGCGACCGACGACGGCCAGCGGGCCTTCTACGTGGCCGCGGGCGGTGACACGCCGACGGCGCTCCCGGCGCTGTGCGAGGACGACGGTACGGGCGCCGTGGTCTGCGGCGACCAGGCGTGGGCCGTGGACGTCGACGACACCGGGCGGATCCTGGGCGCGGCCAGCACGCCGGCGGGTGAGCTGCACGCGGTGATCTGGGACGGCGACGGCGCCATCCACGACCTCGGGACCCTCGGGGGGGCGTCGAGCGCGCCGGTGGCGCAGGCCTCGGGCGGCGGTGTGGTCGGCGACAGCGTGACCGCGTGGGGCCAGACCCAGGCGGTCTTCTGGAGCGCAGAGCTGCAGATGACCGGCCTCGGGACCCTGGGGCTCGAGGGCTCTCGCGCGGTGGCGGTCGACGCCTCCGGGCACGTGGCCGGCGAGCTGTCGCTGGCTGGCGGCGGGACGCGCGGCTTCCTGTGGGACGAGGGGCGCGGGCTCGTGGACCTCGGGACCCTGGGCGGCGGCGAGACCCGCGTCGCGGCGATGAGCGCCAGCGGCCGGGCGGTCGGGGCGAGCGCGACGGCGGACGGCGCAGTCCGCGCGTACGTCAGCGACGAGCCGGAGACCACGTGCGTCTTCTGCGAGACCGACGACGAGCCGCCGGTCATCGTCTGCCCGGTCTTCGCGGGGGCGGTCGAGTGCGTGGCCGGCGGGGCGCCGGTGCGCCTCGGCGAGCCGTCGGTGAGCGACGCCTGCGGGCGGCACGTCGCGGTCACGAGCGACGCGCCGCCGGTGTTCCCGGTGGGCGCGACGGCGGTGACCTTCACGGCGACGGACAGCGCCGGCAACTCGGCGAGCTGCGTGACGACGGTCGTCGTCGAGGACACGACGCCGCCGACCCTGGTGTGCCCCGAGTCGAGCACGGTGGAGGCCGAGGACGGCATCTGCGGCGCGACGGTGACGCTGTCGCCGACGGCGGTGGACGCCTGTGACGGCGCGGCGCCGACGGTCGTGGGGCCGACCGGGCCGACGCTGCTGCCGCCGGGGGAGACCACGGCCAGCTACAGCGCGGTGGACGCCGCCGGCAACGTCGCGACCTGCGAGGCGACGATCGACGTGGTCGGGGTCGAGGCGCTGGCGATCACCTGCGTCGAGGCGCTGACGGTCGACGCTCCGGCCGACTTCTGCGGCTACCCCGAGGCGCTGACGGCGGAGGTCGTCGACGTGTGCGCGGTGAACGCGACCATCACGAGCGCCGCGGACCGCTTCCCGATCGGGGAGACGACGGTGACCTTCACGGCCGACAACGACCGCGAGCAGCACGCGAGCTGCGACACGGCGCTGACGGTGGTCGACGTCACCCCGCCGCAGGTCGGCTGCGGGGTCGCCGCGGGCGCGCCGCTCCTGCCCGACGCCATCGCGCCGGTGGTCTACGACGCCTGCGGCGCCGAGGTCGTGATCAGCGAGCTCCGCTGCGTGAGCCTCGGTGATGACAACACGACCGAGACCGAGGTCACCGAGGGCTGTGACGTGGCGGTCGAGGGCGGCGCGGTCGTCGTCCGGAGCGTCCCGGCGGGCGACATCGCGCTGCGCTGGACGGTCACGGCGACGGATCCGTCGGGCAACGCCACGGTCGAGGAGTGCAGCACCGGCCTCGACGACAGCCTCCTCGACCGCGACCACGACGGCGTCCCCGACGCCCTCGACAACTGCCCCGACGCGTTCAACCCGCTGCAGGTGGACACCGACCTCGACGGCCTCGGCGACGCCTGCGATCCCGACCCGTCCGAGGGCGTCATCGCCAACGGCGGCGGCGGCTGCAACGGCGGCGGCGACGCAGGTCTCCCCTGGGTCCTCGCGCTGTTGGCCCTGGCCCTGATGCGGATGGCCCGCCGACGCCGCGCGGCGGAGTAGCGGGGTAGGGTCGGAGTGGAGAAAGTATTAGATCGTGGGGTCCGACCCTGCGATCTAATACTTTCGCCCAGCCAGCGCCCGCGAAGGGCTGAAGTACCAAGACGTTGGGGGGCGAGAGCGGGTGCGGGGTTCCGCGCCTGTTCCCGCCCCCGCGACCGCGCCTACCACGCCCGCGCCCCGCCCCGCTCACCGCGTTCGCTCCCGCTCCGTCACCACGCCCGCGCCCGCTCCTTCTCCCGCGCTCGCGCCCGAGCCCGCGCCCGAGCCCGCGCCCGGTCCGCGCCCCGCTCCGCTCCGCCACCGCGCCCGCTCCCTCACCCACCGCGTCCGCGCCCGCTCCGTCACCGCGCCCGCGCCCGCTCCCTCACCGCGCTCGCTCCCGCTCCATCACCGCGCCCGCGCCCGCTCCGTCACCACACCGCGCCCGCGGCCGCTCCGTCACCGCGCCCGCGCCCGCTCCGTCACCGCGCCCGCGCACCGCACCGCGCTCGCGCGACGCCCCGCTCCCACTCCCGCGCCCGCGCACGCGCCGCTCTGCCTCACCGCGGCGGGCGTCAGCCGGTTGGGTGGGCGAGGAGGGCCTTCTTCGCCTTTGCGACCTGGCCCCCGCGCTTCATGGCGGTCAGCCACGCGCGGGCCTCGGGGTCGGCGAGGGGCTCGCCGCTGCTGATGAGCACCTCGTTGAGCAGCAGGAGGAGCTTGCCGATGTCGCGCGGTGCGGCGTCGGGATCGCCGCGCAGCGCCCGGGCGACCACCCGGGCGACCGAGGCGGCGTGGGCCTGGCTGGCCTGGGCGACCTGGCCCAGGGAGGCCGCGTAGCGCGCCCCCTTGCCGAGCCCGCTCGTCAGGATCGCCGAGAGCGCCGCGCCCAGCTCGTCCTCCGCGACACGGCCGGAGGCCAGGCCGTCGATGGCCACGTCCAGGGCGAGCTCGACCGCGCGGGCGCCCCGCGCGCCCAGGCACAGCGCGAGCAGCCAGTGGCCGGTGACCCCGAGGGTGACCGCCGGGTCCAGCGCCGGCCGCAGGTGCCCCCCGGAGGCGTCCTCGTCCATCGCCCAGCCCATCGCGAACAGCCCGTCGCGGAAGTAGAGCTCGAGGGCGTCGGGCTCGACCGTCGCGAGCCACCCCCGGAGCGCCCCGTCGGCCGCGGGCCGCATCGACCCACCGGCGGCGAGCATGCGGCGGAGCTCCAGGGCGGTCTCCGGCGCCTCGAGCGCGGGGACGACCGCGCAGTCCACGTCGTAGAACGTGTACGGGCCCGAGTGACGGGGATCGACCTCGGGCGTGTAGCGCCGCGCCACGACCTCGGCCGCCTCGTCCAGCGCCAGGGCCGTCGCGGCGGACACCCGCGGCAGCGCTCGCCGCGCCTCGGCGCGGTCCGGAGGCGCGAGCCGCATCAGCGCCAGGGTCGCGTCGTACCCGTCGATGGCGCGATCGGCCGCGGCCCAGGTGGCGAGGCGCTCGTGGAAGGTCGCGGTCGCGACCGCCCCGCCGCGGTGCGTCGGCGTCGAGAGCAGCGGCAAGGCGACGCCGTCGGCCAGCCGCCGGGCGAGCTGGTCCAGCCGCGCCGACAGGAAGCGATACGGTCCCCTGGCGGCCCAGGCCGGGAGGGGCTCCGACCCGGCCTCCCCGGTGATCCACGCGATCGCGATCCGCGCCAGCGCCGAGCGCAGCGTGTGCTCGCCCGCGTCCCGGCGCCCGAGCAGGTCTCGGGCCCGCTTGGCGAGAGGGCCCCCGAGCTCACCGACGTCGGCGCCGGCGAGCGCCGCGATGGCGCCCAGCGCGCGCTCGAAGCCCTCGGCCTCGGGGACCTCGAGGGTCCGGGAGGTCAGCTCGACGGTCGCCGCCACGCCGTCGACGGCAGGCAGGGCGCGCGCCGGATCGCGGAGCGACGGCAGCTCGACGGGCGCGAAGGTCCGCGGCTCGTCGACCGCGTCGTCACCCGGGTCGTCGGCCGGGATCCGATCGCGGAGCGAGGGCGCCACGAGGTCACGGTGATCGGCCAGCGCATCCCGTATCCGCGCCCGCGCCGCGGCGTCGAGGTCCGCGACGAGCGCTTCGATGGTGTCGAGGACCTTCGCCTGTACGGCCGCGTCCTCGTGGAGGAGGCCCGCCACCGCGACGTCGGCGGCGGCGGCGGCGCGGGTCGGGTCGCCCTTGGCGAGCCGCTGGAGCAGCTTCAACGCCCGGGTCACCGTCCCCTTCTGGCGCGCGGACAGCGCTGGGGCGAGGTGCCCCAGGACATCGTCGGCTCCGGCGCGACCCTTCTTCACCAGGAGCTCGACGGCCTTCACGGCGAAGCTCACCGTCGCGGGGACTGCGCTCCCGATGAGGCGCAGGTAGCCATCCGCGCGGGCGGCGCGCTCGTCGAGCGACGGGGCGAGCTTGTCGTGGAAGCGGGTGAACCAGCCGGCCCGAAACGGCGCGAAGTCGCGGGCCAGGGCGTCGAGGCAGCCGTCGAGGAGGCGCTGGCGGTCCAGCTCGCCCGACTCCGCCAGGTCGTAGAGCGCCGTCGCCCACTGGTTGGACTCGTGGCGGTACTTGTCGGCCGCGGCGAGGCTGGTCTGGGTCCCGCCCTCGACCTCGAAGACCCGGTAGATCGGCCCCTCGAGGAGCGACGGCAGCTGCCGGAGCCGATCGGCGAGCGCCAGCTCGCTGCGAAACCCCGTGCCCACGAGGGACTCGATGAACCCGTCGCTCCGCGGCCGCGGCGCGACGCCCGCGCTCACCAGGTGCTCGGCCAGCTCGACCCCGAGCCAACCGCCGTCCGCGAGCGCGTCGACGCCGGCCTGATCGACCCACGGCGGCGGCACCCGCCGGACGGCGTCGACCAGGGCCGCCGGCTCGCGCTGGGGCGGCCGCACGTCCGACTTCGCCAGCTCCGCCGCGGTCGCCGTCACCCAGACCGCCGCGGCGGCGGCGCGACGGGCGTCGTCGCTGCCGCGGTGAAATCGCCAGCGGAAGCTCGAGCCGTCGTCGTCCGAGCCCCAGTCGCCGTCGAGGAGCGAGGCCGCGAGGGCCTGGAGCTCCGCCGCGACGGCGCGGCGCGCGCGCGGCTCGAGGGCCGCGAGCAGGCTCAAGACGGTGTCGACTTCGCCGGCCTCGACGGCGGCGCTGAGCGTGGGATCCATCTCAGACTATCTCCTGCTCGTCCCACGCGAGCTGCGCCGCGAGGATGTGCTTGCACGGCCCGCGGGTGTCGCGGTGCCGGGCGTACCAGGGGCAGGTGCAGCGCGCCTCGTCGCCGCGCAGGTGCACCACGTGGGTCACGCCGGTCCCGGCGACCCGGGCCTCGACGGTGTCGGGCGCTGTGGCCGGCAGCAGCGTCACGGCGCCGGGGCGCTCGAGGAGGCGACGCGCTCCGGCCAGGCGCGGGTGCTGCGCCTCGATGCGCGCCACTGCGGCGTCGAGGTCGAAGGGCAGCACGCGATGGAACCAGGCGCCGCGGCCGACGTCCCAGCCCACCAGCCCGCGGGTGGCGAGCCAGGCGAGGGCGCCGTCGACGGCCTCCGCGTCGAGGCCGGACTCCGCCGCCAGCGCCGCGGGGGAGAGCTCCGCCTGCCAGCGGAGCGCCGCGCGGACCCGGGCGAGCCCCTCGGCCCCGCCCGCCAGGTCCTCGAGGGCCTGGCCCTCGCCGGAGAAGCCGCGCCAGGTCTCGGGGCTCAGGGCGAGGGTCAGCCCGACCCCCTCGCCGGCCTCGAGCCGCCAGGCGCTGGCGCCGGTGACCGGGTCGACGTGGACGTCCAGGCCGCCCGCGAGCGGCAGCAGCGGCTCCAGCGTGCGCAGCCGCTGGATCCCCGCGACCCGCACCGCGTCGCCCCGCCCCCGCGCGCTGAGCCGGGCGCCCCGCCCGCTGGCGACCACCCAGGTGGCGTCGCTGGCGCGCCCGTGGCGGGGGAGGGCGCGCAGAAACCGCACGGCGCCGGCGCGATCGAGCCGCAGCCGGGGCGTCATCCGCCGCTGGACGGCCTGGACCTCGAGGAAGCCGCGGATCCAGCGCAGCGGCAGGGCGACGCGGCGCTCGACGACCGGATCGCCGCCGGCGTCGACGGCCACGCCGTCCACGCCGACCCGAATCGCCAGGGGGTCGTTGTCTCGTACGCGCGCCAGCGCCGCGCGGAGCGGCGCGTTGAAGTCGACGTTGGTGGTCCCGTGGCGGGCGTCGCGCGGCGCGAGCGCGGCGGCGCCGATGTCGGCCCGGGCGTAGACGCCGCAGCACCCGGAGAACCCCTCGACCCGCAACAGATCGCCCCCCCAGGTCAGGACCGGGTCGGCCTCGCGCAGGATGCGGGCGAGCATCGCGGCGGGTACGTGGTAGCGCATCCCCACGACCTCGGACACCGTGCGCAGGGCGAGCGCGACGGCGCGTGGCCGCCGGGCGTCGGCTTCGAGGAACGGCGCGGCGTGGTCCGGCGGCGTCGAGGTCGCCAGGCGCAAGCCGGCCTCGGAGAGCGCCGACGGGCGGGCGTAGGCGTAGTGATGAGCGAGCTTCACGACGGCGCACCATACCCGATGCGCGCGGAGCCGTCCGGTCCGGGAGCGAGGCGCCGCGAGTCGGGGCAGGATCGCGAGTAGCGGCCGATCGCTGCCCGACGCCCGTCACGCCCTTCAGCGAAGTCGACCCGGCGGGTCGACCGCGCGATGGATCCTGCTGCTCCCGCTATGCCACCAGCGGGTTGCGCGTTCGCAGGGTCGGGAAGCGCCCGAAGTCGCGGTCGGCGGTCAGCAGCTCGTCGACGCCGTGAGAAAGGCAGATGGCCGCGATGCGGGCGTCATGAACCATCGGGCCCTGGACCCGAGCGGACTGCACGAGCTCGGTCAGGCGCGGCCAATGGTCGGAGGCCTCGCCGAGCAGCGCGAGGTTGGGCGCGGCGAGCCAGCACTCGACCTGGCGGACCGCCTGCGCCACGCTCGACGGCGGCGAGAAGACGCGAGGGTGCGTGACCTTGGCGTAGAACTCGTGAACACAAGGCCACGGGATCCCCCATGACGCCGGTGACTCGGCGAGCGCGCGGACGACCGCCGCGGCCCGCGCATGGAACGGCGAGTCCGCGCGATGCGCATGCACCAGGACGTTCGTGTCGACGGCGATCACGCCAGCTCGTCATACGCGAGCTCTCGCGGCAGCGCCCAGGACTGCCCGGGCTGCAGCCCGTCCCCGCCGACGCTGGCGTCCTCGAGCCGGAACCCCGCACGCTGCTCGCGCTCCTGCAATGCCCTGCGCAGCGCTTGCTCGAACAGCTCGCGAAGCGTGATCCCCTCGCGGGCCGCGACCTCCTTGCTGCGCTGCAGGATGGAGTCGGAGATATTGATGGTCGTCTTCATATGGCGAACCATATCGCCTGAGCTGGGCGTGGGCAAGGCGCGGTCGGCGAGGCGTGGCCAGGATCGAGGTGGCGTGGCTGCGGACGCGCACGATGCGCTCCAGCTACATGCCCGCCCCTTGGAGCTGTCCCGTGTCACCAGCGCGAACGGCTCGAGGTCGCGGTGCCACGGGTTCGTCAGCGCGTCCGGCTGGCAATTGCCGGGGCAGAGCGTCACCCCGACACGGCCGTCGAGGTCGCCAGGCGCAAGCCGGCCTCGGAGAGCGCCGACGGGCGGGCGTAGGCGTAGTGATGAGCGAGCTTCACGACGGCGCACCCGACCCGATGCGCGCGGTTCCGTCCGGTCGAGGTGCGAGGCGCCGCGAGTTGGGGCAGGATTGGGGGCAAGCCAGGAGGGGAAGATGCGTGGGATGCTCTCGAGTGGTTTGATCATACTGGGGATTGGGCTGGTCGGCTGCGGGAAGAAGGAGCCCGCGCCCGCGCCCGCGACGACCGAGGCGCCGGCCGCGACCGCGGCGGCGACGACCGCGCCCGCTGAGCCGGCCGACACGGCGGAGGCCGCGGCCGAGCCCGACACGGTCCAGGCCGCGGTGGAGGAGACCGAGGAGGACAAGGTCGCGCAGTGCCAGCGGATCCTGGAGAAGGGGTGGAAGGCGCTCGCGCCGGCCTACGCCAAGATCGGCGTCGAGGTCACCGACGAGCTGAAGAAGGAGTACACCGAGAGCGGCTATCAGACGCGGCAGTTCCTCGAGAAGTGCCCGACCGTCTCCAAGGCCTATCGCGACTGCATGGAGGCCGCCGACAACCCCATCGAGAACGCCGACCCGTGCCGCCAGAGCGTCAGCAAGGGCGAGCCCCAGCTCGGGCGCCCGCCGATCCCCGGGCCGAAGGTCGACGGACGGACGCCGGGCTCGGCGCTGAGCCACCTGTTCAAGCGCCCGCAGCTCGGAGCGGACGCCAAGTCGGCGTTCCTCGCGAAGCTCCCGGGGACGTGGGTGAACGAGGGCCCGTTCGGCAAGACGACCTGGACCATCACGCCCGGGGGCCACGTGACCGAGGTCGTCTCCCGGGACGGCAAGGACCGCGAGCCCAAGACCTTCGACATCGTGCCCGAGACCGACACGACGCTGACCATCCGCTACGAGCACAACGACCAGACCCGGGCCTTCCACTGGGTCTCCGACACCGAGCTCCTGGTCGAGGGGAACCTGATGTGGACGCCGTCCTTCATGGGCGACGGCACGCGCTTCGTGGCGCTGCTCGACTTCGACGCGGTCTTCGTCGACGGGGACAGCTGCGAGGTGGTCACCCACTACGGGAGCCTCCTGCCGGCGACCTGCGCCTTCGCCGAGCGCGACGGCAAGCGCTACTTCGACGTCAGCTACCAGGTCCCCGGCAAGGTCCGCTGGGGCACGACCGAGCCCGAGCCGACCACCCACAGCCTGCTCGTCTCGGGCGAGATCCTCGTCCCACAGAAGCTGCTCGACAAGGGCTTCACCAAGCAGTAGCGGCCGACCGCTCCACGACGCAGCTTCGAATGCCAGGCGCCGGGGTGCGGCAGCTACCTCTCGGATGCGCAGGTCCGCCGCGATGCGTCCCGTCGGCTCTTCGAGTGGGCCGACACCGACGTCATCGAGCAGAACGCCAGCTACGAAGGGACGGAACGCGACCCTGACCGTCGGGAAGTGGCCTGCGTCTCTCGGGCGAGATGGTGTACGACCGCCGCGAGCACACCTTCGACGAGCCCCCGGCGCACCGGCGAGCTGCGCGTGGACTGTCCCTTCCCGACGCCCGTCACGGCCCACCCGGCCTACATCGCCCCTCATCCGCGTGCTGCGACGCCACCCGAGCGATCCGCGAAGCGCGCCGCGGGCCCCCGAGCGCGGCCCCGCCTCGCGAGCGCAAGAACGCGCGGTCTGTCGCCCGTGATCCCCTGGTAGACGTCGTCATGTCCCTGCCGCTGGGGCGTCGTGGTTTGCGGAGCCCACAAGTTCGCGGTCCCCGCGTTGCACTGCAGCGAGGTGCAGGTGTATCCCTGAAATCTGGGCGACGTCTGCCCAATCTCCGGACAAGTCATAGAGCGTCGAGGGCGCGATACCCGCGCCATGCGAGGGCTGAGATGATCCGACTCCCGAGTGAGCGCGCGGCGACGACGACGATGATCCTGGCCTCGCTGCTGCTCGCGGCGGCGATGGGTGCCTGCTCCGGAGACCCGCCCCCGCCGAGCCAGCTGCGCCTGGCCATCCTCCCCCTGGAGCTGCCGAGCGTCGGGACGGTCGTATACGACATCGACGTCGAATACCTCGATAACAGCGACACCTGGCAGCCCGTCGTCTCGGTCACGGGGATCGACTCGAGCGCCGGGGGCGGCGCGTCCTACGTCGGTCCGTGCGTCGCGGGCGAGGCCGACGAGAGCCGCGTGACGGTGACGGTGACCGCCGTCGGCGACACCTCGGGGCAGCCGATGGGCATCGTCCTCCCGTCGCCCATCAGCGAGCGCTTCACCTGCGTCGAGAACGCCGACACCTTCGTCGCGGTCGACGTGTACGTGGCGGTCGCCGCGAGTCAGGGCTTCCTCGACCTCGGCGTGAGCTTCGAGGACCTCTTCTGCAGCGCCAAGATCGACTGCACCCCGGAGCTCCTCGAGCACCCGGACTCGGGCGTCCGCGGCCCGACCCTCGTGACCGGCTTCGCCTGCACCGGCGACATGTACGCCGACCCCGAGGACAACTACATCGCCTTCACCGACGCCTACCTGTGCTGCGACGACGGCGTGACCTCGCGCTGCACCGGGCTCCTGCAGGACCCGCCCTTCGAGGGCGTCCTGTACTCGCGGGTCTACGAGGGCGTCGAGCAGATCGCCGGCAAGCGCTACCTCAACACCGCCTGGCGCCTCGACGACGCCTACCTGGCGAGCCACGCGGCGACGTGCGTCTTCAGCGCCTTCGGCTACGCCAACAGCGACCCCGACGGCGCCCCGGAGACCGAGTACGTCGAGGGGCGGCCCGCGGTCCACTTCTACGCCGAGATCGCGCCCGACGGCACCTGCCTGCCCGACTCCTCGGTGGAGGTCGGCTACAGCCACGACCCCGCCAGCGGTCGCGCCGCCGACTGCTCACCGGACCCGGACATCGGCCCGACCCAGCCCGAGGTGTGCGACGGGATCGACAACGACTGCGACGGCCTCGTCGACGAGGAGATCGCCGGCTGCGATCCCCCCGACGGCGACGGCGACGGCGTGGCCGACGCGGCCGACAACTGCCCGAGCGTCGCCAACCCCGGGCAGGAGGACCTCGACGGGGACGGGCTCGGCGACGCCTGTGATCCCGACCTCGACGACGACGGCTGGCTCAACGGCTCCGACAACTGCCCGAGCGTCGCCAACCCCGACCAGGCGGACGCCGACCTCGACGGCCAGGGCGACGCCTGCGAGCCGGGCGGGGCGGTGTGTGGCGACGGCGTCACCCAGAGCGGCGAGGCGTGCGACGACGGGCTCGCGAACTCGAACACCACCCCCGACGCCTGCCGCGAGACCTGCGTCGCCGCCGGCTGCGGCGACGGCGTCCAGGACACCGGCGAGGCGTGCGACGACGGCAACCCCTTCGACGGCGACGGCTGCGAGACCGACTGCACCGCCACCACGACGCCGATGGCCGGCGCGACGATCCCCTACTACGAGGGCTTCGACACCTCGACGACCCAGATGCTGCAGCTCGCGCCGGCGAACATCCCGTGGTGGGCCCCCGGGACCCCGGCCTGGCAGCTCACCACGAGCGGCGATCTCGGCCCCGACCCGCACCCGCGCTTCGGCTACCACGCGACCGCCTCGGGCTTCACGGCGCGCCTCGTGTCTCCGGTGCTCGACGCCTCGGACGACCCGCAGGTCTCGATGCAGCTCGAGCTCGCGATGCTGACCAACGGCGACGGGGGCAGCGTGACGTTCCAGATCCAGGTGTTCGACGCCCGCTCCGCGCCCGGCCCGTCGAGCGTCGACAGCCCCTACTGGCACACGCTGTACTCGCGCACCTCGAGCCTCGACCCGGCGACCCTGACCTTCGACATCTCCCCCTACGTCGCCGGCGAGCCCGACGCGCAGGTGCGCTTCGTCGCGATCGGCGGCGCCGCGGCCGACGTCTTCTACATCGACGTCGACGACGTCGTCATCGCCGACGGGCACGCGCCGCAGCTCGCCACCATCGCCGACGCCTTCGTCGCGCAGGAAACCTCCCAGGCCGTCGCCGTCACCGCGACCGACGCCGACACCCCGGGGACCGGGCTCTCCTTCGGGATGACCGGCCCCGCCTTCGCGACCCTCAACGACCTCGGCAACGGGACCGCCTCCATCGGCCTCTCGCCCGGCGAGGCGGACATCGGGACCCACACCGTCGTCGTCAGCGTGACCGACGGCATCTTCGCCGACGCTCAGAGCTTCCTCGTCACCGTCACCCCGCCGCAGCAGGGACCCGAGAGCCCCACGGCCGTCATCGTCGTGCGCGACGCGCCCGGCGGCGGCGGCAACGTCGCCGTGGACTACGGGCTCATCACCGGCCAGAGCAAGACGTTCTGGGCCGCCGGCTACGACACCAACCTCGACTACCTCGGCGACGTCAACGTCGTGTGGTCGACCGGCGGCAGCCTCCCGGGCGTCGAAGAGGGGCCGCAGCCGAGCTTCACCTTCCTCGCCAACGAGCCCGGCACCTCCGGCAAGGTCAGCGCCGTCCACCCCGATCCCGCCGTCGTCGACGACGACACCGGGCTCATCACGGTCAGCGCGCCGCCCCCCGGCGACCCGAGCGCCAGCCGCTCGACCCTGGCGGCCTCCCCGTCGGGGATCGTCGCCGACGGCACGTCGACCGCCACCATCACCCTCATCGTCAAGGACGCCAACGGGACGATCCTCGTCGACCCGCACACGGTCGCCTTCCAGGCCAGCGCCGGGACCCTCCTCGACGCGGTGGTCGACCACGGCGACGGCAGCTACACCCAGCGGATCCAGTCCGAGGCGACCGTCGGCACGGCCACCGTCAGCGCGACCATCGACGGGCTGGCGGTCACCGCCACGGCGACCGTCACGTTCGCCGCCGCGACCGACCTCGTCGGGCTCGGCGTCACCACCCTGAACTGCGACAACTACCCGACCTATCAAGGGCAGAACCTCCTCATCAAGGGCGGGACCCTGGCCATCGACAGCCAGGGGTGCGCCCCGATGGAGTTCGGGACGGTCACCCTGAAGAAGGAGGGCGGCGACCCCTGCGTCCTGACCCACAGCGCCGCGACGGCGACCGCGTGGCAGAAGATCGACATCCGGGTCGCGAGCCTCCGCATCGAGCCGGGCTGCGCCATCGACGTGACCGGCAAGGGCTACCTCGGCGCCTACGTCAACACCCCCGCCTACACCCAGGGGAACCAGCCCGACGGGCCGCTCGGCAACGTCGGCGGCTCCCACGGCGGCCGCGGCGCGAGCGGCACCGAGCTCGTCTACGGCGCGATGAAGAACCCCATCGAGCCGGGCGGCGGCGGCGGGCGCTACAACACCTCCTCGAGCTACTACGGCGGCGACGGCGGCGGCCTCGTGCGGGTGCAGGTCCTCGCCGGCGGCTTCCTCGTCAACGACGGCGGCATCTACGCCAACGGCCAGAGCCGGACCGGCTCGCGCGGCAGCGGCGGCGCCGGCGGCGGCGTCTACCTCAACACGCCGCGGCTCCTCGGCGCGGGCCTCGTCCAGGCCAACGGCGGCGCGGCGGACTCGAGCTACGGCAACGGCGGCGGCGGCGGGCGGGTCGCCATCACCGGGCTGACGGATCCCGGCGCGGTCAGCGCGACCTACGACACCACCCACGTCATCACCAACGTCCAGGCCCGCGGCGGCACCGGCGCCGGCGTCGAGGGCGGCGCGGGGACGGTGTGGGTGAAGTTCCCCGGCGACGTCGAGGGCCGCCTCTACGTGGCGAACAACGGCTACGCCTCGGCGGACGGCTCGACCCCGCTGGTCTGCCTGCCGGAGTCGATGGTCGACGGGGTCGACGGGACCGGCGTCGACGACCTCGACGGCAACTTCCGCGTCGACCTCTACGCGGGCAGCAAGGTCAACGTGAACACCACGGCCAACGCGACCGCCGGGTTCGGCGACGATCCGATCTTCACGGTCGTCGGCAACCAGAGCTACCGCGTCGACCTCGACGGCGACCCGTCGGCGCAGACCTCCATCGGGCAGACCTATCGCGGCGTGGTCGTCGTCGACCACGTCATCATCGCGGACGGCGGCCACCTCGACGCCCGCGGCTGCGACCTCTGGGTGAAGCTCGGCGGGGACCCGGTGACGACCGAGCTGGACGTCGACGGGCAGCTCTACGTGCAGCGGGCCGACCTCGGCCCGATCGAGCGCATCACCGTGGCCAACGGCGGCCTCATCGCGGCCGAGGGCCTCATCGGCAGCAACGACGTCGCCTATCCCTTCGACCTCACCCTCGACGGCGGCGAGTCCGAGCTGGCCGCGGCCACGCTCTCGGCCCTCCACGCCACCGGCGGCGCCCAGCTGACCGCGGTCAGCCTCGAGGTCCTCGGGGACGCGCTGCTCGACGGCGGCGCGGACGTCGAGATCTCCGGCGACGACCTCGTCGCGACCGGCGCCCTGACCGTGACCGACACCGGCACGACCCTGACGCACGCCGAGACCGGCGCCGGGCCGGCCGAGCGCCACCTGAACATCGTCGTCGACACGCTCAACCTCCAGAACGGCGGCGCCATCGACGTCAGCGGCCGCGGCTGGCGGGGCGGCAACAACAGCCACATCCCCGGCTACGCCCTGCTGACCTCCCTCGAGCCCCCCCAGAGCTGCGGCGGGAGCCACGGCGGGCGGAGCCACAGCGGGGGCTGCGCCATCCCGACCTACGACAACCTCTACCACCCGGTCCACAACGGCACCGGCGGCGCGCGGCAGGGCTCGGGGTACTACGGCGGCGACGGCGGCGGCAGCGTCTCCATCGTGGCGGGGACGGCGGCCCACCTGAACGGCCCCATCGCGGCCAACGGCGCCCCCGGCCAGAGCGGGCGCGGTGCGGGCGGCGCGGGCGGGGCGATCTACGTCGAGGCGCCGGTCGTCGACGGGACCGGCCCCCTCCAGGCCATCGGCGGCGGCGGGCACAACGGCTACAGCTACGGCGGCGGCGGCGGCATGATCGCCGTCATCGCCGACACCCTGACCGGGCCCCTGGGCGACACCGGCGTCCCGGGCGAGAACGCGCCCTGGACCGTCGTCAGCGTGTACGGCGGCTACGGTAGCGGGGGCAACTACGCCGGCTCGGGCACCTTCTACCGCCGGGTCGGCGACACCGCCGGGGACCTGCTCGTCGACAACGCCGAGCACAACAGCCACGACGGCTCCACGCCCCTCGTCTTCCAAGGCTCGGGGAGCGTCGGCGTCATCGGCGCGACCCAGCTGTCCGGGTCCGCCTCCTTCGACACCTACGGGCCGATGGACGGCTACCACGTCAACCCCAAGGTCGGTCAGGGGACGCCGGGCCTCGGGGACGACGCGATCTACCTCGTGACCGGCACGTCGGGCGCGGTGTTGACCTTCGAGGGCGACCCCGACCCGTCGACCTTCACGACCGCCGGCGTCGACCAGTGGTCGGCCTACTACCTCTTCGACAACCTCGAGGTGCGGGGCCGCGCCCACCTCCTCGCCGACGCCGAGGTGCGCGTCCTGAGCGGCGACATCGCCTCCGAGGACGCCTCGACCTTCACCCTGCGCGGGACCCTCGACGTGCGGACGCTCGACCTGAACCAGGTCGACACCATCGCGCTCGCCATCAACGAGCACGGCGAGCTCGACGTCGGCGAGATCGCGCGCGGCGACGCGCTCGACTTCCCGTTCGTCTGGATCCTGAACGACGGCGCGCTCACCAAGGACACGGTCGACGGGGCCTCGCTGACCGCCGGCGGCGCCGCGGTCTCCGTCGGCGCCATGCACATCCGGGGCGACGCCTCGTTCACGAGCGGCTCGAGCCTCACCGTCAGCGACACGCTGCTGCGGGTCGACGGGTTCTTGACGCTGACCGACCTGGGCACGAGCGTCACGCACACGACCACCGGGATCGGCCCCGAGGAGCGGCGCCTCCGGATCGAGACCGACACCCTGAGCGTCTTGAACCAGGCGGCCATCGACGTGAGCGGCCGCGGCTGGAAGGGCGGCGACAACAGCCACGTCCCGGGCTACGCGCTCCTCAACACCCTCGAGCCCCCGCAGGCCTGCGGCGGGAGCCATGGCGGCCAGAGCTACAGCGGGGGCTGCGCCATCCCGACCTACGACAGCCTCTACCACCCGGTCCACAACGGCACCGGCGGCGCGCGTCAGGGTTCGGGCTACTACGGCGGCAACGGCGGCGGCTCGGTCGAGATCGTCTGCGCCTCGGCGGCCCACCTCAACGGCGCCATCAAGGCCAACGGCAACCCCGGCCAGAGTGGGCGCGGCGCGGGCGGCGCGGGGGGCTCCATCTACGTCGAGGCGCCGATCATCGACGGCGGCGGCGTCCTCGAGGCCAACGGCGGCTCGGGTCACAACGGCTACAGCTACGGCGGCGGCGGCGGGATGATCGCGCTCGTCGCGTCCGACAGCATCATCGGCGTCCTCGGAGACACCGGCGTCGCCGGCGAGAACGCGCCGTGGACCGTCGTCAGCGCCCTCGGCGGGTACGGGAGCAGCAGCAACTACGCCGGCGCCGGCACCTTCTACCGCAAGGTCGGTGCCGCCCCGGGCGATCTCCTCGTCGACAACGCCGACCACAAGAGCCACCCGGGCTCCACGCCGCTGGTCTTCCAGGGGCTCGGCGGGTTCAGCGCCATCACCGCGACGACCCTGACCGCGTCGGCCACCTTCGACATCTACGGGGCGATGGACGACTACCTCGTCAACCCGAAGATCGGCCAGGGGACGACGAGCCTCGGCGACGACCACGTCTACCGCGTGACCGACACGTCGGGGCCGACCCTGACCTTCACGGGCGCCCCGGCGCCGACGACCTTCGCGACCCCGGGCGCCGACCAGTGGACCGCCTTCTACCTCTTCGACAACCTCGAGGTGCGCGGCCGCGCGCAGGTCCTGGCCGACGCCGAGATGCGCGTCGTCAAGGGCGACATCGCCTCCGAGGACACGACGTCGTTCCGGCTCCGCGGTCGCCTCGACGTGCGGACCCTCGACCTCAACGGCGTGGCGACGGTCGAGCTCGTCAGCGGCGGCTACGCCGACCTCGTGACCGACCAGATCATCCAGGGCGACGACGACGCCTACGCCTTCGACTGGGTCCTCAACGGCGGGACGCTGGCGAAGGACACCCTGGTCGGGGCGTCCTTGACCGCGAGCGGCGCCAGTATCGACGTCGGGACGATGCACATCCTCGGCGACGCGACCCTCTCCAACGGGACGACCCTCACGGTCAGCCAGGATCTCGTCCAGGTCGACGGCTTCTTCTCCATCTCCGACAGCGGCACCTCGGTCACGCACGCGTCGACCGGGACCGGGCCCGAGCGCCGTCTTCGTATCGAGGCCGACACCCTGAGCGTCCTCAACGGCGGGGCCATCGACGTCAGCGGTCGCGGCTGGTCGGGCGGCAACAACAGCCACACCTCGGGCTACGCGCCCTACGCCACGGTCGAGGCGCCCCCCGCGTGCGGCGGCAGCCACGGCGGCAGGAGCCACAGCGGCGGCTGCGCCGTACCGACCTACGACTCGCTCTACCACCCGGTCCACAACGGGGCCGGCGGGGCGCGCTACAGCTCGGGCTACAACGGGGGCAACGGCGGCGGCTCGGTCGAGATCATCGCGGCCACCGGCGCCCACCTCAACGGCGTCATCAAGGCCAACGGGAACAATGGCGGCAGCGGCCGCGGGGCCGGCGGGGCCGGCGGGTCGATCTACGTGTCGGCGCCGATCATCGACGGCTCGGGCACGCTTCAGGCCGTCGGCGGGCAGGGCTACAACGGCTACTCCTACGGCGGCGGCGGCGGGATGATCGCCCTCGACGCGAGCGTCGCCATCAACGGCGTCCTCGGCGACACCGGCACCGCGGGCGAGAACCTCCCGTGGACGGTGGTCAGCGTCTACGGCGGCTACGGCAGCAGCGGCAACTACGCGGGCTCGGGGACCTTCTACCGGCGCGTGGCCGGGGCCGCCGGCGACCTCCTCGTCGACAACGCCGGCCACGCCAGCGCCGACGGCTCTACGCCGCTGGTCTTCCAGGGCTCGGGCGGCTTCAGCGCCATCGACGCGACCAGCCTCAGCGCGGCGACCACCCTCGACACCTACGGGCCGATGGACGACTACCTCGTGAACCCCAAGATCGGGCAGGGCACGACGACCCTCGGCGACGACCACGTCTACCGGATCACCAGCACCGCCGGGCCGACCGTGACCTTCACCGGGACCCCGGACCCCTCGGGCTTCGCGGACCCGCAGAGCGACACCTGGAGCGCCTTCTACGTCTTCGACAACCTCGAGGTCCGCGGGCGGGCCAAGCTCCAGGCCGACGCCGAGGTGCGCGTGCTGTCCGGCGACATCTCGTCCGAGGACGACGAGACGCTGCGGCTCCGCGGGCGGCTCGACATCCGCACCCTCGACGTGAACGCCGTCGCGCTCATCGAGCTGGTCGACAGCTACGCCGAGCTGGTCCCCGGCACCCTCGTCCGGGGCGACGCCACGGACTACCCCTTCGAGTGGATCGTCAACGGCGGCACCCTGGCCATGGACGTCATCCACGGCGTGTCGCTGGTGGCGGACGGCGCGACGCTGAGCGCCGACACCGTACACATCACCGGCGACGCGACGCTCTCCGGCGGGACCGAGCTGACGATCGCCCAGGACCTGCTCCGCGTAGACGGCTTCCTGACGCTCTCCGACAGCGGGACGAGCCTGACGCACACCTCGACGGGGAGCGGCCCGGAGCGCCACCTGCGCATCGAGACCGACACCCTGTCCATGCTCCCGGGCGCCGCCATCGACGTCACCGGGCGCGGCTGGTCCGGCGGCAACAACAGCCACACCGCGGGCTACGCGCTGCTGTCGACCCTCGAGCCGCCCCCGGCATGCGGCGGCAGCCACGGAGGCAGCAGCCACAGCGGCGGCTGCGCCATCCCGACCTACGACTCGCTCTACCACCCGGTCCACAACGGCAGCGGCGGCTCGCGCCACTCCTCCGGCTACAACGGCGGCAACGGCGGCGGCTCGGTCGAGATCATCGCGGCCTCGGCGGCCCACCTGAACGGCACCATCAAGGCCAACGGCAACAACGGCGGCAGCGGCCGCGGCGCGGGGGGCGCCGGCGGCTCGATCTACGTGGCCGCTCCGGTCATCGACGGCGAGGGGGCGCTCCAGGCCATCGGCGGGCAGGGCTACAACGGCTACTCCTACGGCGGCGGCGGCGGGCGGATCGCGCTCGAGGCGTCGACCAGCATCAACGGGCCCCTGGGCGACACCGGCGTCCCCGGCGAGAACGTCCCCTGGACCCTCGTCAGCGTCTACGGCGGCTACGGCAGCGGCAACAACTACGCGGGCTCCGGGACGTTCTTCCGGCGGGTCGGTGCCGCCCACGGGGACCTCCTCGTCGACAACGCCGGGCACCAGAGCTTCGCGGGCTCGACCTCGCTGCCCTTCCAGGGCTCCGGCGGCTTCAGCGTCATCGGCGCGACCTCGATCACCGCCGCCTCCCCCTTCGACACCTACGGGGCCATCGACGACTACCTCATCAACCCCAAGCGCGGGCAGGGGACGGTCAGCCTGGCCGACGACTCCGTCTACCGGATCACCGCCACCGCCGGGGCCGTCGCGACCTTCACCGGCACCCCCGACCCGTCGACCTTCGCCACGCCCGGCGCGGACACCTGGTCGGCCCACTACGTCTTCGACAACGTCGAGGTGCGAGGCCGCGCCAAGCTCCTCGCCGACGCCGAGGTGCGCGTGCTCGCCGGCGACATCGCCTCCGAGGACGCGACCTCCCTGCGGCTCCAGGGGCGCCTCGACGTCCGCACCCTCGACCTGACCGGCGTCACCACCATCGAGCTCGTCACCGGCGCGTACGGCGAGCTCGAGGTCGAGACCCTGATCCAGGGCACGAGCACCGACTTCGGCTTCGCCTGGCTCCTCAACGACGGCGTCCTGACCAAGGCCGTCGTCGAGGGCGCCTCCCTCGACGCCGCCGGGGCCACCATCACCGCCGATCGCGTCCACATCACCGGGGACGCCAGCTTCGGCGCCGGGACCTCGGTCACCATCGCCGACGACCTGATCGCGGTCGACGGTGACCTCATCATCACCGGCAGCGGGACCACCGTGACCCACACCAACACCGGCACCGGGCCCGAGCGCCACCTCCGCATCGAGGCCGACACCGTCACGATGCTCGACGGCGGCACCATCGACGTCTCCGGGCGCGGCTGGTCCGGCGGCAACAACAGCCACACCGCGGGCTACAGCCTGCTGAGCACGCTCGAGCCGACCCCGCCGTGCGGCGGCACCCACGGCGGCACGAGCCACAGCGGCAGCTGCGCCAAGCCGGCCTGGGACTCCATCTACCACCCGCTCCACAACGGCAGCGGCGGCGCGCGCCACAGCTCCGGCTACAACGGCGGCAACGGCGGCGGCTCGGTCGAGATCCTCGCGGTCACCGCCGCGCACCTCAACGGCGTCATCAAGGCCAACGGGAACAACGGCGGCAGCAGCCGCGGCGCGGGCGGCGCGGGCGGCTCCATCTACGTCGCCGCGCCCATCATCGACGGCGCGGGGACGCTCCAGGCCATCGGCGGGCAGGGCTTCAACAGCTACTCCTACGGCGGCTCCGGCGGGATGATCGCCCTCGTCGCGTCGACCGGCATCACCGGGGTCCTCGGCGACTCCGGCGGCGTCGGCGACAACCAGCCGTGGACGGTCGTCAGCATCTACGGCGGCTACGGCAGCGGCAGCAACTACGCCGGCTCCGGGACCTTCTACCGCCGGAGCGGCGCGGCCTACGGCGACCTCATGGTCGACAACGCCGGCCGTAACAGCTTCGCCGCCTCCACGCCGCTGCCGTTCCAGGGCTCGGGCAGCATGAGCGACCTGACGGCGACCAGCCTCACCGGCAGCGCCCCCTTCGACACCTACGGCGTGGTCGACGACTACCTCGTCAACCCCAAGGTCGGGCAGGGCGGGGCGAGCCTCGGCGACGACCACGTCTACCGCATCACGGCGACCTCCGGGAACGAGGTGACCTTCACCGGGACGCCGTCCCCGACGACCTTCGCCAACCCGACGACCGACCAGTGGTCGTCGCACTACCGCTTCGAGAACGTCGAGGTCCGCGGCGGCGCGCACCTGGCGGGCGACGTCGAGCTCCGGATCACCCACGGCGACATCGCCAGCGGCGACGACACGACCCTCGCCATCGCCGGGCTCCTGAACGTCCGGACCCTCGATCTGGCAGGCCTGGCCTCGCTCGTCGTGCCCTCGGGCGCGACCCTCGAGGCGACCACCCTGGTCGGCGGCGCCGGGGCCGGCGTGGTCGACCCGTCGCTCGACTGGTCGATCGGCGGGACGGTGACGCTGCCGAACATCACCGCGAGCGACCTCGACATCGACGGCGTCACCCTCAGCACCGGGGACATCGTGGCGTCGGGCGCCGTCACCCTGACCGACGCGAACGCCACCGCGGAGACCGTGACCGCCAGCGTCCTCACCCTCGACGGGACGACGACGCTGACGCTGACGGGGGACATCGTGGACGTCGACGGGACGCTGACGGTGGCCGGCACCTCGACCCTGACCCACGCGAAGTGCTCCGGCGCGACCCTCTACCGCCTCGAGATCGACGCCACGGACGTGGTCGTCGACCCCTCGGCCGCCATCGACGTGACCGGGCGCGGCTGGCCCGCCGAGCGCGGGACCTCGACGAAGGCGCAGAGCTGGCCCGACGGCGCCGACACCTACGCGGCGTCGTACCGCACCGGCGGCTGCCACGGCGGCGTCGGCTGGGTCCACACCAGCGGGACGGCCTGCGTCCCCTACGGGCGCTTCGACGAGGCGGTCTGGCCCGGCAGCGGCGGCGGGCGCTACGACAACAGCACCACCTACTACGGCGGCGCCGGCGGCGGCGTGATCCACGTCACCGCGAGCAACGCCATCGTCGTGAACGGCGCCATCCGCGCCGACGGCGAGTATACCAGCGGCGGGCGCGGGGCCGGCGGTGGCGGCGGGGCGATCCACCTCGACGCGCCGAACCTCGCCGGCACCGGCGTGGTCAGCGCCATGGGCGGCGACGCGCACACCTCCTACGGCGGCGGTGGCGGGGGCGGCGGGCGCGTCGTCATCACCGGCTACACCGCGGCCCTGGCCCAGGGGATCTTCGACGCGACGTCGCCGTGGGACGGCATCACCGCGGCGGGCGGCGACTCGGGCGGGGCGCGGGTCGGCGGCGCGGGGACGATCTACATGCTGCCGGAGGGCTTCACCCTCGGGACGCTCATCATCGACAACGACGGGCTGACGGCGGACGCCGACTCGACGCGCGTCGCGAGCGTCGGCTCGGGGACCAGCACGGCGGTGACCGCGACGACCCTCAGCGACACCACGCAGACGTGGTACGCGCCCGACTACTACGTCGGGACGCGCTTTCGGGCCGACGTCGCGGAGAACGCGACGGTCACCCTCGACGACGACACCGTCAGCCGGGTCGACGCGAACACGATGCTGGTCCTGACCTCGTCGACCCTGCCCGCGCTGTCCGGCGGCGAGACCTACCGGGGCTTCTGCGCGGTCGACCAGCTCGAGGTGCGCGGCGGCGCCCAGGTCCTCTTCGAGGGCGACCTCATCGTCTACAACGGCGACGCGGCGACGGCGGCGCAGCTCGCGGTGGAGGCCGGCGCCTCGCTGACGGTCGGCGACCAGCTCGAGCTCGACGGCGTCAACCAGGCCAACATCACCGGGACGGTCACCGCGAACCCCCTGGTCTGCACCGACTGCCCCTGAGTCGGCGCCCGCGCTCGCCGCGGGGGGGGATTCATACCCCGGCTGACTCTTCGGTGAACTGGCTCGCCGCGGAAGGCAGGGCGGCGCGCAAGCTGGTGCTGGTGCGGGGGGAGGGGCGCGGAAGCGGGAGGGGGAGCGTGAGTGGTGTATGAGCGGGTGCGCTGGGCGTGAGTGGTTCGGGAGCGGAGGGAGCGCCGCGAGCCTCGAGGGGCCCCGCTCTCCCTCAGCTGCAGGACTGGTGCATCGGGGTGGAGCGGCCGGACGCGCTGCGCATCCGGCCGCCACGCTCGGTCAGCGGGTGAGGTTGACGAGGGTTCCGATGACGTGGTCGGGGCGCGAGCACGAGGTCACACTGAGGAGACCCACGCGCACACTCCGCTCTGTCCACCTTCGCTCCGCCCCCGCTCTCCCTCACCACTCCGCGCGCGCACACGCTCCCCGCGCCGCGCCGCTCACGCACACGCCCCCCCGCGCCGCTCTCGCTCCCGCTCCCCGCGCCGCTCTCGCTCACGCGCACAGCTCCCGCTCCGCTCCGCCTCTCCTACCCCACCGCTCCGCCACCGGGGGCGAGGTGACACCAGAATACCGAATGGAAACGGCAGCTCAGAACCCATGCAGCCATCATCATGCCTCGCAAACCGAGCTGTGCCGGCTTGTGGATCACACCCCCGCGGGGGTCACGCCCCCGACGGCTCGGCGCTCACCTCACAGGCTCGCGCTCAGCGCACCCAGACGGCCCAGCCCCAGGCGTCCGAGCTGCCGCTGCGACCGCCCAGATAGCCGTAGCCGCGATAGTTCTGCGTCGTCTGGTAGGGGCTGAAGGACCAGGTGAAGTGCGTCCCGCCCGTCCGGTCGAAGGTGAGCGTGTTGTTCCAGACCGCGAGGTTGCCGGTGCCCGACTCGGGGTCGTGGTTGCCGTGATAGAGGTTGGAGTGGCGGTCGATGTGGTAGCTGTTGGTCGTCGCCTTGCCGGCGCGGAGCACCTCGCCGTAGTTGGCGCCCGGGTTGTAGACGAAGCTCACGTAGTCGATCTTGTCGTTGGTCGGGTAGGTCGTGCCGCCGACGGACTGGAGCCGGCCGAAGGCGACCTCCGAGTGGGCGGGGAGATCGGCGCCGGTCAGGGCGAAGCTGAGAGCCGTGCCGCCCTGGGACGGGACGTAGTCGAGGGTCCGCCCCTGGGTCCAGGGGATCGGGCGCGCCTCGTACTGGATCACGACCAACGTCCAGCCGCCCCCGAAGGCGTCGAAGTCGCAGAGCGCGGTCAGCGGGTTCGCGCCCGTGGGATCGATGGGCATGACGCGCACGCCGGTCAGTCCGCTGTAGCCGGCGCAGCTCGTCGGTGGCGCCGCCGGGGGGGCGTCGATGCCGGCGCTGTCGCGGACCCAGACGGCCCACGCGAAGGAGTCGCTGTCGCCGCCTCGGATGCTGCGACCGTAGTTGTAGCCCCGCTGGGCTGCGCTCGGGTGGTTGGGCGAGTACGCCCAGGTGTGGTCCCGGACACCGACGACGTCGAAGGCCAGCGTCCCGTTCCAGGCCGGGTCGCTGCCGGGTACCCGGTCCGGGTCGTGGGCGCCGTGGTAGGAGCTCGGGTCGCGGTCCATGTGATAGGGCAGCGTCGTCGCCAGCCCGGTGACCGTGGTGTCGTAGGTCGCCGACGGCGCGTAGGTGTGGGCGACGTAGTCCATGAGCTCGGCGTCGAAGGTCCCCGGCCCGGTCGACTCGGCGCGCCCGAAGGCGAGCTGGTCGTGGGACGGCAGGTCCGCCCCGGTCAGGGCGAAGGACGCCTCGGTCACGAGGCTCGCGTCGTAGTCGGCCTGGCGCCCCTCGGCCCAGTCGACCGGATCGGCCTCCCACTGGGCGGTGACCAGCGTCCAACCGCCGCCCCAGGTGTCCATGTCGCAGAGGACCTGGAAGACGTCGGCGCCGTCTCCGACCGGATCGACCTCGCGCACGGTGTAGCCGGCCTCGGCGCCGTTCGCGCGCTTGATGTCGTCGCAGTCGCCGGGGTGCTGGACGAGGAGGTCGAAAGTGCGGCTGACCGAGAAGACGCCGTCGGACGCGATGACCTCGAAAGTCGTGGGGCCGAAGTCCGCCTCGCTCAGCGTCCCGCCCGTCAGCGCGCCCGTCGCCGGGTCCAGGCTGAGGTAGGCCGGCAGATCCGGGCTCGAGTAGGTCACCCCCCCTTCGAGGTCGTCGGCCTCGAGCGCGACGCTCAAGCTCGTCCCGTAGGCGAGGGTCCCGAGGTCCGGCCCCGTGACCCAGCTCGGCGGGGTCGTCGCGCCGCTCTCGCCCGCGGTGGCGCCGGCTCCGCCACCCGAGATGTCGGCGATGAGCTCGTAGGGGTAGGTCTCTCCGCTCCGATACTGGACCGCGACGTCGCCCCCCGCGGCGCCGAGCGCGTAGCTGGTGCAGGTCAGCGCGGGGCTCCCGGCCGTCTTGAGCGTGACGTCCCAGACGATCTCGGGCCAGATCGTGCCCGGCGCGGTGCCGGTGTCGAAGCGCTCGGGGCTGGCGGTGGCGGAGGCGCTCAGGGTGCAGGCGACGCCCGGGTCCAGGGCCGCCTCGTCGACACCGATGGCGACGTTCCAGTAGGCCTTCGCCAGGCTGCCCGCGCCGTCGTCGAGCTGCTCCACCCCGAAGTAGACGGCGTGCTGGTAGACGAAGGGCGCGAGGGGGCCCTTGTTCCCGCGGGGGCTGGTCGGCACGATCGTCACCGCCCCGCTGGTCCCACAGTCGACGTCGATGGCGTCCATGTAGAGGTGGGTGTCGGAGCCCGGGCCGCCGGTGCAGGCCAGCGCGAGCACCACGGTCTCGTCGCGGACGCCGTCGTGGAAGAGGAGCGGGTTGTCACAGTCGAGCTTGGCCGAGCAGAAGACGTCGGAGAAGCTGACCGCGACGTCGAAGAAGCCCTGGCTGGCGAGGCGCGCGACGGTGAGGTCGAAGGTGACGCTCGCGTCGGCGTTGGGGCGGCAGGTGGCCGACCGCACCAGCGGCGCTCCAGCCGTCGCGGGGTTCATGAAGTCCGCGCCCGGCGTGAGCGGGCCCGAGGTGCCGATCAGGCTGAGCAGCACCAGCTCGACGCTGTTCGTCGCGTCGCCGTCGCCGTCGAGGTCGTCGTCAGCGTCGCAGGGGCCGACCAGCGCCACCCCGCCCGCGCCGTCGCCGAAACCGTCGGCGTCCACCTGGCGCGACCAGACCACCTCGCCAGACTCGTTCTTGACCGTCACCTCGTAGACGGTGTTCGAGATGCCGGGCAGCTCCAACGGCGCCACGGCGATCTCGACCGCGGGCCCGGTGGGATCCGTCTCGTCCGCGCCGCACCCGACGACGGCGACGCCGCACAGCGCCGTCGCCGCCACGAGGAGCCGCGTTCGCCGCGACGGACGATGAGAGCCGGCGCCTGTTTGCGGTGCACCCATGAGCTCCAGATTACACGACGAACGACGTTGTCAGAAGCACATTGCCAGTCGATGGTGCGCTGCGCAGGGAGATCGCGGTAACGGTAGCCATCCGACCCGGTTCGCCCGGTCCTCGGTCCCCTGTGACCTGCGACTCGGGCGATCGGCACAGCGCGTTCCTTGACCGAAGCGATGCGGCGCGAGACTTGTTGAGCGACACCATGCGACCCGAACCGGGAGCCGTGCGCGTGGCGAGCGAGAACGACCCTCCGGTGAGCCCCGCGGAAGCGCGGCTCGCGCGAGCCCAGGCGGTGGCCCACGTCGGCAGCTGGGAGCTCGACGTCGTGCGGGGCACGATGTGGGCCTCCGATGAGGCGTTCCGGATCTACGGGTTCCCGCGCACGCCCGACAACGTCGTGCCGCTCGAGGTGGCCCAGAAGATCCCCCTCGCCGCTCATCGCCCGCGCCTCGACCGGGCGCTGGCCGACCTGCTCGCGGACGACACGCCCTACGACCTGGGGTTCGCGATCGAGCGGCCGGACGACGGCGCGCGCCGTCGCGTGCGGTCCCGCGCCGAGGTTCAGCGGGACGGCGAAGGCCGGCCGCTGATGGTGGTCGGGACCGTTCAGGACGTGACCGCCGAGTGGCAGACGCGGCGTGAGCTCCGCGACGCCCTCGCGCGCTCGGAGGCCGCCCTCGAGGCGCTGTCCGCGAGCGAGGAGCGGACGCGCATGGTCTTCGAGCACGCCGCCGACGCGATCCTCCTCGGCGCCCCGGACGGCTCGGTGACCGGCCTCAACGAGCGCGTGGAGGAGCTGTCGGGCTACACGCGCGCCGAGCTGCTCGGTCGCAGAATCGACGTCCTGTTCTCGGGCGCCGAGCGCGAGCGTGTCCCCCTCCGCTACGACCTCGTCGACCGGGGCGAGGTCGTCGTGCGCGAGCGCGACCTGACGCGCAAGGACGGCCGGATCGTGCCGGTGGAGATGCGCAGCGCGCGCCTGCCCGACGGGACGTATCAGGCCATCCTGCGTGACCTGACCGAGCGCCGGCGCCTCGAGGAGCAGCTCACCCTGCGCCAGCGCATGGACTCGCTCGGCACGCTCACGAGCGGGATCGCCCACGACTTCAACAACATCCTCGCGGCGATCCTCGGGTACGCCGGGGTGCTCGACCTCGACGCCGACGCCCTCACGCCGGACCAGCGCGAGAGCGTCGGCAACATCTTGCAGGCCGCGGGCCGGGCTACCGACCTCATCCGGCGCCTGCAGGCGATCAACCACGCCGAGCCCGCCACCGACAGCGTGTTCGAGCTCGGCCCCGTCGCCGCGGACGCCTTCGAGGTCCTCGGCGAGACGACCGATCCGCTGATCACCAAGGAGCTGGCGCTGTCCGCTTCGCCGACGTACCTCGCCGGGAGCGCCTCCGACCTCTACAACGCCCTCCTCAACCTCGGGATCAACGCGGTCCAGGCCATCGAGGAGCGCGGCGCGCGCGCCGGCGACCGCGTGCGGCTCGAGGAGCGTCCCTACGCCGCGGGGCCCTCCGACCCGCTCGGCCTCGCCCCCGGCGACTACGTGCACCTCGCGTTCAGCGACACCGGCCCCGGGATGGACGAGGACGTCCGCCGCCACGCGTTCGACCCGCTCTTCACCACCAAGGCGCACGGGGCGCGGCGAGGGCAGGGGCTCGGCCTGACCATGGTCTACGGGACGGTCGTCGATCGCCAGGGCGGCCACATCGACATCGCCTCACGACCGGGAGCGGGGGCCACGTTCCACCTCTACCTGCCACGCGCTCAGCGGGAGGCAACGCCCCCGCCGGCGCTGGACGTGACGCCGCTGGCGCCGGGTCGTGAGACGATCCTGCTGGTCGAGGACGAGGAGCCGATACGGCGGCTCATGATGCGGATCCTCGGGGGCCTCGGCTACGAGGTGCTCGCCGCCGAGGACGGTCGGTCCGGCATCGCGACGTTCGTGGAGGTCGCGGACCGTGTGGCCCTGGTCGTCCTCGACTGCGCGATGCCGAGGATGTCGGGGGCCGAGGTCTACCGGGAGCTGCAGCGTCTGCGTCCGGGAACCCGGGTGCTGGTCTCCTCGGGGAACCTGCTCGAGCATGCCGACGAGTTCCCGGGCGCCCGCGGCACGATCGCGAAGCCGTTCCACCCGTCGGAGCTCGCCGCCGCCGTCCGCGCCGCCCTCGACGCGGTCTGATCGGCTCGGGACAGGGGCGCCTGCGCCGCGCCGAGGTGATGGAGCGCCTCGGGATCAGTCTGCGGCTCTCCGCGAGCGCATGAAGACCACCAGGGCGAGCGCGGCGACCAGGCTCCACGGCGGCGTGCTCCCCCCGGACCCGGAGCAGCCCCACGGGTCGAGGACCAGCCGCTCGCCCTGATCGGCGGCGTCGTCGTCGCCCGACGCGGACCAGGCGAGCTCCGCCAGGCCCGACTACCCGCGACCTTCGCGACCACGTCGTGGCCTCCCGAATGAAACGGCTCTTGTGTACAACATTCTTGTTGTACAGCGGTTCTTGTGTATAGTTCTCCTGATCTGCCGACAGGACGGGGGGATCATGCAGCTCAGCAACGTGACGGGCGCGCCGGTCATTGGCGACGACTTCTACGATCGTGAGCGCGAGCAGCGGCATCTCTGGCGCCGTCTGGAGACTGATAGCGTGCTCCTGCTCGCGCCCCGTCGGGTCGGAAAGACGTCCCTCCTCCTTCGGCTCGTGGCGACGTCCGAACAGCACGGCTTCGAGGCCGTCTATACCTCCGTTTCCTACCACCAGACAGAGCTCGAGCTCTGCGAGGCCCTGATCACGGCGCTCGCGCGCCATCCGGTCGGCCACGCCCTCATCGCCAAGCTCGCGAAGAAGAGCATGCTCTCCCGCTTCTTCGAGCGCTTCGAGGAGGTGGACCTCAAGCTCGCGAGCTTCAAGCTCAGCCATCGCGACGACGCCAGCTGGAACGACATCGCGGCCGCGCTCGCCGGAGCGCTCGCCACCCATACGAACCGCTGGCTCATCGTGGTCGATGAGCTCCCCATCTTCGTCAACCGCCTCGTAGCGGTTGATCCGCGGCGTGCCTCGACGTTCCTGACCTGGTTCCGGCAGCTCCGGCTCGACCTCGGCGGCGAGGGCCTCGTCCGCTGGGTCCTCGCCGGTTCGATCGGGCTCGACACCGTCGCGAAGCGCTACGGGCTCGGCGAGACCATCAACGACCTCGCGGTCATGGGGCTCGGCGCGTTCGAGGTCGACGCCGCTGACGCGTTTCTCGAGACCCTCGGCCGCTCCTATGCGTTCGACCTCACGCCCGAGCTCCGCGCCGACGTCATCCGACGGGTCGGATGGCCCGTTCCCTACTTCCTTCAGATCTTCTTCGCCGACCTCTACGCCTGGTGCGACGATCATGGCGTACCGCCGACGCCGGCCGCGCTCGACGCCGTATACCAGCGCCTCCTGGCCCCCGAGCACAAGGCCTACTTCGATCCGTGGGTTCAGCGCCTGCCGAAGACCTTCGGCGCCGCCGACGCCGCCCTCGCGCGTCAGCTGCTCACGATCGTCGCGAACGACCCGGCCGGAGCTCCGCGGGCGGTCCTCCGCACCGCGTTCGCGGACCGCGCCCCCGACGCCGAAGACGGGCGTTTCACCTTCCTCCTCGACGCTCTACAGAGCGACGGCTACGTCGTCGAGGCCGACCGTGGAGCCTACTACTTTCGCTCGCCGCTGCTCCGCGAGTACTGGCGCCGGAGGGTCGTCGATTGAGCGCAACCGTAGACCCGCCGCTCCACGGCGTGGCGCTGTACAACCCCAATCTGCTCAACAGGGACGAGCTGACGGCGACCTTCATCGCCCGCGGGCGGCTCCTCGAGCGCCTCGTCGACGCGCTCCGGCGTCAGACGGTCCAGACCGGCGGTGGCCAGCACACGCTCGTCATCGGCCGACGCGGGATGGGCAAGACCACGCTCCTCCAGCGGCTCCGATACGCGATCGAGGACGATCGTGAGCTCGCCGCGCGCTACCTCGCGCTCGTCTTCCCGGAGGAACAGTACGACGTCGCGCACCTGGCGCACTTCTGGCTCAACTGCCTCCACGCGCTCGGCGACGCGCTCGAGCACGAGGGCCGTGACGAAGACGCCGACGCGCTCGACGAGGCGCTCACGCGGATCCCCCAATCTCCCCCCGAGGCACGCCGCGCGGAGGCCGAGGCGCTCATCCGCACGTGGTCTCGGGAGCTGGACCGCCGCCTCGTGCTGCTCGTGGACAACATCGATCTCGTCCTGAAGCGACTCCCGGAGGCGGACGAGTGGGCGCTCCGTGAGGCGCTGTCGGCGCCGGGTGGCCCCATCATCGTCGGCGCGTCCACGACCGCGCTCGAGACGACGTACACGTACGAGAAGGCGTTCTACGACTTCTTCCGAGTCGAGATCCTCGCGCCCCTCGATGACGACGAGTCGTTCGCCGTTCTGAGCGGGCTCGCCGAGCACTACCGCGACGAGGCCGTCCCGCGGGTCCTCGGCGAGCAGCCAGGCCGCATCAAGGCCCTCCGCGCCCTGGCGGGCGGGACGCCACGGACGATCGTGGCGCTCTATGCGCTCCTCAGCAAAGACGCCGCCGGCGACGTCCGGACCGACCTCGAGCGCCTGCTGGACGGCGCGACCCCGCTTTACAAGGCGCAGTTCGAGGCGCTGCCGCAGTTCGCCCAACGGGTCGTCCACGCGCTCGCGATCGGCTGGGACCCGATGACCGCGCGCGACGTGAGTGACGCGACCGAGATGCCCATCAACAACACATCGTCCCAGCTCGCGCGGCTCGTAGATCTGGGCGTCGTCGAGAAGGTCGACTACCCCGGGGCGCGTACCGGTTTCCAGGTGGCCGAGCGCCTCTTCAACATCTGGTACCTCATGCGCGCGCGCCGCCGCGTCCGCCGCCGCCTCGAGTGGCTGGTGCGGTTCCTCGAGATGTTCTTCAGCCCGTCCGACCTCGACGAGCGGTCGACAGCGCTCTCGCGCAACTCGGTATCCGAGGTCGGAGACGTCGAGCGAGAGCGTTCAGCCCCAGCGACCTCATTGCGCGTGGCCTGTGCCCGTATCTGTGATGACTGGAACGTGGCCGCATCCTCCATCGAGGAGTGTCTTCAGAAGACGGACGGCGATTACGAGGGTGCGCGGTTCGACTTGCTCGTGGATCTGTTCTTCGCAGAAGCGGTCAACGCAGGTCGAACCGCTGACGCGCGGCAGCTGCTGGAAGAGGCTGGTTACGCCGAGCGTTGGCGCCCGCTGGCCGAGGCGCTGACCGCCATCGCCGAGGGATCGCGGGCGCACCTCCTGCGGCTCGCCCCCGAGGTTCGGCTCGCTGCGGCAGCCCTGGTCGACCGGCTGGCCCCGGACCTGAAGTGAGGAGCTGAAGGGAAGGTCGTCGCCCATCGCGGGCGGCGCCGGCCCGCGGCTACAGGAAGACGTTGGCCGGGAGCCCCGCCTCGAGCCACACCCAGGTGCCGATCAGGAAGACGACCAGGAGCGCGGCGCCCAGATAGGTCAGGCCGATGCAGTCGCCGGTCGTGAGCCCGCGCCGATAGCGCGGGCGATAGAAGACCCACTGGATGCCCGGGGCGACCAGCATCAGGAGCTCGCGCGCGCCGACGAGGCCGCTCAGGAAGAGCCCCAGCAGGACCGCCGCGGACAGCAGCAGCAGGGCGTCGATGATCTGGCGCGAGCGCGCCAGCCCGTGCACCACCGGGTAGGTCGGGACGTTCGCCAGCCGGTCCCCCTCGAGGTCGCGCATGTCGTAGAGGATCTCGTAGGTGATCTCGAAGGCGACGAAGAAGACGGCCAGGCCGACCACCGCCGCCCAGCCGCCGGGGTAGACCAGGCGCCAGTCCGCGACGACGAGCGGGTAGATGAAGACGGTCTGCACGAAGAGCAGCGCCGACATGAAGTTCTTGAAGAAGTACAGGTCCTTGAAGCGCCGGACCCCCCGCGGCGTGGGGACCACCCGGTAGCTGTAGCCGACGCCGATGGCCTGCACGCTCAGCCGCCACGGCGTCAGCTCGGGCCACATCGCGACGCTCCAGGCGAAGCTCCCGACCAGGATGGCGACCCAGAGCGCGAGGACCTTCTGCGAGGCCCCGACCAGCCGCTCGGTCCCGCGAATCCCGTTGGCCAGGTCCTCTTTGAGGTCGGTCACGCGGTTCAAGAGGTTGATGAGCAGCCAGTCGACGCCGCCCAGGACGGCCACGCCCCACGGGTGCGTCCCCGTGAGCACCCAGCCGAACACGAGCGCCGCCGTCACCCCGATGAGGATGATGTGCACGCGCAGGATGGAGGCCGCGTCGGCCAGCGTTCGAGAGGTCTCGCTCATGCAGCGGAGCTAGCAGGCGGCGCTTCGCCCAGCAAGCCTTCCCCGCACCTCACGCCGACCTGACACATCTCACCGGTCGGGTTGCAACGTGTTCCGGCCGGGCGCAGAATGTCGCTCACGAATCATTGTGCATGGGCTCCGGCACCTCCCTGCACCCCGCGGGGCGCGCGCTTTTGCGCGCCCTGGAATGTCTGCCGAGTCGGTCGGCGTCGGACGGAGAGAGAGATGAAGTACCTGGGACACCTGGCGCTGAGCGGCGCCGTCATCGCTGCGCTCGTCGTATTCCAATCGTCGGCGTCCTGGGCCTCGCCCCAGGTGGACAACAACACCGGCGAGTGGGTCCACTTCTTCGACGACACCGTCGGCGTCTCGTTCGAGCCCGCCGAGATCGTCTACGACGGCATCGGCCGGCTGCTCACGCTGAACCCGGCTGGTGCCCCCGCGCCGACGACGGGCGACATCACGACGACCCTCATCGAGCCGTCGTCCTTCGACGCCTGGAAGAACGTGTACCTCCAGTACACCTCGTCGACCGCGGGCGACGTGACGGCCGTGTTCCAGGCCGCCGACGGGACGAATTACCCGTTGACGCTCGCGCCCGCCGCCACCGCCCCGTGGACGAGCCGAGCGTCCATCGCGAACGTGCCGGCCGCCTCCGTCCCGGGCGGCCGCGTCATCGTCACGCTCACCAAGAACGGCCCCATCGCCCCGACCCTCCAGGGCCTCCGGGTCACCTGGGAGCCGCGCTCCATCCTCGCGCTCAACTTCTCCGGCCCCGCCACGGTCAACGCCGCCGACAGCATCACCTACCGCCTGGCGACCTCGGTCTCCCTCGTCGACGCCGAGGGCCTGGTCGCCTGGGTCGTCCTGCCCACGCCCAACACCCCCGCCGCCGGCTCGACCACCAGCGCCCCGACCGCCCCGACCAGCGCCGAGACCCACGACGCCTCGCTCTCCTACGTCAGCGCGACCGACGGCGGGCTCTACAACAGCACCGGCGCCCCGATCACCGTCGCCGGCGTGTCCGTCCCCGCCAACGCGGTCTACTGGAACCTCGGCAGCGTCGAGTCCGGCCACACCTTCGCGCTCCGCTTCACCGCGCGCACCAAGATGGGCACCCTCGACCAGACCTTCTTCGAGCCCACCGCCCACGTCCACGCGGCGAACGCCGACCCCATCGACTCGGCCTGGGTCACGACCCGCGTGACGTCGGCGCCCAACCCCTTCATCCGCAAGACGGCGAGCAACGTCTACCTGCTCTTCAACGAGTACCGGGCCTACGCCGGCAGCACCATCACCTACACGCTCTACGGCGGTAACTACGAGATCTACCCCGGCAGCCGCGGCGAGGACTACTACCAGGCCTGCGTCTACGACGACATCAGCCCGCTGCTCGACCTCGGCGGCGACCCGGCCATCCAGACCCCGCCCGGCATCAGCGCCAACAACGGCGGTCAGGTCTACCTCGCCGGCGACGCGGCGCCCGACTGTGGCGGCGTCACCGTCCCGCCCAACAGCGTCTGGTGGTACCTCGACCGGCTGAGCGTCGGCGAGCGCTTCAACGTCTCCTACACGGTGACGCTCCAGGACGAGGCCCCCGCCGGGACCCTCGAGGACGGCGACGTCATCGCGTCCACCGCCCGCCTGAAGTCGGGCTTCGCCCCCGAGCAGGCGTCGTCGAGCTTCGCCATCAAGATCGGCGTGCCCGACGACCCGACCGGGATCTTCGCCAAGGGCGACATGATCCGCGGCAGCTCCAGCGTCTCCTCCGGCAACGACCACCCGTACTCGACCGTGACCTACGGCGACCCCGTCGGCTGGCTCCTGCGGACGTCCAACAACGGCATCTCGGCCCTCGACGACGTCGTCATGGTCGACAAGATCCCGGATCTCACGACCTTCGACTCGGCCTTCCTGCCGGCCGTCGCCAACGGGACCATCTACTACAACACCTGCAGCGCCTTCACCGACCCGGCCGACTGCGCCGATCGCGCCCAGAACGACCCGCCGGACATCGACCCGGGGATGCTCTTCGGCACCAGCTGGACCACCACCGAGCCCGCCGACAAGAGTAGCGTCGTCTGGGTCGCCTTCCACATCCCGCACCTCGCCTCGACCTACTTCCCCGAGGCCAACGTCCCGACCGGCGTCACCGCCGAGATCGGCGTCACCGTCGACACCCCGGCCGACCTCTGCCCGGCCTCGGACCCGACCCTCACCAACGTCGGCAACTTCCACGTCTACCGCTACACGCCGCCCGGCGGGTCGACCGAGGTGATCGACGGCGGCGGCCTCTTCGCCACCAACACCGAGTACGTCCAGGTCACCAAGCTCACGCCGGATCTCTCGCGCCTGACCATCAGCGACAACCCCGATCAGGTGGTCGGCGCCAACACCCTCACCTATTACATCAACGTCCCGAACCAGAAGCCGGCCGGGAGCCCCACCGACACCGCCCACGACGTCCAGCTCGACATCAACATCCCCACGGTCGCGGCCAACGGCGTCCCGACCCCGCTGGCCTTCCAGTCGATCTCGGCCAGCGGCGGCGCCGTCAGCTTCCTCGACGCCGACACGATCCGGGTCAACTGGCCGACCATCCTCGCCGGCAGCAGCAAGAGCGTCTCGCTGACGCTCAAGGTCCCGACCGGCGTCCTCGACGGCACCAGCTTCAACCTCTCGGCCACCGTCGTCGGCCAGGACGACGTCTGCGGCCCGTCGAACGGCAGCGACAGCGAGAGCAGCCGCGCCATCGTCGAGCCCTACCTCATCGTGGACAAGCAGGTCGACCTCGCCGTGGTCGGGCAGGGCGACTCCTACGAGTACCGCATCTCCTACGTGAACGTGGGTGACGGCGCCGCCACCGGCACCTGGGTCGTCGACCGCCTCCCGCCGGAGATCGCCTTCGACTCCGCCGACGTCCCGGTGGGCGGCGAGGTCTGGTTCGCCAACGCCCTGCCGCCGACGCTCCCGGCCTACCTGAGCCAGGAGTTCGCCTTCAACGACGCCGTCGTCCGCGCGAACTTCGTGCCCGGCACCGTCGGGACCGACGGCCGCGCCCGCTCGCCCTTCGGCGCCAACACCACCTACGTGGCGTTCCTGGTCGACGACGGCGCCATCAGCCCGGCCCAGCTCGTCACCAACCAGCTCCGGCACCTGACCTTCGACGTCACCGTCGACACCGGCGTCGCGACCGGGACCGTCATCGCCAACGACTGCCTCATCGTCGCCAACGGCCTGCCCCAGGCCATCAGCGACAAGGCGCGCGACACCGTCAGCGAGAAGCCGTCCATCCGCGTCGACAAGGACGGCCCGGACGTCGTCGCCGCCGGCGAGGTCTTCGACATCACGATCACCTACGTCAACGACTCCACCAACGTCGACGACCACGTGGTCCTGACCGAGGTGCTCCCCGACGAGCTGACGGTCCAGGGCTTCACCCACACCTGGAACGGCGCGACCCCGTACACCGACACGCCGACGATGAGCACCGGGACCAACGGCGAGATCATCTGGGATCTGGTCGACAGCGCCGGCTCGCCGCTGCCGCTCGATCCGCTCCAGGGCGGGACCTTCGTCCTGACCGTCCAGGTCGTGCCGGGCACCGCCACTGGGACCCTGCTGCCGACGGTCACGACGGCCACCGCCACCAAGGTCGTCAACGACGTCACCCTCGAGTCGACCGCCTACGCGACCCTGACGCCGCTGGTCCAGAACGCCGACCTCTGGGTGCGCGTCCAGCCCGACCAGCTCGACCCGCCGTCGAGCGAGACGGTCACCTACACGGTGCTCCTGTCGAACGAGGGCGGCCACGACGCCGAGACGGTCGAGCTGTCCGTCGACCTCCCCGCGACCCTCGACTACGTCCCCGGCTCGGCCTTCATCCCGACCTCGGGGTGGAGCCTCGCCAGCCAGCCCGAGCTCATCGGCAACACCCTCTACTTCGTCGTCGACGACGGTACGATCACCGGCCCCGGCGGCCCGGCCTACTTCCCCGGCACCTCGGGCGACGTCCAGATCGTCTTCCGGACGACCGTCGGCGCGGCGGTCCCGCCCGCCACCGACATCGAGGTCTGCGCCACCGGCACGACGACCACCGGCGAGGACCCGGACTACGACAACACCGGCTGCGCCACGGTCCGCACGCCGCTGCCCGACGCCTGGGTCCGCATCACGGCGCCGCCGCTGATCCAGCCGGGCGCCGCGTACCAGTACGCCGTCAGCTACGGCAACAACAACCGCCAGGCCGCCCCCGACGCGGTGCTCGTCGTCGCGATGCCCGACGGCCCGACCCTGTCCGACGGCGCGGTCGACCTGACCTTCCTCGGGACGACGGCCACCGGCGGCCAGCAGGTCTTCTACTTCAACGGCCCGCCCCAGGCGACGCCGCCGACCTACACCCCGGGCGGGGCCGGCTGGAGCGCCGCCTTCACCCCCGAGAGCAGCTACGTCGCCATCGTCGCCGGGACGCTCCCGCCGCAGTCCGGCCCGTACACGGTCTACCTACGCGTCGAGGCGCGTAACCCCGTCAACGGGCAGACCCCCGAGGGCGGCACCCGCTTCGAGGGCTGCGCCGGCATCACCATCGGGTCGGCCCAGGAGGGCCCGGAGCACCCCGACAACGACTCCGCCTGCGCCCTGACCCGCACCCCGGGCATCGACGTCGAGGTGCGCAAGACCTGCGACCCCGAGGGCGCCTACCCCGGCGTCCGCCCCGGTGAGGCCGTGACCTTCACCCTCGAGCTCGAGAACACCGGCACCGTGCCGGCCTACGGCATCAAGCTCAGCGAGATCGTCCCCGAGGGCATCACCCTCTTGAGCGACGACGCGACCACCGTCCGCATCGACGACGGCACCGGCCAGCTCGTCGACCCGTCCGAGAACCCCATCGTCGGCGACGTCCCGTGGACCCGCGAGGGCAACACCTTCATCCTCGGCCAGCCGAACGAGACCGACGCCCGCTACTACCGGACCGTCGGGCTCTCGCCGGGCGCGACCACGCGTATCACGCTGACGGGCCGGGTGAACGAGGACGTCGCGGACGATACGTCCATCGTCAACCGCGCCAGCGCCGAGGTCTTCTACCGACCCGACTGGCCGGGCGCGCCGGTCGAGGAGATCCTCGACAACAACACGGGCAGCTGCTCCTTCGCGGTCTTCCGGCCCGACCCCTTCGTCATCAAGACCGTCGTGAACCAGGCGACCGGTGACGACAGCAGCGCCAACGCCGGCGACGTCCTCGACTACACCCTCGAGTACGGCAACGCCGGCCACGCGACCGCCGAGGGCGTCATCCTCGAGGACGTCATCCCCGAGGGCGTGACCTTCGTGGCGGGCTCGCTCAGCAACCTCCCGGCCGACTCCCACGTCGAGTACGACAGCGGCGACGGCTCGTTCAGCTACATCCCCAACAAGCCCTCGGGCACCCCGGACCCGAACGTCGTCGCTGTGCGCGTCGTCTGGGACGACGTGCTGAACGCCCCGGCGAGCGGCGTCTTCAGCCAGACGACGGCCTCCGAGTTCGACACCGGGACCTACCACCAGACCTACGGTGACAGCGCCTTCGAGGCGGTGATGGTCACCGACCCGAACCTGCCGGGCAGCGGGACCTGCCAGGTCCTGTGCTTCGGCCAGGAGGGCCGCAGCAACCTCGACGACAAGGAGCGGCTCGACGTCGGCTACGGCAACTACCTGCCCGAGGGCTCGAATTGTCCGGCCTCGTGCCCCGACGACAACATCACCGAGTGGAGCGACCTCTACGACAGCTGCATCGCCGACTACGACGAGGGTCTCGCCTACCTCGACTGCATCGGTCAGAACGGGGGCGACCCCACCGCCTGCGAGGACCAGCGCCCGCAGGACCTCTGGCGTGGCTGCTGGCCGGCGGAGTGCCCGTCGATCAAGCCGAACAGCTGTGAGTACAACCTCTACGCCGCCACCTGCTCGACGATGCAGGCCGAGGCGCTCGCCTACTACACGCTGTGCGTCGACACGGTGAACGGCGACGGCGGCGGTGACTCCGACCTCTGCGCGGGCTTCCTGCCGGTCAACGACTGCGCCCGCTGCATCCGAGAGGCGGCGGACGTCAACCTCGAGCCCGACGACGCCGGCGACTGGTTCCAGCGCAACCAGTGCGTGAAGTTCGATCGGAGCCTCTTCTACAACTACGAGAGCTACGCCGACACGACCGACCGGAGCCTCGGGCCGCACCCCGGCCGCCTCTACGACCTCGAGGTCCTCGGGTGGGACACCTGCTGGGGCGACCAGTGCCCGGCGGACGACGTCGACAGCTGCGGCTTCCAGGCGTGGGCCCAGGGCTGCGCCGACTCGTACGACACGGCGATGTACACCTACCTCGAGTGCGTCGACGAGCTCGAGGGGCAGGGCTTCGACATCCCGCTCGCGCCCGGCGACGGCAACGGCAGCGACCAGTGCGCACCACTCATGCCCAGCGGCGTCTGCGGCAGCTGCACCACCAGCGCATGCGGCGCCGGCCAGGCGACCTCGGGGTGGACGCGCTACGCGACCTGCCAGCAGCAGAACGCCACCGCGATGTCCGCGTGGTTCGACTGCGCCAACTACTTCGGCTGGCTCGACACCGGCCCGATCGGCCCCCAGGGCGCCTCGGTGGAGGCGGTCTGCGGCGAGATGCCGATCGCCGACTGCAGCGTCTGCGCCCCCAGCGAGTGCTCGACCGCTGCCCCCGGCAGCGCCACCTGGGCTGGCGAGATCCAGACCTGCACCCAGACGAAGAAGAACGTGCTGTCGATGTGGTTCAACTGCATCGAGGCCTCGTACTACTTCGTCGACGGCGCCTTCGATCCGGCGGTGTGCGACGCGCTCCAGCCGCCGGTGTGCACGGCCTGCATCGACCAGAACTGCCCGACGGCCGAGACCAGCTACACGACCTGGGAGACGTTCCAGGACTTCTGCTACGAGACCCTCGACACCGACCTCAACTACTACAAGAAGTGCGTGGACGCGCTGGGCCACGACGACCCGCGCTGCGACGCGATCGCGCCGTCCAACCCGTGCGCCGAGTGCGCCGGCAACAGCTGCCCGGCCGACGGCGCGAGCTTCGACGACTGGTGGGAGCTCAACGAGCGCTGCTACTACGAGGGCGGCGAGGGCAACTCGTCGGTCACCGAGGTCTACTTCTACTGCACCGACTACGGTGAGGACGACAACGCCACCTGCGCGCAGCTCCTGCCGGAGGCCAACTGCAACGACTGCTACGAGCGCGGCTGCCCCGCCCCGGAGGCCGACAGCTACTACTGGTACGAGTACGGCAGCGCCTGCGCCGACTCCGCGCGGACGGCGATGTACGACTACATCTACTGCGCCTACGCCCACGGGCGCGAGGCGTGCGCCTCGCTGGAGCCGACCACCCACTGCGGGACCTGCTGGACCCAGAGCTGCCCGGAGGACCCGGAGGCGTTCGCGGACTACGCCAGCAAGTGCGAGGACCTGGCCGACGGCTACATGCGCGACACGTCGAACGCGTTCGTCAATTGCGTGTACTCGTTCCCGGGGCCCGATGGCATCGCCCCGTGCGCGAACGAGCTGAACGCCTACAAGGAGTGCCTGTCCGAGCCGGACAGCTACTCCGACTGCGACGGTCTGAGGGACGCGGCGAAGGCCTGCCTGGTCGGCACCGAGGCCGAGGGCTGCATCGGGCTCGCCCCCGACTACCCGTGTGAGATGTCGCGCGACGAGTGCCAGCCCAAGGGCGACTTCCCGCCGCTGGCGACCGGGCCGCAGCTGATGCCGAGCTACACGTCGCCGGCGCTGCCCGGGCCCGACGAGGGCAACGTCACCGGCTGGGACCGCGTCGTCACCCACGCGCTGTTCCCGGCGGGCGTGGACGGGATGACCTACAGCCTCATCGACGCGAGCACCGGCGTCGCCATCCCCGGGTTCTCAGGTCTCATGGCGGACGAAAACGGCATCGTCGACATCTCGACCCTGTCCTACACGGACTACCCGCGCATCAAGGTCCGCGCGGAGTTCCCGGCCTTCAACCCGGCCGACGTCTGCAAGACCCTCGTCGACGGCCCCGGGGTCGAGGCGACGCAGGTCAACGGCATGAACGACCATGGCCTGGTCGCCGGCGGCGCCTACGGCGAGCAGTTCGACGGCACGCCCTTCGTCTGGTCGATCGACGACGGGATGACCTTCCTCCCGTGTGCCAGCCAGGAGCCCATCGCCACCGCGCCCGGGCTCCCCGACGACAACGCCACCTACGGGTATGGCACCGCCTACATCACCAACGACAAGGGCGACGCCTTCGGTCGCTGCGACTACACCTGGACCTACTGGACGCGGAACCCCGACGGGACCTACGCGCCCACGCCGGTCGAGGGCGAGTTCGACTTCCCCTCGTACATGAACGACGACGGGACGGTCGCGGACTACCGCGGGCTCTGGAACCCGGAGAGCGGCTACCAGTACGTCCAGGGGCAGATCTACGGCCTCAACGAGAACAACCAGGCCGCCGGCTTCATCAACAACCAGGCCACGGTCTGGGAGCTCGAGGACAACGGCACCTGGACGCCGATCCTGCTCACCGACCTCGGGCTCGACTTCGGCTCCGAGGCCTACGCCATCACGGAAGCCGGGACCGTCGCCGGCGCCGTCAACGGCGAGCAGCAGTTCCAGCGGTACATCCCCGCCATCTGGCGCTACGACGGCGCCGGCTGGGGCGAGCCGATCATCCTCGGTGAGCAGAACGGCATCGCGCTGAGCTTCGACGACGCCAGCGGGGTCGCCGTCGGCGTGGAGTTCCCCCTCGCCGTCGCCGGCGAGACCTACGTCGCCGTGGCCTGGATCCCCGACGACGTCGCCGGGACGAGCTACACCAAGATCGAGCTGCTGCCGACCTCCGCGCTGCAGCTGGCCATCTCGTCGGACATCAACGCGAGCGGCGCCGCCATCTCCGGCATCGTGTCGGGCCTCGGCTCCCTCGCGACGCTGACGATGTACTACCACGAGCCCGATCCGGACCGGCCGGGCGTCTTCCGGACCTACACCCTCGGGCAGCACGGCGCGTTCGCCATCGCCAACCGCCTGATGCCGCCGCTCGGCGAGGACGGCACGGTCCTGCTCCCGGCCCAGGACTACTTCGGCGGCGGTGAGGGCCAGCCAAGCGGCTACGGGATCGGCGACTCCTACGTCTGGAAGCTCTGCGACGACGTGGGCAAGCCCCGGCTCGAGGACTGGACGGTCATCTACACGACCGACCGGAACCCCTCCGTCTCGTTCTCGGCGGCGGTCGACGACGTCTGCCAGACCTCGGTGGTCAACACCGCCCAGATCTCGACCGAGACGCCGCAGATCACCTTCGCCAACGACAGCTCCACCGCGACCATCCCGGTCGAGACGGCGGACCTGACGGTCGCCCTCGAGGTCGACAAGGTCGCCGCCCAGAGCGGCGACACGCTGACCTACACCGTCACGTGGACCAACGCCGGGCCGGCCCTGGCGAAGGACGCCGTGGTCATCCTGCGCTGGAACGACGGGCAGCAGGAGCGAAACCGCACCTGGCAGCTCGGTAACGTCCCGGCCGGCGCCGACGGCGTGCTGACCCAGACGAGCACCATCGACCTCGGCGGCGCGCCGGGCGAGCTGCCGCTGGGCGCCGTCGCGACCATCGACAGCCCGACCATCGACTGCAACGCCGGCAACTCCTCCGACACCGTCCTGACGGTCGTCCAGGACATCGTCAACGTCTACGTCGAGAAGTCCGGCCCGCAGGCGGCCCCGGTGGGCGAGCCCTTCACCTACACGCTGACCTACGGCAACAACGGCAACGTCGGGGCGACCACGGTCACCGTGACCGACGTCCTGCCGGACGGGTTGACCTTCGTGTCCGCCGACCCGGCGCCGACGTCGGATCCGGCCGCGGGCCTCGAGTGGGTCTTCCACTCCTACGATCAGGACGGCAACCCCCTCGAGGACAACGCGACCCTCGACGACAACTCCACGCCGGCCCTGTCGCCGGGTGAGGAGCGCACCGTCACGGTCACGGTCGTCAACGACCACTGCGAGGACATCGGGACGACGGTCACGAACTTCGCGACGGTCGGCTCCGCGCCCCTCGACGCCTTCAACGACGACAACGAGGCCAGCGCCGACACGGCGATCGGCGCGCCCTACGGGGCCATCGCCGGGACCATCGAGGTCAGCCGCTCGACCGCCGAGCCGGGCGACGAGCTCATCTACACCGTCCACTACGGCAACGCCGGCTCCGCGGCGCTCCCGGGCGGGACCCTCGCCTTCCACAACCCGGGCGGCGTCGGGACCCAGACCATCACGCTGGCGCCGCTGCCGGCGGGCGAGTTCGGCGCGGCCATCTTCACGTTCACGGCGACCGGCTCGGTGGACGACGTCCTGACGGCGAGCGCCACGCTGACCGCCGAGGGCGCCTGCCCGGTGACGGTCGAGGCGCCGGTCGTGACCCTGACCGAGCCCGGCCTGCACATCGTCAAGTCCGCCGACCGCGAGAACCTCTGCACGGCGCGGAACGGGACGATCACCTGGAGCCTGCTGGTCACCAACACCGGCGCGAGCGACCTGACCGACGTCGTCGTCACCGACCCGATCGCGGGCGTGACGGTCGTCCCGGGCTCGGTCGAGGGCATGGGCGCCGACACCACCGACCCGACGACCCTGGCGTGGCGGATCGGCACGCTCCCGGCGGGCTCGGCCCTGACGCTGACCTACAAGACGACGCCGCCCGCGGGCTCTGCGCTCATCTCGAACACCGCCTGGGCCTCGGCCGCGGGTGACGTCCGGGTGGCCTCGCCCAAGGCCTACGTCCGCACGACCTGCGCCGCCGCCGCGACGCTGACCAAGGCGTGGTCGGCGGGCTGCGCGCTGCCGGGCAACGACGTCGAGGTCGTCCTGATCGTCGCGAACACCGGCGTCGCGCCGCTGACCGGCGTCACGGTGATCGATCCCTTCGCGCAGGGGATGGCGTTCGGGGGCAGCGACACCGGCGGATACGACGACGAAGGGCAGGTCCGCTTCGACGTCGGCGCCCTGGCCGCCGGCCAGACCCGCACGCTGTCCTACCGGGCCACCCTGGGCGCCGAGATGGCGCCGGGTAGCCTGGTCATCGACCGCGCGTCCCTCTTCACGGCGGAGCTGCCGCGGCGGGTGTCGAACCAGGTCGCCGGCGCGGTCCTCGACTGCGACGACGGCAACCTCTGCACCGCGGACGCCTGCACGCCGCTGGCGGGCTGCGTGAACCTCAACGCCCCGGACGAGACGCCCTGCACGCCGGGTGACCTCTGCGCCACCGCTGGCGAGTGCGTCGCCGGCATGTGTACGGCGACCGACTTCCTCGACTGCGACGACGACAACCCCTGCACCGAGGACGCCTGCGTCGAGGGCGAGTGCAGCAACGACGCCGTCGAGGACGGCATCGAGTGCGATGACATGACCGTCTGCTCGCTGGCCTCGGAGTGTCAGTCGGGCACCTGCACGGCGACCGAGATGGTCGACTGCGACGACGAGAACGTCTGCACCACCGACCTCTGCGACGCCGAGACGGGCTGCTACCAGGAGAACGCCGAGGACGGCACCGAGTGCGACGACGACAACCTCTGCAGCGACGCCTCGGAGTGCCAGGGCGGCACCTGCTTCGGCACCAACTACGTCTCCTGCAGCGACGGCAACGACTGCACCACCGACTTCTGCGACCCGGCGACGGGCTGCGAGGCCGAGCCGGTCGAAAACGGGATGCTGTGTGACGACGGCGACCTCTGCACCACCGAGGACTTCTGCACCGACGGCGTGTGCGGTGGCGACGCGATCACCTGCGCCCCGCCGACCGACTGCCAGTTCCCCGGCGTCTGCAACTCGGCCACCGGCGTCTGCGACTACGAGCTCAAGGACGGCGAGATCCCGGTGCCCATCGGGCTGACCGACCTCGGGACCCTGGGCGGCGCGACCAGCCGCGCGCTGGCCATCAACGACAGCGGCATGGTGGTCGGCGCCTCCGACACCGAGGGCGGCGCCGAGCACGGCTTCGCCTGGATCGCCGACGGCGGCATGGTCGACGTGACCCCCGAGGCGACTCGGGGCGCGGCGGTCGGCGTGAACGCGGCCGGCGTGGTCGCGGCGCTCCGGGCCGACGGTGACGCCCAGGTCGTCGTCCGCTGGCAGAGCGGCAGCGGCGACATCCTGTGGAGCTACGCCGGCGCCTTCGACAACCCGACGGCCGTCTTCGGCCCGACGGCCAGCGGCAAGGTCGCCGGCACCAGCACCGGCGGCGACGGCGCCTACTCCGCCAGCGGCTCGAGCTTCCAGCTCATCAGCGGCCCCGACGGCTCGACCGTCGAGATCGCCGGGCTGAACGACGCCGGCTGGGTCATCGGCACCTACACCTCGGGCGAGGACACCTTCGGCTTCAGCTGGTTCGACGGCGACATGACGGTGCTCGCCACCAACAGCGTGGCGACGGCCATCAACGCCGGCGGCACCCTGGTCGGCTACATGAGCACCGCCGACGGTCAGCGGGCCTTCACCGTGGACGCGGGTGACGACCAGCTGGTCGAGCTCCCGGCGCTGTGCGCCGACGACGGGACGGGCACCATCGTGTGCGGCGCCCAGGCCCGCGCCATCGCCATCGACGACAGCGAGCGCATCCTCGGCGTCGCCTCGACGCCGGACGGTGATCTGCACGCGGTCATCTGGGGCGCGGACGAGGTCATCCACGACCTCGGGACCCTGGCCGGCGGCCTCACCAGCACCCCGGTGGCGCTGGCGAACGGCGGCGGGATCGCCGGTGACAGCGACACGGCCTGGGGCCAGACCCAGGCGGTCTACTGGACGGCCGACCTCGAGCTCATCGGGCTCGGCACCCAGGGCCTCGCGGGCTCCCGCGCGGTGGCGGTCAACAGCGCCGGGCACGTGGCCGGCGAGCTGCTCGTCAACGGCGGCGGCAGCCGCGCCTTCCTGTGGGACGAGGGCCGCGGGCTCGCGGACCTCGGGACCCTGGGCGGGACCTCGGCGACGGTGGCGGCGATGAACGCCCTCGGCCAGGTGGTCGGGGCCAGCGCGGTCAGCGGCGGCGACATGCACGCCTACGTCAGCGACGAGCCGGCGACCTCCTGCGTCTTCTGCGAGACGGACGAGGAGCCGCCGGTCATCGTGTGCCCGGTCTTCAAGGGCGCGGTCGAGTGCATCGACGGCGGGGCCGAGGTCACCCTGGGGAACCCGTCGGTCAGCGACTCCTGCGGTCGCCCGGTGAACGTGGCCAGCGACGCGCAGCCGTTCTACACGGTGGGCGCGACGCCGGTGACCTACACCGCGACCGACAGCGAGGGGAACGAGGCGAGCTGCGCAACGACGGTGGTCGTGAAGGACACCCGCCCGCCGACGCTGCTCTGCCCGGCCTCGAGCACGGTTCAGGCGGACGAGGGGATCTGCGGCGCGACCGTGACCCTCGAGCCGACCGTGACCGACGCCTGCGAGGCGGCCGAGAGCCTGACCGTCGTGGGTCCGACCGGGCCGACGCTGTTCGCTCCCGGCGAGACGACGGTGACCTACAGCGCCGTCGACAGCTCCGGCAACGTGGCGACCTGCGACACGACGATCAACGTCGTCGGCGTCGAGGAGCTCAGCATCGCCTGCGAGGACGAGCTCACGGTCGAGGCGCCGGCCGACTTCTGCGGCTACCCCGAGGCGCTGAGCGCCGACGTGGTGGACGTCTGCTCGGTCAACGTGACGGTCACGAGCGCCGCCGACAGCTTCCCGATCGGCGACACCAACGTAACCTTCTCGGCCGAGAACGACCGCGGTGACGAGGCCGAGTGCCAGACGAAGCTGACGGTGGTCGACGTGACGCCGCCGACGGTCGAGTGCGGTATCGGCAGCGCCCTGCCGCTCTTGCCGACGGCCATCGCCCCGGTGGTCCGCGACGCCTGCACGGCGGAGACGGTCATCAGCGACGTGCGCTGCGTGATGATCGGCGACGACAACAGCACCGAGACCGAGGTGACCGAGGGCTGCGACGTCGGCCTCGAGGGCGGCGCGGTCGTCGTCCGAGCCGTCCCCGAGGGCCAGAGCGAGCTGCACTGGACGGTCACGGCGACCGATCCGTCGGGCAACAGCAACAGCGTCGACTGCTCGACCGGGCTCGACGACAGCCTGCTCGATCGCGACCACGACGGCGTGCCGGACGGGGTCGACAACTGCCCCGACACCTTCAACCCCTACCAGCTCGACACGGACCTGGACGGGATCGGCGACGTCTGCGACCCGACCCCCGCCGACGGCCTCATCGCCAACGGCGGCGGCGGCTGCAGCGGCGGTGGCGACGCGGCCCCGCTCGGCCTCGCCCTCGCGGGCCTCGCGCTCCTCGCGCTGACCCGCCGGCGCCGCCGGACCCAGGTGTGAGCCGACTCACCGCGTGAGTGACTGACAGAGGAGGCGCGAAGCAGCGGAGACCCCGCCGCTTCGCGCCTCTCTCGTTCAGCTACCTCCACGCCCGCTCCCCCCTCCACGCCCGCGCCAGCTCCGCGCCGCGCCGCGCCGCGCCCGCTCCGCCTCGGCGCCCGCGCCACCTCCGTGCCCGCTCCGCTCCCGCTCCCGCGCCCTCTCCGTCTCCGTCTCCGCGCCCGCTCGCCCTCTCCGCGCCCGCTCCGCTCCCGTTCCCGCGCCGCGCCGTCTCCGCGCCCGCTCCACATCCACGCCCGCGCCGCGTGCCTCCACGCCGCTCGCCCTCGCCCCCGCGCCACCTCCGCGCCCGCTCCGCTCCCGCTCCCGCGCCTTCTACGCTCCGCGCCCGCGCCCGCTCGCGCCCGCTCCCCCTCGCGCTCGCGCTTCGCAGGCCGGCTCCGGTGGACCGACGCGGCCGACCCCGGCTAAGGTGCGCCCGACGCATCGCCCGACGGAGTCCACAGCGTGGCCAAGAAGAAGCGCTCGCGCGCGAAGAAGCCCAAGGCGCCCGCAGCGGCGCCGCCGAGCGCCGCCTCCGAGGCCGCGCCCCCCGCGCCCGCGAAGGCCAGGCCCAGCCGGCGGGCCGACGAGCCCACCTCGGAGAAGCGCTCGGCGTTCGACCAGGCGACGGGTTGGCTGGCCCTCCCCGAGGGGCGCCTCGCGTGGTACTGGCTCGTGCTGCTCACCGGGCTCGCGTGGGCCTTCGGCTTCGTGGTGCGGCTGATGTGGCTCCCCGGCGCCGAGGCCAACCCCCAGGCGGTCTTCGACGGTCACGTCACCCTGACGGTCACCGACGGCTACTTCTGGGCCGCCGGCGTCCAGCAGGCGGTCGACGGCCTGAACGCCGGCATCCGCCGCGTCCCCGGGATGTGGGAAAACGCCATCGTCTTCTTCGGCTACCTCGGCGCGCAGCTGAGCTCCGTCCAGGACGCGATCCTGTACCTGCCGGCCATCATCGCGCCGCTCATCGCCGCCCCGCTCATCGTCCTCGGCAACGCCCTGCGCGCGCCCTACTGGGGATTCTCGGCCGGGCTCCTGAGCGTCGTCGGCTGGAGCTACTACAGCCGCTCGCTGATGGGCTACTTCGACACCGACATGTTCAGCGTGACGGTGCCGCTGGTCCTCACCGTCGCGATGATCGTCGCGGTCACCAAGCGCAGCACCCTGCACATGGTCCTCGCCGCGGCGCTCTTCGTCATCGCGCCCTTCTTCTACGACCAGATCGGCTCGGTCCTCCTGGCCCTCGCCGGCATCCTCGGCGTCTACCTCGTCGCCTTCCACGACGACACCCCGCGCTGGTGGCGGCGCGCGCTGGTCTCCCTCGGGCTCTTCGTCATCGCCGGCCTCTTCTACGACAGCTCCAAGGGCGTCGCCTTCGTCGCGGCCGCCGCCGCCGTGGCAGCGCCCTTCTTCCTCGACCGGGACCGCGACGCCGCCTTCATCTGGCCGGCCATCGCCGTCATCGCCATCGCGCTCCTGCCGATCCCGTGGTGGCTCCGCCTGGCGCTCCTCGGCGGGGCGTGGTTCGGCCTCCGGGCCGAGGTCGTCCCGCAGCGCTACCTCGTCTGGGTCGCGCTCGCCCTGGTCGTCGCGGTCGCGGCCACGAGCCCCGTGGTCCACAAGATCCTCGGCGAGCTGACCCGCTACACCGACCGCGGCGCCGTCGGCGCCGACGCCCCCGGCGAGATCTCCTTCATGCGGGTCGGCGGCCTCGTCCGGGAGATGGTGCGCCTGCCCTTCGAGCAGCTCGCCGCCCGCTTCGCCGGCTCGCCGACCGGGCTCGGGCTCGCCATCACGGGCTACGTCCTCGCGACCATCCGCTACCGGGTGCTGCTGCTCCTGCTGCCGCTCATCGCGCTCGGCGCCTTCTCGCTGTGGGGCGGCCTCCGCTTCACCATCTACGGGGTTCCGGTCGCCGCCCTCGGCATCGCCTACCTCGCGGCCCGGGTCGGGACGGCAGCGTGGCCGCTCGTCAAGGTGCGCGCCGCCCGGTTCGCGGTCGCCGGCGCCATCATGGCCGCGCTGCTCGCCCCGGTCCTGGTCTCCCAGGCCGAGGAGGCCATCGCCCGTCAGCCGGCGACCGTCGTGCTGACTGGCGAGGCGGAGCTGATGAGCCGCTTCGGCGAGGTGGCCGAGCCGGACGCCTACGCCATCGCGTGGTGGGACTTCGGCTACCCGCTCTACTACTACGCGCACGTCGGCGCGCTCATCGACGGCGGCAAGCACGGGCACGACAACCTCGTGGCGTCCCAGGTGATGTTCACCTCGTCGCAGCGCCAGGCGGCGAACCTGTCGCGGGTGGCGATCGAGCGCTACCTCGTCGAGTCGGCCTGGATGCCGGTCATCGACACCCTCTTCGCCGAGGCCAGGGACAGCGGGAGCACCCCGCGGGACTGGCTCGAGAGCCTGGCCGAGCCCGGGTTCACGCCGCCGGAGGAGACGCGCCCGGTCTACCTCTACCTGCCGCACAAGATGCTGCGCCTCCTCGGGGCGGTCGAGCAGTTCAGCCGCGACTCGCGGCGCCCGCTCGAGGGTGAGGCGACGTCGGACAAGCGCCCGTACTACATCTACACCCAGGCGCGGGAGGCCGGCGGGGTCCTCGACCTCGGGCGCGCGGGCTTCAAGATCGACCTGAAGACGATGCGCATGACCGACCGCGGCGGCCGCGCCGTCTCGGTCCGCTCCTACGACATGGTGACCCTCGGCAAGGACGACGCGGGTGAGTCGGCCCTCCAGGTCCGGTCTCAGGAGGTCTCCGCGAGCGGCAAGGTCCGCGTGATCTTCCTCAGGAGCTACGGCGCGGTCATCATCTGCGACGAGGAAATCTACGGCTCGGTCCTGATCCAGCTCCTCGTCCTCGGCCGCGCCGAGCCGGGCCTCTTCGACGAGGTCCTCCGTACCCCCTTCGGCGCCGTCTTCCGCGTGTTCCCACGGGCGAACGCGGCGCCCTGACGCAATCCCACGAGGATCCCACAAGCCCCACCTCGCCGTTGCCTCGGTCGCGCCTGGTCCGCCAGGTTCCCGATGTCAGCCCCGGAGACCAGCCGCGCGGGGACAGGAGGAGGGGCTTTGCAGGTCGAGCAGACACGAACCATCGCAGCGGTCGAGCGCTCGCGCGGTGAGCGCGGTGAGCGCCCAGGCGGCTTGAACGTCCAGCTCCGGGGCATGTCGTACGCCTCCGGTCGCGAGCTGCTGCAGCCGAAGCTCGCCCTGCGGGCGACGGGACCGGCGCGGGACCCGCTGCTCCGCGCGGCGCAGTGCCAGGAGGGCGTGCGGCGCGCCCTGACGCGGCCGGTGCTGAAGCGGATCCCGGCGGCGGTCAACGACGCGCTCCTGCTGAACAAGGTCGGCACCTGGGAGGAGCTCGAGGCGGCGCTCGCCGAGGCGCTCGGGAGCGTCTACCCGCAGGACCAGGTCGGCGCCAAGGCCGCGCACGGGGTCGGGCAGGTCCGCACCGTCGGCGTCGAGATGCGCCGGATCGCGGCCACGGAGCTCGCAGAGAACGCGGTCGAGAGCCCCGCCGCCGTCGAGCTCGAGGGCCTCGACATCAACCGCTTCACGACCGTCGAGTCGGCCATCGCCCACGTCCGGCAGGTCTACGCCGCAAAGCATCGCGCGACCGGACAGACCTCGCTCTTCGGGCCCGAGGAGGCCTTCGCCGAGGTCGAAAAGCGCCTCCGGACCAGCACATTGCTACGTGAGCTCCAGGACCTGCGCGGCGTCGCGCTGCTCGTCGAGGCCGGGATCATCCCGTCCAGTCACGCCGCCGAGCTGGCCGGTCTCCTGGTCAGCGGCGCGATGCGTCACTGGCCGCAGCTCGCCGGGTTCATCGGTCGGATCCACGGCAGGGCGCTCACCGGCGAAGAGCTGAAGCGGTTCATCATGGTCAACATCACCGTCGCCACGGACATCGCGGCCAAGCGCTTCTTCGACCGCCAGGCCGGCGCGGGGATGGGCCGGAGCCCCCTGGTCGTCGGCAGCAACACGAAGGAGGACGGCCTCCTCTCCGGGGTCGACCGCGAGCTCTCGGGGATCGCCGAGGCCGTGCCCGAGGCGGCCCTGGCGGCGAACGTGACGTCGATCGAGCTGGGCGCGCTGCTCTCGCAGCGGCGCTCGTCGATGCTCTGGTACATGGGGCACGCCAACGAGAAGGGGCTCCGCCTGAACGACGCCACCGTCACGCCCGGCGAAGGCGCCATCACCCACAACCCCACCGAGGCCATCGCCGGGGCCGGGCTGGACCTGGTCGCGCTGAACGCCTGCAACACCCTGCCGCTGGCCGAGGGGATCGCTCAGGCCGGCACCAACGCCGTCGGTACCGTCAACGCCATCAACGACGAACGCGCCGCCATGTTCGGCGAGACGATGATGGGCGGCCTCGGGATGGGGCAGGCGGGAGACACGGCGATGCAGCTCGCCGGTCGGGAGCTCCACCGGACGTACGGCGGCCACTCGGCGCTGCAGATCAAGCGGCCCGGCCAGAAGATGCAGCACCAGAGCCCGAAGATCATGCCCTACGGCATGTACGTCGGGGACGTGCCGGCGCTCGACGCCGAGATGGGGGTCGGGCTGAAGAAGAAGCGCGGGCAGCAGGAGCGGGCCAAGCGAGAGAAGAAGCTGAAGCTCCCGACCAGCGCGTCGACGCGCGCGCCCCAGACGCTCCAGCAGGCGCTCGCGTCGGGCTCGCTCGCGGCGATCATCCGCGTGTGCGGCATCGCCAGCGACTTCGCGTCCGAGCACGCGGCGGCGGTGCTCGCGGCGAAGCCGAAGACGATGGCGCACGCCCAGCGGCTGCTGCTGAGCCGGTACGTGACGTCGCTCGTCGGGGAGGCGCGCTACGACGGCCCGGTGGCGGCCCGCTTCGGGCTCCTGTCACGGGATGACCACGCACGGTTCCTCGTCCACCTGCGCCAGCGCGGCGTGCAGGCGGCGCAGGTCGCGGGGCCCCTCGAGCTCCAGCGGCACGTGAAGGCCTTCCGAGCGGCGAGCCCGACCCTCCTCGGATAGCCACCGCCAAGCGCCGCGCGGATGGGGCGCGCTTCCCCTCGTCCACGTCGAACCTGCCACGGGCGCGACGGCGAGCCTCCACTTCGCGAACGCTGCGAAGGACGTGACCAGCGCGGTCCAGGAGGGATGGGCGGCCGCCGACGGGGAGACGCGATGAAGAGGGCCGGTGGGCCTTCGGGGCGCCTCGGTGCTTCCGTCTGGGCACCGGCGCCGCAGGGCACGCGTCGCGCCGGCGGGGGGCTCGACAGACAAGCGGAGGGGAGACTGCACACGGCGCAGAAGCGACTCGCTAGCGGAGTGTGGGCGTCCCGCCCGCACCAACCCGTCGCCACCCCTGATCCCCCGGCGCCGTTCTGCCTTCGCGGCAGCCTCGGGACGACCGCGGGCGAGCGCCCCCGAGCAACGACCTTCGAGGAAGAACAACAGCCGCCGCCGTCGGCGCTCGTGGGGATGTGGGGAACCCTGCGAGCCCCCCGGGCGAGCGGGGTTCTCCAAGTCGGGGTTATCCAAGCCCCTCGTGGGGAACCTGCGAGCCCTCCGGGCGAGCGGGTTGTCCACAGGGGCGTCACCGACGTCATCTACACAGCGCGCATCGGCGATTTGTGCGGGCGGGACGCCCACACTCCGAACGGATGGGGCACCGACACCCCTCGTCACCGGAGGAGCTGGCGTCCGTGGACCTCGAGGAAGCCGTCGCGGCCGAGGGTCGACGCGACAGGTCAGCTCCGGGTGTCGACTCAACAGCGTAGACATCGCCTCGGCCAGCAGCGCCTCGACCATCGCGTCGTCGCCGACGACGCCGAAGCGGGTGCGCAGGAGGCTCCGTGTCGCCTCGACGGCCCACGCCGTGACGCTGTCGACGCTGACCTGCAGTGTCCGCTGTTCGTCGTCGGGGTGATTGAGCTCGGACGCCTCGGTCGCCGCGGGCTCCGTGTCACCATCGTCGGCGAGTTCGGCCAGCTGCTCACGCATCGCGCGAACGGTCTTCGCGCGCGCGTCGGAGCTCAGCTGCGCCTCGGTCGCCGGCGTCGCGTGGCGCGCGAGGAGCTCGACCATCGACCAGCCGAGGTCGCCCTGCGACAGCGCGGCGCGGAGCCCAGGCAGCTCGGCCAGCCGTGCAGAGACCCGCGCAGACTCGTCGACCCAGCGCGGGTTGCGCCCGAAGCCGTACGCGCCAACGGAGGAGAACCCCAGCTCGAGGTGGCCGCCCAGCTCGCGCAGCCGCCGCAGCGCGTCACCGACCGCCAGCCGCAGCGCGCCCACGGACCGGGACAACGCGACGAGCTCTCGGTCGAGCTCGACGACCCAGCCAGGCGGGCTCTCTCTCGGCGCATGAACACTCACGCAACCCTTTTACCATGGGGTTTTCCGCGTCCTCAGCGTGCGCCTTTCGTGGCGTTGTCAGCGCCCGACCCTCGCCGCGAAGCCTCTTTCCCCGATCGCGGCGACCAGCGGCCCGCACACCCCGGCTACGGGCGATCTGGCGAGACTCGACCTCTCGTTGCCGCGTCCACCGCGGGGAAAATATTAGATCGCAGGGTCAGACCCCGCGATCTAACATTTTCCCGCGTGACCCCGGCTCAGGGGGCGTAGGCCTCGATGTCGCCCTCGCAGGCGGCGAGCTCTGCTGGGGTCAGGTCGTCCACGGCGACGTCGACCGGCGGCTGGCCGGGCTCGGTGTAGCTCCAGCTGCAGCTGTCGGTGTCGTTGTCGCTGGCCACCGCGGTGAAGGCCCAGCCGGACGAGCTCAGGGTCGTGGAGCTGGTGCCGAAGCCGAGGGCCTGGGAGTACTGCACGCTGGTCAGCTGCGCGATGACCTGGGCGAGGTCCGTCGATTGCCAGCAGGGGCAGGCGGTCGCGCCGAGGGGGGTGGTCGCGGCCGAGGCGTAGTCGTCCTCGCCGGTGACGCCGTTACCCGGCTCGGAGTCCGAGTCCGCCTCGTTCGCCGCCGTGATCTCGGCGGTGTTGATGGTCCCCCCCTGGCCGGTCGCCTCGGTCGAGAGGATGAGCGAGACGCTCTCGCCGGCCGGAATCGACCCGATGGTCCAGACGCCCGTGTCGGGGTCGTAGAAGGTCCCGCTCGCCGCGGCGTTGTCCCCCATGAACGCGTACCCCGGCGGGAGCTGGTCGGTCACGGCGACGCCGGTCGCCGCCCCGGGCCCGTCGTTGGTCACCGTGAGCGTGAAGCGCACCGGCGAGCCGACGCCGGGAGAGGTGGTGTCGGCCGTCTTCTCGAGGGAGAGGTCCGCCCCCGACCCGGCGACGGGCAGGGTCGCGGCCGCGGCGAAGTCGTCCTCCGTCGGGTCCCCGTTGGCGACCGTCGAGTCCGGGTCGGCCTGGTCCGCCTTGGTGATCTCCGCGCGGTTCGAGTACGGCCCGGTCGGGTTGACCCGCACCGTGATGTGCAGCGTCACGCTCGAGCCCGACGGCACGGTCCCGACCACCCACGCGCCCGTGTCCGGGTCGTAGAACGTCCCGGTGGCGTCGGCGTCGTGCCCGACGAGCGCGTAGCCGCCGCTGAGCAGGTCGGTCACCGTCACGTTCGTCGCGTCCTCGGGCCCGTCGTTGGTGACGGTCAGGGTGAAGACCACGGTGTCGCCGACGTTCGGGGTGATGTCGTCGACGCTCTTCTCGAGGGACAGGTCGGCGCCGGTCGCCGGCTGGGTGTCGTCGCAGAAGTCGACCTCGCCCGCGACGTCGTTGGCGCAGTTGTCGAAGCCGTCCGAGGTCCCCTGATCCGAGCCCGGGGCGTAGCTCGTCTCGATGACGCCGGTGTCGTCGTCGAGGCCGCTGGAGTTGTCGCCGCCGCAGGTCACGACGCTCGGGTCGTCGGCGTCCGCGCCCACGGGGATGACGACGTCGATGACCGGGTACGAGTAGCCCGGCAGCGTCCAGTCCAGGCCGTTGTCCCCCGACGACGCGGTGAAGCGCGTCTCGATGACGCAGCCGACCGCGTCCGGCAGGTTGACGCCGAAGATCACCGCCCAATAGAGCTTGTCGAGCCCGGGAAGCTGCTCCACGCCCGCCGAGACCATCAGCTGAAAGAGCGGGCCCACACCGACCGCGGGGAGGATCTGGTTGCCGAGCGCGGCCGGCGCGGGGTCGTAGCTCGTCACGACCTGTCCGCCGGAGCCGTCGGGGCAGGTCAGGGTGACGTCGTCCATGTGCAGCGTGGTCGCGCCCGCCCCAGGACCCGCGGTGCACGCGAAGGCCATGACGATCGACGAGTCGCGGTCCCCGGAGGCGTTGAAGAGCAGCTCCACCTCGTCGCCGTCCGGGTACTCGCAGTCGACCTTGGCCGAGCAGAAGACCTCGTCGAAGTTGACCGCGATGTCGAAGAAGCCCTGCTGCGCGTCCCGGGCGACGGTCAGGTCGAAGGTCACCGGGACGTCCGCGTTCTCCTTGCACTCGGCCACCTGGGTGCACGGCGCCGACGCCGGGCACGGGTTGGACCAGGTGTCCGCCGCGAGCGCCGGGGGCGTCGTGACGGTGTCGGCGCACGCCGCGCCGCTGCAGATCTGTTCGATGACGAGCGACACCGTGTTGGTCGCCGCGTTCGGGGCCGCGTCGCACGGGGCGACGTAGCTCACGCTCCCCCCGGCGCCATATTGACTGGCGCAGATGTGCCCCTGGGACATCACCGTCTGGACGGCGCCGTTGGTGATGGTCAGCCCGTAGCAGACGTCGCTGACCCCCGCGAGCTGGAGCGGCGCGATGTCGAGGGCGATCTGCCGCCCCTCCCCGGGCGGCGGAGCGCCTCCCGAGCACCCGGCCCCGACCGACCCTGCGAACGCCAATATGCCAAGATACACCACTGCGGAGTGGTCCCTCATGGTTGAACCCCTGTCTCTGAGTGCTGGAAAGGAGGCCGCTGAAGTTGGCCTCGACTACACGCTTTCTGGATGCGACGACGATACGTGAACGGCGTTCACGTCGCAATCGACGGGCACACGAATTTGATGTAGATCAAGGTTCTGCCGCGTCCCCCGCGACGTCGCGGGAAAAGAACGTGAATTGAATTCACGTCCGGGCGGCGGGCTCTGCTCGGGCTACGATCTCCTCGACGAGCCCGCGCGTTCGCAGACGGCGTGGCCCCGGTGACGCTCCACGCCATCTACCGCCGCCTCGTTTCCGCACCTCGGATCCGCCGGCCGAGGCCGACGCCCTCGCCGGAATGGAAGAGCTCCTCGAGAACCTACGACTCTCGCGCAACCTGGAGGACCTCGGCCTGGCCGACGCCCTCTTCTGCCCCGAGCGGCGAGCGTCGGGGGGGCGAGGTTGCGACCGGCCGCGGGCGGTGTACCCTCACGGCTCGACCCGTCACTCCGGTCTCGAGGACACGATGCAGCCACCGCATGCGCCCAGCCGCCGCGGCGCACCCGCGATCGCGATGGTCGCGTGGGCGGCCCTGACCCTCGCCGCCTGTAAGGGCGACGCGCCCGGGCCGACGCCGACCCCGCCGCCGGCGAACGCCTACGACGTCGCGACGCTCCAGATCGGGCAGGAGGTCCTCGGCGGCCACGCCGAGCGGATGACCTGTCAGGAGCGCTTCGACGCCGCCAAGAAGTTCGCCGACAGCTCCAAGGCAGGCCTCGACAAGGCCGTCGGCGAGCTGCGCCAGGCCCAGGCCCACTTCGCCCGCGCCACCGAGCTGTTCAAGCGTGAGCTCCGCCTCGCCGAGCCGCGGCGCCGCCTCACCGAGCCCAAGCGCGAGCCCCGAGCGGCCGACGCGCCCCGCCGCGGGCTCTCGGCCGGCTTCGGCGCCAGCTTCGGTCGCGCCCCCCGCGCCAACGCCGAGGCCCCCGCTCGCCCGCTCCCCCAGCCGCCGCGCCAGCCCGCCTTCGTCGTGACCCACGACGGCAAGCTCCGGCCCATCTCCCGCGACGCCCCGGTCTCCCCCCTCGCCGAGCACGGTCGCCCGCCGACCCCGGTCGGTCAGGAGCACGGCCCGCTCCCGTCGACCCCGAAGAGCCCGCTGTCCCAGTGAGCCGTCGCCTCCTCCACGCCCCCGAGACGCCCATGCCCGAGCCCACCTCCGAACGGCGCCGCCTCGTCGCCGTCCTCGCCGTCCTCGCCGCCCCGCTCCTCGCCTGCGGTGGGTCGAAGCCGCCGGCCCCGGTCTCGGTCGACGGCCGCATCGGCGCCGCCGCCAGCGCCCCCCAGGGGCTCGTCCTGTGCCGCGGCGAGGGCTGCACCCTGACGCCACCCGGCGGCGAGCCCACGCCGTTGACCAACGTCCACGGCGCGGTCGACGCGGCCCTGGTCGCCGGCGACACCGTCCTGCTCCTCCAGGGCGATCGCTACCGGACCCTCACCCTGCCGTCGGGTGACGTCTCCGACGACGCCCCGCTGGCGGACCTGGGGCTCCCCGCCGGCTGGACCTCGGTCGACGCCGCCGGGCGCTACGGGGACAGCGGCTACGTCTTCTTCCGCGGGACCGAGTGGGCCACCCACGACCCGGCGTCGGGCCAGACCGCCGGGCCCTACCCGCTCTCCGCGTGGCCGGGCGGCTGGGCGGCGTCGCTCCCCGACGGCCCCGACGCGGCGCTCGCGGCCGCCCCGGGCGAGCTCCACCTCGCGCGCGGCGAGGCCGTCGAGATCTTCGAGATCGCCGCCGGTCGCTTCCGCGCTTCGGACCCGGGCCCGAAGGACACGCCCGACACGCTCACCCCGCCCGACGATCCGCCCGACACCGTCTCGCCCGACGAGCCAGAACAGGACGAGGTCCAGTGGCTCGACCTGCGCGGCGACGACGCGGTCTCGGCCTTCGCCGCCGACCCCGACGGCGCCCTGGGCGAGGGCGCCGAGGGCGCCATCAGCGTCTGGCTCCGCGCGGACTGGAGCGACGCCGACTGCGAGCGCCAGGCGCGGACCTCGGACCAGCCCGCGGACATCGCGCGCAAGTACGTCTACGACCACGGGACGCGAAACGGCGCGCGCTTCCGCTTCGCCATCACCTGCGACCGCCGCCGGGTGTGGATCGAGAACGAGGGCGACGCGATCGACTGGGACGAGGTCCGCCTCCCCGGCGACGGGCTCCGCGACGGCGTGGCCCATCAGCTGGGGCTGGTGACCGAGGACGGCCGGACGGCCGTCTGGCTCGACGGGACCTACGTCAACTCGGTCGAGGTCGCCTACCGGCCCTACCGCGCCAGCCTCAGCGTCGGCTCGCTCAGCACGACCGCGATGCGCTTCGCCGGGCGCGTCGGCGCGCTCCGGGTCTACTCGCGCGCCATCGCCGGCTCGCGGCTGGCGGCCCTCGGGGCGCTTCACGACGACGCGCTCCGCCGGCAGCCCGAGGCGGACGCTCTGGTGGCGCGGCTCACCAACGAGGAGGGGGCGTCCACCCCGCCGGCGCTGGTCATCGAGGCGCCCGCGTGGGACCCGGCCGCGGTCGCCGCCGGCCGGCCGTGGATCCTCGTCTCCGACGTCTCGCGAAGCCAGGAGCGCGCCGCCCAGGGCTCGGAGACCGACCTGAACTACGTCCCCCAGCCGCTCTACACGACGTGGTGGGCCGACATCTGCGACGCGCCGCGCGGGACGTCGCGCGGGGATCTGACCTGCGGCACCTGGGTCCTGCTGCTCGCGAAGACGTCCTATCGCGAGGAGGACGATCCGCACCAGCGCTCGCTCCCCGCCGAGCTGAAGCGCAAGGTCTACGTCCAGGACGTCACCTACCAGGCCTTCACCCGCCGCGACGCCAAGAGCTTCGCGCCCGTCGGCGGCAGCGAGGTCCTCGCGTGGGAGGAGCCGCCGCCCCGGGTCGAGGGTGGCGAGGAGCGGGTCTTGATGACCCTCGGCGAGCGCCACCTGATGCTGGCGCTCGCCCCGCAGAACTCCGAGGAGGGCAAGTACGGCGGAGCCTGGGTCGGCGCCGGCCCGATCAACGCGAACCTCGCCTCCCACGGCTACCACATCGCGCGGCTCGACCCCTTCGACCTGACCAAGCCCGGCCAGGGCGTCGGGATGGTCTTCGGGATGGACTACGAGACCGTCCGCGACTTCCGGCCCTACGCCTGGAAGAAGGTCCCCGGGGACTACACGCTGCCCTACGGCCTGCAGATCGACGGCACGAACATCGGCTGTAACGGCAGCCGCTCGGTCGACAGCGTCTCGAGCAGCTACGAGCTGGCCAAGGCCGCCGGGACCAGCTTCGGCATGACGATCATGAACTTCCGCTACAACAACACCGTCGCCAGCGAGTCCCGCGACCGGAAGTCCAGCCACCAGCGCGAGACCCGGGGCGAGGCGCGGTGCATCGACTTCACCCTCATCGTCGATCCGCCGCGGGCGGTGCTGAGCCACGGCCTGCGCCAGGCGGTCGACGACGCCCGGGACCGCTGTCCCGCGGGGCGCGAGGGCGACGAGGCGTGTCAGGCGGCGCTGGCCGTCATCGTCGACCGCTACGGGACCCACTACCCGAACGCGCTGGCCTACGGCGGCATCGCCCAGATGCTCGCCGTCTACACCGAGGAGGAGGCGCGCGCCATCGCCACCTGGGAGGACCAGACCGGCTACGGCTTCGAGCAGACCATCCAGACCAGCGGGACGGTCTCCGGGGGCATCAAGGGCGTCGCCGAGGTGTCGGCCACCGTCGGGACGAGCTGGACCAACGGCTTCGAGAGCAGCTCCCACAACAAGACCCAGACCGAGCGGCTGACGAGCACCATCGCCGAGAAGACCAAGTGGGTGAGCCGCGGCGGGCGCGCCGGCGCCAACTTCGAGACCTGGCAGCAGGACCCGACCGCGGCCATCCCGATCTACGCCGACCTGCGGCCACTGCCCGAGCTGCTCGCCCCGCCGTATTTCACCGACGCCCGGGTCATCGACGTCGTGCGGCCGGCGCTCGACGCGTTCATCCGCGAGAAGGTCAGCGTCGTGGCCTACCTGAACCAGGAGAGCTTCGTCACGGCGATGCCGTTTCACCACCCGAAGATCGAGTACGGCGTCGACTACCCCGGAAACGACCTCGAGCCGGCGAAGACCGCCAAGACGGCGCCGCTCTGCCTCGACCGCTGCAAGCGCCGGAGCGACTGCTACATCATGGCCTGGAGCACGACGGACCAGCGGTGCTGGCTCAAGCGGGGCGTCCTGAACCCGCGCCGCGTGGACAACCGCCAGCGGAACAGCGCCGTCGTCCGGAAGAAGGAGGCGCCGACCGCGCCGCCGGTGGTCGAGGACCGCTGCGGAGTGCTGGGCGGCGACAACGCCTGCGAGAAGCCGTGCCCGAAGCAGATCCACTACTGGGGCAACGACTACGTCACCCTCATCGGGCGCGTCCCCGAGACGCCGCCCGGCGGCGAGTTCATGTTCAACGACGTCTGCAAGTACACCTACGACTTCCCGCGCTGCTATCGCGTGTGCCTCGACGACGTGAAGTTCGTCTGCGAGAAGACGAAGAGCGGCGGGCGCTGGACGCAGTACGGCGAGATCGGCCGCGACGCGAACTGCTACAACAGCGGGAACACCAACCAGCCCGGCCTCTCGGTCGAGATCAAGGACTGAGCCTGAGGATGGTGATGAACCGCGCAAGACACCGTTCTCACGAACGCTCCACCACAGGGCGCACCGAGGGCACGGAGACTCCACGGAGACAGCAGCGAGCTCGCCTCTCCGTGGCCCTCGGTGTCTCCGCGTCTCGGTGGTGAAAATGATAGTCGTACCGGCAGGTTGCCGCTGAGCGACCGCCACTGGAACCAAGGATCGACGATGCGACGTCTGCTGCTCTCATCGCTGCTCGTCTCGACCGCGCTCGGCGCGGCCTGCTCCAAGGGCGAGGACCCGCCGCCCGCGCCACCCGCGCCGGCGGTCACCGAGGGCGACCTCGGCTTCGAGCGCCTGCTCGCCGGGGTGGGCGCCGCGGTGACCTTCACCGACGACACGGTGCTCCTCATCGTCGGCGAGACCGGCTACCGCTATCGGCCGAGCGACTGGACGGTGCTGTCCACGGTCACGCTGCCGGTCGCGCCCGACGCGAGCCTGCGCTGGGACGCCGAGCATGCGCTCCTGTTCTCGGGCGACCGGATCGTCCGGGTCGCCCTCGAGACCGGCGCCGTCGTCGAGGAGACGACGCTCGCCGAGCTGGAGCTGCCCGACGGCTGGACGGCGATCGACGCCGCGGCGGCCCTCGACGGCGACGGCTGGATGCTGTTCCGCGGCGACGAGGCGCTCGTCTACGACCAGGGCAGCGGCTTGGTGAGCGGCCCCTTCGGGCTCGACACCTTCGGCCCCCGCGAGGCGTGGCCTGCGACCGGGCTGACGGCGGCCTTCGGGACCTTCGACGGCCGGGTGGTCGCGCTCGGCGCCGACCGCATGGTCGAGCTCGACCTCGAGGCCGAGCGCTTCGACATGCTGCCCGTCGGGACGCGCGCGCTCCTGCCGGACCTGTCCGCGCTGAAGGCGCCGCTCGGCGACGGGCTGACGGCCGCGACGAGCCTGCCGAACGGGGGCTTCCTGATGACCCGGGACAAGACGGCGACGCTGTACTCGCCGTGGGCCGGGGGCGGGGGCGAGCCCTTCGACCTGGGCTTCGCCCCCGACGCGGCGGTCCGCTGGAGCGACGGGGCGATCCTGCTCTTCACCGGCCGGTCGGCGCTGCTCTACGACGTCGAGGCCGGCGAGGTCCGCGGGTCGACGACGCTCTCGGACCTCGGGCTCCCGGAGGCGTGGCCGAAGGTCGACGCGGCGGCGCTGGCGGACGCGGGCGGGCGGCAGTGGATCGTCTTCCGCGGCGACAGCTACGGCGTCCTGACCCTGGTCGATGGCGACGAGCCGAGCTTCGCCGGCCCGACGAAGCTGACGGCGCTGGGCCTGCCGGTGGACGAGGCCCAGGTCGACGCGGCGACGGAGCTGCTCGACGGCGGCGTCCTCATCACCCGCGGGCCGGCCTACCGCATCATCGACCTCGCCGCGGGCACGCTCTCGGAGCGCTACGCGTTCAACGGTGACGGGGCCCCGCCGGCTCCGTCCACGCCCTCTTCCCCGCTCGCTCCGTGAGGCGCCTCATGTCCCAGCCGAGCTCTCGACTCCGAACCGTCATCGTCTGGCTCTGCGCGGCCGCCGTCCTGGGCGCCGCGCCGGCCATCGTCTCGGCCGCCGCGCCGCCCCAGCGCAAGTGGACGAAGAAGGACATCCAGAAGAAGAAGACGGCGGTGAAGACCAAGGCCGCCGAGGTGAAGGGCTACCTGAAGAAGCTCAAGACCGACAAGCTCATCACGACCAAGGACTACAAGGCCGGGATGAAGCAGGTGAAGGACCTGGTGAAGGCCAAGAACGCCGCGGTCGCCAAGCGCGAGAAGGCCTACTCCAAGCTCTTCGACGCCCAGAAGAAGTGGCAGCGCGCGGAGGCCAAGGCGAACGTTCGAATCGACGTGGCCTCGCGGATGGGGACCAACCCGCAGGCGCTCCGGCAGATGTACAAGGACATGCTCCGAAAGGACGCCTTCGCGTTCAACAAGGCCCTGACGAAGTGGCGCCAGGCCGAGGCGAAGTTCACGAAGTACACCGGGACGGTGAAGGGCACCGACAAGATGGGCTACAAGACGCTGACGAGCCTCGAGCCGCCGGGGCTCCGGCCGCAGCCCACCCAGCGGGTCGCCGGGACGAAGGCGGCCTACGACACCGCGCCGCCGCCGAAGCCCAACCCCTACGGCAAGCTGACGCTCATCCCGAAGAGCCAGTACGACCGCGTCGGCAGCGGCTACGGCGCCCCGCCCAGCGCCCCCGGGAGCAAGCCCGGGACGGCGCCGAAGAACCCCTACGACTCGCCGCTCCGCCCGATGGGCTCGAAGGGGACCTACGACAGCCCCTTCAAGCCCATCACCTTCAAGACCGAGGCCCCCGCGACCCTCCCGAGCCTCGGCCACTACCAGTCCGCCGCCTCACCCCTGGAGTAGCCGCGGCGCGTCCTCGTGGCCCGCGGTCGTCCCGACCGCTCCATCGCTCCATCCGGGGCGGACGAGACGTTCGCGGGCCAAGGGGTTCGATTGGCGCGCGGTCGTCCCGACCGCTCCATCCGGGGCGGACGAGACGTCCGCAGGCCAAGAGGTTCGATTGGCGCGCGGTCGTCCCGACGGCCGGCTCGTCGTGGACCGACCATCGCATTCGCGCGGTGGGGTCGTGTCAGCCGCCCGCCGGGCCCGCGGTGAGCCACGCGGGCTCGTCTTCGCGGCGCGGCGACGGCGTTCGGCGCGCGGTCGGGGCGTGGGCGTCCCACCAGGCGCGGGCGTCGTCCTCGCGCCACGCCGGCCCGGTGACGGCGTCGGCGAGCGCGTCGGCCAGGGCGAGGGCGGACTGGGGCCGGTCCGCGGGCGCCTTCGCGAGGCAGCGCATGACGACCGCCTCGAGCGCGGGCGGGATGGGCAGCTCCGACAGCTCGGAGGGGGGGATCGGGGCCTCGGTCGCGTGGGCGATGACGGTGGCCATCGGCGTGGGGCGCGCGAAGACGAGCTGCCCGGTCAGCAGCCAGTAGGCGACACAGCCCAGGGCGTAGAGGTCGGCGCGGCCGTCGATCGGGCCGCCGGTCGCCATCTCGGGCGCGATGAAGGCGGGCGTCCCGGCGATGGTGCCGTCGGCGGTCAGGTCGGCGGAGATCCCCTCGGCGGCGTCGCGGTCGCGGGCGACCAGGCCGAAGTCGAGCACCTTGGCGACGTCGTGGCGGATGCCGGCGCGGCAGATCAGCACGTTGGCGGGCTTCACGTCGCGGTGGACGAGGCCCGCGCGGTGGGCCTCCTCGAGGGAGTCGCAGATCTGGCGCAGGACGTGGACGGCGCGCTCGGGGCGCAGCGGCCCGTAGCGCTCGACGAGCGAGCGCAGGTCGACGCCGTCGAGGAGCTCCATCACGTAGTAGAAGGCGCCGTCCGGGGAGACGCCGAAGTCGTAGAGGCGAACGGTGTGCGGCGACTCGAGCCGCGCGGTGACCTGGGCCTCGCGCTCGAAGCGCGAGAAGGTGCGCGACCGGGTCTCGGCGTCGCCGCCGGCGAGCTCGGGGCGGATGAGCTTGATGGCGGCGTCGCGCCGGAGCATCGCGTGGCGGGCCCGATAGACGGCGCCCATGCCGCCCTCACCGAGCTTGTCGCCGACCTCGTACTGACCGAGGCGCAGCGCGCGGCGGACCTGCACGCGCAGGCCGTAGATGACGCGCGAGGTGACCGCGGTGGCGATGACGAAGGCGACGCCCATGAAGACGAGGCCCTCGACCATGAGCGGCTCGGCGCCGCCGAGGTGGCCGCGGCTCATGGCGATCTGGATGGCGAACGCGCCGAGGCCGACGAGCGCGGTCCGGAGGACGGAGCTCGGGATGACGGCCGAGCGCACGACGAGGAGCAGCACGATCCCGAGCGCGACAAACAGCGCGTTGGCCTCGGGCGGCAGCGCGTCGCCGAGGTAGTCCTCGACCGTGTAGACGTAGGAGACGCTCAGGACCAGCGTGACCGCGCCCTCGAGCGCGATGATCGCGGCCCGGGGCAGGCGCGCCCACTTCGACAACGCCCACGCGGTCACCAGCACGGTCGTGACGACCCCGCGGATGAGCAGGACGGGGACGGTCTCGCCCATGAACACCACCTTGGCGGCGTCGCTCAGGTAGGCGAGCAGGTCGATCGCGAGGATCACCTGTACGTACAGGCGCACCCGGGCCCGGAGGTGCGCGACGTCGTGCGTCTGCGTCGTCGTCATGACCCGACCGTACCATCCCGGCGCAGGTCCGGCACGGGCGTTGGCCACGCGCGCCGGGGAGCACGCCGACTCCAACGGGCGCGCCTTCCGTCCCGGGCCGCACGCCGCCGCGACGGGCGTCCAGCGGACGGTCGCGCTATCTGCCTGGCTGCTCCGCGGAGCAGCCGAGGTCGTGTTCCAGCGCCTCGCGTGCCTCGCGCAGCTTCGCTCGGCCTCCCGCCTCGCGGCCTCCTCCGTGCGCCGCCGTTCGGTCCTGGCCTCCTCGGCGGCTCTCTCGGCTGACTGGTTCGCCGCCGCCCGGGTCGCCGCGACCGCAAGCCAAGAGGTTCGTCTGGCGCGCGGTCGTGCCGACCGCTCCATCCGGGGCGGACGAGACGTCCGCGGGCCAAGGTGTTCGATTGGCGCGCGGTCGTCCGGACCGCTCCATCCGGGGCGGACGAGACGTCCGCAAGCCAAGAGGTTCGATTGGCGCGCGGTCGTCCCGACCGCTTCATCCCGAGGGCGGACGGGACGTCCGCGGGCCAAGGTGTTCGATTGGCGCGCGTTCGTCCCGACCGCTCCATCCGGGGCGGACGAGACGTCCGCAAGCCAAGATGTTCGATTGGCGGGCGGTCGTCCCGACCGCTTCATCCCGAGGGCGGACGGGACGTCCGCGGGCCAAGGTGTTCGATTGGCGCGCGGTCGTCCCGACCGCTCCATTCGGGGCGGACGAGACGTCCGCAAGCCAAGAGGTTCGATTGGCGCGCGGTCGTCCCGACCGCTCAGCTGGCGAGGCTCACTCGCCGCTGAGGCGGTCGAGGGCGGCCTGCACCGTGGCGTTGGGGCGGAGCTCCACGGAGCGGGCGTAGGCGGCGCGCGCGGCGGCGCGGTCGCCGCGCAGCTCGGCGATCTGGCCGAGGTTGTAGTGGCAGGCGGCCTGGAAGTCGTGGGAGTCGTGGAGGGTCAGGGCGCGCTGGATGTCGGCCTCGGCGCCGTCGAGATCGCCGGCGAGGAGGCGGGCGTAGCCGCGCTCGGACCACGCGACCGCGAAGCCCGGGGCCCCGGCGACGAGGTCGTCGAAGAGCCTCAGCGCCTCGTCGTAGCGCTTGGCCCGAGTCGCTCTCCGGCCCGCCTCGAGCTGGCGCTTCTGAGCCGGCGTGATCACCGTCGCGGGCGGCGGCGCGGGGGTGGCGCCTCGCTCGCGCTGCGTCGCCACCGCCGGCGGCCACTTCGCGAGCCCCACCCCGGTGAACCGGTCGAAGGCGGCGGCGCGCGCGGCGCCCTCGAGCGTGAGCCGCGACCACCCGACGACGTCGGAGGCGCCGAGCTCCTTCAGCGCCTTCAGGACCCCGGCGGGAGGCGCCTCGTTCAGGCCGACTGCCCCCGCGCCGCTCACGAAGCCCGAGGCCGGGTTCCCGTCGACGTACTCGGGGCCGCCGGTGCAGTGGCGGCCCGTCCAGACGCCGAAGGTCCAGCGGACCTGCACCTCACCGGCGTCGTCGAGGCCGATGAAGAGCCGCCGCAGCTTCAGGTCCCCGGCGATCTTTCGGAGCTGGGCGTCGAGCGCCTCGCGGGCCGCGGTCGGCGCGGTCTTCGGGTCCTTGTCGGTCCCGTCGAGCCCCTCGATCCACTTGAGGCCGTCGTAGCTCGGACAGTCGATGAGCGTCGGCCGTGTCTCCACCGCGGCCTCGCGCGCCAGCGCGTCGGGGAGTCGGCTCCGGAGCTCGGCCAGCGCGTCCTTCCGAGCGCTGCCGGCGGCCAGGTCGAACACGCTCGCCTTCTCCCCGATGAAGTAGTTCGCGCCGCAGAAGTCGCCGGCGTGCGACTCGCGGGTGAAGACCAGCGCGCCCACCCCGCCGGTCAGGGCGAACTCGGTCGCGACCGAGTGCGACGTCAGGTCGGTCTCGATCTCCCGCAGGCGCGTCCGGGCGCCGCTCTCGAGGTCGACGGCGGTGACCGAGGGGACCGCGACCTCCAGCTCGACCGGGCAGTCCGGGCCGCCCTCCTCACAGTCGCAGGTCTTGACCGGGACGACCGGGTCCTCGCGCTCCAGGCGCCACAGCCGCGCGCCGTCGGACAGGACCGGCGCGTCGACCTCGGCCAGCCGCTCGTAGTCACCGTCGTGAACACGGATCCAGCGCGTGTGATAGACGCCGTCGCCCTCGAACCACACCAGCCAGTCGTCACCCTCGGGCTCCGCCGGGGCCTCCACCGTGTCGATCGCGGCGACGGTCGCGGTCACGGTGTCCTCGGCGGCGGCGGTCACGGTGTCGCGCTCGTCATCGGGCGTCGGGAGGCCGGTGCTCCCCGACGCGTCACTGGACGGGACCGGCAGCGTCGACGACGCGCGTCCCGCGTCCACGGCCAGCGGGTTCGTCGTCGGCTCTTTCCCGCCGCACGCCGCCAGCGCGAGGCTCGCGGCGAGCAGGGGCGTCGTGAGGCGTGTCGCGTTCATCGGCGGCTCCGGGGGCGTGCGCGTGGTCTGACGGGAGGCCGGCGATTCAACCACGCCCCACGCCCGGCTACCAGCGGACCACCAGCTCCCGGTGCGGCGCGAAGTCGCTGAACGCGAGGGTGTGGACGGTGCGCCCCGCGACCTGACGGGTTCGGGCGCCGGGGAACGACAGCGTGACGTCGCCCAGGTCCGGGGCGTGGCGGACGACGAAGACCGCGCGGCCGACCGGTCGGGACCAGCGGCGCGCGGTCGTGACGAGGTAGGCCGCCTCACGGCCGGTGTGCGGCTGCCGATAGGTGATGTGGAAGCGGGCGATCCCGCGGGGCGGCAGGCGCACCGGAAACGACACGGAGACCGTGCTCTCGCCTGGGTGATCGGGGTCTCGCTGGGGCGTCATCGCCACGCCGTCGACGGCGACCGTGGCCGGCGCGGGGCGGTCCGGCGCGACCAGGATCGGGTAGCGGATGAGGACGGTCATGGCCGCGTCATCGGGGTTTCGGACGGTGTACAGGCCGTCGACGTCCAGCGCGGTCGCAGCGACGTCCAGGACGACCCGCTCGGCGGCGAAGCGGACCGCCCGGTCGGCCTCCGGCCGCGCGTCCTCCACCAGATGGGCCCGCCAGAGAGACCAGTCGGCGTCGGTCAGCGCGGGCGCCCTGGGCACGGCCCCGGGCTCACCCGTCTCGGCCATCCCGAGCGCCATCGCGACGGTCAACCCCTCGCCGGGCGCCAACGTCCGGCCGCGCCAGCCCAGGTTGACCGCGGTGAGCGTCTGGTTGTCCAGGGGGCGCTCCGGATCGACCTCGGAGGCGTCGTGGGCGAAGCGGTTGGCGTACAGCACGACGTCCGGCAGCGGCGTCGCCGGGTCGAGGACGAACGCGTCCGCCTGGTTCGAGAAGCTCCCCTCGGTCTGCCCCAGCGCCCGGTTGCCGAGGTCGTAGAGGCCGCCGGACTCCCACTCGCCGGGCCCGAAGGCGGCCTCGTGACGGACGAGCTGCCCCGCGGTCCAGCCGACGTCGCCGTCCGAGCTCCGGTAGCGCCCGATCCACGGGTCCTCGCCGCTGAAGAGGTCGAAGCGCACCGGGTGGTCGCAGCCGTTGGTGACCCGCGTGGCCAGGATCCACCAGCGGACCCCCGCCCGCGTCGTCGCCACGCGCGTCACGCGGTAGCAGCCGCCCACGTTGAGCGACCGCAGGACGACCCGCTCGGGCCCGGGCTCGACGACCTCGCCGCGGACGAGCTCCAGCCGCTCGCCGTCCCGCCCGGTGCCGATGTTCTCCGACCAGCCCCAGCTGTACTCGCGCTCCTCGTCCAGGTCCCAGATCGACTCGTCCTGGGCGCACCACAGGTTGATCTCGCGGTAGCCGCGGATGGGCTCGCGCGGGTAGAGCGCCATTCCCGAGCCCCCCTCGGAGCCGATGGCGAGCCCGCCGGTGTAGCCCCGATAGCGGCACTGAAAGCAGGTCCGCACCAGGTCCCCGTCGGCCTCGTGGTGGATGACGTCGCCGCGGCCGGTCGCCGGGTCCCAGCGGACCTCGACCCGGTCCTTCGCCGCCGGAGCGGCGCGCAGCTCGACCGTCGGCGAGGTCAGCCCGCGCCGGTCCTCACAGCCAGCGAGCGCGACCAGGGCGGCGAGCGCCGCCCACTGCAGCGTCCTCAAGCGCGGCGACGGCGGAGCAGCGCCAGCGCGAGCAGCGCGCCGAGCGCCAACAGCAGCGCCACCGGGCCGCCGCCGGCGTCACACCCGCCGCCGCCGTTGAGGTTCGTGTCGGTGTCGGTGCTGCCGGGGATCCCGGTGTCCGACGTCGCGCCGGTGTCGCTGGTCGTCGCGGTGTCCTCGCCCGAGATGACGTCGGGCTCCTCCTCGGCGATCGGCTCGGCGACCGTGCCCTGGCACCTCACGTTGCAGTCGAGCCCCTGGATCGCCGTCGGCTCCGGGATCTCCCACGGGTAGACGTCGGCGTCGTCGTCGGTCGACCCCGCGTCCTCCTGCCGCGGCACGAAGGCCGCCTCGGTCACCGTCACCGAGCCGCTCAGGTCCCAGGACTGCCCGTCGATGGCGACGGAGTAGGTGTGGGCGCCGGGGTCCACGTCGCAGTCACAGAACTGCGTGGCGTCGACGCTGGTGAGGCCGCTGCCGGTGTTGGCGGTGTAGCCCGTGTCCATGTCGACCCAGGTGACGTCGATGACCACCCCGTCGCGCTTGACCACCCCCGGCGTCGGCATCGCCTCGCCGACGGAGCTGTCGTGACCGAACGTCAGCTGCACGTGGCGCGTCGACGGCACCTGACGGACGCGCAGGACGTCGACCGCGATGGGGTTGGCGAGGGCCGACGAGGCGGGCAGGGCCGCCGCGAGAGCGAGCAGGACGAGACGCTTCATGGGGGACCTCCGGGCGCGAGGCGCGTTCCCCGGGCCCCCAACAGAGCGCGCTTCGCTGCGCTCTGATTGGGGGGGCCGGGTCTCTTGATCCGGCCGCTGCGCGGCCTGGGCCAGCGGGTCGGGGCCTCGCTCGCTCGGCCCTGGCCCGCTGTCCCCGCGAATGACGCTCACACCTTCTCTCGCGGCGCGGTTGGGATCAACCCATCACAGCGCCCCGCGTCGGGGCGGTCGGGACGACCGCGCGCCGGAGTCGGCGTTGGCGCAGGCGGCGGGGAGATTCTCGACGCCGGTGCTCTCGGCCGTTCCGCGCGACGCCGCGCCCACCGTGGCCCGCGGTCGTCAGGACCGCCTGCTGCGTGCCGACCGCCGCCGCGCTCACCGTGGCCCCGGCCGTCCCGACCATTCCGGCGCGTCGACCTTCGCTCACGTCGCCCCCACCGTGGCCCGCGGTCGTCTCGACCGCCCTCTGCCCTCGTGGGGCGGCCGCCACCCGAGCTCAGGGCCCGGGCCGCGCGGCGCGATGTCGGGCGTGGAGGAACGGGATCACGTCGCGGCTGTAGTAGGGCTCCTCGGTGCCCCAGAAGACGTAGTCGAGGCGCAGCTCCTCGCTGGCGTAGCGGTAGAGCTCGGCGACGGTGAGGGCGTCGCCCGACTTCGGGTCCCGCTCGGCGAGGTTTCCGTCCTGCACCGCGACGCCGGCGACGACTCCCGCTGGGCGCGCGGCGATGAGCGGGTAGCTGTGGAGCCGCTGCCACTTCTTCCACGGCATCAGGTCGGGGCCCCCGACGCCTACGCCGGTCTTCGCGGCGTGGTCATAGACCGCCCGCAGGTGGCCATGGTCGTCGTCCGGCAGCCACTCGCCGGGCATGAAGTTGGCGTACACGATGACGTGGGAGCGCGGAAAGGCGCGCTTCGCGGCCGTCATGATGGCCTGAAACGCAGCCCGATAGCCGTCCGGCGTGAGGTCCTTCGGGGTGTGCTCCGGGCTGTCGGCGAAGTCGACCGCGGTCTCCGCGAGGTTGATGCCCTCGACGCGTCCGTCGACCGCCCGCCCCAGCGCCTCGAGCAAGGCGACGAAGCGCGCTCGGACCGCCGGGTCCCAGCGCCGCGCCACCCAGCCGGCGAAGCGCGGCTCGGCGCCCGGTCCCTTGCGGTCGTACTGCGCCGCGACGCCGCCGCCGTAGCGCGGGTCCTTCGTCAGATAGTCGGGCACCAGCACCCACTTCGAGAACGAGACGTCCTGCAGCTGCACGAAGAGGCGCTTGCCGTGCTCCTCGAGGAACGCCAGGTCGGCGAGGAGCGGCTTCAGGTCGTAGCGGCCCGGCTCGGGCTCGAGCTCCTTCCAGCTGTACTTGAGCTGAGCGCCGACCAGCGCCGGCTCGTCGAGGAAGCTCCGCTCGTGGATGCGCTCGCGGTCGAAGCCGAAGAAGACGTAGCTCTGCGGCTCAGAGGGGCGCGGCTGGGTCGAAGGAGGCGCCGCGGCGGCCAACCCGAGCAGCAGGGTGAGGAGCGTTGTCGTCATCGGCCGCCCTCCGTCGGCGTCGGCTTCACGAACGGCCGGCCAACGCTTCGGAGCTGACACCCATTTCCCGACGCGGGGAGATCGCGTCCGGGCCCGGGTGGGGGCCTGCGCTGCACCGCAACATCAACCACCACTTCGGGAGCGGCGCGCCGAAGCTCCTCTCCGGTCGATGACCGCTGGTGGATCTGGAAAACCCTTTATTGTCTATTTGTTACGCTGCTCATGCGGGCTGAGGGTTGTCGTGGCGGGGAAAATCCCGGATGCTCCCGCTTTGCCCGCGGAGAACTCCCTTGCGCTTCCCCGGTAGTCGGAACCCCAAGCACTACTTCCCGGTCACCCGCAAGGCGACGCGCGTCGATTTGGACGCCGAGGGGGAGCCTCAGCGGTGGTACGTCGTGGGCCTCGACGAGGTGATCGTCGACCTCGAGGTCTACGGCCCGCGCGCGCTCGGCGAGCAGCTCGGCTTCGCGGTCGGTGAGTCGGTGCAGCTCGACGCCGCCTCCCACGCCCAGCTCCTCGAGCGGCTGGCGGCCGAGGGGCTCGAGATCCGCAGCTGGGCGGCCGGCGGGACGGTCGCCAACTCGCTCAACAACTACACGCACCTGTCGGGCGAGCCGGCGGTGCTGCTGGGCGCGATCCAGGAGACGATCCGGCACGGCGATCCGGCCTGGGCCTATGTCGCCCAGACCCCCAAGGCGCTCAACCTCGATCACCTGACGCCGCTGGCCGGGCCGATCGGCTCGGCGATCACCTACGTGTCCGACGACGGCGAGCGCTCCTTCGGTGTCGGCCCGGGCGTCGCCGGCGACTACTCGCCCGAGGACGTCCCCATCGACGTCGTCGAGGGCGCGGCCATGGTGATGACGAGCCTCTACTGCCTGCGGCCGACGACCCGCCCCATCGCGCACGCCGCGCGCCGCATGATGCGGGTCGCGCGCGACGCCGGCGTCCCGGTGGCCTTCGGGCTCGGCACCGCCGGCCTCGTGCGCGAGCTCCGCGACGTCGTGCAGGAGGTCCTGCGTGAGTACGTCACGGTCGCCGCGATGAACCTGCAGGAGGCGACCGCCCTGACCGGCGAGACCGACGCCCTGCTCGCCGCCGAGAAGGTCCTCGACCTCGTCGACGTGGTGATCGTGACCGAGGGCCCGCGCGGGCTCACCGTCGGCGGCTGGACCGACGAGTCCACCAAGCGTGAGACCCGCGAGGCCGTGCGCTCCGGCGCCATCCCGGACTTCAACCGCTGGGAGTACAGCCGCCTCTTCCGGCGCGACGACTGCCCGAACCCGGTGCGCATCTATAGCCACACCCACCCGTACCGTGGCGGCCCGGACCGGCTCGCCAACACCAACGGCGCCGGCGACGCGGCGCTCGCGGCGCTCCTCCACGACCTCGCGGCCAACCGCTATCACGGCGAGACCGTGCCGAACTCCGAGAAGCACGCCGGCCACATCGAGCCGCTGTCCTACTCGTCGCTCTCGCGCATCGCCCAGTACTCGAACCGCGTGGCCTACGAGGTCCTGCGCGCCTGCTCACCGCGCCTCGACGGGCCGGTCGGCTCCGACGAAGCGTGAGGCCGCGGCGCCGGCTCCGGTAGCTGCGTCCGGCCGCGGCCTGGCGGGGGGAGCGCGCCCCCTCGTGGCCGGCTTGCGGTCACGATGCCGACCACGACACGCTCGTGAGGCGGCGAGCCGGCTGACGGTCGCGGCGCCGTCGCCCCAGGAGCCGGCCCATCGTCGGAGACCGGCATGAGACCGCGCACGGGGCCGTCGTTGGCCGATCTGCGCGGGTCCGTCAACCGGGCGGTGAGCAGGAACGCGCGTCAAGCGGGTCGACACGACCTCGTGCGATGGTGTATGGCCTTCAGCTTCCGGTGACCCTGAGAGGACGATAACGACTATGCGCACCACCTTTGCAGCCCTGGCGGCCGCGCTGCTCCTCGTTGCCTGTGGCGACGATGGCGGCACCACGAAGACCGATACGTCGACGACCGACACGACGACGACCGACACCACCACGACCGACACGTCGACCAACACCGACACGTCGACGGACACGACGACGGTCGAGGACACGACCACGGTCGAGGACACGACGACGGTCGAGGACACGACCACGGTCGAGGACACGACGACGGTCGAGGACACGACGACGGTCGAGGACACCACCGGCGACATCACCGTCCCGAACGACTGGACCTGCGACGCCGAGTACTACGGCGACAGCGAGTGCGACTGCGGCTGCGGCGTGGTCGACGTGGACTGCGCCGACGCGACCGTCGGCTCGTGCCTGTACAACAACTGTACCGGCGAGGGCGAGGTCCCGAAGGACGACGACAACTCGCAGTGCTTCGTGAGCTGCGGCGACGACACCGTCAACGGCTCCGATCAGTGCGACGGCGCCGCGCTGGGTGACGCCACCTGCGCGAGCATCGGCTACGAGGCCGGCACCCTGGGCTGCAACGACGACTGCACCTTCGACGTCGCCGCCTGCACCGGCGGCCTGGCCAACTGGACCTGCGCGGAGGGCTACTACGGCGACGGCGACTGCGATTGCGGCTGCGGCATCGTCGACAGCGACTGCACCGACGCGACCGTCGCGTCCTGCACCTACAACAACTGCGACGAGGGCCTGTTCCCCCAGGACGCCGACAACTCGCAGTGCTACGACAGCTGCGGCGACAGCACCAAGAACAGCCTCGAGGCGTGCGACGGGACCGACTTCGGTGACCTCACCTGCGCCACCGTCGGCTTCGAGGCCGGCGACCTCGCCTGCAACGACGACTGCAGCCTGAACGTCGACGCCTGCACCGGCGGCCTCGCCGACTGGACCTGCACCCCGAGCTACTACGGTGACGGCGACTGCGACTGCGGCTGCGGCATCATCGACTCCGACTGCCCCGACGCCCTGGCCACCTCCTGCGAGTACGAGTACTGCGCGGACGGCGAGGCCCTCGTCGCGGACGACAACTCCCAGTGCTACAGCACCTGCGGCAACGACACCCTCGACGAGGGCGAGGACTGCGACGGCACCCTGCTCGGCGACGCCACCTGCTCCAGCATCGGGTACGAGGCCGGCGACCTGAGCTGCGCCGACGACTGCAGCTTCAACGTCGACAGCTGCACCGGCGGGCTGGCCGACTGGACCTGCAACCCGAGCTGGTACGGTGATGCGGGCTGCGACTGCGGCTGCGGCATCGTCGACGTCGACTGCGCCGACGCCACCGCCGACTCCTGCGAGTACAACAACTGCCCCGACAACGAGTCGCCGGTCGCCGACGACAACAGCCAGTGCTACGACACCTGCGGCGACGACACCATCAACGGCCAGGACCAGTGCGACGGGACGGCGCTCGGCGACGCGACCTGCGAGAGCGTCGGCTTCGGCGGCGGCACCATCGCCTGCACCGACTCCTGCACCTACGATGTCAGCGGCTGCAGCGACACGTGCGGCGACAACAACCAGACCGGCATCGAGCAGTGCGACGGCACGGACCTCCAGGAGGTCACCTGCGTCGACTTCGGCTACGACAGCGGCGACCTCGCCTGCGACTCGAGCTGTGTCTTCGACCGCTCGGCCTGCGTCACCAGCGCGACCTGCGGCGACAACACCGCCGCCGGCCCCGAGACCTGTGACGGGACCGACCTCGCTGACGCGACCGGCGCCACCTGCGCCGACCTCGGCTACGCGAGCGGCGACATCGCCTGCCTCTCGAACTGCCGCACCTTCGACCTCTCGGGCTGCGCCGGCAACGAGCCGGTCACCGGCTGGATCTGCCCGCCGAGCTGGTACGACGACGGCGACTGCGACTGCGGCTGCGGCGTCATCGACGCGGACTGCGCCGACGCGACGGTCTACAGCTGCGATTACTGCGGCTCGATGGGCTCCTGCAGCCCCGGCGACCCGGCCGGCTGCCTGGGCATCGACCCCGCCGACAACTCCCAGTGCCTGTCGGACGACTGATCGCCTGAGCTGACACGGGCCCGCGATCGCGGGACCGCGTGACACGGAGAGCCCGCTCGGACCCAGGTCCGGGCGGGCTCTCTCCGTTCGAGCTGGCGCGGTCCGGCCGCCGGGGGTGTCCGGTGCGCGCGTGATGGGATAGCGTCGGGTCCCCCGTCATCACGAAGGTCGACGCATGCTCCGAGCGCTCTCCGCCGTCCTCCTGTTCGCCCTCGTCGGCTGCAAGAGCGAGCCGACGCCGGACGTCCCACCGGCGCAGGTGGACGCGCCGGCCGCGACCGGGCCGGGCTGCTGGTCCCGGGAGGCCTGCGCCGGCGCCTGCCTCGTCGACGCGCCCCACGCCTGCGTGGCGCTCGCCACCTATCAAGCGCACCAGCTCGGCGCGCCGGCTCCGAACGAGCCCGCGGCTCCCCTCGACCGCGCCTGCGCCAAGGGGGACGCCGAGGCGTGCGTGCGCCGCCTCGGCGCCCTGGACGAGGACGACCCCGACCGCGCCGCCGCCCGGGAGGAGGCGCGGGCCGCCGTGGCGGCCGCCTGCGAGGCTGGAGACGGCGACGGCTGCTACCAGGGCGCCGCCCTCGACCCCGACGCGGAGACCGCCGACCAGATCGCGCGCTACGTGAAGGCCTGCGGCTTCGGTAGCACCGACGCCTGCCACGGGGTGCTCACCTACGCGCTCGGTGTTCGGCTCACCCGCGAGGAGAGCGTCCTCCCCGAGGGCGCCGAGGGCCGCGCGCGGGCGACGCTGGCGAAGCGCTGCGCGGAGCGCGACGGCATGGCCTGCTTCTCCCTGGCGCTCCACGGTGACGACCCGGGGCGCGCCGAGAGCCGGGCGGCCGCCATCTTCGACGCGCGCTGCGCCGCCGGACACCCGCCCTCCTGCGCGCTGCTGGGCAGCCTTCGTCGAGACCTCGAGCGCGACGCCTCGGGCGCCATCGCGGCCTACCGCCGCGGCTGTCAGGCGGGGCTGCGCGAGGCCTGCGCGCGCTCGGTCCCGCCCGATCCGCGGCTGTCGGGCGCCTTCACCGTCAAGCGCCACGTGGTCTTCGAGGGCTGCGAGGGTGAGGCGGCCGATTCGCTCACGCCGATGGCGCGCTTCCGGCTCGTCCCGACGGCGCCACCCGAGAGGCCCCATCTCGAGGTCCTCCGCTGCGAGTCGAGCGACGACGGATCGTGTGACGAGGTCTTCTCCCTCTCCGAGCGCGCCGGCGCCGGGTGGGGCCCCGGGTACGACGCCGTCTACTCGGGCGATCCGTGCTTCGCGGCGACGCTGACCCGCAGCGCGGTCCGCGCCACCGACGGCGGCGTCGAGCTCGTCATCGAGACCTTCATCACCCCCGACGGCGATCACCCGGAGCTCTGCGCGCGCGTCCGCGCCCACCAGACCGAGGGGCTCCTGTGCAGGGCCCGCGAGGTCGTCACCGGCGTACGCGAATAGGCGACGCGAGCTCGGATCGGCCGGTCACCCGATCGTCGGCGTCATGAGCTCCAGGCCATCGATCGCTGGATGCTGCAACGCAACGTTGCGCTTCACGTGCGCGATGCGTCAGAATCTCGACTCTGAGGTCACCGCACCACGGGTGCGGGCCGCACCTCGGGAGTTCCACGACATCAACACCTGCGCTGCGCTGCACGCCGTCGCCTCGGGCGACTCGGAGCGCGCTCTAGCAGCGAGGGAAAAAGCGCGCACGCGCGCTTTTTCCCTCGCTGCCAGAGTAACTGATCCGGCGGCTTCGCCGCCTCCACCGGCCGCTGCGCGGCCAAGTCGAGCTCAGGGAAATGGCGCTTCGCTGCCATTTTCCCGAGCTCTCCTAGAGGTCCGATGCGACGCCTCCACCCGATCGCCGCGCTCGCTACGTTCACGCCTCTGCTGCTCGCCGCCTGCGCCGGGGAGCCCAGCGACGACTTCTCCGGCCCCGGCGTCGCCATCGACGTCGCCGCGCTGAACCTCGCGGGGGTCGGGGACGTGGTGTGGGACCTCCAGGTCGATAACGGCGGCGGCGACGTCGTCTGGCAGCGCCGGGTCACGTCGAGCGGCTACGGCGACAGCGCGGGGTCGGCGAGCTACGTCGGCCCCTGTGACGCGGACCCGGCGGTCGCCGACAACGTCGTCAAGGTCTGGGTCGTCGGCGTCTACGCGGCGGACGTGACCGCGGCCGGGAGCTTCGCGAGCGGCTCGGACCAGGGCGTGGGCGCGGTCACCGGGACGTCGGTCCCCTTCCAGAACCCGACGACGGTCGCGACGCCCCTGACCCGGACGGTCACCTGTCGCGAGGGGCAGGACGCCGCGGTGCAGTTCGACGTGGCGCTGATGCGCCCGGCGCAGCAGGGCTTCTTCGACATCGCGGTCAACTTCAACGACGTCTTCTGCTCGGCGAAGCTCGACTGCGAGCAGGCCGGGGGCGGGGACATCGAGCTGCTGTTCGACGCGACCGGCGCCCGCGCGCGGACCTTCGTCCTCGGCTTCGCCTGCACCGCCGGCGACGGGGACGTGGACACCCAGCTCTACATGAGCGACCTCGAGCTCGACTGCACCGCGCCGAACGACGCCGCCAGCTTCGTCGCGGACCTGGCGCTCCGGCCGGACGCGCCCCACAACGGCAACCTCTGCTCCCCTGGGACCGACGGGATGAGCGGCTGCGCGGGTAGCGTGACCGAGCACGTCCCAGGGACCGTCGACGCCGACGCGTACCTGTTCCAGCTCGCCGTCTACCGCGGCGAGGAGCTCCTGACGACCGGCGGGAGCGCCGCGAACAAGCAGTACTGGAACGTCGCGCTCGGCGTGAAGGCGTCGATCACCGGCTGCCGGCTCAGGGCGCGGGCGACGGCCGACGACGCCGGAGACCCGGGGGACCTCGTCAGCGGCGGCACCATCGCGGCCGGGACCGTCTACCCGTACGTGCAGTGGGACGTGGATCTCTCGGCCTGCTCCCAGGAGGAGCTGACCTTCGGCGACCCGGCGGCCCCGGTCCGCGCCGCCTACACCGCGACCGACGACGCCGAGACGACCTTCGCCTACCCGTGGGCGGCCAGCCTCCCGCCGGTGTGCACGGCGACCTGCGCCAACGGCGGGACCTGCGGAGCGGTCGACTGGTGCGTCTGCGCCGCCGGCTGGACCGGGTCGACCTGTGAGGTGCCGGTCTGCGAGCCGGTCTGCGCCAACGGCGGCAGCTGCACCGCGCCGGGAACCTGCGACTGCGGCGGGACCGGGTTCACCGGCCCGACCTGCGAGGAGGTCGTCCCCGGCGTCGTCGACAACGGTGGCGTCTTCGAGTGGGGCGACGGGACGTACGCGGCGAGCTGCTACGCGTATCGGAATCCGGGCGTCGACCACACGCCGGCGACCGACGATGGCCTGTACCGCATCAACCCGTCGGGCGCCGGCGACTTCGTCGTCTACTGCGACATGACGTCCCAGTCGGGCGGCTGGACGCGCGTCTACTATCAGGACGCCGCCGTCGGCTTCTTCGCGGACAACGAGTTCGAGAAGAACAAGGCGAACCCGGGCGCCGGCGTCTATGCCATTCTCGGGGACCTCGAGTACTTCCGCCGCGGCGGCAGCCTCGAGCTCAAGATGGACTGGCCCGGGAACACCACCTTCTGGGGCTATCAGCACTGGCTCCAGACGAGCAATCCCGTCACCGACACGTTTGGAGCCACGCCGACCGGCGTCGTCTCCATCCACATCGACTACACGTCCTATACGACCGGCGACTCGACCTGGGGCGGGCTCCAGCGCAACGCCGACGGCGTCTCCGGTCCGTCGCTCCTCGACGGCACGCTGGCCCAGAACGAGTGGTGGTACTACGCGATCGGCACCAAGGCGTGCTGGGTCGGTCCAGCCCCCAACTGCCAGCCGGGGCCTGACGCGCCTCCCGCGCAGATCGTCGAGCTCTGGGTCCGCTGAGCCGGAGCCCCACCCCGCCCGCGCGAGCGGCAGAGTGAGCGCGAACGCTGGGCGCGGTGCGCTCCCCCCCGCCGCTCACGCCCCCGCGCCACTCACGCACACGCCCCCACGCCGCTCACGCACAAGTTCCCCGCGCCGCTCACGTACAAGCTCCCCGCGCCGCTCACGCAAACGCTCCCCGCGCCGCTCACGCGCGCACCCGCGCCGCTCACGCGCGCACCCGCGCCGCTTACGCAAACGCCCCGCGCCGCTCACGCGCGCACCCCCGCACACGCCCCCGCGCCACTCACGCACACGCCCCCGCGCCACTCACGCACACGCCCCCGCGCCGCTCACGCACACGCCCCCGCGCCGCTCACGCAAACGCCCCTCGCGCAAACGCCCCCGCGCCGCTCACGCACACGCCCCCGCGCCGCTCACGCACACCCGCGACCACATGCTTCGCCCGTCGCCACCGGCGAAAGTGTTAGAAAGCGGGGTCCGACCCCACGATCTAATACTTCACCCGTCGCCGCCGGCGAAAGTGTTAGAAGGTAGGGTCTGACCCCGCGATCTAATACTTCCTACTCGCCTCGGATCTCGCGCTGCTTCTTCTTGCTGAGCTTGCTCAGGACGATCTCGTGGGCCTGCCGCACGAGGTCCTCGACCGCGCTGTCGGCGAGGGCGTCCGGCGCCACCGTGATCCAGTGGAAGCGCGCCGAGTAGGCGGCCGGGGTGACGCCCTCCTGACCGGTCATCAGGTCGAAGGTCGCCGGCGTCGTCTTCATGCTCAGGCCGATGGGCTCGGGGCCGCTCGCCGAGGTCCCGCAGTAGATCTTACCGCCGACGGAAAACATCAAGTCATCGCCCCACTTGATGTCTTCCGTCGTACCGGGCAGGGAGTGGCAGATCGCGCGGAGCTGGTCACGCGTCATGGGGACCTCGTTCGGAGCAGGCGCCGGCGGGGCCTTCGCCCCGGGGGAGCCCGCTCAGGTGGCAGGGTAGGTGCGGAGCGCCTCGGCCAGCAGATCCATCGCGCGCGACAGCGGCTCGAGGTCGATGACGAAGGCGAGCCGCACCTCGTCGTCGCCGAGCCCGGGGGTCGCGTAGAAGCCGCCCGCCGGGGCCACCATCACCGTCTCGCCGTCGGCCGAGAAGTCGGTCAGGAGCCAGCTGCCGAAGTGGAGGCTGTCATTCACCGGGAGCTTGGCGATCATGTAGAAGGCGCCACCCGGCAGGACGGCCCTGGCGCCGGGGATGTCGGCGAGCTTCGCGAAGGCCAGGTCGCGCCGCGCGCGGTAGGTCTCGACCGCCTGCTCGAGGTAGGTCTCGGGCGCGTGGTAGGCGTGGCTCGCGAGCACCTGGCCGACCGCCGGCGGCGAGAGCCGCGCGTCGGACAGCCGCAGGAGCGCCCGCATCAGCCCCTCGTGGCGGCTGACCACGCAGCCGACCCGGGCGCCGCACATGCTGAAGCGCTTCGACACGCTGTCCACGACGACCACGCGGTCGGCGTAGGCCTCGAGGGACAGCGCCGTGCGCAGCGTCTCCGGCCCCGGCTCGAACACGAACTCGCGGTAGACCTCGTCGACGATGAGCCACAGGTCGCGCTCGGCGCAGAGCTTCGCGACGGCCTCGATCTCGGCGCGCGTGTAGACGACGCCGGTCGGGTTCGACGGGTTGCACAGGAGCACCGCCCGCGTCCTCGGCGTCAGCGCCGCCTCGATGCGCGCGATGGGCGGCAGGCGGAAGCCCTCGTCCATCGTCGTCGTCACGGGCACGACGCTGCCGCCGGCCATCTGCGCGAAGCTCGTGTAGTTCGTGTAGTAGGGCTCGGGGATGAGCACCTGGTCGCCCGGATCGAGCACCGCCATCAGCGTGAACAGCAGCGCCTCGCTGCCGCCGGCGGTCACGTTGATCTGGTCGGCGGTCAGCGCGACCCCGTACCCCGCGTAGTACTCGCGGAGCACGTCGACGTAGGCCGGGACGCCGCGGGACATCGTGTACGCGATGAGCCGCTCGTCGTAGTCGTGCATCGCGTCGATCACGAGGGACGGCGACCACACGTCGGGCTGGCCGATGTTCAGGTGGTGGACGTGCACCCCGCGCGCCTTGGCCTCGACCGCGAGCGGTACGAGGCGCCGGATGGCGGAGGCGGGGAGGTGCTGAGCGCGTTGAGAGAGGGTCGCGGGCATGTGCCTGGACTACCGCGGAGACCGCGCCGCGGCAAGCCGTCAGGGCGTAGGGGCGTCGGGAACGGACTTCGTCCAGCACCCGTAGTCGAAGGTCGTGACCGAGTCCTCGTTGCCGTCGAGGGACTTCACGCGGTGCTCGACCAGGTTCCCCGCGGCGTCGTAGCGCCACGTCTCGTCCCGCTGCCCCTCGCACAGCTCCGGCGTGTCGCGGAACTCCTGGCGGATGATCCGTCCCTGAGCGTCCTCTTCGTGCTTGACCGGCGGGGTCGGCGAGCAGAACTCGTCCGAGTCGGGGTAGTCGTGGTCGCTCCCGACGAGGCGCTGGCCGTCCCATGCGTACGTCACGTGGTTGGCGCCCGACGCGTCGATCGAGGCCTCCTTCACGAGGCGCCCTCGGGCGTCGTAGGTGTTGACCCCGGCGACAAGCATCGGCCCGCCGTCCTCGCCGTAGTCGACGACCCGGCGGCTGACGACCACCAGGCCGCGGGCGTCGGTGGTGTAGCGCGTCACCACCGGCGCGGAGTCCTCGAAGGTCGTCGTCGTCTCGACCAGGAGGCCCGCCTCGTCGTAACGGTGGACCCGCAGCTCCTTGCCCGCCTCCTCGCGGACGATGCGGCCGTAGCTGTCGTAGGAGTAGCGCGTGACCCAGTCCCCGACCGCCATCTCGCACGGCCCGACGAACCGGCCGGACTTGCGGGCGGTCTCGAAGCTGCGGCGCTGCAGGCGGACCCGCGCCTGCTTCGGGTCGACGACCCCCTCGAGCGCCTTCTCGGCGTCCGCGACCCGCTGGGTCTTCTCGCCGTCCCAGTCGACGACCACCACGGCGTCGTAGGGAACCGCACCCTCGGGGCCCACGCCGGTCATGTGGGTGGAGCGCACGACGATCTCCCAGGCGCGGTCCTCGTCGACGTTGTCGAAGGCGACCCACTCGACCTGATGGAGCTGGCTCGCGTCGAGCTCCGGCAGGTCGACCCGCCGATCGCCGCCGTCGCCCGGGACCAGCAGGAAGCCCGCGAGGCGCGACGGCCCACCTTCGACCTCGACGAGGGCCAGGACGGCGGCGTCCGTCGGGCCGATCGGGCCGACCAGCGGGGCGTGGGCGAGCTTCTCGCCCTTCTTCAGGGCGGGCTCGACCCGGGCGGCCTTCGCCGCGTCGTCCAGCGGAATCCAGACCCGGAGGTCGGGCATCTCCGCCTTGATGAGCCGCTCCACCGCGGCCTCGTCCTCCGGGCTGACCCCCGTGACCGGCGGGGTGGGCGCGGTCAGGTCCTCCTCGGGGGGCGGGGTCGGCTCCGGACCGGAGGCACAGGCGCCTGCCGCGAAGGGAAGCGCGAGGGTCAGGGCGGCTATCACGAGGGCGCGGCGGTACTGCATGGCTGGATCTCCCGGGGGGGGCCGTGGCGTGAGGCGCCGCAACGATACTCGGTCGGCGCCGGGTGCGCGAGAGGACAGCAGACCGTAACCGACGAGCGCGCGACCTGATGCCGTGCTCGTCGGCGTCGGCCCCTCGCCCGCGCGCGGGGGCGATGGTGCGTCGCGGAAGAGGGCCTGGCAGTCGCTCGGTCCAACCGTTGACCGAACGCGCAACTCTGTGGCTTGCTGGCATCACGCGGTGCACATCGCGTGACCCACCACCGCGACATCCGAGCGAGGTACGCATGGGCCGTCTCACAGGGCTCGGGACACTCTGTCTCCTGTCGATCGGAGCGTGGGGGGCCTGCGTCGGCGACACGGCGCCTGGCGAGCGTGGCGGCCACATCGCCATAGACGTCGCGGCGCTGAGCCTCGACGGCGTCGGTGACGTGGTCTGGGACATCCAGGTCGACAACGCCGCCGGCGACGTGGTCTGGCAGCGGCGCGTGACCTCGAGCGGCTACGGCGACAGCGCCGGCTCGGCGAGCGTCGTCGGGCCGTGCGACGCCGACCCCAGCGTCGCCGCCAACGTCGTCAGCGTCTGGGTCGTCGGCGTCTACGACGGGGACGTGTCGGCGCCCGGCGCCTTCGACTTCGGCGACCCGTCCGAGGTCTCCGGGACGGCGCTCCCGTTCCAGAACCCGACGTCGAGCGCCTCGCCCCTGACGCGGACCTTCACCTGCGCGCCGAACGGCGACGTCGCCGTTCAGTTCGACGTGTCCCTCGCCCGCCCGGCGCAGCAGGGCTTCTTCGACGTGGCGGTCAGCTTCGAGGACCTCTTCTGCTCGGCCAAGCTCGACTGCTGCTACGACGACGACGGCGACGGCTGCGAGGCGGGCGAGGACATCGCGCTGCTGTTCGACGCCGGCGGGCAGCGGGCGCGGACCTTCGTGCTCGGCTTCGCATGCACCGCCGGCGCGGCGGACGCGGTCGACACCGACCTCTACATGCAGCCCCTCGAGCTCGACTGCACGAGCCCCAACAGCGGCGAGGACTTCGCGGCGGACCTGACGATCGACCCGGCGGCGGGGCCCGGGAACCTGTGCACCGCTGGCGACGTCTCGTCGTGCGCCGCGGTGGCGGCCGAGCCGGGCGTGGACGCCGACGACTTCCTCTTCCAGGTCGCGGCGTTTCGCGGGGACGAGCTCCTGACGAGCGGCGCGACGGACGCGCGCAAGGTCTACTGGAACGTGGCGCTCGGCGTCGGCGCGAGCGTCGGGGCGTGCCGCCTCCGGACCTCGGCGACCGCGGACGACTCAGCGGACCCCGACGACGGCGTGGTCAACGGCGTCATCGCCGGCGGAGTCGTCTACCCCTACGTCGCGTGGGACCTGGCCCTCGACGCCACCTGCGGGTCCGAGCGGCTGATCTTCGGCGACGCGAGCGCGCCGGTGCGCGCGGCCTATACCGGGACCGACGGCGCCGACGAGGTCTACGCGTACCATTTCGCGCCCGGGCTCCCGGCGGGCTCGTTCTGTGACCCGGTCTGTCAGAACGGCGGGACCTGCGTCTCCGGGACCTGCGACTGCCCGGTCGGCTTCACGGGCGGTGCCTGCGAGACGAACGTCGACGACTGTGACCCGAACCCCTGCCAGAACGGCGGGACCTGCACCGACGGGATCGACAGCTACACCTGCAGCTGCCTGCCCGGCTTCTCCGGAGACGACTGCGAGACCGGGTGCGCGCCCGGGAGCCAGGTCTTCACCTACACGGGCAGTGACCAGTCGTTCACGATGCCGAGCGGCTGCGGGACCCTGACGGCCAAGCTCTGGGGTGCCGGCGGCGGCGCCGGGACGCCGTCGTCGACCTACGGCAGCACCTACACGGCCGGCGGTGCGGGCGGCTTCACCAGCGCGACGCTGTCGGTCGCGCCGGGGACGGTCCTGACGGTGATGGTCGGGCAGGGCGGCTTCCGCGCGAACGGGGTGAGCACGAGCGCGACCTATGGCGGTGGCGGCGGGACGCAGTCGCTCGCCGGTGGCGGAAAAGGAGGGGGGCGCTCGGCGCTCCGACTCGCCTGCGGCGACGTGGCGACAGCCGCGGGTGGGGGCGGCGGCGGCAACTCGCAGAGCTACACGACCGACGCTGGCGGCGAGGGCGGTGGAGCCACGGGTGGTGCGTCGGTGACGACGACCCAGGACCAGAGCGGCGGCGGCGCCACGCAGTCGGCCGGCGGTGTGGCGGGGGCCTACAACGGCGCCACGCCCGGCACGAAGTATCAGGGCGGGCTCGGGTCCGCGCCCGGCAGCGGTCACGGTACGAGCGGCGGCGGCGGCGGCTGGTACGGCGGTGGCGGCGCCAACATCGGAGGAGGCGGCGGCGGCTCGGGCTACGTCGGCGGCTGCGGCGGCGTCACCCCGTCGGGCTCGACGAGCCGCGGCACCAACACCACGCCCCCGTCCACGGGCGACGGCGACTACCAGCCCGGCGTTGGTGTCGGCGGCAACCTCACCGGCGGCAACGGGCTCGTCGTCCTCCACTGGTCGCTGTGAACGAGAAAGTGTTAGATTGTGGGGTCTGACCCCGCGATCTCATCTTTTTCACGCTACTCGCCAGCGCGGGCACGTCCGCGTTGGCCGTGACCCTTCGCGGCGCGCGCCGCGGGACCCGAGATGGCCGCCAGGGGCCCGCGGATGGCGTAGGAGCGATGATCGGGGCGCGAAGGTAGATCAATAGGCCCAGCGCCCTCGGGCCCACCAGGGGCCCTCCCAAGCCTGGCGCGCTTCGCCTTCTTCCTCGTCCGCTTCCTCTCGCGCCTCCGCGCCTTCTAGCGCCTCCGCGTCCCCGCCCTCGTGCGCCTCCGCGTCCGCCCGCGCTTCATCGTTCGCTTCCGCCTCCGCGCGCGCTTCCTCGTCCGCCTCCGCGCGCGCTTCCTCGTCCGCTTCCGCTCGCGCTTCCGCTTCCGCGCGCGCCTCCTCGTCCGCCTCCGCTTCCGCGCGCGCTCGCTCGTCCGCTTCCGCTCCCGCGTCTGCTTCCGCGCTTCACTTCACCTGGGGCGCCCCAACGGGGCGCTAGAAGGGGCTTCAGCCGTAGCTCCCGCAGGGCTGCTGGACCGGCGGCTCGTACACGGCGCTCATGAAGTCGGCGTCGAAGAGCTCCTCGGCGAGGGTCGGCTCGTGCTCGAGGCTCTCGCGGATCCAGAACTGCGTCGCGAAGACCGGACCGACGTGCTCGGCGGCCGCTCGGACGACCCTCACGGCCAGGGGGCGGTGCCCGCCTCGCCACAGGTCGGTCACCGCGCGGTCGAAGCCGTCGGCCCGCATCGTCGGGCCGAGCTCCGCGATGGCCGCGGCGACCGGGCGCACGTCCCCGGTCCGCGCCGCGGTCAGCGCGGCCCGGCCGACGTTGAAGACGCGCCACTTGCGCCACAACGTCGACACGATGACGAGGGCCAGGAATGCCCAGAAGAAGGTCTGCACAGCGCTCCGGAGGGATCAGGCGAGCCGAGACGGGCCCGCCGAAGGACTATCGTCGAGAGGGGTCGTCACCCGGACGACCTGGGGCGGATCCCTCAGCCACCGCTGTAGCAGGCGGCCGGGCTCGCGGTCGCCCCGGTGCTGGCGCCGCCGCGGCTGACGGCGAAGGCGCTCAGCGCGCGGTGGGCCTCGCCACCGCACTGGCCGCAGCTCGCGGCCTCGTCGCGCTCCGAGTAGCGCCGGAGCTTCTCGTGGCGACTCCCGCAGGACTCACACACGTACTCGTACATCGGCATCGCTCTCTCCCTCGGCGAAGGGTCCGTGCCCAGGGAGCCGCCAACGCCCCCGACTGTGACGATCTTTTTTTGATCTGGCGCGCACCTCGACGCGAGCGGCGCTCGCACCGACCGCGATCCAACAGCTCCCCAACATCCGCAGACGCCCGGGATTGACGGGCCATCGGCCCTCGTTAGGATACGCCTCCCCCTCACAGAGAGACCCCGATGATCCGTATCCTCGCGGCCGCTGCGGCCCTCCTCCTCCTGGCTCCGGCGCCTGCCCTCGCCGGCGACGACTGCACCTTCGATCGCGTCGAGTTCCCTGGCGTCCAGGCCAAGAAGGTCTCGGACTGGACCGCGGTCTTCAAGACCCTCCGGGACTCGGACCCGATCCCCTCGAGCGCCGACGCCATCGGCGAGGAGCTCTGCTGGGAGAAGGGGTGTCAGGACGAGCCCGCCCTCATCGTCGAGGCCTACGGCATGGCCAGCCTCGTCGTGAAGCGGCCCGACGGCGGGCTGTGGCTCCTGGCCGACCTCGACTTCTCCGAGTTCGGTCAGTGCTCCCGCGGGGACTACACCGTGGCGGCCGCCGGCCCCGACCACCTCCTCGTCAGCGTCGACATCGGCTGGGGCGAGCGGACGTACTGTGAGGACCTCCCCGAGGACGAGCAGGCCGACTGTCCAGGCAACTCCTGCGCCTACGCCGGCGAGGAGTTCCACCACTGGGTCTTCGACAAGCGCACCGGGACGCTCCTGACCAAGGCCATCTGCGGCGAGATGCAGAGCAGCGACGATCCGGACATGATCCCCGCGCCGAAGGTCTCCTTCGACGGCGGGACCTTCCGCTACAGCGGCTGCGACCGCGAGCTGGCCATCCCGGCGTCGACCCTGGCCCGCTGCGCCACCAAGCGCCGCCCGACCGACCGCGCGAAGGCGATGAAGCTCGTCAACGAGGGCCGCAAGCTCACCAAGAAGAAGCAGTACGCCGAGGCCGTCGCGACGTTCACCAGCGCCCTCGACGTCGACCACAACGAGGCCCGCGCCTGGTCCGGCCGCGGCTACGCCAAGCTCCTCGCCGGCGAGCTCGACGCCGCGCGCGACGACTTCGAGCGGGCCCTCGACCTCAACACCGACAAGCCCTTCCAGGCGGCCATCTGGTACAACCTCGGCCTCCTCGCCGAGAAGAAGAAGGACGACATGGCCGCCGTCCTGGCGTTCGCCCGCGCCCACGAGCTCAAGCCCAGCAGCGCCGTGGAGAAGAAGCTCAAGCAGTACCAGAAGAAGACCAAGCGCAAGCTGAAGGCGAAGGCCGCGCCGAAGCGCCCCACCCGCTGATCGACCGAGACCCGACAGGGGCGGTCGAGGCGACCGCCTCGATGTGGACACGCTCCCCTCGGCCCGCGATCATCCCGACCGCCTCGCCGACGCCGCGGTCCCTTTGGCCCGCGGTCGTCCCGACCACCTCGACCTGGACACGGTCCCTCTGGCCGGTGGAGGGCTTGAAACGAGCCCCTCGCCGCGCCTATCCTCGCCCCATCGGAATCCTCGACCGAACGCTCTAGCCGGACCGGCGCGAGCCACGAAGACACCCCGTCGGCCTCCTCGAGGCGCGACGCGGTAGTCGTGCACCAGCGCCCCGCAGAGCTGTCGTCGTGATTCCGAGCGCGCCGGAGGTCCCGGACGCGCTGCAACGCTGTCGTGGCCGCCTCCGGCTTCGACCGAGTCGACGTCCGGGCCCCTCGCCCGGCGCGTCGACGCCACCCCGAGGAGCTCGCCATGAGCGATCTGTTCAGCAAGTCCGTCACCCTCACCGTCCCCGGGATGGACGGGGTCCCCGTCCGCTCCGCCCTGCCGTGGGGCGACGGCCTCACCCTCGATCTCTATCTGCCCCCGGAGCCGCCGCCGGCGCCCATCCCGGTCGTCGTCTTCGTCGCCGGCTACCCCGATCCCGGCGGAATGCTCCGCGGCGCGCCGCCCTACACCTCGTGGGCCCGGCTCCTCGCGGCCTCGGGGCTCGCCGTCGTGCTCGCGGACAACCGCGCGCCGCGCGCCGACCTCGCGACGCTGCTCGCCCACCTGCGCGCCGCCGGCCCCGAGCTCGGGCTCGCCCCCGACCGGATCGGGCTCTGGGCCGCCTCGGGGAACGTCCCGGTGGCCCTCGCCGCGCTCGCCCGGCGCCCGGCGGGCGTCCGCTGCGCCGCGCTCTCGTACGGCTACGCCCTCGACGGGGACGGCGCCGAGGAGGTCGCGACCGCCGCCGCGCGGTTCGGCTTCGTCACGGCCGGCGAGGTGACCCTCGACGACCTCCCCGGTGACGTGCCGCTCCTGATCACCCGCGCCGGCGCGGACGTCACCCCGGGGCTGAACGCCTCCCTCGACCGCTTCGTCGTCGGGGCCTTCGCCCGGGACCTCCCGGTGACGGTCGTCAACGTCCCCGGCGCGCCCCACGCCTTCGACCTCGTCGACGACCGCCCGACCGCGCGGGCCGCCGTCGACGGCATCGTGGTGTTCCTGCGCGGGCAGCTCGTCGGCTGACCGGGGGCGCGGTCAGGCCGAGGTGGCCGGCCGAGCGGTCACCTCGGCCACGACCGCGCGCAGGGTCGCGGGCTCGAAGGGCTTGGTCACGTAGCGCCGGCCGGGGCTCGCCAGGAACGCGTGGGCCTCGGCGGTGAAGGCCCCGCCGGTCAGGAACACGACCCGCTCGAGCAGCTCCGGAGAGCGCGACGCGAGGTGCGCGTGGACCTCCATCCCGGTCATGTCCGGCATCATCAGGTCGCACAGGATCAGGTCGAAGCCCGCGGCATCGAGCGCCGCGAGGGCCTCGCGCCCGTCGCTGGCCACGGTCACGTCATGGGCCGCCAGGAGCCGCTGGAGGACGCCGCGCACGCCGGGGTCATCGTCGACGACCAGCACGCGGAGCCGGCTCTTCACCACCGCGCCGGGCGTGGCCTCATGCTCGGCGTCCGCCGCGTCCACGTCGGCGCGCGGGAGCGTCACCTCGACGGCGGTCCCCTCGGGGCCGGTCCGCGCCACCGCGATGCTCCCGTCGAGCGAGCGCACGATGTTGAGGCACAGGTAGAGGCCGAGCCCGGTCCCGTGCCCCGGCTCGCGGGTCGTCACGAAGGGCTCGAAGACGTGCGGCACGAGGCCCTCGGGGATCCCGCGCCCGGTGTCGGTGACCGTGATCGTCACCGTTCCGTTCCCGGCTCGCGCGTCGACGACGACGAGGTTGTCCTCGCCGGGTCGCGAGCCGACCGCGTGCGCCGCGTTCATCAGGAGGTTCAACAGCACCTGTCCGAGCCGGCTCTCGTCGCCGAGGACCTGCAGCGTCGCCGGGACGTCGCAGCGCGTCTGCGCGCGGTGCCGGAGCTCGTGGTCGGTCATCCGCAGCGCCGACTCGACGAGGGGGCGGACGGCGACCGGCCCGACCTCGCCGGGCTTGCGCGTGAACGACTGCAGGTCGCGCACGATGTCCCGGACGCGCTCGGTCCCGACGAGCGCGTCCGCCACGAGGGCGGCGCGGGCCTCGTCGTCGGCGAGGTCGGCCTCGAGGATCTGGAGGTTGCCGTAGACGTACGTGAGGGGGTTGTTGATCTCGTGGGCGACCCCGGCGGCGAGGGTGCCGACCGCGCTCATTCGGTCGGTCATCATCAGGTTCGCCTCGAGGCGCTCGTGCTCGGTGGTGTCCATGACCGTGGTGAACACTCGCGCGAAGCTCTCCTCGCACCCCGGCGGCACGGCCCACGCGGCGATCACCGATCGCGGACGCCCCGCTCGAGTCTTGAAGCTGGCCTCGAGGTGAAAGGAGTGTTGTCCGTGCGCGATGGCCGACAGCGTCCGTACGCCGGTGTCGCTCGTCGCCAGCGTCGCCCGACGCCCCGCCAGCTCTTCCGCGGAGTCGATCTCGAAGAGCTCCAGGGCGGCGCGGTTCGCCGCGAGGATGCGCACCTCCCGGAGGCAGCGCTCGACGAGCTCGGGGCGCGCGAGGAGGTCCTCGACCGTCGGCGGGGGGCCGGGGAGCTCCGCCAGGATCCGGCGGGCGCCGGACCAGTCGGCGTCGATGAGCGGGACCGGGCAGTGCTCGAAGAGCGTGCGGTGGCGCCCGTCGCTCTCCGCGAGCGCGTCCCGCGAGTCGCGTAGGGCGGCGAAGATGGGGCCCACCAGCGCCACCCCGACGACCATGAGGACCGAGATGAGGAGCGCCACGAGCTCGGCCGCGAGATCCGGCTGCCGACCACCGGAGAGCGCTTCGGCGAGGCTGATACCGCGCCGCGCGGCCATCAGGCCGATCGCGCCCGCGACCAGCGACCACGCCAGCGAGCGCCGGGTCACGACGATCAGGCGCAGGGCCAGCGCGGTCGCGAGGAGCTGCAGAACCGCGGAAACGGCGAGCACGGCCGTCGCCATGGGGGAGAGCCTCCTGAGGAGCGTCGCGAACTCGCGACCGAGGTCATCGACCACCCTATCGGATTCTGGGCGGGCTGACGACGGCTCATCGCCAGCGCGGCAACACGACGCACATTGTTAGGAGACAACGCCTCCCGCGTCGTCATCGTATTCTCTCTCCGAGAGGGGGGGGCGGTCGGAACGGCCGGTTCGGAGCTCGCGTGCGGCCAGAACGCCCGGAGTCTGCTGGGCCGCTTCGGAGCTGCAGGGGGCGATCAGGCACCGCCCGCGTGTCATGACTGGACAGCCGGAGCGATGGGCGCCATCCTTTCTCTCGGTTGACCGAGCGCAAGATATTCCGGGCGCTCGCACCAAACGCCTCCTCACGTGCACCACGGGCGCGCTCTCGGGCCGCTCCAACCGAACCGCTTGCGCCGCCGGCGTCCGACGGGTCAAGACCTTGGCCAGCTGGAACGGTACGACCGCCGGCGCCCTTTGCGATCGCCGATCAGGCCGGCAGGGTCGACCCCTCCGGCCTGGTCGCGGCTCGGTGGAGCAGGGCGGGAGCTGCGGCGCAGGGAGCTCCCGCCGACGCGCGTGACGGATCGGCCCACTTCGGCCCAAGGTACGGGAGGACCGGTCGAGGAGTACCGATGCTCTGCCTGCGCTGGATCGCCATCGCCGTCACCGCTCTCGGCGGCTGCCTCGAGGACGCCTCCCCCGGCGCCGTCGGAGCGGACGTCCGCGACACGACGGCGGCGGAGACCAGCACCGAAGACGCCTCCTCCTGCAGCCCTGGGGCGACCCGCTGCGTCGGCGCTCGGGCCGAGCGCTGCGACGCGAGCGGCGCCTGGGGGGCAGCCGAGGTATGCGCCGTTCCCGAGCGGTGCGTCGACGGGGCCTGCGTCACGGGGGGCTGCTCGGGGACCGGTCTCGCCTGTGAAGGGGACGGCGCCGTCTTCTGCAGCGACGGCGAGCCCTTCGCCAGCGCCGACTGTGCCCGCTGGGGTCGGATCTGCGACGTAGGCGCGTGCCGCGAGGTCGTCTGCACCCCGGGGGCCAGCCGCTGCGCCGGCGGGCTCGTGGCGACCTGCAACCCGACCGGGACCTACGAGGCGCTGACCCCCTGCGACCCAGGCGACGTCTGTGTCGTCGACGACGGCGGCGCGCTCTGCATCCCCGGCGCGTGCGTGCCCGGACAGACCGCTTGCGTCGGCGTCGCGTTGGCGACCTGCGTCGCCAGCGACGAGCCCCTCGCCGTCACGCCGTGCGAGGCCGGTACCCACTGCTCCTCCGGTCGGTGCGTCTCGGACCTCGCGTGCGACGCACCGACGATCGCCGCGAGCGCCGGCCCGGTCGCCGCGCCGGGGACGGCGTTGCACCTCTCGACCGATCGCGCCGAGCTCTCCCATCGGTGGTCCGCGAGCACCTCACCGGCAGGCGCGACGGTCGTCTTCACCCCGAGCGCGTTCGCGTCCGCCCCGACCGTTCGGCTCGAGGTCGTCGGGCGCTATCGGCTCGAGGTCGAGACCATCGCTCCGAACGGTCAGCCGTGTGGGACGGCGATCCTCGAGGTCGAGGTCGTCCCCGACGCGCCGCTCTACGTCGAGCTGCTCTGGGACACTGCCGGCGATCTGGACCAGACCGACGAGGGGCCGGACGCCGGGGCCGATCTCGACCTCCACGTCGTGACGCCGAGCGAGGCCGGCGGCGCGAACGGCGTCGACCTGCTGCCGCTGCTCTTCGAGCAGCCGTGGGACACCTACTGGATGAACCCGTCGCCCCGGTCGCCACCCTGGTCCCCGGTCGTCGATCACGACGTGCGCCTGCGCCGGGACGACACCGACGGCGCGGGGCCAGAGGCGGCGCTCGCCATGCTCCCCCACGTCGGCGCCGACTACCTCATCGCCGTCCACCAGTGGTCCGACCACGGCTACGGACCGAGCGTCGCGACGCTGCGCGTCTACGTCTACGGCGCGCTCGCCCTCGAGGCCTCCCGCGGGCTCGTCTCGCTCGACCTGTGGCCGGCTGCGGTGGTGCGCTGGCCGAGCGGGGAGGCTCGGTTGGTGGGCGCCTGCGGCGCGGACGGGCCGCTGTGCGTCGGGGACACCGGCTGCGCGTCCGGCGAGCCGTGCGTGCCCATCACCGAGCCGGGCTTCGTGCCGCCCGACTTCGCCCCCTGAGCGAGCCCTCGGTCAGGCCTCGCGGCAGCGCGGGCAGCGGCCTCGGAAGACGACCTCGACCCCGAGCAGCTCGTAGCCCTGCTGCGCGTCTCCGGCGAGGTCGACGGGGCGGGTCGGCGTGACGTCGCGGATGTCGCCGCACTCGACGCAGACGAGGTGGTCGTGGGGGATCGCGCCGTTCGGATCGTAGCGCGTCGGCCCACGGGCGTGACTGACCTCGCGGACCTCACCCATGGTGACCAGGTCGTTGAGGGTGTTGTAGACCGTCGCGAGGCTGAGCTCGGGGAGCGCCGCCTGGGCCGAGCGGAAGATCTCGTCGGCCGTCATGTGGACGTGCTCGCCCGCGAGGGCCTGAGCGACCACACGCCGCTGCGCGGTCATGCGCCACCCACGAGCGACGAGGCGGTCGTAGAGGGGCTGTATCTGCTGAGGGGTCGGCTGGCTCATTCGGCTCTGAGCATAGGCACCCATCCCCCTGGAACCAAACGTCTGCTATGGAATCCAATGATTGGGTCTGCACCAAGTCTAGAGCTCATCCAATCTCGTCCCCTGGTCGATACCCACCTCGGTGCTGCTCGCGCTCCGCGGAAGGCGGGGCGACGCGTGAGCTGGGGCGGGCGCGGAAGCGGGCGCGAAGCGGTGGGGGTGCGGAGCGGTGGGGTGCGGAGCGGTGGGGCGCGGAGCGGTGGGGTGCGGATGCGGTGGCGCGGGCGCGCCCAGCTCCGCTCCAGCTCCGGCTCCACGCTCACCCTTCGCCCCGCTCCTCGCTCCCGCTCCCCGCTCCGCTCCCGCGGTGCCTCTCGCGCCGCTCATCGACGGGAGGCGACACCGAAACACCCCTCAGCGATGCGGAGATAGGGTTCCACGAGCCATCAACGAGCCCCGCAGACCGAGCTGTGCCGGCTTGTGGATCCCCCCGCTACCCCGGGGCGCCTTGACAGCGGTCCGCTTCGCGGGGAGCGTTCCTGCCATGGCAGAGCCGACCGTGAACCCCGACGCCGCGCCCGTCCGGCGCCTCTCCTGGCCCTGGCGCATCGCCCACTGGGTCATCATCGTCAACCTCGCCATCCAGGTGGCCTACGGGGGCTACATGGTCTTCGTGGTGATGCGCCCCGAGGGCGTCACCGGCCCGCTCTGGGCGGCCGCCCAGCAGGTCCCGCACGACTTCATGATGGTCCGGCGCGCCTACGCCGCGGAGACCTGGCTCGCCATCGTGGGGCTGTCGCTCTACCTCGGCGTCACCGAGATCCTGCCGCGCCGCCTGGCCAAGCGATGAGCCTGACGCCGCCTCGGCCTCCGCGCCTCACCGACCTCGTCGCCTTCGACCTGCGCCACGGCCTCCCGCTGGTCTGGCGGGTCCTCGCCAGCCCCCTCGGGGCGCTCGGCGCCGCCCGGGTGGTCGCTCGCTACCTGGGCCTGCAGGCCAGCCCCGACCCGCTCCGCGGCTGCGCCCCGAGCGATGACCCGCGCGAGCCGATGACCCGCTATCAGCTCCGGAGCGCGCTCCGCCTCGAGCGCGCGCTCTCGCACCTGCCACCGGCGAAGGCCGCGGAGCTCCTGCGCGAGGTGGTCTGCGAGGTCGGCGCCGCCTTCATCGCCGCGACCGGGCCGCCCGATGGCCCGCGCTGGGTCGCCGCCGCCGACGACGAGCGGCGCGCCTTCGCCGAGGGCCTCCTCCGCTACTTCCCGAACGCGACCGGGGCGGTCGTCCGCACGGGGCCCGACGGGCTCGACTTCGACATCCACCGCTGCCGCTTCGCCGAGCTCACCCGCGAGCTCGGGCGGCAGGACCTCGCGCCGCTCTTCTGCGAAGCGGACACGCGCTTCTACGCCCGCCCGGGGTTCGGCGTGTTGCGACGCGAAGAGACCCTCGCCCGCGGGGACGGCGTTTGCGCTTTCCGCATCCGTTACGACTGACAGCGACTTGGCAATTGCGAGCTCTTCGCGTCTGCACCATGGTTGAAGGGATCACCGCTCCGAGGGGCCCATGCATCGCGTCGTCAGCTCGTTGATCGTCCTGTTCTTCGTCACCGCGACCGTCGCGGCGTCCGCGCGCCCGATGGAGGTCGCGGTCTTCGAGGCGAACGCCTACGCCGAGCCCAGCGACGACGCGATGATCGTGGAGGTCTTCATCGAGGGGACCGAGCTGTCCGCGTCGGAAGAGGAGCGCGACGGTTGGCTCAGGATCCGGTTGGCGTCGGGCGCGGTCGCGTGGATGCGCGCCGAGGACCTCAAGCCTCACCGCGAGGCGCCGACCATCCTGCGCCGTCCTGAGCCGCCGCCTGCGCCACGCCCCGCGCCGACCTACACCCAGGTCTACGTCAAGGACCTCGACCACCTCGCCGAGCTCGTCCAGCGCGACGAGGTCGTCTATCCGATGGCGAAGGACCTGGTCGGCTCGGAGACTCTCGCCGACGTCGGGGGATGGGGCGGGATCATCGGGGGCTCCGTGCTGATGCTGGTCGGAGTGAGCCAGCTCGAGTACGGCGACTACTCCGGCTACTCGTACACCGAGGCAGACAACACCGGCGCATACACCCTGATGGGCGTCGGCGCCGCGATCTCGCTCGTGGGCCTCGTCATCTACTACGCGGCGCGACCGACGCGGAACGACCTGCTCGACGTCGTCAACACCTGGAACGGCCGGCACCCCGACGAGCCCTTCACCCTCCAGAGCCACTGACTCGTTCGCGTCGACCCGAACGCGCGGAGGCCGCTCGCAGAAACGAGCGGCCTCCAACGCGTCGGCCCTCGGCCCTGAGGTATCAGTCGCTGGCGCGCTGCGGCATCGGCGCCAGACCGTCGGGCTGGGTCGCCTCGAGCTCCTCATCGGGCTGGGCGCTCTCGTCCGAGGCCGGGCTGCTCGCGGGCGACGTCGCCTCACCCTCGGCCGCGACGCCGTCACCGCTGCCGGTCGCTCCCGGCTCGTTCGACGCGCCCTCGGGCGCGGAGGGGGCGATCGGGCTCGGGTCGGGCTGCATCTCGTCACGGATATCCGCGTCGTGGTTGATGCGCTCGCTGAGCTCCATGAGGCGGAGCTCGACCTCCTGGGCGGCGCTGCGGAGCCGCTTGCCGACGGCGTCGAAGTCCTCTCGCTCGACGGCGGCGAGCTCGGACAGCAAGGTCTCGAAGTCGTAGATGGCGGCGTTGAGGGCGTTGTCGGCCTCGCGGACGTCCTCGGCGGCGTCGTCCTCCATGCGCCGCTCCAGCTCCTGGCGGCGCTCGGCGAAGCGCTCGCTCCGCGCGTTCATCTGCTCCTGGAGGGCGTCCCGGGAGCTCAGCCAGGTGAGCGTCCCCGGGGAGTCGTCGCCCCCGATGACGACGGGTTCCACGGGGGTCGACGCGGGCGTCTGCACCGCGGGCGCCCGCTCCTCGAAGCGCTCGACGGCCGACTCATCCTGGTCGTCGTCACGGCATGCGGTGAGCGGCAGGGCGAGCGCGAGCGAGGTCAGCACGGTGATGGTCCGTCTCATGACGTCCTCCTTTGGTCGTCGGGGGACCGCGGGCTGGTGCCGCGGACCCCAGTCTCCCGAGTCGTCACGCAAACATGATGCCAAGGCGCGGCCTCAGCGCCGGGCCACCGCCGCGCCCGGGGCGCCGGGGCAGCCCGCGTCGATGGCGTCACGGTCAGGCCAGTAGCGGGCCGCGCAGCTCACGAAGACGGGGACCGAGCTCACGTAGGCGGGGGCGTCGAGCCCCTCGTCGGGGTGCGGGTGGACGAAGCCGAGGTCGTGAAGGACCTCGTGCAGGAGCGTCGCCGCGAGCTGCCGCTCGCCGTATTCGCCGCGGCCGAGCTGGGCCTCGAGGTAGGGGCGCCGGAGCAGGAGCACCGCCCGGCTGGGGACCGAGTAGGCGTTCGTCGCCTCGCCTGCGAGGCAGGGGCGGCCCGAGTAGGTCAGGACGTCGAGCACCGCGGGGCCGTCCTCGCCGTCGAGGCGCGCCAACGCGCGCGCCCCGGCGCGCGTGTCGATCACCCAGGTGTCTCCCGGGTCCGCGGCGTGGCCGACCGGCACGGCCCAGTCGGCCTTCTGTGCGATGAGCGCCCTGAAGGCGGGGTCCTCCAGGGTCGTGGCCAGCCGCCGGATCACCCGCCGCAACGCGGCGCGGTCCGCGGTGGTCGCCGACGTCACCACGCAGCCTTCGCCCGTCAGCCAGCGGCGCTCCGCCGCAGCTCCCCGTCGCAAGCCGTCGTCGGCGGGGTAGGCGAGGAGGACCTGACCGAGTCGATCACCGACGGGCGCCGCGCCCGCGAGGGCGCTCGCCAGGGTCGAGAGCGCCACCATCGCAACGAGCACCCACATCCAACGCATCTCGTCTCGATCCCTCCAGCGACCCAGTCGTAGCGCACCTTCCCGTGCTTTCTTCGGAGCGGCAAGGTCCCGGTCGGCCCCGGCGATCACGTCGCCCAGGCGCCGCTTCTCCGACGAACGGCCCAATTTGCCCCACGTGGGGTGTATCGCCGCGGGCTGGAGAGCGACCTCGGTCGCGTTGGCAGCGGCTCCGCGGATCCTCGCCCCACCGCGGCGGGGAGCGCCGCGGTGCCGCGGAGTGATCTGGCACATCCGGTGCACCGGTGGCCTCGGACGCGAAGGCGGCGATCGCCGCTCCCGACCAGGAGGACGCCATGAGATCACCGAGAACACTGACGATCATGCTGGGCGCGATGGGCGCGCTCGGGCTGCTCACCGCGGGCTGCGCGACCACGCTGTCCGCCGACGAGATCGCCGAGCCGAAGGCCCGGATCGCGGCCGCCGAGGAGGCGGGCGCCTCCGAGAACCCGGAGGCCGCGCTCCACCTCAACCTCGCGAACGACCAGTTCGAGCGCGCGAGCAAGCTCATCGAGCTCGGTGAGAACGCGCGCGCCGCTCGCTTCCTCGACCGCGCCAGCGCCGACGCCGAGCTCGCCCTCGAGCTCGCCCACCTCGACCGCACCCGCGGCGAGGCCCGCGACGCGATGCGCGGCATCCACGAGCTGCGCCGCGCGCACGACTTCGAGATCCGTTGAGCGCTCGCGCCCGCGCGAGGCCGACGGAGGACCCCACGAAGACGGAGGACCCCATGAACACCACGACCCTCAGACGCTTACAGATCCTCGCGCTGTCGCTCGGCGCCAGCGCGCTCCTGGCGTGCGCTACCAGCCCGCCCGACCAGCTCGTGGCGGCGCGCGACGCCTACCGCTCGGCGGCCGCCGGCCCGGCCTCGACGTCGGCGCCCGACGAGCTCCAGGAGGCTCAGAAGGCGCTCGCCCGCGCCGAGCAGAGCTACGCGGGGGACGGCGATGACACCGAGGTGACCGACCTCGCCTACGTCGCGGCCCGGCGGGCCGAGCTCGCCACGGTGATCGCGAACCGCCGCGTCGCCGAGCGCCGCGCGGAGGACCTGCACGAGCAGCGCCAGCGGCTGTCCGAGCAGCTGCGCCAGGAGGCCGCGAAGGAGCTCGTCGCGACCAAGGACGCGCTCGAGGAGGCGTCACGGCGCACCCAGGACGCGACCGAGGCGAAGATCCAGGCCGAGCGCGAGGCGGACGCCGCCCGCGCCGAGGCCCGGGCCACCAAGGAGCAGATGAAGGAGGCCCGCGAGAAGCTTGCGCGCTGGGCCGAGATGGTCGAGACGCGACGCGGGACGGTCATCACGCTGTCCAGCGGGATCCTCTTCGCGACCGCCAAGGCCGACGTCCTGGCGGGGGCCTCTGGTCGCCTCGACGACGTCGCGCGCTACCTGCAGCAGAGCCCCGAGCGCCGCGTCCGGGTCGAGGGCCACACCGATACGGCCGGCGGCTCGTCGTACAACCAGTCGCTGTCTCAGGCGCGCGCTGACGCCGTGCGCTCCTACCTCGTGACCCACGGGGTGAGCCCCACGCGGATCACCGCGGTCGGCTTCGGCGAGACCCGCCCGGTCGCGACCAACGACACCGTCGAGGGGCGCGCCAACAACCGCCGCGTGGAGATCGTGCTGGAGCCGCTGCCGGCGCCGGTCCCGCCGCCGGTGTCGGACTCGCCGCCTCCGATCCCCGACGAGGGGGAGTGACGCGCGCACCCGCGCGCCGTCACGGTGACCCATGAACCGGTCATATCGACGACCTATGACGCCCTGGCGAGCTCGGTCCCTCGGGATCGGGCTCGCCGTGGCTCTGGCGTTCGCGCTCGGAGTCGGCGGCTGCGCCGAGCTCAGCGCCGAGCTCGGCTACACCAGCCCCCGCGACCGCCCCTCGGCGGAGGGTGGGGCGACGCTCGATCTGCGCGCCAACAGCGGCGGAGCCGTCGCTTTCGGCGTCAACGCCCACAGCACCCTGGGGAGCGACCTCCAGACCATCGTGCTGTCGCCCGAGCTGCGGGTCGGCGTGATGTCCGAGGCGCTCTCCCTCCACCTGCGCGGCGGGCTGCGCGTGGTCCAGTTCGAGCGCCTGCGCGGCGACTGGAGCATCTCCAGCCTGTCCCCCTATGGCGGGCCGGTGCTCGGCATCGGGCTCGGCGCCAACCTGCGGCTCCTCGTCAGCGCGACGGCCGAGTACGACGTGCGCCTCGAGGACAACGAGGCCGACGTCCTCTACCTCGGCCTCGCGGCGGGCCTGGCCTTCGACCTGTGACCGAGCGGCGCGCGACCACGGGCCACCGAGCCTGGCGTCGAAGCAGAAAGTGTTAGAGGGTGGGGTCTGACCCCGTCATCGGGTGTGATCCACAAGCCGGCACAGCTCGGTTTGCGAGGCATGATGATGGCTGCACGAGTTCTGAGCTGCCGTTTCTATTCGGTATTCTGGCGTCACTTCGCCCTGGTCGCGGTCGGGTCGGGGAGCAGTGGGGTGGGGGGGAGGGGAAGAGGCGGCGCGGCGCGGGAGCTGTGCGCGTGAGCGTGAGCGGCGCGGGGAGCGAGAGCGGCGCGGGGGGCGTGTGCGTGAGCGGCGCGGGGAGCATCTACACTGTTTCGCTGCGCGTGGC